>Ga0334886_1000037_pt1 | contig 200763 bp, 178 predicted proteins | sample GraSluR1_MG_9_FD_207232 | JGI IMG/M metagenome (GOLD analysis project Ga0334886, IMG submission 207232) | Sludge microbial communities from methane-producing bioreactor in Wageningen University, Netherlands - Granular Sludge_27_06-R1 | ecosystem: Engineered > Bioreactor > Anaerobic >...
CGTCACAGGCTTGTTGCTGGCCGCTGTTGCAACCGCCCCCCTGCCGCCCCTGCCGCCCCTGCCGCCCCTGCCGCCCCTGCCGCCCCTGCCGCCCCTGCCGCCCCTGCCGCCCCTGCCGCCCCTGCTGCCCCTGCTGCCCCTGGTGCTGTGGTTGCCTTTGCGGCACCAGCGCCTGGCCGCGGGTTTGCTGGGCCTGTTTTTTATTGGGCTGGGCGGCTCCATGTACGGATTGGTCCGCACCCCGCCGACAGTGACCGACCATGTGCTGACCTATGCGGATGGCGACGCCGCCACCTTTTTCGGCCGGATCGAAAACCTCAACTACGGTCCGGCAGAAGAGTTCCAGGCAGACGTGCAGGTGTATGGCGCCCGGCAGCGGGACGCCATCAAACCCTTGCACGGCAGATTGCGCCTGCGTGGTGAGGCAAGTCCCGGTGACCTGACCGCCGGCGATCGGGTGGCCTTTTCCGCCCGTATCCGGCGCCCCCGAAGCTTCGGAACGCCGGGCGAATTCAATTATCCGCGTTATCTGGCGGCACGCGGCATTCATGCCACCGCCTTTTTGCCCGACCCGTCCTCCATGGTACTGCTGCACCGACCGCCACCGCAGGGCATGGCCCAGCGCCTGTCACGCCGGCGCGCCCGCCTGGGCCGTACCATCGACCAAACCTTGCCCGAACCTCAGGCGGCCCTGGTACGCTCTCTGGTCATCGGCGACAAATCCGCTCTGAGCAGCGAGCAACGCCAGGTGTTGGCCCGGGCCGGCCTGTCCCACCTGTTCGCCATCTCCGGACTGCATCTCGGTCTGGTGGCCCTGCTCTGCTATGCGCCGGCTCGCGCCCTGTACCGGCGAAGCTCCCGGCTCATGCTGCTGGCACCTCCGGTAAGGCTGTTGCCGCCCCTCCTGCTGCCCGGATTAGGGTTCTATCTCCACCTGACCGGCGCGGCCCTGGCCACCCAACGGGCTTTGCTGACGGCGGCGGCAGGCACCTGGCTGCTGTGGCGCGGACGCGTCAGCCGCCCCCTCGACGTGTTGCTGGCAGTGTCTCTGCTGCTGCTCGCCTGGCATCCCCTGGCCCTGTTCGAAGCCGGATTTCAGCTCTCCTTTGCCGGCGTACTGGGCATGGTCGTGCTGTTGCCGCGCTGGTCCAGACCCCTGCGGCGGCTGCCCCTCTGGCCGCGACGCCTGCTGCAGGTGCCCCTGGCCACCACGGCTGCCGGTCTGACCACTTTGCCCCTGGTCCTGTGGCACTTTCACATGCTGGCACCGGCCGCTCTGCTGACCAATCTCTGGGCGGTCCCTTTCATCGGTTTCGGTGCCGTACCGGCCGGTCTGGGAGGGACGCTCCTGAGTTCCGTCTGGCCGGCTGCCGGGCGGTTCTGTTTCGTCCTGGCGGGAATGCTGACCGAAGCCGCCCTGCGCCCGGCTGCCGCCTTGCTGAATTGGCCGGGCCTGGCCGGTTCCCTGGTGTTCTGGCCTACCAGCCGCCTGGTGGGGCTGAGTCTCCTGGTTCTGGTGCTGCTGCTCCCCGGCGCGTGGCGCCGGCGCCGGGCGGCCTGCCTCTGCACCGCCGTGCTGCTGTTTCTATGCCCCCTGTGGCCGGCATCGAGCCTGACCGTAACCGCTCTCAGCGTCGGCCAGGGCGATGCCAGCCTGGTCACGGACACTGCCGGCAGGCGCTATCTGATTGACGGGGGCGGCTTTGCCCACAGCCCCTTCGATGTCGGCGAACGCCTCGTGGCACCGGCCCTCGGCCGCCTGGGCGGTCGCCCCCTGTCGGCGGTCATCCTGACTCATGACCATCCCGATCATCGCAACGGCTTAGTGTATGTCCTGGAGCACTATCCGGTGGCTGCTTTCTGGAGCGCCATCCCTTCGGAGCAACTCTGGCCGCCCCTGCGCGAAGTGCTGGAGCGGCGCCGCATTCCCCTGCGCACACTGACCAGGGGCTGGCATACCGTCGCCGCTGCCGAGGCTTCGGCCATTGAACTGTACGTGCCTTGTCAGGACCAGGCCAAGGTAAATGACCGTTCCGTGGTCTTTTACGCCCGCCATGGCCGTGATGGAGTTTTGTTGACCGGCGATTTGGAGGAGGATGGTGTCAGGGACCTGTTGGAACACCGCGGATCTCGGCCGGTAACCCTGCTCAAGCTGCCGCACCATGGCAGCCGCTTTTCCCGCCCCGGTTTGCTGCTGGATGCATTCCGGCCCCAACAGGCCTTTGCCAGCCTCGGCCACCGCAATCCCTTCGGCTTTCCCCATGGGGAGGTCGAACGGGACCTGGCACGGCATGACCTGAGCTTGTGGCGTACCGATGCCCACGGCACTCTGCGATTTACCACCCACGGCGCGGGATGGCGCCCCGCTCATTGGAGCAAAGGGCTTTTCCGTTGACAGTATGATGGCACTTTGCTAGGTTTATCCATCATTTATCCAGGAGAAAAGCCGGATGAAAAAATCAACCGTTCTGGTTGTGGATGACGAGCTTTTCTTTCGCCGACTGTATGCGGATCTATTGATCAGCAACGGTTACCAGGTGGAAACCGTGGCGTCGGGAGAGGATGCCGTGGTGCGCCTGAGAGCCGGCGGTATCGACCTGGCCGTGATCGATCTGGTCATGCCGGGCATCGATGGCCTGGAAGTCCTGGAGCAAGCGCGGCAACTTGAAAATCCCCCCGAGGTGATCCTCGCCACCGGCCATGCCACGGTGGAAACCGCCATTACCGCGCTTAAAAAAGGGGCTCGGGATTACCTGGTCAAGCCCTTCGATCCGGCCGAATTGCTGCATGTGGTGCGCACCTGCGTCGAGCAGCGGCATCTGCTGGATGAAAATACTCACCTGAAAAGCCAGATCCGCCTCTACGAAAAGGGTCAGATCCTCGCCTCCCGCCTGGACTTCGAACAGTTGTTCACTGAAGCCCTGGCCGCCGTGCTGCATGAGACCCAAGGAGGGCGCGGGTTTGCCTGGCTGATGCCGGAAAACGGCGAAATCGAACTGGCGGCCCTGCAGGACCTGCGGGACGAGGAGGCCTTGACGCTGCTGGAAGGGTTGGCTCCGTACCTGGAACAGCCCGGCAAACTGCAGATTCTGACGACGGAGCGGATTTCGAGCCTGCCCCTCCAACCCCCGGGGATGCAGACCATCGGCCTTTTTCCCCTCAGCTCCAGTTACGGATTGTGCGGGGCATTGGCCTTTTGCAACCCCGTCGAGGGGGAATTCCGCAGCCCCCTGCCGAGGGAAAACCTGCTCTTTCTTCTGGAACAGACGGCGTTGGGGTTTGAAAACGCCTGCCGCTACAAAAACGCCCGCGACCTGATTTTCATCGACGATCTGACCGGTCTGCACAATTTTCGCTATCTGCAGGTCATCCTCGATCAGGAGATCCACCGCGCGGAGCGCTATGGTCTGGAATTTTCCCTGATCTTCGTCGATATCGATTTCTTCAAACAGGTCAACGATACCCGCGGACATCTGGCCGGCAGCCAGGCCCTGCGCGAAATCGCCATCCTGCTTCAGCAAAGCGTTCGCGATTCGGATCTGCTGTTCCGTTACGGCGGCGATGAATTTACCGGTTTCCTGGTCGAGACCGGAGCCCAGGGCGCGGCCATCGTCGCGGAACGCATTCGTGCCAGCATCGAAAAACACGAGTTCCTGGCCGGAACGGAGCATCCGGCCCGCCTGACGGCGACCATCGGCTATGCCACCTTTCCCGGTGATGCCAACAGCAAACAGGCCATCATCCACCTGGCCGACCTGGCCATGTATGAAGGCAAGAAGAACCGCAACGTGGTGCGCGGCGCCTGGCAGTTGCAGGCCGAAAAGGACCATTGATCAACCAGGACTCCTGTTTCGGCTTGCGGGCTGAAACAAGGTCCACGGATGAATTTTTCTAAAATTTCATCCTCCGCAGTTCCGACCCGCCCACCCCTTTCCATAGGAGCGCGGGTCTTATATTGTCCAGAGCGCCGCGGACGGAGGCCGGCCGCATCCTTGCCGGACGCCGTCGCAGGGGCCGTTTTTGATTTCAAGGGGAGCATCCGTGAGCATTACTGGCATCAAGGGAATGAACGACATCCTGCCGGACGAAGTCGGTACCTGGCAGTTTCTGGAACGGGAAGCGCATCGTATCTTCGGACTCTACGGATTCAACGAAATCCGCGTCCCGGTTTTGGAAAAGACCGAGCTGTTCTGCCGCTCCATCGGCGAGGCCACGGACATCGTGGAGAAGGAAATGTATACCTTCGAGGACCGCAGCGGCAACTCGCTGACCCTGCGCCCGGAAGGCACCGCACCGGTCATGCGATCCTTTATCGAACATCGGCTGCATGCCCAGGATCCGGTAGCCAAGCTGTATTACATGGGCCCCATGTTCCGCTATGAACGGCCCCAAAAGGGACGCTACCGGCAGTTCCACCAGATCGGCGCCGAGGCCGTCGGCATCGACGACCCGATGATGGATGCCCAGGTTCTGGCCATGCTCTGCCACTACTTCAAGGCGGTCGGCATCGACCAGGTTTCCTTGCAGATCAATTCCCTCGGCTGCCCGGAATGCCGGCCGGCCTATCGTCAGGCCCTGGTGGCATTTCTCGACGAACGCCGGAGCGTCCTGTGCAGCGACTGTCAACGCCGCTGCCAGACCAATCCCCTGCGGGTGCTCGACTGCAAGGTTCCGGCCTGCCAGGAAGCGACGACGGCGGCCCCCTCGGTGCTGGATCATCTGTGCGGCGGCTGCGCCGGGCACTTCAGCCAGGTGCGCACCTACCTGGAAGCCCTTGAGCTGGATTACAGCGTCAATCCTCGCATGGTCCGCGGCCTGGACTATTACACCAAGACCACCTTCGAGATGGTCACCGGCCAACTGGGTTCTCAGAATGCCGTCGCCGCCGGCGGCCGCTATGACGGCCTGATCAGCGATCTGGGCGGACCGGCCTTGCCGGGTATCGGCTTCGCCATGGGCGTCGAACGCCTGGTGCTGCTGAAAAGCCAGAATCCCGCCACCGCCCAACGGCCGGGACTGTTCCTCGCGGCGCTGGGCGAAACCGCCGCCCGTCACTGCTTTCTGCTCATGAACGATTTGCAGCAGCGCGGGCTGAAGGTGGAGATGGATTTTTCCTGCAAAAGCCTCAAGGCGCAAATGCGCCGGGCCGGCAAGCTCAACGCCCGCTATGCCCTGATTGTCGGTGACGACGAACTGGCAGCCGGACAGGCGCCCCTGCGCAACATGGACGATGCCAGCCAGGAAACCGTGGCCCTGCAGGAACTGGCGGCGGTTTTGAACTCCCGCCTGGCGGACTGCTCTTGACGCTGCCGCCCGGCCGCCCTTATACTTGCAAATTCTTCACGTCTGATGACCGTGGCGAATTCCTGTATTCTTTTTGCCGACCCGTAACGGGCCGAACCAATTTAGGAGTTGAACTTGACTGACATACTGGGTGATTGGAAGAGGAGCCACTATTGCGGCCGGATTTCTACGGCCGACATCGGTCGTGAAGTGTGTCTCATGGGCTGGGTCCAGAGACGCCGGGATCACGGCGGCCTGATCTTTATCGATCTGCGGGATCGGGATGGCATCGCCCAGCTGGCCCTGGATCCGGACCGCGATCCCGATGCCCACGGCAAAGCCGAGCGGGTGCGCGGCGAATTCGTCGTGGCGGTGAAAGGCATAGTTTCCGCCCGGCCGGAGGGAACCGTCAATCCGAAGATGGCGACCGGCGAAGTCGAGGTGGAAGTCCGGGAATTGCGGGTGCTCAACAGCGCCCAGACGCCACCCTTCATGATTGAGGATTACGCCGATGTCGCTGAAAACGTACGACTCAAGTACCGCTATCTCGATCTGCGGCGGCCTTCCCTGCAGGGCAACATCCTGCTGCGCCACCGGGTCTCCCAGACGGTCCGCAACTATCTCAACGACCACGGCTTCATCGATATCGAAACCCCGATTCTGACCAAAAGCACCCCGGAAGGCGCCCGCGACTACCTGGTTCCCAGTCGGGTCAATCCCGGCACTTTCTATGCCCTGCCGCAGTCGCCGCAGCTCTTCAAGCAGCTGCTCATGGTTTCCGGGTTCGACCGCTATTACCAGATCGTCAAGTGTTTCCGCGATGAAGACTTGCGGGCCGACCGTCAACCGGAATTCACCCAGATCGACTGCGAAATGAGTTTTGTCGATCGCCAGGATATCATGGACATCATGGAAGGCATGATTGCCAAGGTCTTCCGCGACGCCCTGGGCATCGAACTGACCCTGCCCATGTCCCGCCTGACCTATGCCGAAGCCATGGCCCGCTTCGGCGTGGACAATCCCGATCTGCGTTTTGGCCTGGAACTGGTGGAAATCAGTGCACTGGTCAAGGATTGCGGATTCAAGGTGTTTGCCGACGTGGTCGCCGGCGGCGGCATCGTCAAACTGCTCAATGCCAAGGGCTGCGCCGGGTTTTCCCGCAAGGAACTGGATGATCTGACCGAATTCGTCAAGATCTACGGAGCCAAGGGGCTGGCTTATGTCAAGGTCCAGGCGGACGGCAGCTGGCAGTCGCCCATCGCTAAATTTTTCACCACCGAGGAAATGGACCGCATCGGCAGCGCCGCCGGCCTTGAACCGGGCGATCTGCTGCTGTTCATGGCCGATACCTGGAAGGTGACCAACGAATCCCTGGGCCGGCTGCGCAATCTGCTCGGCCAGAAACTGGGACTGGCCCGCAAGGACGACTACCGATTTGTCTGGATCACCGACTTTCCCCTGCTGGAATGGGATGGGGAAACCCGTCGCCACGTTGCCGTGCACCATCCCTTTACCGCTCCCCTGGACGAGGATCTGCCCCTGCTTGCAACGGAGCCGGGCAAGGCCCGCGCCAAGGCCTACGACCTGGTTCTCAACGGCTCGGAAATCGGCGGCGGCAGCATTCGTATCCACGACCGGGACGTCCAGAACAAGATGTTCTCCCTGATGGGCATCGGTGCCGAGGAAGCCGAGGAAAAATTCGGTTTCCTGCTCAACGCCCTGGCCTATGGCGCCCCGCCCCATGGCGGCATCGCCTTCGGCCTCGATCGACTGATCATGCTGCTGACCGGCTCCGATTCCATCCGTGACGTCATCGCCTTCCCCAAAACTCAGAAGGCCACCTGCCTGATGTCCGAAGCGCCGGGTGAGGTGGACGACCTGCAGCTGCGGGAACTTTCCATCCGTCGGGCGATTCGCAGCAAGTAATGCACCAAACCGGTCCGGCGCCCTGCATGCTGCGGGGTCGCCGGGCTCAGGCGAAAACGGGACCATGGCCGGATACTCTTTGCTCTTAGTGGGACTGCTGCTTCTGGCAGGCGGCTGCGCCAAGCCCCCGAGCCTGCAACTGCAGGCCGCCCGGACGGCTATTGAAGAGGCGCGGGCTGCCGAGGCCCCGGTGTTGGCCCCCACGGAATATCGCTCCGCCCAAGAGGCCTTGCGCAGCGCCGAGGAGTTGATCCAACAGAAAAAATATCGCATGGCCGAAGAGGTGTTGCCCTTTGCCGAAGACTATGCCCGACGGGCCATGCGCATTGCCGAACAGGAACAAGCCAATCGCGAACTGCAGACAATTCGCGCCCAGGAAATTTTGCGTTCCCAGCAACTTCCGGAGGAAAAACCCATCCGGCCGACACCCCAGACCAAGCGCGCCATAACCGCCCGTCCCGTGCCGCCGCCCCAACCCCCCAAACCGCCACCGCCGCCCCTGTATTACCGGGTTCGCGAGGGCGAAACCCTCTGGACGATTGCCGCACGCCGTGAAATTTATGGCGATGCTCTGCTGTGGCCCCTGCTGTACCAGGCCAACCGCGATCAGATTCGCGATCCGCGCCAAATCCACGGCGGACAAACCCTCAACATTCCTCGGGAACTGAAGGAAAGCGAAAAACGGGCTGCCCGGGAGAAAGCCCGACGATCCAAGATTTTTCCGGCTGCCGCGGAGTGACGGTCCGTTCCCGCAGCGCGAGGCCGGCCAAAAAAAAATTATTCCAGCCGCCATGGCACCAAGGTATTTCGACGCCATGCCCAGCAAAGGAAGGTTTGCAATGACTTATCAACACTGCCAGGTTCCCCAAGGTGAAAGCATCAAACTTGAAAACGGCCGTTTGCAGGTTCCCGACCATCCCATCATCCCTTTTATCGAGGGCGATGGCACGGGTCCGGACATCTGGCGGGCCGCGGTGCGGGTGCTTGACGCCGCCGTGGACAAGGCCTACGACGGCCGGCGGGCCATCAGCTGGATGGAAGTCTTCGCCGGCGAAAAGGCCTTCAACCTCGGGCTGGGATGGCTGCCGGAGGAAACCCTGCGCGCCTTCAAGGAGTTCCTGGTCGGCATCAAGGGCCCCCTGACCACCCCCGTCGGCGGTGGTATCCGCTCTCTCAATGTGGCTCTGCGTCAAGAGCTGGATCTCTATGTCTGCCTGCGGCCGGTGCGCTATTTCAATGGCGTTCCGTCCCCGGTGAAACGCCCCCAAGACGTAGATACGGTCATTTTCCGCGAAAACACCGAGGATATCTATGCCGGCATTGAATGGGAAGCCGGTTCTCCGGAAGCCCGAACCGTCATCGAATTCCTCCGTGAGCAGATGAAGGTCGCCAAGATTCCCTTTCCCGACGCCACCGGCATCGGCATCAAGCCCATCTCGCGCCCGCGCACCGAGCGTCTGATTCGCGCCGCCATCGAATACGCCTTGAAGCACGGTCGCCAATCCCTGACGCTGGTGCACAAGGGCAACATCATGAAATATACCGAGGGCGCCTTCAAAAGCTGGGGCTATGAGTTGGCGGCACGGGAATTCCGCAGCCAATGCGTTACCGCGCGGGAAAGCTGGATCCTCGACAACAAGGATCGCAATTCGGCCCTCAGCGACGAAGAGATCGCGCGCATGATCGATCCCGGCTACGACATGATGACCCCCGACCAGCAGCAGGCGGTGCGGGAGGAAGTCGGCGCCACCCTGGCGTCCCTGATGGCCACCCACGGCAATGGCCAATGGCGCGACAAACTGATGATCAAGGATGCCATCGCCGATATCGCCCTGCAGCAGATCCTGACCCGGGCCAAGGAATTCGACGTCATCGCCACCATGAACCTCAACGGCGATTATCTCTCCGACGCCCTGGCCGCCCAGGTCGGCGGCATCGGCATCGCGCCGGGCGCCAATATCAACTACCTGTCCGGGCACGCCATCTTCGAAGCCACCCACGGCACGGCCCCGAAATACGCCAACCTCGACAAGGTCAACCCGGGTTCGGTCATCCTGTCCGGGGTGTTGATGCTCGAACATCTCGGCTGGCAGGAGGCGGCCGACATGGTCATTCGATCCATGGAGCAGACCATCGGCGCCAAACAGGTGACCTACGATTTCGAGCGTCTCATGGAGGGCGCCACTCTGCTCAAATGTTCGGAATTCGCCGGGGCGCTGATTGAAAATATGAAAAAGGCTGAAGGCTGAAGGCTGAAGGCTGAAGGCTGAAGGCTGAAGGCTGAAGGCTGAAGGCTGAAGGCTGAAGGCTGAAGGCTGAAGGTATTTTGTCGGGATTGCAACAGCGGCGCAACAGCTACAATGGAGTTTGCATGGCTAAACCGAAAATCGCCCTGATCGGCGGCGGCCAGATCGGCAGCACCATGGCCACCCTGGCGGCCTTGCGGGAATTGGGCGATGTTGTCCTGTACGATATCGTTCCCGACCTGCCGCAGGGCAAGACCTTGGATCTGGCCCAGGCGGGGCCGGTGGAAAATTTCGATATCCGCCTGACGGGCAGCAACCGCCTGGAGGACATTGCCGGTGCGGCCATCGTCGTGGTCACCGCCGGGGTGCCGCGCAGACCGGGCATGAGCCGCGAGGACCTGGTCGAAACCAATGCCCGCATCATGGTCGCCGTCGCCGCCGGCATTCGTCAGCATGCACCGGAAGCCGTCGTCATCGTGCTGTCCAATCCTCTGGATGCCATGGTCACCCTGTGCCAGCGCCTGACCGGCTTTCCGGCCCATCGCGTCATGGGCATGGCCGGAGTTCTGGACTCGGCCCGCTTCGCCACCTTCATTGCCTGGGAACTGGGCGTATCGGTACGGGATGTGAAGGCCATGGTGCTGGGCGGGCATGGCGACACCATGGTTCCCATCGTGCGGTTTGCCAATGTCAACGGCATTCCGGTCCTGGACCTGTTGACGCGCAAGTACGGGGACGAGGGCCGGGCCCGGGAGGTCATGACGCAACTGGTGGCACGCACCCAAAATGCGGGCGGCGAGGTGGTGGATCTGTTGCGCACCGGCAGCGCCTTCGTCTCGCCGGCCGCCAGTGCCCTGGCCATGGTGGAAGCAGTGCTGCACGATCAGAAACGACTACTGCCGGTTTGCTGCCTGCTGGAAGGCCAGTTCGGGGTACAAGGCTATTATGTCGGAGTGCCCTGCGTACTGGGGGCCGGCGGAGTCGAGCAGATTGTGGAATTCGATTTGACGGATGAGGAACGGCAGCTTTTCCATCATTCCGTCGCGGAGGTGAAAAAACTGGTAGACAGTCTGCCCAGGCTGTAAAAATTCCATCTACGGCGTCCGACCCATCTCCGGCAGGGGCGAACCTTGTTCGCCCCTGTGATATCCATGCGAAAAATCCGGATGCCCCATTCCCCCCTGACCCCGGCTAGTGTCTCGTACGGTTAGTCGTGTCAAGAAATTCTGAGAGAATTTGGTTGTCGGCAAGGCGCGCCGACGCAGGCCTAGCCAGAGTTAAGCCGAGAAGGCGGAACGCAGCCGGCGACCAAAAGGGCCGGAATTTGAAGACAGGACTAACCGCACGGGACACTAGCGTCCCCGCTCCATTTCTTCCGAAGTCAGAAACATGGCCAGCAACTCGCCCACGGTATGCTGTTTTTCCAGCGGATGCCGCAGAGGATGTGCGAAATTGATCCGGTAGCGGTTGCAGCGGCCTTGGCGATGGCGCTGCAGCACCTCACAATCCACCAGATCCTTGATGATTTTCTGGGTTGCCCGTTCCGTAATTCCGACCCGTTGCGCCACTTCCCGCAGCACTGCATCCGGATAACGACCGAGACAGATCAGCACATGGGCATGGTTGTTCAGAAAGGTCCACTGCTTGGGGACCGACTCGGAATTGGTATCATTGTGTACAGCAACATCCACCGTCACCACATTCCTCCGCAGGCAAGGGATGCAAAGCGCCCGGTCTGCAGGACATGACGCCAAGACCCCGTGGTTGGGCCGGGCGCCGACCAGGATTCGGTCCGCCCGACAAGGAGTTTCCGCCCTTTCAAAACCTGTCCTTCAGAAAGGTTGCGGTCATTTTTGGCCATCGGCAAAAATCTCTTGACGGGCGCCGATGGTTTCCGTTAACTTACGAATCAAAATATACGAAGTTTTTTACGCGAAAGAAGAAGTACTACTTCTCGAGGGAATTGTCAAGTCTTTCGCTGAAGCGGCAACACAGGACAAGTTTTTCCGATTTCGGGACAGAACGAAACCACGCTCTCATAGAGCCGCCATACCAAAATCCGACCAGCAGGAGGAGACTTCATGACGCGCAGACTGAACACCATTGACGGCAACACCGCCGCCGCGCACGTTGCCTATGCGACCAACGAGGTGATTGCCATCTACCCCATCACCCCGTCGTCCAACATGGGCGAAATTTCCGATCTGAAAAGCGCCAAGGGTGAAAAGAACATCTGGGGCACCGTGCCCATCGTCACCGAGATGCAGTCCGAAGCGGGTGCCGCCGGTGCGGTGCATGGCGCCCTGCAGGCCGGCGCCCTGACCACGACCTTTACCGCCAGCCAGGGCCTGTTGCTGATGATTCCCAACATGTTCAAGATCGCCGGCGAACTGACGCCGACGGTGTTTCATGTTTCGGCGCGGGCCCTTGCCGCGCAGGCCCTATCCATCTTCGGCGACCATTCCGACGTCATGGCCTGCCGCTCCACCGGCTGGGCCATGCTGTGCTCCAACAATGTCCAGGAGGTCATGGACCTGGCCCTCATCGCCCAGGCCTCGACCCTGCGCAGCCGGGTGCCCTTCATTCACTTCTTCGACGGTTTCCGTACCTCCCATGAAGTGCAGAAGGTCGAAGAACTGAGCCACGACGACATGCGCGTCATGCTCGACGACGACCTCATCGCCGACCATCGGCAGCGCGCCCTGTCGCCGGACCATCCCGTCATTCGGGGCACCTCCCAGAATCCGGACGTCTATTTCCAGGGCCGTGAATCCGTCAACCGCTACTATCAGGCGACGCCGGCCATCGTCGCCGAGGAGATGGAGCGCTTCGCCCGCCTGACCGGCCGCCAGTATCGCCTGGTCGATTACGTCGGCGCGGCGGATGCCGAACGGGTCATCATTCTCATGGGCTCCGGAGCGGACACGGTCCATGAAACCGTCGAAGCCCTGGCCGCCCGGGGCGAGAAGGTCGGTCTCCTCAAGATCCGTTTGTACCGGCCGTTCCCGGCCGAGGCGCTGCTGGCCACCCTGCCGGCGACGGTGCGCAAGATTGCCGTGTTGGATCGGACCAAGGAACCGGGTTCCCTGGGCGAGCCGCTCTATCTGGATGTCTGCGGCGCCCTCGGCGAGGCCTTCGCCGCCGGCCACAGCGCCCTGTCCGCCATGCCCCGGGTGGTCGGCGGCCGCTACGGCCTCGGCTCCAAGGAATTCACCCCGGCCATGGTCAAGGCGGTATTCGACAACCTCAAGGACGATGTGCCGAAAAACCATTTCGTCATCGGTATCGAGGACGACGTCTGCGGTACCAGCCTGAGCTACGATCCGGCCTACTCCAACGCCAAGAGCGATCTCTACTCGGCCCTGTTCTACGGCCTAGCCTCGGACGGCACCGTCGGCGCCAACAAGAACTCCACCATGATCATCGGCGAAAAGACCGACTACCAGGTACAGGCCTATTTCGTCTACGACTCCAAGAAGGCCGGCACCATCACCACCTCCCATCTGCGCTTCGGCAAGGCGGCCATCCGCTCGCCCTACCTCGTGGATCGGGCCGATTTCGTCGCCTGTCACAACTTCACCTTCCTGGAGAAGTGCGACATGCTGTCCAAGGCGCGGGAGGGAGCGACCTTCCTGCTCAACTCCCTGTATGATCAGGATCAGGTGTGGAATCAGCTGCCGCGCGAGGTCCAGGAGCAGATCATCACCAAAAAGCTGCGGTTGTTCGTCATCAATGCCGGCAAGATCGCCGATGACATCGGCCTGGGCGGCCGCATCAACGTCATCATGCAGACCGCCTTCTTCAAGATTTCCAACATCATCCCCTTGGAAAACGTGCTGCCGGCCATCAAGGACGCCATCCATAAAAGCTACAGCAAAGCCGGGGACAAGGTCGTCGCCATGAACTGCCAGGCGGTGGATGCCGCCCTGGAGAACCTTTTCGAGGTGCCGATTCCGGCCGCCGCCGACAGCGCCCTGCAGCGTCCGCCCATGGTGGCGGCCAATGCGCCGCCCTTCGTGCAGGAGGTGCTGGCCACCATCATCGCCGGCAAAGGGGACAGCCTGCCCGTCTCCCGCATGCCTTCGGACGGAACCTTCCCGACTGCCACCTCCCGGTATGAAAAACGCAACATCGCCCTGGAAATTCCGGTCTGGGACGAAGAACTGTGCGTGCAGTGCGGACTCTGCTCCTTCGTCTGCCCCCATGCCACCATCCGCATGAACATCTACGCTCCGGAATGCCTGCAGGGGGCGCCGGCCACCTTCAAATCCGCCGAAGCCCGGGGCCAGGAGTACGCCGGCATGCGCTGCTCGGTGCAGGTGGCGCCGGAGGACTGCGTCGGCTGCGGCATCTGCGCCGAGGTCTGCCCGGCCAAGAGCAAGGAAAATCCGGAGCATAAAGCCCTGACCATGGCCTTCAAGGTGCCCCTCAGGGAGCAGGAAGCCCACAACTGGGATTTCTACCTCGGCCTGCCGGCCCTGGATGCCGCTCGGATCAAACGGGACACCCTCAAGGGCAGCCAGCTGATTACCCCGCTGTTCGAGTTCTCCGGAGCCTGCTCCGGTTGCGGTGAAACGCCCTATCTCAAGCTCATGTCGCAGCTGTTCGGCGATCGGGCCCTGGTGGCCAACTCCACCGGCTGCACCTCCATCGTCGGCGGCAATCTGCCCACCACCCCCTGGGCGACGCGTCAGGACGGTCGGGGCCCGGCCTGGTCCAACTCCCTGTTCGAGGACACGGCGGAATTCGGTTTCGGCATGCGCCTGGCCGTGGACAAGCTGACCGTGTCGGCCCGCGAACTGCTGGCCCAGCTGCAGAACTGCGGATGCCGCGTCTGCGGAGCCATGCGGCCGCTGATGGCCGAGATCCTGGCGGCCGTACAGGACAGCCAGAGCGCCATCGAAGCCCAGCGGGAACGGGTCGCCAACCTCAAGGAGAAACTGAAGGACTGCACCGAACCGGCGGCGAAAAAACTCCTGACGGTAGCCGACTACCTGGTTCAAAAATCGGTCTGGTGCGTGGGCGGCGATGGCTGGGCCTACGACATCGGCTACGGCGGTCTGGACCACGTCATCGCTTCGGACAAGAACATCAACCTGCTGGTCCTCGATACCGAGGTCTATTCCAACACCGGCGGTCAGGCCTCCAAATCCACGCCCCTCGGGGCCGTGGCCCAGTTTGCCGCCGGCGGCAAGAATACCCCGAAAAAGGACCTCGGCCTGATGGCCATGGCCTACGGCACCGCCTACGTGGCCGGCGTCTCCCTGGCCAACCCGGCCCAGGCCATCAAGGCCTTCCTCGAGGCGGAGGCATTTGACGGACCGTCGCTGATCATCGCCTATGCCCACTGCATTGCCCACGGCATCAATATGACCACCGGTATCGACACCCAGAAAAAGGCCGTCGCCTGCGGTCACTGGCCCCTGTTCCGCTACAATCCGGCCCGTGCCGACGAGGGTCTGAACCCCCTGCAGTTGGACAGCAAGGAACCCACCCTTTCCTTCGAGGATTTCGCCAACACCCAGAATCGTTTCCGGGTCTTGCGGCGCAGCAATCCCGAAGCCGCTGCGGAGCTTATCGCCCGGGCCAACGCCTGGACCAAGCGCCGGCAGGCGCTGTATCGCAAACTGGCTGAATAACGACGGAACCGAATTATCAACCACCTGCGGGTGAGGCGCGCCTCGCCCGCAGGTTCAAGGAGATCAATAGATGAATCCCCAAGTCATGATTGTCATGGGCAGCGACTCGGACTACCCGGTCCTGCAGGAAACCGAGCAATTGCTCAAAAAGTTCGACATTCCCTTTGAGACCCATGTCGCCTCGGCCCATCGTGCACCGCACAAGGTTGCGGCCCTGTCCGAACAGGCAGCGGCACGCGGCATTCGGGTGATCATCGCCGCCGCCGGCCTGGCTGCCCACCTGCCCGGCGTGGTGGCGGCCGGCACGGTCCTGCCGGTCATCGGCGTGCCCATGGGCGGCGGCCCTCTGAATGGTGTGGACGCCCTCTACTCCATCGTGCAGATGCCGGCCGGCATCCCCGTCGCCACCATGGCCATCGGCAAGAGCGGAGCCCGCAACGCGGCCCTGTTGGCGGCTCAAATGCTGGCCCTGGCCGATCCCGCCCTGACCGAAAAACTGCTCGCCCATCGTCGGCAAATGGCCCTGGAAGTGGAAGAAAAAGACCAGCAACTTCAGCAGTCCCGGTGAAGTTCCTTCGTCACCGGGAATGTGCTCACCAGCTCAATAAAGCCACGGCATTTAGCCGTGGCTTTAGCTTAACAGAGCGGTTCGGAACAGGGGGTTGCAAGACCCTGTGCCACTGCGGCTGATTAGTGGCAACGGAACCGCGGCAAAAAAAATTGGCACTTTGCCCGGCAGCGTGCTAGCATGCGCGATGGGCCTGGGATGGCCGCTGCCTCGAATCGGCAGGTCGGCGGTACCCGGATTACCATGTTCACCCCATCCGGAAGGCCCGGATGGCAAACGGGTTGGAAGGAGATATGGGCCATGAGCAGCCCGAGACTGGAAATTATCGAACGCTACTGCAAGGGATGCAGTATCTGCGTGGAGTTTTGTCCCACCCATGTTCTGGAAATGGATGGCTTTCTGGCCACGGTGGTGCGCCCCGAGGCTTGCATCGGCTGCATGCAGTGTGAACTGCGCTGCCCCGACTTCGCCATCAAGGTATATAAGGAGTAACCGTTCACCCGCCGCGGAGAAGGGGCTCGCGCCCCCACGCGAGGGCCGCATGCCGCCATGCCTGGAGTTTGGCCGGCGCCATCCGGGCGCCGGACACCTTCGGCATGGGCGCCCCGAGCCCCTTGCTGAACAGTTGCTAAAAGGATTGACAGCTTTTCCGACAGGAGGTTTCACAGGTGGCAAAAAAGGTTGCTCTGCTCCAGGGAAATGAGGCCAGCGCATACGGAGCCTTGTACGCCGGATGCCGGTTTTTCGGTGGTTACCCCATCACGCCATCCACTGAAGTGGCCGAAGTCATGGCCGTCGAACTGCCCAAGGTCGGTGGCAAATTCATCCAGATGGAGGATGAGATCGGTGCCATGGCCTCGATTCTGGGCGCGTCCCTGACCGGCGCCAAGGTCCTGACGGCCAGCTCCGGCCCCGGCATGTCCCTCAAGCAGGAACTCATCGGCTATGCCTGCATCGCCGAAATTCCGTGTGTCATCGTCAATGTCATGCGCGGCGGACCCTCGACGGGCATGCCCACCGGGCCCAGCCAATCGGATATCATGCAGGCCCGCTGGGGCACCCATGGGGATCATCCGACCATCGCCCTGGTGCCGGCATCCTGCCAGGAAATCTTCACCGAGACGGTCCGTGCCTTCAACCTGGCCGAAATCTACCGCATGCCGGTACAGGTGCTGCTGGACGAAATCAACGGCCACATGCGCGAACGCATCGAGCTGCCGGAACCCGGCGAATTGGAAGTCCTCGACCGGGCGGCGCCGTCGGTGCCCCCCGAGCAATATCTGCCCTTTGATCCCAGCGTTGGGGATGTCCCGCCCCTGGCTGCCTTCGGTTCCGGCTACCGGTTTCACGTCACCGGCCTGAACAAGGCCCCCGATGGATTCCCGACCACCCGGGCGGAACTGGTGGATGCCGAAGAACGCCGCCAGCTGCGCAAGATCGAGGCGGCCCGCGATCTCATCGAAAAGAACGAGGAATATCTTCTGGACGACGCCGAAGTGGCGGTCATCGCCTTCGGCACCATCAGTCGCTCGGCCCGGCACGCGGTCAACGCTTTGCGTGAGCAGGGCATCAAGGCCGGCCTGTTCCGTCCCATCACCCTGTGGCCCTTCCCGGAGCGACGCGTAGCGGAATTGGCCAAACAGGTCAAAGGCATGCTGGTTCCGGAAATGAACCTCGGCCAACTGGTGTTGGAGGTGGAACGGGTGGTCAAGGGAGCCTGCTCCGTGTCCAGCCTCACCCGGGTCGACGGCGAGCCCATCACGCCGGACCAGATCATGGAACAAATCAGGGAGGTGTGCTAGCCATGGCCTTCAATTACGAACAATATCTGCGACCGGGCAAATTGCCCCACATCTGGTGTCCCGGATGCGGCCACGGCATCGTCCTCAAGGGACTGCTGCGGGCCATGGACGCCTGCCATCTCGACAAGGATCGCACCGCCGTGGTATCCGGCATCGGCTGCGCCAGCCGTCTGCCCGGCTATGTCGATTTCAATACCCTGCACACCGCCCATGGCCGAGCGGCGGCGTTTGCCACCGGCATCAAGCTGGCGCGGCCGGAAATGACGGTTTTGGTGGTCGGTGGCGACGGCGACGGCGTGGCCATCGGCGGCAACCATTTCATCCATGCCTGCCGCCGCAACATCGACATGACCTACGTGCTGTGCAACAACTATATCTACGGCATGACCGGCGGCCAGTTTTCGCCCTGCACCCCCATGGGCGACAAGGCCTCCACCACCCCTTACGGCAATCCCGACCCGACCTTCGACATCGCCAAGCTGGCCATTGGCGCCGGCGCCACCTTCGTGGCCCGCACCACCGCCTTCCATGCCACCCAGATCGACAAACTGATCGCCGAGGGCATCCGTCACAAGGGCATGTCGGTCATCGAGGTGCTGGACGACTGTCCCACCGCATTCGGTCGGCGCAACAAATTCCGTTCCGTGGTGGAAATGATGAAGCGCTTCAAGGAGACCGCCGTGCCGGCGGCCACGGCCGCCAAGATGAGTGCCGAGGAATTGCAGGGCAAAATCGTCACCGGCATCCTGCACCGCGAAGAGCGTCCCGAATACTGTGAGCAATACCAGCAGGTCATCGATCGCGCCCGGGGCGCATGAAATATTCCAAAGCAGCAGGTGCCTCATTCAGCAGTCATGGAGAAGGGTCTCCCGTCCCCCAGACCGAGACCTTTTCGTGAACAGTTCCACAGAGCAAGGAGCAAGTCGTGTCCAGACGCTATGAATTGCGTTTTTCCGGAGCCGGCGGCCAGGGCCTGATCACCGCCGGCATCATTCTGGCCGAAGCCGCCGCCATCATCGAAAATCAGTATGCCGTGCAGTCCCAGAGCTATGGTCCCGAAGCGCGCGGCGGAGCTTCCAAATCGGAGGTCATCGTTTCCGACGGCCCCATCGACTATCCCAAGGCCACCCTGGTCGATGCCTGCCTGGCCCTGACCCAGGAAGCGGCGGACAAGTATTCCGACACCATCAAAAGCGGTGGCCTGCTGCTGGTGGATGAGGATTTCGTCAAGGCTCCACCCCAAGGAGATTTCAAGGTAGTGCGCCTGCCCATCATCAACACCGCCAAGAACGATTTGGGCCGGGCCATCGTCGCCAACGTCGTTGCGCTGGGAGCGATGGTCGCTCTGACCGGCGTGGTGCGGCGCGAGTCAGGCGAAGAGGCGGTGCTGCGCAAGGTGCCGGCGGCTTTCGCGGAACTCAACAAGAAGGCCTACAATGCCGGCTACGACCGGGTCAAGGCCCTGCTGGGCTGAGGGCATGGCGGGGGCGGGTCCGGGACCCGCCCCTACAATTCGCCGCGGCCTTCCTGGGCGATGAAAGTCTCGGCCAGGGTCACATCCTCCCGGCAGCCGCAGAAGAAGGGCCGCACCTCATCCAGTTTCTCCGGCACCACTTCCAGCACCCGCCCGCGACCGGTGGACGCCGCGCCGCCGGCCTGTTCCACCAGCAAGGCCATGGGGTTGAGTTCGAACAGCAGGCGCAATTTGCCCTGAGCCGCACCCTGCAGATGGGGATAAAAAAAGATCCCGGAGCCCTTCATCAGCAGTTGGTTGATATCCGGCACCAGGCCGCCGCTGTAGCGCAGTTTCACCCCGTTCGCCTCCAGTTCATTGACCAGACGCGTGGTTCCCGCCGTATACCGGCTGCGCAGGCCGCCCGGCGCGTAGATGGTGGCCTTCGGCGCCATACGGACATTGCGCCGTAGCAGGGTATATTCCATCAGCTGGTTCATGCCGAACTCATGCACCCCTTTGCCTGTGGTATATACCAGGGTGGTGCGCGGACCATAAAGGATATACAAGGCCGCCGCCTGGCGGATGCCGGGCTGCAGCACATCGGCACCCAGGTAAATGGAAGCGATGGTACCCACCGCCAGGTTCACATCCACCAGAGAAGAGCCGTCCAGGGGATCGTAGGCGACGGAATAATTGCCGGAGCGATGAGGGGCGACGGCCACGATTTCCCGGCCTTCTTCGGAAGCGACATTGGTCACCACCCCGGACTGGGCGAGGCGCTTGCGCATGATGCGATCGGACAGCACATCGAGGGTCAGTTGCTGTTCGCCATACAGGTTGGAGGTACCGGCCACGCCCAGATCGCCGGTACGGATGGAGTTGATGATGTACTTGGATGCCTCGGCGATTTCGCAGATGAGATGAATCAGGGCCTCCTCTTCGCCCTCCTCACGCAGGTAACGACGCAGATCGATATGGAACTTGGTCTTGCCGGCCTCCAGCATAAACGCCTCCCTTTCCTGCCGGGCCTGCACCGCAGGGGCCGGCCCGGCTTGACGGCTCCATTGCGGATGCTAATATTTTTATCATATTTTCCCCATTTGCCAAAAACCGGGAGGCAGCATGGACGAACCCTTCGATAACAACGGCAGAAAAAAAACCACTTCCGAGAAAATCTGGGATTCCACCCGCAAAACCTTGCACATGGCGACTTTTCAGGCCGGCAAGTACAAGCGCATCGTCCAGAAAAAGATCGATCTGGCCGCCCTGCATCGCAAAATCGATGCGTCCCACAACGATTTGGGTCGCTTGATCGACGAGTTGCGCGAGCAGCAAATCGCCGACCTGCTTGCAGCGGAAGAGGTACAGGCCCTGTTCGTCCGCCTGGACGGGCTGAAACAGGCCGCAGCGGAAATCGAAGCGGAAATCGAGGACATCAAGGAAGAGACGGAGGAACGCCCACCGGAACCGGGTGAGCAATGACCGGGCAGAAAAATAGATGAAAAAGACCGGCGACCTCCACTCAGGGGTCGCCGGTCTTTTTTTATCAGCGGGTGTGTTTCAGAGGTCTCGGTATGCTGTGAAGTCGATTGTCCTTGATTTCACGGTCCTGCTTTTTCATGGCGGATTGAATTTCGTCCTCCACTTCCGCCAATTCCTCGGCATGCCGTTCCATGATTTCCAGGTCGGCATCGAGACGTTCCACATCCTTCTTTAAAGCTTCTTCAGGTGTTGGGCGGTTCGTGTCCGATTTTTTCCCTTGGGTCATAATTCCTCCTGCTGACGGCTGGTTGTTCGGTCCCGGGCAACATGCCCGGGTTATGCAACAGTTCCGGTTCGCGAGGCTTACCCTGGTACGACGAGTATACCACAGGGTTGCGAAACAAGGGGCAAGGGGATGGAAAAGCCCGCACCGCAGCTTGGATTTCGGAGTGAACCCGACATGAGAAGGGGCCGCCTTCCCGTTTCGGAAAGACGGCCCCGCATCCATGGTAGGAAGGGTCAGAAGTTGAAGGTGAGGTTCAGTGCACCGATGGTTTCCGTATTCACTCCGGCGTCCTTGGCGGCGCTGCAGATGCCGGAGGAGAAGATGAAGGTCGGGCTGAGGGTCAGTTGGTCGGTGAGGGCGTAATCCAGGCTGGCGCTCAGTTCGTAGTTGTGGAATCCGGAATAATCTCCGACACTGTAATCGGAATGCAGATTGTAGGAGACCAGGGCCCCCAGGTTGAGGGCCAGCTTGTCCATCAGCTCGAAGGTGTGACTGACATCAAAGGTAAAATAAAGACCTTCCTCGTCTGCGGCGTCCCAGTCCCAGTAGAGATTTACGGTCGGAGCCAGCAGAGTATTGACGGTCAGCCCGGCGAACAGTTCATTGGTGTCCTCGGCGCCATCCAGGCCATACCAGATATTGCCGACGTTCACGGAAACCAAGTCACCGAAATCGTGGGCATAGCTGATAATGACGTCGGTTTCGTTCATTTCTCCGGACTTGTAGTTGTCGCCGCTGGTCAGCTGCCAGTTGTGCCAGGTGCTCAGGGTCCAGCCGCCGGAGGTGAGGTCGATGCCGCCCTGAATGGTTGGCCGGCTGTCACTGAGATTGAATCCGCGCCACAGGTATTTGCTCCAGACTCCGACATAGACATCGCCCTCGACTTCGATGGCGGCCGCGGCCGGCTGGCTCAATCCCAGACCGAGTACGGCGGCGAACAACAGAACAACGCTCCATTTTTTCATTTTCAAGCCTCCTTGATGGAAATGTCCCGAGCGGCGCACCGCTCGGGAGCGGATGATCATTTGGTGGTGCCGTTGACATTCTCCTGACCGGGAGAGAACACCGTACCGAGGCGTACGGTCTGGAAGTCCGCATAGGCATTGGCGCCGTGCTCGGTGAAGTCGAGGCCGGCCATCTCCTCTTCCTTGGACACCCGCATGCCGATGACCAGGTCGATGAGTTTGAAGAGAATCAAGCCGGTGCCGAAAGCCCAGACGAATATGGCACCGATGCCCAGGAGCTGCACGCCGACCTGGTTCAGAGAGAAACCGGCGCTGTCGAACAGACCCGCGGCCAGGGTGCCCCAGGCGCCGCAGACGCCATGCACCGATACGGCGCCGACGGGGTCGTCCACCCGGATGCGGTCGAAGAACAGGACCGAAGCGAACACCAGCACCCCGGCGATGGCGCCGATGATGATGGCGGATACCGCACTGACATTGGCGCAACCGGCGGTGATGCCGACCAGGCCGGCCAGGGCGCCGTTCATGGTCATACCGATATCGCTCTTGCCGAACTTGATCCAGGTCGCAAACATGGCGGTGATGGCGCCGGCGGCGGCGGCCAGGGTGGTGGTTACCGCAATGATGGCGATGGAGGTATCCCCGACCGTGGTGGAACCGGGGTTGAAACCGTACCAGCCGAACCAGAGCAGGAAAACGCCCAGAGCCGCCAGAGGGATGTTATGACCGGGAATCGGCTTGACCCGGCCGGCCTTGTCGTATTTGCCGAGACGGGGGCCGACGACGATGGCCCCAGCGAGGGCCAGCCAGCCGCCGACGGAGTGCACGACCGTCGATCCGGCAAAATCGATGAAGCCCAGGTTTTCCAGCCAGCCGCCGCCGTGGAACAGCCCGCCCCAGGCCCAGGAGCCGGAGATGGGGTAGATGATGGCCGATACCAGGGCGGAATAGACCAGATAGGCGCTGAACTTGGTCCGCTCGGCTACCGCCCCCGAGATGATGGTGGCCGCCGTCGCGGCAAAAACCACCTGGAACATCCAGAAGGCAAAGTTCCAGGGTGCATCATCGCCCGTGGCCCCACTGAAAAAAAAGTCGGTAGTGCCGAAAAAGCCGTTGGAAGTACCGAACATCAGGCCGAACCCCACGGCCCAGAAGGCGATGGAACCGACGGAAAAGTCCATCAGATTTTTCATGATGATGTTGCAGGCGTTCTTGGCCCGGGTGAAGCCCGTCTCGACCATGGCGAACCCGGCCTGCATGATGAACACCATGAATGCCGCTACCAGGGTCCAGACGAAATTCAAATTGTTCTGTACATCTTCCGCCGTAACCGGTACTTCGTCCGCCAGACCGGTGGCCGGAAGGGCCAGCAGCAGCGCAACCGCCAGATATTTGCTGAATCGTTTCACGTCGCTACCTCCTCGGATTATGTGAAGCCTGGCTTTACAGGGCTTCCGGACCGGTTTCGCCGGTACGAATGCGAACCACCTGTTCCACGTCGTAGACAAAAATCTTGCCGTCGCCGATGGTTCCGGTTTTGGCCGCATTCTGCACGACCGTCACGACTTCCTTGGCCTGATCGGCGCGAATCACCAATTCGATTTTGATTTTGGGAATGAAGTCGATCTGGTATTCAGCGCCACGATAGAGTTCGGTATGCCCCTTTTGCCGGCCGAAGCCGCGAACCTCGCTCACGGTCATGCCGCTGATCCCCATGCCGGCCAGAGCTTCCTTGACATCTTCGAGCTTGAAGGGCTTGATGATGCATTCGATTTTTTTCATGGGCTGCTATCCTTCCTTCCAATTACCCCGGTGGTGCCGGGAGAGAGGTGGTGGTCCAGGCGCTCCGGATACGCCTGGCTCCTTGGCAAAAACGGTAATGGGCGAATGCTTTCGGAAAGGTCCGCAGGACTTGCGCTCCCAGACATTTCCGCGTTTTGAGCTCGTGTCTTTCCTATCGCACAGCATGTGCCAAAATATTTTCTATAATAATTTCGTACACTTAAAGTTTTTATAGGGAATTTATTGATGAATAATTAAGCAAATCGGAAGGAAGATTTCAGGAATGCTGAGCATTTATGCGGCAGGTTTCAAAGCCTCGACAGCAGCTAAGCAGAAATGCAGGCGGGAAGGGACCTCAAACGGGCGGCCGACGGCCCAAACCGTCGACCGCCCGGGATGGAGCGGAGGGGCCGACGGTTTGGAGAAAGCCACGCCGCCGGCGGCATGTTATCAGGTAGTGGGACGTTCGTTCTTTTCCTCTGGTCGGCCAAAAGTACGCACGGTTTCGGCCATCCTGAGCAACCGCTGATTGACCAGATCGTTGACCGACCCTTCGGGCCAACTACCATCGTCGAGTCGTTGCCCGGTCGGCATGCCGGTCAGAATTTCGAGACCCTCATCGACATGGCTGACGGCCCAGATGCTGAACCGGCCCTGTTCGACGGCATCGATGATCTCCTGTTTCAGCATCAGGTTCTGCACATTTTGCACCGGGATGATCACCCCCTGGCGGCCCGTCAGTCCCTGCGCCTTGCACACGGCGAAAAAACCTTCGATTTTTTCGTTCACTCCACCGATGGGCTGCAACTGCCCCCGCTGGTTGATCGATCCGGTGACGGCAATGCCCTGCTGCAGAGGCTTATCCGCCAGGGACGACATGATGGCAAAAAACTCCGCCGCGGAGGCGCTGTCACCCTCGACCCCGCCATAGGACTGTTCGAAACAGATGGAAGCCGCCAGAGTCAAAGGCTTGTCCTGGGCGAAGCGATCCCCCATCAGGCCGCCCAGAATCATCATTGCCTTGTCGTATATGGGGCCGGACAGCTTGGCCTCCCGTTCGATGTTGATCACACCGCCCTTGCCGAGAAAGGTCCGGGCGGTGATGCGGGACGGTTTGCCAAAGGAATAATCTCCCATCAGGTACACCGACAGACCGTTGACCTGACCGACCACGGCGCCGTCCGTATCCACCAGAATGCGGCCCTCTTCGATATTTTCCTGGATCAGGTCCTCGATTTTGTTGGAACGATAGACTTTCGCCTCGACGGCCAGGGCCACATGGTCCGCGTTGACCAGGGCGGCATCCTGCTGCCGCGCATAGAAGGACGCCTCCCGGATCAAATCGGTGAGATCGATGAAGCGGCAGGACAGGCGTTTCTTGTCCTCGATGAGGCGGGCGGCATGCTCCACGACCCGCGCCACCCCCTCCGGACCGAAGGGCAGCAACTCTTCCTTGCGGCACTGGGTGGCGACGAACTGGGCGTATTGATGGACGTTCTCCCAGGTGTTTTTCATCATGCCGTTGAAATCGGCCTTGACCTTGAACAGCTTGCGAAAATCGGGGTCCAGCTGATACAGCAGGTAATAAAACAGGGGGATGCCGATGAGAATGACCTTGCATTGCAGAGGAATCGGCTCCGGCTTGAGGGACACCGTGGCAATGAGTCGATACTGCTCGGCCATATCCTCAATCTTGATGACCTGGTTGCGCAGGCAGCGCTTCAAGGCCTCGTAGGAAAACAAGTTGATTAACACTTCTCGGCAATCGAGGATCAGGTAGCCGCCGTTGGCGCGGTGCAGGGCACCCGACTTGATCATGGTGAAGTTGGTGGTGGCGTTGCCCATCTGGATAATGTGCTCGATGCGCCCGAACAGATCGAAGTAGGTCGGGTTCGTCTCATAGATGATGGGCGCGCCCTTGAGTTCGCTGTTGTCGACCAGCAGGTTGATCTGGTAGCGCTCGAAAGACGGTTCCTGGCGGGCCATGCGACCCCCGGGCAGGGCGATCTGCGGCCCTCCGCCGGGGCGAAATTCCTCCACCCGGCCGAGGAGATCCTGCCGGGTGTTCTCGAAATGCGCCAGCACCCGCTCATGGCCCTGATAGGTTTTTTCAAGGTCCTCGAACAGGTGGGCCAGGGCGTTGTCGAGCAATTTTTTCTCCATTTCCAAGGTGGCGGCCCGCATTTCCTTTTCGAGTTCGACGATCTGCCGCAGGGTGTCGTTAAGCAGGCCCTGCAGTTCACTGCCCTTGTTTTCGTAAGTGTTTCGTTCCTCTTCGGACAGGTCGGCGAACTCCTGCTGGGACAGCGGCTCGCCGTTGCGGACCGGCACCAGCACCAGGCCGCCGACGGTGCGCTGCAGCAGGAAACTTTCGGCATTGACCCGCTCTTCCAGGGCCTGAACCAATTTCTTGTTTTTTTCCTGGGATTCGCTGGCAATGGCGTTTTTCGCCTGTTCGTATTCCTTGCTCTCAAAAACCTTCGGGATGGCTTCCCCGAAGTGGCTGATCAATTCTGCCATGTCCGTCTGCAGCGCTTTGCCCAAGCCGGCCGGCAAGCGAATCCAGCTCGGCCGGTCGCCATCCCGAAAATCATGGACATAGCACCAGTCGTCCGGCACCGGTTCGTCCGGCGCCCGGCGCTCCAGAATCCGCTTGATGGTCGAAGAACGACCGGTACCCGGATCGCCGAGGATGAAGACATTGAATCCCGACGAATCGATGCTAAGTCCGAATTCGATAGCCGTCAGAGCGCGATCCTGGCCGATGGTTTCGTCGGGACACTTCAATTCTTCCGTTGATGAGAATTCGAACTGGGCCGGGTCACAACGCCAGGTGAGTTCCTGGGTAGCCAATCGATACTGTTCCATGCCAAACCCTCTCTGTCTGATACCCGGCACGCCTCGCGGAAACCCCGCACTTTGCATGCCCAAGGGAAACCTGCATCAAAAACGGTTGCCTGCCGCCAACGATTACCTAATAATATCTAGATACTATCAACTCGCATCCATCTGGCAAGCCGCACCCGCCAAGAGAAATCGTCTATAGCCGCCGTTGACCCCAATCCGGCGCTTTTTCGGAAGGTCATTGCCCCGATGCTCGAATGGGTTATCCATTGGTGGACCCTGCTGCCCGACGGCGCCTCCTACTACCTGCTGGTGGCCCTCGTGGCCGGACTGGAATCCCTGGTCATGGTCGGGCTGCTGGTACCGGGCAGCGTGCTGGTCGGCTTGGCGGGGTTCATGGCCGCCCATGGCCAAGGCCGCCTCGCCGGGATCATGTTCGGCGCCGCCGGCGGTGCTCTGCTCGGCGATACTCTCAGCTACATCATCGGAGCCCGCCTCGGGCCGCGCCTGCTGTTTTCCCGCCCCTTCCAACGACGTCGGGAATTGTTGCAGAAGGGTCAGTTGCTGTTGCGCGAACACGGCCGCAAAAGCCTCTTTTTCGGCCGCTTCATCGGCCCCCTGCGCGGCATGATGCCGTTTCTGACCGGGACCGCCCGCCTGGCGCCCAAACCTTTTCTGGTCACCACCCTGCTCAGCTGCCTGCTCTGGGGGCTGGTCTATCCGGGCATCGGTTTTTTGGGAGCGGCAAGTTGGCGCCAGGTTGAACGTCTCAGCGGCCAGTTGAGCCTGGTCGTGGCACTCCTGCTGGTTGTGACCGTCGGCAAAGGGTTTTGGCCCCGTCTGCGCATCTTCCTGCAGGAGCCGCGCCCGGTTGCCCTCAGCCGCCGAACCCTGTTCCTGCTGCTCCTGATCCTTGGCGCCCTGTTCGGGGGCATGGTCCTGATCATTCGTTGTTACCTGCGCGGATAACTCAGGAACCGCTTGCTCTCCCATGGCCTTTTGATTATCATGAGCGGCCCTGATTGCCCTGAATAGGAGACACGCGACATGCCCCTGCGACTGCCGGCGGAATGGGAAGAACAGGACGGAGTGCTGCTGGCCTGGCCCCACGAAGAAAGCGACTGGCACCCCTGGTTGGAGGTGGTGGAACCGGTATTTTTACGCCTTGCCAAGGAAATCAGCCGCTTTGAAAAGGTCTTGATCGTGGCCGGCGATGCGCACACATTGCTGCCTCGGCTACAGACTGTCGGCATTGATCCGGAGCGGGTCATGGTGGTGGAATTGCCCACCAACGATACCTGGACCCGCGACTTCGGCCCGATTACCGTTTTAGAGGACGGCCGCCCGCACCTGCTCGATTTCGGCTTCAATGGCTGGGGCTTGAAGTTCCCCGCCCATCACGACAATCAGGTCACCCAGGGCCTGGTCCGCAGCGGAGTTTTCGGCGCCCTGCCCATCACCGTTCCCGGCCTGATCCTGGAAGGCGGCAGCATCGAATCCGACGGCGCCGGCACCCTGCTGACCACCACCACGTGCCTGCTCAACGCCAACCGCAATCCCCATCTGACCCGGGAGCAGTTGGAACAGGAACTGCGCAGCCTGTTGGGCGGCCGACATTTCCTCTGGCTGGAAAACGGCTACCTGGCCGGGGACGATACGGATTCGCATATCGATACCCTGGCGCGCCTGGCACCGGACAACACCATTCTTCATGTCACCTGCGACGATCCGGCGGACGAGCATTTCGAGGCCCTGGCCCGCATGGGCGAGGAACTGGGCGCCCTGCGCACCCCCGAAGATCAGCCTTACCGGCTCATCCCCCTGCCCTGGCCCAAAGCCTGTTTCGATGAAACCGGCCAACGGCTGCCGGCGACCTATGCCAATTTTCTGGTCATCAACCGGGCTGTGCTGGTTCCCACCTATGACGATCCCCGGGACGCACAGGCCCTGGCGGCCATCAGCAACGCCTTTCCGGGACGCAGCATCATCGGCATCGATTGCCGGCCCCTGATTCGCCAGCACGGTTCCCTGCATTGCGTCACCATGCAGTTGCCGAAAGGAGTCCTGTCATGACCACCGAACTGCGCATCGGCCTGGTACAACAAAGCTGCAGCGGCCATCGCCAGGACAACCTGGCCCGCAGCATGGCCGGCATCCGCGAAGCGGCGGCCGCCGGTGCCCAACTGGTGGTGCTGCAGGAGTTGCATGCCGGCCTCTACTTCTGCCAGACCGAAGATACGACCTGTTTCGACCAGGCGGAAACGATTCCCGGTCCCGCCACGGAACAACTCGGCGACCTGGCCCGGGAGTTGAATGTGGTCATCGTCGCCTCCCTGTTCGAACGTCGCGCCCCGGGACTCTATCACAATACGGCGGTAGTTCTGGAGCGCGACGGCCGCATCGCCGGACGCTATCGCAAAATGCACATTCCGGACGATCCGGGCTATTACGAAAAATTCTATTTCACCCCCGGCGATCTCGGCTTCACCCCCATCGATACCTCGGTCGGGCGCCTCGGGGTGCTGGTGTGCTGGGATCAATGGTATCCGGAAGCCGCCCGCCTCATGGCGCTGGCGGGAGCGGACCTGCTCATCTACCCGACGGCCATCGGCTGGGATCCCGCAGATTCTTTGGAAGAGCAGCAACGGCAGCTCGATGCCTGGCTCACCATCCAGCGCTCCCATGCCGTGGCTAACGGCCTGCCGGTGGTGGCCGTCAACCGGGTCGGCTTCGAAGCCAATCCCGCCAACGCCGAGCAAGGCGCCATCTTCTGGGGCAACAGCTTCGTTGCCGGCAGCCAGGGGGAAATCCTGGCCCGGGCGAGCCAGGACCAGGAACAGGTATTGGTGGTCACCGTCGACCGCCGGCGCAGCGAACAGGTGCGTCGCATCTGGCCCTTTCTGCGTGATCGCCGCATCGATGCCTATCACGGTCTGGTAAAACGCTATCTGGACGACTGACCGGTTTCACTGACGACCGCTGTTGCCTTTCCCCTCCCCCACCAGCTACAATGGGCGGCACAGGAAGAAGAACCATCGGCCCGTCGGTGGTTTCCGGCAGCGGGCCACCCCTTTGGAGGCAACCCTAAGCATGGTGCGCGGCCTTATTTTCGATTGTGACGGGGTGCTGCTCGACAGCCTGAAAGCCAATGTCGCCTTTTACAGCGCGGTGTTGCGGGAATTGGGACTGCCGGCCATCGCCGACGACGACCACGAAAAGGTCTACCTCTGCCATACCGTCACGACCCCGGAGGTGTTTGCCGCCCTGCTGGGCCCGGAGCAGGCGGAGAGGGCCGTAAAAATCGCCGCCGCCATCGACTACCGCCAGTTCATCCCCCTCATCGTTCCCGAGCCCGGCATCATGGACCTGCTGGCCGAACTGTCTTCCACCATGCCCCTGGCGGTCGCCACCAACCGGGGCAACAGCATGCACGATTTGAGTGCCTATTTCGGCTTGGATCGTTACTTTTCCGCCATCCTTACCAGCCGCGACGTGGTCAACGGCAAGCCCCACCCCGATCTGTTGCTGCTGGCCTCCGAACGTCTCAAGCTGCCGGTGACCGACCTGCTGTTCGTCGGCGACATGGATGTGGATCGGGAAGCGGCGCGCCGCGCCGGCATGGCCTTCGTCGGCTATAAAGGCCATTTCCCTGATTCCCTCACCATCCAGCATCATCAGGAACTGCCGCAGATCATCCGCAGCATCTCCACCGGCAGCGGCCTGCCGGCGTCAGTTGTATAAGCCCACCGGACCACACCGTTTCACCCGCGGATTGCACCCGGCACCACGTTTTCCAGGCAGGGTGCCTTTTGGTACCATTGCCGAAGCCGGCGACCTTGTTAAACTGAAATGGTACATTGCATCGATGCAAGTCTGCCGTTTCCACCAAGGAGGTGCCGGTGATTCAGCCCCAGGATGTCAAAGCGCAGTTGTCCCGCCATCTGTTGACGGAAGGTTTCGATATCATCCTCGATCTGGAGCGCTCCCGGGGCAGCTGGTTCGTCGACCAGCGCAACGGCGATCGTTACCTCGATTTTTTTTCCATGTACGCCTCCATGGCTGTCGGCTACAACCATCCGCGTCTGCTGGCCGCCTGTGAAGATCTCGGCCGCCTGGCGGTCAACAAGCCGTCCAACTCCGATGTCTATACCACCGCCATGGCGGAATTCGTGGCCACTTTCTCCCGCCTCGCCATGCCCGACCATCTGCCCCACGCCTTCTTTATCGACGGCGGCACCCTGGCGGTGGAAAATGCGTTGAAAACCGCCTTCGACTGGAAAGTGCGTAAGAACCTAGCCGCCGGTCTGCGCGGCGAAAACGGCTCGCAGGTCATTCACTTCCGCCAGGCCTTTCACGGCCGCAGCGGTTACACCCTGTCCCTGACCAACACCTTCGATGCCCGGAAAACCAAGTTTTTCCCGAAGTTTTCCTGGCCGCGTATCAGCATTCCCAAGATTTCCTTCCCTCTCGACGAGCCAGGTCTGGCAGCCGTCGAGATTTTGGAAAATCAGTCCCTGGCAGAGATCCGCAGCGCTATCGCAGAGCATGGCGCCGATATTGCCGCCCTGATCATCGAACCCATCCAGGGCGAGGGCGGAGACAATCATTTCCGGCCGGAATTTTTTCAGGCCCTGCGCGCCATCTGCGATGACCATGAGATCATGCTGGTTCTGGACGAGGTGCAGACCGGAATCGGCCTGACCGGACGGTTCTGGGCCTATGAGCACTTCGGCATTCAACCCGACCTTTTGGCCTTCGGCAAAAAAACCCAGGTCTGCGGCATGCTGGCCTCGCGCCGCGTGGAGCAGGTCGGCTGCCACGTCTTTCAGGAGCGCAGCCGTCTCAACTCGACTTTCGGCGGCAACCTGGTGGACATGGCCCGTTGCCGCTACATTCTGGAAATTATCGAGGAGGAACAACTGGTCGAAAATGCCCGCCGGCAAGGGGCTCTGCTGTTGGCCGAATTGCGGAAACTGGCCGCGGAATTTCCCGAAACCCTGCTCAATCCCCGCGGCCGCGGACTGATGTGCGCCTTTGACGCCCCCGACTCCCATACCCGCGACCAGTTGCTCAAAGCCTTTTTCCAGGCTCGACTGCTGCTTAGCGGCTGCGGCGAATGCGGCATCCGCTTTCGGCCTCATCTCATCGTCAGTGCGGAGGAGATTGGGCAGGGCATCGACATCATCCGCAACGTGCTGCGGCGCGGTGATTTCCGCAAGCTGGAAATCCGGCAGGATCCCTGCCTGCTGACAGGAATTTGAATTGGCTTGCGCAGTTCGGCACCTGTTTCGGAAACACTCTTTCTGACCGCGGGACTATCCCAGGCCGAAACGCATGCCCTGTTTTTTGAACAGCTCGCGCCGAAAAAGCCGGCTGTAAATCAGGAACTGGGCCACCCGATAGAGGGACAGCAGATTTCCCTGCAAACCGATGAAACGCCGCAGCAAGGCCCCCGGACTGTTGAACCGCGCCCGAACCTGGAACGCGGCTTCGGTCAAGGCCTCGGCGGACATGCCGCGCGGTCGAAAGGCGGCATGGTTGAAACGGTAGTCGGGATGCAACCACCAGCAGCCGTCGTACAGCAGGCGCCCGGCAGCGGCCAGTTCGTGGTACCAGGGCGTGTTGGGATAGGGCATGAGGATATTGAAGGCGGCATAGGCGAAGCGGCTTTCCAGGGCAAAATCCAGGATGCCCCGAATGGATTCGAGGGTATCGCCGTCATGGCCCAGGGTAAAAGCGGCCCAGATCTGCAGACCGTACTCACGCAGCACGGCCAGTTCGTGTTGATACCGGGAACCGGCGCCGGAATTGGGGGTTTTGCCCATGACGCGCAGGTTTTCCGGCCGCAGGGATTCAAAACCCATGACGTGCCCCAGACAACCGCTATCCGCCATAAGCCGCATCAATTCCCCATCGTTGACCATATCGAGACTGCCCTGAGAAACCCAGCGCATCTTGAGAGGAATCAACTCCCTGAACAGTTCCTTGGCACTCTCCGGGCTGGCGACAATGTTGTCATCCACAAAAAACAGCAGTTTGCGCTCCTGCGCGTCGATTTCCCTCAATACCTCGTCGATTCGCCGCACCAGATGACGCCCACCGAAAAAACGGCTGGTGGCACAGAACCGGCAGGTGTAACGACAGCCGCGACTGAACTGCAGGAGGGTGATGGGGAGATATCCCTTGCCCCGGAACAGATCCCGGCGGGTCAGGCTTGCCGGCTGGGGAAGGTCGCATGTGCCCTCGTAAAGCGGGCGCAAGACTCCCCGCCGGGCATCCTCCAGAATGTGCTTCCAGACCGGTTCGGCATCGCCGATGCAGACGGCATCGGCATGGCGGCCAACTTCCTGCGGCAGGAGGGTGGCATGCATGCCGCCCATCACCACCGGAACTCCCTGGGCCCGGTAACCGGCGGCGATTTCATAGGCGCGCCGGGCGGTAAAGGTTTCGACGGTGATGGCTGCCAGATCCGTTGGCCGTTCATAGGGGATCGCCTCGATCCGATCGTCGACCAGTTCCACCTCCACGTCGGCAGGCGTCATGCCGGCCAGCACACCGAGTTGCAGGGGCTCCATGCGCCCTTCATCGACGTACAGGCTATGTTCCATCCGGCCGATATTGGGTTTGATCAGGGTGATTCGCATAAACCGCCATCGGGCCCGAGGGCCAGCCCTTGTTTGCGGAAAATTTCCCGCCGCGATGTCAGATTGGCAGCTAGAAACAGAGCCAGTTGCTGAAGATTATGCCCGTTGGCCTGCCGGTCCAGGACCCGGCGGACAATGGTGCCCAAGGCATTGAAACGTTTGCGAGCCCAAAAACAGCCGGCGGTAAGTTCCGCTTCGGTCATGCTCCGGGGACGAAAGGTCGCCATGCCGTAGCGATAGTCGGGCGCAAGCCACCAGGCGGGAAACAGCAAACGCCCTTCCGCGGCCAGGCGCCGGAACAGTGGGGTTCCGGGGATGGGGACCAGAGGATTGAAGTTGGCCAGACACAGCTTGTTGCGAATGGCAAAATCCGCCGCTTCGGCGAATACCGTTTCATCGTCGGCATCATAGCCGAACACAAAGGTGCCATAGACCATCATGCCCCGACGCCGGATTCGGGCCACGGCGGAATCGTAATCGGGCAGCGCGAGGTTGGCGGCTTTGCCCATCTGCACCAGGTTGCCGCGCCGCAGGGATTCAAAACCGATGAGGACGCAGCAGCAGCCGCTTCGGGACAAAAGATCCAGCATGGATGCATCGGCCGCGACATCGATGCTGGCTTGACAGACCCAGCGCAATCCGAGTGGAGCAACGGCCTGCAGCAGTTCCCGGGCACGGGCCGGATCGGCGAACAGGTTGTCGTCCACCAGAAAAACCATCCGCCCCGACAATGCGGCCAGCTCGGCAACCAGGTCGGCAACCGGCCGATAACGCAGCGACGTGCCGTAAAAGGCATGCACGGAACAGAAGTCACAGGCATAGCGGCAGCCGCGACCGAACTGCACGGGATGGATGGGAAGATATTTCTTGCCGGCAAAAATGGTACGGTCCGGAATCAGGCCGGAAGTCAGCGGCGGCTGCGGCCCGCGGTAGAGACGGCGCAGGCGACCGCTGCGGGCATCGGCCAGCAGTTGCGGCCAGATCCCCTCGGCATCCCCCATGACCACCGCATCGACATGCCGGAGCACTTCTTCCGGCAGCAGGGTTGGATGATGGCCGCCCGCAACCACCGGGATGCCGCGACCCCGGAATTGGGCCGCCAGTTGATAGGCCCGGCGGGCGGTAAAAGTCTGGATGGTCATGGCCACCAGATCGGCCGATTCCTCATCCGGAATCGGCTCCACCCGTTCATCACGCAGAGCCACTTCGACATCCGCCGGAGTGAGGCTTTTCAGAATGGCAAACACCAGCGGCTCCATGGCATCCGCGGAGCGTACATCGGCCAGGTTGGGTTGCAGAAAAAGTACCTTCACCGTCTCACTCCACCCAGGGTACGGCCTTCTCCCGTTTTATCTCTCCGTCTTGGTCACGCTTGGCCTGCGACGGTTTCGGCAACAGATAGAGCAGAGCCATGAGCAGCAGGATGGTGATGGGCTGGTAGGCCGCGCCGACCAGAGCCCATGCCAGCAGGGCCAAAAACGGCAATGCGAGAATCATGACGTGCAGACGCACGATCTCTCTCTGCAAGGGCAATCGGACTCGCTGCCAAGGGTTGCCGCCGAGAAAGTCCTGCCAGTTCGCAATCAGCACGCCGACCACCATGGGCCAGAAACGCTCAAGCAGAAAAAACACCGGGGTAAAAAAGTCCGAGTTGATGAAGCCGTTACGTCCGAACAGGGAATAGGGTTCCAGTTCGGCGAATACGGAGAGAAACAGACCATAGAAACCGAACAAAAAACTGTAAAGGCGGAAGGTCAGCCACCCCAGGGACAGACTGAGCAGAATGGCGCCAAACAGAAAGACCGCAGGAGAGAAATGCCGTAGCAAGGGCAAACGCTCCTCGATGGCTTTCCGATGGGAGCAGGCGGCGAAAACGCCTTGCACCGAGGCCGTGGCAATGCAACCCCAGGCATAGACCAGACCCGCCAACCAGGTGCTCCAGCAGAACTCCGGCAGGGACCAGGACCCAAGCAGCGCATAAGTCGAGGCCAGGCCGAAACCGATGGTTCCATAGGGATTGATGGCCAATCTCAAGACTTGTGTCCCGTACGGTTAGTCGTGTCAAGAAATTCTGAGAGATTTTGGTTGCCGGCAAGGCGCGCCGCCGCAGACCTGGCCAAGGTTTCCCCTGTAGGTTTCAAACTCCGGCGACGCGCATTGGTGTTCGCCTCACGAAAAATCCGCCTCAGCGAGAAGGTTTGCGCAAGTTCTGCTCAGGACGGTGTCGGGCCAGATCCTCTCGAACCTGTTGCACGCTGCGTTCGTAGACGATTTCACGGCCCATGACAGTGCCCGCATAGGCCCGACCGGTACGGGTCGGAGTCAGTTTGCACTTGATACTGTGCGCCCCTTCGCCCAGTACCACCCAGATGGCATCGGACTTTTTGCCGGCCACCTCCACTTCAAGAATTTGCCCGGCTTCGGTACGAATCTGTATTTTTTCACTTTCCATGGGGTGCTTGCTCCTCTTCCAGCAGGAAAAAAATGGGGCAACTATCCAGCAGCCTTGGAGCAAACACTCGCACTCCTCGGTTCATGGGAATATCAGCCCAGGATCGAGGGGTTGAGTTGCCAGATGGCATGGCTCAGAACCGCGGCAAAACTCACCCACAGCAGATAGGGAACCAGCAGCCAAGCGGCGGCGGCTCTGACTCGCCAGAAGGCCAGCAGCGTTGCCAGGATCAGCAGCCACAACAGCCATATTTCCAGAAATGCCAGGGCACCGCGATTCCAGGCAAAGAACAGCCAACTCCAGAGTGCATTAAACGCAAGTTGAATCAGAAACAGGCACAGCGCGCCGCGCGCCGCACGAAATCCCCCAACCCGCCAGACCAGCCAGGCCGCCACCGCCATCATGGCATAAAGCAGGGTCCAGACTGGGCCGAAAACCCATCCCGGCGGCGCCCAGGCCGGCAAAACCAGTTGGGAGTAGAAATCCCGGGCATTCATGGTCGCGACGCTGCCGACAGCCGCAGCGGAAAAGGTGATGACCAGCCAGATGACGAAGCCGAGACTCTGTTCCAAAAGGGATTTAGGTGTCATGGATACTCCTTGGAACACCGCCTTGGCTGATGGGCACCAAACAGCGGCGATGCAACGGTCACGCCGAAGTGCTCACGAAGGTCTGGCTGCTCAGGGGCATGACGCAACGGCCGCTCTCGGCTCAACTATACCATTCGCCCAAGGGATCAGAACCCTATGCAAGAAGAATTTTTGGAGGTGGGAAGACCTATCGTGCTTGGCACTGAGCCAGCATGGCCTCGATTTGATGCAGGGATTCCAGTAGGTGGGAGCTTTCGAACCGGGTTTCTTGACAACAATGCGGGCAGCAAAACGTCGCCTGCAGTCGCACCTCCCTTGGCAGAACCCGGACCAGGGCCTGGCAGCAGGGACAATGCAGTTCGACAAGGTGTTTGGACTCGGAGAAGCCATTTCCGGGCATCCCGCCCTCCTTTTTAAAGGTGGACACAAAGGCCCGGCAGCAGGCCTTATAACGAAAGACACATAACGTCCCGCATGGATCACAAAATAAATCTCATTCTTTTTCATGTCAAGATTTCTAATTGTTTACGATATATACAATGCGCTAAACTTGACATTCATTAAGGCCCATTCTTTGCATACACCAAGTCGATTAAAGAAAAGCCTTTCTGCAAAGCCGTCTTCATGTTCTGTGATACCTTGGAAAAGAAAAAAACGTAACTGCTCAGCCCAGGAGTTTGGGGGCCCGGCACGGCTTTTCCCAGGGATAGGGTTTTCATTTTTGGCCATCTTCCTGGAGATCCAGCACAATGACAGCCAGCCAAAAATTTGACTGGAACCGACAACACTCTGTTAGCTGGCTATTACGCACACCAGCTTCAGGAAGATTTTCAATTGCCTGCCGAAAGCCGGTTCGATAAGCGGCCGACTGCCCATCGGCCTGCCGGAGAATATGCACTCTATGGATGGAAATCGGAATACCTCCGGATCTGAAGGGAAGGCCTCCGCCCTCCCCCTGCGCGACATTCATGCCGTCCGGACTCTGATCGGTCAAAAAGTTGAACTTCCCTCTCCACCGGGGATTGTCGTCCGCATTCTGGAAGCGGTCCAAAATGATGACCAATGTTTTGCCAATCTGGGTCGCATCGTCGCCGCCGATCCAGCATTGGCGGTCAAGCTGCTGAAGGTGGCCAATTCCTCCATGTATGGCTGTAACGGCAAAGTGCAGAGCATTGAAAGCGCCCTGACCATTCTCGGCATCAGCGCCCTGAAAAACATTGCCCTGACCTTCATTATTGTCCGCACCATGCACAGCGATGCGGATGGTTTTTTCGATTTCAAGTATTTCTGGAAGCGTGCGGTAACCGCGGCCGTTGCCGCCAGGACATTGGCCCAACAGGTTGGGCAGGACAGTGACACCCTGTTTGTCAGCGCCCTGCTACAGGACATCGGCGTACTGGTGCTTTTTCACCACTGTACGGACACCTACATGGAAGTGCTGGTTCAAAAGAACAGCCGCGCACGCTCCGGCCACGATATTGAGCATGAACTGCTGGGCTTTTGCCATGCCGGCCTGGGTGGCACTCTGCTCAAGGATTGGGGTCTCCCGGAAAAAATCTACCTGCCGATTTTTTATTCCCATCGGCCGCAATCTGTTCCTGACAGCCATCGGACAACGTTGGACATCCTGAATCTGGCCGACAGAATTTCTGCGACCTATCATGGCAGCCAAAGCAGCGTCAATATGGTTGAGGTTCTTGATGTGCTTACCCTCCGTTACAATCTGACGGAGCAGGAAGCTAAAAACCTCATCGACAGTCTGGCCGGCCAAGCTAACGAAGTCATGGATTTTTTCGACATTCCGAACAACAAGATCAAGCCATTTTCGGAAATGTTGCAGGAAGCCAACCAGGAACTGGGCAAACTCAACATCGGCTACGAGCAGTTGTTCATGGACCTGAAGCAGTCCAAGGAGGAATCGAGCATCTATGTCACCAAACTCCTCGAGGCCAACAAACGCTATCGCCAACTGGCCTATCGCGATGAGTTGACCGGTCTCTACAATAATCGCTATTTCCAGGAGGCCATGGAAAACGAACTGGACCGAAGCAAACGCTACCAGCGGCCTCTGTCCCTGATCTTTTTCGACATCGATCTATTCAAGGAAATCAACGACAGGTTGGGACATTTGGTCGGCGATGTCGCCTTGCGTGAAGTCGCCAAGCAGGTGTCACAGGTCATGCGGACCTCGGACATCGTGGTTCGTTATGGTGGCGACGAATTTGCCATCATCATGCCGGAAACCGACAAGGCCGGTCTGGAAGCTTTCGCCGAGCGTATCCGGCACAGCATCGAAGCCATGACCATAACCGTCGACGGGGTGCCGCTGCAACTGACCATCAGCGTGGGTGGAACGGCCACCAGCGGCAAACAAAAAAAGGTGGATGAAATTGCCATCATCGCCGCTGCCGACAAGGCCCTTTACCAGGCTAAACGCGCCGGACGCAACGGGATTCTGGTAGTCGAACTGTAACCGGCACAAAGCGGGACGACCAGAGCAGGCAGGTAAAAGAGTGGTAAACTTCACCGTATGACTCTTTGCGCAGGCGGGCTGTTTTGACCTGGCCGCGCAAGGGCAGTACCAGATTTTCATGATTTCGGATGGGAGGCGACGATGAAGGATACCGTCATTTTTCAGGGCGTAACCCAGTTCACCACGGAAACCGGAACCGCCGTCCGGGCCATCAATCAAGGCGGCGGGCAATTCGAAATCCAGATCAGGGAGGGCGACGTGTTTGTCCATTCCGGCGTCGTCTGCATTGTCGGCAAAGCGACCCCGGCCAAAATCTGGGCGGCCTATCAGGATCTTTCCGTGGCGGAGAGGTGATGCCGGCTGCCGTGGGGCAAGAAAGGGGGATTACACCTGTGCCCTGAGGCACTTCGCGTTTTTTCCGGCCAGCGCACACAAAAAAGGCGAAGCAGCTGAACCAGCTGATTCGCCTTTGTTTTTTTGGTGCCCGGGACGGGGGTCGAACCCGTACAGCCATACGGCCGAGGGATTTTAAGTCCCTTGCGTCTGCCAGTTCCGCCACCCGGGCCGGTGTGAATGGTTCGCCAGTTTATGTTATTCCTTTGAAAGCGTCAACGGAAAAGGGGTCGCCAAAAAAGCATAATGGCGGCGCTTCAGGCAACAGGCCGTGGCGGACGGCGAGGCGGAAAAACAGTTCCAAGCCCTGGCGGTGGGTTTCGCCGAATTGGTAGGACATGGCCTGCCAATAGGCCACCAAGGCGGTCGCGTTGAAACCACAATCTGTTGCCAAATGCCGCGCCAAGGCAACGTAATCCTGTCGGGATCGCTGCAGGGAGGCCTGCAATTGGACGGCAAAGGCCTGTATTTCGGCTGCCTTGGTCTCCGCCGCCCGTTGGTGAACGATCCACAGGGCGAAAACGAAGGGCAGGCCGGTATATTCATGCCAGAGTTGACCAAGGTCGTAGATGCATGGCGCCGTGCCGGAGAGTCCGGCACGCAGGGCCCGGTCGCCGATGAGCAGGCCCGCGCCGCCGGCGGCGATAATGCGTTCCACTTCGTTGGTAGGATACACGGCAAGCCGGCCGGTCCAGCCATACCATTCCCGCAGCAGCACCCGCAGCAGGGCGACGGAGGTTGCCGAGGCGTCGGTGACGGCAATGGTGCCATCGCGCAGGCTTTCGATGGGATCGGAAGCCAACAGCAGCACGCTCTGCACCGCTCCAACGGAACTGATGGAAAGAGCGGGCAACAGGCGATAACGGCCGGCGCGGCAACCGTATTCGAAGGAGGAGGCCGGCGCCACATCGATGCGGCCCGCGGCAAGCAGGGCGTTCAGCCGCGTCGGAACATCTCTGAGCAATCTGCCGGAAAACCCGAAATCGGGCATATGGTGAAAGAAAGGCGCGCAGTTGAGATAGGGAATATGGCCGACGAGCAGACTCATGGCTGGTGCGGGGCCAACAACGGTCGGCTCTCGTCCCGGAACTCACCGCTGAAACGCACCCCCTGAATTTCGAGCAACTGCCCGGAAACCTGCCAGTAGACGGTGACGGCATTGTGATAATCGGCCCGTGATGCCGATTCGTCCGTGCGCGCCTGGGCCAGGTCCTCTTCGGCTTCGAGCACTTGGCGGGTGGTGGCCAGCCCGACCTCCTTGCGCTTCATGACGTTGCGGAGCTTTTCCTCGGCAAAGGCCAAACCGCTGGCCGCCACCTCGAGTTTTTTACCGCTTACTTCCAGCAGTCGGATAGCGGCCATGATTTCCGTCCGCACCTGACTGTGCAACTGCGCCAGCAGGGCCTGGCGGCTCTGCTGCAGAAACGCCAGGCGCCGGGCTTCATGCCGGGCCTCGCGGTTGCCAAGGGGATAGGACAGGGTCAGCCCGACCTGCCAGTTGGGGAAATCGCCCCCACCGAGATCGGACAGGTTGTTGCTGTATTCCCGCCCCAGGCCTTTGTGCCCGTAACTGGCGCCCAGATCCAGGGCGGGTAACCGGGCGTTGCGAGCCACGCGACGCTGGATATCCAGGCGCTCGATTTCCCGCTGCCGACGCTGCACATCCGGCCGCTTTGCCAGGGCCTGCCGGGTATCGGCCTGGAGGTCGGTCTGCACGGCCTCTTGCATGGGCACGGCTGCCACCGTCACCGGCTCCGGGCTGTCCAGCAGCAGCGCCAGCAAATCCAGGGCATCCAGATAAGCCCGCTCGGCATCGAGCAAATCCCGCTCGCGCTGTTTCAACCCGAATTCCGCTTCCAGCACATCCAATTGCGGCAACATCCCGACCCGAACCCGCTCGCGGTTTTCGGCCAAGAGGGTCTCGGCCAAAGCTACCGAGGTCTGTCGGGCCAGCACATTGCGCCGCAGGCGCCATGCTTCGAAATAGCCGTTTCGCACTTCAGACAGGACGGCAAAGGCCTGTTCCCGCAGGTTTTCCACCGCCACGTCCCGGTCTTTGGCTGCCAGCAGAATTCCCTGCTCCGTCACCGTGCTGCCCAGGCCCTTCAGCAGGGGCTGCACCAGGCTGAACCGTACCTCGCCGCGATAGGCGGGATTGATGCCGGGAGCCGGGCTGCTGTCCTGCCGCCGGTTATCGAAGTCCAGGCTGAGGGCGGCGCCCGTCGGCAGCTTCTGATCCAGGGACACCCCGAACTCACGGAAGCGAACCGCGTTGCTGGCCTCAAAAAACACCTGGTTGGAGCGTTCGTTGCTCTCACCCTCGTTAAAATACAGACCCAGGCGCGGATCGTAGAGGCCGTAGGCCCGGCTCAATTCCGCATCACCGGCGCGGGTTTCAAAGCTCTGGGCCTGCAGGGCAAGGTTGCGGGTCAAGGCCAGCCGGACGGCCTCTTCCAGAGCCAACACCTTCCGCCCGGCATCCGCCGGAATGACCGGCGCAAGCGAGTCGTCTTGAGCAGCAAGGGCGCTTGCGACCGACAGCAGCAGGCCCATTGCCAGGATGAGGTGACGCATGACGGTTCCCCTTTTTTCCGGCCCCATGGACAACGGGCCGGGCCTTGTGTGCCCGGCCCGTGCCGATTCCAGATCACGGACCGGATAGCGTCCGTTGCATGACGAATTATTCAACCGAGCCGGCTGAAAAAAACCGGCCGATTGCCGAATGACCTGGTCAGATTTCGAGTCGTTCCATGAAACCTGTATCCACCAGTCCCTGCATGAAATCCTTGTTCTTCATGATGCGCTGATGCAGTTGAATGGAGGTCCGGATACCGCCGATGATGTATTCATCCAGGGCCCGCTGCATGCGCAGAATGGCTTCCTCGCGGGTATCGGCGTGAACAATCAACTTGGCGACCAGCGAGTCGTAATGAGGCTGCACGAAATATTGGTCATAGACTGCGCTGTCCACCCGCACGCCCAGTCCTCCCGGGGGGTGATACCCCTCGATTTTGCCCGGCGAGGGCGTGAACTTGAAAGGATGCTCGGCATTGATGCGGCATTCGATGGCGTGACCGGTGATCTTGATGTCCGACTGCTGGTAACGCAGCGGCAGGCCGGCTGCGGAACGGATCTGCTCCTTGATGATATCGATGCCGGTAACCATTTCCGTCACCGGATGCTCCACCTGCACGCGGGTATTCATTTCCATGAAATAGAAATTGCCCTCCGCATCGAGCAGGAATTCCATGGTGCCGACGCTGGAATAGTTGACCGCTTTGGCCGCCGCCACCGCACAGTCGCCCATGCGCTGGCGCAGTTCGGGGGTCAGCACCGGACAGGGCGCCTCCTCCAGCAGTTTCTGATGACGGCGCTGGATGGAACAGTCGCGTTCACCCAGATGGATGACGTTGCCGTGCTGGTCGGCGAGGATCTGCACTTCCACGTGGCGCGGATTCTTGCAGAACTTTTCGATGTAGACATCCGGATTGCCGAACCCGGCCTGGGCCTCGCTGCGCGCTGCGGCAAAGGCGTTGCCCAGGGATGCGGGGGAGTGCACCACCTTCATGCCGCGCCCGCCGCCGCCGGCCGTGGCCTTGATGATGATGGGATAGCCGATGTCGTGGGCAATCTTCTTGGCCTCCTCCACCGTCGCCACGCCTTCCGTGGTGCCGGGCAGAATCGGCACGCCGGCCTTGGTCACGGTCTGCCGGGCACTGATCTTGTCCCCCATGAGCCGCATGTTTTCCGGGGTGGGACCGATGAAGGTCAAACCGCAGTCCTGGCAGATCTCGGCGAATTCGGCATTTTCGGCAAGAAAACCGTATCCGGGGTGAATCGCTTCGGCATCGGTCACCTCGGCGGCGCTGATGATGGCCTTGATGTTCAGATAGCTCTTGGCGCTGGGCGCCGGGCCGATGCAGATGCTTTCGTCGGCCAGCTTGACGTGCAGGGATTCGCTGTCGACATTGGAATGCACCGCCACGGTCTTGATCCCCAGCTCCTTGCAGGCCCGAATCACCCGAAGCGCGATTTCGCCGCGGTTGGCAATGAGAATTTTATGAAACATGCGATTTTATCTCCGATGCTATGCAGTGCCAGGCAGTCCGATGAGGCTCATATGCTGCCTGAAAAGGGACAGGCAGGCTGCATGGCATTGCCCTGCCCCCCAAACGGATCCGGCCGCCGATTAAAGAGGTTCCACCAGGAACAGGGGATCGCCGAATTCCACCGCCGTGGCGTTTTCCTTGAGAATCTGAACCACGCGGCACTTGAATTCCGCCTCGATCTCGTTCATCAGCTTCATGGCCTCGACGATGCACATGATCTGCCCTTTTTCCAGCACCGTACCGACCTCCACATAGGCGTCGGAGTCGGGCGAAGGGGAACGATAGAAGGTCCCGACAATGGGCGACACCACCGTCTCGTAACGCTCGTCGGCAGAGCCTTTCCCCGTCGGAGCGGCTTCCGGTACCGCCGGAGCGGCTGCGGCCGCCGGAAGAACGGAAGGTGCCGCGGCCGGAACCGGCGCAGCCACGACCTGCGGGGCCGGAGCAGCAACCATGACCGGCGCCTGGCCACGGCGAATCACCAGCTTTTCGCCGCCGCTTTCCATTTCAAAATCGGTGATATCCGACTCGGTGACGATCTTGATGAGAACCTTGATATCCTTGATATCCATAAGGCTTTGCCTCCTGACAGTTGATGACCAATTCCAGGTTTCTTCCACACCGGCCCGGCCCTTCGCGGGCGGCATTGATGCTCAGACCGGCAATACGCTATATTCCTTGGGTAAGCAGGTCAACCGCCGATAGCCGTCGGCGGTCACCTGGATGGTATCCTCAATTCGCACCCCCCCGGCGCCCGGCAGATAAATGCCCGGTTCGATGGTAAACACCATATCGATCTCAGCTACGGCTTCGGAACGCCCGGAAACCAGCGGTTGCTCATGCACTTCCAGGCCGACGCCATGCCCCAGGCCGTGGCCGAAAAAGGGTCCGTAGCCGCTGGCGGCGATGTGGTCGCGAGCCACCCGGTCCAACTCGCGCAATGCCACCCCCGGTCGAACCTGTTCCAGGGCCAGTCTCCGGGCGGTCAATACGACGTGGTAAACCTCTTCCAATTGCGCCGGCACCTCCCCCAAGGCGAGAGTTACCGTTTCATCTGAGCAGTACCCCTGCCAGCGAGCGCCGAAATCGAAGGTGACCAGTTCTCCTGCAGCCAACCGGCGCTGGGAAGCCACCCCGTGGGGCAGGGCACCGCGCTCACCGGAAGCGACGATGAAATCGAAGGACTTATCCTCCGCCCCGCGGCGCTTCATGGCAAACTCCAGAGCCAGGGCCAATTCCCGCTCCGTGACTCCGGGCCGGATGGTCGGTCGAATTTCCTCGAAGGCATCTCCGGCCAGGCGCGCCGCCGCCGCCATGATACGGATTTCCTCGGCATCCTTGCGTTGGCGCAGGGCCTGAACCTCCTGCCCCAGAGGCTGCCAGTCACATTCCTGTGGCGCCTGCCCTTGCAACCGCTGAGCCAGGGCAAAAGAGATTGCCTCCGCCTCGAAGCCGACACGGTGCCAACCCTGTTCGCCGATGAGTCCGGCAATGCCCTCCACCTTGCCGGAATATTGGCGGATAAGGTCGGCGACGACCTCATGGCCGGCCTGGCTGGTATAACGGGAATCGGTCAGGAAGATGACTGCGTCGGCGCTGACCATCAGGGCGCCGTCGGACCCGGAAAAGCCGCAAAAATAGCGCAAGCTCGCCGAACCGGCCAGCAGCACGGCATCCAGTTCCCGGGTTTCGAGCAATTGCCGCAGCCTGGCTATCCTGTCCTGGCGCATGAAGGGAAAGCCCTTGTCCTTTAAGCCCCGAACCGGCCGCAAAGGCCCCGCAGGGCAAGCTGATAGCCCATGGCGCCGAAGCCGCACAACTGGCCGACAGCCACGGGCGAGATGAAGGAATGATGACGAAAAGATTCGCGGGCAAAGATATTGGAAAGATGCACTTCGACAGCGGGAATGTCCACGGCCACCAGCGCATCCCGCAGGGCGACACTGGTATGGGTCAACCCGCCGGGATTGATGATGATACCGTCGATGTTTTCATGGCGGGCCTGATGCAGACGGTCGATGAGGGCCCCTTCGTGATTGGACTGAAAGAAGAACAGATCAATACCCAGTTCCTCTGCCAGGCGCTGCAGCCCGGCATGAATTTCATCGAGGGTCTCGCGACCGTAAACCTGGGGTTCCCGGGTACCGAGCAGGTTGAGATTGGGGCCGTGCACAATCAGCACCCGATGACGGACACCGCTCATGTCAGGGCCTCGCGCAAGCGGCCCGCTTCGCGGTTCAAAAGATAGCGCGCCTTGCCGAAATTCCCATCCCGATGCAGGGTCAGGGTGACGAAATAGTCCTCGGACAGGGCTCGAATCAACACCCAAAAACGCTGGGTGCCGATGGCGACCTCCTCCATGACGCCGGCATTGAGAATCCCGGCGGTCTGCTTGATTTCCTTCAGCACATTGGCATATTCTACGGCCACCAGTTGCAGGTCGATGCCGTCGCAGGGTTGCTCGAACTGCTCGATGGCGATGCCGTCATAGCCCATCAGCGAGGCGCTGATGCCGCCACCCGCCTCCTCGACGATACCCTGCAGAATTTCACCGAACATGCTCCCTCCTTTTTCGGATGGCGGTCAGCCATGCACCCAAAGCCGTTGCGGCCGATTCGTCGGTGCCCTCGGCAGTCGGAATGGGCGCGCCCGCCGGTTCAAAAACCTCTAAAGAGGCGGCCTGTTGGTCTGCTTGTTCTTCAGCGACTGCGGACAAGCGATTTTGCAGGTCGGCACATGCCGCCCGCAGGCGCGGGTCGTCCGGATGCACGCCGAGCAGTTGCTGGTAGATATCCAGCGCCCGCTGAAAATGACCCTGGCGAACATACAACTCGGCCAGGGTGGTCGTCGCGATTGGCGCTGCCGCAGGCTCGACAACCGGTTCGGTGTGTTCGCTGCAGGCACCGGCCTCGGCTCCTTCGGGACGCAGGGAACGCAGCAGGTTGACGAAAACCAGTTGTTCCGGAGCCAGTTGCACCGCTCGTTCCAGCAAGGCGACGGCCTGGTCCTTTTCACCGCGCAGCAGATGCAACCGCACCAGCGACTGCATGGCGGCGATGCTGTCTTCATCCAGCTCCAGGGCCTTGCGGAAGGAATGCAGCGCCTCTTCCAGATCGCCCTGCTGCATCTGCACCCTCCCCAGGGCCACGAAACCGGGGCCGAACCAGGGCAGAGTCCGCACCCCCCGCTGCGCCAGAGACAAGGCGTCATCAAGCATCCCCAGCCGCCGATAGGCGTCGCTCAAGGGCACAAACACCGTCGAGCGCGGATCTTTGCCGAGGATTTCCAGATAGCCGGCAATTTTCGCCAGCAGTCGGGTTGCCTGATCCTTGTCCATGGTCACATCGACGGCCCTCCGGGGGCGGTCGCCAATACGGGCCCAAAAACATCTGCCGGGTCGGACACGTCGCGCAATTCGCAGTCACCGATGCCCCGGTTCAAAACCAGGCGCAACCTTCCCTCATGCATCTTTTTGTCCCTGCGCATGGCCTGCAGATAACTTTGCAAAGGGAAATCCGGCGGCGTGACCGGCAGATCGAACGCCTCGAGAAGGGCTTTGAGAGCGGCGGCATCCTCTGCGGAACAGAGACTCAGACGATGGGCAACGGCGGCTGCGACCACCATGCCGATGGCCACCGCCTCACCATGCCGATACTGCCCATAACCGGTCAGGGTTTCGACGGCATGGCCAAAGGTGTGACCAAAGTTGAGGATAGCCCGCTGGCCCTTTTCCGTTTCGTCAATTTCTACAATATTCGCCTTGATTTGGCAAGACCTCTTTACCGCGACGATCAAGGCCTGCGGGTCCCTGCGACGCAGGGCTTCGCGATGCTGCCTGAGCCACTGAAAGAAATCGCGGTCGCGAATCACCCCGTATTTGATGATCTCGGCCATGCCGGCGGCGAAATCGCGATCATCAAGATTCCGCAGAGTGGCGACATCGACATGCACATGGCGTGGCTGATAAAAGGCGCCGATAAGATTTTTTCCCAACTCGTGATTGATGGCGGTTTTGCCGCCGACGGAACTGTCGACCTGGGCCAGCAGGGTGGTCGGCACCTGCACAAAGGGAACGCCGCGCAAAAAGGTCGCGGCGGCGAAACCCGTCATATCGCCAATCACGCCGCCGCCCAGGGCAATCAATCCGCAATGACGATCGAACTCCTGCTCGATGAGATTGGTGTAGATGCCCTGCAGAACCTGCCAGTTCTTGTATTCTTCGCCGTCGGGCACGGTGATGGGCAGGACCCCATAGCCCGCATCCCGCAGGTTGCCGATTAATTCCTCGCCAAACAGACCCATGACACGCGGATTGCTGACCACGGCCACGCGGCGAGGAAAAGCCACCTCCCGCAGAGCCTCTTGCAGTCGCGGCAAGATCCCGCAGCCGATCCAGATGGAATAACTGCGCTCGTCCAATCCCACGTTCAAATGTTCCAGTTGCATAAAAGGTAGTCCTTCATAGAGGCTGAAGGCTGAAGACTGTTAGAAGGCTGAAGGCTGAAGACTGTTAGAAGGCTGAAGGCTGAAGACTGAAGACTGAAGTAAAATCCAACCCCAAAAACAGCCTAATAATCATATAGGCTTTGCTTTGCCTTGCCCTTCCCTTGCCAATTCTTCAGCCTTCAGTCTTCAGCCTTCAGTCTTCAGCCTGCCGCCACAAATCAAAACCCTTTAACATACTCCTTATAGGCCGCCAAATTTCCCTGCAGGTCCTCCATGGCGTCGCCGCCGAACTTTTCCAGCACCGCCCGCGCCAGTTCGATGGCCACCATGGCTTCGGCCACCACGGCGGCGGCCGGCACGGCGCACACATCGGAACGTTCGATAGCGGCGGCGAAGGGTTGCTTGGATACGAAATCGACGCTCTGCAGGGGCTGATACAGGGTCGGGATGGGCTTCATGGCGCCGCGCACCACCAACGGCGCGCCGTTGGTCATGCCGCCTTCCAGGCCGCCGGCACGATTGGTCAGGCGCACGAACTGTTGGCCCTGCCAGGCGATTTCATCATGCACCTGGGAACCGGGACGCCGCGCCGCCTCGAAGCCGAGGCCGATCTCCACGCCCTTGAAGGCCTGAATGCTCATCATCGCCGCGGCCAAGCGGGCATCCAGCCGGCGGTCCCAATGCACGTGACTGCCCAGACCCAAAGGAGCGCCGAGCACCGCCACCTCGACCACCCCGCCGAGGCTGTCGCCGGACTCCCTGGCCTGGTCGATGGCCGCCATCATGCGCTGTTCGGCATCGACATCGAAGGTGCGGCAGGGCGATTCCTCGCTGCGCTGAAAACGTTCACGGAAGGGCACGGCATCGCCCACGGCAACAATCCCGCCGATTTCGGCCACGTAGCCCAAGACCTCCATGCCCAGTTCCGCCAGCAGCCGTTTGCAGACCGCGCCCACCGCCACCCGGGCGGCGGTTTCGCGGGCGCTGGAGCGCTCGAGAATATTGCGGCAATCATCCTGATGGTATTTGATGACCCCGGTCAGGTCCGCATGACCGGGACGCGGCTGGGTAATGGCCTGATCCGTCATCCGATCTTCGGAACGAGGCGACATTTTCTGCGACCAGTTCTCCCAATCCCGGTTCCGAACCGAAAGGGTCAAAGGCGAGCCCAGGGTCTTTCCCCAGCGCACGCCGGACAGAATTTCGACCTGATCCCTCTCGATCTGCATGCGACCGCCGCGCCCGTAGCCCTCCTGGCGGCGGGCCAGTTCCCGATTGATATCGGTTTCCGCCAGCTCAAGATTGGCCGGCAGCCCCTCGATAATGGCAGTCAAAACCGGTCCGTGGGATTCCCCGGCCGTCAAATAACGCAATTCCATGGTCAGCCTTCCCGTTTTCAGGAAAAAAAAGGACAGGTTCAGCACCTGTCCTTTGAATTTTCGGTGAAATACCTTACCGAAAAATGTCTTACTTGACTAGTCCAAAATGCGCGGCGTGATGAAGACCAGCAACTCGCGACGCTCCTCGCTGACGGAGGTGGATTTAAATAGATGGCCCAGGACCGGCACGTTCTTAAGGAAGGGAACCCCGGCATTACTCTCCTGGCGATCCTGGATGAAGATGCCGCCGATAACCGTGGTTTCCCCGTCCCGAATCAGCACCTTGCTGGTGGCCTGCTTGGTGTCGATGGCCGGCGCCTGCCCCAAACCGGTGGAAACGTTGGCACCGCGCGAATCGTTCTTGGCTTCGATATCGAGTAGGATGGAGCCGTCTGGATTGATTTCCGGAGTCACCTTGAGGCTGAGTTCGGCTTTCTTGAACTCGGTCTTGGTTCCCTGATCGCTGGTGGTCAGATAGGGAATTTCCGTTCCTTGGGCGATCTCGGCCTCCATGCCGTTCAGGGTGGTGATCCGCGGCGTGGAGACGATGCGGCCATGACCGGAGGTTTCCAAGGCCGCCAGGCGCAGATCGAGGACCGCCTTATCAAACCCGACTCGGCCGAAGGTGAGACCGCTGACCAGGCCGCTGGTAACCTGCCCGGGGCTGATGGGAATCCCCACAAGGGTGCCACCGCCACCGATACTGGCTTTATTTCCCGAATCATCCCCAGGAACGCGGTTGTAGGTCAGACCCCAGTTGACCCCCAGGTCCCGAGAAAAGGTAGCGCTGGCTTCCACGATACGTGCTTCGATGAGCACTTGGCGCTCGGGGGTGTCGAGAAGAGAGGCCAGATTCCTGATTTCCGCCACCACCGAGGGTATATCGGTAACAATCATTTTCTTGTCGCGGGCATCGGCGACAATTTTGCCGCGTTCCGTCAGCAGCTTCTTGGCGTTTTCGGCCACGGAGTTGACGTCCGAATAATTGACCGTCACCACCTGGGTGGTCAGATCCTCCAGTTTTTCCAGAGCCCGGGCGGCGGCGAATTGCTCCTGCTGCAGTTGCCGGATCTTCTCCTTGGGCATGACCCGCACCACATTGCCTTCCCGGATCTGGCCCAAGCCGCGGGTTTCCAGCACCAGGTCGAAAGCCTGATCCCAAGGAACATCCACCAACCGCAGGGTAACGGTGCCCTGAACATCGTCGCCGACGATTATGTTGAGCTTACTGACTTCGGCGATCAATTGCATGATGCTGCGGATATTGGCGTCATCGAAGTTCAGATTGATTTTCTGCCCGGTGTAGCGTCGGGCCGGGCCACGATCGATGGACGGCACACCCGAGGTCAGGGTTCCCGAAGGTGCGTCAGAGCCCCGGGAGGCCATGGCAGCGGGACGAGTCGCAACGGGCACCACGCGCTCGCTGCGGGCCGCCGGTTTGGCCTCGGCGTAAGGTCCGTCCTCAACGCTGAACAGCACCCGATTGCCGACCTGTTTCAGCTCATAGGGCATCGGCCCCTTGAGTTCGATGGCGAACAGGACGTCCTGACCGGAACCGGCACTGACCGTGTAGGGCGTAATCAAACGAATGGCGCTGGGAAACGCCGAGGTGTCGATGGCCCGCCGCAACGCTCTGCTGATGGAAGCGTTCTTGACGCCGATGCGCACCATGTCCCCGGCCGCCAGCACCGGCAGCAGTTCGGCCCGGCCCGAAAGCCCGACGGCCAAGACGGAACGGCCGTTTTGCTGGCTGAAATCGACGGAGGTAATGCTGACCGCCTTGTTGACCACCGGTTTTGCGGCTGGTTCCGGCGCCGCAATCGAAGTCGCAGGGACCGTCGGGGCCATTGGTGCGGCCACCGGCTCAGGAACAACCACCGGAGACGCGGAAGCAACCGCCTCGGGTACCACAGCCGCCGCAGGCCGGGAGGTGGACCAGGTAATGATCACGGCGTTGGCCTGGCGATCGATGGCGTAGTCAGGCAGCCCGCTACGCGGCGCGTCCAGAACAAAACGCAACCGGTCGGAAGATTGTCCCACCCGAATGGTCTGAAAGCCGGCCGGCACCGAAAAGGACTGGGCATCGAAACCGGGCTTCAAACCCCGCAGGTCCACGACCAGGCGGGGCGGCCCATCCATGGTGAAGTAGCGATAATCGCGAATGTTGCCATCAGCAACAAAGGCGATGCGTCCGTCGCGGATTTGCACCTGTTCGACGCGGCGGGCCCGGGAATTTGCCGGCACCGGGGGGATGACATCCTCGACCGCGGCATCCTGGCCGATACCCAAAGCCGGCCAGAACAACAAACTTGCCAGCATTGCCAGACAAAGCCCGGCACAAATCCTGCCTCCAGTCATTTTCAGCGGCAAAGGTCGCATTTCAATTATCTCCTGCCTTATTGGGGAATCGGATCTCCTGCCTGTCCCTGCGCAATTCACCGGCAAAATCGTAGTAACGTTCCTCCACGACAATGCGGTCTTGTTCGATAGCGATGATGGTACCCCCGTTTTTGCCGATCTTAACGCCTTTTTTCACGACATAGGATTTGCCGCCGGGAGCCATGACCATGGCGGCCGGGCCGGACGAATTGCGAATCACGCCGGTCAATCGGAACTGGCCCAGTTCATATTCCTGCAAGGGGGTTTGCGGCTGTGGCTGCCGTGCCCCGACCGGCTTTTTCACCGCCAGCAAGCCGAGAAAGGGATCGCGGCGACCGCTGGGATTATAGACAAAAACCGGCGCTGCGGCCGTCGATTGAGACCCTTCGGCAACGGCATTCTCGCCCGCCTTGGGGGATTGAACCTTGATTTTTTGCGGCACCGCAGGTTGAGGGGGCGGTGCGGTACCATCACTGCAACCCGCCGCCAGCAGCACCAGCCCGAAAACGGCGACCATCCGGAATCCGGCCCGGCTCATGACTTCCCACCTTTCTTGGCTGCCTCCTGCGCGGCCTTTTCAATAAAGCGGAAGGTGGTGGCCACACAATCCACCGACAACAGGTTGCGCGACTCCTCCAGCTTGGCATTATCCAGCTTCAATTCGCCGATGTTGACAATCCGCGGCAAATTACCCACTTGGTGGCAGAACATGGCAAATTCATGATAGGTTCCGCGCAGTTTGAGGGACACGGGAACTTCGGCATAGAAATCGCGAGGCACCTCCCCGCCCGGCTTGAATTCCAGCACCTCCAGACCGTTGTTCCGTGCCAGATCGGCGATGCTGGTCAGCAGGGAAGCGATCTCCTTGCTGTCGGGCAACTCCTGCAGGGCCGCTTCCAGCTTGGCCTGCATGCGTTCATATTCCGCCTTGAAGCGGGGCAGATCAGCAGCAATACGCCGATCTTCCTCCAATCTCGCCATCAAGGTCTCTTTCTGCTGGAGCTGCTCCTTTAATTCCTGCCGCTTGGGCCCGTAAAAGCCGAACCAGAACAGCGCCACCACCACGGCACAGATTCCGCCCAAGATGAGATACTGCTGTTGTCGCGGCAGGTTGAGAATCTTTTCAACTCTAGGATTCATCGTCCCGCCTCCCCGGTTGCAGCCACGGCGGGCTGTGGAATGGCCACCCCGCTGGTGATTTCAAATTCATGCAACTTAATGCCCTCCTGCACCACCTGCCGGGTAACGGTCAGATCCACTTTCTGGTAGTAGGGGGAGCTTTCCAGGTCACGAATGAAGGTGGCCACGATGTTCTCGTTGAGGCCAACGCCCTTGATGTTTATCTGGCCGCTTTTCTCCGTGAAGGAGGTCAGCCACAATTTGTCGGGCAACACCCGGCTCAATTCGTCCAGCAGGTGGACAGGCCCGGTTTTCTTGCGTTTCAAATCCTCGAGCACATCCAACTTGCCCTGCAGTTCAGCCTGCAACTTCTTGAACTGGGCCACTTCGCCGATGGCCTTGCGCAGGGAATTCAGTTCTGTCTGAATTTCGGCGATCTCCGCCTTCTCCCGGGCCACGCGTGCCACCAGGGCCAGATGGAGCCCGGCGCAGGCCAACACCGTCAGTCCCACCGCCAAACCCGCAACCAGCAGTTGGCGCTGCGACTTGGCTCGTTTCTGCGCCACCCTGACGGGCAATAGATTAATTCGGATCATTTGTCCCCAACCCTCCTTGTGGCAAGGCCCACGCCGACCGCGAACAGGGGCCGCACAGCTTCAACAAATGCCGGATCGAACCGGTTTTCATCCATAGTGATGCGTCGGAACGGATTGAGAATTTCCACCGGAATGCCCAATTGCCGACCGAGTACGGAATCCAGTCCGGCGGTGCGGGCCACGCCGCCGGCCAGATACAATTTGCCGGCCTTGCCGTCGGTGGAGGTGGCGGCAAAGAAATCCAGGGAACGTTGGATCTCCAGGGCGAGGGTTTCCGATGCGTAGCGCAATACTTCGGCGACGGTGGCTGCATCGACCTCTCCCGTCCTTTCCCCCAATTTGACGCGCTCCGCCTCTTCGCCGTTCAACCCGAGACGCTTCTGCAGTTCCTCGTTGAACAGGTTGCCGCCGTTCTGAATATCGCGGGTAAAAACCGATACCCCATCCTTGAGAATGTTGATGTTCATGGAACTGGCGCCGACGTTCACCAGGGCAATCAGGCCGTTCTCGGGGTCATAGTTGAGTTGATAGGCGTTTTCCAGGGCGAAGCAGTCGACATCCACCACCACCGGAGTCAGTCCGCACTCGCCGAAAACCGTCAGATAATCCTGAATGAATTCCTTCTTGGCGGCCACCAGCAGAACCTTCATCTGGGCGGGATCCTTGCTGTCCGGACCGAGAATCTGGAAATCCAGGTTGACTTCGGAAATTTCAAAGGGGATATATTGTTCGGCTTCCCATTCGATGGAAGCCTCGACCTCGTCGGAGGTCATGTTGGGAAGGTAGATATTGCGGATAATGACGGAATGGCCGGAAACGGAGGTAGCGACATTTTTTGTCTTCACCTTCTGGTTTTCCACCAGACCGCGCAGACAGTCGACCAAGGTGACCGAGTCCATGACCGAATGATCGACGATGGTCTCCGGGGGCAAGGCCGCCACCCCCAAGTGAACCAGTTCATACCCCTCTTTGACCTGACGAAGCTGGATCAGCTTGACCGAACTGGAACCGATGTCAATGCCGACCAGATCATCCTGCTTGCTGAACAGTCCAAACGCCATCTCGATGACCCCGCCTCTTTGAATTAAAAAACAACATCGCTGCCCGTTGTGACAACCTGACGAAACAGCAAGGGCCGTGCCATCCGGCCCACAATGGTTTTATTTTGCTCTTTTCAACAACATCGGAACCCTGCCGCGAACCCCATCCTTGTCTTTCCCGGGCTGAAACATGGTTCCAAAAGAAAAACGGCTTAGATCGCCACCACTTCGTCCACAAAACGTATCGAAAATTCTGGGTTAATTATAGGTGTGGCAACAATAGTGTCAACAAAATAATTTAATGGACTTTCGAGGATTGGGATCAATGGCAAATCCCCATCTACATGCTGTAGGCGAGATCCGGCAGGGTGCCAGATATTGGGGAGGGGGGAAGACTGAAGGCTGTTAAGGGCAGGCTGAAGACTGAAGGCAAACCTTGGCTTCATGGATTCTGCCCCCCCCTGCCGTGTCCGAAACCACACTAAGGAGTTATCTCTCCCCTCAGCGTCCAAGCTGTACCTGTGGGTCCATCCCCACGATGGCAAGGTACCAATCGATGAACTCCTGACCCCAGAACAGGTAAATGACTGCGCCGAGTGCCAGAAAAGGTCCGAAGGGAATGGCCAGCTTGCCGCCGGTGCGCTTGACCAGCATCAGGGGCACCCCCACCAGAGTTCCGGCCAGGGAACTGAGGAAGATGACCGGCAGCACCGCCTGCCAGCCCAGAAATGCTCCCATCATGGCGAGCAGTTTGACATCGCCGCCGCCCATGCCCTCGACACCGGTCAGCTTTTCATAGCCCCAGGCCACCAGGAACAGAATGCCGCCGCCGAGAAGCACCCCGAGCAGCGCCGCCCACCAGGTCAGCCAGGGTACCACCAAAGCCGCCAGCAGGCCCACCACGATGCCGGGCAGGCTGATGACATCGGGGATGATGCGGTGATCCAGATCGATAAAGGTAATAACAATCAGAGCAGCGACAAACACCAGGTAAACCAACCCCACCCAGGACAAACCGAAACTGCGCACCACCAGCACGAACAGACCGCCGGTGAGTGCTTCGACCAGGGGATAGCGCCAGGAGATGGCCGCGCCGCAAGCGGCGCAGCGGCCGCGCAGAGATAGAAAGCTGACGATGGGAATATTCTGATACCAGCGGATGGGGGCCCGGCAATGGGGGCAGCGGGAGGCCGGAGAAACGATGGAAAGCCCTTCAGGGATGCGGGCGATGCAGACATTGAGGAAGGAGCCGATGACGGCACCGAGGATGAAAATGGTCACGGGACTGTATAAAAATGCCATATTTTGTCACTCCACGTTCTGACAGTCAGCAATCCCGCCCCATATGGCCGGACACCGGACTTAATTGCATCAACAATGCCATGCGCTTGCGGGATGCGCAATAGAAATCCCGGCCGAAAGAATCCTGTTACCGCTGGTGAACATTTTTCAAGGAAGGATGAAGGAAAAAATTTCTACAAGCATGATGAGGGAACCCCACCATGGGAAACCTCAGCCAGCCACGCCAGGAAAATTCAAGGGTTTTCAGTTGGCAGGAATTTCTTTCGAAGTGCCCCCTTTGGCATAGGTCAGTTCGCTGGTGGATTTCACGCTGCCGTCCGCATCCAGATAGAAGGTCCCTCCATAAGGGTCTTCGGGAATAGCTGAAATCACTCCTCTTTCCTGCAAGACCTTCAAAGTCCCGGGCATTTCCCCGTAATGTTGTCGGTAGACGAGTACGGCTTGCTCCAGATAATGGATCTTTTCCAGCGCCTCCAGGCGCACCTGGTACAACTCCCGGGTGCGTTCATCCTCGGTCCGGCTGAGAATGCCGCGCAAAAAGACGATGGCGTTTTCGGTGCGGTTTTCCTGGTAGGCCAACCGGGCGGCCAGGGTGGCCAGCAGCGGCATGGCGTCGGGACGTTGAGCGCCGAGCATGAGATATTCGGCGGCGCGACCGCTGTCCTGCAGGTAATAAAAATGATTGAATCCGAGATAAAAGGGCAGCAACCAGTCCCAGTCCCGCCACTCCAGGCCCTTTTCCAGCAACTGGTTGATACGCGGAATCATTTCCGGATTGCGACTCAAAACCGCATTACCGAAATAATAAGGGTCGAAAAAATAGGGATCCAAATCCGTGGCCGCGTCGAGAAGCCGATAGACCCGCTGCCAATCACTGTACCGAGCCTGGCTCGGCCCGGATCCTTCAAGGAGCCGCCCATAAGCGGTCAAACCCTGCAGAAAACAAAAATCCGCCGCCAGACCGCGAAATTCCCCCGCCACCACCCGCAACAGCGGTCCCGGCAACACATAACCGTGATCTTCCGGCAAGGGCAAGGCCTGTCGGGCGCCCGCCGCCCACCACAGGGTTGACACCTGACCTGCAGCCAGGGCCGCAAGCAGAAGCAGGGTCGCCAGCAGATGCCTCACGGAAACTCCCTCCGCGAGAACACCAGGCCGGCCAGGGTGACGGACAGGGCCGTATAAAACAGGCCATAGGCCACGGTTCCTGCCAGGTAGGTCCAGGACACCGGCAAATTATGGGCCGCCTGGACCTTGATGTCGAACAGGGACAGGTTGGGAAACAGGTAATAGGCCGCCTTCACCACACGCACGGTGGTGGCGGACACCTCGATGCCCACCTCCGCCGGCGACTCCACCAGGGCCTTGATGGCCGCCACGCCATGGCCGATAAGATAGCTGACCACCGTCAGAATGAGGGTCACGAAGGAACTGGTGGCAAAGGACGCAAACAGAAAACTCATCCCGGCCAGCAATACCAGCATCAGGGTGATGAGCATCAGGGCCAACAGAACGGGGCTCCAGGCGAATCGCGGGAAATAGCTGGGGAAGGCCCACCTGACGGAGCCGATGGACAGCAGGGCGCAGCCACCCAGCATGGCGGTGGCCGTGACGATGAGCATGGCCATGCCCAGGAACTTGCCCCAGATATAATGCCGCCGGGAAATAGGCCGCGCCAACACCATGTAGATGGTGCGGCGATCCAGATCCTTGGCCAACAGGTTGATCCCCACAAACAGTACCAGGAGCAGGCCGGAAAAGGACACCGCCGACAAAGCCACATCCACCGCCACCTTACCAACATCCCTCAAAATCATGCCGCAGATGAGAAAGTTGGCGACGAACAGCAGCAGGGCCAGCAGAAAGATGCCGTACAGGGCCCGGTTGCGGATACCCTCCTTGAAGGTGATGACGGCCAGGGGCCAAAGGGGTCTCATGAAGGCAATCCTCCAAAATCATCGTCAATGGCGCGCAGGAACAGTTCCTCCAAGGTCTCGCCGTCCGGCACCACCTTGTCCAATTCGCCCACCAGTCGGAGACGGCCGCCGGCAATGATGCCGATGCGGTCGCAGAACCGTTCGATGTCGTTGAGGATATGGGAGGAGAAAAAGACCGTCTTACCCTGATGTTTGAGATCCAGGATCAGGTCCCCGACCATCTTGCGACCGACGGGATCGAGACCACTCATGGGTTCATCGAGTATCACCACGGCCGGATCGTGGATCAAGGCCAGGGCTAGCCCGGCGCGCTGCACCATGCCCTTGGAATAGGTACGCAGGGGCCGTTTACGGGCCTCCAGCAAACCGACCCGTTCCAACAACGCCGGAGTCTTGTGACGCAGATCGTCGGCGGTCATGCCGGAAGACCGGCCACCGAACCAGAGCAGTTCGTCGGCGTTAAGGTAGTCATAAAAATAGGGGTTTTCCGGCAGGTAGCCGACCTGCTGCCTTACCCGCCGGTCCGAAACGTCGCGGTCAAGAATAGTAGCCTTGCCGTCGTCGGGCCGGATGAGATTGAGCAGCACCTTGATGGAGGTCGACTTTCCGGCGCCGTTGGGGCCGAGAAAGCCGAACACCTCGCCACTCGCCACCTCAAGACGTAAACTTTGCAAGGCTTGAACCTTGCGACCTCGCAATCCTTCACGGAAACTCTTGCTGACACCCTGAATTTTAACCATTGTCAACCCTGATACTGATTCATACCGCGATTATAAGAGGTCCCAGCCATTGCCGGTAAAATCATCCGCTTCCGTCGCCGATATCTCGATGCCGGTGTCTTCCAGGGCCTGTCGCTGTATCCCTTGCCTTTGGTAAAGGCCGGTTGCAGCATTGTCGGAGCCAAAGATACGCGTACCGCCCAGATGCTTCACCATGGCACTAAAATGGTCCCCATCGGGAGCGGTATGGACCAGCAAATGGACACCAGTGCTCAAGCCAACAGGGGAAACCTGGTCAGGATTGGCTATAAAAGTGTTCCCCGAGGAGGGACCCAAGAGCACTGAACCATTGCCATGAGCAGCAACAGAAAAGACATTTTGGGAACGTCCATATTCCTGAAAATCACCGAAAAACGCGGCTTCCGCTACACATAACTGGCCTAAGTCGGCAAGAGCGGCGCCATTCTGAGCGCGGGCGGTCAAAGCTTGGTAGCGGGGGATGGCCAACGCAGCCAGAACAGCAATTGTTAGCACGACCAAAACAAGTTCGATCAGAGTAAAGCCTCCCGGCATTCCCCCGAGGCGACCCAATCCTCGCGTTTCATCAATACCCAGCGTACCAACGTTTTTCATAACCGCCCCTTGTGCTTACCCAGTTAAAAAAACGAAATGACAACCCGCCCATAGTTTTGAAACCAAGGTCGTTGCAGCAGTCCAAACCATCGACAGGGGACTATTCATAGCAAAAATTGCAATACTTTGCTACAGGCACTGAATATGGTGGTAAATTTTAATTTTGCTCCGAATAATTAAAATACAAAAAAGGCCGGCTTCCGCCGGCCTTTTTTGTATTACGCAGTATGCCTTACATCATAACCCAAGCATTTCCCTCAGGTCCATTCTCGCCTTCAAAAACATCCGTTCCAGCTTCGGCGTCAGGGCAGTCGCCGTCTGCCAATGCCGTACCAGGCTCACCAACGCTTTGATACTGAGCCGTAATATCGCCATCGATGCCGTAGTAGTTGCGGCCCTGTTGATGTTTACTGACTGCGGTAAAAGTTTCCCCTGTTGCTAAAGTGTTTGCAATAAGACCAACATTATTGCTAAGCCCAATGCGCATGGCAAAGGTGTTTCCATTAAGCCCACCTGCAATAAACGGCAGCGTGCTGTCGGCCGCGCTACCGGGGCCTACCAACAAGGCACCAGCATTATCTGCAGATGCTGCTGCCGCACCCGCTTCATCAGCTTCTTCTGCAGATTGCCCAAAGGTCTGCCAATCGCTGAAGAAAGCCGCTTGGGATTTCTGCAGATTGTTGATATCCGACAGTGCAGCAGAGTTGAACGCCCGCTGCCGATAGGCCGCAAACTGCGGGATGGCGATGGCGGCCAGGATGCCGATGATCGCGACGACGATCAACAGCTCGATGAGGGTGAAACCCTTCTCGCTCTTACGAAGCGCCTTGAACATGATGAAACTCCTTTCAAATGGTTGAGTGTTCGGAACCGTAGATTCGGCACCGGATGAATGAACGGGAAAATCGTTCCGCTTGCCCAAATTAACTTGCAGCGGCCGTGCCAAATTTTCCATAATCCAAAAATCAATAAAAAAGCTTGAATCTTCGGCCCATTAGCCAAACGGTCCGGCAAGCGCGAAGCAGTTTAACAGATAGTCCGGCCGGGGAGCAACAATGCGCGTCAATATGAGTGACGTTTTTTGGCACCAAGGCCCTACTCCTCTTCCCCCACCTCCAACCCGTACTTGGCCAAACGATAGCGAATGGAGCGGAAGGAAATGCCCAGCAGCTCGGCGGCGCGCTTGCGGATGCCGCCGGTGCGGTCGAGGGCTTTAAGGAGAATGCTTTTTTCGATATTGCCGAGGTAGTTGTCCAGATCGAGCCCCTCTTCCGGCAGATCCTGCATGGGTGCCTCCACCGGATCGGCGCCGGTCCGGATATGGCCTGGCAGGCTGTCGACGGTGATGGCCCCGTCGCCGCACAGCACCACGCAACGCTCGATGGTGTTCTCCAACTCACGGATATTGCCCGGCCAACCGTAATCGAGGAGGCGGCGCAGGACGCCATCGGCAAGGGTCAGGGACACGGTCGGACTGTATTTGCCGAGAAAATGCTCCACCAGCAGGGGGATGTCCTCGCGCCGCTCGCGCAGGGCCGGCAGGGCCAACTGGATGACGTTGAGGCGGTAGAAAAGATCCTCGCGGAACTGGCCGCAAGAAACCAGGCGGTTCAGATCCTTGTTGGTGGCCGCCACCAGGCGCACGTCCACGGGCAGGGTGCGGGTGCCGCCGACCCGGCGCAATTCCCGCTCCTGCAGCACCCGCAGCAGCTTGACCTGCATCATGGCCGGCAATTCGGCAATCTCGTCGAGAAACAGAGTTCCGCCGTCGGCCACCTCGAACAGGCCGGCCTTCTGGGCCACGGCGCCGGTGAAGGACCCCTTTTCGTGGCCGAACAGTTCGCTTTCCAGCAGGTTCTCGGGGATGGCACCACAGTTGATGGCCACAAAGGGCTGGTCCCGGCGCTCGCTGTTGAAATGGATGGCCTTGGCCACCAGTTCCTTGCCCGTGCCGCTCTCCCCGGTGACCAGGATGTTGACCCGACTGCCGGCCACCTTTTCGATGAGATCATACACCGCCTGCATGGGACGGCTCTTGCCGATGATGCTGCCGAAGGAAAAGCGCTGCTCCAGTTCACGTTTGAGCTGCCGGTTCTCCTTGCGCAATTCCATGCGTTCCAGGGCGTTCTGGACAATGAGGCGGATTTCGTCGTTCTTGAAGGGTTTGGTGATGTAGTCGTAGGCGCCCTTCTTCATGGCCTCGACGGCCTGTTCGGTATTGGAGAAGGCGGTGATCATGATGACGGCGGTGCCCGGAGCACGGGCCATGACATGCTCCAGCAGACTGAAACCATCCAGCCGGGGCATCTTGACATCGCTGATCACCAGATCGAAATGCCCGTCCCGCAGGCAGGCCACCGCCTGCGCTCCGTCCACGGCGGTTTCCACCTGATAACCGTCCCGCCGCAGCAGGATGGACAGAAACTCCCGCATGCTTTCTTCGTCGTCAACGACCAGGATGCGATGGGCTTTTTCGGGCAAGGTTTTTCCTCCGGGGTTGGAGGCAGACTGAAGACTGAAGTCCGAAGGCTGAAGGAAAAAACTCAACAGCCAAGACAAGGGCCTTTCCGCCACCAGATGTTCAATTTGTCATTGTACAGATTTTAATGGGCTTGCCAATGCCTTTATTGATTACCCTTCAGCCTTCGGACTTCAGTCTTCAGACTGCTTCACCTCAGACTGAAGACTGAAGTCCGAAGACTGAAGGTAAAAACTCGACAGCCAAGACGAGGGCCTTCCCGCCACCAGAGATTCAGATTGTCATTGTACAGATTTTAATGGTCTTGCCAATGCTTTATATGACTTTTCTTCAGTCCTCGGACTTCAGCCTTCGGACTGCTTCACGTCAGACTGAAGACTGAAGTCCGAAGACTGAAGGTAAAAACTTTACAGCCAAGGCATGGGCCTTCTCGTCACCTGTAGCTCAGCAAGCCCATTTTACATATTTTAATGGGCTTGCCAATGCCTTTAATGATTACCCTTCAGCCTTCAGCCTTCGGACTTCAGCCTGATTACAAACTTCGCGCCTCCCAGGGGACTGGTGCCCAGATCGAGCGTGCCGCCATGGGCGGTCACGATGGCGTAGACGGTGGCCAATCCCAAACCGGTACCGTGATCCTTGGTGGTGAAAAAGGGATCGAAGATTTTTTCCCGCAGGGCATCGGCCACGCCGTGGCCACTGTCCTCGACGATGAGACTTTGGGTTTGGGGCTCATAGGCCAGGCGCAGGGCGCCCCCCGACGGCATGGCTTCGGCGGCATTGATGAGCAGATTCCAGAGGGCCTGCTGCAATTGCCGACGGTCACCCAGCAGCACTTCTCCGCATGGCGCATCCACCTGCAATGTGATGTGCGTAAAACGTGGGTCGCCCCCGACCAGACCCTGCAAATCATCCAGCATGGCGGCAGGCTCAAAGGGCGCTTGGTCCGGGCGCACGGGACGGGCGAACTGCAGAAAATCGCTCAGCAGTTTGTTGAGGCGATCGGCTTCGCGCACCACGATGGCCAGCAGGTGACGATCCTCCTCGCCGGCGGCCAGGCTTTCGGAAAGGAGTTGCACCGAGCCGCTGATGGAGGCCAGGGGATTGCGGATCTCGTGGGCCATGCCGGCGGCGAGATGGCCGACGGCTGCCAGACGATCAGCGCGCTTGAGACGCTCTTCCATCTCTTTGAGGCGACTGAGATCCTGAAAAGTCACCAACAGGCCGCGCAATTTGCCGTCCGGATCATTGACCAATGAGGTGTTGTAACCGATGGGCCGGGTCAGCCCGCTGCCGTTGCACAAGGTGCCTTCGGCCCGTTCCACCAGTCGAAAACGCCCCTCCTGAGGCACTTCCAGAGCCGGGAAAAATCGACCGGCAGGATGGTCCTTCAACTGCTCCAGGGTCACGCCCAACATTTCCTCCGCCGCCGGATTCACCGATTGTACGCGTCCCTCGAGGTCGATAATCATCAGGCCGCTGGGCATGTTGGCCAGAATGGTGCGGTTGAGCAGCCCCAGTTGGGCAAAGTCATCCTCGGCCTGTCGGCGCGCAACTTCGCTGTAACGCAGGCGTCCGACCAGGCTGGCGGCCAGCATGGCCATGGCGAAAAAAGCCGAAACGTGGACAAAGACGGCATACAGGGCCCGGTATGGCGCCACCCGTTCCACAAAGGAGATGCCGGGCAGTACCGGCAGGAATCCGAAATACTGCAAATCCACCAGGCTGCCATAGAGGATCGCGGCGGCGGCGGCGACAATCAGTACATCGCGCCGGGTCAGCAACAGCGCGGCGCTGAGAATCACCAGCAGGAAAAGAAAGGGGAAGGGACTATCGATACCGCCGGTCAGATAGAGAATGGCGGTGATGAACAGCAGATCCCAGGCAATCTGAACCTGAACCAGGCCGCGGAAACGCCGCAACCAACGCAAAGCCAGCAGGGACAGCAGGGCCTGCAGGTAGGAAGCGGCGATGAGGGAGTACAGATATTGGGGATCCGGCCAATGTCCGGGCGGCCGGCCTTTGACCTGGTACAGCAGAGTGCCGCCCAGCAGCAGGGTCAGTACCAGCACCCGCAGAGCCAGGTAGCCCTGCAGCAGGCGACGGTAGCCCTCGTCCTGATTCAGGCCGGGCAGGCCATGGGTCATCACGGTCAGCCGCCCACAGCTCCGGCAATCTTGAAGATGGGCAGGTACATGGCAATAACCAGACCGCCGACGGTGGTTCCCAAGAACAGCATCAGCATGGGCTCCATCATGGCGGTCAGGTTGCCGACGGCTTCATCCACTTCATCGTCGTAGAAATCGGCGATTTTGGCCAGCATGGCGTCGATGGAACCGGACTGCTCCCCGACCGCAATCATCTGGCAGACCATGGGTGGGAAAACGCTGGTTTTTTCAAGAGGTTCGGCAATGGTCTTGCCCTCGCTGATGCTCTGCTTGACATTATAGATGGCCTTCTCGATGGTGCGATTGCCGGCGGTCTTGGCCACGATATCCAAACCATCGAGAATCGGCACACCGCTGGAAATCATGGTGCCGAGGGTACGGGAGAACTTGGCCACCGCCACCTTGCGGATGAGGACGCCGAACACCGGCAGTCGCAGGGCATAGGCATCCACCAATTCCCGCCCCCGGGGCGTGGCGTAGAAGCGCTTGAAGAGAAAGATGAAACCAACAATAGCGCCGATGATGGCAAGAATGTAACTGCGAACGAAATTGCTGAAATTGATGACAATCTGGGTCGGCGCCGGCAGCGAACTGCCGAAGTCGGCGAACATCTTCTCGAAAGCCGGTATGACGAAAATCAGAATGACGGAGATGACGATGAGAGCGATACCGACCACCGTGGCCGGATAGGTCATGGCGCCCTTGACCCGCTTCCTCAGCTTGTGGGCCTTTTCCAGGTAGGCGGCCAGGCGGTTGAGGATGGTATCCAGAATACCGCCGACCTCGCCGGCGGCCACCAGGTTGACGAACAGTTCGTCAAAGACCTTGGGATGCTTTTTCAAGGCTTCGGCAAAGGTCGCACCGGATTCGACGCTCTCCTTGACCTCGGCCAGCACCTTTTTAAAAAGCTTGTTGTCCTGCTGACGGCTCAGAATATCGAGGCATTGCACCAGGGGCAGGCCGGCATCGATCATGGTGGCGAACTGGCGGGTGAACACCACCTTGTCCTTGATGGTGACCTTGCCGCCGAAGCCGGGGATCTTGAGTTCCACGTCCAGGCCCTTGCCGCGCTCCTTGACGCTGGTGGGCATGATGCCCTGGCGGCGCAACTGGGCCATGACGGCGGCCTCGTTGGAAGCCTCCATCTCGCCCTTCTGCACCTGACCGCCGCGGACCTTGCCTTCCCATGCGAATTTAGCCATATTTGGGACCTCTTTAAATCAGGCTGAAGGCTGGGTAAAGCAGGCTGAAGACTGAAGTCCGAAGGCTGAAGTAAAACCTTCTTGCCTCAGTGTTCCGCTGACTTCCTCGCCGCCGCAGCCCAACCCCCTCTGTTGTCTTAAAATGATGCAGACTGAAGACTTCAGCCTGTTTTTCTCAGCCTTAAACCTGCTTTTTACGCCTTCACTTCAGTCTTCAGCCTTCAGCCTTCAGCCTGTTTTTCTCAGCCTTAAACCTGCTTTTTACGCCTTCACTTCAGTCTTCAGCCTTCAGACTTCAGCCTGCTGTACCCATCCTTCAGCCTGCCTTATGCGGCATGCGCCGCAGGTGGGCGTTGGGATTGGCGATCATCTGCCGCAGTTCGTCCGGATCCGAGGATCGCGACAGGGCGGTCTCCAAGGTGACCTGTTTTTTGTGGTAGAGCAGGAACAGGGCCTGATTCATGGTCTGCATGCCGAACTTGTCCTGCCCCATCTGCATCTGGGAATAGATCTGGTGCACCTTGTCGTCGCGGATCAGGGCGCGAATGGCGGTGTTGGGCACCATCACCTCCAGAGCCAGAATCCGGCCGTGACCGCTGGCCCGGGGCAGCAGGGTCTGGGACAGCACCCCTTCGAGCACAAAGGACAGCTGGGTGCGCACCTGGGTCTGCTGGTTGGTGGGAAACACGTCGACGATGCGGTTGATGGTCTGCACGCAGGAGTTGGTGTGCAGGGTGGCGAAGCAGAGGTGGCCGGTCTCGGCAATGGTCAGGGCCGCCTCGATGGTTTCCAGATCGCGCAACTCGCCCAGCAGTACCACGTCCGGATCCTGACGCAGAATGTACTTGAGGGCCTTTTTGAAGGAATGGGTATCCGCCCCCACCTCCCGCTGGTTGACGATACAGTTCTTGTGGGGGTGGATATATTCGATGGGGTCTTCGATGGTGATGATGTGTTCCTGCCGCTCCATGTTGATGGAATCGATAATGGACGCCAGAGTGGTAGACTTGCCGCTGCCCGTCGGCCCCGTGACCAGCACCAGGCCGCGCGGCTTGCGCGAGATTTCCCGCACCACTGGCGGCAGGCCCAATTCCTCGAAGGTCATGAACTTGTACGGGATCATGCGGAAGGCGCCGGCCAGGGCGCCGCGCTGCAGGTAGACGTTGCCGCGGAATCGCGCCAGACCCTTGACGCCGAAACTCAGGTCCAGTTCGCTTTCCTCCTCGAACTTGCGTTTCTGGGCATCGGTAAGGATGCTGTAGCAGAGCTGCTTGGTCTCGGCCGGCTGCAGGGGCGGAAATTTCAGGGAGCGAATCTGTCCGTCGACGCGCACCTGGGGCGGTGTTCCAGTAGTGATGTGCAGGTCCGAAGCCCCCATCTCCACCATGGTTTTGAGCAACTCCCGGATGCCGACGCTGACGGCCGGCGCTTCTTCGGACATGATTGGCTCCATTTAAAGCAGGCTGAAGGCTGAAGACTGAAGGCTGAAGAAAAATTCAAACCCAGCCTGCAAATCACAGCTCGGTGTTCAACTAATAGCAAGAAGTACGCCAGCCGTCGGCGAAACCGATTAATATCTACCGCCCCCTCAGTCGTCGGCGACGGTGCAGCGCAATACCTCTTCGAAGGAGGTGACGCCTTCTTTCAGCTTGCTCAGGGCCGATTGACGCATGGTCTTGACCCCGAGGCGCATGGATTCCCGCTTGATTTCAGCGGTGTTGGCCCCGGAAAGCACCAATTCCCGGATTTCCTCGAACATGGGCATGACCTGGTAGATGCCGACCCGGCCCTTGTAGCCCGTGTTGTTGCAGGTCGGGCAACCCCGGCCGCGATAACAGACGTACTGATCCACCTCTTCCGGCGCCACGCCGGCTTCGATGAGGGCCTGCTTGGGAATATCCTCGGCTTCGCTGCATTCCTTGCAATTGCGGCGGCCGAGACGCTGGGCGGTGATGAGATTGACCGCCGAGGCCACCAGAAAGGGCTCGATGCCCATGTTCAGCATGCGGCTGATGGTGCTGGGGGCATCGTTGGTATGCAGGGTGGAAAGCACCAGGTGGCCGGTCAAAGCCGCCTTGATGCCGATCTCCGCCGTTTCAAAATCGCGGATCTCGCCGATCATGATGATGTCCGGATCCTGACGCAGAAAGGAGCGCAAAGCCGAGGCGAAGTTGAGGCCGATCTCCTCGTGCATCTGCACCTGGTTGATGCCGGCGAAGTTGAATTCGACCGGATCTTCAGCGGTGGAAATGTTGAGGGTGCTGTCGTTAAGTTCCGCCAGGGCCGAATAGAGGGAGACGGTCTTACCGCTGCCCGTGGGGCCGGTGACCAGCACCATTCCGAAGGGTTTGTGGATGGCCTCCTTGAACCAACCGAGGGGCTTTTCCTCGTACCCCAGCTTGGTCATGTCCAACTGCAGGTTGGATTTATCCAGAAGACGGCAGACCACCTTTTCGCCGAACAGGGTCGGCAGGCAGCTGACGCGGTAGTCCATGTCCTTGCCGCCGGGCAGTTTGATCTTGATGCGGCCGTCCTGGGGCAGGCGCCGCTCGGCGATATCCATTTCCGCCATGATTTTGAGGCGGGAAATAATGGCCGCCCGCAGTTTCATGGGCGGCTTCATCTGCTCGTAGAGCACGCCGTCAATGCGATAGCGAACCCGAAATTCCTTTTCATAGGGTTCGATATGGATGTCGGAAGCTTTCTTTTTGATGGCGTCGGTAAGAATGAAATTCACCAGCTTGACAACCGGCGCATCTTCCGTGGCCCGTTCCAGATCGCGCAGGTTGACGTCATCGTGTTCATCAACGACTTCAAGATCGATATCATCCAGGTCGTCCATGACCATGGCCAGGGAGGAACTCCGGTCGTAATATTTGTCGATGGCGGCCTTGATGGACGATTCCGTCGCCACCACCACCTCGATGTTGAAGCCGGTCATGAACTTGAGATCGTCGATGGCGAACAGGTTCGACGGATCGCTCATGGCCACGATCAGGCTCGCGCCGGCCCGATTGACGGGCACCACCTGGTATTTTTGGGCGATTTCCGGAGCCACCAGGCGAATGATCTCGTGCTCGATTTCGAAATCACTCAGGTTGATGGACGGCATGCCGTACTGCTTGGCGAGAAAGGCCGACAGCTCCTCCTCCTTGGCAAACCCCAGCTTGACCAGGCTGGTGCCGAGACGCCCGCCTTGGCTTTTCTGATCCTCCAGGGCCTGATGTAGTTGCTGGTCGCTCACCAGTCCATGTCGAACCAGCAATTCTCCAAGTCTGCTGCCGGTCATGCCACTACCTTTCCTGGCTTTATTGCGAAAACTTGCCGATCATCGCCAAGCGCTGATGCTCGCGCAGCCACAATACGGACATGCGATAAAGTCTAAAAGCCGTAAACAAAAAAACCTTAACCTGCGCGGCATATTAACGATGGCTTTATTTTCTGTCAAGCTGTGTTACGCTCCCCAACCAATCACGCAGGACCATTTTCATCAATCCCGGTTCGGGCCGGCGTCCGGTCCACAGGGCAAAGGCCTCCTCGCCCTGCCCCACCAGCATACCGAGGCCATCTGCGGCCCTGTGCCCATGTTCACGGGCCATGGCAACCAGGGGCGTCGTATCGGCGCTGTAGACCATGTCCAGCACCACGGCCCGCGGAGCCAGGCGGTGCCAGGGCAAAACATCGAAACCTTCCCCGTGCAAGCCCAAGGAGGTACTGTTGATCACCAGGTCGACGGCGGGAAAAACCCCTGCCAGTTCCGCCGTCGATAAACCCAGCGCAGCAAATTCCGTTCCCGGAAAGATTCCCCGGAAATTTTCCACCAGTTGTTCGCCTCGTACGCGGGTCCGGTTGGCGACGCCGATCCAGACGGCACCGGCCTCAGCCAGAGCCACCAGAGCGGCCCGGGTCGCCCCGCCGGCACCGAGCAGCAACACCCGACGGCCAACCGGCAAAAAAGCCAGGTCTTCAGCTAGGGAGGCCAACAGGCCCGGCGCATCGGTATTGAAACCGTTCAGGAGTCCATCCCGGTTGACAATGGTGTTGACGGCGCCGATCCTGGCGGCGAGGGGATCCAGCGCATCCAGATACGGCAGGACCTGCTCCTTGTGGGGGATGGTCACGTTGACGCCCCACAGATTCAGGGCCCGCAGGCTCTGGACGGCGCCGGCCAATTCCTCGCTACGCACCCGGAACGGCAGGTAGACGGCATCGATGCCGGCCCGTTGCAACGCGGCGTTCTGCATCACCGGCGACAGGGAATGCCGGACGGGATCGCCGAAGATCCCCAAAACGCGGGTTTCGCTGGTGATGTTCATGGGCAATCCCTCTGCCCACGGCCGCAATCCAGATATTCCTGGTACTGGATCAGTCGGGCCGCGGCCAGTATTTCCCGGCCACGGGCAATATCGTTGTTGATGGCACGCTTGAGCTGTTCCAGCTCCGCGAAACGGATCTCATCCCGCAACCGCTCGACGAAATAGACCCGTAGTTCTTCGCCGTACAAGTCGCCCGAGAAATCCAGCAGATGGACTTCGATGAACAGGCCGGCGGCATTGAAGGTGGGATTGCGACCGATATTGAGCACCCCGTCGAGAATCTCCTCGCCCCGCTTCACCTTGACCGCATAGACGCCGGGACAGGGCAGCAACTCCTTGTCCGTGGCCAGATTGGCGGTGGGAAAACCCAGCTTCGAACCGCGGCCGAAGCCATGCACCACCCGCCCGGAAAAGTTGTAATTGCGTCCCAGCACCTTGGTCACGGCCCGCACCTCTCCCTCGCGAATCATCTTCCTGACCCGGGTGGAACTGTAGACTTCGCCGTTTTCCCGGATGGGATCCAGCACCTCGACGGCAAAGCCGAGATATTCCCCCATGCGGCGCAACAGATTCACATCCCCGGACCGATCCTTGCCGAACAGGTAATCGTAACCCACCACCAGATGGGAAACGCCAACCTTTTCCACCAGAATTTCACGCACGAAACGATGAGCCGGCAGATTGGCCAGTTCCCGGGTGAAGGGCGCGCTGATCAACACATCGATACAGGAGGCTTCGATGAGGATCTCTTTCTCATCGTAGGTGTTGATGAGGGGGGGCGCGTGTTCCGGCGCCAAAATCTTGAGGGGATGAGGCACAAAGGTATAGACCACGGATTGGCCGCCGATTTCCCGCGCCCGGCGCACCACCCGGCGGAAAATTTCCCGGTGGCCAAGATGGATGCCGTCGAAGTTGCCGAGGGTGAGCACGGCATTTTCGAGGGGAGTTTTGAGTTCGTCGAGATTGTGAAATATTAGCATAAAAGTAGACTGAAGGCTGAAGGCTGAAGACTGAAGTAAGGTAACCCCAAGGCTGAAAACCCATAGACTGAAGGCTGAAGGCTGGAGTCGTTATTCATAGTCATCACCTGCAGACCCGTAAGGATTGAATCAAGCCGTTCAAAACTTTTTCAGTTTCTATCAGCTTTTGTTCAATATGTTCGGACTTTTGGCCACATAAAAACTTCAATCGGGTGGCGAGACCGACTTGATACCGCAATTCCCGCAGGGATCCGAAGGCGATATTCAAGAATCGCAGATAGTCCGACTCACCCAGGCGTGCGCAGCCTTCGACGATATTGGACGGAACCGAAACGGCCGCACGCCGCATCTGGGATGCCAAGCCGAACATTTCCTCCCTGGGAAAATCAGCCGTAACCTCATAGGTCAAAAGCGCCACTTCGTCAGCCAATTCAAAAGCTCGCAGCCTGTTATGATCCCGCATAATAGACTCCGTTTCAGGCTGAAGACTGATAACTACAGACTGAAGGCTGATAACTAAAGGCTGAAGACTGAAGACTGAAGACTGAAGTTAAATTCAAAAACCTTGTTCTTATAAATCTTTTTCAGCCTTCGGACTTCAGTCTAACTCACTTCAGCCTGCCTAACTTCAGCCTTCAGCCTTCGGACTTCAGCCTGCCTAACTTCAGCCTGCTTCACATCAACTCAAAGTCGAGCTCACGTCGATCCAGATTGACGCGAACCAATTTCACGCGTACCGCGTCACCGATGCGGAACAGGCGCCGGCGGCGCTGACCGACAAGGCGGTGGAGATGTTCTTCGAACTCATAATAATCGTCATCCAGGCTGCTGACATGCACCAGACCCTCGACGAAAACATCGATCAATTCCACGAAAAACCCGAAAGGCTGGACATCGGCGACCAAAGCTTCGAATTCCTCGCCGATCTTGTCCTCCATGAACTGGCAGCGCTTGAGGGCGACGCTGTCGCGCTCGGCTTCCATGGCGCGCCGTTCACGTTGGGACGTGACCTCGCCCAAACCCGGCAGATTGCGTTCGAGATTTTGCTTGAATCGGGCGGAAACGCCCTCTTCGGACAAGGCCTGGCGCAGGATGCGGTGCACCACCAGGTCGGGATAACGGCGTATGGGTGACGTAAAATGGCAGTAGCAGTCCGCCGCCAGACCGAAATGCCCGGCGTTGTCTTCACTGTAGCGGGCCTGCCGCATGCTGCGCAACAACAACTGGTTGACCATCCGCTCCTCGGGATGACCGGACACCCGGTCCAGCACCGCCTGCAATTCACGCGGATTGACGGTGTCATCCTGCAACTCCAGACCGATATTGAAATGGCTGAGGAATTCCTGGAATCGCTGCAATTTTTCCAGCTCCGGCGGTTCGTGGATGCGGTACAGCAGAGGTATTTCCCGGTCGGTCAGAAAACCGGCCACGGCCTCGTTGGCGGCCAGCATGAATTCCTCGATGATGCGGTGCGCCAAGGTCCGCTCGGAGCGCAGGATCTGGTCCGGACGGCCCTGCAGATTCAGCACGATTTCCGGTTCCGGCAAATCGAAGTCGAGACTGCCGCGCCGACGGCGCATGGCCATGAGACGTTCGGCCAATTCGGCCATGACCTGAAACTGGTCAAGGCGCAGCACCAAGGGGGAATCCGCGTCAAGCCGATCCTCCAGGGCGGCGGCAACTTCCCGATAGGTCAGGCGTGCACAACTGCGCATGACAGCCGGATAAAAACGGGCCTCCAGTCTCCGACCATCCCCACTGAAGAGCATTTCGGCCACCAAGGCCAACCGATCCTCATCAGGTCGCAGGGAACAGATGCCGTTGCTCAACGTTTCCGGCAGCATGGGGAGACAGGCACCGGGAAAATAGACGCTGGTGGCCCGTTCCAGGGCCTCGACGTCGATGGGGCCGCCCTCCGGCACATAGTGGCCGACATCAGCAATGGCCACCCACAGGCGAATCGTGCCCCGCTCTTCGCGCTTTACGGCGACGGCGTCGTCGAAGTCCTTGGCCGTTTCGCCGTCGATGGTCACAATGTCGAGTTGGCGGAGATCGGTGCGTCCCTGGCACTCTGCAGCAGTGACGACTTGCGGAATTTGGCGGGCTAGGTCCTCAACCTGCCGGGAAAAGCGATGGGGCAAGTCAAACTTGTGGGCAGTGGCGAGAATTTCGACCTGCGGGTCGGCGGGATCGCCCAACACCTCCACCACGGTGCCCAAGGGACCGCCGGTGCGATCCGGATAGCGGTCGATACGCACCAGAACCAGGAATCCCGGGAGCGCCTTATCAGGCGGCGGGGCCGCCAGGGGAATGGCGAAGGACAAGGCCGGATCGCTGGGTATCACCATCCCGTGGCGACCGCCCTCTTGCAACCGGCCGAGCAACTGCTGGTGGGCACGATTCAACACCCGAACCACCTGGCCCTGCACGCCGCCGCGAGGCGCGGGACCGACCTGGATGGCGACCCGATCGCCGTTCATGACCCCGCGCAAGTAGCGGGCCGGGATGAAAACATCCGACCCCTGCCCTTGTTCCGGCGCGACAAACCCGTAACCGTCACGATGCACCGATACGATGCCGGTCACCACCTGCCCGGAACGGGCCGCCAGGTAGTGCCCCTTGCGGGCCCGTCGCAACAATCCCTCCTCAACCAGAGCATCAAGCAGCGCCAAGGTCTCCTGGCGTTCCTTTCGGTCCAGGTCGAAGTGGGCCAGAACCTGCCGCCCGGAAAGGGGTTTGCCCTTTTGGCGCCTGAACAAATCGAGGAGCAGATCCGGGGTGGGAATCATTATAAGGCAGTCCGAAGGCTGAAGACGTTAACTACAGACTGAAGACTGAAGGCTGAAGACTGAAGAAAGCCAGGCACTACAGACTGAAGGCTTAAGAGTGAAGGCTGAAGACTCATAATTCGTATATCGTTCATTCTTCGATCGTTTCACCGTCGGCGATGGGATTGATCACCAAACCGGTGAGCAACTTGGGATAGAAATAGGTCGACTTCTGGGGCATTTTTTCGCCGGCATTGGCAACATCCCGGACCTGGCTCATGCGGGTGGGATTCATCAGGAAAGCCAGTTGGCATTGGCCGGACCGCACCAGGCTGAAGGGTTCGTCGAAGTTCTTGACATAAGTGAGGTGAGTCTGCGCTTCCTGGGCTTCGAGGGAAATGTGCAGCCCCTTTTCCAGAACCACCCGATGCAGGACGGAAACATCCAGGGTGCGCAAGGCCTTGGAGGTTTTGGCATCGAAAAAACCGTCCATGAGTTTTTTGTCCTTGAGGATCAACAGGTACAATGTATCGCCGCCGCCATACAAGCCCAACGCAACTTTGTCCTCCCCCCTCTGTTGCAACAGGGAACGCATCTGCTGACGGGATTCGGCGTCATCCGGGTCAAAGGTATGCGCTTCGACCTGAAAATACTCACCGACTGAGGTCAGCAAGGGTTCCAGCCGAAAATCCTGCAGACCATGCACCAAGCGATGGGTCGGGAAGATGAGCATGCCCTGGTCTTCCATGTTGGCGAAATACATCAGGACATAATTATACAATTCCTTGCCGCTGAAATCCGGGTCCTGGTCGCGGCGCAAGTTTCGATAATTCAGGGCCGTTTCATAGCGATGATGGCCATCGGCGATGAACAGCGGCTTATTGTCGAGCATATCACGAATCTTTTTGAAAACGGTGCGGTCCGTCACCTGCCAGAGGCGGTGAACAACGCCATCGTCATCCATCACCTCCAGATCCGGCACCCTTTTCTTTATTTCCCAGGTGAGGGCTTCCTGTACGCAGCAGGGATCGGAATACAAGCCGAAAATGGGACTGAAGTTGGCCCGACAGGCCTTGGTCAGTTCCAGCCGATCCGCCTTGGGACCGGACAGGGTTTTCTCGTGGGGCTTGACCACTCCGGTAGCAAAATCCTCCAGACGAGCCAGAGCAATGAAGCCCTGCCGCACCACCTTGCCGATGCCCGTTGCCTGGTATTCCTCGTCATAGAGATAGAGGGAGGGGGTTTCATCCCGGACCAGCACCCCTTCTTCCCGCCACTGACGAAAAAAGGTCGCGGCCCGCGTGTAGCGGTTGTCCGTCGCCGTATCGGCCGGGCCCGTCTTGCCCAGGATCAGCCGGACCACGTTGAAGGGGCTGCGCTGGTAAAGAGTTTCCTGTAATTCGGGAGAAATAACATCATAAGGAGGGGCCATGACCCGGGCAGGATCGGCCAACTTGTCAAGATTGTAACGAACAGCCCGAAACGGAGCGATCTTAGCCATGCGTTGCATCTCCCTTGGGTAGGTGTGGGTTCTTCAAAGGTTTCACTATAAGCAAGCCGGAAGGGAGGTGGCAAGGAAAAAGCTGGAAAGGCGCGGAAACGGCAACGGGCGACGCATGCGCCGCCCGTTGCAAGGTGGATATTTCAGAACCAAACTACCAGCAACCGTCCTGGGCCGCCCCGCGCGCGCCGGCCTGATTGATGGTGAGTTGGCCGCATTCATCCCCGGTCTGGCCACCCTGAGGGGTGGCGGTGATGGTAAAGGTGGTGGCAGTTGGGGCATTGAAGGCAATGGCATAGAGCCTATGGGGCGATTGTGCAGGGATGTTGCCGCCGCCATCGGCACCAACATACGTGTTGTTGCGCACAAAGAAACGTTCGGCAATCTGCGCCGCCTCGACCAGAGTCGCCCGCCCTTCGGCTCGATTGGCCCGCCGGCGGTACTGGTTGTACATGGGCACGGCAATGGCCATGAGAATGCCGAGGATGGCGATGACCACCAACAACTCTATGAGGGAAAAACCTTTTATATTTTGGCGCATCTCTGTCCTTCTCCTATCTCAACTGACGCCATGCGCGACGTCCGTAGCCGGCATTGGGGTCGGTAGCTCCAATTCCTTGGTAAACGCCGCCGTCTGACTGAGTCCCGATACGCAACTCTTTATCGCCCATGGAAATAAAGGAACCCAGTTTGGTAATGCTATCCAATCTGGCCCCCGTAGTATAAGCCTTTGTGCCATCGCTGAGAACCACCAAGTCGCCTGAATCAAACTTCCCGTCGCCATTGATGTCCATAATGGAATAATCAGGCCGATTGCCCGTTGCCGCCATCAACTCCATCAACCAACTATGCCCACCTGCTTCGCAGGGATCGTTCGACGGGAGAAGAGTAGTAAACAATACCCTGCCATGCCGAAGGAATGGAACAGTGACAACCCTTTCACCCTGCCTCCCTAGATCCGGAGAAATCAAATCCATATACCAACCGCTTTTGCCATTGAAGGTGGTTTCGGGATATTTTGAGGTGACGCGACGGAGTGTCTCGCCAACCAACATTTCAGCAAGGATTTCCTGTTTAACCAGGCTACTTCGATCCAAAGGTTTGGTATTGCCTTTTCCATCATCCCGAACAGCATAGAAAGACTGTACTGGAGGATTGCCAACCACCTCGTTATCTCCAGCTTCAAAATATTTCCCGGTGCCAAAGAAGACCATATACTCCTTGCTTTCCGCATGAATGCCTATTTCAAGAGGAGCGGTAATCGGCTGTACCGTTCCAAAGGCGTCCTTGGCCGTAAACAAGGGTTGTGGTTTGGTTTTGGTTCCGTAAGCTACCCCCCACTTTGATACAGAGGAGTCGCTGACGTCGAACTTCCAAAGGTTACCCTGCAAGTCCCCGGCGTATACGGCCTCGATGGTTCGATATTTATCGGGCAGGCAAGCCGGGGTAGCCAAGCCATTGGCGGTTGAAGCACTGCCCACGCCCGTCGACAGAATGGGGCTGTCAATCCGGGTACCGTTTTTAATGTCAACCACGTACAACTGGGCAGACTGGCCGCTTCCATACCCGTTTCCAAACACCGCCGCCCAACTGCCGTTCTGCATGCGACCGATGGTCGGTTGGCCAACCAGGTAACCAAGGCCGGCAAAACCGGTGTCTTGGTGAGAAATGTCCCATAGCACCTTACTTGGCCCAAAGTTGTCGGGATCGGTAACATCAAGGGCAAAAACTCCACGGCCACCGGCACCTAACGTACCAACCAGGACCGTTTTCCATTCACCGTCGATATACACGTCACCGACAAAGGGGGAACCATCCACATAATACCGATGGTCATAATCCGGCGAGGTCAAATCGGCAAGGTTGCCATATACACTGTTAGGAACATAGGCAAAAAGTTCTGCGCCGGATTCCGCATCGAAGGCATGTAGCATACCATCGTTTGCACCTACATAAATAACCTGTCGGCGAGATTTATTCTTTTCCACAAAATCGAGATACGTATCTCTCCCGGCCACTCCTTCCGGCAAGTTCTGATAACGAAAATTGAAGGCAGCGACAATGACGGGATCGGAATTGACAATATCGCCCAATATTCTCGTACGTTTGCGTAAATAGCCGCCGGTCTTGCCGACTTCCGAATCCTGACTGCCACGAAGCCAGTTCAGGCGGTCCTTGCCTTGCTGCTCGGTACCGCCAGAAATCAGGTAGTTGCGCTGTGCCACGGTCAGCCCGTCCCAGGTAAAATAGTTCCCCTGCCCCGCGCCGGCGCCTGAAGTAATGATTTTACGGCTGCCATGTGCAGGAATTTTTCCATCATCGGTATCCCATTTAACGGATCCAAGGCTACCGTCATCAGGATTAAGTTTATAGGCAACCATCTGCCCACTCCAATCGGTACTGAAAAAGCGGGCTTGGTATACGTAGGTATCATCAGAAAGCCGGGTAGAGTTGGCGGCGATGGCGGCTGCCGACCCGACTCCACGAGCAACGATATCATCAAGAGCCACTGTCAATTCTTTTGCGAAAGTATCAGGGTCCGCAGCACTAAAATATCCACCTCGGCTATTCACCGCTGCATGGAGGAGATCATCGAGCTTGGCGGAATCACCACTGGTAGGATCGGGCCAATTGATAGTCGCTCCGGTTTCAATCGCTTTCCAGGCGGCATCGGGATCGATGGAGCCTGCCACGCCAAGTCCGACGCCATAGGTTACCATGTGCTGCCAGAAAGCTGGATTTTTGGGCGTGATTGGAACTCTGTTGGGCAACGAGGGGCAGAGATCCCGCTTCCAGTAGTACATGGCCACATCCGCCAGGGTATTGGAGTAATTGTCGCGAAATGGATGTGCCACCACGTAATTAAAGGCAGCACCGTCTGCATCAGGGTTGGAAATGGTCATATTATTGGTCGTGGTGCCATCATTATTGCTGCGCGCTCCGGACGTTGAGGCCTGATAGCTACTGCCCTCCGTCCAGTATCCGTCGGTCATAAGAATAGTATAACTTTGACGGCAGGAAAGGTGACTTGAGGTGTCATTCGTGCCGGGAGTGTTGCCCCAAGGTCCACGATTGTCGGTCCAACTATAATATTGTCCGGCATCATCCAAAGCTTTGCGCAGTGGTGTTCCTTGCGCTGGAATGTCCAATCCATAAAGCAAATCGTAAAAATTATCGCGATTGGCCCCCGAAAACGGTCGAACACCGCGAAGCAAGGTGCTCGTATTTCTACCGTCGATATTGCGGGAAGAACTGTTAATGGAGCCGAACCCAACCCGCATGCCCTCGGGTTGACTAACGAAAGCCTGCCCGATAGCGGCACGTGCAGCCAAAATCCTTGAACGATAATAGGTATACCAGTTGGCAAAATTTTGAATTTCTTCGGCATAGGTGCAAACACCCAGCGATGCACCAGCACAATCGGTACGATTTTGCCTGCCATGACCGGAGTAGGTTGTAGTTGTGCTCCTGATTTCGACCTTTGTATAGTTATTCCAACTCCACCTATCGCCGCCATTATGGAAAAAATAGGTCGCAGGCCAAAAAGTTTTGGAAGCGGTTGTTGTAGCGGAACAGCTACTCCCACTGCAGGTTCGCCAATTCGTTGTCACAGAAGAATTTGAATTATTGGCGGTTAAATTTCGGCAATAGGCAGCAGTTGTCCCGGATCTCTCAGGACTATGAAGGGCGCAAATGGGACTTGCATCAGGATATCGACTCTTATCCGACTTCACCCAAGGCAGATAGGTGACAGAAGGATCATAATAAACTTTATTAAATTGTGGAGACCTGGCAAGAGCATTGTAAGGTGCATTATTATCGACCGTCACAACATTGTTGGTGTAGTCACTACTACCATATACGTTATTATAGCGCGGAAAAACAAAAATATTACTGCCCCTGGTAATGCCCCAAAAGGTATAATCATCGGGCATTATCTCAAACTGCATCGAGCCCGAATCATCAATGAGAAAAAGAACATTCGGATCGACCCGAGAGGTCAAAAATAGTGGAACCTGAGAAACCTCGGATAGCGCCATACCAGGCCATATCATTACAACCAATGCGGATCCCAATAAACATTTCACCAGTCTCCATCTTTTGTCCGCATGCAGCATCAAGTTCGTGTCCATTGCCGCTCCCCATATCTCAAAATTGAATTTTCTAACGCACAAAAGTAGTCTGCAAAATAACCTCTACACGCCCGTTGGGACTTTCACCCCGACTGGTAATACGATACATACCGGCTCCTTCATCCATTACGGCGGAAAGCTTTACGGAATCGTTACCGGAAACATCCACTTCACCGGCATATTCAACAATGTAGCGGGCGGCCACATCGCCGTCCAGGTAAGTGATGACAGCATTATCATCCTCCCAGTCCAACTCCTTCCACCAAGGGCTGTCTCCGGCATCCTCCGCCGTGTACAAGCCCTTGGTGTTGTTATGAAATCCGGGCAGGATGACCGTATTGTTCAACCACGCCTCGGCGGCCCGCAAACCGGCTTCAGCCCTTTGAAATGCCGCATCGCGCTGCTCCAGGTTTCCGGCCATGCGGTCCTGCAGGGTGGTGCTCTGCATGGCGACCAGACCGATAACGGACAGCACCACCAGAATGATGAGACCGGTGATCAGCACCGCGCCACGATTGTTGGTTACACATTTTCGCATCTTATCAATCCCCCGTCAGCGCAGCCGGTTGCGCAAACCGACCGTGCCGCTCATCACCAGGCGCAGCCGGCGATCGCCGGCAGGCCCGAAATCATCGTTGCCGTCGCCGGAAACATCATAGGTCTGGTTGTCGAAGGGTCCCCGGCCGATTTCCGCCACGGTACGCAGCAGCAACCCGATGCGGACGCTGCGCACATTGTCCCAATCGCCAACGTTGCCGGCATCGACGTACGCATCGACGGTGCCATCGTTGTTGGTGTCCTCGCCATAGCGAACCTGCATCATCTCCACGCCTTCGACCAGTTCCACGGCATCGGCCAGACCATTTTTGAGATAAAGCGCCGGTTGACCGTTCGGGTTCTGTCGAACATAAAAAACCGCCGAACGCATGCGAACGATCTCAGCACCCTCGCCGTATTCCCGGCCAAGATCCTTGGTGGCGTTTCCCGGATCACCCAGGCCGGTGTTATGCACCAAGGTGCCGTTGGACTGGATCTGGGTTACCTGAAAAACCGAAGCATGTTCACAATCGGAAACCATGACAATATCGAATTGATTGAGCACCTTGTCCGCGTCGGTGACTTTCAAAACGGCCGAAGTCGGCGGCATTTCCGCATAGAGGGTGATGTCTCCGGCGCTGCTTCCGCGCACCACCAGGATATCACTGCCGTCCAGAGCATCCTCGATGTCAAATGCACTTGCTACCTGTGCCTGGGAATAGGTTGCGCCGGTATTGTCAGTCCAGTTTCCCCCGCCGGCTTCGAGTCCGAAAATAGCATTGGAGAAATCATACAAAAACCCTTCATTATTATTAAGGGTGTTTGTAAATTTTGTAGGCGAGGCATCCTGGGCACAACCCAGATAACCGGCACCGCGTGCCTCCTGCCGCATGACCTGCATGGCGAACCGGCCATTCTCCTGCAACCGCGACAACTGGGTATTCAACTGGTAGCTGTCCGAACTGCCGACAAAAACCTGGAAAATCCCGCCGGCGAGAATCAAGCCGATGGCCATGGCCACCAGCAACTCGACCAGAGTGATCCCGGCCTCGGGCGAACGCCCCCTGAGTTTTTGCATCCGATATCTCTTCATAGCCTCGTCACCACGGTTAAGTCCTGCGCCGCGCCATTCTCGGTCCAGCGAATCACGACGGTGGTCAGGTTGCCATCCACCTGAACGGAACCGTCACCCTCCGGCAGGGAATTGGCCAGATTATTTTTCCATTCAACCAGATCGGTGCGAACGATTCCGGCATAGCCGCTTAGCGCACTCTCGAGATCTCCCCGGTCCAGTCTCGTTTCCAGATCCGGCGTGCCCAAATCGATCTCATAACCGGCGGCATTGGTTCGATTGGCTCGCATGCGATCCAGGATATCCTCGGCGCATTGCACGGCCCGGGATCGAACCAGGGCCTGATTGTTGTCGCGCAGACCGCGCCCCTGCAACCCGGCCAGTCCCAGCAGCCCGACGGAGAGGATCAGCAGCGCCACCAGCACTTCGAGCAAGCTGAAGCCGGACTGCGCTAAGGGTCGATGCTCACTCAGCTTGTTATACATCAAGGACATACGGCACCCCTGTCATTATTAATGCGGCCGGAAGGAGTGATATTGACCGTCCAGCGGCGCAACCCCGTACTGCAGACGACATAGTTTCCATTGCCGGCAGTGGCCCCTCCCATGTTGGTAAAGGCGACCGCGGCAGCGGCACCGGCAAGGGTCAAGTCGCCACCAAGGGGCCCACTAACCCGCAGCAGGACATCGTTGGCGGCCTCATAGGTATTATTGTCGTTGCCATCGACAAACACCAGCCATCCGGTCTGCCAATTGGCGTTGTTGCTGCAAGCCGGCGGATCGGCCATGGGATTGGCGCTGGCGCACGCAACTACCCTGCCGCCACGAGTCACCGCCTCACTGCGGGCGTAATTCAGAGCGGCCACAAAGGAATTGGCAGAAGAAGTCAAACTGGTACTGCGCAAAAGAGGCCGCATGAGTGGAATGGCGATGGTCAGCAGGATCCCCAGTATGACCAGGGTGACGATCAGTTCGATGAGGGTCAATCCGGACGGCGAGTTTGAGAAATGTCGCCGGGGATGACACAAGGGGCACTTCATGGGCACTCCTCGAAGGCATGGAGAGAAGATTTAAAAAAACAACATGACAACCCATTATAGAGCAAAATGCGAGCCAAAAGGGGTGGGTCAGGCTGAAGGCTGAAGACGGAAGGCTGAAGGCGCGGCCAAGGCTCTGCTCAGTTCGTCGTGCCGTGCAAATATTGCGCACCGGCGACGACAATTGTCAACCGGTTACGGGCATTGGCTGGTGCCGCGGTCCCGCCGGACCCGACCGCCGCGAGCGATGATGAGGGAGATGCCGCTATCCGTACCACGGCTATCGCAAACTCGAAAAGTGCCGGTGGCCAGACCGGTCCGACCGCGACTGTTGCCCAGGGGCAAATAGGCCAACCCGTCGCGGAAATTGGCGCTGGTGCGCAGGGTGGTTCCGACGCTGCCGGGGTTGCCGACCCGCAGCAGCTCCTCGGTTGGAGCGCGAGTAAAATCCTCATCGTCGTCGATGAAAACAATCCAGCCCTCCTCCCAGCGACCGCTGCCGGTCACACAGCTTTCGCCATCGACACTGGGGCACAAAACTACTCGCCGACAGCGGGTGACGGCTTCCTGCCGGGCATAGGCCAGCATCAGTGCGAAGCGGTCCGCCGTGGTGGCCGTCGCCTGTCCCTGGAGCAGGGCATTGAGATTGGGCACGGCAATGGTCAACAGGATTCCGACCACAGTCAGGGTTACGATGAGTTCCAGCAGGGTCAGTCCGGAATTTCTGCCAAGAAACGAACATTTCGAGGGCATCGCTTCCTCCTGGGTGCGTTATGGCCGAACACGCGCGTCAGCAGGAGACGATTATACATTAAATTTTTTAATGGACAAGTTTTTTAAATATTTTGCAATTGATCGCGGGATCTTTCCCATTTTCATCACAGGCCGTATTCCTTGAGCTTGTATTGCAGGTTGCGCAGACTGATTTCCAGCAACTGGGCGGCTTGGGTGCGGTTGCCGTCGCAATGCCGCAGGGCCTTGAGAATGTATTCCTTTTCCAGTCGGTACAGGGCGGCCTTCAGAGAGTAGTCGTCTTGCGCGACCCGGTCCCGGCGTCGGAGTTCCCACGGCAGGTCTTCGGCCTTGAGTTGGCAGCCTCGACAGAAGATCATGGCCTTCTCCATGAAATTGGCCAACTCCCGAACATTGCCCGGCCAATGATAATTTTGCAGCAGGGACAGGATATCCGGCTCCAAATCGGGCGCGGCCCGGTTTTCACGCAGGGCGATGCGGTGCAGAAAATGTTCGGCAAGCAGGGGGATATCCTCACCCCGTTCCCGCAGAGGCGGCATGTTGATTTCCACCACGGCCAGACGGTAAAACAGGTCGCGACGGAAGCGCCCGCCGTCGATTTCGGCGCGCAGATTCCGGGCCGTGGCGGCCACCACTCGAACATCGATGCGCCGGGACTGCACGCTGCCGACGGGCCGCAATTCACCCTCCTGCAGCACCCGCAGCAGCTTGGGCTGCATCTCCATGGGCAGCTCGCCGATCTCATCCAAAAACAGGGTGCCGCCGTGGGCGGCGCCGAACAGCCCGGCGTGGGCCTGCTCGGCACCGGTAAAGGCGCCGCGGGCGTGGCCGAAAAACTCGCTCTCCACCAGCCCGGGGCTGATGGCGCCGCAATTGACGGCGATGAAGGGGCGACGGCACCGAGGACTCTGCCGATGCAGGGCGCGGGCCACCAGTTCCTTGCCGGTCCCGGTTTCGCCGCAGACCAACACCGACGAGGGGGTGGGCGCCACCCGCGACACTAGGCCCATGACCTTCGCCATAACGGGGCTGCCGTAGAGAATCTCCTGCTCACCGGCCTTGCCGGCCAGTTCCTGGCGCAGCAGGGCATTTTCCTTTTGCAGACGCAGGCGCTCCTCCGCTTTACGCAGCGTCACCACCACTTCGTCGGGCTTGAAAGGCTTGGAAATATAATCGAAGGCGCCCAGCTTAAGGCATTCGACGGCGGTATCGATGGTGCCGAAGGCGCTCATCATGATGACCGGCACCGCCAGTCCCCGGGTCAGGACCTGGCGCAGGAAGTCAAGACCATCCATTTCGGGCATGCGGATGTCGCACAGCACGGCATCCCAAGATTGATGCGCCAGCAAATTCAGAGCCGCCGCACCATTGGTGGCCTCGCCGAATTGGAATCCGGCCCGTTCCAGCACCAGTTGCAGCATGTGCCGCATGGCGGGTTCATCGTCCACCACCAGCACGTTTTTCAACTCCATACCATCCTTCGCAACCTTCATGAGATCTTTCCTGCCCGCGGAGGGCTCACAAAAAAATCGCCGCCTCATGCCGGCGGCAGCCGGAGGGTGAACCGGGTACCCAGACCGGGTTGCGATGCGACGCTGATGCGTCCGCCGGCGCTGTCCATGATCTGCTGACAGACGGCCAACCCCAAGCCGCGGCCCTTGCCCGGCGCCTTGGTGGTAAAAAAGGGATCGAAGATGTGGGCCTGAATATCCGGAGCGATGCCGGCTCCCTGGTCGGCCACCGCCAACCAGACCCCGTCGGGACCGTGGCCGCCCTCCAGGCGGATGCCGCCGCCGGAGGAAGCGCAGGCATCGCGCGCATTGAGCAACAGATTGATGACCACCTGCAGCAACTGGTGGCGGACCATGATTACGGGCGGCAAGGATTCGGGCAAGGCATGGTCGACGGGCAGGCCCTCCAGCAGCCCCTGTCCGCCCACCACCGACAAGGCTTCGACGGCCACGGTTGTCGGATCGAAGGTCTCTTTTTGACTGGCTGCCGGCGCGGCGTAATCGAGCAGGTCCCGCACCAACCGCTGGATGCGTCCGGCTTCGCCGGAAGCCCGGTCGGCGAGGTCCGCTCCCTCCTTGGCGGTACCGGTTTTAATCAGTTCCAGGTAACCGACGATGGCGGCCAGAGGATTGCCGATTTCATGGGCCATGCCGGCGGCCAGATGGCCGACGGTGGCCATCTTGGCCGATCGCACCAGTTCGTCCCGGGTCTGTTGCAACTCGCGGTTGGCGGCTTGCAGGGACAGGATATGATCCTCGGTGCTCTGGCGGCTGTCGCGCAGAGCACCGACCATGGCGTTGAAGGAAGACCCCAGCTCGGCGATTTCACGCGGCCCCTGTTCCGGGACCAGGACCGTGAGATCGCCGGCGGCAACCTGGCGGGTGGAATCAAGCAATTTTCGCGTCGGCTTCACCACATGGCGCTGCAGCAGATAGAGACCGCACCACAGGACCACAACGGCATACAACAGAGCATAGAGCAGCACCAGGTGCTGCCCGCGCCGCAACCGGCCGGCGACATCGGCCAGGGAGAAATGCGCCCGGGCCAGACCGACGGAACGCCCGCCTTGGGACAGGGGCAGCAGGATCCGGACCCCCGGTGTTCCGGACCCGAATCCCGGCAGCCAGAGGGTCGGATAGACGATTTCCATCCTGGGACCATCCAGCCAATAACGCATTGCCGCGGATTCACCGGAGTCCCTGCCCGGCGGTGGAACCGGCAGACCATCCAGTGGCTGATAGCCTCCCGCCGCCGCCTGCCAGAGTTCCAGGGAAATCAGTCCCGGCAAACCATGGAAGCGGCTCGCCACCTGGCGCAAACGCATTTCATCAGAGTGATTAGCATCGGTTTCAAGGGGCAGCTCGGCCAACTGTTGCATGGTACCGGTCAGCATGGCGGCACGCTGGTCGACCAGCTCCCGCTCACCCAAACGCAGCAGCAGAAAACCGCCCATGAGCAGGGCCGCTCCAACCAGAAAAACCAGATGCAAGGCGATTTCCGCCCGCAGGCCATGGGTACGCGGCATGGCTTGAACCATTCAAAAGCAGAACGGGAAAGGGAACTTCGCGACAACGTTCAGACCATAGCACAGGAAGACTGAAGACTGAAGTCTTGAAGAACAGGCTGAAGTCCGAAGACTGAAGTCTTAAAGAGCAGGCTGAAGACCGAAGGCTGAAGGCTGAAGGTAAGGCAAAGTGCCAAGGGAAATCCCGTCGCGCGGCAACAAGCCCCTTTCAACGCACCACCGGAATGAACTATAGTGGTCCTGCTTCAGCCTTCGGACTTCAGTCTTCAGCCTGGTTTTCATCAGCCTTCGGACTTCAGCCTTCAGCCTGGTTTTCATCAGTCTTCAGCCTAGTTTTCCGACTTTACTTCAGCCTTCAGCCTTCAGCCTGCTTATTATGCCCCTCGACACCAACATTGCCCGTCTGTACGTTTTCGCCTTCCTGAAGATGACCCTGTTTCCCATGGCCATCATCACCCTGTTCTGGAAGGACCACATCGGGCTGAGCCTGACGGAGATTCTGCTATTGCAGGGATTGTTTTCCGTGGCCAGCGTGGTGATGGAATACCCCTCCGGATACATCAGCGATCGTCTCGGTTACCGGGCTGCCCTGCTCTTCGCCACATTGTTCGGCATTCTAGGCTGGAGTTTTTACCTGGTGGCGGGGACCTTCGCCGGGGTTCTGGTGGCGGAACTTTTACTGGGGGTGTGTTACGCGTTCATCAGCGGCTCGGACAGCGCTCTGCTGTTCGAAACCCTGCGCGCCGGAGGTCGTGAAGAGCAATATGCCCGTTGCGACGGGCGCATGACCGGCTGGGGTCAGATCGGCGAAGCCGGTGGAGCACTGTTCGCCGGCCTGCTGTATGCCACCGCACCGCTGCTGCCCTTTGTGCTGCAGATCGGGATCTGGAGCCTGGCGCTGCTGCTGGCCCTGTCCCTGCGCGAACCGCCGGCGGAAGACGGTCCGGTCATCAAATCGCACCTGGCCGAGGCTCTATCGGTCTGCCGTTACGCCCTGCGAGACAACCCTGCGGTACGCAATACCATGTTGTTCGGCACCCTGCTGGGGCTGGCCTCCTTTTATACCGTCTGGCTGATCCAGCCTTACATGCAGGAGACCGGGGTCCCCCTGGCCTGGTTCGGCCCGGCCTGGGCCGGCGCCAACCTGATGGTGGCGGCCGGTTCCCTGGCCAGCCATCGCCTGCGCGCCCTGTTCGGCCTGCGTTTCGTGGCCGGGCTGTTCATCCTGCTCATCGTGGTCGCCTACGCCGGCTTGGGTCTGACCGCCGCCGTGGGCAGTTTCCTGTTTTACTACCTGCTGACCTTCATGCGCGGCATGCAAGGCCCCCTGCTGCGCCAGCAACTGCAGCAGGCCGGCAGCCGCCGCAACCGCGCCAGCATTCTGTCCCTGCACAGCCTGCTGTTCCGAGTCGGCTTCGTCGCCACCGGCCCCCTCATCGGCCATCTGGCGGACCGGCAGGGACTGGGACCGACCTTCCTGTTGCTGGCTCTGCTGTTCGCCCTGCTGCTGCCCCTGGCGGCAAAGGGGTTTTGTAAGGCAGGCTGAAGGCGGGGTAAAACAGGCTGAAGACTGAAGACTAAAGGTGGAAGGAAAAGCAAAGATATTCAGCCGATGAGTCGGATCGGTGCCGGCTGCTTGCAGCCTGCTTGAGGGGCGGAGTATAATTATCCGTGCTACTGTAACTAACGAGGCCCGGCGACGCCATGAATCCCCTTGCTCTGTTGAAAAAATATTACCCGCCCGACGGCGCTGCTTACCGTATTCTGCTGGACCACAGCGAACGGGTTGCCGCCAAAGCCCGGGCCATCGCCCGGAACCTGGAAGCGGACGCGGATTTTGTCCATGAGGCGGCGCTGCTGCATGATATCGGCATCCTGCATACCGCCGCGCCTGATTTGGGGTGTAACGGCGATTTGCCCTACCTGTGCCACGGCATCAAAGGCCGTGAACTGCTGGAGGCCGAAGGCCTGCCGCGGCATGGTCTGGTCTGTGAGCGGCATATCGGCGTCGGGTTGACCGCCGATGAAATCGCGGCCCAGCAACTCCCCCTGCCCCATCGGGACATGCTGCCGGTCACTATGGAGGAACAGATCGTCGCCTATGCCGATCTGTTTTTTTCCAAGAACCCCGCCAAACAAGGGCGGGAGCGCAACCCCGACCAGGTGCGGGCTTCCCTGGCCCGGTTCGGGACGGACAAGGTGTCCATCTTCAATCGCTGGCACGCCCGTTTCGGGGTATTCTAGGAGGCTGTCGGACTATCCGGGTTGAAGCGAAAATTTGGATGTTTGAGCACAGATTTTAGCTCGTTTGAAGGTTCATAGCCGTAGCTATGGGCCGAAAAGGAGCTGAAATATGGGCCAAAGAGCCGAATTTGCAGCCAGCGCATGGATAGTCCGACAGCCTCCTAAATCTTTTCAGTGGTCGGCACCCTGGCCGCGCGGACCCTAAGCATCCCTTTGCGACCCGGAAGATGCCCCATCCACATAGCATTCCAGCCTTTGCGCCACATTTTCGCGTTCAGCGACAAGCCTGCGCTCGACCAAAATAACCACGACAACCATGATGATTGCGACCAATGCCAGCAGGGTCAGCCAAAGTACATAATTCGCTGTCATAAATCTCCTCCGGTGCGACACATCGCCGGTCTGAGGTGCTGTCCGCTGACTTGGTTTGGAATCCAGCCACGAAACAGAAATCCCTTAAATTTAAAAAATTTGCCTTGGTTCACAATCAATATCACTTTGGAAAAAGGCTTTCAACATTTTTAATTTTTCGGCCACAACTGATGGTCTCGCAAAAAGTCATTCCCGAAGTGCTTTTGGTCGGGAACCTAGCCTGTAAAGTTTTGAAATCATGGATGCCCGACAAAAACATTCGGGCATGACGATTCGAAACTTCGCTGGGCAAACTAAAAAAAGGGCCGCTCTTCCGTGGGAAGGCGGCCCTGAAAATTTGCTGCGATGGCTGCTCAGGAATATTCCGGCAACTCGTCGAATTGCAGGAAGCGATAGATCCCATCTTTACGGGGCTCTATACAGCGTGCAAAGGTGGAAAAATACTCCTCATTCGTCGGCAGTCGGCCGAGATTTGCGGCCACGGCCGCGAGTTCGGCGGAGCCGAGATAGACCTGTGCGCCATCGCCCATGCGGTTGTCGAAGTTACGGGTCGAGGTCGAGAGAACCCTGGCCCCGTCGGGCACCCGGGCCTGGTTGCCCATGCACAGGGAACAGCCGGGAATCTCGATACGGGCGCCGATGGCGCTGAAAGTCGAGAACAGGGCTTCGTTGCGCAACTGCTGTTGATCCATGCGGGTCGGCGGGCAGATCCAGGTGCGCACCGCCGGATTGAAATGCCGGCCCTGCCAGACGGCGGCCGCGGCGCGAAACTGGGCGATGTTGGACATGCAGGAGCCGATGAAAACATCGTCCAGGGGCGCGCCGGCCACCGCCGACAGGGGCTGCACGTCGTCGGGATCGTTGGGGCAGCACAACAGCGGCTCGGTCAGTTGATCCAGATCGATTTCGAGCACCGCGGCATACTCGGCATGGCCGTCAGCCCGCAGCAACCGGGGATTTTCAAGCCATTCCTCCACGGCCTCGATACGCCGCCGCAGGGTGTCGGCGTCCTGGTAGCCGTCCCGGATCAGGCTTTTCATCAACGCGACATTGGACCGCAGAAATTCCGCCACCCGGTTCTCCGACAGCTGGATACAGCCGGCGGCGGCGCTGCGCTCGGCGGCGGCGCAGGTCAGCTCGAAAGCCTGCTCGACGGTCAGGTCATCCAGCCCTTCCATTTCCAGAATGCGGCCGTTGAAGATGTTCTTCTTGTTTTTCTTGGGCACCGTCAGCAAACCGGCCTGGATGGCCTGGTAGGGAATGGCATTGACCACGTCCCGCAGGGTGATGCCCGGTTGCAGGGATCCGCGAAAACGTACCAGCACCGATTCGGGCATATCCAGAGGCATGAAGCCCAGGGCACCGGCGAAAGCCACCAGGCCGGAGCCGGCCGGAAAGGAGATGCCGATAGGAAAGCGGGTATGGGAATCGCCGCCGGTCCCCACCGTGTCGGGCAGCAGCAGGCGATTGAGCCAACTGTGAATGACACCGTCGCCGGGACGCAGGGCGACGCCGCCGCGCTCGGCCATGAAACCGGGCAGACGACGGTGCATGGCCACATCCGCCGGTTTGGGATAGGCTGCCGTATGGCAGAAGGACTGCATGACCAGCGGCGCCTGAAATTTGAGGCAGGCCAGTTCCGTCAACTCGTCGGCGGTCATGGGGCCGGTGGTATCCTGGGATGCGACGGTGGTCATGCGCGGCTCGCAGGCCGTGCCCGGCAGAACGCCGGGCAGTCCGCAGGCCCGGCCGACCATCTTCTGGGCCAGGGTGTAGCCCTGTCCGGCCACAGGCTGAGGATTGCCGGGCTTGGCAAAAATGGTCGCCGCCGGCAGTTTCAGTGCCTGCCTGGCCCGTTCCGTGAGGTTGCGGCCGATAATCAGGGGGATGCGGCCGCCGGCCCGGTACTCGTCGGCCAGGGTTTCGGGAGCCAGGGTAAAGGTGCTGCGCTCACCGCCGGCACCGTCCAGGATACGGCCGGTGCGGGTTTCAATGATCACCTCGTCGCCATGTTCCAACCGGTCGACGGCGGCCCGGATGGGCAGGGCACCGGAATCCTGGGCGGTGTTGAAAAAGATCGGAGCGATGACTTCGCCGATGACGACCCCGCCGCGCCGCTTGTTGGGCACCCCGGGAATATCCTCGCCGATATGCCAGAGCAGGCTGTTGCAGGCCGACTTGCGGGATGATCCGGTCCCGACCACGTCGCCGACAAAGGCCACCTGGTGACCCTCGCGACGCCAGGCGGCGATGGTCTCGATACCGCCCGGAAACCTCGATTTCCCCATGCACAGGGCGTGCAGGGGAATGTCGGGACGGCTCCAGGCATCCCCGGCGGGAGAAAAGTCATCCGTATTGATCTCGCCTTCCACCTTGAACACCTTGACCCGGATGCGTTCCGGCAACTCGGGTCGCCCGGTGAACCAGGTCGCTCCAGCCCAATTCTCCAGCACCTGCCGGGCAGCGGCATGGGTATCGGCCAAGGCCAGCACCTGGTCGAAGGCATCGTAGACCAGGGTCAGACTGCTTAACGCCTGGGCCGCAAGATCCGCCTGCTGCGCGTCGGCCAGGGCAGCCAGCAAGGGCGGCAGATTGTAACCACCCAACATCCGGCCAAGCATCTCCACCGCGGCCGTCCCATCGATGAGGGGACAGCAGACCTCGCCTGCCAGAATGCGCCCAAGGAATTCCGCCTTGACCCGCGCCGCAGGATCCACGCCCGGCGCCACTCGCTGCCGAATCAATTCCAGCAGCAGGGTTTCCTCGCCCGCTGGTGGCGCAAGCAACAATCGGCACAAGGCTTCGGTCTGTTCCACCGTCAAGGGCAAAGGCGGGATTCCCAAACGGGCCCGTTCAGCGACATGCTTCCGGTAGGCATCGAGCATACGGCTTTTCTCCTGTAAATCAGCCCCAAAGGGCTGGCATGGTTTGGGTCAATCCCTGCAAAAGTCGTTGGTTCGTCCCTACTGTAAAGCCATCCATGGCCCGGGTCAAGACGATGGCAGACCGTAAAAAAGGCCGGCCGGAGCACTTCGCTCCGACCGGCCCGGTTTGTTGAATGCTGGATAAGGTTGTCGATTACCGCTGCGGCACGATGGTGATGGTGACGCGGCGATTCAACTGCCGCCCTTCCGGGGTGGCATTGGTGGCGATGGGACGGCTGATCCCGTAGCCGACGGTGGTCATTCGGGTCGGAGCGACGCCGTAGCTGGTCAGCATGGTCTTCACCGCCTCGGCCCGACGCTGGGATAGCTGCAGGTTGTACTGTTCGCTGCCGGTGCTGTCCGTATGGCCGGCAATCTGCATGGTGGTCTGGGGGTAGTCGTTCAGAACCCTGGCCACTCGCTGCAATTCGTCATAGGCCCCCGGCTTGATGGTCGCGGAATTGACATCGAACAGCACATCCGATTTGAAGGTCACCGCCAGAACCTCGGCATCACGCTGAACGCTGGCCCCCTCGACCCCCGCCAACCCCTGGCGCATGGACATTTCCTGCTTCTCCATATAGTTGGCGAAGAAACCGCCGGCCACACCGCCCAGCGCCGCACCGACGCCGGCGCCGATCAGGGTCGATTCCGTATCGCGACCGATGAGCTGACCCAAGCCCGCCCCCACCGCTGCGCCGGTGCCGGCGCCAATGGCGGTGCCCTTCTGGGTCTGGGTCATGGGTTGCGCGCAACCGGCTGCAAACAGGGCGGCAACCGCCGCCAGAACAACAAGTTTTTTCATGACTTACTCCTTTTGCAACAATTGAAGTGATAAAAAGATGCCCTGAGTTGGCAGCAAAATTTCGCTGCTATTTTTAACACATCTCCGAGAGATAAACAAATAGGTGCATGTGAACTTCATTCTGCACGAGTGACGCTTGACTTGCTCAAGATGTTTACCAGGGAAAAAATTATTTTAATTTAATTATAGATTAGCACATAAATTAATATATTGACATTTGGTTAAAGCAAACCTAAAGTAGTCTCGCTAATTGTTTTTCATAAGAGAAATTGTTGTAATTTTTTTCAATAGGGCTGCCTGCAGAGAGGGATGGGATTGGCTTTTTGGATTACCTCGGCCACCACAACAGCCGACCAAGCCGCCCCTTGGCTTAATGACTGTTTTTCTTAATTGCATGAACGGAGGCTTTATGAAACTCAAAAACAAACTGACATTTGTCGCCACCACCATGATGGCGGCGCTGCTTCTTTGCTCTCCGGCAACGGCTGCCGACCAGCAGAGCGACTGGAAAGTCGGCGTCGGTTATCAGGGAATGTGGGCCGGTGAGTTCCTCAACGGTATTTCCGGCCGCGCCTGGTATCAGGATCGCTTCGGCATCGAGGGGAACTTCTTCTATGGCGGAGTGGATTTCCGGGTCAGCGATGGTGCAAGCTTCAAGCAGGAAGCAGACCTTTATGTCGGCGAAATCAAACTCATGTATGCTCCCATCGTCCGGGAATACAGCAAATTCTACGGCGGCATCCAGGGCAGCATCGGCAGTTTCGACCTGGATGGCGACCTGATCAACTATAAAGATGAAGTTTATGGTTTCGGGGTTTTCATCGGCAGCGAATTCCACTTCCAGGAATTCCCTGAACTCGGCTTCAATTTCGATGTCGGCTACAAACACTACTTCTATGAAGACCGCCCCTTCGGCAGCGGTGGTCCCAAAATCGATCTCGAACTCAAAGGCATCGGCGCCACCTTCGGGATTCATTACTACTTCTAAGATCTGAACAGCGGCGCTTTCAAATCGTCTCTCCCGTCCCCTTTTCGCCGGGACATTCCGCTCCATGGAATGTCCCGGCTTTTTTATGCCTCATATTCTTTACGGCGGTCTTGAAAAAGCGCCCTGCCCCATGGTAGCTTGCCCTGTTACGGATGCACTGCAAAACTCTCACGGAGGTCAGACTATGAAAATCACTCGAGCCCAGGTGGAGCATGTCGCCCGATTGGCACGCCTGGCCCTTGCCGATGCGGAACTGGATGCCCTGACGGATGAAATGGATGCCATTCTGGGTTATGTCGAAACGCTGAACAGCCTGGACACGGATCATATCGTCCCGACCTCGCACGCGGTACCCATGGAAAACGCTTTCCGGGACGATACGGTGCGCCCCTCCCTGGGAACGATGAAAGCCGTGCAAAACGCCCCGGCAGCCGCCGGCGGCTGTTTCGTGGTGCCCAAGGTGATTGAATAAGCTTCACAGCCAACCTGGAGTTTTCCCATGTCATTGACCGACCTGACCCTGCACGCCATGCAACAACGGCTGCGGAATAAAGAAGTGACCTCCGTCGAGCTTACCCGGGCGTTTCTCGAGCGCATCGGCAGCGTCGACCCGAGCATCAACGCCTACCTGACCGTCACCGCCGAGCAGGCCCTGGAGGACGCCGCCCGGGCCGACCGCCGGCTGGCCGAGGGCCAAGGAGCGGAACTGACGGGCATCCCCCTGGCACTCAAGGATATTTTCATTACCGAGGGCGTCCGCACCACCTGCGCCTCACGCATATTGGAAAACTTCGTGCCGCCCTATGACGGCACGGCCGTGGCCAAGCTCAAGGAACAGGGTGCGGTACTCCTCGGCAAACTCAACATGGATGAGTTCGCCATGGGCAGCTCCAACGAAAACAGCGCCTTCGGCGCGGTGAAAAACCCCTGGAACCTCGACTTCGTGCCCGGCGGCTCCTCGGGCGGCTCGGCGGCCTGCATCGCGGCACGCCTGGCGGCGGCCACCCTCGGCACCGATACCGGCGGTTCCATCCGCCAGCCGGCCGCCAATTGCGGCGTGGTCGGCCTGAAACCGACCTACGGGCGGGTGTCCCGCTACGGCGTCATCGCCTTCGCCTCCTCCCTGGACCAGGTCGGTCCCATCGCCCGGGATGTGGAGGACTGCGCCATCCTGCTGCAAGCGGTGGCCGGCTACGATGCGGCGGACTCGACCTCCGTCGATATGCCGGTGCCCGACTACCGGGCCACCTTGCGGGACGGCGTCAAGGGGCTGAAAATCGGCCTGCCCCGGGAATATTTCATTGAAGGCCTGGATCCGGACGTGCAGCAGGCGACGGATGACGCCATCGCCGTCCTGCGCGAACTGGGCGCGGAACTGGTCGAGGTGGCCCTGCCCCACACCGAATATGCCGTGGCCTGCTACTACCTCATCGCCACCGCCGAAGCGTCCAGCAACCTGGCCCGCTACGACGGCGTGCGCTACGGTCGCCGCGTCGACCGCGGCCAAGGCCTCATCGACATGTTCATGCAGAGCCGCGCCGCCGGTTTCGGGCCGGAGGTGAAACGGCGCATCATGCTCGGCACCTACGCCCTGTCCTCCGGTTACTACGATGCCTACTACCTGAAAGCCCAGAAGGTCCGCACCCTGATCCGCCAGGACTTTCTCGATGCCTTCGCCAAGGTGGATGTCATGCTCACCCCGGTGGCGCCGACCCCGGCCTTCCGCCTGGGGGAGAAACTTGCCGATCCCCTGCAGATGTACCTGTCGGACATTTTCACCATTCCGGTCAATTTGGCCGGGACCTGCGGCATGAGCCTGCCCTGCGGTCTGTCGCGCGACGGCCTGCCCATCGGCCTGCAGCTCATCGGCCGGCCCTTCGGCGAAGCGGCCCTGCTCAAAGCGGCTTACGCCTATGAACAGGCAACCACCTGGCATCGGCACCTGGCACCCCTGTAACCGCCGCTGAATAAGGATGTGACCATGACCTCGAAATATGAAGTTGTCATCGGGCTGGAGGTGCATGTCCAGCTCACCACCGCCACCAAGATCTTCTGCAACTGCTCGACGGCCTTCGGCAGCGAACCCAACTCCCAGACCTGCCCGGTCTGCCTGGGCCTGCCGGGCGCCCTGCCGGTTCTGAACCGCAAGGTGGTGGAATACGCCATCCGCAGCGGCCTGGCCACCCACTGCAGCATCGCGCCGCGGTCCATCTTCGCCCGCAAGAACTATTTCTATCCGGATCTGCCCAAGGGCTATCAGATTTCCCAATACGAGCTGCCCATCTGCGAACATGGCCGCCTGGATATCGAGACGACGGACGGCGGACGGAAATCCATCGGCATCACCCGCATTCACATGGAAGAGGATGCCGGCAAGCTGCTGCATGAAGGCGACGGTTCCCGTGTCGACCTCAACCGCGCCTGCACCCCGCTGCTGGAAATCGTTTCGGAACCGGACCTGCGCTCCTCCGACGAGGCTATCGCCTACCTGAAGAAGTTGCACCAGATCGTCGTCTATCTCGGCGTCTGCGACGGCAACCTGGAGGAGGGCTCCTTCCGCTGCGACGCCAACGTCTCCATCCGTCCCTGGGGGCAGAAGGAGTTCGGCACCCGCGCGGAACTGAAAAACATCAACTCCTTCCGCTTCATCAAGCAGGCCATCGACTACGAAGTCGAACGGCAGGCGGAAATTCTCGAGGACGGCGGCCGCATCATCCAGGAAACCCGTCTGTTCGATACCGCCACCGGCACCACCCGTTCCATGCGCGGCAAGGAAGAGGCCCACGATTACCGCTATTTTCCCGATCCCGACCTGGTGCCCCTGGTGGTCTCGCCGGAATGGGTGGAGCAGGTTCGGCGCGGTCTGCCGGAGTTGCCTGAGGCGAAGGTCGAGCGTTTGGTCCGGGAATACGGCATTCCCGTCTACGATGCCGAAGTGCTGAGCGCGGAGCGGGCCACGGCCGATTACTACGACGCCCTGGTGGCCCTGCACGGCAACGGCAAGACCTGCGCCAACTGGGTCATGGGCGAACTGCAGCGGGCCCTCAACGACAGCGGCACGGCCATTGCCGACTGCCCCATCCCGCCGGCCGCCCTGGCGGCCCTGCTGAAGCGCATTGACGACGGCACCCTCAGCGGCAAGTTGGCCAAGCAGGTTTTCGATGCCATGTGGCAGACCGGCGAAGAAGCCGATATCATTATTGAACAGCGCGGCCTGAAGCAGGTCAGCGACCTGGGCGCCATCGAGCCCCTCATCGACCAGGTGCTGGCGGCCAATCCCGACCAGGTCGCGGAATTCCGCTCCGGCAAGGACAAACTGCTCGGCTTTTTCGTCGGCCAAGTGATGAAGGCCAGCAAGGGCAAAGCCAATCCGGCGGCCTTGAACGAACTGCTGGTGAAGAAGTTGAAAGCAGACTGAAGGCTGAAGGCTAAAGAAAGTTGTTGGCCTTTGACTGCGAATTTGGAGAATTCCATGTCCATCAATCCCATTGAATACCGAAATGGTGCCTGTCGCATGATCGACCAGCGGCGACTGCCCAGCGAAGAAGTGTGGCTGGAATACCGCGATTACCAGGGAGTAGCCGAGGCCATCCGCAGCATGGTGGTGCGCGGCGCGCCGGCCATCGGCGTGGCAGCGGCTTATGGTGCGGCCCTGGGGGCGCGGGATATCGAAGCTGCCGACTTCGCCGGCTTCATGCAGGAACTGGAACGGGTCTGCGCGGTTCTGGCCGCCACCCGACCGACGGCCGTCAATCTGTTCTGGGCCCTGGAGCGCATCAAGACCCGGGCGGTACAGTTAACGGGCAAAGCTTTGGGTGAAATCAAGGCCGCCCTGCTCCATGAGGCGCAGGTCATGGCCATCGAGGATGAGGCCATCAACCGGGCCATGGGCCGCCACGGCGCTGCACTCCTGTCCGATGGAGCGCGGGTGCTGACCCACTGTAACGCCGGTGCCCTGGCCACGGCCGGTTACGGCACCGCCCTGGGCGTGATTCGCGCCGCGGTGGAAAGCGGCAAGCAGGTCAGTGTACTGGCCGACGAAACCCGGCCGTTTTTGCAGGGTTCGCGCCTGACGGCCTGGGAGTTGCACCGGGACAACATCCCCGTCACCCTGATCTGCGACAACATGGCCGGCACCCTGATGCGGCAGGGAGCCGTCGATTGTGTCATCGTCGGTGCCGACCGCATCGCCGCCAACGGCGATGTCGCCAACAAGATCGGTACCTACAGCGTCGCGGTGCTGGCCCGCGAACACGGCCTGCCTTTCTACGTAGCCGCGCCTCTATCGACCATCGATCTGAGTTTGAACCACGGCGATCAGATTCCCATCGAGGAGCGCAGTCCCCAAGAGATTACCCATTGCGGCAATGTGCGACTGGCCCCTGAAGGAATCCAGGTGCGCAACCCGGCGTTTGACGTTACTCCTGCCCGCCTGGTGACGGCCATCATCACCGAACGCGGCGTGGTGCAGGGCGATTACCTCAATGGTCTGGCGGCGCTGTTCAACAGGACGGACTGAATGACCCTGACGGCGGCTTTTCTGCAGCAATGGGCGGAGGCCTTCGCCCACAACGATGAAGACTCCCTGGCAAGCCTCGTCACCCAACTGGGCTTTGCCGAAAATCGCAAAACCGCCACCAACCTGCTGCAACTCCACCAGTATGGTTCGAACCCTGCCGTTCTGGCCGACTTGGCTTGCCAGGCACGGGCCAGCGCCGATGGGGACCGCGCCCTGAACAACCTGGAACGCCTGGCGGGGCACTTGCCGGAGGTCGAACGAGCCACTCTGTGGGCCGCAACCGAAAGCCGGCCGGCCTTGCTGGCCATCCTTGGCGCCTCGCCCTTTCTCACCAACATCCTCTGCCGGCGTCCGGCCCTGTGTCGACCCCTGTTTCTGGAAAAAACGCTGCTGCAGCCCATATCGGAGTCGGAACTGCTGGCCGGATTACGCCTGGCCGTGACCGATACGGTGACCTTCACGGAACTGCAAAAGGGACTGCGGCTGTTCAAGCAGGAAACCATCCTGCGTATTGCCGCCCGCGATCTGGCCGGTCTGGCGAACCTCAGCGAAACCGCCGCCGCTCTGGCCGACCTGGCTTCCGCCACCTTGCAGCGGGCCTGGGAAATCTGCGACATACTGCTGCGGGCCGAACACGGCCGGCCGCTGCTGGATGAGCCGGATGAGGAGTCGGGAGACGTCGAAGGCCAGTTCGTGGTCCTGGGCATGGGCAAGCTCGGCGGCCGGGAGTTGAATTTTTCCTCGGATATCGATCTCATTTACTTCTATTCCAGCGAGCGCGGGCAGACCACCGGCATTCCCGACGGCAACGGCGCCATGGCGAACCGCCTGCCCTTGCACCAGTACTTCGTCAAGCTGGGTGAACTCATCACCCGGGCCATGAGCACGCCAACGGAGGATGGTTTTGTCTTTCGGGTCGATCTCAACCTGCGTCCCGAAGGACGCAGCGGTGAAATGGCCAACTCCCTGAACAGCGCGGAACTCTATTACGAGAGCTGGGGCCAGAGCTGGGAACGAACGGCGCTCCTCAAAGGCCGGCCGGTGGCCGGTTCCATGGCCTTCGGCGAACGGCTGCTGCAGCGACTGGAACCCTTCATCTACCGCAAATTCCTCGACTACACCATGATCGAGGATTTGAAAGTGATGAAGCAGAAGATCGACCGCAGTCTGGTGCGGGAGCGGGAGGGGGAACGCAACCTCAAGCTCGGACGGGGCGGAATCCGCGAAATCGAATTTTTCATCCAGGCCATGCAGATGATCCATGCCGGCCGGCACCCGGCCCTGCGGGAGCGCAATTCCCTGCGGGCCCTGGCCCTGCTGCGGCGCGAAGGCCTCATCGACGAGGCCACTTTCCGCACCCTGACCGAAGCCTACATCTTTCTGCGCACCACCGAACATCGTCTGCAGTTGGAGCAGGAGCGGCAGACCCACAACCTGCCCCTGGATGCGGGAGACTTGCAACGGCTTGGCCGCTGCTGCGGCTTTGCCGACCATGAAGGCTTCCGCCGCGCCCTGGATGAGCATCGCCTCGGCGTCACCGCCATCTACCATGACCTGTTCTATACCGCAGAAGAAGAAGAGGCGGAGGTCCGCCGGGAAGTGCGCTGGCTGCTGGATCCCAAAACCGACGCCGATCTGGCCAAGGATATTCTGGAAGAACAGGGCTTCCGCAACCCGGACGCCGCTTACGAAAACCTCATGGTGTTGCGGGACGGTCCGCCGCGGGGGCATCTGGCGCCCCGCGCCCGCCGGATGCTGGAGAGGATTGCACCCCAGCTGCTGCAGGAAGTCCTGGATTGCCCGGAACCGGACATGGCCTTGGGTAACCTGGAACGTTTTTTATCCGGCCTGCGGGCACGCGCCACCTTCTACGCCCTGCTGGCGGAAAATCCCGCCATCAGTCGCCTGCTGGTGACCCTCTTCGGCACCAGCCAGTTTCTGTCGCGCAACCTGATTCAGCATCCGGAAATCCTCGATGCCCTGGTATCCCGTGCTTCGGCAGCCTCCCGCCAGGAACGCGGTGCCATGGAGAAACACCTGGATCAGATGCTGAGCCGGGCCGAAGACTATGAAGATCAGCTGGATGCCCTGCGCCGCTTTCGCAATGAGGAATTCCTGCGCCTGGCTCTTAACGATCTGCACGGCAACGTGCCTCCGGGCGAAAGCCCCCGGCAATTGACCATGGTGGCGGAAACCAGCCTAAACCGGGCCATGGAGTTGGCCCGCCAGGAACTGCTGCCGCGTTACGGCCTGCCCTATTGCGAAGATGAGGCGGGCAGGCCCCATGAAGCGGCTTTTGCCATTATCGGCATGGGCAAGCTCGGCGGTCGGGAACTGACCTACCATTCGGACCTGGACATCATTTTCATTTATGAGGGTGAAGGCCAGACCCGCCCCGTAGCCGGCACGGATCCGGAACGTTTCCGGCAACGCACCAATCAGGAATATTTCGCCCGCCTGGCGCAGCGCATCATCTCCATCCTGACCCTGATCACCCGCGAGGGTTATGTCTACCAAATCGATACTCGCCTGCGTCCCTCGGGCAATCAGGGCCCCCTGGTGACCAGCCTGCCGGCTTATGGCCGCTACCACGAGGCCTCTGCCCAACTCTGGGAGCGGCAGGCCCTGGTCAAGGCGAGGGTGGTGGCCGGCCCGGAACCCCTGGCCGGCCGCATCGCGGCATTAAACCGGCGGATTACCTATGAACGGCCCCTGCCGGCGGATCATCGCGCGGAAATCTTTCGCCTGCGGCAACGCATGGAGCAGGAAATCGCCCGGGAAAGTGCCGGCCTGCTCAACATCAAGACCGGACGCGGCGGCCTGGTGGACGTCGAATTCCTGGTTCAGTACCTGCAACTGCTGCACGGCGCCGACCACCCCGAACTGCAGACCCCCAATACCCTGGAGGCCCTCAAGGCGCTGCTCCACGCCGGTCTGCTGTCCAAAACCGACTACCGCCTGCTGGCCAGCGGCTACCAGTTCCTGCGGCGGCTGGAAAACCGGCTGCGCCTGGTGCACGACCAGTCCATCAGCGAACTGCGGGACGATCGCGCCAGCCTTCTGAAGTTGGCCCGCCGCCTCGGCTACCGGGAAACCCGGGCCGACGAACGCCTGCGCCGCGACTACCATACGGTCACGGAAAACATCCGCGCTATTTTTAATCGAATATTAGGCTGAAGGCTAAAGTCCGAAGACTGAAGCAAGAGAGTTAAAACCAAGGGACTCGCCTTTCACCTGATTTTGACGTTGCCTTGGTTTTTCTTCAGCCTTCAGCCTTCAGTCTTCAGCCTGTCTTTCTCAGTCTTCAGCCTGCCCTAAATCAACTCCCTGACCCTGTCTACCTGGAAATAGACCAAAAATTTTTGTCCCTGAGCGTGCGCCCCTTCATGACTGGGGCAGCGGCGCAGCAGGGATTTGATCAGCTCCTGGTCGTCGCTCTCCCCGGTTTTGGTCAGGTACAGCCTGACTCCCTGGTAACCGCCGCCCTGCTGGATGAACAGGTAGGCCGCATGGGGGTTGCCGGCCAGGTTCTGGTGGCTGAGCCGATCCAGCATGATGAAGGCGACGCTGCCGTCATCCATGACATGGGGACGGGCATACACCGCCGCATCCACCCGGCCTTCAACATCGGCGGTGGCCAGGACACCGGTGCCGGAATGAGCTTCGAAATACTCTTTCAAGTTCATAGTTCCCTCCGGAAAATGGTTGGCTGAGAAAAACAAGGCCCGCAGCAATGCATGCCGGGGCCTTGTCACAGTGCGGCAGAAAAGGTTTCCCTACCTCAGAGCAGTTTCTGCACAGCTGCCAGGGCGGCCTGATAATCCGGTTCATCCACCACTTCGTTGACCAGTTGCACGTACCGCACCGTGTCGTCGCGGTCCACCACCAACACGGCCCGGGCCAGCAGTTTGAGTTCCTTGATCAGCAGGCCGTAGGCCAAACCGAAAGCCCGGTCCTGGTAATCGGAGAGGGTTTTGACCCGTTCGATGCCGGCGTTGCCGCACCAGCGCGCCTGGGCAAAGGGCAGATCGACGCTGACCGTATAGACCACCACATCCCCCGGCAGTTGGGCCGCCTGCTGGTTGAACTGCCGGCCCATGGTATCGCAGACCGGCGTATCGAGGGATGGCACGACGGTAAGAAGTCGAATCTTGCCGGCGGAATCGGCCAGACTTACCGGTTGCAGACCGTTGTCGAGGAGTTGAAAGGCCGGCGCCTTGTCGCCAACCTTGATTTCGGGCCCCAGCAGGGTCAGGGGGTTGCCTTGGAATGTTACCAGTCCGGTCCGTTCCTGAGTCATATGGAAATCCTTTCGTTAGCGGGATGATGACAACAAGCTTACCGCAAACGGCTTGCCCGTCAACCGCCGCACAAGCCGCAGCGCCGGCAACCCGGCCCGCAGGGAGGGGTCAGTTCGCCGGCCAGGGCCCGGCGGTATTCCTGCCACAAGAATCGGCGCGGCACCCCCTGGTCGATAATTTCCCAGGGGAACACCTCATCCTGGGCACGCTCGCGGGTCAGGAAAAAAGCCGGATCGAGGCCTTCCCGGCGGCAGGCGGCGGCCGGGTTGTCGCCCGCCGCCAAGTGCGGCAGTAGCCGGGCCGTCCGCCGATCGCCGCGGGCCAGCAGGCCCTGTAATTCAGCCAGGCGCAGGGACTCGCAGATGAGGCTGGTGTTGGGCAGACGCCCGATCCCCCGGCGCAATTGCTGCAGCTTCTTCTTCAGGGCGGCGACGCCGTCCATGGGCGCCCACTGCAAGGGTGTGAAAGGCTTGGGGATAAAAGGATTGACGGACAGGGTCAAATGACCCAGACGGCCGCGCCGGCGGCCTTCAGCCAGCCACACCGCGCGGATCCGTTCCACCAGGTTTAACATTTCTTCCAGATCGGCGGGGCCTTCCGTCGGCAGACCGATGAGGAAATAGAGCTTGAGGTTAAGAATGCCGCCGGCGGCGATAAGTTCCACGGCACCCAGAATATCGGTTTCATCCAGCCCCTTGTTGATGAGATCGCGGAGACGCTGGCTGCCGGCCTCCGGTGCGATGGCCACGGTCTTGTGGCCGGAATCGGCCAGGGCCGCCACCGCCTCGGGGGTCAGGGAATCGATGCGCAGGCTGGCCACGGAGATCTGCCCCCCCTGCTCCAGGATGTGCCGGCTGATGGCATCGATTTCGCTGTGATCGGAGACCGCTGCGCTGACCAGTCCCAGACGGCGGCGATGGACCAGCCCCTCGGTCAGTTGAGGGGCCAGGTCTGCGGCGGAGCGCTCCCGCGGCGGCAGATAGATGAAGCCGGCGGCGCAAAACCGGCATTTGCGGGCGCACCCCCTGGAAATCTCCACCAGGGCCAGGTCGCCGAATTCCGTATCGGGAGTCAGGATGACGGAGCTGCAGATGCTGCCGCCGAGGTTCGCCAGCCAACAGCGCCGAATCCGCTGCGGAGCATCCTGCAGCGGCTGATAATCCTCGATGGTGCCGTCGGCATAATAGCTCACCCGGTAGCGTGAAGGTACGTAGACACCCGGCTGGCGGGACAGTTGCGTCAGCAGTTGGGCACGATCAGCGTGCTCCTGCCCAAGGGTCGCGAGCAGTCCCGGCAGAATGACCTCGGCTTCGCCGACAGCGAACACATCCATGATATCCGCCATGGGTTCCGGATTCAGGAAGGCACAGACCCCGCCGCACAGCACCAGGGGCCAGCCGGCGCCGCGTTCCGCCGCCCACAGGGGCACCCGCCCCAGCTCGAACAGACGCGGCAGGTTGAGATAGTCGTTTTCGAAGGAGACGGAGAAGGCAATCAGGTCGAATTCGTCCAGAAAATGGCCCGATTCGAGGGAGAACAGGGGATAGCCGGTTTTCAGATGCTCGGCCAGATCTTCCTCGTCAGGCAGAAAGAACCGTTCGCACAGCACGTCTTCCCGGCTGTTCAGCAACCTAAAAACGGTCTGGAAGCCGAGGTTGCTCATGGCCTGGTGGTAGGTATTGGGAAATACCAGCGCAACGCTCAGGCGCCCGCCCCAGGGCTTGCTAAAAGTGCCCGTTTCCGCCGCCAGGCGCCGCTGCGCCCGTTCGAGAAGCTTTCGTGACATAGGGTGGATTCTCCTGCCGCAAGCTGCATCCTGGCCTTGAACCTACCGCACTCCCAAAAATAAACCCCGGCATAGGGAGACACCGCGCGCCAAAACAAAAAAAGCCGGAGCAGAACCCCGGCCGCTCCGGCAAAATGACAGATGGCCCATCATATCACCGTCCATGATGGGAGGCAACATGAATGCGGGTCAGAGCCCGCTGCAGGGCGTGGCTCACCAGCAGATATTCCTTGTCTTCCGGCGTCAGCTTGCGCAATTCTTCCTCGGCGCGTCCCAGGGCCGCTTCGGCCCTCGCCAGATCGATCTGATCGGCAGCTTCGGCGGTTTCCACCAGTACCACCACCCGATCTTCGGCGATTTCCAGATAGCCCCAGTTCACCGCCATGAAACGGGTTTCCTTGCCCTGCCGATAGGACAGTTCCCCGGCTTCAAGGGTGGTGAACAGGGGGGTATGCCCCGGCAACAGGCCGAGTTGCCCGACGGTGCCCGGCACGTTGACTTCATCGACGGATTCGCTCAGCACGATCCGGGTCGGGGTCACCACTTCCAGGTGCAGTTGAATGGCCATGATGTCGCCTCCCCGTCAGCAGTCTTACGCCCCAAGTCGGCGGGCATTTTCCAGCACTTCCTCGATGGTGCCGACCATGTAGAAGGCCTGCTCCGGCACGCTGTCGTGCTTGCCCTCGACGATCTCCCGGAACCCCTGAATGGTTTCCTGCAAGGTCACGTATTTTCCCGGAGTGCCGGTGAAAACCTCGGCCACGTGGAAGGGCTGGGACAGAAACCGCTGCAGTTTGCGGGCCCGGCTGACCAATTGTTTGTCTTCTTCGGAAAGCTCCTCGAGGCCGAGGATGGCGATGATGTCCTGCAGATCCTTGTAGCGCTGCAGCACATACTGGACCTGGCGCGCCACCTGGTAGTGCTCTTCGCCCAGCACCTGGGGATCCAGGATGCGGCTGGTAGAATCGAGGGGGTCCACTGCCGGATAGATGCCGAGCTCGGCGATCTGCCGGGACAGGACCGTGGTTGCATCGAGATGGGCGAAGGTGGTCGCCGGCGCCGGGTCGGTAAGGTCGTCGGCCGGCACGTAGATGGCCTGCACCGAGGTGATGCTGCCATGACGGGTGGTGGTGATACGCTCCTGCAATTCGCCCATCTCCGTGGCCAGGGTCGGCTGATAGCCGACGGCGGACGGAATGCGGCCCAACAGAGCCGAGACTTCGGAGCCGGCCTGGGTAAAGCGGAAAATGTTGTCGATGAACAGCAGCACGTCCTGATGTTCCTCGTCCCGGAAATACTCCGCCACCGTCAGGGCCGAGAGAGCCACCCGGGCGCGGGCGCCCGGCGGCTCGTTCATCTGCCCGTAGACCAGGGCGGTTTTGTCCAGCACTCCCGACTCCTGCATTTCCCGCCAGAGATCGTTGCCTTCCCGGGTCCGTTCGCCGACACCGGCGAACACCGAATAGCCGCCATGCTTCTTGGCAATATTGTGAATCAATTCCATGATCAGCACCGTCTTACCGACCCCGGCGCCGCCGAACAGGCCGATCTTGCCGCCGCGCGCATAGGGGGCCAGCAAATCCACCACCTTGATGCCCGTTTCGAAGGCTTCGATGCGGGTCGACTGATCGACGAATTCCGGTGTCGGACGGTGGATTTCCCAGGTGGTTTCGGCCTCGACCGGGCCGCCTTCATCCACCGGCTGGCCGATGACGTTGAGAATCCGTCCCAAGGTGGCGCGGCCGACGGGCACCGCGATCTGTCGCCCCGTGGCCCGTACCGCCTGGCCGCGCACCAGCCCTTCCGTAGCATCCATGGCAATGGCCCGCACCGTATGTTCGCCGAGATGCTGGGCGACTTCCGCCACCAGGTTCCATTCCCCTTCGCCCAGGGACGGATTGGTGATCAGCAGGGCATGATAGATATCGGGCAGCGGCCCTCCCGCAAAGGTCACGTCGATGACCGGACCGATGACCTGGGTGATGATGCCTGTATTCATGGCGAATTCGTCCTTTGCTTTCAGCGGAGCAATCTGATTGCACCGGCTTGACGAGCCGGCCCCGGAGTTGTTGCCGCCCTTATTGAATGGAAGCGGCTCCGGAAATGATTTCCATCAACTCGGTGGTGATCACCGTCTGCCGGGCCCGGTTGTATTGCAGGGTGAGGCGGTGGATCATGTCGGCGGCGCTGCGGCTGGCGCAATCCATGGCGCTCATGCGGGCCGCATGCTCCGAGGCCTGGGATTCCAGGATGGCACGGTAAAGCTGCACCTCCACATGTTTCGGCAGCAGCGAAGCCAGCAGGGCGCCGCGATCGGGTTCGTAAAGCGGCGGGATCGGCGGTTCTTCCATTTCCGGCTGCGGCGGCGCCACGGGCAGCAGGGTCTTGACCGTCACTTCCTGGCAGATGGCGCTGCGGTAGGCATTGTAGATCAGGTAGACCACATCGCAGCGCTCGGCCTGGTAGCGCTCCACCACCTCGCGGCCCAGCATGGCGGCCAGGGTATAGGTTTCCTCGTTGCCGGGGTTTTGAAAATCCTGAACGATGGGGGGAACCGCCCTTCCCTTCAGTTGTTCGCGACCCTTGCGACCCACCACCATCAATGCGTAAGCCTCGCAGGCGTCGGCATTTTCCTTGATAAACTGCTCCGTGGTCCGCGCCAGGTTGACGTTGAAGCCGCCGCAGAGACCGCGGTCGGAACCGAGCATGACGACCAGCGCCTGACGGGGTTTGCGGCATTGCAGCAACGGGTGATCCGCCGCCGCTTCGCGGCCGGCCAAATCGGCCAGCACCTGGTCCATCTTTTCCGCATAGGGCCGGGCCGCCAGCATCACCTGTTGGGCCTTGCGAAAGCGGGCCGCCGCGATCATCTTCATGGCCTTGGTGATCTGCTGGGTATTCTTGACCGAGGCGATGCGCTTCTTGATGTCTTTCAGATTCGGCATGCAACCGCTCTCCCGGGTCGGTCCGGCCGGTTCCGGCTGATTGACGGCATATCAGTCCTTCTTCACCGTGAACTGTTCGGCGAACTGTTCCAGGGCCGTGCGCAGGCGGTCGTCCAGCTCATGGTCGATGGCTTTGCGCTCCCGCAGCAGGGCCAGCAGTTCTTCATGCCGGCCGGCAAGGAAGGCGTACAACTCCTCTTCATAGCGGCGCAGGACGGTCAGCGGATATTTGTCCAGATAACCCTTGGTGGCGGCAAAAATGATGACGATCTGCTGCTCCACGGCCAGGGGACGGTATTGGGGCTGCTTGAGCACCTCCACCAGTCGGGCGCCGCGCTGCAGTTGCTTCTGGGTGGCCGCATCCAGATCCGAGCCGAACTGGGCGAAGGCGGCCATCTCCCGGTACTGGGCGAGGGACAGGCGCAGAGTTCCGGCCACCTGCTTCATGGCCTTGACCTGGGCGCTGCCGCCGACCCGGGACACACTCAAGCCGACATTGATGGCCGGCCGTACACCGTTGTAGAACAGATCCGCCTCGAGAAATATCTGCCCGTCGGTAATGGAGATGACGTTGGTCGGAATGTAGGCGGACAGATCGCCGGCCTGGGTTTCGACGATGGGCAGAGCGGTCAGGCTGCCGCCGCCCAGTTCATCCTTGAGTTTGGCGGCCCGCTCCAGCAGGCGGCTGTGCAGGTAGAAGACATCCCCCGGGTAGGCTTCGCGGCCCGGCGGCCGCCGCAACAGCAGGGACAGCTGTCGATAGGCCACGGCGTGCTTGGAGAGGTCGTCATAAACGATGAGGGCATGGCGGCCATTGTCGCGGAAATATTCGCCCATGGTGACACCGGCATAGGGCGCGATGAACTGCAACGGCGCCGGTTCGCTGGCCCCGGCGGCCACCACGATGGTGTAGTCCATGGCGCCGTGCTGCCGCAGGCGATCGACCACCTGGGCCACCGTCGACTGCTTCTGGCCGATGGCCACGTAGAGGCAGACGACATCCTTGCCCTGCTGGTTGAGAATGGTGTCGATGGCCAGGGCGGTTTTGCCGGTCTGCCGATCGCCGATGATCAGTTCGCGCTGACCGCGGCCGATGGGGACCAGGGCATCGATGGCCTTCAGCCCGGTCTGCAGAGGTTCGTGCACGGATTTACGGGTGACGATTCCCGGTGCCTTGAGTTCGACCTGGCGACTCTCTTCGATGTGCAGAGGACCGGCGCCGTCGATGGGCAGGCCGATGCCGTTGACCACGCGCCCGATGAGCGCCTCACCCACCGGCACCTCGACGATGCGACCGGTTCGCCGCACCGTATCCCCCTCGCGGAGGTGGGTCGTCTCACCGAGGATGGCGGCACCGACGTTCTGCTCCTCAAGATTGAGCACCATGCCGATGGTCCCATCGGCGAATTCCAGCAATTCGCCGGCCATGGCCCGGTCCAATCCATAGATGCGGGCAATGCCGTCGCCGACGGCAATGATGGTACCCGTTTCGCTGACATCGATGACCTGATCGAACTGTTCAATCTGCTGCTTGATGATGGCGCTGATTTCTTCCGCCCGGATTTCCATTCCCCTCACCCTCTGCCGACCTGCGCCGCCAGACGCTCCAGGCGTCCGACAACGCTGCAATCCATAATCCGGGAGCCGACGCGCACCCGCAGACCGCCGACCAGTTCCGGAACCGTTTCAAACTCCAGCACCACCCGGCGGCCGGTCTGCTGTTCCACCAGGGCCTGGAGTTTCGCTTGCTGCTGCGGGTCCAGGGGTACCGCCGACTCGACCTGAACCCGAACCAGTTGCATCAGGCCGTCGGCCTGCTCCCGGTAATGCCTGAGAATGCCGGGGAACTGCCCAAACCGGCCCCGCTCCTGCAACAGCCCGAGAAATTTGCACAGCAGCTTGTCCAAACGCAGATGGTCCGCCAGGCCCGCCAGCAGGGCCGTCTTTTTATCCTTGGCCAAGGTCGGGCTTTCCAGCAACGGCCCGAGGCGGGGCTCGACGGCCAAAGCCGCAGCCACGTTGCGCAACTGCCGCCAAACCTCCTCCAACTGTCCCTGTTCGGCCGCGAGAGTGGCCAGGGCCCGGGCATAGCGTTGTTCAACCGCAGCGAGTTTCATGACTCCTCCGCCACCTGTTGCAAGGCAGTTTCCAGCAACCGGCGATGATCTTCCGGAGTCATGGCCTCACGCACCAACTGTTCGGCCAACGCCACCGCCTGCCGGGCCGCTTCGCGCTGTAAAACCTGCCGGGCCTGGCTCACCTCACGTTGCGCGGCCGCCGTGACCTGCGCCTGCAACTGGGCAACGGCCTGACGACCGCTGGCCAAAATCTGCTCCCGCTGAATTTCGCACTCCCGACGGATGCCGGACCGAAGTTCCTCCACAACCGACCCCGCCGCGGCCAGTTCGCGCAACCCGGCTGCATGACGTGCCTCCATGTCAGCCACGGCTCTGCGACCCTCCTCCAGTTCCGCGGCGATGCGGTTCCGGCGGGCGGCCAGAGCCCGTTTCAAGGGACCGAACAGGAAATAGCCGAGCAGCCCCAGGGTCACCCCCGTATCCAGACAGCGATACAGAAAATCCCGCAGCTGTCCCACCGCGTGTTCCCCCTCATTTCCCCAGGCCGGAGGGATCATCACCAGAGAGCCAACCGTCACCATACCGGCCACCAGGAACCGGCCGCCGCGTCGCGAGGCCCTCACAGCGGCCTCCCCAGAATCCGTCCCGCCAGCTGCCGGGCAATGCGTCGGGTTTCGGCCGCCAACTGCCCGGCGACTGTCAACCGCTGCCGTTCCACCTCGGTCCTGATTTCGGCACTGTGCGTCACCGCCTCCTGCTGGGCGGCGGCCAGCAAGGCATCCCGCTCGGCGGCGGCCGCCGCCACCACCTGCGCCCGTTCGACCTGGGCCTGCAGTTTGGCCTCCGCCAGTTGCCGGCGATATTCCCGGGCCTGTTGCTCCAACGCCGATTCCAGGCCGGCGACCCGCTCCGCGGTCTGCCGCAGGCCCTCGCGCCGACGATGCATGACGTTTCGCAAGGGCCGATAGAGCAGCCAGTCCATAACCAGAACCAGGATGGCAAAATTCAGCACTTGCATCCAGAATGTCCAGTTAAGCTTGAGCACTCGTAAACCTCTCTGTTCTTCCTGCCCCTGGTCCAATGGCATGGCACCCGGCCAGACTGGCGCATGAATGCCTGCTTCAGAAACCGGGCCGAGGCCATTATCGACCGGGTTTTCTCGTTCTATTTCGCCAGCAGGGTCAGCACATGCTCTGTAAAGGGGTTGGCGAACAGAATGATCATGGCTACGACGAACACGTAAATCGCAACCGATTCGACCATGGCCAAGCCGATCATCATGGTCGTCAGGATTTTGCCGCTGGCGCCGGGATTGCGGGCCACCGCCTCCAAAGCGGATTTGACCGCCAACCCCTGCCCCAGACTCGGTCCGACCGCGCCAACCGCCATGCCGAAACCGGCAACGATGATACACCAGCTAAAATAATCCATGCTCAATGTCTCCTTCCATGCAGCAACAGGTTGAACAACCAAGAAGCATCTTTAATCCTGACTAATGTGTTTCCTCCAGGGCACCGGCTATGTAGATCATGCTCAACAGGGTAAAAACGAAGCTTTGAATCAACGCCACCAGAATTCCCAGAACAATCATAGGGATGGGCACCAGCATTGGCATCAGGGCAAAGAAAATCATAAGCACCACTTCATGTCCATACATGTTGCCGAACAGACGTAACGACAAGGACAGAGGTCGGGAAAGATGGCCTATCAGTTCGATGGGCAGCATGATGGGCGCCAGCCACCAGATGGGACCCGTGAAATGCTTGAGATAACTCAGACCATGCTCCCGAACGCCGATGATGTGGGTCATGGCGAACACCGTCAGGGCCAAGGCGGCGTTGGTGTTGATATTGGCGGTCGGCGGAGCGAAACCGGGTATCAGGGAGATGAGATTGGAAACCAGGATGAAGAGCGCCAGAGTGGCAATGAGAGGGAAATATTTGCGGCCTTTCGGACCCATGGTGGCATCCATCAACCGTTCCAGTTCCTCCACGATCAATTCCGCCGCATTTTGCAAAGCCCCGGGAGTTTCTCCCAGACGCCGCCGCGTCAGCAACCCCACACCAATGAGCAACAGCATGACCATCCAGACTCCGGTGACATGCCCGAAATAGCCGTAGCGGTCTAACTGCTCCGGACTCATGCCAAGGGGCAATTGCTTTGCAAGCCATTCCAGAATCAAAAAAGGATGATTCATGTTACGCCATTCCTGCCGCTGGGCTTGAAAGGTCCGCGACGACGACCCGACACCTCCTGCAATACCGGACCCACCACGCCAAAGCCGCCTCTTTCGAGGCGGCTCCGGTTGAACCCTTTATTGTTGCGCCCGGTCCGCCCCGACTCGGCAAGGCGCAGCGGACGCGATGGCATGTCGTAGGCGGAATGGGAATCTGTCTGCCGGCACGAACCTGCCAATCGGACGGCCACGGTCGAAATGCATGGAGTTCGTTTGTCAAAAACCCGCTAGAAACTACCTGCGGATAACATTCAACTCCTTGACCTTCGCATAATGAACCGGGGAACGCAAAGGTTTTTTTTGTGCATTCCCGGGGCAATATGCACAATTATTATGCAATCTCCGACTAAGCTCAAAATGGGTCCGAATGCGAGAATTCAAACCGAATCAAGTACACATCCAAGCTCGGCAAATTTTACCAAAAAAAGGGGGACACAGCATGTGTCCCCCTGGAAATTCCTTGATTGCAGTCAGACGGGCTTTAGGTCGCGCCGCCGGTTTTTTGTCCTGCAATCAGTGTTTATAACCGATTACCTGCTGCCGCCCCATACGACCCACAACACCGGAACGCTGGACCCGGTGCAAATGGAACTTTTTAGACTGGACGATCCGTGCCGCCAATTCACAGAGGAACCGCAGATCATGCCTCACGGCCGGTTTCCTGCTACAGGTTCCCATCGCTCCCACCGCCCCTGCGCGAGCTTTGCGGGCCAAAATCGCCTGCTTGAAGCGCACCAGTCGCTCCGGCAATTCATAGATCGTCCCGTTTACGCCCCTGACTACCAGTTTTGCATCTCTTTTTCCCACCATGATAACCCCCGTTTCCCTGTTGGCACGAACTATCATCCATCGAAGCCGGACCAGCAGCGAAAGCAAATCACGCCGGAGAGCTTCGAAACCCTACGAAACCTTTTTCGTCTCGTTACAACCACATCGACACTTCCGGCCGGAAAAGTGTCGGCAATCCAAAGGACATGCCCACCGCCCTGCATGCTTCCAACTCTATCAATGTTATTTTTGGTTGTCAAAGGTAATTTTTACTCCCACAAGGTCATTTTAGGTTATTTTTTATATAACCTGTTTACCGTTTATAACCTAAGGGAACGGCGAATCACTTTGTTTAGTTTCTTCAAACAAAAATGGTAGAAAATCTCAGGGTCTTTTGCCAAATCGGGGGTTTTGGAGAGCAATAAAGTGGTCACCCGGGCGCCGGGCTCCCTCGATGGGCGCTCTTTGACAGCCATTTTTTGAAGTAACGCCAATCGACGGATTCTTCTGACAGGGGCAAAGGGTAAACCCACTTGTCGGATGGAGTCGGTGAGATGGGAAAAAATGAAAAAAGGGGGCTGCAGCACGGCAGCCCCCGAAAAGGGAGTCATCGAACGAAAAGCGGAGTCCTGAAAACTCAGGGACGCTTTTGGGGCATGGCGACCAAGGCTCGTTGCGGCGGAGGTGAGAGGGAAAGGCGGAGATCCTTTCCCATCACGGCGTTCCGACCCGGAACCTCTGTCGGGCTATGACGTTCAGTCCACCCGCTTGCGCAGGAAGGTGGGGATGTCGAACTCATGTTCTTCGCCCAGGGGAGTACGATACAGCTTGGGGCCATCCTTCTGGCGCTCCCGGATGAACGTCGGCAGATCGCGGTCGACCTTCTCCAGCCCGGCAACGGTGCGACTGCGCAAATCCTCGACGTTGCGGCGCCCCTTCTCGAAGGAATCGCCGAAACCGGTGGCAATGGCGGTAATTTTAATGCGCTCACCGAGTTCTTCATTGATGACCAGGCCGATGATGATGTTGGCATCCTCGTGCACCTTCTCGTGGATGATGCTGGATGCCTCGTCGAACTCCTCCATGGTCATGCTGGAAGAAGCGGTGATGTTGACCAGCACGCCCTTGGCGCCGGAGATGTCGATCTCCTCCAGCAGCGGGCTGCTGATGGCCCGATGGGCGGCTTCGGCCGCCCGCCGCTCGCCTTCGGCCACACCGATACCCATCATGGCCATGCCGCGCTCACTCATGACCGCCTTGACGTCGGCAAAGTCGACGTTGATCAGACCACTGGTGGTTATCAGCTCGGAGATCCCCTGAACCGCCTGCCGCAGGACATCATCCGAGGGTTTGAAGGCGTCGAGAATGCTGGTATTTTTGCCTGACAGACCGAGCAGACGATCATTGGGTATGACAATCAGGGAGTCCACCACATCCTTGAGCAGGTCGATGCCCTGACCGGCCTTCTTCATGCGTTGCTTGCCTTCACGGGTGAAAGGCTTGGTGACCACGGCGACGGTGAGGGCGCCCTGCTCTTTGGCCACCTCGGCAATAATCGGCGCGGCTCCGGTGCCGGTACCGCCGCCGAGCCCGGCAGCGATGAACACCATGTCCGCCCCTTCCAAAATCTCGGCCAGGCGCACCCGGTCCTCGTTGGCGGCCTCGCGACCGACTTCAGGATTGGCGCCCGCACCCAGCCCCTTGGTCAGCTTGTTGCCGAGTTGCACCTTGACCGGCGCCTGGCTCTTGCGCAGGGCTTGGGCGTCGGTATTGGCGACAACAAAATCGACCCCCTCCAGTTCGGCCATGATCATGGTATTGACGGCGTTGCCGCCGCCACCGCCGACACCGATGACCTTGATCTTCGCCGTTTGATCCAGGTCTTCGTCGAATTCAAATATAACGCGTTCTGTCATGACTCCCTCCCCATGCTTGAAAGACCGGATTTCTCCGTAACCCGGCCACGCTGATGTCGCCCTGCCGCCCCTTTAAAATTGCCGAACCGCCCGGAGTGAACCGTTTGCTCAATCCCCGGAGATAAACTCCGGCTGACGGCCGCGAAGCCTTTCGCCTTGCTCAGAAAAATTCGGTGAACCATTCTTTCATGCGCCGCAGCACCTTGTCGAACAGGTTTTCCTGGCCGATCTTGAATTTGGCGGCCACGCCCTCGTGCTGGCTGCCGAATTTGACCAGACCAACGCCGGTGGAATAGATGGGAGAATTCACCACATCCACCAGACCGCCGATGCCCTGGGGGGTACCGCGCCGCACCGGCAGGTTGAAGATCTGTTCGGCCATCTCCGGCATGCCCGGCAGGATGCAGCTGCCGCCGGTGAGCACGATGCCCGAAGCGATGAGATCCTCGAATCCGCTCTTGATGATCTCGCGCTGCACCAGGGTCAGAATCTCCTCGACCCGCGGTTCGAGAATCTCCGCCAGCAGTTGGCGCGACAGGACCCGCGAATCCCGGCCGCCCACGGAAGGGACGGTAATGGTTTCATCCTTGCCGACCAGGGAGGTCAGGCAGCAGCCGAATTTTTTCTTGATGGCTTCCGCTTCGGCCATGGGAGTGCGGAGGCCGACGGCAATATCGTTGGTCAGATGGTTGCCGCCCAGAGCCAGCACGGCCGTATGTTTGATGGCGCCGTCGATGAACAGGGCCAGATCGGTGGTGCCGCCGCCGATATCGATCATGGCGACACCCAGTTCCTTTTCATCCGGCGACAGCACTGCTTCGGCCGAAGCCAGCTGTTCCAGAACAATGTCGGAAACATCGACCTGGGCGCGGTTGCAGCTGCGGACGATATTCTGGGCGCTGGCGGTGGCGGCGGTGACGATATGCACCTTGGCTTCGAGGCGGATGCCGCACATGCCGAGGGGCTCGAGAATACCGTCCTGATCATCGACGATGTATTCCTGGGCGATGGTATGGATCACCTCCCGGTCCATGGGAATGGCGACGGCCCGCGCCGCATCCAGCACCCGGCGCACGTCTTCGTCCGTCACTTCGCGGTTTTTTACCGCAATGACGCCCTGGGAGTTGAACCCGCGGATATGACCGCCGGCGATGCCGGCATAGACGTTCTTGATCTGGCAACCGGCCATCAATTCGGCCTCGCTGAGGGCCTTGCGGATGGCCTCGACGGTGCTGTCGATATTGATCACCATGCCTTTGCGCATGCCCTTGGAGGGGCTGCTGCCGATGCCGACGATATCCAGCCCGTCTTCAGTCTGATGACCGACGATGGCGCAGATCTTGGTGGTGCCGATATCCAGGCCTACAATCAGATTATCTCTGCCATTACTCATGTCTATGCCTTTCCCCCCATGGGTAATTACCCCTTGCCAGGGGTACCACCATTATCCAGTTTGACAATGACGCGCTGCGCCACATTCAGATCGATGGACTGGATGCCGCTCAACCGCTGTTGCAACTCCGGGTAAATCCGCTCCAGACGATCCAGCTTCGGAGCAAAATCGGCCTGGCCGATATGCACCGGCACTCCGCCCGCGTGGGTGAACAGGGTCATGCCTGCCTTCTCGTCAACCGCCAGTTCGGAGATAGCCGTCAGGCCGAAAACCTTACGCTGCTCCAGTTTATCCAATAATGCAAGGGCTTCCAAGAGCCGTTTACGCACAGCCTCGGGTTTTTTCAGCAGTTCGCTGCGCTCGATGCCGGAAATAACCGGATAGTCAAGACTTTCTCCCCGCGACAGGGATTTGAAAACCTCGCCTTCGGCGTCCACGTAATAAAGATGGTCGAGGCGCACGATGGCTTTGGGCTGCCGCTCCTGAATGCGAATGAGCAGTTCGTTGGGAAACACCCGTTTGACCTCGGCGCGAGCGATCCATGGACTCTGCTCGATGCGGCGGCCGATGAGTTCCAGATCCAGAGCAAAAATGTTGGTTCCCGGACAAACCTCGGAAAGGGCGACGACCTGTTCCTCGCTGACCCGTTGCTGAGCTTCCACCCGTACCTGGCGGACCTGGAAATACTCGGCGGCCAACAGGCTCCGAACCCCGAACACCGCCGCGCCGCCGATGACGGCAAGGCCCCCGAGGACCACCGAACTTCGGAAGACAAACCTCAGCATCCGGCCCCAGGGCAGGGCGCCCCAGGGCAGGCGTCGCCGTTGACGGGGCTGCCGTAGCGGCCGGTTTTGGCGAACCGGGGCGGACTGGCGCTGGTTTGCTTTGCGGCGACTGTTCCAGCGATTGTTGTTTCTCGATTTCTGCACACAGCCTCCCTTTCGAGAATCGGATCTCGACCCGGCGGTACGCTCCCGGTCACTTGCCCAGAGCGGCCCCTTCCAGAATGCGCTGCACCAGTTCGACAAAGGGCAACCCTGCTGCCGCCGCTGCTTTGGGCAACAGGCTGGTCGCCGTCATGCCGGGAATGGTATTGACCTCCAGGCAGGTGAAATCGTTGTCGCCGACCATGAAATCGACCCGGGCCGCGCCGCTGCAGCCGAGGGCCTGGCAGGCCTGGCAGGCCGCCTGCTGAAGTCCCGCATAGATCCCCTCGGGCAGGGGCGCCGGCAGCAGATATTCGGTCTGCCCGGCCGTGTACTTGGCCTGGTAATCATAAAAGCCGCCCTTGGGCACCACCTGGATGACCGGCAGAGCTTCCCCGTCCAGCACCCCGACGGTGACTTCGGCACCGGCCACGAACTGCTCCACCAGCACCAGACTGTCAAACCGGAAGGCTTCGGTCAGCCCGGCCGCCAATTCCGCCTGCTCCCTGGCGATACTGATGCCGATGGTCGACCCTTCGCGCGCCGGTTTCACGACCACCGGAAAGGGTGGCAAACTGCCCTGTACTTGGGAGCCTGGGCGAAACACGGCAAAGGCGGGCGTATTCACACCATGATACTGCAACATCTTTTTGGTCGCTACCTTGTCCATGGCCAGGCTCGAGGCCAGCACGCCGCTGCCGGTGTAGGGGATGCCCATCATTTCGAGCAATCCCTGCACCGTGCCGTCTTCGCCGAAGCGGCCGTGCAGAGCGATGAACGCCACCTCGGTCCGGGACTCCTCCAGCCTTGCCGGCAGGGACCGATCGGCATCGATGTCCGTTACCCGGTAGCCCGCTTCGCGCAGCGCCTGGCTGATGGCGTGACCGGTACGCAGAGAAACCTCCCGCTCGGCGGACAATCCGCCCATCAGCACAGCGATATTCTTGGTTTTCAGTTCCTGGCGTGTCATAAAAATTCCTGCTTGCTCCGTTGACCTTCAATCCGTACCGATGACCCGAACCTCGGGTTCCAAAAGGATGTCCGCCCGGCTTTGCACCGCCCGCTGGATCCTGCCAATCAGGTCCAGCACCTCGCCGGCCGTGGCGCCCCCCTGGTTGATAATGAAATTGGCATGTTTGTCGGCAACCTGCGCCTGCCCCACCCGGGCGCCGCGCATGCCGGCCGCCTCGATGAGCCGCCATGCGGGAAGCTCCGGGGCCGGGTTCTTGAACACCGAACCGGCATTGGGCCGGCCGACGCCCTGGGCCTGCCGCCGTTGCTCGAGCCGCCGGCGAACCGCCGTCTCCAGGGCCGAAGGTTCCCCCGGCGCAAACTGCAACTGCGCCAGAGCGACCACTCTGCCGGCCGGCAGGGAGGCATGCCGGTATCCCAAATCCAGGCGCTCTACCGGCCATTCTTCCAGACCCTCCGGACCGGCCAGCACCACCTGCCGCAGCACACCCGCCATATCCTGCCCTCCGGCACCGGCGTTCATGGCGACGGCCCCGCCCAGGGTCGCGGGGATTCCGGCGAGTTGCTCCAGTCCCGCCCAGCCACGCACGGCGGCATTGCGAATCACGTTCATCAGCGGCAAACCGGCCTCGGCCCGCAAGCTGCCGTCGGTCAGCCATTGCGCCCGGCGCAGGCGCTTCAGGCACAGAATCGCGCCACGCCAACCGCCATCGCGCACCAGCAGGTTGCTGCCTGCTCCCAGCGCCAGCCAAGGCTGTCCGGCATCCTCCAGCATCCGCAAGGCCGTCACCAACTCGTCGGCATCAAGCGGCTCCAGGTACAGATCGGCGGGCCCGCCGATGCGCCAGGTGGTATGACGACTCATGGGCTCCGCGACGCGGACCGCTCCGCGCAGGACGGAACGCAATGCTGCCGCCAGACTTTCCACCTCAGTGCCTTTCCGTCAGACGGCGGACCAGGGCCTCCCCGACCTGCCAGACGTTGCCGGCGCCCAAGGTAATCACCAGATCGCCCTCGCGCACCGTCTCCAGGAGATGCTGGACCACGGCGTCGGCTTCGGCCAGATAATGCACGTCACGGTGACCATGCCCGGCGATGCCTTCCGCCAGGGCGCTGGAGGAAACGCCGGGAATCGGCTCTTCGCCGGCGGCATAAACATCCATGACCACCAGGTGATCGGCCTGATAGAAGGCGGTGACGAATTCATCGAACAGCGCCTGGGTGCGACTGTAGCGATGCGGCTGGAAAACCGCCACCACCCGACGATCCCAACCGCTGCGGGCCGCCGCCAGGGTCACGCGAATTTCCGCCGGATGATGCCCGTAGTCGTCGACCACCATGATGCCGCCGCCCTGGTATTTGGGCTGAAAGCGGCGTTGCACGCCGCAGAAGTCCTGAAAGGCCTCGGCAATCTCGGCAAAGGGAATCTGCAGTTCGCGGGCCACGGCGACGCAGGCCAGGGCATTGAGCACATTGTGCTGACCGGGCATGCGGATGGAGACCTGACCGAGCCGTTCGCCGTTATGGCATACGGTGAAGGTAGTGCGCTCCTCCCGGTAACTGATATCGATGGCGTTGAAGTCGGCCTGGGTACTCAGCCCGTAGGTGACGAACCGCTTCTTCACCTGGGGGATCAGGGACTGGACATTGGCATCATCGAGGCACAGCACCGCCAGGCCGAAAAAGGGCACCTTGTTGATGAAATCGACGAAGGTCTGCTTGATCTGCTCGAGGTCCTCATAGAAGTCGAGGTGATCGGCATCGACATTGGTGACCACGGCGATGGTCGGCGACAGTTTCAGGAAGGAACCGTCGGACTCGTCCGCCTCGGCCACCAGGAATTTGCCCTGGCCCAACTTGGCGTTGGAGCCGATGGAGTCGAGCCGACCGCCGATGACCACCGTCGGATCGATGCCGGCATGGGACAGCACCGTGGATACCATGCTGGTAGTGGTGGTTTTGCCATGGGTTCCCGCGACGGCGATGCCGTACTTCATGCGCATCAATTCCGCCAGCATCTCGGCACGGGGAATCACGGGGATCAGGCGCCGATGGGCTTCGATGACCTCGGGATTGCTGGCGCGCACCGCCGTGGAGGTGACCACCACATCGACGTCCACCAGGTTTTCCGGAGCGTGCCCGTAATAGATGACGCCGCCCAACTCACCCAAACGGCGGGTGATATCGGTCTCCCGCAGATCCGAGCCGCTGACCCGGTAACCCAGGTTGAGCAGGACCTCGGCGATGCCGCTCATGCCGATACCGCCGATCCCTACGAAATGAATGGTTCTGATTTTCCCGTACATAGCTTGATTTCGCCTGCTTTCCCCAACAATGTGAATTTTCCGTAGTTACGAACGCCGGGCCGCAATGTCCCGGCAAATTTCCAAAATGGTGTCGACCGCGCCTCGGCGTGCCAGGCTGCCGGCGGCGCCGGCCATGCTCAGCAGACGCCGGCGGTCCTGCAACAGATCCCCTATCAGCCGGGCCAGATGCTCGCCCGACAATTGCCCCTGCGGCAGCAGCAGGACCGCGCCCTTGCGCGCCAGGGCCCGCGCGTTGGCGCTCTGATGGTCGCCGGCCGCGTGAGGATAGGGGATCAGGATCGCGGGTCGCCCGCAGGCGGTCAGTTCAGCAATGGTGGTGGCGCCGGCCCGACAGACCACCAGATGCGCCCGTCCATAGACGGCGGCCATGTCATGAATGAAGGGAACCACGCCGTCCGCCGGCCAACCCGCCGCCACATAGCCCTGCCGAACCCGTTCCACATCGCCGGCGCCGGTCTGATGAATAATGGTCAGGTGGTCGCGCAGACCGGCCAGGTGCGGCAGCGCCGCCAGCAGGCCGTCGTTGATGGCCCGCGCTCCAAGACTGCCGCCGAACACCAGCAATGTCGGCGGGCCGTCGCTGATGGGAGGACACTCCTCCATACCGGGCCGCAGAGGATTTCCCGTGACCAGGGTCGGAGCACTGACAAAGGCCCGCTCCGCCTCCGCCAGGGACAGGCAGACCCGCTTCGCCCAGCGACCCAGCAGACGATTGGTCAAGCCCGGCCACGCATTCTGCTCATGAATCACATAGGGTATTTTGCGCCACAGGGCCGCCACCAGCACCGGCGCCGACGCGTAGCCGCCGACGCCGACCACCACATCCGGCCGGAACCGGTCCAGAATTCGTCGCGCCTGCAGCACGCTGCGCCACAACTGGGGCAGCATGGCCAGTTTGCCCATCAGGTTGCGATTTACGAAACCCTGCACCTCGATGCATTCCAGGGGCAACCCGAGGTCGGGCAGCACCCGGGCCTCGATGCCCCGCGCCGTACCGACGAACTGCACGGCCGCCTTGGACTCCTCGGCCAGCAGACGCTGGGCCAAAGCCACGGCCGGAAACAGATGACCGCCGGTGCCGCCACCGGCCAACAGCAGCCTCATGTTCGACCCTCCTCAATTTGGCTGGAGATATTCAGCAAAATACCCACCGTCGCCAGGGAGGTGACCAGACTGGTACCGCCGTAGGAAAGGAAGGGCAGCGCCAGCCCCTTGGTGGGCAGCAGGCCCATGACCACGCCCATGTTGGCGAAGGCTTGCAGGCCGAGCAGCAGGGTCAGACCAAAGGCCAGCAGCCGTCCGAACTCGTCCGGCGCCAGCAAGGCCACCCGGAATCCGCGCCAGATCAGGATCAGGAACAGGCTGCTGACCATGAGCACGCCGATAAACCCGGCCTCCTCCCCAAGGACGGAAAAGATGAAGTCGGTGTGGGCTTCGGGTAAAAAAAACAGTTTCTGCTGGCTGCCGCCGAGACCCTGGCCGCTCAAACCCCCGTTGCCGAAGGCGATCATGCTTTGGATGATCTGGAATCCCTCGTCCGTCGGATATTTCCAGGGATCGAGAAATGCCATAATCCGGCGGCGGCGATAGTCCACGCCCAATAACGCGTGATGCAAAAAAGGCAGGGCCAGAATACCGATGGACAACAGGTGGCTGAGGCGGCTGCCGGCGGCCAGCAGCATGATCATGGCCACGCCGCCCATGGTCAGGGCGCTGCCGAGATCGGGCTGCATCAACAGCAGCAGCAGCAGCAGGGCCAGCACCACCATATAGGGCAGGACCCCCAGCTTGAAACTCTTCAGCTTGTCCTGTTTGCGGGCCAGGGAATGGGCCAGGTAAAGCACCAGTCCGACCTTGGCGGCTTCGGACGGCTGAAAGGTCAGACCGCCGATGCGAATCCACCGGGCCGCGCCGCCGGCGGTGTTGCCGATACCCGGCACCAAAACCCCCAGCAGCAGCAGGGTGGACGCCAGCATACCCAGCACCGCCCAAGGACGAAGCTTGTGATAGTCGAGGCGCATCAGGCCGATCATCGTCAGCAGCCCCACCGCCGCATAAATGCCCTGACGCTTGAGAAAATAGAAGCCGTCCTGATAACGCGCCGCAGCCATGATACTTGAGGATGAATAGACCATCAGCACCCCGAAAGCGGTCAACACCGCCGTCAGGGACAACAAGCGATAATCGTAGCTGCCGCTGCCCGTCGCCATCAGTGCGCCGCCTCCTCGGGCAGTTCACCCACCGCCCGCATGAAAACCTCGCCGCGCTCCGCATAACTGCGAAACATGTCGAAGCTGGAGCAACCCGGAGACAGCAGCACCGCGCCGCCGGGATCCGTCAATCGATAGGCCAACTGCACCGCGTCCTCCAGGGAACCGGCCCGGACCGTATGCGTCAGGGTTCCAAGGGCTTGTTCGATGCGGTCCGCGGCTTCGCCGATAAGGATCAAATGGGCCACTTTGGACGCCACCGGCTCGACCAGCGGCGCATAGTCGCCGCCCTTGTCCCGGCCCCCGGCAATAAGGGTTACGGATCCGGGCAGGCCGGCCAGGCTTTTGACCACGCTGCCGACGTTGGTGCCCTTGGAATCGTTGAACCAGTCGACACCCTGCAGTTGCCGAACCAGCACCATGCGATGGTCGAGGCCGGCAAAGGCGCAGACCGCCCGCCAGGCCGTATCCGCCGGGCACCCTTCCAGCAGGGGCGGAATCAGCGCCGCCATGACGTTTTCAATATTATGCAACCCTTTGAGGCGCAGTTCTTGGACGGCAAACCGCGTTTCCCGGCCGGCCCAGCGCCAGATCAGATGGCGGCCGTCAAAGCCCATGCCTGCCTCGACGGGACCGCGGCTGGAAAAGCCGATGCGGAGACAGGGCAGATTGGCGGTCAACTGCCGCACCAGAGGATCTTCCAGGTTGATGACCGCCACGTCCGTGGCCGTCATGTTCTCGAACAGACGCAGCTTGGCCGCCAGATAGCCGGCCATATCCGGATAGCGGTCCAGATGATCCTCGGTGAGGTTGAGGAGCAGTCCGTAGCGGGGTCGGAAGCGATCGATGGCTTCCAACTGGAAGGAGGAGATTTCCGCCACTATCCAGTCCCAGTCGTCGCACCGGGTCGCCTCAATCAGGGGAGTGCCGAGATTGCCGCCGACGAAGGCCCGCTTGCCCCAGGCGCCGAACACCTCGCCCAACAGGGTGGTGGTGGTCGATTTGCCGTTGGTGCCGGTGATGGCGACCATGGGCGCCTGCAGTTCGCGGGCGGCGATTTCGACTTCGCCCAGCACCGGTACGCCGCTGCTCATGGCGGCGGCCAATTCCGGCATGTCCAGGGCAACGCCGGGGCTGATGGCAATGAGATCGGCGGCGGCCAGCAGGGTCGCATCATGGCCGGGACAATCCAGGTCCACACCGCGGGCGACCAGTTCCGCCGCGGCGGGTACTTGCGCCGCCGGCCGGCGATCGGACAGCGCCACCCTGGCGCCCCGCGCCAGAAAAAAGTCGGTCAGCGCCAGGCCGGTCTTGCCGGCGCCGATGATGACAATCCGTTGCCCGGTATAGACGGACATGGGTTACCTCAATTTGAGGGTGGACAGAGCCACCAGAGCCAGAATGATGCTGATAATCCAGAACCGGACGATGATCTTGGGTTCCGGCCAGCCCTTCAGTTCGAAATGATGATGAATGGGCGCCATGCGAAATATCCGCCGGCCCCAGAGCCGGAAAGAGGTGACCTGAAATACCACCGAAAGAGCCTCGACCACGAAGATGCCGCCGACGATGACCAGCACGATCTCCTGCTTGGTGATGACCGCAATGGTGCCCAGGGCCCCGCCCAGGGACAGGCTGCCGACATCGCCCATGAAAACCTGAGCCGGATAGGTGTTGAACCATAAAAAACCCAGTCCCGCTCCGACCATGGCGCCGCACAGCACCGCCAGTTCGCCGGCCCCCTGCACGGTACTGATTTGCAGGTAATCCGCCAGTCGCACGTTACCCGCCACATAGGCAAACAGCAGGTAGGTGCCTGAGGCGATGATGGTGGGGCCGATGGCGAGGCCATCAAGACCGTCCGTCAGGTTGACGGCGTTGCTGGCGCCGACGATGACCAGCAACGCAAAGGGGATGTAGAACAAACCGAGATCCGGTTCCAGTCCCTTGAAGAAGGGAAAGGCCAGGGTCGTTTTAAAGGGCGGATACAGATACAGGATCGTGGCCGCCACGGCCGCAATGAGCATCAGCCACCACATTTTCTCGCGGGCGCTGAGGCCATCGCTGCTGCGCCGCCGGACCTTGCGGTAATCATCGACGAACCCCACCACCCCAAAGCCGACCGTCACCAGCAGGGTGACCCAGATATAGATGTTGGTCAGATCGGTCCACAGCAGGGTCGGCAACACCACCGCCAGCAGGATGAGGGTGCCGCCCATGGTCGGGGTTCCCTCCTTGACGAAATGGGACTGCGGCCCGTCCTTGCGGATGCTCTGGCCGATCTGCAGGTTGGACAATTTTTCGATCAGCCACGGCCCCAGGATAAAGGAGATCAGCAGCGCGGTAATGGTCGCGTAAATCGCCCGGAAGGTGATGTAGCGAAAAATCTGCAGCGCCGAAAACTGGGTGTGCAGAGGATAGAGAAGATGGTACAGCATCCGGTAACTCCTAATGCCCGGTAGAATTGGCCGCCCCGTCGTTCCGGAGCAGGTGACAGATTTTTTCCATGGTCATGCCCCGCGAGCCCTTGACCAGCACCCGGTCGCCGGGGTGCAGCCACTGCTGCAGCAGATCGGCCGCCGCTTCGTGGGACTCGACCACCTGCACGGCATCCGCGGCCAACCCTCCGGCACGGGCACCCGCTGCCACGGAGGGAGCCAGGGTGCCAAGCAGGATCAACCGATCCACGATCGCCGCCGCGGCCTCGCCGACCTGCCGATGCAGATCCTCGGCGGCGGCCCCCAACTCCAGCATATCGCCCAGCACCGCCAGACGCCGCCCGGTACCGGGCAGGTCCGCCAACGAGGCAAGCGCCGCGCGCATGGCCATGGGATTGGCGTTGTAATAATCCTCCAGCAACAGGATATCGCCGGGCAACCGGGTCACAGTCATTCTGCCGGGGCTGGAGCGGAACTGTTCCAGACCGCGCACAATGGCCTCGCCATCGACTTTCAACACGTGTGCCGCGGCGGCCGCCGCCAAGGCGTTGTACACGTTATGCAGCCCCGGCACCGCCAAACGGACCGGCCAACGGCCCGTCGGCAGGATCAGGTCGAACCGCACCCCGCAATCATCGACACGGATTTCCTCCGCCCGCACCCGCGCTTCGCCAGTCAGTCCGAACAGCAGCCGCTGGACACCGTTGGCCACCGGTAGCTGCCGGGCCTGCGGATCATCGGTATTGACGATGGCGGTGCCCCCCGCCGGCAGTGCGGCATAGAGTTCCCCCTTGGCCCGCGCCACCCCTTCAATGCTGCCGAGTTGTTCCAGATGCGCCGGGCCGACATTGGTGACGATGCCCACATCGGGACGGGCGATCTCCGTCAGGCGGGCGATCTCGTTGCGGGCGCTCATGCCCATTTCCAGCACCGCCCAGCGGTGTTCCGGTTGCAATCGGAACAGGGTCAGGGGCAGGCCGATCAAATTGTTGAAATTGCCCTCGGTCTTGAGCCCGGAACCGGTCAGGGACAGCACCGCGGCCAGCATTTCCTTGGTAGTGGTCTTGCCGGAAGACCCGGTCACCGCCACCACCGGACCGTCGAAATCCTGACGCAACGCGGCAGCCAGATCCCCCAACGCCTGCATGGTATTGCCCACCCGCACCACCGGCACGGCCAGCCCGGCGATAACCTCCTCGCTCAGACAGGCCGCCGCCCCACCCCGCACCGCCTGGCCGATATGGTCATGGCCATCGTAGTTGGGTCCGCGCAGGGGCACGAACAGATCACCGGACCGGATGGTGCGGCTGTCCGTGGAAACCCCGGTAATGACTACCGAGGCCCGTTCCGGAGTAAGGCTGCCGCCGAGGATGGCGGCGATACTGGCCAGATCGAGTTTCATGCCGCCCCCGCCGCGCCGCTTAACGCCCGGCGCAATTCTTCCCGATCATCAAAATGCAGGCGCTGCGAACCGACAATCTGGTAGTCCTCATGGCCCTTGCCCGCCACCAACAGGATATCGCCGGTCTCCAGGAGGGATACGGCGAACTCGATGGCTTCGCGACGATCGGCGATGGCCACATAGCCCCGTCCCACCGCGCGCTCCGCTTCGCTCCGCGTCCAAGGATGTTCATGCACCTGGCGCAAACCGGCCTCCACTTCCGCCATGATGGCCAGGGGTTCTTCGCTGCGCGGGTTGTCCGAGGTCAGCACCGCCACATCGGCCAGGCGCCCGGCTACCGCCCCCATGACCGGGCGTTTGCTGCGATCCCGATCGCCGCCGCAACCGAATACGCAAACCAGGCGACGAGGTTGCAGTTGTCGCAGGGTCGATAGAACATTTTCCAGAGCGTCTCCGGTGTGGGCATAATCCACCAGCACCAGGGCGCCGCGCTGATTGGGAATGCGCTCCAACCGGCCCGGCACCTGGCGGGCCTCGGCCAAACCGGCGGCGATGACCTGTGGATCGATGCCCAGGGCCAGGCCGGCCCCCGCGGCGCACAGCAAGTTGTGCAGGTTGTACTCGCCGATGAGCGGCGAGCGCAGGTCCATTGGTCCCGCAGGCGTGCTCAGCTCCGCTTCGATGCCTTGCAGGGAAATGGCATGGCGCTCCGCCCGCACCGCCGCCTGCGGGCCGGTGCCGCAACCCAGCACCTCCGGCAGGCATTGGGCCAGACGTTCACCCCAGGGATCGTCGAGGTTGACCACCGCCCGCCGGGCGCTGTGATCCCCCAGGCCGCTGAACAGCCGCAATTTGGCCTGGAAATAGGCCTCCATGTCGGCATGGTAATCCAGGTGCTCCGGGGTCAGGTTGGTGAACACGCCGACATCGAACCAGACACCGTCGGCCCGATGCTGTTCCAGGGCATGGGACGATACCTCCAACACCAAACTGTCCGCACCGAGATCCCGGAATTCGGCGATGGTCCGCATGAGATCCACCGATTCCGGGGTGGTGTGGCGCGAGGGCAGTTCCCGGCCTGCGAACCGGTAGCTGACCGTGCCCAGGATGGCCGGATGCCGACCGGCGGCAACCAACAGCGCCTCCAGCAGATAGGTGATGGTGGTCTTGCCGTTGGTACCGGTTACCCCGACCACAATCATGTCCCGGGTCGGATCACCATAAAAAGCCGCGGCCGCCAAAGCCATGGCACGACGCGCGTTCTCGACCACCAGGCCGATGACCCCGGCCGGCAGCGACCGTTCGCGCTCCATGACGATGACGCGGGCCCCACGATTCAGAGCTGCATCGATGAAATCGTGACCGTCGGCGCTGGCACCGGGCAGGGCGAAGAACACCCCACCGGGTACGACTTGACGCGAGTCGTAAAACAGCCCGCTGATGGGGGCGTCGCTGCAGGCGCTCTCAAGACGGGGGCAGATAATCCGGCAAAGGCTGGAAGTCTTCATGGAGGCGACGATTTTCTTTCTCCCTTGCAAAAAAGTCAAAGGGAATTTTTCAGCTCGGCGGCATCATCCGGACCCAGATTTCATCCCCGAACTGAATGGGGCGGCCCGGCAGCGGTGACTGCTCGACAACTCGCCCGGAACCTTTCACGCGGATGTTCAGCCCCAACCGCTCCATGGCCTGCAACACCTGACGCGTGCTCATGCCGGAGAAGTCGGGCATCAGCGGCTTGCCCTCCTCATTCTGCGTCAACGACGCGGAGGTTTCCACCACCGTAATCGGCCCGGCGGGCGCGACGTCGGGCATCGGCGGCAGGACCGGAGACGGGGTAGCCTGGCTTGGCGCCACGCCCAAATAACGCAGGGACTGGGAGGCGATGCGCGAAAACACCGGGGCCGCCACCAGGCCCCCATAGACGACTTTGTGCGGCTCATCGATCACCACCAGAATCACCAGGCGAGGATTCTCGACCGGCACGAAACCAACGAAGGAGGCGATGCGTTTGTCCGCCGAATAACCGCCCGTCACCGGATCCACTTTCTGTGCGGTGCCGGTCTTGCCGGCAACCGAAAAACCGGGCACCGCCGCCAGGGTGCCGGTACCGCCGGTGCCGGTCACATCCCGCATCATGTCACGAATCTGATTGGCCACGGTTTCGGAAATGACTCGTCGAACCACCCGGGGGCGGCGTTCCTCAACCACCTGTCCATGGTCATTCACCACCTTGCGCACCAGGTCGGCGTGCACCAACTTGCCGCCGTTGGCCAATACACAAGTTGCCAGCGCCAATTGCAGGGGTGTTACGGTCATGCCCTGGCCGAAGGAGATGACCGCCAGGTCGCTTTCGAACCAGCGCGCCGGATTGCGCAACCGGCCGGTGACTTCGCCCGGGAAATCGATGCCGGTCTGCTGGCCGAACCCGAAGGACTGCAGGGCATCGTACAGACGTTGGCGCTCCAGCATCTTGCCGATCTTGGCCACACCGATATTGGAACTGACCTTTACCACCTCGGCCACCGTCAGGTCGCCGTGGGGATGATGATCGTGAATGGTGATGCCCCCCACCCGATACCGGCCGTTTTCACAGAAGATGTTCTGGTTGGCCGAAACCAGCCCGGCATTCATGGCCGCCGCCACCACGAAGGGCTTGAGGGTGGAGCCGGGTTCGAATTCATCGCACACGGTACGATTGCGCCGATGGCCGGCGGGAAACCGGCCGAAGGCGTTGGGGTTGTAGGTCGGGCGACTGGCCATGGCCAGTATCTCCCCGGTGCGTGGATCCAGCACCAGGGCACTGCCGGCGGGAGCCCCGGCCTTTTCCAGTCCGGCGGCCAGTTCCTTCTCGGCGATGTATTGCAGGTTCTTGTCCAGGGTCAGATACAGGCTGTGGCCGTCACTGCCCCCCTTTACCACGATGTGACTGGTTCCCAGACCCTGGCCGCGGGCATCCCGGGCGGTGACCAGGAAACCCTCATGACCGAGCAGAATGTTGTTGTACCGGTGTTCCAACCCTTCCAGGCCGCGGGGATCGAGGCCGGTAAACCCAAGCACATGGGCCGCCAGTTCGGCATTGGGATAGAACCGTTGGTGCTCTTTGGTGAAGCCGATGCCCGGCAGCTTCAGCTCGCGCACCTGCTCGCTTTCCCGCGGCTGCAATTGCCGTTTGATCCAGACAAAGCGACGCTTGCCGACCAGGCTTTTTTTCAGGCTGGCCGGCGACAACTTCAATTCCTTCGCCAGGCTGCGGACGGTGGCCTCGGCGTCGGTGATGCGCCAGGGTTCGGCATACAGAGAATCGACCGCGATGCTGCGCGCCAACTCTTCCCCGTTGCGGTCATAAATGGCCCCCCGCCGGGGCGTAAGGGGCACCACGCGCTGATATTGACGACGCGCGCGGGCTACGGTCTGCTCGCGATCCAGCACTTGCAGCCAGAAACCACGGCCGACCACGGCCAGAAAAAATATCGCAAAAAAGGCACGGACCAGCAGTACCCGGATGCGGAAGGACTTTTCCGGCGTCCACTTCATCGGACAATGACAACCTGGCTTGCCACCGGGGCGCGAAGCTGCAACTCGGTGACGGCTACCCGTTCGATACGGCTCAGACTCTTCAGGCTCGCCACTTCGACCCGCAAGCAGCTTTCCTCCCGCTGCAGTTCCCGTAACCGGGTCTCATGGCGGGAAATGTCGTAATTGAGCTGGATGAGAGCGCTGCGCGACCAGACATGGAAGATTCCCGCCAAGGTCAGCATGGCCAGAAACAGAAAAAACTGCCGGAGGGATGGCTGCCGGAAGGAAATTCCGGCCAGGCCGGGGATGGGTCGCAAAATGCTGTGAGCCATGGCGCCTCCAATTCAACAGGAACTTCAATAGCAAAACCGTCAGCGCAAGCAGGCTTTCGGCCTGTGGAGCTGCTGGGCGGGCGATGGCGGGGCGAACCCTCCATCGAAGCCCTCAACCCGGGTCAAAAACGACGCACCGCCCGCAACACCGCGCTGCGGGCGCGCGGGTTGTCGGCGACTTCCGCCTCGCCGGCGCGCACGCCCTTGCGGGTCAGCAACTCGATGCGCGGCTGCCGTCCACAGCTGCATATCGGCAGGGACGGCGGGCAGGTGCACGGATGCGCCTCCCGGCGAAAGGTCTGCTTAACGATGCGGTCCTCCAGGGAGTGGAAGCTGATCACCGCCAGTCGGCCGCCGCTGCGCAACAGATCCAGCCCCTGCTGTAACCCGTGGCGCAAACTATCCAGTTCATCATTGACGAAAATCCGCAAGGCCTGAAACACCCGGGTCGCCGGATGTATGCGGGCCGGCACATGTCCGCCGGGGACAGCGCCGCGCACCAGTTCAGCCAGTTCCAAAGTCGTTTTCAGGGGCTGCCGGGCCCGTACCTGGACGATGCGCCGGGCAATGCGCCGGGCAAAGCGTTCCTCGCCGTATTCGCGGAAAATTCTGGCCAATTCGTCCTCCGGCAGGGTGTTGACCGCGGTTTCGGCCGTCATGTCCGCTTCCGGGTCCATGCGCATGTCCAGGGGCGCTTCCGTCTGGAAACTGAAACCGCGCCGGCCGGTATCGAGCTGGTGGGAAGAAACCCCCAGATCCAGCAACATGCCATCGACCCCCTGCCAGCCCAGTTCGGCGACAAAACGGGCGGCCTCGGAAAAATTGCCCTGCCGCAGTATCACCCGGTCTCCGAAGGTCGCCAATCGCCGCCCTGCCGCCTGCAGCGCTTCGGGATCGCGGTCCAGGCCGAGCAGTTGCCCGTTCGGCCCGATGGCCTCAAGAATCAGTCCGGCATGACCGCCGCCGCCCAGGGTGCCGTCGACAAAGCGTTCGCCCGGCTGCGGCTGAAGCAGCGCCAGCACTTCCCGGGGCAGTACCGAAAGGTGATGAAAATCCCCCGGCGTCATGGCCTAGAACCCCAAGTCATAAAGCACCTGCGGATCGGCTTTGAGGCGTGCTTCGGCTTGGCGGCGCATGTCGGCATGCCGGGTCCATTCCCAAAGCATGATTTTGTTGAAAGAACCGACCACCACGATGTCCCGCCCCTCGCCGTCGAGTCCCGCATAGCTGCGCTGGGCCTTACTGAGCTGGATACGGCCCTGCTTGTCGAACAGACATTCCTGGGCCGGAGAAATGAGGGTCAGGTTGATATCTTCCTTGACGGGACCGGGTCGCATGGCATTGACCTGAGCCACGATCTTGTCCCATTCGGGGACGGGATAAGCCACCAGGCCGCCATCCTTCTGGGTCACGACCAAGCGCTCTTCACCGTAGGCGGCCACCAAAACATCGCGCAACCGGGCCGGAATGCTGGCACGGCCTTTGACGTCGATGGCGTTGTGGAACTCCCCCTGAAATATCATCCGCAGTCCTTTTGGGACAATTACCCACTTTTTTACACTTAGCTCGAACTATAATTGCACCCCTGACCCGTGTCAAGGAGCTTTTGCAAATTTTTTAAGGGCTTACGGCAACAATAAAAAAAGCCCTCGCAGGGAGGGCCGAAATGGGCGGGCAGCGTCAGGAGGCCTGGAGACAGCAGCTCAGGAAGGAATTTCCTTGCGACGTATTTCAACCTGTTCGATGCGGCGGTCGAGCATCCGGCGCACGATGAAGACCATCCCGTCCGCCTCGCAACGCTCGCCTTCTTCAGGAATCGTTCCCAGGGAGTGAAGCACAAATCCGGCCAGGGTGTTGGCGTGCTCCTCGGCCAGGTTGAAACCGAAGTGCTGGTTCAGTTCCCGCAGGGGAACACTGCCATCCACCAGATAGCGGCCATGGCCCAGATCGCGAAAGGGAGCGGTCTCGGCATCGTATTCATCGTGGATTTCACCGATGATTTCTTCCACCACGTCCTCCAGGGTGACAATGCCCTCCACCCCGCCGTACTCGTCCACCACCATGGCCAGATGCACGCGGCGGTTCTGAAACGCCTGCAGCAGGGTATTGACCGGCTTGGCTTCGGGGACGAAAAAGGGCGGCCGCAACAGTTCCGGCAGGGCAAACGCCTCGGGCCGGTCGGCATAGCGCAGAATATCCTTGGAATGGATGACCCCGATGACATTGTCCAGACTTTCCCGGTAGACGGGAAAACGCGAATGGTTGGACTGCTGGGCGGTGAGCAGGGCATCGGCAAAGGTGGCCGAAGCCTCGATGCCGACCACTTCGGTACGTGGAATCATGACATCCCGCACCCGGATTTCCGACAACTCGAAGATGCCGTGCAGCATGCGGCGTTTTTCTGTTTCCACCACCCCGGTCTGCTCGCCGACGGTGATCATGGCCCGGATCTCCTCCTCGGAAATGACCGGACGCGGTTCGCTGCGGATGAAATAGGTCAGCAGGCGCGACAGGCCCGTCACCAGCCAGACCACCGGCCGCAGCAACACCATGGCACCCCGGATGGGGCGCAGTACGAAAAAGGAAATTCGCTCGGGATGCCGGGCCGCCAGGGTCTTGGGGCAGACTTCCGAAAGAATCAGCAACACGGGGGTCAGGATGAGAATGGTCATCAACTCCCCGCGCGCGCCGAACCTTCGAACAAAAAAGGTGGTGGCGAATACCGAGGCGGCGATGTTGACCAGGTTGTTGCCGACCAGGATGGTTCCCAGCAAATCGTCGGGGCGCCGCAGAACGGCCTCCAACCGCCGGGCGCCGCGTCGCTGCTGGTGCACCAGGTACTGTACCCGCACTCGATCCATGGACAGCAAGGCGGTCTCCGAACCGGAAAAAAACGCCGAGGCGATCAACAAAACCGTTAGAGCGCCCAGCTCGAGCCAGGTCCCCTCATCCATCAGAGCCTCCAACATATTGAAAACCGGAAAAATATCGGCCAGAATTGTATCCTACCGGGGGGCGGATTACAATTGCCATGGCATGGCGGTTTGAAAACTGGCGCCGGATTGTGATACTTTCAGCTGCCCGCACGGCGCCGGCCGTGGTGAACCGGCAAGCATCCCATTATCCACACCGAGGTTAACCATGAACACGGAACAGGCGGCGCGCCGCCATCAGCAACTGAGCGCCGAATTGCATCGACACGGTCGTTTGTACCACAGCTTCGACCGCCCGGAAATCAGCGATGCGGATTACGACCGCCTGTTTCGGGAATTGCTGGAACTGGAACAGGCCTTCCCGCAACTGGCCACTGCCGATTCCCCTTCGCAGCGGGTGGGGGCGCCGCCCCTGGAAAAATTCCCTTCGGTCCGGCACGGCCTGCCCATGCTGTCCCTGGAAAACGCTGCCAATGACGAGGAAATCGGCGAATTCGAGGCCCGCATCCAACGTTTTCTGGGCCAATCGGATGCCCTGGAATACGTCTGTGAACCGAAGCTGGACGGCGTGGCGGTGGAACTGGTCTACCAGGCCGGCCGACTGACCGTCGGTTCCACCCGCGGCGACGGTCAGACCGGGGAACAGATCACCGAAAACCTGCGCACCATCGCCGCCATCCCGCTGCTGCTGCAGGAACCCTGTCCGGAACTGCTGGAAGTGCGCGGCGAGGTCTACATGGATCTGGCCGCCTTCCAGGCCCTCAACCGGGAGCGCGAGGAGGAGGGCCTTCCCGTTTTCGCCAATCCCCGCAACGCCGCCGCCGGCAGCCTGCGCCAGCTCGATTCGACGATCACCGCCCGCCGGCCGTTGCAGTTCTTTGCCTATGGCATCGGCCGCATTTCGACCCCGTTGCCCGACAGCCACCGGCAACTCCTCGAACAGTTGCGCCAGTGGGGTCTGCGGGTCAACCTCGAGGAAACCCGGCTTGCCGCCAACCTTTCGGAACTATTGGCAAATTTTCATGATCTACAACTGCGCCGGGACCAGCTGCCCTACGAAATCGACGGCATGGTGGTCAAGGTCAACAGCCTGGCCCTGCAGAGCGAGTTGGGCACCAAAACCCGCACTCCGCGCTGGGCCGTGGCCTGCAAATTTCCGCCGCGGCAGGCCACCACCCGGGTCGAGGACATCGTCCTGCAGGTCGGCCGTACCGGCGCCATCACCCCGGTCGCCCAACTGCGCCCCGTCGAGGTCAGCGGCGTCACCGTGTCCCGTGCCAGCCTGCACAATTGGGATGAGATCGCCCGCCTCGACGTCCGCATCGGCGACACCGTGGTGGTAGAGCGGGCCGGCGATGTCATTCCCGATGTGGTGCGGGTGCTGAAAGACCAGCGCAGCGGCCAGGAACGCATGGTTCCCCTGCCGGAAACCTGTCCGGCCTGCGGCGGTCCGGTGGTGAAACTGGACGGCGAGGTGGTGCCGCGCTGTCAGGAACTGTCCTGTCCCGCCCGGCTGCGCGAATCCCTGAAACATTTCGTCGCCCGGCGTGCCATGGATATCGACGGCCTCGGCGAGCGAACCCTGGAGGTATTGCTGGAGAAGGGCCTAATCCGCAGTGTCGCCGATCTGTACTCCCTGCGCCGCGAGGATCTGCTGGCCTGCCCCCGCCAGGGGGAAAAATCCGTCGACAAACTGCTGAAAGCCATTGCCGGCAGCAAAAGCCGGCCTCTGAACCGCCTGTTGTTCGCCCTCGGCATCCGCCATGTCGGCGAGCACCTGGCCAAGGTACTGGCGGATCAATTCGGCTCCCTGGAGGCCCTGGCGGCAGCCGACCGCGACGCCTTGCTGGCCATCCATGAAGTCGGCCCGCAAGTCGCGGACAGCGTCCTGGACTTCTTTCGCAAGGCTCGCAACCGTACCATTCTGGATGAACTCCAGCAGTCCGGGGTCATCCCGCAATCGGCCGTTTCCCGGAACACCGGCCCCTGGTCCGGCCGCTCCTTCGTTTTCACCGGCAGCCTGGAGCGCCTGACCCGCGGCCAGGCGCAGGAACTGGTGGAAAAATTCGGCGGCCGGGCAGCAGGCTCGGTCAGCAAAAAAACCGACTACGTGATTGCCGGCGCGGATGCGGGCAGTAAACTGGACAAGGCCCGCCAATTGAACCTGCCCATTCTCAGCGAGGAGGATTTTCTGCGGATGGTCACCGAACAGGAGCAATCATGAACGCCATGCGTGCGACGGTCCGGGTGCAGGGCCGGGTCCAGGGGGTGGGCTTTCGCTACTTCGTGCGCTGCACGGCCCGGGCCCTGCACCTGACCGGCTGGGTGCGCAACCTGAACAATGGGGATGTGGAGGCGGTCCTGGAGGGGCCGGCGGCGGATGTCGAACAGGCCATCGAAGCGCTGCGCCAAGGCCCGCCCCAGGGCCGGGTCGAACGCCTGCTGGTGGAACGGACGCCCTGCCGAAACGAATTCTTCAACTTCGAAATCCGCCTCTGACGACAGGAATGCCTTCAGCCTTCAGCCTTCAGCCTTCAGCCTTCAGCCTTCAGCCTTCAGCCTTCAGTCTCCTTCAACTGCAGGCTGCGGCGATATACCTCGCTGCCCGGCAGGTTGAACTGGCGGGCCACCTCCTTGACGATGGCCCGCATGGGCAAATCCGTGTCCCGCCGCCAGCGGTGCAGCGCTTCCTCCACCGTCTCCTCGGGGGCCGTGTCGGCCGCCGGTCCGATGAGCAGCACGATCTCGCCCTTGACCCGCTCGGTCTGGCTGAAATGAGCCAGAGCCGCCGCCGCGGACCCCCGGAACAGTTCTTCGTGAACCTTGGTCAACTCTCTGGCCACGGCCAGCTCCCGCTGTGGCCCCAACTCCACCACCACATCACCGAGGGCGGCGGCAAGGCGGTGCGGCGCCTCATAAAATACGGTGGTCCGGGGCTCCCCTTGCAGAGCCCGCAGCGCCTTGCGACGGGCCGCGCTTTTGGCCGGCAGAAAACCTTCGAAGGCAAACCGCTCGCTCGGCAATCCGGCCACGGACAGGGCGGCGATGACCGCCGAAGGTCCGGGCACCGCCGCCACCGGCAAACCCGCATCGCGGCAGCGCCGCACCAGCAGGTAGCCCGGGTCGGAAATAGCCGGTGTGCCGGCATCCGTAATCAGGGCCACGGACCGACCTTCGGCCAGGATCTGCAGCAGACGCTCGCCCTTTTCCTGTTCGTTATGGGCGAAATAGGAGGTCAGAGGGGTGCGGATCCCATAATGGTTGCACAATTTGCGGCTGTGGCGGGTATCCTCGGCTGCAATCAAGTCGACCTCCTGCAAGATGCGCAGAGCGCGGAAGGTCAGGTCCTCCAGGTTGCCGATGGGGGTGGCCACCAGATACAGGGTACCGGGCCGATGCTCCTCAGCCTTCACTGAGCGCCTCTTGCAACTGCGTCAGGTCCTGCAGCCAGAGGGCGGCGCAGGCATCGCTGGGCATGCGCCAGTCGCCGCGCGGGGAAAGCACCACGCTGCCAACCTTGGGCCCGTCCGGCAGGCAGGAACGTTTGAACTGCTGGGAAAAAAAGCGGCGATAGAAGATCTGCAGCCAAGACAGGAGCTCGCCGTTGGTAAACTGGTCGGCAAAGGCCTGCCGGGCCAGGAAAAAGATTTTCGACGGGCGATACTGCAAACGCACTGCATGGTAGAGAAAGAAGTCATGCAGCAGGTAGGGCCCGATTTTGTCCTCGGTACGCTGCTTGATTTCACCGTTTTCATGGGGCGGCAGCAGTTCCGGCGATACGGGCGTGTCGCAGACATCGTGCAGAATGGACGAAATTTCACCGGCGAACTCGGCTTCCGCGCACCAGGAAACGAGATAGCGGACCAGGGTTTTGGGAACACCGGTATTGACCCCATACATGGACATGTGGTCGCCGTTGTAGGTGCACCAGCCCAAGGCGAGTTCCGACAGGTCGCCGGTCCCGACCAGCAGGCCGCCGGTCTGGTTGGCGATGTTCATGAGAATCTGGGTCCGCTCCCGGGCCTGGGCATTTTCATAGGTAATGTCATGCACCCTTTCGTCATGGCCGATATCGGCGAAATGCTGCCGAACCGCCTGGTCGATGGGGATGATGCGCAGCCGGCAGCCCAACAGTTCGGCCAGGCGTTCGGCATTGCCCCGGGTGCGGTCGGTGGTGCCGAAGCCGGGCATGGTGATGGCTTCGATGCCATCCCGCGCCAATCCCAGCTTGTCGAAGGCCTTGACCATGACCAGCAACGCCAGGGTGGAGTCCAGCCCGCCGGAAATACCGATGACGGCGCGGGCAGCCCCGGTGTGCTGCAGACGCTTGGCCAGCCCGGTGGTCTGAATATCGAATATCTCCCGGCAGCGCCGGGCTCGTTCCTCTTCCCGGGGCGGCACGAAGGGCGTTGCCGGAACCGGCCGCTGCACCACGCTGCAGGTACCGTCCGCCAGGGGAAAGTCGATAATCCGGAACCCGTCCGCTTCCGGGGATGACCCGCCGAAGCTGTTGTTCTTGAGCCGTTCGTTGATCAGGCGATCGATGTCGACATCGGCGGTAATCCATTGGGTATCAAAGCGGAAGCGCTCCGACTCCGCCAGCACCGTTCCGTTTTCCGCGATCAGGGAATGGCCGGAGAACACCAGGTCGGTGCTGGATTCCCCCGGACCGGCCGACGCATACAGGTAGGCAGCCAGACAACGCGCCGATTGGGCTTCCACCAGGGCCCGCCGGTATTCCTTCTTGCCGAGGAGTTCGGGACTGGCCGACAGGTTCAGCAGGACCGTCGCCCCGGCCACCGCCATGCGGCCGCTGGGCGGACTGGCCACCCAGACATCCTCGCAGATTTCCAGGCCCACCAGACACTGGGGCAGACCCTCGGCACGAAACAGCAGATCGGTGCCGAAGGGGATGGCTTCACCGTCCCATTGGAGAGTGTCGCTGGTACGATCCCTCGCCGATGAGAACCAGCGCTCCTCGTAAAATTCCTGGCTGTTGGGCAGATAGGTTTTCGGCACAATGCCAAGCACACGCCCCCCGGACAGGAAAACGGCGCAGTTGAACAGCCGCCCGCCCTGCAAAATTGGGGCGCCGATGACCATGGTCACCCGGTGTTCGGCGGTAAAAGCCGCCAGTTCCATCACCGCCTGGCGCGCTGCCTCGATGAGCACCGGCTGAAAAAACAGATCGCCACAGGTATAGGCCGTCAGGCACAGTTCGGGAAAAAGAAAGAAACGGCACCCATCGGCTTCGTGGACCGCCCGCCGAATCTGTTCCGTATTGAATGCTACGTCGGCGACGCGATGAGCCGGAGCCACCACGGCGACCCGAAAGTAACCGTAAGAAGACAGATGAATTTCCATGCTCCACCCTTCCCCCCGGGGCCGGACAGCCGGTTCGGACCGGCCGCTCAACCGGGGCTGCAGACAAGATAAATCCATTGCTACACAGCGCCATCCAGGCCAAAGGCGGCGGGCAGATGCTCGATCCTGGCCCCGTCCGCCGCGGGCATGACGGCAATCACGTCGAACCGCAGCGATTCCGGCGGGTTTCCCGCCCGGGCCAGAAACCACTGCGCGGCGCGCACAATCTGCCGCTGCTTGCGCGCCCCGACAGCTTCCTGGGGGGCGCCGAAAGCGGCAGTGCGCCGGGTTTTCACTTCGATGAAAACCAGGGTCCGGCCGTCCCGCGCGACGATATCCAGTTCGCCCACCGGGGTCCGCACATTGCGCTCCAGAATCTTCCAGCGGCGTGCACACAGAAACCGCACCGCCTGCTCCTCGCCCCAGCGGCCGAGGCTCTGGCGCTGAATCGTCACAGGTATTCCCGAACGCCGCGAAAGGTGCGACGGTGCAGTGGACAGGGGCCCAACCGGGCGATGGCTTCGCGATGCGCTGCGCTGCCGTAACCCTTGTGGCCGGCAAAGCCGTAGCCGGGAAACCGGTTTTCCATGATCAGCATGTAGCGATCACGGACGACCTTGGCCAGCACGGATGCCGCCGCCACCGAAAGGGAACGGCTGTCACCCCGCTTCAAGGTCTGTTGGGCAACCGTGCCGGGCAGCGGCGTAATGCCGTCGATGAGCAGAAAGTCGGCGGGGACGGCGAGGCGGTTGACGGCCCGCAGCATGGCCTGCAACGTGGCTTGCAGGATATTGATCCGATCGACGGTCGCGGCATCCGCCAGCCCGACGCCCCAGGCGACGGCTTGACGGCAGATGCAGGGAAACAGCCGCTCCCGCGCGGCGGCGGTCAATTGCTTGGAATCCGTCAGGCCAGGCAACTCGAACACCGCAGGAAGAATGACCGCAGCCGCCACCACCGGACCGGCTAAAGGCCCGCGGCCGGCCTCGTCGACGCCGGCCACCGCCCGGTAGCCCTGTGCCGCAGCCCGCTGCTCAAAATACAGCGGTGATTCTTCCGCCAGGGAAAACAGCTCCAAATTCAAGATGTTGCAGCTCCCATGGCCACCTCCGGCGGCCCTGAAAAACAAAACCCCGACAGAAACCTGCCGGGGTCGGTATGCCAAAGGCTGGATCAGACCGTGCGTTTTTCGCGAATCCGGGCGGCCTTGCCCTGCAGTTTCCGCAGGTAGTACAGTTTGGCGCGCCGGACCCGGCCCACCATCACCACCTCAACCTTCTCGATGTTGGGCGAATGCAGGGGGAAAACGCGCTCCACGCCCATGCCGTCGGAAATCTTGCGCACGGTGAAGGTCGAGCCGACCCCGCCGTTGTGGCGTTTGATGCAGACACCCTGGAAAACCTGAATGCGCTGTTTGTCGCCTTCGACGATCTTGACGTGTACGCGCAGGGTATCGCCGGCCTTGAATACCGGGATATTCTTGCGCATCTGTTCCATTTCCAAACGGTCGATGATATTCATATCTTCCTCCTCGCAACGAGTCTTGTTTTTAACAAAGACAAAAACGGTTATCCACTTTGTCCACCCAACCGATCCAGCATGATGGCGGCGGCGGCACGTACCGGTAAATGATTGTAGGACCCTGCACCGCGAATCGGCGTCAGCACCGGCCATCCATTCTGAAACAGTTCCGGCGCCAATCCCCAGCCGGTTCCCAGCACCAGCAGCAGGGGCTGTTGTGCCAGCATCCGGGCACAATCCCGAAAGGTCAACCGACCATCGCGCGACGCCGCGGTCAGCACCGGCAGGGGCTCGGCACCGCAAAGGCGTTGCCAGTCATCCAGGGCGGCGGCCAGGCTCGGCACCCCGGCCACCAGGGACAGGGCTTCCTTCCGATCCGGGTTGTAGCCTGCCCCATGACCGTCGCGCCAATGACCGAGGATTCGGTCCAACAGCTGCAACTGCTCGGCCAGCGGCGTAACCACGTAGAAACGACCCACCCCGTAAGTGCGCGCCGTGCGCGCGATATCGTGTACGTCCAGATTGGTCAGCGCCGAAGTGACCACATCCCCGCGTCGATCCAGAACCGGATGGTGCACCAGCGCTACTGCCAACCGATGGAGCTTCATTCCGGGTCGGCGGCCAGTTCGCGCCGCAGTTCTTCGAGCATGACCCGATCGCGGGCATCCAGCTCCGCCTGCTCCAGCAGGTCGGGTCGACGCTGCAGGGTTCGGCGTAACTGCTCGCGGCGCCGCCAGGCCGAAATCGCGGCATGATTGCCGGACAGCAGCACTTCGGGGACCCGCATGCCCATGAACTCCGCCGGCCGGGTATACTGTGGATACTCCAGCAGACCGTCGGCATGGGAATCGCTCAGCGAGCTGTCGCGATTGCCCAGCACGCCGGGCAGCAGTCGGGCAATGGCGTCGATCATGGCCATGGCCGCGAGTTCGCCCCCGGTAAGAACGAAATCGCCCAGGGACAATTCCTCATCGACCAAAGCACGGACGCGCTCATCGACGCCTTCGTAGCGGCCGCAGACGAAAATCAACCCTTCTTCGGCGGCCAGGTCAAGGGCAACGGCCTGCCGGAAGGGCTTTCCCTGCGGGGTCATGAGCAGAACCTTCGAGGTCGGATGCCCCGATTTAAGATCAGCCAGGGCTCGTGCCACCGGTTCGGGCTTGAGCACCATGCCCTCGCCGCCGCCGTAGGGCGTATCGTCGGTCACCTTATGGCGACCTTCGGCCCAATCACGCAGATTGTGTACGCCAATCCGGATCAAACCCCGGTCTACTGCCTTGCCAAGAATGCTGTCGGCGAAGGGCGATGCAAACAAGCCCGGGAAGAGGGTCAGAACATCGAAAATCATCAGCCTTCCTGTACCAGACCCTCGGGCAAATCGAACAGTACCCGCCCCTGCTCGAAGTCGACCTCGACCAGGAACTGGCTCACCGCCGGAATCAACACTTCGCCGAAACGGCCGCGCACCACATATACCGGATGCGCTGCGGTGACGAAGATATCCTCCAACCGGCCGAGATCGCCCTTTTGCCGATCCCAGGCCGCCAAGCCCTGCAACTGGAACCAGAAATAGCGACCGGCCGCCGGCTGCGGCATCATCTCCGGCGCCACCAGCACCGCGGCGCCCACCAGGGTGGCCGCCGCTTCGACCGTATCCAGACCCTCCAGGCTCACCACCAAACCGCCCCGCTGCCAACTGGCACCGCGCAACCGAAAGATTTCAGGTTCTTCGCCCGCCTGCTGAATCAGCACCTGGCGCACATCCGCCAGCGCTGAAAAATCGGGCGTGGTCCCCTGCACTTTCAGGGCACCGCGCAAACCGTGGGTCGCGACAACCTTGCCCAAGGCCACCAAGGCCTTGCCGGTGGTCGCCATCACTCCATGATTTGCAGGGACGCCCGCCGGGCCTCCCTGGTGGCTTTGGCATTCAGGAGGGTTCGCATCGCCTTGGCGGTGCGCCCCTGCTTGCCGATGATCCGGCCCATGTCTTCCAAGGAGGCAGCCAGCTTGAGCAGCACGCTGCCGTCCTCGGCGACTTCCTCGGAAACGGACACCGCATCAGGTCTTTCTACCAGGGATTTGGCGATGAATTCGATTAACTCCTTCATGGTCGTCGGTCCTTTGGAGAAAAAGCGGTCCCGCCCCGGTCACCGGCGGTCTAACAGGCCTTTCAGGCCTGCTTGAACTTGGCCCAGACGCCCTGATCCCGCAGCAGACGACGCACGGTATCGGTTGGCTGGGCTCCCTTCTGCAGCCAGTCGAGGGTACGTTCTTCGCTCAGGTTGACCATCGGCGGTTCCTGCCGGGGATCATACTGTCCAAGCTTCTCGATGAAACGACCGTCGCGGGGGAAGCGCTCGTCCGCTACCACAACCTGGTAGAAGGGTTTTTTCTTTGCGCCGCCGCGTGCCAGTCTGATTTTTACCGCCATGTGCTGTTCCTCCTGGAGCTTTCTTAACGGATTTTCCGTTTTCGATTGGGTATTTTAGGTATTTTAACGTGCTATTGCCACAAAAAAGTGCAACCGGACCCAGGCCACCTGCGCCATCGTACCGGGCCGCACCACTTCAGAAAGGCCGTCCTCCGCCAAGCAGTCCCTTGAGACCGCGCGGACCCATCTTCTGCATTTGCTTCATCATCTTCTGGGCTTCGGTGAAACGTTTGATGAGCAGGTTGACATCCTGAACCGTCGTCCCGCTGCCGCGGGCGATGCGCAACCGCCGCGACCCGTTGAGGATGCGCTGATCGCGCCGCTCGGCCGGGGTCATGGAGTTGATGATCGCCTCGATCTTCTTCAGTTCCTTGTCGGGCACCTGGAGCTCGCCGGCCTGCTTGATGGCTTTGCCGACCCCGGGGATCAGCTTCAACAGCGAATCCATGGAACCCATTTGCTTGATGGCCTGCAATTGATCGCGAAAGGTTTCCAGAGTGAAACCTTCCTGTCGCAGGCGCTTCTCCATGGCCTGGGCCTGCTCCCGATCAATGGCCGCCTCGGCTTTTTCAATGAGCGACAGAACATCGCCCATGCCGAGAATGCGCTGGGCCATGCGATCCGGATGGAAAACCTCCAGGGGCTCGATCTTCTCACCGAGACCGACCAGCTTGATGGGCTTGCCGGTCACGGCGCGGATGGACAATGCCGCCCCACCCCGGGCATCACCGTCCAGCTTGGTGAGAATCACCCCGGTGATATCGAGCTGTTCGTCGAAACTCTGCGCCACATTGACGGCGTCCTGACCGGTCATGGCATCGGCCACCAGCAGGATTTCCCGTGGCGCCAGGGCCGCCTTGATGCGCACCAACTCGCCCATCAACGCCTCATCGACATGCAACCGGCCGGCGGTGTCGAGAATCAGGGTGTCGTAGCCGTTGAGTTCCGCATAGCGTCGGGCGTCCTGGCAGATCTGGACCGGATCGACATCGGGCTGCGAATCGAAAACGGCAACACCCAACTGGCGACCCAGGGTCTTCAACTGCTCGATGGCAGCCGGTCGGTAGATATCGGCCGGCACCAGCAGAGGATTGCGTTTCTGGCGCCGCAAGCCGAGGGCCAGCTTGGCGCAGGAGGTGGTCTTGCCCGCACCCTGCAGGCCACAGAGCATGACCGGCACCGGCGGGCGGGCGGCAAGCTGCAGGGAATTGTCCATCCCCTCGCCCATCAGGCGGCCCAACTCTTCGCGCACCACCTTGATGACCTGCTGGGCGGGATTGAGGCTTTTCAGCACCTCCTGCCCCACGGCCCGGTCGCGCACTGCCGTGACAAAATCCTTCACGACCCGGAAATGAACGTCGGCCTCGAGCAGCACCAGGCGGACTTCCCGCAGACTCTGCTGAATATTTTCCTCGGTAAGTCGCCCCTGACCGCGCAGCTTCTTGAATACCGAGTCGAGTTTTTCCGTCAGATTATCGAACATATACCGGTTCCGGACGCACCTATTGCGGGTGTCACGCGTAAATGCGAACTATAGGAGAGCCCCCCTGCTTTGTCAAGGAGAAATGCCCCCCCGGACAACGGCATTTGGTCCGCATCGTTGACAGGCTCCCGCCGGGGCGTTAAAGTGTGCCTCGACTCATCGGTCCGGGCGCATTCCCGATCCCAGCCACGGGACCCGCCCCCAATCAGGAGCTCCGGCATGTTCATCCCCATTGACTCGGTCCAGAACGTTCTCCGGCAACTGTTCGCCCATCGGGATCTCGAAAGCCAGCTCAGGAAATACCGCGCCTGGCGCTGGTGGCCGTCAGTGGTCGGCCCCCAGGTCGCCGCCCGCGCTCGGCCGATCCGGCTTCGCAAGGACATTCTGGAGATCCAGGTCGATCACCCGGTCTGGATGCAGCAACTGCAATTGCTCAAACCTCGCATCCTGGCACGACTCAACGAAGCCCTTGGGGAAACCCTGATCACCGACCTGTATCTGCGTTACGGCCACACCGCAACGGCCCCTGCCCCTCCTCCGGCTCGCCCGTCCCTGCCCGGCAACTGGCAGCAGCAAGCCCTTTCCGAGGAGGAAACAACCCACCTGCGGCAACTGGCCGCCGGACTATGCGACCCGGAACTGCAACAGCGGCTGCTACGGCTGCTGGAATTGCAGCGGCGCCTGGAAAAGGCGCGCGCGGTTCAGGAGGAAGCGTAAATGGCCAGCACTTCGGGCGAGTAGTCCGCTCCCTGGTAGATGCCCAGCGGTGGCTCCACCCTGATCCCGGGGGCACCGCCGCGTCGGCCTTCCACCAGCACCAGCCGCGCCGGTTCATGGAGGCGACTGTGCACACAACGCAGGCGCTTTGGCTCCAGGCCCAAGCGCTGCATGGCCGCCAACAATTCCGCCAGGCGCTCGGCCAGGTGGATGATGGTGCAGCGGCCACCGCTGCCCAGCAGATAGGCGGCCGCGGTCAGGAAATCATCCAGTCCGCCGTGCAATTCATGGCGGGCCGCAGCCCTTTCATCCCCGGCCGCCTGCCGTCCGCTGCCCGGGCTCCGGTAAGGCGGATTGGCCACCACCACCTGACAGCTTTCCGCCGCCAGCAGGCTGCGTACCCTGCGAAGATCCCCCGCCACGATGGTCACCCGCCCCGCCAGGCCGTTGAGTTGCACGCTGCGTTGCGCCCGGTCCGCCGCCGCCGCCTGAATTTCCAGGCCGTAGACATGCCGGGCCGGGCTGCGCCGGGCCAGTATCAGGGGTATTACACCGCTGCCGGTTCCCAGATCGCAGACCGTGGCGCCGCGGCCGATGCGGGCGAAGGCGCAAAGCAGGATGGGATCCAGGGAGAAACGGTAACCGCGACGCGGCTGAATGATGCGCAACCCGCCGAGGTGCAGATCGTCCAGGGTTTCTCCGTCCCGCAACGGAACCGGCTCGGCATGGAGTTGATCGTCCTGCTCAACTGGCATAGGAATGCAGTCCGCTCAGCAGCAGATTGACGCCCAGGTAGCAGAACAGGGTTGCGGCAAAGCCGAAAATGGACAGCCAGGCGGCCCGCCGCCCTTCCCAACCGCGGGTCAGGCGGGCATGCAGAAATGCGGCATAAATCAGCCAGACGATCAGGCTCCAGGTCTCCTTTGGGTCCCAACTCCAGTAACTGCCCCAGGCGGAGTTGGCCCACACCGACCCGGTGACGATACCCAGGGTCCAGATCGGAAAGCCGATGGCGATGGCGCGATAGTTGAGTTGATCAAGCTGTGCCGCATCGGGCGCCCGCCGCAGCAGCACCGCCAGAATCCGACTTCGTCCGGGCTCCCCGCTACTCTGCCGAACCGCCTGCAGGAGGCCCATGATGGAGGCGGCGCAGGCCAGAGTGAAAGCGGCATAGGCGAGAAAACAGCTGACCACGTGATAGACCAGCCAGCGGCTGCGCAGGGCCGGCATCAGCGGTTCAATGGCATCGCTGAGAAAGACCTGGGCCCAGGCCATGCCGGCCAGGGCGAAGGGCAGCACGAAAATACCGACCACCGGACGACGCAGCTTCAGATCGAGAACCAGGTAGAACAGCATGATGGCCCAGGCAAAAAACACCACCGACTCGTACAGATTGGTCAGCGGCACGCGCCCCACCCCGCCGGGCAACTGATGGGATTCATACCAGCGCCAGACCATCCCGGCGCCGTGCAGTCCGAAAGCCGCCCGGGCCGCCCAAGTGGCCAACAGTGCCGGCCACCGGCCATCGCAGGCCACGTATGCCAGCAGCAAAACCAGGGACAGGAGATAGCCCAGGGTGCAGACATTGAACAACAGATTACTGGTCATGGGGGCCGGTTCCTTCCTGGTGTTCCGCCAAGACCTGCGACAGTCCTTCCTGCAAGCGCTGCCGCAGCATGGCGAAGCGGTCGGCGAATTGCCGTTGCTGACGGTGGGCGCGGCCGCCCAGCCAGATTTCCGTACCGCCGGCGACGGGCCGCAATAAAACCCAGACGCGCTGATGAGACAAGCCGCAACAGGCTGCCAAGCCGGCCAACAGCAGCAGACATCCGGCCCACACCAAAGGCACGCCCGGATCCCTGGTAACCTGCAGCACCGTGATGTAGTTCAGCTCGGCAGCCTTGAGGCGAAACTGCAGACCGTCAGCGCCATCCGTGGACACGGCGCGACGGGTACCGACGATGGCTTGGCCATGGCGGCCGGCATCATCCACCACGACGATACCGGCAGCGGGTCCCTGCCCGCGATGCTCATCGCTGAAACTGGTCACCATCACCATGTGCCCATCCGCCAATCGCACGGGTTCACCGGCCACCACCGGCACTTCCTGCCAGGCCTGCTGGTCGGCCCCACGCCATTGCAACTGCAGTCGCGGCGCTGCCAAATCGTAGCTTGACTGGAAAAAATTCAAGCCCCGAAAACGCAGGGGATGGTTGACCAACAGGGGGATTCGGGTCAGGCCGGGCAACTCCCGGCCATCCTCCAGCACGGTCAGCAAGGTACGGTACTCGCGCACCCGATCGGTACCCGGATAATAGTCGATGGCAAAGTCATCGCAGCGCAGGGCAAAGCCCAATGGCCGGGGCTCGGTCGCCCCCGGCAGGGAAAGGGTCGCGACGGTTGCCCCTTCGGCAATCTCGAGGTGGGTGCGGAACCCGGCCAGTTTGCCCACCAGGGCGCCGCCAAGGATGAGCAGAATGGCCAAATGGGTGACCACCACGCTGAAACGCGCCCAGGCGTTCTTCTGGGCAAACAGCCAATTGCGGCCATCGCCGCGCAACAACCGTGGCCGCGCGAAATGCTGTCTGAGCAGAGCGGCCAGGCGAAAATCGATGGTTTCCTGAGGGGCCGGAACGGACCAGGCGGCATGCTGGACAAGGCTGAGCAGCCAGGCCGGATCGGGTCTGAGGCGGGGGCGCATCACCGAACGCCACATGCCGGGCAGGCGCTGCAGGGTGCAGGCGGCGAGATTGAGGCCCAGCAGGCCCGGCAGAGCCAGAAACCACCAGGCGCGATACAGGTCGTGCACCCCCATGGCGCGCAACAGCGTCCAGACCGGCTGGGGATAGATGCGCAGGTAGGCCTCGGGAGCCAGATTCTGCGGCACCACCGTGCCCACCAGGGCCACACCGGCCAGGGCGAAGAGCAGGATCAGGGTCAGTTTCAGGGAGCAGAGTCCCTGCCACAATCGGTATGGCACCGTGCGTTCCTTCCGGAAAGGTGGGGACTCAGAAACCGTCCCGACTCATACGATCCTGCAACGCCCGGGCCTTGACCGCCACGCCCGCCGCCATCCGGTCCTTGAACTCATCCAGCTTGCAAGCCAGTTCGTCATTCGCCAGAGCCAACAACTGGGCCGCGAAAATCCCGGCATTGCGGGCTCCGGCCCGGCCGATGGCCAGGGTTGCAACCGGAACCCCGGCCGGCATCTGCACCGTCGCGAGCAGCGCGTCGAGGCCCTTCAAGGCCGAAGCATCGATGGGCACCCCGAGCACCGGCAGGGTGGTTTCCGCCGCCACCACCCCGGCCAGGTGGGCGGCCGCTCCGGCACCGACAATCAGCACCCGCAAGCCCCTCCCGCGCGCCGAGCGCGCATATTCAGCCGTGCGTTGCGGCGAGCGATGGGCGCTGGAAACGGTCATTTCGAAGGGAATACCAAAGTCTTTCAGAACCTGGGCCGCCTCGACCATGATGTCGTAGTCGCTGTCGCTGCCCATGAGTATTCCGACCAACGGCTGGTCACTCATGCCGGGATTCTCCTTGTGCCAGGGATCATGCAGACGACGACTTCAGCGCTTCAGGGCCTTGCCGCCGATGTCGTTGCGGAAATGCACCTCCGGCCAACGGATGACCCGCACGCCCTGATAGGCCCGGTCCATGGCTTCGGCCACGGTGGCGCCCAGGCCGGTGACGCCCAATACCCGTCCGCCAGCGGTGACGACCCGGCCGTCCACCCGTTTGGTGCCGGCATGAAAGACCACCAGATCCTCGATCCGGGCCGCCTCCTCCAGGCCGGAAATCTCCTGGCCCTTGACGTAGTCGCCGGGATAGCCTCCGGCAGCCATTACCACGCAGACCGCCGCCTTATCGTGCCATTCCAACTCGATGCCGGACAGATCCCCCTTGGCGCAGGCCAGCAGCACCGGCACCAGATCCGACTTGAGGCGCGCCAGCAGGGGCTGGGTTTCCGGATCACCGAAGCGGGCATTGTACTCCAGCACCTTGATGCGGCCGTCCTTGATCATCAGGCCGGCATACAGGATGCTGCTGTAGGGCCGGCCTTCGGCGGCCATGCCGGCGATGGTCGGCTTCAGCACCTGTTCCAGGATCTGCTCATGAATCTCCGGCGTCACCACCGGCGCCGGGGAGTAGGCTCCCATGCCACCGGTATTGGGGCCCTGATCGCCGTCGAACACGGCCTTGTGATCTTGGGAAGAGGCCAGCGGCACGATGCGGGTACCGTCGGTAAAGGCCAAAAAGGAAGCCTCCTCCCCCTCCAGGAACTCTTCGACCACGACCTTGGCGCCGGCCGCCCCGAAGGCTCCCTCACAGAGAATGGACTCCACCGCGGCGATGGCCTCCGCCTCGGTGCGGGCCACCACCACCCCTTTGCCCGCCGCCAGGCCGTCGGCCTTGACCACGATGGGCGCCCCCTGCCGGCGGATGAAGGCGATGGCCTCCGCCGCATCCTCGAAGGTCCCGTAGGCTGCCGTCGGCACGCCGTACTTGGCCATCAGATCCTTGGCGAAGCTTTTGCTGCCCTCGATCCAGGCCGCCTTCCGGTCGGCGCCGAAAATGGCCAGACCGGCGTCCCGAAAACGGTCGACGATGCCCAGGGTCAGGGGCAACTCCGGTCCGACCACCGTCAGATCGATGTTCTCCCGAAGAGCAAACTCCAGCAATCCGTCCACATTCTCCACGCCGATGGGCAGGCACTCGGCCAGGCGGTCGATGCCGGCGTTGCCGGGCGCGCAATAAAGCTTTGCAACCAGGGGGGATTGGGCGATTTTCCAAACCAGGGCATGTTCCCGCCCTCCATTGCCGACGACCAGAATCTTCATGGCGACGGTTCCTTTCTCCGAGACTTGGTCGGTAATGAATTTCAGTGCCGGAAATGGCGCATGCCGGTAAAGACCATGGCGATATCGTGTTCGTCGGCGGCGGCGATGACCTCTTCGTCACGGATGGAACCGCCCGGCTGGATGACCGCCCGGATGCCGGCCGCCGCGGCATTGTCGATACCGTCACGAAAGGGGAAAAAGGCATCGGACGCCATGGCCGCGCCCCGCACCTCGAGGCCGGCGTGCTCGGCCTTGATGACGGCGATACGGGCGGAGTTGACCCGGCTCATCTGGCCGGCCCCGACGCCGATGGTCATGCCGTCGCGACCGTAGACGATGGCGTTGGATTTGACGAACTTGGCCACCCGCCAGGCAAACAGCAGATCCTGCATTTCCTGCTCAGTCGGCACCCGACGGGAAACCACCCGCAACTCTCCGGTCAGGGCCAGATCGCAATCCTGCACCAACAAACCGCCGTTGACCCGTTTGAAATCAAGGCGCGCCCCAGGCATGGCCGGCCAGGCTCCGCACGCCAACAGACGCACGTTTTTCTTCGCGGCTACGATGGCCGCCGCCGCCTCGGACACCGCCGGTGCGATGATCACCTCGACGAACTGTTTTTCGACAATGGCGCTTGCCGTCTCCGCATCCAGTTCGCGGTTGCAGGCGATGATGCCGCCGAAGGCCGATTCGGGATCCGTACTGAAGGCCCGCTGATAGGCGTCCAGCAGGGTCGCACCGACAGCCACCCCGCAGGGATTGGCGTGCTTGACGATGACGCAGGCCGGCCCTTCGTCGAACTGCTTGACGCACTCCAGAGCCGCATCCGTATCGGCGATGTTGTTGTAGGACAATTCCTTGCCCTGCAACTGGCGGGCCGTGGCAATGCCGGCCTCGGCCACCTTGTCTTCGACATAGAAGGCCGCCGCCTGATGGGGATTCTCACCGTAGCGCATTTCCTGGGCCATCTTGAACTGCAGGCTCAGAACCGGCGGAAAGGCGGTCGGCGCACCGCCGAGGCGTTGCCCCAACCAGTTGGAAATGGCGCCGTCGTAAGCGGCCGTGTGCTGGTAGACCTTGACCGCCAGGCGAAAATTGGTGGCCGGCGCAACGGCTCCGCCGCTGGCATTCATTTCGGCCAGCACCGCCGCGTAGTCGGCATGATCGACCAACACCGTGACATCCCGGTTGTTCTTGGCCGCGCTGCGCAGCATGGTCGGGCCGCCGATATCGATATTCTCGATGGCGTCCTCCAGGCTGCAGTCGGGGCGTGCCACCGTCGCCTCGAAGGGGTAGAGGTTGACCACCACCATGTCGATGGGCTGGATGCCGTGCTCCTGCATCTTCGCCACATGGGCCGGATTGTCGCGCATGCCCAGCAAGCCGCCATGCACTTTGGGATGCAGGGTCTTCACCCGGCCGTCGAGCATTTCGGGAAACCCGGTGTAATCGGATACGTCCCGCACCGTCAGACCCTCCTGGCGCAACAGGCCGGCGGTACCGCCCGTCGACAAAATCTCGACGCCGAAGGCGGTCAACTGGCGGGCCAGGTCGACCACACCGGTCTTGTCCGAAACACTGATCAGGGCACGTTTTATGACGGCCATAACTGTAGTCCTTTCCTGCTTGAAAGCTGAACCGGAGTACCGCGCGGCAAGCCGCCGACACGGCGTATACATCGGTAAAAAAGAAAAAAACCGTCGACTGGCGGTTTTCAGAACTCCATGGCGTTGAGGAAGGCGCGTTCAAAAGCCGGCGTCCCCGACAGGGGGTAGGCCTGCAGGCGCTGCGCCAGGGCAGCGACCTGCGCACCGGCATCCTTATCGAGCAGTCGGCGACCGCAGCCGGCCAGCACACCGGCCTCGGCGAAGCGTACCCTATCTACCATGATTTCCGGCAACATGGCAACCCTTTTCAGGACCGCGGCGGGCAGGGAAAACCCGAAGGCACCAGTGACGATGACCTGCTCGATGCGCTCCGCCGACACCCCCGCCCGAGCCAGCAGACAGACGGCTCCGGCCCGGACCGCCGCCTTGGCCAGCTGAAAGCGGCGGATGTCCTCCTGGGTCAGCAGCAAATCGACGGTCGCATCGCGGTAAAGCCGCAGGACCCGCCCACCGCCGACCTCGACGATGTGGCGGGAAAGATTACCCGGCACCGCGAGGGGTTCGACCAGGGTGCCATGCCGGTCGAGCAGGCCGCCCTCAAGGGCCGCCGCCACGACCGCCGCCAAGCCGCTGCCGCACAGTCCTCTGGGCGGCCCGCCGCCGAGCACCGTGAAACGCAGGTCGTCGCCGGCCAGTTGAGCATCGACAATCGCCCCGGGGCCGGCCGGCATGCCGCATGCCAATCCACCACCCTCGAAAGCCGGGCCGGCGGCCACCGAGGTCGCCCACCAACGGCCCTCGGCATACAGGGCCATCTCACCGTTGGTACCGATATCAAGAAACAAGCTGCCGGGCGCCGCCGGCTGTTGGGCATAAAGAAAGGCCACCAGGTCGCCGCCGACATAACCACTGACCAAGGGAAAGAGATAGACGGGGACCACGAGACCAACATCGAGTTCGGCAGCGGCCAACAGGACGGCGCCGCGTTCCCGGGGCCGATGGGGCGGAAACAGGAGCGGCTCGACGGGCAGACCGCGCAACAGGTGGCAGATGCCGGGATTGCCGGCGGCGGCCGCTGCGACGATGGCCGCGGCATTGCAATCCGCCTGGCGCAGCAGAGCGGCCAGCAGTGTCTTCAGGCCGTCCAGCAACAGGCGCTGCAGGTTTGGTCCCTCACCCTCGCGGGCCCGCTCCAGGCGCTGAATGATATCCGATCCGAAAACACCCTGCGGGTTGTTGACCTGGGCTTCGGCGTGCACCCGCCCCCGCCCGTCGAGCAACCGCCCGGCCAGGCTGGTGGTCCCCAGATCCAGCGCCAGTCGCAGACCGTCAGTCCCCATGCGGACCTTCCAGATAGAGCCGTGGTACCCGCTTGCTGACCTGGCAGAAGACTTCATAACCGATGGTGCCGATGCGGCCGGCCCATTCCTCGGCGGTGATGCGCTGGCCGTTGTCGCGGCCCAGCAGGGTCACTTCGTCGCCCACCGCCACCTCGGGAATGTCGGTGACATCGATCATGGTCCAGTCCATGCAAACCGTTCCGGCCACCCGGGCCCGGTGTCCACGCACCAGAACCTCGCCGCAATTGGACAGGGCGCGGCTGAAGCCGTCCGCGTAGCCGACGGGAATCACCGCCAGCAGCGTCGGCCGCTGGGCCACAAAACGATGTCCGTAAGAAACCCCGGTCCCCGCCGTAATGGTGCGCAGCTGAGCCACGGAGGTACGAAAACTCATCACCGGCAGCAAATCGCAATGGCGGTGAAAACCGGGTGCCGGCAGGCCACCGTAAAGAATGATACCCGGTCGTACCAGGTTGCACTCCGGCAATGCCCGCGACAGCAGGGCGGCGCTGTTGCTCAGATGCACATGACGCGGCGTGAAACCGGCCCCTTTCACCAGTTCCAGACCATGCCGAAAACGCCCGATCTGATCCCCGGTCAGGGGATGATCCGGATCGTCGGCCAGAGCGAGGTGGGACAACACCCCTTCCATACGCAGGGCCCGGCAAGCCGCCAGTTCCTTCAGCACCATGGGCAGTTCCGACGGCGAGAATCCGATGCGCGCCATGCCGGTATCGATCTTGAGATGATAGGGCAGCACCACCCCGGCCCCCGCCGCCCAACCGTTGAGACGGCGCGCGACCTCGACATCGAACAGGGTCGGCACCAGGTCGTAACGCACCAGATCTTCTTCCTGCCCGGCATAGAGGCCGCCGAGCACCAGCACCGGCCGGGTCACCCCGGCCTCGCGCAGGGCCATACCCTCCTCGACGATGGCCACTCCGAACATGCTCGCGCCCGCTGCCTGCAGCACCGGCGCCACCCGCGCGGCACCGTGACCGTAGGCATCGGCCTTGACGATGGCCAGGATGCCCTGTCCGGGACCGGCCTGGTCCCGGACCTGGCGGAAGTTGTGGCGCAGCGCCTGCAGATCGATTTCGACGTAAGTGGGGCGGTGACCTTGGTAATCAAGCATGTTCGCGGGTCCTGACAAGAAGGGATACAATCAAACCTGAACATGTAGCACTCCGCCGAAGGACTGTAAAGCACAATTTCCGGGATGGCGCCGGCGCCCCGTCGCAGAAAGTAAAAAAGGCTTTCCCTGGCGTTGCGGGCATATTAGAATGACGTCAAGGGCATGCCGGTCCATGGCAGCTCCGGAGCCATCCGATTTATCCGCTAGGGGCGTGTGATACTGAGAGTTCCGTGCCAAACGGAACGACCCTTGGAACCTGATCCGGGTCATGCCGGCGTAGGGAAGCGGCCAGGTTGCACCAGAACGGTGCCATCGTCGCGCGCCTGCCGGCCGCGACGATTTTGTTTTTTCGTTCACGATGCAGCAACGGTGGTGCAGGGGTTTGGCTGGCGTCATCCGGGCGCCAGACAGCCTCGGCGTGGGAGAAGCCCCCGTGCAAACAATTTAGTTTTTTCACCACAACGGGAAATGCCATGCAAAAAACCGACATCCGAGGGCTCTACCTGATCACCGACGGTTCCCGGGGGGAGGCCCTATGCCAGCGGGTGGAGGCCGCCCTGCGCGGCGGAGTGCGCGTCCTGCAGTACCGGGCCAAGGACCTGCCGGAGCAGGAAATGTACGCCGAGGCCTGCCAACTGCGGGCTCTGTGCCATTCCGCCGGCGCCCTGTTCCTGATCAACGACAGCCCCGAACTGGCCCTGGCCTGCGATGCCGACGGCGTTCACCTCGGTCAACAGGATAGGCCCGTAGCCGCGGCCCGGGCGCTGCTCGGTCCCGGGAAAATCATCGGCACCTCCAACCGCACTGTCGCCCAGGCGCAAGCTTCCGAGGCGGCCGGCGCCGACTACCTGGCAGTGGGCAGCATGTATCCAACGGCGACCAAGGGCGATGCCGTGCACGTCGGCCTGGACACCCTGCGCGCCGTGCGTGAGGCCGTGGCCCTGCCGCTGGTCGCCATCGGCGGCCTCGACCGGGACCGAACCGGCGAAGTTCTGGCCGCCGGCGCCGACGCCGTTGCGGTGATTTCCGCGGTGCTGGCGGATCCGTCCCCGGCCCTGGCGGCGGCGGAAATCGCCCTGCAGTTCAATGTCCGGCAACCCTGGCCCCGGGGCCGGGTTTTGACCGTGGCCGGCTCGGACAGCGGCGGCGGTGCCGGCATTCAGGCCGACCTGAAAACCGTCACCCTGCTGGGCAGCTACGGCATGAGCGTGATCACCGCCCTGACCGCCCAGAACACCTGCGGGGTGCGGGCCATCCATGGGGTGCCCGCCGACTTCGTCGCCCAGCAGCTGGATGCGGTCCTGGAAGACCTCGCTCCGGAGGTGGTCAAAACCGGCATGCTGCACAACGCCGAGATGGTCCGCCTCGTGGCGCGCCGGCTGGCGGCCTGCGGTCGACTGCTGGTGGTCGATCCGGTCATGGTGGCCAAGGGCGGTGCCGCCCTGCTGCAGCGGGACGCGGTGCAGGCCTGCCGTGAGGAACTGCTGCCTCATTGCTACCTGCTCACGCCCAATCTGCCCGAAGCCGAGATCCTGACCGGGTTGCCGGTGCGCAACGAGGAGGACATGGCCCGGGCCGCCCTGCGCCTGCAGGAAATGGGCGTGCGCCATGTGCTGATGAAAGGCGGGCACCTCGAAGGTGAGGCGGTGGATCTGCTCCGGGACGGCCGGGGGTGGCAACGATTTCCCGCGGCCCGCATCTCCGGTCGCAACACCCACGGCACCGGCTGTACCTTTTCCGCCGCCATCGCCGCCCTGCTGGCTCAGGGCAGGCCGCTGCCGGCGGCGGTGGCCACGGCCAAACAGTTCATCACCACGGCCATCGAAAGGGCCGTGGACCTGGGGGCCGGGCACGGACCGGTCAACCATTTCGCGGCGGCCCGGCAATTGGGACGAATGCTGCAACATCCGCCGGGCTGACGGCCCCGCCCAACCCCGAACCAAGCCGTCCCCACCGGGGCGCTTCCACTGCATGAAAAGGACATTCCATGACCCAACTGGAACTGGCCCGCCAGGGCATCGTATCGGATAAAATGCGCCAGGCTGCCGCCGGCACCGGCCTCGACCCGGAGATCCTGCGCCAGCGCATCGCCGCCGGCACCGCCATCATCTGCCACAACAACCGCCATGCCCACGGCCGTCCGCTGGCCGTCGGCCAGGGCCTGCCGACCCGCGTCAATGCCAACATCGGCACCAGCAAGGACGACACCAGCATCGACAACGAACTGGCCAAGGCCCGCGTCGCCGTGGCCGCCGGCGCCGACGCCATCATGGATCTGTCCACCGGCGGCCCCATCGACGAAATCCGCCGCGCCATCATCGCCGAAACCGACATCTGTATCGGCAGTGTACCCCTCTACCAGGCCGCCTGCGACACGGTGGTAAAAAAGGGCAAGGCCATCGTCGACATGACAGTGGACGATATTTTCGACGGCGTGGTCAAGCATCTGGATGACGGGGTGGACTTCATTACCGTGCACTGCGGTGTCACCCGCTCGACGGTGGAGCGCATGGACCGCGAAGGCCGCATCATGGAAGTGGTGTCCCGAGGCGGCTCCTTTACCGTCGCCTGGATGGCCCACAACGACGCCGAAAACCCCCTCTTCGAGCATTACGATCGGCTGCTGGAAATCGTCCGCCCCTATGACGCCACCCTGTCCCTGGGCGACGGCTTTCGGCCCGGCTGCCTGGCCGACGCCACGGACCGGGCCCAGATCCATGAACTGATCCTCCTTGGCGAACTGACCCAGCGCGCCTGGGATGCCGGGGTGCAGGTCATGATCGAAGGTCCCGGCCATGTACCCCTGAACCAGATCGAGGCCAACATCCAGCTCCAGAAACGCCTCTGCCACGGCGCGCCATTCTACGTCCTGGGCCCCCTGGTCACCGACATCGCCCCCGGCTACGACCATATCGCCTGCGCCATCGGCGGCGCCCTGGCGGCCGGCGCCGGAGCCGATTTCCTCTGCTATGTCACCCCCAGCGAACATCTGCGCCTGCCCGACGCCCAGGATGTGCATGAAGGAGTCATGGCGGCCCGGGTCGCGGCCCACGCTGCCGATATCGTCAAAGGAGTACCCGGCGCCATGGCCAAGGACCTGGCCATGGCTCGCTGCCGCAAAGCCCTCGACTGGGAGGGCCAGTTCGCCCTGGCCCTCGACCCGGACAAGGCACGCCGCCTGCGGGCCGAATCGGGCGTCGACGACGGTCACGGTGCCTGCACCATGTGCGGCGAATTCTGTGCCTACAAGATTATGGCGGAACGCAAAGGAGCGCGCTGACGGCTTTTGAACGACTGCGGAAGGATGGAACAGAAAAAAAGAGGGCTGGAAGAGTTTTCTCTTCCAGCCCTTATCTTTTTATGGACAATCGCCTCAGCCCAGAAACAGGTTCTGACTGCGGGCCCGATTGGCCAGAATGGTGTGATCGATGATCTCTCCACAGGCGCAGCACTTCCATGCGTCAAACACCCTCACAAAGTCATAGAATTTCTCGGCATACATGCGGCTTTTGCATTTCGGGCATTTCATGGTTTCCCCCTGACGAGATAGTCAAAATGGCGCTCTAGCAGCCTTGCGCTGGTGCCATTTAGTAATTACATAAGTTGTGCCAGAACCCGAAAATCTACCCGAAATTCTTTGACCCCCTTCCTGAGGAGATTTTTTTCAACTATAAATCGAATACTTACATGAACAACCCGGAGTTAAAAATATTTTTCGAGGGCCTCGATTCGGCGTGGACCGATGCCTTTAACGCGCTGAACTTCGCTCCAGACTCCGAAATCGCCATTTTTTTGGCGGTCCTCTTCGATGCGCTCCGCCAATTTCGGCCCGATACCCGGCAAAGCTTCCCAATCACGCAGGGTCATCCGATCCGGATGCAAGCGGACACCCAGGATCATGCGCTGTCCGGCAGACATAAAACCCCTTTTTATTTCCACCCCTTGCCCCTCATTCCAGCTCAACTCCAAGGACTCTCCGTCGACCAGGGCAGGCTTCGGACCGGATTGCACATGGCAACCCGGGGGCAGATCGGGCGCCGCCATTCGAATGACGTCATCCAGATCGGTACCGTCAAAAATTTGATGAATTCCCGGAATGGAAAAGCCGGCCCCCAAGGCCACCGTCAAGGAGCCCGGCTTGGGGGCAAAAAAAACCGGGGACTTTTCCATTTGGGGAAAAGTCGCCCGGTGCCAGTGCCATCCGTAGAGAGCCAGCGCGCATGCCACCAGAAGCAGGGTTCCGGCGGAACGGCGCACGATGTTTACTGCTCCTCGCTGTCTTTCAGCAACTTGTACTGGAATGCGTCCACCAGCGCGCGGTAGGAGGCGTCGATGATGTTGTCGCTGACCCCGACAGTGCCCCAGCGCTGATCCTTGTCCCCCGATTCAATGAGCACCCGGGTCATGGATGCTGTGCCCTTGCCGGCCGGCAGCACCCGGACCTTGTAGTCCAGCAGGCGCATCTGCTTGATCTGGGGATAGAAATTTTCCAGGGCCTTGCGCAGGGCGTTATCCAGGGCGTTGACCGGACCGGAACCCTCGGCCGCGGTATGCTCGACGCGGCCGCCGACCTTGACCTGAATGGTGGCTTCGGAAAAGGGCTTGTCGTCCTCCAGGCGCTTGCTGTCGAATACCCGGAAGCCGACCACGGAGAAGAAGGGTCGCATGGTCCCCAACGCCCGGCGCATGAGCAGGTCGAAGGAGGCCTCGGCGCCTTCGAACTGGTAGCCCTGGTTCTCCAGTTCCTTGAGGTTGGCGAGAATCTCGACGGTCACCGGATCCTTGCTGTCCAGATTGATGTTGAACTGAGCCGCCTTGGCCAGGATATTGGAGCGTCCGGACAGATCGGAAACCAGCACCCGACTGACGTTGCCGACCCGCTCCGGGCGGATGTGCTCGTAGGTTTCCGGGTGCCGGGCAATGGCCGAGACATGCACGCCGCCTTTGTGGGCGAAGGCGGAATTGCCGACATAGGGCTGATGCTTGTTGGGAACCAGGTTGGCCTGTTCGTAAACGTAACAGGACACTTCCCGCAATCTGGCCAACTGGTCGTCGGTGAGACAGGGCCGATCCATCTTCAGGGACAGGGAAGGAATGATGGAACAGAGGTTGGCATTGCCGCAGCGTTCACCGAAACCGTTGATGGTGCCCTGTACCTGGGTCGCGCCGCAATCCACGGCCACCAGGGCGTTGGCCACCGCGCACTCGCTGTCATTGTGGGTGTGGATGCCGATGGGCAGGGCAATGCGCTTGCGGACCTCGGCCATGATGGGCGGCAGCTCGAAAGGCAGGGTGCCGCCGTTGGTATCGCACAGGACGATACAATCGATCTGTGCCGCCGCAGCCGCCTCCAGGGTTTTCAGGGCATATTCCGGATTGGCCTTGTAACCGTCGAAAAAGTGTTCGGCATCGTAGAAGACCTCTGCCACGTTCTGCTTCAGGAACACCAGGGAATCATGAATCAATTCCAGGTTTTCCTCCAGGCTGATGCGCAGTGCCTCGTGTACATGAAAATCCCAGGTCTTGCCGAAAATCGTGATGACATCCGGTTCGGCCTGGATCAGGGTCCGCAGATTGTGGTCCTTGTCCGGCGTCACTTTGGCCCGACGGGTCGAGCCAAAGGCGGCAACCTTCGCCTGGTAGAGGGACAGTTTCTTGATTTCCTTGAAAAAGGTGATGTCCTTGGGATTGGAGCCCGGCCACCCGCCTTCGATGTAATGAATACCCAGCTCGTCCAGCTTCTGGGCGATGCGCAGCTTGTCCTCCACCAGAAAGGAGATCTCTTCCGCCTGGGTACCATCCCTGAGGGTCGTATCGTACAATCGGATCGCAGTCATGCTCTCATCCTTTGGCTGCGGCCGGGAATCCAATGGATGCCTCTATTCGGCCTTGATGTCTTTTTTCGCCAGTTCGAAGGCCTCGTGCAGCACACGCACGGCCAACTCGGTATATTTCGCATCGATAACGCAGGAAATCTTGATCTCGCTGGTGGAAATCATCTGAATATTGATGCCTTCGGCGGCGAGTACCTGGAACATTTTGCTGGCCACGCCGGAATGGGAACGCATGCCGACCCCGACGATGGAGATCTTGGCGATGTGCTCGTCGCTGTTCACCCCGGCGGCACCGATTTCCCGGGCCGTCTCCTCCACGGTTTTCAGCGCCTTTTTGAAGTCGCCCCGCGGCACCGTAAAGGTCAAATCGGTGGAACCGTCCGTCGAGACGTTCTGGATGATCATGTCCACGGTAATCCCGGCTGCGGAGAGGGGCGAAAAGAGGGCCGAAGCAATGCCGGGCTTGTCCGGCACCCGCAGCACGCTGATTTTCGATTCGTCCTTATTGTAGGTAATCCCCGAAACCAGCACGGTTTCCATATCCTCATCCTCCTTGGTGACCAGAGTGCCTGGATTATCATTGAAACTGGAACGGACGTGCACATCCACGCCGTACTTCTTGGCGAATTCCACCGAACGGGTCTGCAGCACCTTGGCGCCCAAGGACGCCATTTCCAGCATCTCGTCGTAGGAAATCTTCTCGATCTTGGCGGCTTCCGGAACAATGCGCGGGTCCGTGGTATAGACGCCGTCGACGTCGGTGAAGATCTCACAGACGTCCGCCTTCAGAGCGGCGGCGACGGCCACGGCCGAGGTATCGGAACCGCCACGCCCGAGGGTCGTGACATTGCCATCCCGATCGACGCCCTGGAATCCCGCCACCACGATGATGGTGCCGTTTTTGAGGTCTTCGCGAATTTTCTTGTCGCCGATGCGCTCGATGCGGGCCCGGGTGAAGTCGCTGTCGGTAATGATGGGAATCTGCGAACCCAAATAACTCTTGGCCTGATATCCCATGGACTGCAGGCACATGGCCAGCAGGGAAATGGTGACCTGTTCGCCGGTCGCCACCAGCACGTCGAATTCACGTTCACTGGGGAAATCGCACATTTCATTGGCCAGCGACACCAGTTTGTTGGTCTCGCCGGACATGGCGGAAACCACCACCACCACATCATTGCCATCGTCGTAGGTCTTGGCGACCCGCCGGGCAACATTGCGAATGCGCTCGACGGAGCCTACCGACGTGCCCCCGTACTTCTGAACCACCAGGGCCATACCTCATATCCTCCTTGGGGAAATCCACCTGCCGCCACTCCAAGCGGCAGGAGGTCTTGCATAACAATAATTCCTGGTCGGGTCAAAACATTTTTTCCGACCTTTGCTGTCAGGTTTCAGGCAGCGACCTGCCAGGCCTGCCGAAAGCGCTCCAGCAAGGCACCGGCAACCGAGCCCCGAGCTGAAACGGTAAACCGGCGCGAGTCCTCGCACGCATGGCTGATTTCGATCTGCAAAAAGTCATCGCTCAGACCGGGAAAGCGGTTACCCCACTCCACCAGCGCCACGCCGGCACCGGGCAAATATTCCTCCACCCCCAGGTCATGAAGTTCATCGGGATTCGATAGGCGGTAGAGATCGAAATGATACATTTCCAAACGACCCGGGTAGACATTCATCAGGGTATAGGAGGGGCTGACCACCGGTTCGTCGGCGGGCACGTCCAGACCCCGGGCCACGCCCTGCGCTAGACAGGTCTTGCCGGCGCCCAGCTCGCCAACCAGCAGCAGCACCACCGGTTGCCGGATTTCCCGGCCCAGGCAGCAGCCCAATCGGCGGGTTTCCTCGGGCGATACCGTTGCCAGCTGCCATGTGTTCACGAGGCGTTTCCCATGCTGCGGATGATGTCGTGCCTGGCCACCACGCCGATGAGGCGCTCCTGCTCCACCACCGGGACCAGATGAATGCCTTTTTCCACCATCAGGGCGGCGATCTCGGGCACGGTGGCGTCCGGGGAGCAGGTGATCACCTCGCGAGTGCAAATCTCCCTGACCTTGCGCGCGGTCATTTTGCGCACCTGCTGGGAAAAACGCTCCTCGCTTTCCAGGTAGACCACCCAGTCGAACAAGGTGATGACCGTGGGAATATGCAAAGGCTGGTCCCGGGCGATGAGATCGGTTTCCGAGACGATGCCCTGCAGACGCCCTGCGGCATCCAGGACCGGCATGACACTGACGCCGACCTCAAGAAAGCGGCGGGCCAGGTCTTCGACGCTGGCTTCCAGGTCGATGGTATGGACCTCTCGGGACATGATATCGCGCGCTGTCAACATCCATGCATCCTTTCCCATGCGGAGTCCGCCGTCAGGCGAAATCCTGCGGATTTTGTCATTATTCGGCAAAGGGTCTCGGGTCGCCCACGCCGAGGGTGTCTGGCGCCCGGATGGCACACCGGCCAAGCCCCGGGGACGGGTTGGCGTGGGCGACCCGAGACTTTCCTCAACGGCTGCTCAACAGTTACCCGATTTTCTCCAATATGACCGTGGCCAGGGCATAATCCCCGTCATGGCTGCAGGACAGGTGCAGCCGACCATGCCCACCCACCCGGAACAGCTCCTCGGCCCGACCTTGCAGCAGCAGGTCGGGTTTGCCTCGTGCATCCCGGACGATCTCCAGATCCAGCCAGCGGATGCCCTCGGCCAGGCCCGTTCCCAGGGCTTTCAGAAAGGCCTCCTTGGCGGCGAACCGCACCGCCAGGTGCGGAGCCGGATCCCTCTTGGCCAGAGCATAGGCCTGCTCGCGGCCGTGGAACAGGCGATCCAGAACCCCCTGCCTGGATTCCTCAAGCAGGCGTCGAAAACGGCTGATCCGAACGACATCCGTGCCCAGCCCGCTGATGCCGGACATCCTCAGGCGCCGTGCACCAGAGCAGCCATCTCCCGTACCGCCCGCTCCAGACCGACCAGGACCGCCCGGGAAATGATGCTGTGGCCGATGTTGTATTCCCGCACCCCGCCCAGGGCCAGCACCGCCTGCACGTTATTATAGTTCAGACCATGGCCGGCATGCACCTGCAAACCGGCTTCATGCCCGGCGACGATGGCGGTCCGGATGCGCTCCAGTTCTCTGTCCCGCTGCTCGCCGGCCGGAGCCTCACAATAGGCGCCGGTATGGATCTCGATGGCCCGGGCGCCGCTCAGGCGTGCCGCCCGCACCTGCTCCGGATCCGGATCGATGAACAGGCTGACCAGCATGCCGGCCTGCTGCAGGGCATCGATGGCCGACTCCAGGGATGGATGCAACTGGGCCACGTCCAAGCCGCCTTCGGTGGTCAGTTCCTGGCGTTTTTCGGGCACCAGGGTGACCGCCTCCGGCCGCACTTCCAAGGCGATGCGAACCATTTCCTCGGTGGCCGCCATTTCCAGGTTGAGACGGGTCTGCACCGTTCGGCGCAGCACGTGCAGATCCCGGTCCTGGATATGCCGGCGATCCTCCCGCAGGTGCACGGTGATGCCGTCGGCGCCGGCCAGCTCCGCCAGCACCGCCGCGGCCACCGGATCGGGCTCGCGGCCGCCGCGGGCCTGGCGAACGGTTGCGACATGATCGATGTTGACACCCAGTAAAGCCATGTTTTCAGCCCTCCTTGCGGCCCCCCAGATGATGTTCCATGGCGCCGGCAATCTCCTCGGCCAGGGCGGTAATCCGCCCCTCCTCGCGGCCTTCGAGCATGATACGCAGCAAAGGCTCGGTGCCCGAATAGCGGATCAGCACCCGGCCGCTGCCCGCCAACTCCGCCTCGGCGGCGGCAATGACCTGCGCCACCTCCGGCACCTGCCGCCAATCCTGCCGGCGGGCGACCCGCACGTTGACCAGCACCTGGGGCAGTGCCGTCATGACGCCGGCCAGTTCCGACAGGGTCCGGCCGCTGCGCTGCATGATGGCCAGCACCTGCAGGGCGGCGATCATGCCGTCGCCGGTGGTGTTGTGATCCAGAAAAATCATGTGGCCCGATTGCTCGCCGCCCAGGTTGTATCCGCCGCGACGCATTTCCTCGACCACGTAGCGGTCGCCGACGGCGGTCTTGACCACCCGCCCCCCCATCTCCTGCACGGCCAGGTCCAGACCCATGTTGCTCATGACCGTCGCCACCAGGGTGTTGTGGGCGAGCTTGCCCCGCTGCAGCATGTCGCGGGCACAGATGGCCATGATGTGATCGCCGTCCACCTCCCGGCCGTTTTCATCGACAAAAATCACCCGGTCGGCGTCGCCGTCCAGGGCCATGCCGAGATGCGCGCCATGCTCGCGCACGGCGGCGGCGATGCCGGCCGGATGCAGGCTGCCGCAACCGGCATTGATGTTGACGCCGTTGGGGGATACCCCCATGGGAATCACCTCGGCGCCCAACTCCGCCAGCACCGCCGGTGCCGCCTTGTAGGCCGCGCCGTTGGCGCAATCGAGCACGATCTTCAGGCCCATCAAATCAAGCTCCCGCGGGAAGCAGTGCTTCAGGAACACCACATACCGGCCGCAGGCGTCATCGATGCGAAAGGCCTTGCCGACCTCGGAGGCCACCGGCCGCAGGGATTCGATCTGATTGGAAAAAATCAGTTCCTCGATGCGCAGTTCCGTTTCGTCCGGCAGCTTGAAGCCGTCGGCGGAAAAAAACTTGATGCCGTTGTCCTGGTAAGGATTGTGGGAAGCGGAAATCACCACCCCGGCATCGGCCCGCATGGAGGTGGTGATAAAGGCGATCCCCGGCGTCGGCAGGGGACCGACCAGCAGCACATCGACCCCCATGGAGCAGATTCCGGACGCCAGGGCGTTCTCGATCATATAGCCGGAAAGCCGCGTATCCTTGCCGATGACAATCCGATGCCGGCGATGGCCGTTTTTGAAGACATAGGCCACCGCCCGGCCCAACTGCATGGCGATTTCGGTGGTCATGGGATAATTGTTGGCCACACCCCGCACCCCATCGGTGCCGAACAGACGTTTTTTCATGCTTTTTCCAACCTCGTCATGGTAGCTCACCCCCGCCTGAATTGGCGACAGGTGGCCGGAATCCGGCAGCCGCCACCTTGCGGAGCGGCGCCGTAAAACAGACGGAGCGCGTCAGCGCTGGTCCTCCTGCGCATCGCGGCCGATCATCACCTCGACGGCCACCGTCGGGGCGCCGCGCACCGCGGAGTAGCGCCCACGGTAGCTCAGGGGACGCATCAGACGCAAATTTTCCCGCACGCCTTCGATGTCGATGTTGGTGGTCCAGACCTCCTTGACCTGAGCCACCTCGCTTTCGGCTCCCTCCAGAGCCACCTCGGCCGGATTGACCCGCACAGTCTGCAGAATGAAGCCCCGGGCCGGCTCGCCGCGCAAAGCGGCCTTGACCGGCACCATCCTGGTCGCCACCGGTTCCAGCTTGACATCCACATAGGCCGGCGAAATCCGCGTGACCCGCAGCGGCCCGGCAATGTTGAGGCGTTCCTCAAGGCGCTTGAAGGAGGTCAGGCCCGGCTGCAGATCCCGCAGATCGACGGAGATGCGGACATCGTCCGCCTGCAGCTTCATCAGCATGGTACGCGGTCCGCTGATACGCACCTCCACCTGCCCCGGCACCTCGTTGGCCACCATCATGCCGCGCGGCACGTTCTCCAGCACCAGGGGCACGACGTAGGAGCGTTCCAAACGCTGCTCCCCCATGACGAAAAACCACAGAATCAGGGCGGATACCAGGGCCAGCAGCTTGAGAACCCAGTTTTCGGTCAGTGTGTTGCGCATGTCATTTTTTCTTTGTCTTCGGCAGCTTCGGTTCCAGGAGACGCTTGAGAACCCGGGTCAGGGCGCTGGAATCCAGATCACGGGTGATGCGCCCGCCAACCACCATGGATATTTTGCCCGTTTCCTCCGAAACCACGATGGCCACGGCATCCACCAATTCCGTCAGGCCGATGGCCGCCCGATGGCGGGTCCCCAGGGATTTGCTGATATCGGGATTCTGGGACAGGGGCAAAAAGCAGCCGGCCCGGGTCAACCGTCCCTGCTGGACGATCAGTGCCCCGTCATGCAACGGCGAATAGGGCAAAAAGATGGAGGTAATCAGATCGCTGGTCACCTTCGCGTCGATTTCGGTGCCGACTTCGAGAAAGTCCTTGATGCCCGTCTCGCGCTCGATGACCAGCAGGGCGCCGATGCGACGGTTGGCCATATTGACGCAGGCTTTCGTCAACTCGACAATCACCTCGTTGCCTTCCTGATAGGACAGGTCAGTGAAAAAGGGGTTGGCTCCCACGGTAATCAAGGCTCGGCGGATGTCATTCTGGAACAGGACGACGATAATCAGGATGATGTAGGACAGGAACTTGTCCAGAATCCATTGCAGGGTGTAAAGGCCGGTATACTGGGAGGCCACATACACCAGCAGCATGACCGCCAGGCCGAGAAGCATCTGCACCGCACGCGTGCCCTTGATGAGCAGGAACATGCGATAGATGATAAAGGCCACCAGCCCCACATCCAGCGGATCGAGCAGCCATCGGAAGTTTTTCAGGTAGTCAAGAAATGCGCTCATACCATTCCGCTGTCAACATGAATCCCTCAGGGCAGCTGTCGCCGCATGATGCTCCAAGCCATGAGTGCGGCTTCCCGCGCCGGGCGCACGTCGTGCACCCGAAACAGCTGTGCTCCGGCGGCAACCCCCAAAGCGACCGTGGCCAGGGTTCCGGCCAGACGCTCCGCCGGTTCCGGCAGGTCGAGGGCGCGACCGATGAAGCTTTTGCGCGAGGTTCCCAGCAATATCGGCCGACCGAGTACTCGCAACTCGCCCAGCCGCCCCAGCAGTTCCAGGTTGCCGCGGACATCCTTGCCGAACCCGATGCCGGGGTCGACGGCCAGCCGCTCTGCAGGGATGCCGGCCCGAAGCGCACTGTCCATGGCGGCCTGCAGATAATCCAGAACCTCGCCGAGCAGGTCCCGGTAGCGGGTATCCTTCTGCATGTCCGCCGGCAGGCCGCGCGTATGCATCAGAAAAGCACCGGCGCCACTGCCGGCGACCGTCGCCGCCATCTTTGGATCAAAAGCGAAGCCACTGATATCGTTGACGAAAGCCGCCCCGGCCGCCACCGCCTGCTCGGCCACCCGGCTCTTGGTGGTATCCACGGACAGAGGGCAGTCCAGCTCCCGTCGCAGGGCCTCGATGACCGGTACGACCCGGTCCAGTTCCTCCTGCTCATCAATGCTCGGCGCCCCGGGGCGCGTGCTTTCGCCGCCGACATCGATGACATCGGCACCGTCCGCGACCATCTGTCGCGCCCGGTCAAGAGCTTCGGCAATGGAACCGGAGCGACTCCCGGCAAAAAACGAATCCGGCGTGACGTTGAGAATGCCCATGATGCGGGGCCGATGGAGGACCAGGCGGCAACCGCGCCCGTAAAGGGCCGCCGGAGGGCTCTCCAATCCGGCCAGCAGCCTGGCAAGTTGGGTGGCCATTCCGGGAGGCAGACCGCTGTCCCCAAAGGAGTTCTGCAGAAACCGGCGCAGCAGGGGCCCGGAAACCGCTGCGACCAGGGCGGCGGGACGGCCGGACCGACCGCAGACCGTCGCTCCGAGCTGTCGCAGCATCGCCGAAGCGGTTTCGGCAACGGCGGCATCCAAGCCGTCCAGACACAGCACCAGGGGTTGCAGCGCATTCTGCAACCCGGCCGCGTCGGCCGCGACAAATCCCCGGGATGCCAAATCGGCAACCAGGGTCGGCGACCCCGGGCCTGCCCAGAGACGAACCGTGGGCAACGATCAGGCCTCGGTTACAGGCGGCAGCTCCGTCGCGGCGGCAGCGTCGGCCGTTGGGGAGCAGGCTTCACCCTCCTGCTCCAGGGCCAGACAACGAACCTCCTCGCCATCCAGGGTTTCACGCTCCAGCAGCGCCTCGGCAACCCGGTGCAGACCGTCCAGATGGTCGGCGAGGATGCTTCGGGTCCGTTGATAGTTTTCGCTGACGATGCGGCGAATTTCGCTGTCGATCTCCAGGGCGGTGGCTTCGCTGTAATTGCGGACATGACCGAAATCGCGACCCAGGAAAACCTCCCCTTCCTTTTCACCGAAGGCCAGCGGTCCGATGCGGTCGCTCATGCCCCATTCGCAGACCATGCGTCGGGCGATGCCCGTCACCCGCTCAATATCGTTGCTGGCACCGCTGGTAATCTCACCGAAAACCAGGTCCTCCGCCACCCGGCCGCCCAGCAGGCGGCAGATGTAGGTTTCCAGACCGGTGCGGGATTCGTTGTATTTTTCCTCTTCGGGCAGATACATGGTCACCCCCAGGGCGCGGCCGCGGGGAATGATGGAGACCTTGTGCACCGGATCGGTTTCCGGCAGGAACAGTGCCACCACCGCATGGCCCGCCTCATGATAAGCCGTGACCTTCTTTTCCTGCTCGGTAATCACCATGGAGCGCCGCTCGCTGCCCATGAGAATTTTGTCCTTGGCCGCCTCGAAGTCCGCCATCTCGACATGGCTCTTGTTGGCCCGGGCCGCCAGCAGGGCCGCTTCGTTGACCAGGTTGGCCAGATCGGCCCCGGACAGGCCGGGGGTGCCCTTGGCAACCACTTCGAGCTTGACGTCCTCTCCCAGGGGTACGCGCCGGGCATGCACTTCGAGAATCTTGGAGCGGCCCTTGATGTCCGGTCGCGGCACCACCACCTGGCGGTCGAAACGGCCCGGTCTCAGCAGGGCCGGGTCCAGCACGTCGGGACGGTTGGTGGCGGCGATGAGAATCACGCCTTCGTTGGATTCAAACCCGTCCATCTCCACCAGCAACTGGTTGAGGGTCTGCTCCCGCTCGTCATGGCCGCCGCCGAGACCGGCGCCGCGATGCCGACCGACAGCGTCGATCTCGTCGATGAAGATGATGCAGGGTGCATTCTTTTTACCCTGCAGAAACAGATCACGCACCCGGCTGGCACCGACGCCGACAAACATTTCGACGAAATCGGAACCGGAAATGGAAAAGAACGGCACCCCTGCCTCGCCGGCGATGGCGCGCGCCAGCAGGGTCTTGCCGGTGCCGGGCGAACCGACCAGGAGCACGCCCTTGGGAATGCGGCCGCCCAACCGGGAAAATTTCTTGGGGTCCTTGAGGAAGGCCACAATCTCCTCGAGTTCCTCCTTGGCTTCGTCGATGCCGGCCACATCCTGAAATGTTACCTGAGCCCCGGTGTCGGATAGCAGCTTGGCGCGACTTTTGCCGAAACTCATGGCCTTGCCGCCGCCGGACTGCATCTGTCGAATGAAGAAGATCCAGACCCCGATGAGCAGCAGAATCGGGCCCCAGGAGATCAACATGGTCATCCAGAAGCTGCGATCCTCCTCGGGTTTGGCCTGAATGGCCACCCCTTTGTTGCGCAATTCGCCGACCAGGGCCGGATCGTAAGGCGCATAGGTTTGGAAGCTCTTGCCGTCCTGATAGGTGCCTTCGATGTTGGAGCCTTCCAGCAGCACATTCTTTACCAGGCCTTCATCGACGGCAGTCAGAAAATCTGTATAGGTGATGGTTACCGGACCCTTCTCGCGGCTGGTCATGAGATTGAACAGGGTGATCATGACCAGGGAGATGACCAGCCAGAGGGCCAGGTTCTTGTAAAACTGATTCACTCTTCCCCCTTACAGGATGCGTTGGTACGCCTGCGGCATGGCGCCTGACAGACGGTTGGACTGAGGGTAAACAGGGTCGGCCGGGATTCCCCGCAAACAGACATGGTCCGAAAACAGACGGTTTGTCTCGTCTACGAGTTCCGAGTTGTCATAATGTACCGCGGATTTTCTGGTCCGCCCCGTAATGGTTCCGACGGCCGGAAAAACATCGGATAAATACGGTGAAGTTCTATCACAATCCTCTTATTTTAACAAGTATGGAGTCCTCCTCAGGCAGCTCCGCCGCCATCCGACTGCAGGGACAGATGCAGGACGGCCCGGCCGGGGATGGCACGACGACCGGCGCAGCGGCGCAGCCCCGCCAGCCACAGGATTTCGTCGGCGACCACCAGCGGCAGACGGTAGCGGACTTCCCGAGCCAGTTTGGCGTCGATAAAAAAGTCCTTGAGTTTTTTCCCCCCCGGAGCCCCGTCGGGCCGAAAGCGGTCACCGGGGCGAAAACTGCGTACCTGCAGGGGAAAGGGCACCGCCGCGGCTTCGAATTCCACCCTACCTGCGTCCTCGCCCCACGGATGATGGGAGAGCGCGACCTCCAGCAGCCTGCCGTCCGGTAGGGGGTAGCGGCCCGGCCCGGCAATAACGACACAGAACGGCTCCGGTTCCGGCGGCGGCGCGCGACGCAGCCACAGACGCTGATAGCGGCGCCCGGCCCAGGCTTCCGGCAGGTTCAACTCCCCTTCCGGACGCTCGCCGACCAGTAACTGCTCCAAGGCATCCAGATGACAGGCCTGCACCCCCCGCAGGTGGCCGCGCACCCCCTCCAGGGCGCGTCGCAGCACTCGGCTGCGCAGGGCCGGATGCAGGGCCAGCAGGGCCGGCCGCTCCAACCACCAGCCATCAGCGTCCATCCTGGCCAGGCACTGCAACTGCCGTTGCTCCTCCTCGGCCCAGAAATCCTCCTCGAGGGTCAGTCGCCGGCCGAGGCGGGCCAGGTGTTCGGCAATGCGGGGATTGAAGCTCTGCAATTGCGGCAACAGCTGATGCCGGATGCGGTTGCGGGTGTAAGACGGATCCCGGTTGCTGGCATCCTCCACAAAAGGCAGTTCCTCGGCGGCCAGGTAGTCCAGAATCGCCTGGCGCGAAACCTCGAGCAGGGGCCGGATGAAGGGGCCGGACCGCAGACGCATGCCCGCCAGGCCGCTGCTGCCGCAGCCCCGCAGCAGCCGCTGCAGCACCGTCTCGGCCTGGTCGTCGCGATGATGGCCCAGAGCGATGGCGGCACAATCCAGCCGTTGCGCGGCGGCCTGCAAAAATGCCCGCCGCTGGTCGCGGGCGGTTTCTTCCAGCCCGCGGCGGTGCCGGCAGGCCAGGGCCGGGATATCTCGCCGCTCCACCACCAGGGGCACCCGCCAGTCGTCGCAAAGGCGCCGGACAAAGGCGGCATCGTCCGCGCTCTCCCGCCGCATGCCGTGGTCCAGGTGCGCCGCCGATACCCTCAGGCGCAAAACCGGCGCCACCTGCAGCAACAGGTGCAACAGGGCCATGGAATCGGGGCCGCCGGACAACCCGACCAAAATCCCCTCGCCTGGCTGCACCAGGCAATCCCTTTGCAGAGTACGAAGCAACTTTGCACGCATGAACCGTCCCGGGCGCGGCGGACGAAAAATCCGCCGCAACGCGAAAACCCCCTCTGGCGGCCAGAGGGGGTTTCTTTAAATTGGTGGCGGTGCAGAGATTCGAACTCCGGACACTGCGGATATGAGCCGCATGCTCTAACCAACTGAGCTACACCGCCTTGTTCTTGCTGTCATTTTTGGTCACTCCCCGTCGGGAGAGCCACTATATAAAACAAAGCGGCAAAGCTTGTCAAGGGCTAAACCTGCGAGGGGCATTTTTTCGTCCTCGATGTTTCAATCCTGCTGTACAGGCCCACGGCGGCAAACCGTCGTTTTTTGATCCTCCTCAAGGCCGGGTCCTGGGATTGCAGGCAAAATGGCCTAAAATGAATGGCAAGGCCGGTTCATCCTCTCATTCCCGCAAAGGAGCACACCATGCATTCCGCCACCCCGGAAGCCTTCCCCGCCGCCACCGTCTTGTCCCTGCAGGCACTGGTCGACTACCAACCCGGCGCCGTGGTCAGCCGCACCCTGGCCAAGAGCACCATCGGCACCCTGACCCTGTTCAGCTTCGCCGCCGGGCAGGGCCTGTCCGAGCATTCGGCCCCCTATGACGCTTTCGTCCAGGTGCTCGACGGCCGGGCGGAAATTCGCATCGGCGGCCAGAGCCATCTGCTGGGCGCCGGCGACATCATCCTCATGCCAAAGGACATCCCCCATGCCGTGGCAGCAGTGGAAAACTTCAAGATGCTGCTGACCATGTTCAAAACCCCGACCGAGGGGTGAGGTCAAGCCCCGCTCCTCAAACCTGTAACGGCGACTCACGGAGGGCCGCGATCTGCTCGCGCAACTCGAGAATGTGGTCCCCCCAGTAGCGCGGCGTGTTGAACCAGGGAAAACTCGGCGGAAACGCCGGGTCTTCCCAGCGCTGTGCCAACCAGGCCGTAAAGTGCACGATGCGCAGGCTGCGCAAGGCTTCGATAAGCGCCAACTCGCGTAGGTCGAATTCGTTGAATTCCGTGTAGCCATCGAGGATTTCCGTCAGTTGGACGGTTTTTGCGGCCCGATCACCCGACAGCATCATCCAGAGGTCCTGCACCGCGGGCGCCATGCGTGCATCGTCAAAGTCGACAAAGTGGGGCGCACCGTCGCGCCACAGCATGTTGCCGGCGTGGCAGTCGCCATGGGTGCGGATATAACGCACCTGACCCGTGCGCGCCAGCACGTCCTCGATGCCCTGCAGCAGTTCCCGGGCCAGGACGTCGTAGTTGCTCTTGAACTCCGCCGGCACAGACCGCTCGCTGACCTCCGCCACGGCCTCATGGCCGAAACTGCGACAATCCAGACGCGGTCGAACGTCGAAGGGCCGCACCGCACCGACCCGGTGAATCCGCCCCATGAGGCGGCCCAAAATCAGCAGATTCCGCAGATTGTCCAATTCCGGAGCATGCCCGCCCTGGCGCGGATAGAGAGCGAACCTGAAGCCGCCGAAGGCAAACAGGCTCTCGCCCCGCTCATTCCGCAACGGGGCAACGACCGGCAGCTCGTGCTCCGCCAGTTCAAAACAGAACCCATGTTCCTCGAGAATCTGGGCGTCGCTCCACCGACCGGGACGATAAAACTTGGCCACCAGGGGCGCCCCCTCTTCGATGCCGACCTGATAAACCCGGTTCTCGTAGCTGTTCAGGCCCAGAGTGCGGCAATCGCACCGATATCCCCGACTTTCCACGGCGTCCATGACAAAAGCGGGGGACAGGCGCTGAAAGGGATGCGGGTCCATGGTCATTTCCACTCTCCTCGGTGCCAACCAGTAAAAAAAACCGGCAGAGCCGGATCGAAAGGGTCAATGTAACAGGAACACCCGGACAGCTCAACCGGCAAGACCGGAAGAATGGTTTTTTCAATACATGCACTTTCAAACCAGGGCACGCAGGGCTCATTGCGCCCAACCTCATGAACATGCTACAAAACTTCCACTGAGCCGGGATCAAACTAACGGGAGGTCGAAATCATGTTGGAAAAAATATTTCTACTGCGCCGGAACGGTACCACCGTACGCACGGAAATCATTGCCGGGATCACCACCTTTCTGGCCGGGGCCTATATAATTTTCGTCCATCCTCGCATGTTGGCCGATGCCGGCATGGATCTCGGCGCCCTGACCACTGTTACCTGCCTGGTGGCGGCCCTCGCAACCCTGCTGGTCGGCCTGTGGGCCAATGCGCCGCTGATGATGGCTCCCGGCATGGGACTGAACGCCTTTTTCGCCTACACTCTGGTCCTCGGCCAGGGCTTGTCCTGGCAAACCGCCTTGGGCGTGGTGTTTCTATCCGGCCTGTTTTTTCTGCTGTTGACCTGGCTGGGAGTGCGCGAACGACTGCTGCGGGCAATCCCAACGTCCCTGCAACTGGCCACGGCCGGGGGTATCGGCCTTTTTATTGCCTTTATCGGCCTGCAGCATCTCGGCCTGGTGGTCCGCAACGAAGCCGTGCTGGTACAATTCGGCACCCTTTCGCCGCAGGCCGTCCTCGGCTTGGCCGGATTGCTGCTGGCGGCGCTGCTGGAGGTGCGCCGAGTGCGCGGCGCGCTGCTCATCGCCATCCTCACCGTTAGCGGGTTCGGCCTGGTCGGCGGACTGGTCGCTCTGCCCAAGGCGATGCTCGCCCTGCCCCCCTCCCCGGCACCCATAGCCTTTCAGCTCGACATCCTTGGCGCCCTCAAATGGTCCCTGTGGCCGGCCATCTTTACCTTCATGTTCATGGACCTGTTCGACAGCCTCGGCACTCTGCTGGCGGTCTGCCACGAAGCCGACATGGTTCAGGAGGACGGCGACATACCGCGCCTGCCGCGCATGTTGACCGCCGATGCCCTGGCAACGGTGAGCGGCGCCATACTGGGAACCAGCACCACCACCGCCTTCATCGAATCGGCCAGCGGCGTCGCCGACGGCGGCCGCACCGGCCTGACCAGCGTGACCACCGCCGGATTGTTCCTGTTGGCGGCTTTCTTTGCGCCCCTGATCGCCGTGGTGCCCCCCTTTGCCACTGCTCCGGCCCTGATCATGGTCGGCGCGGTGATGATGCGGGGCATCGGCCGCATCGATTTCAGCAAATTCGAGGAGGGGCTCCCGGCTTTTCTGACCCTGCTCCTCATGCCCCTCACCTATTCCATTTCCACCGGCCTGGCCTTCGGCTTTTTATCCTACACCCTGATCCAGATCGGGATCGGCCGGTTCCACCGGATTCACCCCCTGATGCTGGCCGCAGCGGCTTTGTCCCTGGTCAGCCTGACCCTGACCTGATCCGACAGCCCCGGAGTGCCGCCCGAACCGCGCCCACTGCCGATAAAAAAACCTGTTGACAGCCGACCGCGGCTTTTGTTATAAACTGGCCCACGACACGGGGCTATAGCTCAGCTGGGAGAGCGCTTGAATGGCATTCAAGAGGTCAGCGGTTCGATCCCGCTTAGCTCCACCAAGAATTCAAGGGTCAGCGATTTTTCGCTGACCCTTTTTTCGTTCTGCCCTACCTCCTCCCCTTCGTCTGCAAACCCGCATCTTCGTTGACATCCGCCGACATCCAGCTGTTATAGTAGGCATGGGCAAATATTTGTTTATCCACGGCGAAGACAGGACCTGGCATGGCGTCTTCTTCCCGCACAGCGGACGACACCGAAATCGTGTTTCGCGCCCAGGCCCTCACCAAGGTCTACCGCATGGGCGAGGTGGAGGTCCATGCCCTGCGCGGCATCGATCTGGAACTGCCGCGCGGTGAGTTCGTGGTGCTGCTGGGTCCCTCCGGCAGCGGAAAATCGACCCTCCTCAATATCCTGGGCGGCCTCGACACCCCCACCAGCGGCCAGGTTATCTGCGGCGGCCGCAACCTGGTGGCAGCCGGGGAGCGGGAACTGACGGAATTCCGTCGGCACCTGGTCGGTTTCGTATTCCAGTTCTACAATCTCATCCCCAGCCTGACGGCCCGTGAAAACGTCGCCATCGTCACGGAAATCGCCCGCGATCCCATGCCTCCCGAGGATGCCCTGACCCTGGTCGGCCTGGCGGAACGCCTGGACCACTTTCCATCCCAACTGTCCGGCGGCGAACAGCAGCGGGTGGCCATCGCCCGGGCCATCGCCAAGCGGCCGGCGGTGCTGCTGTGCGACGAACCGACGGGCGCCCTCGATTCCCAAACCGGCGTGGTGGTGCTGGAGGTCCTGGAGCGCATCAACCGTGAGTTCGGCACCACCACCGTGGTCATCACCCACAACGCCGACATCGCCCGAATGGCCGACCGGGTGATTCATCTCGGTGACGGCCGCATCAGCACCATCGAGCGCAACCCGGACAAACGGCCGGCCCGGGAGTTGTCCTGGTGACGGCCCTGCACCGCAAGGTCTGGCGGGAGCTTTGGCAACTGCGCAGCCAGGCCCTGGCCATCGCCGTGGTCATCGCCGGCGGCGTGGCGACCCTGCTCATGTCCCTGTCCACTTTGGAGGCCCTGCAGCAGACCCGCCGGGCCTTTTATCGCGACTACCGCTTTACCGAGGTCTTTGCCGAACTGAAACGGGCGCCGGAGGAGCTGGGCGCCGCCCTGGCCGCCCTGCCCGGCGTCCAGCAGTTGGAGACGCGGGTGGTGGCGGCCGCGCGTCTGGAAATACCCGACTTCACCGACCCCGCCACCGGGTTGCTGATTTCCCTGCCAGACGGCCGCAACCCGGAACTCAACCGTCTGTTCCTGCGCCGCGGCCGCCTGCCCGCCGCGGACCGCGACCGGGAGGTGGTGATCAGCGAATCCTTTGCCGAAGCCCACCACCTGCAACCCGGCGACGGCCTGGCGGCGGTCATCAACGGTCGCCGACAGCGACTGACGGTGACCGGCATCGCTCTGAGCCCCGAGCATGTCTATCAGATCAAACCCGGGGATCTGTTTCCCGATGCCAAGCGTTACGGCATCCTGTGGCTGAACCGCTCCCCCCTGGCGGCCGCCTACGACATGGACGGCGCCTTCAACAGCGTCGTACTGACCCTGGCCCGCGATGCCCGGGAGGGGGATGTGATCGCGGCGCTGGACCGGCTGTTGGCGCCTTACGGCGGCACCGGAGCCATCGGCCGCGCCGACCAGGTGTCCCACAGCTATCTGGAAGCGGAATTTCAGCAGCTCGAAACCATGGCCAGGGTCTTTCCGACCATCTTTCTCGGCGTGGCCGCTTTTTTGCTGCATGTCGTCCTGGCCCGCCTCATCGCCACCCAAAGGGAGCAGATTGCCATTCTCAAGGCCTTCGGCTACAGTCGTTTTCAGGTCAGCCTGCATTACACCCAACTGGTGCTGCTCATGACCGTCCTCGGCCTGGCCCTGGGCGCGGTCGGCGGGTTCTGGCTGGGCCGGGTGCTGTCCGAACTGTATGCGGATTTTTTCCGGTTTCCATGGCTGGATTACCGCCTGTTGCCGAGTCATCTCGCCCTCGGCAGCCTGATCACCATCGGCGCCGCCCTGCTCGGCACCTTCGGCGCCCTGCGCCAGGCCTATCGCCTGCCGCCGGCGGAGGCCATGCGGCCGGAGCCGCCGGCCCGCTACCGGCCGACCCTGGTGGAACGACTGGGCCTGCAGCGCCACCTGGCTCAACCGAGCCGCATGATCCTGCGGCACCTGGAACGACGGCCGGTGAAATCCCTGCTGGCGATCCTGGGCATTGCCTTTGCCTGCGGCATCCTCATGGTCGGCAACTTCCAGCAGGGCGCCGTGCGGCACATGCTGGCGGTCCAGTTCGACCTGGCGCAGCGCTATGACCTGGCGGTCACCTTCACCGAACCAACCTCCCGCCGGGTGCTGCACGAACTGGCGGCCCTGCCGGGAGTACAGGCGGTGGAACCGCAACGCCAGGCACCGGTGCTGCTGCGTCACGGCCATCGCACCTTCCGCACCGGTCTGCAGGGACTGGTGCGCGGCGGCGATCTGCGGCGGGTGCTGGATGAGCAATTCGAAGTCCTCGATCCGCCTCGCCAAGGCCTGGTCCTGACCGATTTCCTGGCGGAATTGCTGGCCGTCCAGCCGGGCGACACCCTCAGCGTCGAGGTGCTGGAAGGCCGGCGCCGGCGCACCTCGGTGGTGGTGGAAGGGCTGGTCCGGGAATATGTCGGGGTCGGCGCCTACATGGATATCGAGGCCCTGAACCGGCTGCTCGGCGAAGGGCCGGCGGTGACCGGCGCCCTGCTGGCCCTGGATCCGGAACAACGTCCGGCGGTGGTGGCCGCCCTCAACCGCAGCCCGCGGGTGGCCGGCATCACCGATCGCCTGGCGGCGATCCTCAGTTTTGACGAAACCATGGCCCGCACCGTGCTGACCTTCGCTTTCATCAGCACCCTGCTGGCGGGCAGCATCGCTTTCGGGGTGGTCTACAACAGCGCCCGCATCGCCCTTTCGGAACGCAGCCGCGAACTGGCCAGCCTGCGGGTGCTGGGTTTCAGTCGCGCCGAGATCAGCTATATCCTGCTGGGCGAGTTGGCCTTGCTGACGGCCCTCGGCATCCCCTGCGGCTTTCTCGTCGGACGCGGCCTGTGCTGGTATCTGACCGTGGGCCTGCGCTCCGACTTTTACCGCGTGCCCCTGGTGCTGGAATCATCCACCTACGCCTTTGCCGCCGTGGTGGTCATGGCCTCGGCCCTGCTGTCGGGCTGGATCGTGCGGCGCCGACTGCACCGCCTGGATCTGGTTGCCGTGTTGAAGACCCGCGAATAGCCGCGGGTGTTTTGCATGTCAAACCGGGGAAACGGAATTACCTGCTTGATTTGTTTATGTCTAAAATTTATTGGGACATGCCATGTTGTCAGTGAAACGACACCGGAACAGTTGTCGTTGTCGGAATCGCTGTCGTTTCCTTCGGTAACTACCGAGTACGAGTACGAGTACGAGAACGAGTACGAGAACGAGTACGATTGCGAGTACGACAAGGGTAATGGCGACCATCTGCTGGTTCTACAACCAGTTATTTTTCCTTCAATCCGCCAAACGGGAGGATGTCATGAAATGGCGCAAAACCCTGCTGCGGCTATTGCTGGCACTGGGCCTGATCGCTCTGCTGGCACTGGGCTTTCGCCCCCGGCCGCAACTCGTGGACGGAGCCATGGTCAGCCGGGGACCCATGGCCCGCACCATCGAGGAGGAGGGCAAAACCCGGGTCGCCCAGCGCTATCTGATTTCCGCGCCTCTGGCCGGGCAGGTGCGCCGCATCCAACTGGAGGCCGGTGACGAGGTGGCGGCGGGACAGGTGGTGGCGGTGCTGGATGCGGTTGCCGCGCCGACTCTCGATGCCCGCCGGATTGCGGAAGCCCGGGCCCGGGTGGCCGCCGCCGATGCGGCCCTGGCCGCGGCCCGCAAGGAGGCCGAAGCGGCCGCCGCCGCAGCCCGCTATGCCAGTGCCGAAGAAAACCGCCGTCGGGAACTCGGCCGGGCCGGCTATCTCTCGGCCAGCGAAGTGGAATCCATCCGTGCTGAAGCCGCGCGTAGCCGCGCCCTGCAGAGGGCCGCGGACTATCGGGTCCAGACTTTGCGTCACGAGTTGGAGGCCGCCCGCACTGCCCTGGCCTACGCCGGCCGTCAGGATCCCCGGGCCAGCGGCCGGATTGAACTGCGGGCGCCCGTCGCAGGGAGGGTTCTGAAGCGCTATTTCGAAAGCAGCCAGGTGGTGGAGGCCGGCATGCCCATCCTGGAACTCGGCGACCCGGCCAGTCTGGAGGTGGAGGTGGATGTGCTATCCGCCGACGCCGTGCGCCTGCGCCCCGGCATGCCGGTACAGTTCGAGCGGTGGGGCGAATCGGAGCCCCTGCAGGGCCGGGTGCGGCGCATCGAACCGGGCGGCTTCACCAAAATTTCCGCCCTCGGCGTCGAGGAGCAGCGGGTGCTGGTCATCGTCGATTTCTCCTCCCCCGCCGCCGATTGGCAGCGCCTCGGCGATGCCTACCGGGTCAACGCCCGCTTCATCCTCTGGGCGGCGGACGAGGTGCTGCGGGTTCCGACCAGCGCCCTGTTCCGGCATCGGCAGGGCTGGGCGGCCTTCGTCGTCGAGAATCGCCGGGCGCGCCTGCGCCCGGTGAGAATCGGCCAACAGGGGGGCGCCTTCAGCGAGGTTCGGGATGGTCTGGCGGAAGGAAGTAGGGTCATCGTTCACCCCGGCCGGGATCTGGCCGACGGCGATCGGGTAAGTTTGCGGCGGCCGCCGGAATGAAAACGCCCCAAAGCAGCTCACTTGGCACGCAATTCGCTTGTTCATCACGATGGCAAGGGAAAAAAGTTTAAGATTATATGGAATTTGCATTGAATAATTTTTTGACACGAACAAAATATCATGAATTTTTTTCTTAAAAAGCTGGATCTTCAGACATGGTCGCTTATACTGTTGTTACCCGAACCTCGACGCTCCAGGCCAGAAAGCCAGCAGGCAAGTACTTAAAATTATAAGCACTTTTGTCTCTAATCGCGGGTTATCGGCATGTCCCCTGCCAATCGAAAAATCACCCTGGCCGTCTGGCTGTTCTTTCTGGCCGGCAGTTGTTGGATCCTGACCACCGACTTTCTCCTCCAGCAGACCCGTCCCGATTCCGTCTGGGCGGTCAGCTGGCAATCGGGGAAAGGGCTGATTTTCGTGGCCGGCACATCCATTTTCCTGTTTCTCATCTTGCGCAGCGTGGTGGCCCGGGTCGCCACCGACCTTACCCTGGAACATGCCGCCACCTTGGGCGATGCTACCGATGCGACACCGAATCCCATCCCTCCGCCCGGCTTGAAAACTCCCCTGACCATCTTCCTGGTGCTGGCCGTCACCCTGGTGATGACCGGAGTTCTGGTCCATTCCCGCTTCGCCGAGACCATCCGCGCTGCCTCCCTGCAGAATTTGGAGCAGATGAATGAACAGGCGTTGCAGCAGATGGAATCCTGGCGTCGCGAACGCCTGGGCGATGCGGCAACCATCACCGCGGATGCCGCCTTTCTGGGCGAGATTCAGAACTGGCTGGCAGCCCGGGGCAACAATCCGCCGCCGGAATCCGTCACCTCCCGCCTGCAAGCCCTGCATAGCGCCTTCGGCTATCATGCCATCCTGCTCTGCGACCTCGATGGCAGCATGGTGCTTGCGCCCGCAGGGCAGATGGCTTGCACCTTACCCGGCAGCCTCCTCACCATGGCCTTGCAAGCCGGCCGGCCCCTCTGGTCCGGAATCCACCAGTCGCGCCCCGACCATCCGCAGGTACTGGACCTCGTCATTCCCCTGCCGGTCCCAAAGGGGCCGCCGACCGCCTTTTTCGCCACCCTGGTGTTGCGTTCCGAAGCAACCATGGCCCTGGCTCCTTCCCTAAAGGACGGATCCCATCCTGCTTCGTCAGCCGAAACTCTGCTTCTGCAGGTGGATGCGAACCACATGAGCCAAACGCTGTCGCTGCGCCATCCCGGCGCCAAGGTGCAACCCCTCCGCCTGGCCGGCATGGAACCCCGGCAACTGCTCGATATGCTGCCGGCCGGCGGCCACCGTACCGTCAGCGGCAGGGACCATCGCGGCACCCCCGTAGTAGCCGCCCTAAGTACCGTGCCCGGAACGGACAACTGGCTGCTCATCGCCAAGATCGATCAAGCCGAAATTGACGGCTCCCTGCAGCGCCTGACCTTCATATCAGGCAGTTTCACCCTGTTTCTGCTCAGCATCGCCGCCGGCGGCATCCTGTTGTGGTGGCGTCAGCAGCAGGCCGGTCTGGCTTTTGAAAAACTGCATGCACAAATCCAGCGGCAAATGTTGCGCAAGCATTTCGAGTTCATTGTCCGTTTCGGCAACGACATCATCTGGCTGCTCGATGAACAGGGCCGTATCGTCGAGGCCAATGACCAGGCCCTGGCTGCCTACGGCTATGCCCGGGAGCAGCTCATTGGCCGCGACATCCGCGATCTGCGCGCCCCCGGCCACCGGGACGATTTCGACTACCTGCAGGGCGACGCGACCGACGAAGGGGTGCTCTTCGAAACCTGGCACCAGCGCGCCGACGGCAGCGTCTTTCCGGTGGAAGTCAGCAGCCGCCGGGTGGCAGCGGAGGGCAGCCGGTGGATTCAAAGCATCGTTCGGGACATTACCGAGCGCCACGAAGCCCAGGAAAAAATCCAGCGCCTGACCCGCCTCTACAACGTTCTCAGTCAGACCAACCAGGCCATTGTCCGCCTGCCGGACCGCCAGACCCTGTTCGAGGAAATCTGCCGGGTGGGGGTCGAGGTGGGCAGGCTGCGCATGGCCATGATCACGGAAGTGGACCCGGCAACGGGCCTTCTGCGGCCGACGGCCTTTCGCGGCCCCGACGCCTCCTTCCCCGACAGCCTGCCCTGGCGGCAGATGGCCGATATCCCCCCCATGAGTCCTACGGCCCTGGTGCTGCAGCAGCAGCGACCGGTGATCTGCAACGACCTTCACAACGACGCCATGAACTGGCAGCGACGCGATATTCCGAAGCGCTACGGATTTCAATCGGCCGCCGTTTTTCCCCTGTTTCTGGAAGGACAACTGGCCGGCACCCTCAACCTCTATGCCGGCGAAACCGGCTTTTTCGAAAGCGATCTGACGGCAGTGCTGGAGGAAATGGCGGTGGACATCTCCTTCGCCCTCGACAACTACGAGCGGGAAACGGCGCGCCATCGCGCCGAAGAGACCCTGCGGAAAACCGCCAACACCCTGCAGGCCCTCTACCAAGCCAGCCCGTTGCCGGTTCTGACCATGGATCTGGCGGGCTGCGTGACCTTCTGGAACCCGGCGGCCGAAGGGCTGTTCGGATGGACCGCGGAAGAAGTCCTCGGTCAGCCCCTGCCGACGGTGCCCATGGAGTTCAAGGAGGAGTTCTTCAGCTTCATCGCCCGGGGCAGCCGTGGGGAAGCTCTGTCCGGACTCGAGGTCCAGCGCCAGCGACGCGACGGCAGCCGCCTCGATCTGCTGCTGTTTTCCGCGCCCCTGCTCGACGACCAGCAACAGGTTACCGGCATCATGGCCCTGCTCATGGACATCACGGAGCAGAAAAAGGCCCGCCAACACATCATCCACCTGGCCCACTACGATCAGCTGACCGGTCTGGCGAACCGGACCCTGCTGCGGCAGCGGTTCGACCAGGAAGCCGCCCATGCCCAGCGCGAAGGCCGTCAGATGGCCCTGTGCCTGCTCGATATCGATCAGTTCAAGCTGGTCAACGACGCCCTCGGCCACCCTCTGGGGGACAAGCTGTTGTGCCAGGTCGCCCGCCGCCTGGAAAACCAATTGCGCCGCATCGACCTGGTCTGCCGTCCGGGCGGAGATGAATTCCTGCTGCTGCTGACGGATCTCGATCAGCCGCAAAACTGCGCCCGCGTCGCCCAGAAGATTCTCGGCTGCCTGGGCGCGTCCTTCTCCCTGGATGGCCACACCTTCCGCATCTCGGCCAGCATGGGCATCAGCCTCTATCCCGGCGACGGCATCGACATCGATACCCTGTTCAAGAATGCCGATACGGCCATGTACGCGGCGAAACAGAAGGGCCGCAATTCCTTTCTGTTCTTCCAGGAAGACATGAACCGGAAAATCCAGCATCGCCTGCTCATCGAGAGCAGTCTGCGCAGCGCCCTGGGCGGCCCCAACCTGTTCCTGCACTATCAACCGCAGCTGGATACCGTCAGCGGACGCGTTCTCGGGGCTGAAGCCCTGTTGCGTTTCCGCCACCCGCGTCTGGGTCTGGTGCCGCCCGACGAATTCATCCCCATCGCCGAGGAGTCGGGCCTCATCGTGCCCATGGGCTACTGGCTGCTGGGCGAGGCCTGCCGCCAGTTGCGGTCCTGGCATAACCAGGGTCTGCGCCATCTGACCATGGCCGTCAACCTGTCCGTGGTACAGGTTCTGGAGGAGGACTTCGTCGAACGCCTGGCGGCCATAATGCTGCAGCACGGCATCGACCCCGGGCAGATGACCCTGGAACTGACGGAAAGCATCTTCATGGAAGAAGACAGCCGCATCGCCCGCACCCTGACCAACCTGAAAACCCTGGGGGTCCACCTGTCCCTGGACGATTTCGGCACCGGCTATTCCAGCCTCAGCTATCTGAAGCGCTACGCGGTGGATGAAATCAAGATCGACCGGGCCTTTGTCCGGGATGTCTGCAGCGACCCCAGTGATGCCGCCATCGTCCGCGCGACCCTGCAGATGGCCCACAGCCTCGGTCTGGTGGTGGTGGCGGAAGGGGTGGAAACGGTTGATCAATTGGAGTTTCTGCAACAGTTTCGTTGCGACCATTACCAGGGCTTCCTGTTCAGCAAGCCGCTGCCCGGGGAAGACTTTTTCCCGCAGCTCCAGTCCCGCGGCGCCTTTCCCGACCTGATCGCCTGAAACCCGGGGGCGCGCCGGATTTTCCTTGTCTGTCCGCAGCCAAGGGGTTATTCTGCCCAGCCACGGACAGCGATGGCGGTTTTTTCTCGGCGGCTTCGGCGGCGTTTCAGGTTGCTTCAATGGTCTGTCAGCAACACCGTTTCCCACTCGATGATTTTGACGCCCTGCGGGTGCATCGACAGCTCTGCCCGGACGGCCCCGGTTTCCTGGAGAGCCCGGCGCCCAACCCGCGCCTGGGGCGGTACAGCATCGTACCCCTGCGCCGCCGGGAATCCTACCGCCTCGACGGCCAGGGCCTGGCATGCCTGACCGCAAATGGCGAAACCCTCCTGCCGGGCGATCCCTTTACCGCCTTGGAACGGATCCTGGCCCAGCGCCACTGTCGTCCCCGGCTCCGGGACTGCCCCTTTCCAGGCGGTTTTTTCGGCTTTTTCAGCTACGACTTGGCGGGCCGCATCGAGCAGCTCCCGCGGCGCGCCCGACGCGATCGGCCGGTGCCGGATCTGTGGCTGGACTGGGTCGACCTGACGGCGGTCTACGATCACCAACAGCGCCTTTTGACCCTGTCCTCCCTCGACACCGGCGACGACCTGCTCGTTTGGGAGCAGGAGATCCGCGACGCCCTGCGCAGCCCCCTGCGGGAGGAGCCGGGCTCCTCCCCGCCCCCCACGGCCATGGTCGCCCCCGAGCAGTTCCGGGCCATGATCGAACAGGCCCAAGACTATATCGCCGCCGGCCACATCTACCAGGCCAACCTGTCGGTGCGCTTCGACACCGCCACCACCCTGTCGTCCACGGAACTCTACCGCCGCCTGCGGCACATCAATCCCAGCCCCTTCGGCGGCCTGCTGCGCAGCCCCGGACTGGACATCATCTCCGCCTCGCCGGAACGCCTGTTCTCCCTGCGCGGCCGCACGGCGGAAACCCGGCCCATCGCCGGCACCCGGCCGCGTGGCTACCACCCGGCCGAAGATCGGGCTCTGGGCGAGGAACTCCTCGGCCATCCCAAGGAACGGGCCGAGCACATCATGCTGCTGGATCTGGAGCGTAACGATCTGGGCAAGGTCTGCCGCACCGGCAGCGTCGAGGTGGACGAATTCATGGTGCTGGAGCGTTATTCCCACGTCACCCACATCGTCTCCAATGTGCGCGGCGAGCTGCGCGACGGCATCGGCCCCTTCGCCCTGCTGCGCGCCATGTTTCCCGGCGGCACCATCACCGGCGTGCCGAAAAAGCGCTGCATGGAGATCATCGACGAACTCGAACCCGTCGGCCGCGGCACCTACACGGGCAGCGCCGGCTACCTCAGCGTCACCGGCGAGGTGGATCTCAACATCCTGATCCGAACCTTCCAGCGTTTTGCCGACGGCCTGACCTACCAGACCGGTGCCGGCATCGTCGCCGATTCCGTCCCGGAGCGCGAATGGCAGGAATGCCTGGCCAAGGGCCTAGCCCTGCGCCAGGCCCTGGAGAGGCCATGATCGTCAATCTGGACGGCGCCTTCATGGCCCTGGAGCAGGCCTGTCTGCCGGTTGGCGACGGCGCCCTGCTGTTCGGCGACAGCCTGTTCGAAACCCTGAAAGCCTACGACCGCAAGATTTGCTTCATCGAGGAACATCTCGACCGTCTGACCCTTTCCGCACGCTTGCTGGATTTTCCCGCCAACCGGGCCCGCCTGCACCAGGCCCTGCTGGAAACCGCCGAACGGCTGCCATGGCCGGTCAGTCGCCTGCGCCTGACCCTGACCCGGGGCGAGATGGCCGGGTTCGAACCCTGTTCCGAAACCGGCCGCTTCGTCATCACCGCCGTTCCCTACCGGGAACCGGGCGCTGCCGAGCACCAAACCGGGGCCGCCTGCCTGTGGGCGCCCAACCAACGGGTCAATCCTCTTTCCCATCTGCCGCAAATGAAGCGGGGCAACTATGCCGACTGCCTCTACGCCGCCCAATATGCCCGCCGCCTCGGCGCCCGCGAGGCCCTGTTCCGCACTCCGGCAGGAGAGGTGCTGGAGGGCGCCACCAGTAACCTGTTCATCGTCCGGGACGGTCGCCTGCTGACGCCCCCGGCCGGCGATCTGGTCCTGGCCGGCGTCCTGCGCCGCCAAACCCTGCAGGCCGCCGCCGAGCTTGGCCTGCCCACCCTGGAAGCAGCCATCACCGAAACCGACCTGCTGACCTCCGACGAAGCCTTCCTCAGCAACGCCCTTATCGACCTGCTGCCGGTGGCGGCCGTGGCCGGCCAAGCTCTGCGGCGCGGCCCCTGGGCGGAACGCCTGCGCAGACATATTCGCCAAAATGCAAAAGCTCCTTGACCGAAGCCGCACATCCCACTATAATCCCATCCACTTCGCCGAAGTGATGGAATTGGTAGACATGACGGTCTCAAAAACCGTTGCCCTCCGGGCGTGCCGGTTCGACTCCGGCCTTCGGCACCAAACAGAAAAAACAAGGGGTTACGCTGCAAAGCGTAGCCCCTTTGGTTTTTCAATTAACGGTTTTTTTGTGTATCTTCTCAGGTCTTTTAGTTAAATTTCAATGAGTTGCCTTGCTCTGACCTCTAAACAGACCGCGGAAAAATGGAGGGGGTTTGGATGTGTGAAACCAGACGCCCACAGAGCTGGTAGGGCGAAAATTCTTGCTCTTTTATGCTATATAGTTTCGGTCAAAATGCCAGCCCCATAGAAATGAACCACGACGAGAGTTGCACCTGATGCCCAAACCAAGCAAACGCCTAAAAAAGCCATTCTTTGCCGATCTGAGCGAAGTCATCATCACCCGCAACGGCGAATATGCAGATATCACCTATCGAGATCCGACGGTTGGCGGGATCAGCCTCAAGATAGGTCCCGACATCATTCTAATGAGTGACCAGGAGATCCTTGACCGGCAGCATGAAGTCCTGCTGGCCATGAAACAGGCGGTCGCCAATTACAAGCACGAGGCGGTTGAAATTCCCCTTGGCAAACCTCAGGTGGAATATTCTGAGCGCTGCGATCAGTGGGTGCCGCGCGGGGATGTCCTCCGGTGCGTCATCCATGACGAAGAGGGACGCAGAGCGGTCATTGAAATAGACGACAAGGAGTTCACCCTGGAGGAGTTCGGCACCATGCTCACAACCTTTTCAGGCTGGGGAATGCGGATTGTCTTCGTGCCGGAGGATGAACTGACAAAGCAACCTGATATCGTCATCAAAGATCCGACAGACTGATCATACTTAATTTGCCTGAAACCTATCTGAACGGAATATAATCACGGATGTCCGTCGAAACAGGACTCAAAGCCCGCCTCATATCAAAACCTGCTTGCATTATCCCATTTTGGGTTATATAGTTCCCAATATGGGAAACATCAACAGCAAAACATTTAGCATCAGCGACGCCCTGTTTACCAAAACACAGCAGCAGCTTCTGCGCCTTCTCTTTGGGCAGCCGGATAAAAGCTTTTATTCAAAGGAGATTGTAGATCGGGCAGGAATAGGCACCGGGACTGTCCTGCGAGAACTGGAACAACTCTCCGATTCTGGCCTTCTAACGGTTAAAAAGATCGGGAACCAGAAACATTACCAGGCAAACCCGTCATCGCCTATTTTCGAAGAACTGAAAGGAATCGTCCGCAAAACCTTCGGTCTTTCCGGCCCGTTGCGTCTCGCCCTGGACCAATTCAAGGACAAAATCAAGGTTGCCTTCATCTATGGTTCCATTGCGAAGGGATCAGACACTGCTGAAAGCGACATCGATTTGATGCTGATTTCGGACCAGTTGACCTACCCGGACCTGCTTGTCAGCTTTTCCGAGCTGGAAACCCAGTTGGGAAGAAAGATCAACCCGACGATTGATACCATCGAAGAGTTCCGAAACAAAATAACAGCGGAAAGCAACTTTGTTGTCAGGGTGATGGAGCAACCCAAAATTTTTCTGATCGGATCGCAAGATGACCTCCCGGTCGGTTAAAAATCAGTTCAATGAGGCAATAGCTACCAGTCGCTGCCAAAGCAAAGGCAAGCGCTCCTGGCTTGCACGGTCTGGTGGCAGATGCCCCGAAAGGGCCTCTCGGAATTCTTCTGTGGTTATGAATCGTGACATTGTCTTGGCAATATATTCTTTCAGCTCAGCCTCAATCACTGAAAGCTCATCCAAAAACCCAGCGCGCCCATCAATAACCGTCACAATATCTTCCAAGTCGTGACTCCCCCAATAATCATCATTCCCGCGCCCGAAAAAAGCCTCCAATTTCGTCGCAATAAAATGAGCGGGGGTAACAAGCCGAATAGCAAGGTCTTCGTTCAGCGAAACGGTTTCTGCATTATTGATGGCATCGGAATACCAACGGTTGCTGAAACCCAGAATGCTTTCGTCTGTCGGCATAACATCGAGAGTGATCCCATCGAGTTTCCAGCGACAGGTCACCCCTTGGTCAATCTCTTGGGAGCAGCCAAGTTCCCGCAACCGCTCTTCCAGCTGCCAATATTCGTTTCGCGACAGCACCTCGACGATCACATCGACATCATGTGTAACCCGTACATCAGGTGCTGCCTCATCGGTGATGAACAATGCAGTCGTGCAACCACCAAGGAAAACCAACCGATCAAGCAAAGGCTCCAACCGCTCGGCAACCAGGCAGAGCATCTGGAGATTTATTTCTTTAACCGCTACCATTGGCCCCCCAAACGCTTCCGCATCTCAGAAACAGCGAGGTCCCTCTCACGAGCTTTACCGCCACGAATGGCATCCACCAGGACAAGTAACTCGTACAGCCTCTGATCCGCAAGAGCGGCCTGGGGTGCGGAACGATAAAGCGGAGAAAAAGAATACCCACGCACCTCCCCTTGCGGATACGGCCAGACGGGAGGAGGCTCATCGCTCGCTAAAATCATCCCTTTCAACGGTTCCGCTGCATAACCGGTCGGCACTCCACGCGTCAGTTCCCCCCTCTCGGGAACAAACGCATACTTCAGACCATGTACAAGGAATTCCTCAACCGCCTTCAAAGCGGGTTTTGGATTTTTACCCCCGACAAAATCCGCCACCAAAAGGTTTGCTGCCAGGCAACGCTTCACCCCTGCATTGATTTCTGATGCGCTCATCGACAACTCATTTGCCAACTGCACATAGCTCCAGGAGCGATCACCCATTGCAACAAGCTTGAGCACAACCAATATGTCTTGTGGCTTTAAGTTCATGACCATATTCTATTCGCGAATCGCGAATAGCGCAAGAAAAATTTTACAGAAAGAATCTGTCTTCTCAACCGGGTTAAATATTCTTGAAGAAATAAGAAATTCATCCAAGGAGAATTTAGCTGTAAATATTGCTTCAGACAAAAATCTCGGGGGTATATTCCGGGGTAGCCTTAAAGATGAAAGTCTAAAAAACAAAATGTTCTCAGGCCACTAGAGCGATTTTTCGACTCCGGCCTTCCCCTAAAAAACCCGCCTTAACGGCGGGTTTTTGTGTTTTGATGGCTGCAATTCGTCGGTTGAAATTGAAGATTGTTTTTGTTTCATGAACTGAAAGGGAACAAGGACCATCCCTATGCGGGACGCCTGCGACAGCTCAAATAGCTTGCCCCGGGCCGATTACCAGACCTTCCGCAAAGGCCTTGAGAGCGCCGACCCGGCGATTTTCGCCAATGTGATCACCGGCCCGACCCGGGTGACCAGCTATCTGCCGGACCGGCTGTTAAAGCACCTGGAACAGGCGTTCCTCAAGGAAGGCGGCCTGCGGGAGCGAATGACCAAGGCCCGTCTGGCAGCAAGGAAGACCCGCTTAGCAACCACGGTAACAAAAAGGACCCCAACGCCTGAGCGGCCCTGAAGTCCCTGCGGCCCTTTGGGTCCCTGTACTCAATCCCCCAGTCTCACCTCATCTCCCGCAGCGCCGCCAGCGCCTGCTCGACCACGGCTTGCGGTTCCGCCGTGCCGTCCAGCACCTGGTGCGCCACCTCGCGATAGAGGGCTTCGCGGGCGGCCAGCACCTCGGCCATCTCCTCGGCGATGGGCCGGCCGGTGAGGGTCGGGCGTTGGGCGGTTTCGGGATCGGCATGGAGACGGGCGGCCAGCACGGCGGCGGGGGCGGCGAGGTAGAGAACAATGCCGTGCTCCCGCATGAATTGACGGTTGGCCGCGGCCAGCACCATGCCGCCGCCGGTAGCGACCACGGTGGCCGGCCGGGTCACGGCACGCAGGGCGGCGCTTTCCCGCTGCCGGAAGCCCTCCCAGCCCTCCTCGGCGACAATTTCGGCCACGGTCCGGCCGGCGCTTTCCAGCAGATGGCGATCCGTATCGACGAAGTCGTAACCCAAGGCCCGGGCCAGGGCCCGACCGATGGTGGTCTTGCCGGAGGCGCGCGGGCCGACAATGAAAACGGTGGCGGTCATGGGGCAGGCTCCTTGCGCATTACAGGGCGACTCGTGCCTCGGGATCGAATGGATTGCGGCGCCGGGCCAGGCTGAAGAGATAGGGATAGTCCTGCTGCAAATGCAGCAGATAGGCCAGCCATTCGCGGCGCAGACGCAGGTAGGCCCGTTCCAGGTCACCCGCCAGATGTTGCGCATCCAGATCCGAAAAATGCCTGAGATCGCTGCGGTGGGACAATTCCTCTTCGAGGTGCAAAATGGCCCACATGAGCTCGCTGAAGGTGGCGTGTTCCAGCATGTTGGGGTTTTCCAGAATCCGCAGCAACTGCTCGCGCTTGGCGGCCAGAAAATCCTTCAGTTCCTGCACATCGCCGCGGCGGACGTCCAGCTGGCAGCTTTGGTCCCGGACCGCCCGCAAGGCTTTGACAAAGCGGGCACTATCCCAGTCGGCATCGATTTTGAACCGCTGCCGGGCCGCCTCCGCCTGGCCGTCGAAGGCCACGAAGCGGGCCAGCAGATCGGTACCGCAGTTGCTGAAAAAGGAACCGATGATCATGTTGAGCTTGTGCAACCGCGCCCGCTTCTCCCGCACCTCCAGCACCCGGTGGAAGATCATGGCGACCAGCAGGATTTCGATGAAGACAAAGGCGATGTCGCCCACCAGGTAGATGAAGATATGATGGGCGTCGCGAAACATGACAAAATGCAGCACATAGACCAGGGCAGAGGCCGCCAGCAAGCCAATCCCCAAACCGACCTGCCAACTCCAGAACTTCATGGCGCGACTCCCCCTCGAAAAAAATACGGCCACCAAAGCCTGCCGCCGGGCAGCAGGGATCGAAACCACCAAAACAGGCCGCCATACTCTAGAACCGAACACCGGCCAGGTCAAGGGCAACCGACAAGCCTGCAGGCGATACCTCGGGATGGGGATGGCCCTCCTGCTTCCGCATGTCTGTCAACAGCCAACAGGGATAAACCACCCTTCGCCTGTGGATAACCAGACTGCCACCCCACCATCCTTCTGAACTCCTGGCAGATTGCCCGCTTTTTAAGCACAAAAAAAGTGAACCCTGCCAGATGGAAAAAGGGTACCGGCCATGGAAAACCGCCGCCCATTTCCTCGCCCGATGCCGGGCAAAACGCCAAGGTCCCGGCCGCTGGTCCAGAGTCTACAGATTATTTCCATCCCAACCAGGTCCATGCTCAAATAAACCTTTGTCGTATCCAATAGCATATGTTAACTTTCTGACACATAGCATTTTAAAGCATTAACCAGCGTTTTGTGCATAAGGATTTCCGACTGGAATCAGGGGAGATGCGACTTGCCGACAGGAGCCGGGTTGACCTTCAGGAAAACTCCACCAGCCGGCCCTCAACATCCGGGCCCGCCGGCCCTGCCCTTTTTGCTGATGGCCGCCTGCTGGACCCTGGCCATCTTCGCCCTGGGCGGTTGGAATTATTATCAGGCGCGCCAGGCGGCCCTCGAAAATGCCCGGACCGCCGCCCGGCACAGCTTCGGCAAGGATCTCACCTTCCGGCGCTGGGCAACCGCCCATGGCGGCGTATATGTCCCCACCAGCAAAACAACTCCCCCCAACCCACACCTGGCCCACCTTGCCGAACGTGATATCCAGACGCCCTCGGGTCGACGGCTGACCCTGGTCAATCCGGCCTACATGATCCGTCAGGTGCATGCCCTGGCCGACCGGGATTTCGGCGTCCGCGGCCACCTCACCAGCTTGATGCCCCTGCGTCCCGACAATGCGCCGGATTCCTGGGAAACTGCCGCCCTGAAACGTTTGGAACAGGGCCAGCCCGAGGAGTGGTCCCTGGAGCGTCTCGATGACGGACCCTACCTGCGCCTGATGCGGCCCATTGTCATGGAACAGGGCTGCCTCAAATGTCATGGGCGGCAAGGTTTCAAAGTCGGCGCGGTACGCGGCGGCATCAGCGTCTCGGTACCCTGGGAACCCTACCGGCGCGCCATGCAGGCCGTGCTGCCCGGCTACCTGTTGGGCTACGGCGGCCTCTGGGCCCTCGGCCTGCTCGGCATCGGCTGCAGCCGGCGCCAAATTCACACCCACCTGCTGGCACGTCGACACAATGAACAGCGCCTGCAGCATTGGCACGACCTCATGCACACCATCATCCAGCACGATCCCAATGCCATCGCGGTGCTGGACCGGGAATTGCAATATCTATTTGTCAGCGATCGGTTTCTGGCCGATTACCGGGTCGGCGAACGGCAGGTTATCGGCCGCCGGCACTACGAGGTGTTTCCCGATATCCCTGAAAAGTGGCGCGAGGTCCATCGGCGGGCTTTGGCCGGCGAGGTCCTGTGCGGAGCGGAAGACCGGTTTCCGCGCCAGGACGGCAGCATCGACTGGACGCGCTGGGAATGCCGCCCCTGGCATGACGGCAACGGCGAAATCGGCGGCATCATTCTGTATACCGAGGTGATTACGGAACGCAAAATGATGGCGGAAGAACTGCAGCTGCGTTCCCGGGAACTGCAGGAACGCAATGCCGAACTGGAACGCTTCATCTATACCGTGTCCCACGATTTGAAAAGCCCTCTGGTGACGGTAAAGTCCTTCCTCGGCTTCCTGGAACAGGATCTGGCCGACGGCGATGCGGAGAACATTGCCAAGGACCTCCGGTTCATGCGCGACGCCACGGCCAGAATGGGACAACTTCTCGAGGAGCTTCTGGAATTGTCGCGCATCGGCCGCCTTGTCAACCCACCGGTCGCCCTGTCCTTCCACGACCTGGTGCAGGAGGTGGCGGACCTGCTGGCGGGTCGGATTCTCGAACGCCAGGTCGCTGTCGACATCCAAGATGCCGGAGATTTGCACCTGTTCGGCGACGCGCCGCGCCTCCGGGAGATCTGGCAGAACCTCATGGAAAACGCCATCAAATACATGGGCGTTCAGCCCCGGCCGCGCATCGAGGTCGGCGCCCGGGGGAGCGGCGCGGAAACCGTTTTTTTCGTGCGGGACAACGGCGTGGGCATCGAACCGCAATATGCCGAAAAAATTTTCTGCCTGTTTGAGAAGCTGGATCGACAGAGCGAGGGCAGCGGCCTCGGCCTGGCCCTTGTGAAACGCATCGTGGAACTGTATAAAGGTCGAATCTGGCTGGAATCGGACGGCAGCGGCCAAGGCAGCTGCTTCCGATTCACCCTGCCGGAAGCCTTTAACCATCCTTCAGGGGGGGAAGCATGAAAGGCGAACCGATTGTCATTTTGCTGGCCGAGGACGATCCGGCCCATGCCGAAATCGTGCGGCGCAACCTGGCGGGTTCCCACGTCGCCAACCATCTCCACCATGTAACGGACGGACAGGAGGCCCTCGACTACCTGTATCATCGCAACCGCTACGCCGAACCTGGACAGGCGCCGCGCCCCGGTCTCATCCTGCTGGATCTGCGCATGCCGAGGGTGGATGGCCTGGAGGTTCTCAAGGTGGTCAAGAACGACCCGGAATTGATGCGCATTCCGGTGGTGGTGCTGACCACCTCGGCGGCCGAATCGGACATCGCCAAGGCCTACGAATGCCACGCCAACAGTTACCTGGTCAAACCGGTCGACTTCTCCCACTTCGTATCGCTTTTGAAAACCCTGGGATACTATTGGCTGGTATGGAACCAGAACCCCTACTAAAGCAATGAGGAACCGCCCTTGAACGTTCCGCAAAAACAGATCCTGATCGTCGAAGACGAAGCGGCCCATGCCGAAGCTATTGCCCGGGCCTTCCGCAAAGGACTTTCGAATGCCGCGCTGACCATCTCCGGTTCGCTCCAGGAATACCGCCTGGCCATCACCCGCGGTCTGCGGCCGGACATTGTCCTGATGGATCTGAACCTGCCCGACGGCAGCGCCATGGATGCCCTCGCCGCCCATGACGGCGACCAGGCCTGGCCCATCGTGATCATGACCGCCTACGGGGACGAAAAGCTGGCGGTGGCCGCCATGAAAGCCGGCGCGCTGGATTACATCGTCAAATCCAGCGAAACCTTCGCCGGCATGCCACAGGTCGTCGAGCGCGCCCTGCGGGAGTGGACCCTGCTGCAACAGCAGAAGATCATGGAAAAGTCCCTGCGGGAGAGCGAGCAGCGCTTTCGCACCCTGTTTCAGGATATTCAGACAGTCGCCGTGCAAGGCTACACGGAGGAGGGCACCATCCGCTTCTGGAACCTCGCTTCGGAAAAACTTTACGGGTACAGCGCCGCCGAAGCTCTCGGTCGAAATCTCCTGGAACTGCTGGTCCCACCGGAGCAGCACGAAGCCCTGCGCGCGGCCATCCTCGAGATGGCAGCGACGGGCCAGGCCCCGCCCGGCGGAGAACTGACCCTGGTGCGAAAAAACGGTTCCACCGTCACCGTGTATTCCAACCATACCATCCTGCGCAAGCCGGGGGCGCCCGCCGAACTGTTCTGCTTCGATATCGATCTCACGGAGCGCAAACGCGCCGAAGCGGAGTTGCAGAAGCTGAGCCTGGCGGTGGAACAGAGCCCGGCGGCAGTCATGATCACCGATCCCTGCGGGGTGATCGAATACGTCAATCCCCGCTTTACCCGCATCACCGGCTATGCTCTGGAGGAGATCCTCGGGCGCGACGCCGACCTGCTGACCTCGGTGAGCCTGTCCCCGGAACAGATCCGGGAACTCCGCAAGATTCTGGCAACGGGGCAGGAATGGCAGGGGGAACTGCACAGTCGGCGCAAGGACGGCGGCAGTTTCTGGGAATCGGTGTCCATCTCGCCGGTGCGCGACCCGATGGGCACCATCACCCATTACGTGGCGGTCCGCGAGGACATCACCGAGCGCAAACGGCATGAAGCCGAACTGGAATACCTCTCGACCCATGACGAACTGACCGGGCTGGCCAACCGGGCCCTGCTGCAGGATCGCCTCGAGCAGGCCGTGCGACACGCCTATCGGTCGGGGCACCTGGTGGCCGTCATGCTGCTGGATCTGGATCGGTTCAAATTCATCAACGACAGCCTCGGCCACGCCTTCGGGGATGAACTGCTGCGTTCCGTGGCCCAGCGACTGCAACGCTCCGTGCGCGAAGTGGACACGGTGGCCCGCCTGGGCGGCGACGAATTCGTCCTGCTGTTGACCGAGTTGACGGCGGCCGAGAATGCCCGCTTGCTGGCCGGCAAAATCCTCGGCAGCCTGGAATCTCCCCATCGCCTCCAGGGCCGCGAAGTGACCCTGACCGCCAGCCTGGGCATCAGTATCGCTCCCTATGATGGCTGTGACGTCGCCACCCTCATCAGCAATGCCGACATCGCCATGTACCAGGCCAAAAAAAATCGCGGGACCTTTGCCTTCTATGCCGCCGAAATGAATCAGCGCGTTTGCGAAACCCTGGAACTGGAAAGCGCCCTGCGCCTGGCCCTGGAACGACAGGAACTGTTCCTGCATTACCAGCCGAAAGTCGATTTGGCTTCCGGTCGAATAGTTGGCTGCGAAGCCCTGCTGCGTTGGCAGCACCCCGAACGCGGGTTGGTGGCACCGGCCGAATTCATCCCCCTTGCGGAGGAAACCGGCCTCATCGTTCCCATCGGCCGTTGGGTATTACAGGAAGTTATCCGCCAGGTCAAAGCCTGGCAGGGTAGCGGACTGAAAACGCCGGCGGTAGCCGTCAACATCTCCGCCCGGCAGTTCCGTACCGGCGATCTGCCGCATCTGATTCGCAAAATTTTGGCCGACAGCGGCCTGGAACCCGGTTTCCTGGAGTTGGAATTGACCGAAAGCATGATCATGGACGATCCCGCCAAGGCGGAAATGACCCTGCGGGCGGTCAAGGACCTGGGCGTCAGTCTGAGCCTGGACGATTTCGGCATGGGCTATTCGAGCCTCAATTATCTGCGCCGTTTTCCCTTCGACAACCTGAAAATCGACCGCTCCTTCATCCGCGACGCCACCAGCAATGCCAGCGAGGCCGCCGTGGTAACCAGTATCATCAGCATCGCCCATAATCTCGGCATCGCCGCCATTGCCGAGGGAGTTGAAACCCAACGGCAGCTCGCCTTCCTGAGACAGAACGGCTGCGACACCTTCCAGGGCTATCTGTTCAGCAAACCTCTGCCGGCGGAGCAGTTCGCCGACCTGTTACGCGAGGATCGCCGACTGCCCGACGCTTGGCTGCAACCGGCCTGTTCGCAGGAAATCTGTTGAGATGAGACGAGCCCAAGGTTCGGCACACCCATCACCAGGCAAGCAGCAGGGAGCATCCCCCATGCGGACTGACGGCCACCTGCTTCCCAGGCCAACTCCAAGCCCTTTCAGGATGCTCCGCCGCGCTCTGCCGGCGGCATGGGCGCTGTTGGGCATACTGTTTCTGCCAGCTTTGCTCCCATCCCGGGCAGCGGCGGCGCCCGCCGGACCTTCCCGAGCCGACGTCCCCCTCCGGGCGGCCAGCGAATACGATTATCCGCCCTTTGCCGTTGTCACGGCGGAGGGCCAGGCGGACGGTTTCTCTGTCGAACTGCTGCGGGCCGCCCTGCACGCCATGGGCCGGCAGGTGGTCTTCGAGGTCGGCCCGTGGAATCGCATCAAGGACGATCTGACGGCGGGTCGCATCCAGGTTTTGCCCCTGGTGGGCCGAACACCGGAACGGGAGGCGCTGTACGATTTCACCTTTCCCTATCTTACCATGCACGGCACCCTCATCGTTCGCCGGGACGAAAGGTCAATCCATGATCTGGACTGCCTCCGTGGCCGGCAGGTGGCGGTCATGGGCGGCGACAACGCCGAGGAGTTCCTGCGGCGGAACCGCATCGGCGCCACCATCGTCACCACCGAAACCTTCGAGCAGGCCCTGCGCGAACTGGCCGCAGGCCGCCACGACGCGGTAGTCATCCAAAAACTGGTGGCCCTGCAACTGATGAAACAATTGGGTCTCACCAACCTGAAACCGGTCGGGCCGCCCCTGGACGGCTTCGTCCAATCCTTGTGCTTTGCGGTCAAAAAGGGCGACAGCGCCCTTTTGAACGTCCTCAATGAAGGTCTGGCCCTGGTCATGGCCGACGGCACCTACCAGCGCCTGCGGGTCAAATGGTTCGCTCCCATCGAGGCGGCTGCCGCAGGACGCAGCCGTATCGTGGTGGGGGGCGACAACGATTACGCGCCCTACGAGTATCTGGACAAAAACGGCGAACCCGCCGGTTACAACGTCGATCTGACGCGGGCCATCGCCAAACAGCTGGGCTTGGCGGTAGAGATCCGTCTCGGCCCCTGGAGCCGCATTCGAGAAAGCTTGAAGAAGGGCGAAATCGACCTCATCCAAGGGATGTTCTATTCCCCCGAACGCGACCGGGATTTTAATTTTTCGCCCCCCCATACCCTAATCAGCCATGTCGCGGTATTCCGCAACGGCACTGCGCCACCGGCCACCATGGCGGATCTGGCCGGAAAAAGGCTGCTTGTCATGGAGGGCGACATCATGCACGATGCCGCCGAGCGCCAGGGCTATGCGGAACAGCTCATCCGGGTGAAAACCCAGCAGGAAGCCCTGCGCCTGCTGGCCGAGGGGCAGGGTGACTACGCCCTGGTGGCCAAGGTACCCGCCCTGTTCTGGATCAGGGCCCACAACTGGAATAACCTTACAATTGCCGAGCCGTCCCTGCTATCGGCCGAATACTGCTACGCCACGCCGGGCAACAACCAGGCCCTGCTGGCACAGTTTACGGAAGGCCTGGCCGCCATCAAGGCCACGGGCGAGTACCGGGACATCCATTCCCGTTGGCTGGGCGTCTATGAAGCCCCCCGGATAGGCACCGCCGATATTCTCAAATATTCCCTGTTCGTCGCCGCCCCCATCACCCTGCTGCTGTTCGGCTCCCTGCTCTGGTCGCGCAGCCTGCAACGCAAGGTTCGGCACCGGACGGCCGAATTGAGCAGGGAAGTGACCGAACGGCTGCAGAAAGAACAGGAAATCCGCGCCAAAAACCGGGAACTGGACGAGAAAAACGCCGAGTTGGAAAGCTTCATCTTTACCGTGTCCCACGATCTGAAAAGTCCCCTGGTCACTCTGAAAACCTTTCTCGGCTATTTCGAACAGGATCTGGCCGACGGCGACCAGGAAAAGATCCAGACGGATCTGCATTACATGCACACCGCCGCCGACAAGATGAATCGGCTGCTGGTGGATCTGTTGGAAATGTCCCGGGTCGGTCGGCTCATGGCCACACCGGAACGGGTCACCTTCCGGCAGGTGGTCGACGAAGCCCTGGCCCTGGTGGCCGGCTCCCTGACGGAAAAGGGTATCCGGGTCCGAGTCGAAGAGGTTTGCCTGGAATTCTGGGGGGATCGGGGACGCTTGGTGGAACTCTGGCAGAATCTGGTCGACAATGCCGTCAAGTACATGGGGAACCAGCCCGAGCCGGCCATCGAGATCGGCCTTGAACAGCGCCCGGACGGCCCGGTGTTCCATGTCCGGGACAACGGCATGGGCATCGAGCCGGCCTTTCAGGAGAAGATTTTCGGCCTCTTCAACCAGCTGGATCCCAAGGCCGAGGGCTCCGGCCTGGGCCTGGCCCTGGTCCGAAAAATCGTCGAACTCTACAACGGGAAGATCTGGGTGGAATCCGCCGGCCTGGGCCAGGGCTCTTGCTTTCGCTTCACACTGCCCACCGCCCTGATGGATGCTCAGCCGGCAGCGAGTACCGCAGCAGGCGGCGCTTGATTCGGGTTAGGCCTCGCTGTCACAAGCCCCCGCCCGGCCCCGGCCTTCGTCCACCCCGCGACTGATGAGCAGAGCCAGGGCGAACAGGACAATGCAGAACAGGATGGCGGTGTGCAGGCCGAACAGGGCCTGCAGCACACCGATGGCCAGCACTCCGAACACCCCGGCCAACTTCATGGCCATGCCCCAGAAGCCGAAAAACTCCGCCGAACGACTGCGCGGCGAAAACAGGCCCACCAGGGTCCGGGTGGTGGACTGGCAGGAGCCCAGGCTCAGCCCGGCGACGCAGCCCACCACCAGAAACACGTACTGGGCCTGCCAGTCGAGACCGAGGGAAGAACGCGCCATCTCGGTCAGCAGCGGCGTCAGGTAGATCAGGGCGATGGCCGCCATCCACATGACCAGGGTCACGGCGTAGGTGCGCAGCGCCCCCAGGCGATCCTGGAGATAACCGAAGCCGACGGCGCCGAGGGCGGCGGTGATCTGCACGATGACGAACATCAGGGTCCGCACGTGAGCCTGCCAGCCGATGACCTGGGCGCCGTAGATGAAGGCATAGGTGATGATGATGTAGATGCCGCTCATGGCAAAAAACACCGAAGCCAGCAACACCGCCAGGTCCCGGCGGCGGCCGATATGGCCCAGGGTGGCGCGCACCCGATCCAAACCGATGCCGAGGTAACTGCGGCCGGCCGGCAATGGTTGCGGTCGGCCCCGCTCGCGCAGCCAGACGAAGGTCGGAATGGCCGCCACCAGAAAGAAAAAGCCCGCCCACGGTCCCACCCAGCGGATACGTTGAAAGTTCTCCGCGCTGACTTCGCCCAGAAACAGCAGCACGAACACCGCCGAGCACATGCCGCCGACGTAGCCCATGGCCCAACCGAAGCCCGATATCTTGCCGAGATCCTGCGGCGGGCCGAGCTCCGGCAGAAAACTGGCGATGAAGGCCTCGCCGATACTGTAGGCGAAATTGGAAACCACCAGCAGCACCACCCCCAGCAGGGCATAGCCCGGGGCGACGCAATACAGGGCGACGGTGGCGACCACGGTAAGCAGATAGCTGGCGAACAGAAACCGCTTCTTGCCGGCGGTATGGTCCATGATGGCCCCGGCCACCGGTGAACAGATCACCACCAGCAGGTAACCGCCGGCCAGGGAAAGACTCCACAGCAGGTTGCCGAGACGATAATCGGGCGCATCGCCGACGATGACGCGGGTGAACAGGTCGCCGAACACCACGGTGATGATGAGCAGGGTATAGGCCTGGTTGGCGAAATCGAACATGGCCCAGCCGAAAATTTCCCGCTTGGGCGCCCGCACGGGCAAGGAGAGGGAAGCAGTATCGGTCGCCGGGCCGTTGTTCTTCTCCATCGGTACTGCCTCCTTGAACGAATCCATCGGGATTCTAAAACAAACTTACCGTTGTCAGTGCAGCATCAGGGTAATGGTCCTTGCCGCGAGGGGATACATGACCAGGCTCATTGGTTAATCTTTTCACACCATCAGGCCACATCGCAGGTCACCCGGTTGCGGCCGGCCTGCTTGCTTTGATACATGAGTTGGTCGGCGCGCCGGATCAGGCTTTCAGCCGAATCTTCCGTCCTTGCCAGAGTGCCGCCGATACTTATGGTGACACCGAGCCTGGTACCGTGGTGCAGAATAAAGGATTCCTCAACCAGCATGCGCACCCGCTCGGCGACCTGGAACAGGGTCGCCGGATCCACGTTCCGCAGCAGGCACACGAATTCCTCACCACCCCAGCGGCTGAAGCTGTCGAAGGGCCGACAATTGCTTTTAAGGGTATTGGCCACCAGCTTGAGGACCTCGTCGCCCATCTCATGGCCATAGGTGTCGTTGACCGATTTGAAGTGATCGATATCAAAAAACAGCAGACCGACGGGCCATTCGAAACGGTAACGCTCCTGCAGACGAATCTCCAGTTCCCGCTCCATGCCGGTGCGGTTGATCAGGCCGGTCAGGGGATCGACCAGGGCCAGCCGCCGCATTTCTTCCAGCAGCAGCAGAATCCCGCTTTTTTCACTGAGATCCGCGAACAGTTCCACCGCGCCGACGACGTTCCCGGCAGGGTCATGGACCGGGTTGATGCGCACCCGCACCGGCAGGCGGTGACCGCCCTTATGATGCAGAAAAACATCGGCCTCGGCACTCTGGTCCTGTTCCATGGCCTTGACCAAGGGGCAATGCTCCGTGCAAAGCAGCAGGCCTTCGGCATTGACGTGCCGGAGCAGATTGTCCTGGCAGCGGGTGCCCAGCATCTCGCCGGACCTGAAACCGGTAATGTGCTCGGCGGTCCGGTTCCAGAAAGATATGGTCCGCTGGCGGTCGACGAAATAGACCCCATCGGACAGGCTGTCGAGCAGTTGGCGGAAACCGGGCATGAATGTTTTCAATGGTTCTCCTCCAAAACGAAAGCTTGGTCATTCCCGAAAACCGGATTAATCATGTCCAGATAAAAAACTATAAGAGAACTGCCCGCCGATATACAAAGTAAATTTTCCCTCTCGCCGACTTCCATGCTTGACGGCGACCCCGGCACCGATATAGCTTTCTATAAACAACGATGCCCCATCTCTCCCTGATCAGTGAGGAATGCATGCGAATTCCGGCTACCCGATCCCTTCTGCTCATCTTGTTGCTGCTGAACGGCGCCTGTTTGCCCGGCCGTACTCCTGGCCGGCAGCCCGAATCGGCCCGCAATATCATCCTTTTCATCGGTGACGGCATGGGTGCCGAGCATCGCACCGCGGCGACCTGGATGCAACATGGCCCCGAAGGCCGCTTGGCCATGGACGGCCTGGCGATATCGGGCTGGGCCGATACCCTCAACCATGCCGGGGAGGTCACGGACTCGGCGGCAGCCGCCACCGCCCTCGCCACCGGCGTCCGAACCCTTAATGGTCGACTGGGCCTGGATGCCGAAGGCCGGCCCCTTCCCACCATCCTGCAGCGCGCCCAACAGCAGGGCAAAAGCGTCGGCTTGGTCACCACCACCCCCGTCACCCATGCTACCCCGGCGGCGTTTGCCGCCCGCGCCCTCAGCCGCCGCGAAGCGGACAACATCGCGACCCAACTGGCGGAGGCGAACCTGGATGTGCTCCTGGGCGGCGGTGAAAGCGATTTTCTGCCGCCGGAGGAAACCGGTTGCCATCCGCAACCGGGACGGCGCCGGGACGGCCGCAACCTCATCGACGAACTGCGCCGGCAAGGGGTCCGCCAGGTCTGCAGCGCGGACCAATTGGCCGCCCTTGAATGGTCCGCGGGGGACCGGGTACTGGGCCTGTTTGCCGACGGCGGCCTAGTGCGCCCCTTTGCCCCAAGCCTGGCCGAAATGACCGGCGCCGCCATCGCGATGCTGGCCGCCAATCCCCGCGGATTTTTCCTGATGGTGGAAGGCGGCCAGATCGACTGGGCCAGCCATGACAACGACGCCGTCCATGCCATCGGCGACACCCTCGGTCTGGACGAAGCGGTGCGGGTCGCCCTGGAGTTTGCCGCCGGCCGTTCCGATACCCTGATTATCGTCACCGCCGATCACGAAACCGGCGGTATGGAACTGCAGCGGCCCACCCCCGGGTCGGCCGACGCTGATTGCCTCTTCGTCATGCCCGACGGCGCGTCCTTCTGCGTCACCTGGACCTCCAAGGACCACACCCATCGGCCTGTTCCCACCACGGCGGAGGGACCTGGCAGCCGGCGACTGCGGGACCGCCATCACCTGACCCATATTCATGACGTCATGGAACAGGTCATGCGATAAGCACGGGATAGCCGACCCGGGTCAGGAATTCTTTGGTCACCCTTCCCAATCGTTCATCGAGTCTGGCGAACACCTCCCCTTGCAGGGCTGCCGACAGGGAACCGTAAAAGGCTTCGGCGATGCCGCCGGTGATGCAGGCGATGGTGTCGCTGTCACCGCCGATGGATATGGCGTTGCGGACGGCATCTTCGTAGTCGGCCGCCTCGAAAAAGGCCTGCAGAGCCTGGGGCACGGAGCCCTGGCAGGAGACGTCGAATCGGTAGCCGGGGCGGATGTCAGCCAGGGTCGGGGAAAAGTCGTAACCGAAGCGTTCTTTGATGAAGGCTCGAATCGCCGCCTTGTCCTCACCCCTGCGGGCCAGAAAGATGGCCGCGGCCGTGGCTTGGGCGCCCTTGATGCCTTCGGGATGATTGTGAGTGACGGCGGCACTGCGCCGCGCCTCGGCCAGCACCCGGTCCAGATCGCCGAAAAACCAGCCCACCGGGCTGACGCGCATGGCGGAACCGTTGCCGAAGGAATAGTAGGGCTCCAGTTCCGGACCAGAGGCCCACATGCGAAACCGGCCGCCGTAGCCCGCCAGGGGATAAAGCAGAAAATACTCCTTCAGTTTGTCGCGAAACGGCACGCCGCTCAGCAGACTGTCGGCCTGGGCCACGGTCAGTACCGTATCATCGGTAAAATGGCAATCCTGGTGAAACAGTTCGAATTTCTTGTGCTTGATATTGTGCCATTCGAAACGTGAGCCGATGATGTCTCCGGCGATGGCGCCCAGCATGGCGAATCCTCCTTTCATGTCTGCGGCAGTCCGGGTGGCGGCATCCGTTATATCTTTACGAACCAGCCTCAGACCATCGCCGTATACCCGGAAAAACGACCTTTCCTTTTTCCCGCCGCTCGTTATATACTCCCGGTCCTGTTCATAACACAACGCTTCGCCGACCAGCCTCCGGCGAAGGGTGATGTCTGTTTCGGAACGAGGAGCTATTCGTGGACTTTCTGCTGGAATCCCTGCTCGCCTCCCTGGACCTGATCCTGGCCATGGACCGCGAAGTCTACCTGACGGTCTGGACCTCCCTGTACGTCTCCCTCATCGCCATCGTCTTCGCCGCCCTCATGGGCGTGCCCGCCGGTTTGGCCATCGGGTTGGGACGGTTTCGCGGCCGGCGGCTGGTCATTACCCTGCTCAACACCCTCATGGCTCTGCCCACCGTCGTCGTCGGCCTGGTGGTGTACG
>Ga0334886_1000038_pt1 | contig 200342 bp, 137 predicted proteins | sample GraSluR1_MG_9_FD_207232 | JGI IMG/M metagenome (GOLD analysis project Ga0334886, IMG submission 207232) | Sludge microbial communities from methane-producing bioreactor in Wageningen University, Netherlands - Granular Sludge_27_06-R1 | ecosystem: Engineered > Bioreactor > Anaerobic >...
TGAAGCACTTAACGCCATATCAATACGAAAGGTGTTATCTTGAGATTGCCCAAGAAAAACACAAATCAAACAACGTCAACAAAAATACTCTCTTAATTTACCCTTGACTTTTGGGGGGCAGTACATCCCTGCTGGCAAATACCTCAATGGAAGAGGGGGGAAGCATCAAATAGACAGTCTTGCTATCTATCCCTTTTCAGCACCATTTGTGTTTCCTACACGGCTTATTGCCGAGGCTAAGCTATACGACCCAAATAAAAGTAATAACAAGGTCGGTATCAGCATAGTCCGAAACTTGCATTCAACTTTGATCGATCTTGAACAAACACTTCCAAGAGATAGGAATTTGCGTTTGGATGAAAACTGGGATGAAGAGACTACCTGCAATTATCAGGGAGGGATTTTCTCAACTGCAGAGTTTTCTAAGGATGCCTTTGAGTATGCCAATGCTTATAGTATTGATACTGTATGTTTAGAAAACCAAGTTAAAGGAATATCTCTTTTCAAAATTGTGAGTGATATTCAAGAATGCATAGAAGAGTGCAAACACTGTTGTCCCCCTTTTCATCATTGTCTTGAATTTCACCATGAGCATTTCAGGAGATTGTTTCATCCCAAATACTATGAAGAGCTTCATTGTGTTGGCAATTACTCCGAACTAACCTCTGAAGGGAAGAGCTTATTCTTCAAACTACTTGAATTCATAATTGAGTTTTACCCTCCAGAGCATCCTTGCCCGATACCATGTCACGAATCCATAATGCACTTAAAAGAGAATTTTTTCTCTCAAAGATTAGCATCTTTAGAAGGTAATGTATTGGTCCTTCATTTTCCTGGTGACGACTTCAATCGTCTCAGAAGTTCAGTAGCGAGGAAATTTATGAACAGGATAGAGACAGCCAGAGACCCTTTCTATCCACCGCCTGAAAGTTCGCCCGGCGAAGAAGATTTTCCGCGCGATATTCCACCCTCTCCTTTAGACCCAGTATCCTTTGAAGGTTATCCTTCTGAGAACGAAGAAGGTCCGAAAAAGGTCGAGTTCTTTTTAACGGTTGGGAAAGAGCAGATCAAAACCGAAACCAAGATGTCGAATTCGATTTATGAGTATTTAATTTCAAGAGATAAACCTCGTAGGCTCGTTATTCCCGTTGATTATGGGTGTTTCTTCACGGGAGTAATAAAATAATCTTTCATTCACACATATCCCCCCATAACTGCGAGGGGGGGGGGAATTGGTTTCGCTGTGGATAAACAAAGGAGGTTGCGTATCGAGGTAATTTGAGATGGTTGATCGAAGGGGGCGTTTGAGAACGCCCATTGCGGCGAAAGGCCGTAAGTTGTTGTTCATTAACAAATTAAACTAAACATGGCTCGGCGCGGCGAGGGAAAATCGCCAAAAAATGGATTTTAGACCAAAGAATTGTCTTGTGAGAGCCAATATTTTTCTTGTGAGAGCACACTTTTTTCTTGTGAGAGGGTAGTCGAGTCTTGTGAGAGACTTGCCGCTTCTTGTGAGAGAGAAGTCGAGTCTTGTGAGAGGCTAGTCGGCTCTTGTGAGAGCCGAGTCGCGTCTTTGAAAAACGTTGTCGAGTCTTGTGAGACGGCGTTTTTTAACCGAAAGGAGAATGAAATGACAGTAAAAACTCGTTATCCCCAGGGGACACTTTATCACAGCGATTATTTGACTTGGGTTGGCAAGGTTGTCGGTTGGCTCGAAACGCAAATCGCCCAGCCGGATTACCCCGCCCATCTCGCGCCCGGCCTTGCCCCGCTAGTCGATGACCTCCACGACGCCCTTCTCGCGTGGGACGATCTCAACGAAGATCAAAAGGGCCGAAGCACCGTGTTTTCGGACTCTGCCGGCGAAGTCGCCAAGAAACTGCAGTTCCTCAAAGACATTTTCCCGACAACAATTTCCGATCCGATGGCGATGGCGGAGTTCGGCCTCGACCGCAAAGTCCCTGTTGACCGCGATGAACTCTATGTCATGGCGCAAACCTGCCTCGGTCAATGGGTTGAGACGACCGGCGGCGGCGTGCCCCCCGAATATTTGCCGCTGGAGGGCTTTTTCACCGGGTTCACCGCCCTTTTCGCGGATTTTATGACCAAGCGCGGCCTTTATTACACCAAACTTAACGCCGCCCAGCAAGCGCAGAACAATGTCTTGCTTACCCGTGCGGCCTGCCACGAGCTTGAGCGCAAGATTTTTAACTGGTATCGCGCGCACCACAAGAATACCAAGGACGAATGGTGGACGGCGACTTGGTGGGGGGCTTCCAGCGGCGGTTCGGGCGGCGGCGGAGGAGGCGAGGAAGAAGAGCCACAGCCGGAGGAATTTCCTGCGTGGCCGGGGCCGACAGGGGTGTTTACGTTAAGATATTGGGGCGAAGGTGTCGTCGAAATAGTTTACGGCGGTGTTCAGGAATCGACAATCGGATGGCTTCATCGCAGTGTCCCGGGCGCAGAGGATTGGATCGAGGTTACCAAAAATCTGCCGATGAACGAAGAGGATATTCTGCCATTCCGCGAGATGCATGTCCCGATTGGCATGTGGGAGTATCGCTTCATTCCGATGCGCGGTGTCGAAAAGGGTGTCGCGAGCTTCGCGCTTATCGAGGTGGTGTAGCAATTTAGAATGTAGAATGCAGAATGTAGAATGCGCCGCCCATTAATCCCCCCCTTTTTTGGGGGGGATTTTGTTTTGGAAAATTGGGGGTGGGGAGGGGGCGAGGTGCTCGACGATACCCTACTCTCCCTATTCTATCACTTGATTTTGTGCGGCAGAACACTCATTTATCGCAAAAAGACTTGATATTTGATATTTTATTATTAAGTTGAGGATGAAAGAATTTACGATTTGACAATTGATTATGGCCAAACGAACGATAAAAACACTGAAAGAACAACGCGAGGAAAGAATTCGCAAGTTCAAGGAGATGTCCGAACAGAGGTTCGAGAGGTATCGCGACCGTCTGATTAAAGTTAATACCCCCGGCAAAAAATGGGGCATCCTCGACCGCGAGAGCTTCTTTGTATGCGGCTATTGTTCTTTCAGGATGGCTGTATTCTCGACTCGTTCTCTCCAACTCAAAGACGAAAACCCCATGTTGTTTTATGGTTGCGGTCGAAGATGCGAGCCGAGCAATATTCACAGAGTCAGCTTTTTGGACAATAAAATCATCGACAATCTCTACGAAAGGCTTCACGAAAAATTTCCGAACTCGAAGGCTAAGAGCAAAGATATGGACAAGCTGATGGCAAGCTTCGAACTAATCGATGAGCTTGAAGAGAAGCGCCGCCATCTTATTGAGCTGTTGCCTCATGCCGGATTTAACCGCGACAACTTAGTAAAAGACCTCGTTGAACTTGAAAAGCGAATCGAGGGAATGCGCGAGCAAAACTCCGGCCTCAAATCCTCCGATCCTGCGTCGAGCCCCTTACTTTCGCCAGTTTTTTCGGCGGGGAATCCATCGGAGCTTTATTCGATGAATCTGAGTTATCGAACCGAGCTTGTGAAAGCTCTCGTCCGCAGAATAAGGTTTTTCAACGAAACTCTCATTGTGAAACTAAGCCCCCTCGACGCAGAAGAGCTATCACTCGATACCGCCAGCGGTGGGAAGGTCACGAATATTCATCTTGCATATCAGTTTAGAGACATTGAACAAAGCGAAGATATCGACGACGATGAAATAGCAGACGACGGAAGACAGGAACGCCCTCATTGGGAAAGGGTGGATCTCGATTTTATTATGTCGGAACCCGAAGAAACAAGCGGTTTTATAAAATCGAGTGAAAAGGTCGATGTTGACCTTCTTCGCACCGAACCGGGATCGAAAGAAGAACGCGAGCTTTTAAAAAAATCTAAAAAAGAAGAAAAAAAATAACTTTTTTGTTGCAATTGTTGAAATTGTCTTTATATTAGCTATTGGAAAGAAAAAGAGTTCGTGGCCGCGGTCAATTGGAGGTTCCAAATGGCACGGCAAAGAAACATTAAAAAAGCCATCATTCTTGCGATGGCGCTTTTTATTCCCGCCGCCTTGGCCAGCCTGACAGGTATCCCAACGGACGTTACTCAGTCCGATCCGCTCTCCGTCTATGATTTTGCCACCGCGAAGGCTTACACAAGCTGGCGCGAAAGGGGAAGTTACGACCCTTCTCTCGCAACAGAATACGGCGAGATTCCGATCCTATGGTCTTCGGCGGGGGCTTTTCTCTACCCCGACACGCTGAGTGCCGCCAGGCCTTTTAATCATGCCGCTTTGGGGGCATTTAGTCCCGGTGTATATCCTAAGAATTATTGCCTTACACTGCCAGGCGATGAGTCCGTGGCCGTTCTCAAAAGCAGTGTATTGGACATTCTCGGGGTAAGTTGCACATGGCAATACGCCTATTTCATCGACCTTTTCAACCGGTTCCCTAATGCAGGCAATATCGCTAAAACAATTGTGGATTCATCCTTCTCGAGTTACTCCACATTGTCGTGGCGCACGAAAATCATCATCATACCGGCGTTCGAGACCTATCCGGATTCCATGACGGTCTTTATGGATGAAATGGCGGCGCGTTTTCCTGATGTCGGCACTGCTCTTACGGATTTCCTCGCCGCAGGTGGAACGATCTATTGCGAAGGCTCCGGCGCATATGTTCTCGAAGCATATGGAATCCTGCCCACCGGCAGTATCGACCTTAACGACCCTGTTGAAGGCACAGTCAGTGGTTTCTGCGCTGTCGATGTCGCCGATACTGATCACCCCTTAGGTTTCGATATCCCATCAGCCGGCATATACACCGTGCTCGGCCCGACTATCGATTTCCCAGGAATGGTTCCTATCCTTACAATAGCCTCCAGCTGGGACCCGTCGGATATTGGCAAACCGCTTGTAGCAAAGGCATCTATCGGTGGCGGGAAAGTCCTTATCAATGCCGGAATGCCCACCACCGGCGCGATGATCGGTGACGACCCAAACCAGTGGATGTGGTCGATGAACGCGATTTTATCGGCTTTCGCAAACAAAGCTATGAATGTCCGCTCTGTTTTCACCGATGTCGATATCGATTCATCCGATGTCGCCCCAATCGCACTTCCGGTCAACGAAGCCCACACTTTCGAAGTTACAATCCGCGTCCGAAACCTCTGGAATGTCCCCCTAAACAATGTCAGCGTTGTCGAACAACTTAGGACATTCTACAGCTATGTCGGAACGACCACGGGCCCTTCGCCAAGCGTATCCTATCCTTATCTGACATACAACATCGGCACAATTCCGGCTGGAGGAGAGGTTATTATCACATACCAGCTTTCCACTCCACCGCAGGATGACCCCGCGTGGTTTAGTCTCAACGACCACCTTTTCGATCGCACAAAGGGCCTCGGCTATGTCTCTTCCAGTTTCCTATATTATTCCGACCCTGACGACGGTATTCTAAAGTCTTCCTATCGAAACAATATTCGTGTTCGTTATCTCTTCGAGGCCGATATCTGGGCAGACACCGACCTGAACTGGAAAAACATCCTCGGCGAATACTTCCAGCCCTTCAAGATCTTCAGCATCTTCGAGAACAAAGAGCGAACCTCCGCCCTCCATACAAAGTATGTCCAATACATCCCGCTCGATGTCCCCATCTATTGGGTCGATCCGATGGATATTCCCATTATCCGCACACCCGGCGGAAAATTTGTTGATGTTCTCCGCGGGGATTGGGATAGGAACATGAACGGGATAGTGGATCCGGGAGAAATCTTCCGCGACCTTAACGGCGACGGAACCCCCGACGCATGGCTCGATGTTACAACCATGCACCCGAAACCCGATAATTACATGACAATGACCGTCGAAGAAGTTTATTGGCTCAATCCTTGGACACTCGAATACGAAGACATAAATCACAATGGCATTCGTCCTGTGGATGCCGATGGCGACGGCATTTTCGAGGTCGAAGACCCAGGCGATTTAATCCGCGTGATAAGATGCGAATGGAGCTACAACATCGACCCATTCCCCGGCTACGGTTGGTTCGACCCATACGCAAGCTGGGAAATCTGGATAGACCCTCCGCCGTTGGTGGGGATGGCTCTCGGCGCCGCGGAGGCCGCCGGAAGTCTCTATGTCGATATCGACACAATCCCTGAAGTCGGCGACGAACCATATTATTACGAAAACTGGCAACATTGGATGGAGACCGACACCACAACCGGTGAAATCGTCTGGAAACGCCTTGTTTATGTTCATTTTGGCGCATATGAAGGCTTCGTTTTCCTCGACGACGGTGAGACGGTTCCCGATCCGCACGCCATCGAGGTCGGACGTGTCCCATGGCCGAGGCGCGAATACATCGCGGTCCTCAACCTCGGCGGAACCGAGCCGACAATGACAGAACCCCAGTGCGATTCCTCGAACTACAGTTGGATCGAATACACTACAATATGGGGCAAGGAGAAAAAGACACCCATCCGCGTCAGCTATACATACTATACCCCTCTGCCCAATCCCCTTCAGTTCGAATACATCAACTGCACTTACAAGATAACCGATCCGGCATCAGGTGCACAGATGCAATATCTACCAAAATATGGCGAGGCGAATATCGAGTTCGAACTATGTGCCAGCACAGAATATTCGCGCTACTGGCTAAAGAATGTCGGGCAGGATCATGGGGAGTTTGATTTCGATTATACCGGCGAAGGCAGAGGCTGGGTGCGGACATCAAATGTCCCCGACGGCCTCGGCGACGGTGTAGTCGGTTACATGGTGCACGAAATCCCCAAAGGCCTCGGCGGATACGAAATCGACCTGCCACGCACACCCGGCGGCGACATCGACATGGGTGCCCTCGTCGAGGGGTTCTGGCCCTATATGATAGGCTTCCCCGATGTCCACGAGGAGATAATAGTCTTCGAATCGCCGTTCAAATGGGAGATACTCATTCCGCAAATCCTTATTCCGCCGGCATTGGACGACGACAACCTCGACGGCATCGACGACTGGGACGACGATTTCGGCGATAGATTCGTTTCCGGAACCGGATATCTGCACGACATCTTCCCGCCCCTCGATGGCGAGGACGCCGAGGACACATTCGCGGTCAACCCATGGGACATAACGACACCAATCGAGGGAGACCTCGCGTATCCCCATCAAGGCTGGTGCCCCGGCCCGGACAGCGCTTATGGCGACGACCTCTGCGAGCATCTCGGCGAAACACGTCTGAAAGTCCGAGTCAAATACACCGGCAAGGGCTACGAAGGCCCCGCGGAAATCAGCAAAGGCGTTTGGCTGGTCAACGAGGAGATATTCGGTGGATCGCCATGGGTGCAATGGTCGCACGCCCAGTTCGCAAATGCTATCGGCCACAGTATCGGATTCGCAAGCCGAAGCGCAACGCCCACCGTGGTTCCGCTTCATCCCGACACTGTAATAATGCGATGGCGCATCGCCGAATGGGACGAACCGCGCGAATTCGACATCATGTTCGACCCATATCTCGACGGCTCTGGCTACGGCAAAGCCTCGATTACAACCCATGTAGGTGGCCGCGAACCGGCGAGTCTTTTCACACCGGATGCTTATTGGATGGCGCGAATCGACCCGAACGCCCAATCCGCAACAATCACTGCACTCCCGGACGTAACCCCCGACGACACAGTGCTATATGCCGCAGGATACCCGAAAACCGAGACCGGCGCTTTCCTAATGGTCTTAGTCGAGGTCAACAACAACACCGGCGCGCATTGGTATAACACAACCGTAGTTCCGGTAACAACCGCACTGATGGGAAGCTCTAATTTCCTCTGGTATGGATGTTATCCGCGCCCCTTCGTGCCCAAGCATGTCGAGTTCGACGAGGTTACCGGCGAGCCGATAATCACATCCGGCGACGACCCACGAACCTTCACCGCCGGATGGCGATTCAACCCCAGCGCCGACGAGGTTCTGTTCCAACTCGGCGAGTCCGACGGAAGCATAACCATTCCGGAAATACAATCATCGCGCAGGGCTTACTTCATCTGGCATATCAAGCTCGACCCGAACCTTCCGGTGGGAGTTTACGAGATACCGCTCAAAATCTCCGCCCTCTCCCGGCACTACACCGAATCCGGCCCGGGAACTCCTGTTACGGTCGATGTCCCAACCGCGAAATTCGCCATCGTCGAACGTTCCGGCTCTACAATCGTCCAAGAGGCCTATCTTGTTAGTGGCGAGGCACAACTCACAGGGTTCTCAACCGAGCTTTGGAACTATGTCGATGTGACGAACCCATCCGCAGATGTCCGATGGGGATACAGCATGCCCACATCGGCCAACTGGAGCACATTAACACCGATAAGCGCCACCATGGCCGGAAGCAACCTCCTCGCATCGATGCCCTCCGAGGTCGCGTCGCCATGGCCGCCGAGTGTTCATATCAACAACTTCTGGATTGGCGCGATGGCCGAAGTCGATCCACCGTCGGCATCCGAAAGACTCCCGCTCGATAAGGGCGCGAGAGGCTCATACAACGATTTCATGGGCATACCGAGGACATTCACAACCTCGGCGATGTCTGTCGAAGCTCGCGGTGCAAAACTCTATCTCAAAAAAAGCGTTGCGCGCGTAAACGGCGTGCCTGTCGATGTCGGAGGATACTATTATCTCGCACAGGGCGATAACGATGTCCAAATCGAACTCGTCGCACAAAACATCGGCAACGACATCGCCTATGACATCGCGATTCTTGGAGAGGTCGGAAGAGATGCCGTCTTCGTATCCGCCGACAGCACCTATCCCTACTCCTTCAACGACGAGACCAAAACAGTCTATTGGGAAGACTTCGCCCACATTCCCCCCGGCGCGGAACGCAAAATCCCCATCGACCTCGTAGTGAACGCCGCCGGTTCCGACGAAGTCCTCGAGCTGTTCTATGCCTTCGCCGTCGAGTTCACCGAGACTGACGAAAGCGGCGAGGTCCTGCCCTTTGTCCGCTATCGCCCCTCCGACAACGACACAATCTTCTACGGAGTCGATCTTTTCTTCAACGACGGCGACCTCGCAATCTCCGACCGCCAGCCCTCTGTAGGCGACAATGTCAACCTGCAGGCGAAAGTCCGTATCGGCGGCAACACAACCGCGAAAAATGTCGTCGTCCGCTTCTTCGATGGCGACCAGCAGATCGGCACAGACCGCATTATCTCAGAACTCCACCCTGCCGACAGCTCCGCGACCGTTACCGTGCCATACACAGTCGAGAAAGACTACACCATGCTCTTCGCAATCGTCGATCCGGATAGCATCCTCGGCGAGCTGAAGGAGGACAACAACACCGTCGCACTCGAACTCATTCTGGGCAAAGGCGACCCCATACGGCAGGTCGTGAACTTCCCGAACCCCTTCAAGGACTACACCGAGTTCACCTACATCCTCGGCAAACCCATGACCGACGTTACAATCAAGGTCTTCACCGTGCGAGGACGACCTGTTCGCACCTTCGATATGTGCCCGAATGGCGTTGGCTACAACTCCCTCGGCTGGGACGGCACCGATGCCCGCGGCGACCAAATCGCCAATGGCACATACATCTACAAAGTCATGGCGACCGCAGAAAACGGCGAGACCCACGAGGTTATCGAAAGAATAGTGCGCATGAGATAGCCCTCCCTCGATACTCGACGCACAAGCCCGAGCACTCCCTCCGCTCGGGCTTCTTTTGTAGGGCGATTGCCCAAAGCCATTTTTTACGCCATCAGCGCGATGTTGTTTCCATATTCCCCTCCCGTCGAGGGAGCGAGCTTTAAGCAAAGAGCTTCATCAGGCCCTGCCACCATGGTTTATCGACTACGATACATACAACCTGTTAAAAGCCCCACGCGACAAAGTGTTTTATTCTCGTTAATTGTCGAAGCGATCTTCAGCTGTAATCCCGCCTCTTTCATTGCCGTCGGTAAACAGTGAATATGGACTCTGCAGAGCTTTAAAAATACGGGATAAGTTGACAACCCCAAAAAAAGATTGGAACATATAAAAAACCGGAACTAATTTATCAAAAACCGCAACTCAAAATCGATTTTCCGGAACTATATAACAAAAAACCGCAACTCAAAATCGATTTTCCGGAACTATATAACAAAAAACCGCAACTCAAAATCGAATTTCCGAAACTTTAAAACGAAAATCGGAACATATGAAAAGTCAAACCGGAACTTATGTTTAACCAAACAAGTCACAAAACCTATATCCCCAACCTGAAATCTGAATAAACGGTGTCTTTTCAAAGCTTTTCAATACGCGCCCTTGCCGGTCAGCACGGCGCGGGGGGTTTTGAGGAGGATTTTGATGTCCAGCCAGAGGCTCCAGTGTTCGATATAGAAGATGTCGAGGCGCACCATCTCGGTGAAGGGGAGATCGGATCGACCGGAAACCTGCCATAGGCCTGTCATGCCGGGAATAGTATCGACGCGCTTGAGTTGCCAGCTTTCGTATTCGGCGAGTTCGCGTTCGAGGGGCGGGCGCGGGCCAACCAGCGACATCTGACCGGTTACGACATTGATTATCTGCGGCAGTTCGTCTATCGAATATCTGCGAAGCATCTTGCCGACCTTCGTTACGCGCGGGTCATCCTTCATCTTGAACATTGCGCCCTCGGCCTCGTTCTTGTCGAGAAGACTCTGCAAGCGCTCTTCGGCATCGACGAACATCGACCTGAATTTAATCATTCGGAATTTACGGCCGTTTTTGCCGATTCGCTCCTGAGTGAAGAAAATTGGCCCTTTGGATTCGAGCTTGATTGCGATTGCGATTCCGGCGAAAAGGGGGGAGATTATAAGTAGTCCAAGTCCGCTTCCGAGAATGTCGATGCCGCGTTTGACATATCTCTGCCAACTCGCCATGGCGACGTCGCGAAAGGCGATGGTTCCCAAATCGCCGATTCGGTCTATCTCGATTACGCCGCGAAGGAGGCCGTTGAACCGCGGCACCAGTTCGAACAGGGCGCGTTCTTTCCGGCATTCGTAGATTATCCGCCGTATAGCCGACTCGGAGACATCGGTTTCGGCAAGGATTACCTCGTCAATTTCATATTCGATGAGGATTCTTTTCAGCTCGCTGGGCGCGCCAATTCGCTGGGGGGAATCCTCGATGCAAAGGCGTCCAACTAATCCGCGATTTGTAAGCGGATCCGCAAGGAGTTCGGCGATGGTGGATTCCGCGAGTTCGCCGTCGCCGATGACGATCTTCCGCGCGACTCCTTTGCCCTTTTTCAGCATGTTCGTGAGGAAAGCCAGCAGAAGGCGATGATAAACAGCGGTGGTCGCAAAGGCTATAATCACGCCGATAGCGAGGGTTATTCGACTGAAAGTAATCGTCCTATACAGGAAAGTCAGCGCCATGGCGACAATCAGCGAGGCGAGGTTGGCCTTGAGGAGCTTGGCTATCTCCTGGCCGATTTTGCGCGAGAACTCGATTCGGAAAAGCTTTTGCCAGGCATAGGCGATTATCCAAATGCCCACGGCTACAAGAATGGGAAGCCGATAGAGCTGGAAGGCCTGATAATCCTTGGTCAGGGGCATGAGTCCGGACTCGAAGCGAATCCACCATGCCAACGCGAAAGACCCGGCGATGAGTATCAAATCGCCGAGGAATAGGATGTTGCGCGCCGTTCGGTCTGTCTTTCGAGATAGAATCATAATAGTCCTCGCCATACAAGCATTGGTAAGCTAACTTCATCAGACTCGAATGTCAACTCGAAAGAGAGAAATGTTTTCTTAATTTTTGGAATATTGAGATTTCCCTTGACATTTGAGTTTTGATGAACTTATTTACGGCGTTGATAGAAGTAACATCGAAAGGAGAAAAATGGATCCTTACAACATTACACCGCAGGAAATCGAAGAGGGGAAAGGCATGGCCGGTGTGGCCTATCTCACATGGGTTGGCCTTCTCATCGCTTTTCTCGTCGGCAAAGAAAACCGTTTCACGATGTATCACGTCCAGCAGGCTTTAGCGCTGATGATCCTGATGTTTGCCGCGAGCATTCTCGGGGTTATCCCTATCCTCGGATGGCTTGTTATCGCTGTGGTTTGGATTTTCGGAATCGTCTGTCTGATTATGGGGCTAATCAACGGCTTCGGCGGCGTTGTCAAGCCTCTTCCGATAATCGGAGAGATGGCTTACAAATTCAACATCGTAAAACCCGTAGGCGGTTCGCAGTCTCAGACCCCTCCGCCTCCTCCGCCTCCGGCCGTATAGTTCGGCTCTAAGTGGAAAAAAGCCCGGCCTCTCGCGAGGTGCGGGCTTTTTGTGTTCGATTGCGCCTATAACTTCAAAAATCCATGGGTCAGCTTGAGATTTCGGGGATTTGGAGATGACTGCAGATCTTCTTTACAAGCTTATTTGGGATTTCGATATGCCGGGGAATGGCTTCGATGATACCGTTGGAGGGGTTAGTCCATAGAGAATGATTCGCGCCTTCACGTTTCAGATGGCATCCGTTTCGGCGCAGGTGCAGTAACAGTTTAGTTCTTTTCATCCGACCAGAAGGATTTCTTGTATCGCTTCTCGCGGGATCCCTTTTTGGGCGTCCTGCCGGCGGTCTTCCAATATCAGGGCAATGGATTGGGAAAGAGACTCCCGACATTCCTCGATAGTTTTGCCAAGGCCGTTAGCTCCGGGCACTTCGAGACAATAGCCGACGTAGAAGTCGCCGTCTTTCTCAAAAACCGCCGTGAATTCATTTTTCATTGATGCCCCTAATGGAATTTTGTAAAACTCTTCTTAATGTAATTATGAATATCGCTTAAGGATTGGTCAAGACTTTTTTTGACCGGTTTTGTTCTCGCGTTAGACGGCATTAATCGACGTCTAATAAAACCGCGTTATCTTCTTCCCAGGGTTCTTTGGGCGGGATTTACCGCGCTCTTTCTTGCGCGATGGCGGAAGGGCGTTTTCGAGTTCGCGTATCTCGTCGCGGAAGAATGCCGCCTGCTCGAACTCCATATTCGCCGCGGCTCTATTCATCATGCGCTCCAGCTCGTCGATTTTCGCCTCGATGGGCAGAGATTCCAAATAGTCCGGCTTCTCCGGTTGAGGAGCTTCTTCCTTCTTGCGCGCGTCGGCGATTCCGGTGGATGCCATGACATCGTCCACGCTTTTGATAATGGTTGTAGGGGTGATGCCGTGTTTTTCATTGAACTCGATCTGCTTGAGACGGCGCCGTTCGGTTTCCTCCATTGCCCGCGCCATGCTATTGGTGATTCTATCGGCATAGAGCAGAACTTTTCCCGATACATTCCGCGCCGCTCTTCCCGCAGTTTGGACGAGGGAGGTTTCGCTTCGCAAAAATCCCTCCTTGTCGGCGTCCATGATTGCCACGAGAGTTACCTCAGGCAAATCCAGCCCCTCGCGCAAAAGATTCACACCTATCAGCACCTCGAAATTCCCCAACCGCAAATCGCGGATGATGTCCACCCGCTCCAGAGCGTCGATCTCGCTGTGCAGATATTGGACATTCAGATCGAAACCGCCGAGATATTCCGCCAAATCCTCCGCCATGCGCTTGGTTAATGTCGTTACCAGCGCGCGTTCACCTTTCTTTGTGATTTTGCGGAGTTCGGCGAGGAGGTCTTCGACCTGCCCCTTCGTGCCGCGAACCTCTATTTCCGGGTCGATTAGCCCCGTCGGCCTGACCACCTGTTCGACAACCTTGCCGCCCGACATCTCGACCTCCCAATTCGCCGGAGTCGCGCTGACAAAAAGAATCTGCGGCGCAAGTTCAAGAAACTCCTCGAACTTAAGCGGCCTGTTGTCCAGCGCCGAGGGCAGGCGGAAGCCGTATTCGACCAGCGTCTGCTTTCGGCTTCGGTCACCGTTGAACATCGCCCGAATCTGCGGAACAGTAACATGCGATTCATCGATTACAACGAGAAAGTCTTTCGGGTAATAGTCCAGAAGGCACCACGGTCGGCTTCCCGGCTCGCGTCCTGCCAATTGTCGGCTATAATTCTCGATTCCCGAAACATAGCCCACCTCGAGCATCATCTCGATATCGAACATAGTCCTCTGCTCGAGACGTTGCGCTTCGAGAAGTTTCCCCATCGACCTAAGCTCGTCCAGCCTATCCGCAAGCTCCGCACGAATCGATTTGACCGCTTCTTTCATTTTGGTGGATGTCGTTACAAAATGTTTCGCGGGATAGATACTCACGCGTTCTAATTCCTCGCGGATCTCGCCGGTCATTGGATCCGCGGTAATAATCCGCTCGATTTCGTCGCCGAAAAACTCGATTCGGATGATTTCGCGCTCATATGCGGGCAGAACCTCCATTACATCACCGCGAATTCGGAAAGTTCCGCGCGTGAGATCGAATTCGTTTCGAGTGTAATGAATATCGACCAAACGACGCGAAAGCGCTTGCAGTGAGGTTTTTTGCCCAATCTCCGCGCCAACCATTAGGAACGCGTAATCCTCCGGGTTTCCAAGCCCAAAGATACTGCTCACCGATGCCACGATAACGACATCGCGCCTGTCCATAAGGTGCGTAGTCGCGCGAAGACGGAGACGGTCGATGTCCTCGTTGATGTCCGCGTCCTTCTCGATATACGTATCCGACGACGGGATATAGGCTTCCGGCTGGTAATAATCGTAGTAGCTGATGAAAAACTCCACCGCATTAATTGGGAAAAAGCCGGAGAACTCGCCGAACAACTGCGCCGCGAGGGTTTTGTTATGCGAAATCACCAGCACAGGCTTTTTGACCGCCTCGATCACATTGGCCACGGTAAAAGTCTTGCCGGAGCCGGTAACGCCCAGAAGGGTGTTATATTTTTCTCCTGCCTCGATGCGCGAAATCAGCTCTGCGATTGCCTCCGGCTGATCTCCTGCCGGGTTGTAACTCGAATGTAGTTTGAAATCCTTCATAACGGGATTCAATATACGAATAACCGCGAGGTTTTCAACTCATCTTTTCGCCGCGTGGGGATGGAGGTGGGCGATAAATTCTCCAACTCCTTTCTTATTGACAGGACGACTCTGCAGGCTCGGCCTGCCCTTTCGCCTCCCACTCATTGCGAAGCACCCTCAATAAAGGCGCAACCTGCCGAAACATTTTTCTCGCGACCCTCTATTTATTCCTTGACAACCCCGCCCCACTGTTTTAGATTGGTCTTTAGAATGAAGCATGTTTTTCAAAATATCACCCCAACCCGAACCGCGACGAACGGCAAAGGAAAATAACCTGATGTATAACGAGGAATTAAGAAAAGGGAAGAAGGAATTGAAGAAGTGTTTGCGCGCAAGAAAATCGAAGAGGAAACCAGAGTAAAGGTTGTTTCAAAGAAAAAACAACATACCAGAAAAGAAACTGAAGAAGTTGAAGGAGAAATGACACACAATAGACATATAATGGATTAAAAGAAAAGCTAAGAAGGTGTGGTATGGAGACAAGATTAATCTCAGAAGAAGACGCTTTAATTATTAGCAACCAGGAAGAAACTCATTTTTTTGATAGGAAAGGAGCTAAGATAGATGGTAGAGGTATACAGAAAATAGTCGTAGGTTTCGCAAATGCTGACGGCGGTGAATTTATAATTGGTTTAGCTGATGATAAGGATGAACCAAACGTTGGCAACCGTTGGCAAGGCTTATCAACAATTGAAGAATTTAATCCGGTTTTACAGAATATGTTTAGCTTAGAACCTTCCGTTGATCTTAAATATGAATTTTTGAAGTGCAAGTATAAAACCGGTTATTTATTAAGGGTGTTGATTGAAAAAAGTAGTTCCGTTCATAAAACAACGGATAACAACGTTTATCAACGGTATGGTGCTCAGACGATTCCAATCAAGGATCCACAGAAAATATTGGAGCTCTCATTTGCTAAAGGGACTACGACTTATGAAGATCAAAGTATTTCAGATTTATTGTTGGAAAGTGTTGTTGAAAGCGATGAATTAAAAGATTTTTTATTTGATTATTCGCCAAAAACAGACCCTTTAGACTTCATTCTTAACCAGAATTTAGCTGATAAGAATTGGTTACCCAGAGTCGCAGGAGTTCTTTTATTTCATCAATTACCAAGTAGCGTTATCCCACGAAAATGTTCTGTAAAAATTTCTAGGTATGAAACTAGAGAAGAAGATCCGGAGAGGGATCATTTAGCCTCGCAAGATACTATTGAAGGACCTATTAATATAATTATTAACGAAACTATTGATAAAATCCAAAAAATTATGTCTACTGTGCAAATTTGGACAGCGGGTGGATTAAGTTGCGTCAGATACCCACCAGAGGCTATTTGGGAAGTTGTCGTAAATGCATTGATTCACAGAGATTATTCTATCTCTGATGATATACAAATTCTAATTTTTGATGATCGGATTGAAGTTATAAGTCCTGGTAAGTTCCCAGGCTATGTAACCGAGAGTAATATCCTTGAATCTCGATACTCTAGAAATCCAAAAATAGTTAGAACATTAAATCGTTACAAAAATGCACCCAATAAAGACCTTGGGGAAGGCTTAGATACTACTTTCCAAAAAATGAAAGAGTGGGGATTGAAAGCACCGATTATTCGTGAAGAAAAAAATTCTGTTAGGGTTATACTTGCTCATACACCTCTTGCAGCTCCTAGCGAAGCGATTTTGGAATTTTTAAAAGTGAATCTTCAAATAACTAATCGACAGGCCAGGGATGTAACCGGTATCCGATCCGAAAATTTGGTAAAGGTAGAATTTTATAAATTACGTGACGATGGTTTATTAGAAATGGTTCCTAAACTTAAAGGTCCCAAATCTGCTTGGCGGCTTACGGAAAAAGGGAAAGAAAAAATTGGTCTTTTGCCATTATAGCAAAGGAAAGTTATAAATTTCCATAGTTCCTCGCTCGGTGTTGGGTCGGTGAACTTGACGCTCCGTCGTCCTTTCGTTATTTTACATAGATTTAACCCATGTCATCCGTTGAAAATGCGGCGGAAAGACCGAAAATTGGGCAATTATATTTCAAACGACAGGATTGTCAATATAATCGACGCGACTTTGACACTAAACGACCGGCGTGTTAATATAATCGACCGACAAATGATAGTAAACGACAGGCATGTCAATATAAACGACCGGCTAATGACATTAAACGACAGATATGTCAATTCAAACGACCGACTAAGCGCCATAAACGACCGTCGTTTAAGCCAAAACTCCAGTCGTTTGTGCCCTCATGTCAGTCGTTTGTTGCACTCGGTCAGTCGATTGCTTCAATCGGCCCCTCTTTTGATGTTCAAACTCGGGCGAAAAGAGATTTTGTCATGTCGTTTATTTGGGGGCGTGATACTGTCGTAAAACTCTGAAATTCTTTCACGATATTGCCCTTGTTTTTTTGAAAGCTTTGATTATATTCCTCGCAATAAAGGAGTTATATGAAAAGTTTATATGTTCTTCTGTTTCTCGCCCTTTCGATAGGGCTATGTTTCGCCGGCCAAATATCCGGCACAATTACGAATGCCACCTCGGTGGAGGGCATGGTGCTCGTCATCGCCATGCTTCACGCCGGAATCACCGACCTGACATCAGCGCCGAACGAGATGGCCTTTTTCCCCGATTTCCCCTACGATTACACGATAACCAACGACGCAATTGTCAGCATGAACTTCTATTTCCCCGTGGCCTATATGCCGCGCGGGATAATGCCGGCCTCGGGCGACCCTTTCGGGGCGAGGCTTTTCCCTCCGGTGATTCCAATCGGCGGAGTTGCGACTGGGGTCGATCTGACATTGTTCTCATCGGGGAATATCGGTGGAAACATCACATATTCAGGCTCGCCGGATAAGCTCTGCATCAATGTTTACGATTATTATTCCTACCCGACTCCGCGCCTCGAATCGACCCATTTCGTCGGGAGGCGCAATTATCTTCTCGAGGTCATTCCCTCCGGCCCCAAACAGGTGCAGGCCTTCGACGACATCAACGGCAACCGCCGTTTCGACGAGGGCGAACCAAACGCATTCTATGAAATGCCCTTAGTCGGAATCGATATCGTGCTGGTAACGGGCAATGTCTCCGGTTCGGGGATCAATATTACCATCCCGCTTTCGGATATCGACGAGGAGGAATTTTCCAAACCGTCCGATTTTTCGATGGCCGCCTATCCGAACCCTTTCAATTCCGCGGTTCGAATTGAAGTTGGGAATGGAGATTTGAGTGTCGAGAGTGTCGAGATATTCGACCTTTCGGGGCGTTTGGTCGATATAGTCGAAAAGACGAAAGCGGTGGGAATCCCATCGGATAAGGGAGAAGGCCTTTCTCGCGACGGGATCGGGTCTGAGTTCATCTGGACTCCAACTTCACAAATCAATTCGGGCGTGTATCTTGTCCGCGCTTCAACGAAGGGCGATGATGGGATGCGTCCATTTGTCCAAACGAAACGGGTTGTATATCTAAAATAGAAGCGGTGCGACGGACTGCTCGAGAAATCGAAAAAGACGACAATGAATAAGAAACCGAAGATTCTGCATGTTACCTCTGGAACAGGCAAGGCTGGGATCGAGAACTGCGTTATTGAAGTTACAAAAGCACTCGGCGAGGAGTTCGAGTTCGGGCATCTCGGGCTTTTCGGTTCTGGACGGCTAACCGAGGATTTTAGCCAAATGGATTTGCACTCAGTCTCCGCCGATCTGCCGCGAATCAGACATCTGCTGTATCCTCTCTATTTCACGCATATCCCGAGGCTCACAAAGCTGATCGAGAATTTTGGGGCCGATATCGTCGTTATTTATCTTCCGCCTTTCCAATGGTTTATGGCGAAAGCCGCGAAGAATGCCGGCGCGAAAGTCCTTTTCGAGGCGCATCTTGGAATTAGTTATCACAATCCGAAACTGGGGGCCTTTGTCGAACGACGCGGAGTGATTAACTGCGACGCGGCGATAGCCGTATCCCACTATATAGCAAATCATTACATCAAAGAATTCGGAGTCGATAGATCGAAGATCGGGGTTGTCCATAATGGCATCGATGTCTCAAGATTTCGCCCCGCTTCCGATTTCGAGAGGAACGAAATCAGACGCGAATTGGGCATTCCGGAGGATAGTTTGGTGATTGGAACTATCAGCCGCTTCGCACCGGCGAAGGAGGTGCAGGCTTTGGCGAAGGTGTTTGCAAATATCGCGGACAAACACACAAATACCGACCTGCTTCTCGTCGGCGACGGCCCCGAGATGCCGGAAGTTCAAGCGGAACTCGCCGGAATCGACCCGCGAAGATACTATTTGCCGGGCTTTCGCAGGGACACGGAGCGGATGTATCGTGCATTAGATATCTTCGTGATGCCCTCGGCGTTCGAGGCCTTTCCGTTAATCCTTTTGGAGGCGATGGCGAGTGGTTTGGCATGTGTCTCCACCGCTGTTGGCGGCGCGACGGAGATAGGCAAGGACAAGGAGGATGTTCTCTACATCCAGCCCGGCGATAACCTCGCAATGCAGAGAGCTATCGAGGAACTCATCGCCGACAAACCTTTCCGCGCGTCGATGGCCGCCAGGGCCAGAGACAAAGCCGTGAAATGTTTCCCTGTCGAGGATATGATTCAGAAAAAAAAGCGCATCTATAAAAGCCTCCTCGACGATAAATAACAAAATCAATCTCATCGAGAACACAACTTGTGTCTGCATACGTCGTGGCCTCGGCGCGCGCAGAACCCGTAGGGGCAATTCATGAATTGCCCCTACAAACCAACCGCCCCGCCGACACCTCTCGCCGCGTTTCCGCCCGCGAAACGTGGGATTCCGATATGATTGAACGCCGCAAAAACGGCGGAACGACCAGCTTCGATGAAACGAGGACGCTCTTCAGCGCTCCGCCGCGCTTGGGAATGGCTCGAAAATCCCATCCAGCGCAAGTGCCGAAGACTTCGATTCACAAGAAACCCCTTTCGACCGGAACAAAACAGCTTTCGACAGCCCAAGACCTTATTTCGACCGGCGCAAAGCAGATTCCGACGCCCAAAAAACAGATTCCGACCAACGAAAAATCCATTTCTACCGACCGACAGAGCCTTTCGACCGACGGACAAGTCCTTACATGTCTTGAAATGAATCGTCGGTTGCTTGAAATGAATTTCCCAGCGCTTGAAATGAATTGTCTGGGGCTTGAAATGAATTTCCTGTCGCTTGAAATGAATTGTCGGAGCCTTGAAAAGGATTTCCCGGCGCTCGGAAAGAACAGTCGGAGAGTCGGAATGGATTTCCTGTCGCTCGGAAAGGACAGTCGGAGGGTCGGAAAGAATTTCCTGTCGCTCGGAAAGGACAATCGGAGAGTCGGAAAGAAAAATTCCTCCCTCGGAAGGGATTTCCGGGGGGCGGGAAGGGTAGGCGGAGGGAGACCCTTCGAGCGGAACCGGGCGATGAGACCTCGCCCCTACGAAACATGATGGCAACGGAACCTTAGGGGATGGGTCTCCCGTCCCGCCAATGGACGCGCAAAGGGAAAACAACGACGGGCGTGGAAACCGAATACAATCGCCGACAGATCGACCGTAGGGGAGGCCCTTGTTGACCGAAGGGAAATCCCACGGATGGCCTCCCGCCGTCATCGACCGCGACCCGGTGCGAAGGACGCGGCCTCTGCCTGAAATGAAATTTCGTTTAAGATTAAAAAACCTTGCGCTTAAAAGGCCGATATGTTATCTTCGCAAATGGAAGTTGAATTTTCAAAGGGAGATTAGCATGTCATTGAGAAATTGCATTTTGTTTACCGTTGTTGTTTTGTTGACCGCAGTCTCGGCCTTCGGCCAAATGAAAACCTTTTCCGGCCCCTCCGGCGGAAACTGGCACCACCCCGCCAATTGGACTCCCCCCGGCGTGCCCACAGCGGCGGATAATGTTCTAATTGATGTTGGACAAAATATCGATGTGGGAGGAGCCGGTGTCGAAGCGGCTAATCTTTGGAACAACGGTGAGATTAATAATCCAGGCGATATCAATGTTGGCGGTTTTTTCGCTAATGAGGGACACGGCGTCATAAATGGAGTCGAAAATATTAACGCCGGAGATTTCGATAATGAAGGACACATAAACGGTGTTGCGAATATTGCAGTGGGGGGAGACTTCAGCAACGACGGCCATATCATCGGTTTTGCAGATGTGCCGCTTAATATCAATATCAATGTCAATGATATGGCGGTAGGGATAGCGGCAGAGAACGAAGAACACGGAAATATCCTTGGCTTCAACATTAACATCAATGTGAGAAACGGGGATTTTTTAAATCAAGGCCATATTGAAGCCATGGAAGCATTGATACTTGTTGCATTCGAAATTCATGTCATGCGCTTTGGTAGATTTCAGGGGCAGAATGTTCAAATAGCCGCACGAAAAGATTTCTTCAATAATGAGGGCGAAATAGTCTCCACCGGCGGCACAAGCCCCTTTGGCATGGGGAATAATATCGAGATAGTCGCTTTCAACAAATTCGGAACCGGGCAATTCATCAACTCCGGCACAGTCCAAGGCGGCGACGGCGACCCGGGGAACGGCGGAGATAATATTGACATTAAAACCGATAATTTCGAGAATAGCGGAGATATTCGCCCCGGCGAGAATGGTTCCGGCACAGGCGTTTACGGCGGCAACGCTACTATAAACGGCAGAGTCGTGCTATTTTTTGCCGGCGGGGGAGTTGTAGCCTATGAAGACGAGGATGGAACGACGAATGTCCTGCTCATCAGCGATATTATCCACATGTGGAGCACATACGGAGGCGGTTCCCGTTCGAGCGAGGACGCTATGCTTAGAGCCAACAGCATTAATGTAGTCGGCAGGCAGATCATTCTCGAAGACCTGCCCGATTCGACGATTATCGCCACCGATTATATCGAATTGATCTCGATCAACTTGCCGGGAAATGTCATCGACCTCTCGGGGGTAGAAAACGAGAGGGTAATTGTTGCCAATCCCACCGGCGAAATCCTTATTCGGGGCGATAATCTCATTGCCCCGCCTATCGGTTACAATGCGATGTGCGAGCCGGATCCCACAGTCATGGGCGGAAGCATCGCGGTAAGTAATGTGTCCATCTTCGGCGAACCGGTTATGAGTTTCACCGGCCACAGCGATTCGCTCGAGGTGCTTATCCGCAACGAGCACTCAGTCGCGCGGACCTTCAATTACACAGTGAACTCGCGCCTTGGATGGTTCACGCCGGTTTCAGGCACTACGCCGACGCTCGATCCGTGGGAGACGCACAGCTTCTATGTCCATTTCAGCATTCCCTCGGGATTTACCGAAACGACTTACGACACCGTTACCTCGGCGATTACCGGCCTCCTTTGGCCGATAACTTTTAAATCGAACATCATCGCCTTTCCCTTCGACACATTACACTACCTGCCGGTTGCGGAGAGACGCGTGGAGATGCCGGAGGCCATGTCGATCTCGGCCCATCCGAACCCGTTCAATTCGGCTGTGAAGATCACGCTCGACGGCGTAGGGGCAATTCATGAATTGCCCCTACAGGTGGAGATTTTCGATGTGAACGGGCGGCGCGTTTCTATCATTCCCGCGAAAGCGGGAATCCAGCCCCCCCAACAATCCGCTGGATTCCCGATCGGGGTCGGGAATGACATAGAATACATCTGGTCGCCGGAAGAGACGCTTCCCTCCGGCGTCTATCTGGTGCGGGCAAGCATCGATGGAGTGCCGACAGCGACAAAGCGGCTCGTATATCTGAAATAGAACTTAGGGGAGGGGTTTGTCCCCTCCTGAATTAGGATGCACATTGCGAAGCGCTCAGTTTTAATACTGATGATTTCTTTCGATAGCCACCTCCCTGCAAGTGAAGGTGATTTATAAACCCGATTTAGGGCAGAGGAGTTTCTTTCGGTCGAGATTTGCGTCGCCCTTGCATAAATTCAACGAGCCTTCGAGGATTTTGTGTTTCGGTAACAAAACCGGTTGCATTCTAACCAATCTCTATTTATATTCAATCGATTATATCATCCCCCAGAAAAGGGGGAGGAGGTAGTGAGGTGTAATAAGCCTCTAACCTTAATGTTTGGGGTATTTAAGACATTTCAGGCGATTGGCCAAGCTCGATAAGTCAAATATTGAATGAAAACAATAAAGGGAGGAAAAATGCCGAATATTGGCGACTACGAAAAGGTTTACAAGGATTTCACTTGGGATAAGGCCAAAGAAATCCTCGGTTACAAAGACGGCGACCCGATCAACATCGGATGGTATTGTTCCGACAGGATTTGCGAACAGGGGCACGGCGACCGCATCGCTATGATTTGGGAGGGGTTCACAGGCGAGATTCAAAAATTCACTTTCGAAGAACTACGAATCAACTCGAACACCTACGCCCAATATCTGAAAGACCTCGGAATAAAAGAGCGAGACCGTGTCTGTCTGTTCATGGACAAAATCCCCGACCTATATTTCGCATTCCTTGGAATCCTGAAACTTGGAGCGATTGTCCAGCCGCTTTTTTCGGCTTTCGGCGAAGAATCCCTTCAAACACGCATGGAAAGCGCTGGATCGGTGGCAGTGTTAACCACCAAAAAACATTTCCGCAAAGTAAGAAGAATCACCGAACAGCTTCCCGAACTCAAGCATATCGTCGTTGTCGATGACGACAAAGTTCCTCTCGAGGGGAACGAAAAATCCTTCATTCTTGGCAAAACCAAAAAGGTTCTCCAGTTCGAATGCGCAAAAACCGGCCCGGAATCTCCTTCAGTTCTGCATTATACATCAGGCACCACCGGCAAACCCAAAGGCGCGCTTCATGTTCACAGCAGTCTTCTCGCCCAGCACGTTACCTCGAAATGGGTGCTCGATCTTCGCGAGGGCGACATCTACTGGTGCACCGCCGACCCGGGATGGGTAACAGGCACAAGTTACGGCATTATCGGGCCGTGGAGCCTCGGAGTTACTCAGGTCATCTATGACGGCGGGTTCGGTAGCGCGAAATGGTATCAGGTGCTTCAGGATCACAAGGTTACAGTCTGGTATACCGCGCCCACCGCGATTCGTCTTCTAATGAAGGACGGCACCGAGCTTGTAAAGAAATTCGACATGTCGAACCTTCGCCATATGTGCAGTGTCGGCGAGCCGCTTAATCCCGAAGGCGTCGTTTGGGGCCAAGAGGCTTTTGGGATGCCCTTCTACGATACTTACTGGCAAACCGAAACCGGCTCGCAGGTAATCTGCAACTATCCGGGTATGAAAGTCAAACCCGGTTCGATGGGCAAACCTTTCCCCGGAATCGAAGCTGTTGTGCTCGATCTTAAGACTCACGAGGTTATTAAAGAAACCCATCGCGTCGGTCTTATCGCCCTTAAACCCGGCTGGCCCAGTATGATGCGCGAATACTGGAATGCACCGGAAATCTACCAAACAAAATTCATCAAGGGGTGGTATATCACCGGCGACCGCTCCAGCATCGACGAAGAGGGCTATTTCTGGTTCGTCGGTCGTGATGACGATGTCATCAACACCGGCGGCCATCTGGTTGGTCCCTTCGAGATAGAATCCGCGCTTGTGGAACACGAGGCGGTCGCGGAAGCCGCCGCTGTCGGCAAGCCCGATCCTGTGAACATGGAAGTCGTTAAGGCCTTTGTCGCTCTCAAACCCGGTTATGCGCCCTCTGGCGAGTTGGAACTAAACATCATGAATTTCATCCGCAAGAAGCTCTCGCCATTGGCGATGCCTCAAGAGATTGAGTTCATGGAGAAACTTCCGAAAACCCGTAGCGGCAAGATTATGCGCCGCCTCCTTCGCGCTCAGGAGTGGGGCGAGGATATCGGCGACACATCAACCCTCGAAGACGATTAGGAGAAATAGTTGTCGGATAACTGGGACACATACACGCAGGAATGGTTCGAACAGGCAAACTATGACCTTGAGACTGCCCGATACCTTTTCGAGGGCGGAAGGTATATTTATGCGGTTTTTATGTGCCATCTCGCTTTGGAAAAAGCGCTTAAAAGTATGGTTGTTATAGCTACACGAAGACAACCGCCCAAGTCCCATAATCTGATTTTCCTGCTGAAAAAATCAGAGATTATTGTCAACGAAACCGATGATATTTTCGTCTTTCTAACAAACCTCAACGAATGGTGTATTCCAACGCGATATCCCGAAACTCTGTCAAATTTAAAGAGTATCTTCACTAAAAGTCGTGTGTTGGACATTCTCGAGCATTCAGAAAGGACTTTATCTTGGTTGATGTTAAAAAAATAGCGGAGTTTCTATCAAAGAGGCTCACTTTAAGGGGCATCGATATCGAAAGGCTCATTATTTTTGGATCAAAAGCCGATGGGGATGGAGATTGCGATAGTGATGTTGATTTTGCGGTCGTTTCATCCTCCTTCGAAGGGAAGGATCTCTATGAGAGAGGCAAAATAATATCGATTCCGGTTGCCGAGACAATTTGGAAGTTTGATGTCCCGATAGATCTTGTCGCCCTAACCCCTTCTGAGTTTTTAACCGAGGATAGGATGATTTGTGTCTCGATAAAGAATGGGAAAACACTTATTTCAAACTAACATAAAAGATAGGAGCAACAATGGACGAACTCGAAAAAACAATCCTCGAATATGTTATCAATGAATACCTCGAGGAAGAGGATGAGGACGAAATAGGGGTCGAAAGCCCGCTTATTTCTTCCGGAATCGTGGACAGCTTCAGCATGGTTAGCCTGAAGACCTTCCTCGAACGGAGATACAGCATTTCCATTCCGGACGATAAAGCTACGCCGGAAGATTTCGACACGGTTAGAAGCATAGCAATGCGAATCCGCGAAATCAAAGGGATGTAATCTGGATTGATGATTGAAGATTGCCGGTCTATGATTGGCGGTCGTTCAATCCATATTCACGATGTCTGCGAAATGGGGATTGAGCGGAGTTTCCCCAGTCCCCATTTCCTCAAATCTTAATGAGAGCGAGTCGAACTCGCCAAATTATGCGCATTAAGGCGAAATACATCGCGTTAATCTTTCTCACTTCAGTATTATCACAGACAGCCTTGTCTGGTGAGAGTTACTGCGGGCGGTATAAACTTTTTTCTGAGTTTAAATATTCCAGAGATGGTTATATCAGTTCGGTTTCCGTTACAGATACACTTTCTGGAGAAGTCTTGATTGCTTATAGTAGCGAGGATGGAGAGTATGCAGACGGCTATTGGATCACCAATGACGAACCCACAGTTGCGATAGTTCGTTTCGAAAGTCCTGTTGGCAAATGGCATGAGAATAAACCTCCTTTCTTTGAAGATAAACATATAACACGGCAGGGGGATACTGTAACATACACAAACTGTGGATTTATGCATATGATCTATCTTTACTATCCCGATACAAAAGAAAAAGAGTATTTCGGCAAGTTTTTCATTGGCTGTGATTATGAGCTGAATTGGATTGATCAAGTTTCTTCTTCGACAAGACTGTTTATTTGTAGCGGTAACCCTTCTTTTACAGATTACCTCTATCAGCTTGATAAAGGGGATACCTCACTCACATTTGTCGGACTTTCAGAGATTTGGGGGCCACTCAGCGATGGACGATATCTAATTAGAAGTGGACCCAAAGTTTTATGGGATTGGTTCCCTGCAACAACATATCAAATCAGTTTTTGGGGTCCTGATGAGCGTAAAAGTGAAAACCACAATATTGCGGACAGCTCAACCGTTTTTTTGATAACAGAAGAAGCTCAGTTAGTAGTTGCAGAAAAAGTGCGACAAGTATCTGTTGATTCAGCTTTCATTGAATCAATGGATTATCCTTTTGAAGATAGCATACTAACATATGGGTTTCTAATCAAACTCCTGGACTTAAATAGCGCGACTTTTGAAACGCTTGGCTATTTGTATTTGGGCGACGTTAGAGGGAAACGTGGATGGGTAACAAGATTCAATTCAGTAACTTGTTGCAACTATCCAATTTTAGCAAACTCCTGTAGCCTCGACTACTTTGAGGTTATCGATACCTTCTTCTTAGATTTAGAACCGCGTCTTGTTTACGACACGATAGGGGCTGTGGAGGAATTTGTGGTTGACACGTTTTATCGGCATACAACGATGAAATTCGACTCCCGTCTCTTCATCGACCTCGAAAACGAACCGCATCTCAGAACGCGCCGTTTGGGAATTCATGAGGATGACAAAAACCGCTATTGAATTTTGAAAAATTTGTGTTATTTTAGAATCCGTAGATTTGGCCGTATCGAATCTTTGATTCGGTCGTTTATAATAAATAATCGAAAGTAAAATGGAGTAGAAATGCATTTACTCGTATTAGTCCTGGAACAAAACGACATGTTGCCGGACATTCTCGAAAAACTTTACGATGTCGGCGTCAAAGGAACCACTGTGCTAAATTCTGTCGGCATGGGAAGGCTTCTCGCGCAATACGGCAAGGATTCTCCGGTCGGGAAACTCGTGAAAGAAAAGCTTCGTAAGGGAAATTACACAAACAAAACTCTCTTCGCAGTAATCCGCTCCGAGGAAGTTCTTTACGAGGCCATCGATGTCATCAACGAGACCATCGGCGATATCGAGAAACCGGACACCGGAATCATGTTCACTATCAAACTCGACAAGGTATTCGGGTTAATGTAGTGATGAATTGCCATTTGGCAAAATACGAGCCGGGGCCTTTTCTGCCGCCATGGCTGTATATCGTCATTGCGGTGGGGACGCTTTTAGCGTGGCTTCTCTATTATGTCCTCAGCGAAAAGACTCGCTTGAGTTTCCGCCCTTTTAAGGTTGGAAATCTGACAATCGAACCTTTGAAACTCGAATCTGTCGAGGATTTGTTAAAGCTGGGTTTCGATACAGAATCGTTGACCGAAGAGACCAAACAATTCCTATTGCTGAACTCGAAACGTTTTGGCTCATGCGCAATTAGAGCGCTCTCTGACGATGACTCTTCGATAATCACTTATTTTCCCGCTAAATTAAAAACGCAATTTGAATCGGAAACGGAGCCTTCGCTCGATATCGAATGGCTTCCACGTTATGCCCTCTTCACACCTGCTCCTTCTGAGATGGCTTTGGTTGTCGATCATGTCATACTCGCCGAAACTCATCGCGAAGAAACCAATATCAAAATCTTACTGAATTGCCTTGTAAGTATCGCAAATCAATTCGAAATAGGGAATCTCCTATTCTGGTCTTCAGCCGCCAAGATATTTCAGTGTTTCATCGAAAAGTCGGACATTCCGATAACCCTTTACGCAGACAAATTTATAATCGATATCGAAAAAATCGAATCTGACATTGACATTATCAAAAGTAACATACAAAGCGCATAACCGCGCAAAGGAGGCAAAATGGCCTACAGTGACAAATCGAGAGAACACTACAAAAGCGTTCTCAACGACATCAAAAATCAAGGACTTTTCAAAGAGGAACGCTTTATCTGCAGTCCTCAGGACGCCGACATCGTGGTCGAATACCCCGCCGGCGCACCCTGCAAAAAGGTCATTAACATGTGCGCGAATAACTACCTCGGCCTTTCAAGCCATCCCGAGGTTGTCAAAGCCGCCCATCAGGGCCTCGAAGATCGCGGATACGGCATGAGCTCCGTCCGCTTCATTTGCGGAACTCAGGACATACATCGCGATCTCGAACGCAAACTGACCACCTTCCTCGAAACCGAGGATACAATCCTGTTCCCCAGCTGTATGGACGCCAACGCCGGTGTGTTCGAGGCCGTCTTCAACGATCAGGATGTCCTCATCGCCGACCGCCTCGTCCACGCCTCGATCATCGACGGCATGCGCCTCTGCGGTGCACTCAATGAAAGCTTCAAACACTCGAACATGGAGCACCTCGAACAGAAACTCCAGACCTATCAGGACAAACGCTTCCGTTGCATCGTTACCGATGGCGTTTTCTCCATGGACGGCGACACCGCCAAGCTCGATGAAATCTGCAACCTCGCCGAAAAATACGATGCAATGGTCTTCGTCGATGACTCCCACGCTTCCGGTTATCTCGGCACAAAAGGAAAAGGCACCCACGAGTTCAAGGGCGTTCTCGGAAGAATCGACATCATTACAACGACTCTCGGCAAGGCCCTCGGCGGAGCTTCCGGCGGGTGCGTCTCAGGAAGGCGCGAAATCGTCGAGATGTGCCGTCAGCGTGCGAGGCCATACCTATTCTCGAACGCCATGCCTCCTGTTGTCGTTGGTGCCGCGAATAAGGTCATGGACATCGTCATGGAATCCACCGAGCGCAGAGACAAGCTCGAAGAGAACGCCAAATTCTGGCGAGCGGGTCTCGAAAATGCAGGCTTCGACCTCGTCGAGGGCGAAACCCCCATCGTGCCGGTGATGCTTTACAACGCCAAGCTCAGTCAGGACATGTCTCGCGACCTCTTCGAACGCGGAATCTACGCGATTGGCTTCTTCTTCCCGGTCGTTCCGCAGGGCAAAGCCCGCATCCGCACACAAATCTCCGCCGCCCACGAACGCCATCACCTCGAAAAAGCTCTCGCGGCTTTCATCGAGGTAGGTAAGAAATACGACATCCTCGGCAAAGGCAAAAAGGAAATCACCGAGATGTATGGTGCGTAAGCTTCTATCATCGACTAAAATCAAGAGGGCGACTGAATAATCAGTCGCCCTTATCTAATTAAAATCAACCCTTCCATGTTATTCATTCCATCGAGATTCTCCATGTCGCGGCATCTTTCCATCCTCTTTTTTTGGTTTTCCCCTCCAATCCATCGATTTTTTAGAGACACCGCCACTTTCCGAACAATTTAGGGTCCGTCCAGAATATTTTTGGCCTTACAGAGAAAAAAAGGGTTCCCCAAAAAAGTCATGGGATAACTTCCTCTGCCGTCTCGAAAAAATTTTCAAAAGAATTGCTTAAAAGACTTCTTTCAGCCCTTATTCCCTGATTCGCAATGTAGTTAGGGGAGGGTCTCAGGTTCCGAGTCCCTCCTCATTCTCGTAACACCTTCACGAAGAGCTACTTGTTTTTCTTTTCCTTTTTGTCTGCCCTTTTCTCCTTGAGCGTTTTCGCAGGTGCTTTCTTGTTCGTTTTCTTCACGTTCTCTTTGTTTGCCATGATTTCTCCTCCGTTAGTATTTTCGATAATTTAGATTTCGTCATCCCTCATGACGTAGAGGTAATTAGCCTCGCGGCAGATTTTCGCGTCGGTGCCGTCGCGGGTTGTTTCGAGCGTTTGCAAATCAGAATCCAGCGAAATAACCCTGTTCTGAGCGATATCTTCACAGTTGTAACCCGACAACATTAAAGACTTTTCCACAAACCTCGTCTCGATTTCGCTATCGGAAATGAAGTTGGCGTCTTTAATCTCATTCAGGTCTAACATCTTTGCTCCATATTTTGTTTTCACACTCTTAAACATACTCTTTCTGGGGGCGGTGCGCAAGGGGTTTATCATTTCAAAAAAATAGCCTACGTTTTATCTCCGGTAGTATTTGAACAACCGAGAAAAATCATCCGTTGCAAATCCACGCGAAGGGCTATATATTAACATCGAAAAGGAGTTATATGAAAAAGACAGCTTTGGTCGTTGCGATAATTTTCCCCGTTCTGCTTTCCGCGGCAATAATCCATATTGCCACCGAGCCGGAACTACAGGCGGCAGTTTGGTCGCTCTCTTCGAACGACACGCTCATGCTTTCCGCTGGGACATATGACCTGACATGGACCCTTTGGCTCGACGGCGGCCTCGAAAATGTCGCGATCATCGGCGCCGGACGCGACGCCACAACAATTCGCGGCCCGGGGATGTCCGTCGATGACCCCGATGTCCCGCATCTGATATGGGTGGGCGATGTCCGCCATCTCTACATCGCCGACCTGACCCTCCGCGATGTCTATTATCACCCAATCCAGATTTCCACCGGCGACGGCGCCTTCGCGCCCCATATAGCCAATGTCCGCATAATCGATTCGGGGGAACAATTCATCAAGGTCTCCACCGGAATAGGCATGACCGCCTACTGCGACTCCGGCATCGTCGAGAATTGTGTCTTCGAATACACCGACCGCGCGCGATGGTGGTACACAAACGGCGTCGATATCCTCGCCACCGGCTGGTGGATAATCCGCGATAACCTATTCCTGCGAATTCGCGGGCCGGTAGGCGAACTTGCAGGCCCAGCCGTTCTCGCATGGCAAAACGCGATACATACCACCGTCGAACGCAATGTTTTCATCGAATGCGATTTTGGCATATCGATGGGAAACTCCGCAGGCCCGGGGCCTTACGCCCGTGACGGCGAGACCGTTTACGACAACCAGAACGCCATCGTCTTCAACAATTTCATCTACCGCGCGGAATCCGGCGACGTCGGAATCACCCTCAACAGAGCGCGCGACGCCGAGGTGCATCACAACACCATCATCCTGAACGGCACCTTCCCATGGAACATCGAATACCGTTACGGCTCCACAAGCGCCATGATCTACAATAACCTCTGCGACGGCGCGATTTTCTCCCGCGACGGCGGCGCAGGAGCCCTCGACGGAAACATCATCTCCGCCGAAGAGAGCTGGTTTGTCAACGCCTCCGAGGGAAATCTCCATCTCATATCCGGCACGGACGCCGAAAACGCCGCAGTTCCTATTCCCGGCTTTACTGTCGATGACGATATCGACGGCGAACCCCGGCCCTACGGCTCCGCTTCCGATGTCGGCGCGGACGAGTTCATGCCCGGCGCCATCGTGCGCGACATATCCGCGGAGACCATGGAAACCCGCGGCCATCTCGGCTTCTCCGACGGCAGAATGTTCTGGATAGGGGAGGTTATGCCGGAGCGATTGGAAATATTCGACCTCACCGGCAGACGCGTTCTATCCGGCGCGACAGCGAACGTCCTTGAGAGTGCCGCCAAATTGCCCACCGGCATCTATCTTTATCGATTCGATTCGCATGGAAAAGAAGCGGGCGGGAGAATTGTCGTAGTGAGGTAGGGGAGGGGAAAATTTCAAAATCCAAATGTCAAATGGCAAATCAAGCCCAAATGCCGAATGCCTAAATGACAAATCTCGCGTGCAAGAAGTTAGCCGATAGCATTAGATCTTGCACCGCGCATTTCGGCTGGCCCGTGGGGCGCCTTCAGCCCGCGCCTGACGCTACGTGCGATTTGTATTGATTTCACATTTGTTCCGCACGCGTGAGTCGCGCCAGCCTCGATCTCCTAAACCCCTCAGCTCGGCATATTGCCCCACGGCGTCTGAGCCCACCACTCATCCTTTCCGTCCAGATGAAGCCCTTGAACCAATGGAAAACCAGACCCTCGGCCTCATGGCAGGCCCTATTATTTTGAGGAACATATTTTACCTCCCATTTTGTTTTTTTACGACAATATACACTTTACAACACAGTAAAGTTTGTCATAAACTTTTAAAAAACAGTCCTTTTTTTTCGAAAAACAGTCCTTTAAAACGAAAAACAGCCCTTTTAGATTAACAAAACAGTAATAATTCTTTCATAAATCGAACAAAAACTCGATTTCCCAGCCCCAAAACTCGGCAAACGCCGAAGTTTAACCTCCCCAACATCCCTCCGATCTATATGAACCCCCGTGGGGGATTATTTTATCGTGCTCAACGGCTTCGCCGATTCGCTTCAAGCAATTATTACTTTTCCTCCTCTGGAGGTTTTAGATAATGAAAAACACGGCTATGAACATCGTCAAGTTTCTCTTCCATTTTCTTAATTCTTGAACTCATTGGAAATATCGTGAGGATACCTGCGATGAAGATAACCGAGAAAACTACACTTATAATTGCTATCAATATGTCCATTGTGTCTCCTTTTTTGGCGCGTATGCGCCGGGGTTCTCTTTCTTTCCTCGTTCCTCCGCTTTTCGCGGATCCGTGAGAAAGCTAATTTTCTATCTAATCGTGCCACCAGACACAATACCATCTTCACTTATACGAATTGGATCAACTTCGGAGAGGGAGGGATCAACACCAACATTTGGCCGTGCAACGACACATCCATTAGGTAAAACACTAAATATAAACCTTTGTTCTCCACTGGGACGGTCAATAATCATCCCAGAAGGGACTTGGCCTGAGCCGAAAATGTCCGTCGAAGGTGAAGGATATTTTCCATTTTCTTCATAATAAGCTTGGGCGGAAGTCCATATCTGTTTAACAACCATTTTGGCTTCAGAAATCTTAGATTTCATAATTTGAACTTCGACTGCTTCTGTAAGCCCATCCATTACTAAAGCCAATTCTGGGTTTCCTTTTGATTCTTTTTCTATCCAAGAAGCGAATTCCATAAGTCTGCCCTCATCTTCATCAACATCAATGTATTCGAGAAGATTCTTGAAAATCGCACTTATCATAGCCGTATTCGTTTTTCCCATATAATATGAGACTTCCTTTTTTGAAAAATCTATAATATCAGGTGCAATATGTTTGTCTTCATCATAGAAGAAGTCTTCATCAATTTCATAGATTAGTTCAATCGCTGTAAGATATATAGCAGGGCTTTCCCTTAAGTATTCGATGCCATTTGATAGAATTTCTACAAAGTTTTTTCGTTCCGCTTCCCAGTCTTCACTATCATACTTTTTTGATCGTCCCCATGACATGTCTTCCCATTCTTCGAAGGATTTCATAAATACTTCATAAGTTTTAGAATGCTGTGGGCATTTAGCGATTGTCTCCTTTAAGAGGGAATATGCTTCATAAGGATGTTCTTTTTCCAGCAATGCTTCAGCTTCAACAATTTGTTTTTCTGCTTCTTCTTCACAGTTCGAGCATGCAAGTCCGAATATACCAAGCATTGACAGAAGGCATACAGCAATAATCAGTCTTTTCATTTTTCTCCTTGATTGACGCTCTGCGTCGGGTTGGTTTCGTTAATTTTTGTTTGGGTGGGGTCGTTGTGCTTCCTGCCGGGCGCGGTTTCGTTTCTAACCGCGCTCTCCAATGTCATTTCGACCGAAGCGGAGAAATCTCTCGTGGTTTGCAGGAGATTTCTCGTCGGGCAAAGCCCTCCTCGAAATGACAGTAGGGGAGGGCCTATGTGCCCTCCCGTTTTGCGAACCAGCGGGAGCACACATAGGTGCGCCCCTACGGGGAATGCTCTGGGGGCGGGTTTCGTTTTATTTTCGGCGGTGGTGGTCATGCAATCGGTATCGGGACGAGTTCGGAGCTTTCCGGCAGTTCGACCTCGGTCTCCACGAGGTCCTCGAAACCTATCATCAGCGATTCGAGAAGTTCCTCGCGGGTGCGTTCCTGCGCGTTCACGCCGGGTATATCGACCAGCCAGCCTATCCACCAGCCGTCTTCCTGTTTTATTACCGCTCTAAGGTTCATATTTTCACCTCGATTTCCAAATCTTTCAAAATCTTCTTCGCCAGCGTATTCACGATTTCCACATGGCGGGGGATTTCGGTTTTCAATTTGCCGCGCGCGAATATCGTATGCCTTCTGCCCTCGCGCAACAGGTAGGCCCCGTTTTCTTTAAGTATCTTGATAAGCTTCGTCCTTTTCAAGTCCTTAAATCCTCGTCTCCCCGTCGCAAGGGGTTCTGAACTCGGGTTTCGTTTTATTTCCGGCGGTGTTTTTCATTTGGTTAAAATTAATAAAATGTATGAGGGGGGCTAAGTCAAGCAAAAAGTGGCAATTGCGCAAAAAAAAACCGGAGAGCCATCGAAAGCTCTCCGGTTGTGCGTTTTGTTCTGTCTGTCGAGTTTAGCCGAGGAAGGGGTATCTGTAGTCCTTCGCCGGGACGAAGGTCTCTTTTACCGTGCGGGTGCTTACCCAGCGGGTCAGGTTGGCTTTGCTTCCGGCTTTGTCGTTGGTGCCGGAGGCTCTCGCGCCGCCGAAAGGCTGTTGCCCGACCACCGCGCCGGTGGGTTTGTCGTTGATGTAGAAATTCCCCGCCGAATTGCGCAGGGCGACGATAGCCTTGTTCACCGCATATCTGTCGATTCCGAAAATCGCGCCGGTGAGGGCGTAGATGCTGGTCTTGTCGCAGATTTCCAGAGTCTCCTCGTATTTGGCCGGGTCGTAAACATGAATCGTCAGCACCGGGCCGAAGATTTCCTCCTCCATCGTGCGGAAATGGGGGTTGTCGGTGAGGATGACTGTCGGTTCGATGAAGTAGCCTTTGGATTCATCGTAGTTTCCGCCCATGATAACTTCGGCGTCATTAGCGTTTTTGGCGAAGTCGATGTATTCCGTGATAGTATCAAATGCGCCCTTGTCAATAACCGCGTTGATGAAGTTGCCGAAATCTTCGACAGTTCCCATCTTCATGGATTTGAGGTCGCCGTCAAGTTTATCCCGAACGGTAGGCCAGATATTGGCCGGAATATAGGCTCTACTCGCGGCGGAACATTTCTGACCCTGATACTCGAAGGCTCCGCGGGCGAGAGCTGTCGCGACCTCGTCGGTGTTAGACGATTCGTGGACAAAGACAAAGTCTTTCCCGCCGGTCTCGCCGACGATACGCGGGTAAGATTTATATTTGGCGATGTTGTCGCCGACGGTTTTCCACATATTCTGGAAAACTGCGGTGCTTCCGGTGAAATGGATTCCCGCGAGATGGGGATCGGCCATGACATTCGGCCCGACCTGACTTCCCGACCCGGGGATGAAGTTGATCACGCCGTCCGGCAGACCGGCATCTTTGAAGAGCTTCATCAGGAAATAGCCGCTGTAAACGGAGCTGGAAGCGGGTTTCCACAGCGAAACATTGCCCATAAGCGCGGGCGCCGAGGGGAGGTTACCCGCAATCGAAGTGAAATTGAATGGAGTTACTGCGAAAACAAAACCTTCCAGCGGGCGATATTCCACGAAGTTCCACATGCCGGGGTTGCTTCCGGGCTGTTCCTCGTAAAGTTCCATGGCGTAGTAGGCGTTGAAGCGCCAGAAGTCGATAAGCTCGCATGCCGAGTCGATTTCCGCCTGGAAAGCGTTTTTGCTCTGCCCGAGCATTGTCGCGGCGTTGACGATATAGCGATGCGGCCCGGCAAGAAGTTCGGCGGCTTTCAGGAAGATGGCCGCGCGGGTTTCCCATGGGGTTTCCGCCCATGTTTTGCGGGCTTCGAGGGCGGCGTTCACTGCCATCTTAATCTCTTCGGGGCCGGCTTTGTGGTATTTCGCCAATAAATGCCCATGCTCATGGGGAGCGCGGCATTCGTCCATTTTGCCCGTCCGAATCTCTTTTCCGCCGATAATCAGAGGAATCTCAAACTCCTTCGATTTCAACTCGGCAAGAGCCAATTTTAACGATTTTGTCTCGGGACTCCCCGGAGCGTAAGATTTTACTGGTTCGTTCTCCGGTTTGGGCACTCTTAATTTTCCGTTAAACATATCATCCTTTCGTAATAGTTCCAAAGTTCGACCCAAATTATAGGAAACAGAAAAAATTTATCAAGCTAAAATTAGCATTCTGCTTTTTGTTCCAAAGAAAAAGAGCGCTGAAGTTTGACATTCAGTTTTTAAATATATATAATTTGTCGCTATGGATAACTGTCAAGGCAATAATGACGAGCAAAAGCCGGTTGTTACCGAGGACGACGCGAGAACAGGAGAGATTTTGCGAAGAATCCTACCGATAATCTATAAACTTCGCGACGCGCAAACCGCCGGAGAAAAATTCGATCTTCTTGCCGAGGGTATCCGACTAACAGGATGGCAAAGAGTCCATCTTTACGTTATAGATTTTAGCGCTGGAGATTTACGCTCAGCCGCTTCGAAAGGCCTCACCGAAGAGCAAGTCGAGAAACTTCGTAAAAATCCTTTGAAACTCAAAGACATAGAATACATCTTCCAGCCCAAATATGAGAAGTTCAAGATCGGCAGAAGTTATTATTTCCCATACGATTGCGGCGACGGTTTCATCGAGAAGAAACGTGCTACTGGAGTCCACAGCTCGATACATACTGATAAAGCCCAAGCATGGCACCCGGAGGATATACTCTATTTCCCGATCCTCGATCTTTACGGGAAGATTATGGGGGTTGTTTCTGTCGATGATCCTATTTCCGGCGAAAAACCCACCGAAGAAAGCCTCAGTATTGTCGAACTTCTTATCGACTACGCAACCGCCATTCTCACGGAGACAGAGTATCAGGATTATTTCAGCAAAACCCGCGGCCTAATCTCGAGGCTTTTCGATCTCTCGCCAGCGATGATCTTTGTCATAGACGAAAAGAACAAAATCATCGACATCAACGATTCTGTTTCAAAACATCTCGGCTATATGCCATCAGATTTAATTAACCGAAATGAATCGGTTATCTTCTCCTCAGATATCGAATTCGAGGAGATGACAAAAGGGCGTAATAACGGCGTTTATAACGGCGAGGTGCTTCTCTCAAAGAAAGACGGTAGCGATCTTTGGGGCTATACCAGTAGTGTGCCAGTTTTTGACACTAATGGCAAAATTGATGGTTATATCACATCTATCGTTGATATAACCGAATCGAAACAACTTCAGAGATACTTAATTCGCGCCGAAAAACTTGCCGGAATCGGTGTCCTCGCAAGCGGAATTGCCCACGAAATAAATAATCCTCTCTATGCCATTCTCGGCCTTGCAGAGGAATTACTCACCGAAAAAGACCTTTCCCCAAAAATGGAAAGTATGATCGACGAGATAATCTTCAACACGGAAGAAGCCGCAACGATAGTCAAAAACCTTTCCACATACGCCTATTCCGCGAAAACAGAATCATCGAGTTCCGTAGATTTAAACGATGTCATAAAGAACGCTATCGGGGTTATGGAAAGAACCTCTGCAACAAAGGGAGTTATTTTCGATCTCGATTTGGCAGAAGTTCCCTCTGTGCAAGCCTCAACCGGCGAAATAACGCAGGTCATCGGAAATGTCCTTTCCAACGCGGTCGATTCTATGCCCGATGGTGGCCTCGTTTCTATTAAGACGCGCAAAGTCGGAAATAATGTCGAGTGCCGAATCCGCGATACAGGAACCGGTATCCCCGAAGAGGTTCGAGATAGGGTTTTCGACCCGTTCTTCACAACCAAAGAGGTCGGAAGCGGCACCGGACTCGGGTTGTATGTTTGCTATCGAATATTGACTAAACATAGAGGAAGTATTGCTGTAGAAAATACATCCTGTGGCGGCACATGTTTCCTCATAACCCTTCCACTATCGAATGATGCAGAATTATAAAGCAAGAATATTAGTTCTGGACGATGAAGAAAGAGTCCGCAAAATTATCGGCCTTCAGTTGGAGCGCGAAGGCTACGAAGTCGAATTGGTTGACTCCGGCGATAAAGCAATGGAGTTTCTCAAAAAGGGCGAGCAGTTCGACCTGATGATCTCCGATGTCAAAATGCCGGGCACCAGTGGCACTGATGTGCTTAAATTCGCCGCCGAAAGAGCGCCTCTTATGCCGGTTATTATGCTAACCGGCGTAGTAAGTGTCGAAACAGCCGTTAGCGCGATGAGATCGGGGGCATTCGACTATCTGATGAAACCGATTACTCGAAAAGACCTTATTCCCACTGTCGAGAAGGCCCTGGCCTATGGAAGGCTCATCCAATACAACCGCAAACTCGAGCTTGAAAACAAAGCTTATCAGGCGGAGTTAGAAGCGCAGGTCGAGGAGCGCACGCGTGAACTTTCGGAAGCATTCGAACAGCTGAAAATTGTCCATATGGACACCGTGCGAATTCTCTCCGGAGCCATCGAAGAGAAAGATCATTATATCCGCGGACACTCGAATCGATGCAGAATAATGGCGCATCACATCGCCGAATCGATAGGATACACTCAGCGCCAATTGGACATGCTCGATTTCGGTTCGCTCCTTCATGATATTGGCAAAATCGCTATCGACAGCAAGATCCTCAACAAACCGGGACCGCTCAACCCCGACGAAATGAAATTAGTCCAAACCCACCCTCTTATCGGCGAAAGAATCGTAAGCAAGGTTTCCTTCTTCTCCGAGATTGTCCCTATGATACGCTGGCATCACGAAAGATGGGATGGAAAGGGCTACCCGGACGGATTGAAAGAGGAGGAAATTCCAGTCGGTTCTCGCATTCTAAATGTCGTCGATTCCTACGATGCAATGACCTCGGACAGATCTTACCGCCTTGCTCTTTCCTCGGACAGGGCATTGGAGAACATCCGCCATGATTCCGGCCAACAATTCGACCCCGAAATAGTCGAGGTTTTCCTTCGCGAGAAATCCTATGAACTAATTCACGATTTTAGCTGAGCCGGACAACAATACTACAAACGATTCTGATTCCCTCGATGAGTCTATTTCGAACCATCGGAATATAACTCCACAGAACTTTTTTTTTCAACTTCCCCTTGCGAAGTTTGTATCCTGACTATATAATAAGATACTTTTGGAAAACTCTAAATATAATGACCCCTGATAAAAAAATACAGGACGAACGTTGCAGAATCCACCTCGATGTCTTCGAGGGGCCTCTCGATCTGCTTCTTTATCTCATCAAGCGTGATGAGATAGACATCTACGACATTCCAATAAATCATGTTGTCAAGGAATACATATCCTTTCTCGACGAGATGGAGCAACTCGATCTGAATATCGCCGGCGAATATCTTCTGATGGCATCCCTGTTGATGAGCATCAAGGCGCGGATGCTTCTACCCAAACCCGAAATCAACACCGACGAAATCGAGGATGCACGTCAGGAATTAGTTGACATGCTTGTCGATTACGAGCTTTTCAAAAAGGTCTCCGAAGAACTTGTCAGAAGGCGCGAGGAACAGGGAAGACTCTATCCCAAAGGTGCTTGTCCCGATTTAGCAAATCTTTCGCAATATGCCGCTCAAGAAGAGCTTCTCAGCTATGATTTCTACTCCCTCGTCCGAACCGCTTGGGAAATGCTCAAACAGCAGGATAGAATAATCCCCGGTTTCGAGGGCGAAGATGTCGATGTCGGCGAACGTATGGAACATATTCTCGAGTATCTTCAGATGAACAAACGCGCCCAATTCATCGAGCTATTCCCAGAAAAAACTACACCCATGATGTTTGTAGCAACATTTATAGGTCTTCTCGAGTTGATTAAAAACAAAAACGTTCGTGTTTATCAACGTTCGATATTCGGCAACATTTGGATATTCCCACTTACGGAGGAATCTTGAGCGACTTTTTGAAAAAAGGCATTATCGAAGCTCTTATTTTCGCCTCTCCACGGCCAGTAACCGCTAAGGAGATTGCAAAGTTAGGCGAATTCAACTCCCCGGCGGAAGTCGAAACTATCGTCGAGGAACTCAATCGGTTTTACGAAGACAGCCATCGTGCTTTTAGGATTAAGAAAATCGCCGGCGGTTACCAATATTTCACTATAAATTCATATGCCCCATATGTTTCGGAGCTATTTCGCGAAAAAACCAAATTCCGTCTATCCCGCGCTATGCTCGAGGTTCTCAGCATAATCGCTATCAAACAGCCAATCACAAAACCGGTCATCGATAAAATCCGCGGCTCAGAAAGCTCCGCGTCAGTTAACAGCCTTCTCGAAGCTGGTTTAATTACCGTCAAAGGCCGCCAAAAAACGCCCGGAAAACCATTCATCTACGGCACTACTGAGGAATTCCTTAAAATTTTCGGCCTCGAAAGCATCGACGAAATTCCAAACGAAGAGGAAATCAAACAGCTTTTCGAAGATCGTATTCGCGAAGAGGTTGAAGTCGAAGAAACACCCGCCCCGCAAGATGTCGAGGAGGCGAATGGCGAAGAGGCTTAATGTTTTCGTTGCAAGAGCGACCGGGCTTTCTCGCAGAGCCGCCGACAAAGTAATTTTCGACGGTAGAGTCAGCATCGACGGCGAAATTGTCATCGAACCAGGAAGGCAGGTAGATACCAACAACCTTGTAGCTTACAACGGAAATCCGCTGGCTCTCCCCAACGAGCCTATTTGGCTTCTTCTCAACAAACCGAAGGGCTATATCACAACACGCAAAGACGAGTCCGGCCGCCGAACGGTTATGGATCTATTGCCAGAGCATCTCCGCGGTTTGTTCCCAGTCGGAAGACTCGATTTCGACACGGAGGGAGTGTTGCTCTTCACCAACGACGGCGAAACCGCCCACAAAATGCTTCACCCCGGTTTTGAAATCGAGAGGGTTTACAGAGCTTTTCTCTCGACGAGGATAAAACCCTCGGATATCGACTTGGCGCGCAAAGGGATACTTCTCGATGGCAGAAGCGCTTTGCCAGTGAATATCATTTGTTCAAATTATGGCGAATCGCGTTCGGTTTGCGAAATAACCCTCGCGGAGGGGCGTTATCACGAAGTCAAACGTTTTTTTAAAGCGCTCGGTTACGAAGTTACAAGCCTCGAACGGCTTTCCCATGCGGGAATTAGCGCCGAAGGCCTTAATCGAAGCGAATGGCGGCTTCTTAAGAAATCCGAAATCGAAGCGCTTAAATCCAGATTGGAGCACAAAATTGACCAGCGACAGAATTCAAAATAGCCCCATAGGCGTCTTCGACAGCGGACTAGGCGGATTATCCGTTGTGAGGGAGCTTTTTCGCCAACTTCCGAACGAACAAATACTCTATTTCGGCGACACCGCACGATTCCCCTACGGAACTCGAAGCGCTGAAAGAGTTACCGAAATGGCTCTTCAGGACGCACGTTTTCTGGTCGGATTAGGCGTAAAAATGATTCTTGTTGCTTGTAATACCGCCTCCAGCGTGGCAATGGATAGGCTCGAAAAAGAAATTCCTGTGCCAATAATAGGTGTTGTCGAACCGGGCGCAAAGGCCGCCGCAAAAATTACTCGAAACGGAAAAGTCGGGATTATCGGAACACGAGCAACGATTGCTTCGAAAAGTTATCAAAAAGCTATCGAGCGCCAAAATGCCTCTATCGAAAGCTTTTCCGCCGCATGTCCCCTTTTCGTCTCCCTCGCTGAGGAGGGATGGACCACCGGCGAAATTCCAGAGATGATTGCGGAAAAATATCTCGCCGAAATCCGCGAGTCGGGAGTCGATACTTTGATACTCGGATGCACCCATTATCCAATGCTTCGAGGAACAATCGCGAAGATTATGGGGAATGGGGTCGCATTGGTCGATTCCGCCGAATCGACAGTCGAAGAGGTGAAAGCCTTCCTCGTAGAGAAGAATCTTCGAAGTCAAATCCCTCAACCAAGCCATAAATTCATGGTAAGCGATGCCCCCGAAAGATTCTGCCAAATCGGCGGGATGTTTGTAGGGAAAGATATTTTGTCCGCCGACAAAGTTACACTTGAAGATTGAAGGTATCTTACATATATTAATCCAATGAACTTTTTTTGCTTGACATATAAAAAGCCAAACTTATATTTAACTATAAGAAGCGACTGTTATTTACAACGAGTTTTTCAGAAAGAACTATAGGAAAACGACATAACTATTTGTAATAAAAGGCGTTACGTCTTGCGCCAGGAGGATAAAGTGAAAAGAGCGGCGATAACTTTTTCGGCGATATTGGTAATTCTGCTGGTATCGAGTGCCTTTGGGCAGTCCTATCTGTCGGTTTATGGTCCGAATTCGATTCTCGATAACACAAGATGGGTCCAGGCTCGTGTCGATACCGGTAAAGGTTTTTTCGGAATAGGAACCTACGCACCCCCACCTCCAAAGATGCTCCTGTGGGATTTCGTTCCGGTTACGTCCGGAGTGGGAAATTCCAACTTCATAGTCCGCATCGACGGATCCGCTACCTACGGCTTGGCTTTCCCCGGCGCTGAAGGCTCATTTTCACCGCCGCTGACCTCAACACTCGAACCTTTTCACGCGGACGGCTATCCACGTCTGATTGTCAGCACAAACACGATTCACGACCGCTGGATTCTGAATGTCTTCGGCGACGAAATTGTCGTGAATCAATACTTCCAGCCCGATTCAGTCGATACCCTCGGAGTAATTAGAATCAGATATCTAATTCAGAACAATGGCACTTCGGCTCATACTGTAGCCTTGGAACACAAATACGATATTAACATTAACGGTGTTGACGATGCGGCTGTTGCAGTCCCTGGAAGTTATGCGAGGATTAACACTGTTTTTGAAGGTGCGATGCCCGGTATTTTTCTTGCCGCGGAAAGAGGTTTCGACGATTCCGATTTCGGTTTAGTTGCAAAAGGCATTATTAACCAGCATTCGGCTACAGCGCCCCAGTTTTTTGCATACGGTGAAGAAATGGATTTATTGCTGAGCAATTTCTCCATAACAAGTGCATTCGCCGGAGACATCTATTCGCTCTCAGGCGCTTTGTTACGATGGAATGATATCCTCCTTCCGCCGGGCGCAAGCAGAGAGATAATTACCTATTATGGGTTAGGAGACGCCAACGAAAGGCCTGGACAACTCAATGTAGTTTATACAGGCGCACCCTGGACGACAAATGATTGTGAGTGCGTTAATCCAAATGTATTCAACTTCATAATTCGTAATGACTCCGATGACGCCACAATATTTGATAGCGTCTTTATCAGCATGACATATGATGTCTCCATGGCATCTCTCGTAACGATCCCGCCCTATATGTCAACTTTGAATGCTACCCTACTCGATATGGCAGTGGGAGAAGATACATCTTTAACTTGGGCTTTCTATTCACCCTGCGACACTTGCGGCGATTTCTGCTTTAGATTCTATGCCTATACAAACGACCCCACTGTCGATTTTGTTTCAATCGACACATGTTATTCGATTCCCTGTTTCGATAGACTCGCGCCCATTGCTGAATTGATTACACCGATTAACCCCTTTACAGCCTGCACAACCGGAAGAGGACTTAGTTTAGAGCTCCGTTTTGAGGATGAAGATAACGGAGTCCGTTACCAAAACACAGTTACCAGAGTTAGAATTGGCGAAGACAGCCTTGTGTTAAATGCCGACAATATCGACGATGTTGACTGGAACCCCGGAACAAATGCTCTTATCGAGGTTCTAACCATAGACATCGATTATTTCGATATCGGATACAGTAACGGCGATACGATTGAGGTATGTGTTCTTCAACTCGAGGATATGAACGGCTGTTCCCTCGATGTTTCTGAATGTTGGACAATCATTGTCGATACGGAACCTCCGTTTATCTCGAATATAGATCCTCCGCCGGGCTCGGCAGTCTCAGCCGCTACTCCGATTATTTCCTTCCAGCTCCATGATTCGATTTCCGGCGTGGACTCATCTTCCATTCTTATTCAAATCAATGCGTTGCCTCTAATTCCGGTCGGCCCGAGCGGAGCGACATGGAACAGACTCACAAATACTGTCAGTTACTCGCTTCCGGGAGGATTTCCAAGTGAAACATGGGTGAATGTATGCCTTGTGATAGCATCGGACAACACAGATCTACCCTGCGGTCCAAACAGCCTAAGAGATACATGCTGGTCTTTCTTCGTTGATTACACTCCTCCGGTTCTCAATATAACTCAGCCTATTGCCGGAAGCATTATCTCCTGTGATACTCTCACTGAGATTACCCCGCTAATTATAATCGCAAATGACAGCACCTGTATCGATACAACAGTCGGCACAATAACTTTCAGTCCCGGCCCGACAATCAACCTTGCCACTTGGCCCTATGTGAACTGGTTCTGCAACCGCATCGAGGTTTTCGGTATAGGTCTGAATCCTGGATTGGTCGATATCTCCGTAAGCGGTATTTCCGATCAGCTCGGCAATGAAGCCGGAGTTGCGTTCGTCGTATTTACAGTCGATACACTCGGCCCACAGCCGAATCCCTTCTCCATCACGCCTACAGATGGAAGCATAATCTCCTCGTTCTTCAACACTTCAGTGAATGTCTATGAGGAGAGCGGCTTAGAAGAATCCACTATCGAATGGCGTTTCTATGTCAATTCCTCGCCAACCCCGATAATCTACCCCTTCTCCAGCCCCCATGTGAGCTATGTGATGGAATCGGGAACTGAATATCGGATAGTTTACAACAATACCGGCCCTTCGCCATTGCCTATCTCGGATGGCGACACGCTTAGGGTTTGCCTCGCTTATTGCCAAGATGTCGCCACACTTTGCGGACCGAATCCAATACAGGGCGGCCCAATTTGTTGGACCTATTACGTCGATGGCGCCGGCCCTGAAGCCGAACTTATCTGGCCGACTCCAAGCGTCTGCACAAAGTGTAACCCGGCCTTTGGCGACGGAACTATTCAGGTCAGATTAAGAGACCTTGCCGGGATCGATATTTCCTCGGTTGCTTTCAGAGTGAATGGTATATCTTATCCTTCCTTCGAGGTGCCGGATGCTGATTCGACTGTCGCTTTGTTTAACATCATTGTTACCTATGGCCACACCCTGAGATTCTGTCCCGATTCGGTCGAAATCGAGCTATATCAGGCCAGCGATAACCTTGGGAACATAACTTCAGGAAGACGTTGGTTCTTCACCATTAATAATACTCCGCCCTTCACTGATCCTGCGACATGGGAGCCTTATATCGGCCATGCCGCAGAATGCATTACTGTCTCACCCTACGATACACTCAGATTCTGTGTCGATCCGGGTTGTTGCGGCGGGTTTTTCCATGACAGTGTGAAGGTCATCCTTCTCAATACAACAAGCGGATTCGAAACAATCTGGTCTCACGAGCATCCCGAATGGTGGTCTGGTGACTGCTTCAACATTCCCATACCGGATGTCATTGCAGGCGACGGCGACTCAATATTCGTAAATCTCGCTTACGCACGTGATTCGCTTCATTATATGGCAACTTGCGGCTCTAATGTCGCTGTGAATTTGATGTCCTATGACCCATATGATTGGGGAGTTCTCATCAGCGCCGGCGGGCCGATTATATCTCGAATCAGACCGGCAAGGCGCTTCGTCAGTTGCGATAATTTCCAGTATTTGTGGCGCGTATCCGACAGCGACGGACTCAATGACACTTCCATGGTTATACATGTCTGGTCAGAAACAACACCGACAACCGTTTACACCTGGGTCTCACCCGAAATAGGCATAACCTGTGAGCCTTCCGGTGAAGTCTGTTATATGACTTTCGACCTCGACTTATCCGCCTTTGCCGCTGTTGGCGAGTCGGTATGTGTTCGGGTTGTAGATTTTTACGATGATCTTGGTGTGCGCAACGAAGCTTCGAGCACATGGTGCGTCAGATACGATAACACAGATCCTTGCCCGATAGCATTCGGCCCGGAAGATGTCGGCCTATCGACAAGAACCCCAGATGTTTGGGCCGTTGTTCCGGGTGATATCGCTCCAGTTCTTCCCGATAGCCTTGGATTTTCTCTCGACGGAGGGATTTCGTGGCTGTATCGTGCGGCGTATCCGACTGCGATATATTGGGTTGGCGATACCGCGCATCTTAATATTAGCGCTCTACCCGATACTCTCTGGCCCCGAGGCGGCGATACTGTTGAAGTCTGCATTCGCAACACCGACAATACCGATACTCTTATCGGCTGTCCTTTGAACAAATGCACATATTGCTGGTCCTTCTGGATCGAAGCCAACGGACCGGTGCCCTCTGCGATACTTCCAAGGAACAATTGGATTGTTACTTGCGCCACACTTGAATCTTTGGTTATCGCAATAAACGATTCCGACGCAATTGTATGGGATTCAGCATGGGCAACTTGCACCACCCGCGTCAACGGCCTTACATGGTCTTGGGATCCTTCTTCTCCGGGGTTCGACGGTGTAGGATATACGCTGAAGCTATTCCCGTCGCCGGTCATTTCGGTCGAAGATACATACGACGTCTGGATTTATGCAGTCGATGAGCTTATGAACCCGCTCGTTTCTGTTGACGGGATATATCATTATACTTTTATTGTCGATCACACGCCGCCGGATTCCATTTGGTTCACGCCTAATTGCCATGGCGATTCTGTGGATTCACCGATTCCAACCATTTGGCTTCACGCTCTCGACGAATGGGGGAGAGTCGATTCGCTAAGTTGGTGCCTCGAATTCTGGCATGCCACCTTGGTCGATTGGGTCGAAATATGTTATGATTCTCTAACAGCCCCCGCATGGGAGATTTATCCGGAATCTGTTGGCCTTCATACTGGAATGGTTACCGCGTTAGATCCATGGTGGCGCGGCGGCGATACGATTCAGGTTCGTCTAAGTCGGGTTTGCGATGTTTCTCATCTGTGTCCGCCGAATTGCACAGAATTTCTCGATACCTGTCTATTGCCGGTGCCTTCGCAGGGCCCGTCGATAACAAATCTATGGCCTGATTTTAACGGTATTCTCGGATGCCCCCAACCGGACACCTTCGTGTTCGTGCTATTCGATAATGACGGTATCGACACCTCGACTGTGCGCGTCAAATATTGGACTTGCGACACCGATACAACATATTATTCCATCGGTTCGCCATCGGTGGCCTACTATACTGTTGGCACAACATACGATACCCTCGGCTTTGTTCCGCCGGATATTGTAGATGAGGGATGCACCCTTTGGATCGAGATTCTTGCGCAGGATATTTTCGCGAATGACCAGATTCAGGGCGCTTTCCATTTCGTTTACGATTACACACCGCCTGGTTTCGAAATTGCATACTCCCCGATAGACGAGGTTATGAGCTACGCACCGAGGATTCCCATGCGTTTCCCCGATAATCTCGCCGGAGTGGATATTACATCGGTCTATATTCGCCTTCACTCGTGGTGCGGCCCGGATATAGATTCGATTCACAGTCCTGCGCCAGATACCCTTATTTGGGTAATGGACAGCCTCGGAAGACCGGATACGCTTATATTTAACTTTGCTGTTTTCGAAAGATGCATGTCCACCGACAGCTCCGCATGCCTCACAGTTTACGGCGCTTGCGACTTAAACGCCGCTTGCGAGGTTTGCACTACATTCGACACGACTTGGTGCTTCACAGTTATGCAGGGCGGACCGCAGGTAGATTTCTACCATCCGCCATCTACCGGATTATTGCTATGTCCCAATGACTCCATTGTCATGGATCTGTTGGACCCCGACGGCGTGGATACCGATGGCATTTATGTCATGGTGAATGGTGTGGTCTATCCTTATCCCTCGCCGGGATTCCTTTTCTGGGATGCCGTCGATACGAGAATGGCCTTCTATCCGAGCGCGCCTTTCGATACAAGCGCAGTCCAAATCTGTATCTGGGGCGGCACTGATATGCTTGGTTACGATATGGATTCCGCCTGTGTTGTCTTCAATGTCGATATCGAAGCACCGGTTCCGACCTATATCGGCCCATTCACACCTGTTGCCGATCCTCAGCCGGATATCTCTATTCGTGTAGTGGACGAATTCAGCCCAATCGTGCCGGATTGCTTCGAGCTGTTGGTCGAAGGCGATATTTACAATTTAGACGGAACTATTCTCAGCTGGGTTCCGGATTCCGGCACCGCGCTCTCCGGAACGCTTATTTGGAGCGCTGTTGCGGCTGGTGAAACCCTTCTTGTCGGCGATACTATTTGGATTTGCCTCATGGAAGCCTGCGACAGCACCGGTTGCGACGATAACAACTATCTCTCAGAAGAAATCGATTCCATCTGCTGGTGGTTCAGGATGGCCGCCGGAAACGGCCCTGAGGTTACAATGACGACCCCGCCAGAATGTGATATGGCCATAAGCTGTTCGACTTCCTTCCAGATTATTTGGCATGTATTCGACGAGGAAGGTTTCGCCGATTACTCTCTCGACATCGCAATGTTCGACCGCATATCGACAGTCCATTATGATATGGACTCGCCGGAGATTACCTTCCTTGGAAGGTCGGATTCAACTCGCGATACACTAATCATTCTCGATGTCCCTCCGATAAGTTCTTCTGGATGGATATGGGTTTCAATACTCAATCTCGACGATGTTCTCGGCAACCCGGCATTATTCGGTGTCGGAGATACCTGCCGATTCTTCATCGATTGGGACAGGCCTTATACAAGCGCTCATTGGCCCGGCCCCGGCGAGGAGGTTGCGACGCCATATCCCGCATGTTGGTGGGAAGTGCAAGACACAAGCTGGAAGATCGACAAAAACACCGGACAGGTTGTTGTTAACGGCACTCGCTATGACATCTCGATGCCGCAGGTATGGTGGACAGGTGACGGCATCCGCGACACACTCTGGTTCCAACCTGCACCGGGCGAAGGTTTTATGGGCGGCGATACGGTAGTATTCTGTATCGACAGCGTCGCTGACTCGACAATCATTTGCGAGCCCAATTGGATAGAACCTGTCTGCGAGACATTCTACATCAACGCCGACGGCCCGATGCTCAGCTTAATCTTCCCCGATTTCGCCCTAAGTCCAAATATGGTAACTTTCTGCGATTCAGGAGCGTTCTGGGTCAGAAACATCGACCCGGAAGGCGTAGATACGATGAATATCGAGGTTATTTGGAACGAAACAATTGTTATCCCATGGATCGACTCTGGTTCACCTTCCGGTTATTTCGATTTCGTCCCCGGAACTGCAGATACTGATTACATTGCAATCTGGCCGCCCTTCTCCGCCGCAAACGGCGATGAAATCTGCCTTAGAATACCCTACGACAGATGGACAGATACTCTCGGCAACGGCCTCGTTGCGGACAAATATTGGTGCGCAACCGTCGATCTCACCCCGCCGGTGCTTGTGGATAACTTCCCTGCAGACGACGAGACAACCGACACATGGACGCCGAATATCTTCGCCTATTTCGAGGATTCAATCGCCTTCGTGGGGCATGGATGCGTCGAATTCTATATCGAAGAGAACGGCGCACCTTGGTTTGGTGGAACATTCGTCGATGGCGACCCGCAAATCAGCTGGAATGGTGATACGGTCTTCTTCACACCGGCCAATGATTTCGCAGAATTTGCGACTGTTTGTATCGACATCACAATCTGCGACTCGACCACAGTAGGCGAACCGATGAACTGCCCCGCTAATGTTGCAGTTTACAGCTGGTGCTTCATCATCGGCGACGACGATACTATCGGCCCGGAACTCCTTTGGGCGGATACCTGCTACACCTTCGAGGGCAACGATACCTTCACAATAACGGTCGGTTTGGCCGATGAAAACGGCATCTACGACGATGCCTCGACAGACACAACCGGTCAGGGCATCATAGCCCATATCACATTCCATCGTGGCGGACTAACAACTGAATACTGGCTTCCGATGGACATCTTCGCAGTTACAGAATCACTGGGCGCTCCAAGAGATTCGATTTATTGGGCATCTACAATTCCCGGCGATATCCCATCGAGCGAACTCGGCGCGTGGGATAGCCTGTGCTACGAAATTTGGGCATACGACAACGATTTCGATTTCGATAATCCCATCGACAGGCAAAGATCGATTTCCGCAACACATTGCTGTGTAATCTACGACACGAATCCGCCGTTATTAGTGGCGATCGAGACACCGGCAGGCGCATACAACAGCTGTGTCGGAGCGGAGCAGGGAATTGTCGTCGGCTTCTTCGACTGGGGTGGGATGATTCCGGAATCACTCATCATAAGCTTCTTTGGAGCGGATCATCCCTACGGAAGTCCAGATGTCGTTTGGGAAAATGGCTATGTCGCCGGAACATGGGTGGGAATCCCAATCCCATCACTTTACGATTCGATAGTCGGTGCTTTCAAGTATGTTCCCGGTCTGCCGGAAGGCCTCTGGGAGAACGGCGATGTCATCGATGTTTGTGTTACGGGCATCTATGATATTTGGTTCAATCAGGCTCCGGACACCTGCTGGACATTTATCTCGGATACCGAACCGCCATTAGCATGGTGTGTCGAAGCCACCGATACGAACCAAGTTTTCGAAGACTTCACAACTGTTCAGTTCGGAATCTACGACAGCCTTGCCGGAGTTAACAGCGAGAGCATCATTCTGAACGTCCAAAGGATAAACGATTCGGGCACTTCTGACGGGTTCTCGATTCCGGTTTACGATCCTTCGATGGCTTGGGATCCAACAGCCGGAGTTCTTACCGTCGATATGAGATATGTCCCCGGATACACAATAGAACGCGGAGACTCCCTCTTCTTCAGCATCTACGCTGTTGACAGGACTGTCATCTGCGATCCGAACGCCGTGGACGAATATCTCTGCGTCAAATACATCAAACCCATAACACGTTGCCATGCGGGGCCGCATCCATTCACGCCGCCGCCGCCTGCAGACGGTTTCAACGACGAGGTAATCTTCGATTATCCCGGTAGGTTCGATGTTGACGCTCTTATCAAGATATATGACATGCGCGGCCGCCTTATGATCGAAATAGGGCCCGGCCCGAGCAAGATATATAAATGGGATGGCTACGACTTCAACGGAGCCGCAAGCCGTCCGGGGGTCTATACGTATGTGGTCGAAGTAGGAGGGGAGGTGATCTGCTCAGGCACCGTGGTTTTAGCGAGATAGTGGGGGCTATTTCCTGTCACGGCCGAGCAATATGATTGCTCCCGGAGGTGAAATATGAGACGCTCCAGTAGATTAGGAGTGGCCATAATCCTACTTGTCCTTATGATACCCGTTATCGGGCTGGCCGATATGGCGGCGCGAAAGCTCGCTATGTTTCCGCCCGGGGAAGATGGAACGAGGTTGCTGGTTACATCAGGCGATTTGCGGATTGCGGTCAACAATACCGATGGGAGGTTCACAATTGGAACCTCTCTGGGTAAATCCCTGCTGTTCGGTTTCCCGAACGAGGGCGCGACCTCGCATGCCCATTTCTTCGTGAATGATACCATTCGAGGAACATACCTCAACGACGGCGGAGTTCATCCTGTGCCCGCGACAGTTACCATGAGCCCCGCGCTTAGTTCAGGAAGCGTGATTTCGAGCTACATCGTCGATGGTATCGCCTTTACACAGCGCTTAACCCCAACATTCTGGGGCGATAACGCGACCGTGCTGATCGAATACACAGCTACGAACACAAGCGCGACTACGAAACAGGTCGGTGTGCTCCTTTTCCTCGACACAATGATCGGCGATAACGATTATGCGCCTATAGCCACCGAATATGGCTATTTCGCTGTCGAGAGGGAATTTGTATCGCCGAACATACCGACATATTGGCAGGCTTTCGAGTCCTCGCCATGGCAACCGCCGGATAGCCTTATCGGCGGCGGTGTTCTTGTTGGGGGAAGCGCGGTCCCGCCTGACAGAGTGGTTTTCGGCGATTTCTGGTCGATGCACAATGTCAGATGGAATTACACCCTTTCCGGCGATCCATATTCGGACTCTGCGGTGCTTTTCCGCTGGGATGCAAAACCACTTGCACCGGGCGCTTCACGCAGAATGGCCACCTATTACGGCAAGGGTAGCGCGATTATATCCATCGGCGATCTGAATCTGTCTCTATCCGCCCCTGACGAGCTTTCAGTCGAGAGTTGCGAATTCCGCACGCCGAATCCGTTCCCTGTTAATCTTATCGTATCGAACGCTACAGGGACGACAATCGGAGGAATAACAGCGAGAATCGACATTCCGCCTTCATGTGAGCTTGTCTCCGGCGATATGGTAGGCATGATTTCGCCTTCGGTGCTCGATCCCGCCGGAACAGGCACAATCAGCTGGAATATCAGAGTGCCGGATTCTCATTTCGAGAACGATACGACGCTCTCTTTTTCGGCCTCGGTGTTCGGCACCGGCACAGATACTTTCAGTGTCGAATGGACAATCGACATCCCCGGTATCGACGGCCGCGGTCCAACCGCCGAGATTATCAACCCCTCTGTCGGCTCGATAACATCTTGCGATACTATCGAGATGTTCTTCCGGCTTATCGACCGCGATGGCATAGATTTGTCCTCGATTCGTGTGGATTGCGGCTCGACTTTCGTTTTTTGGCCGAATCCGGCGAGGCTTGCTTTCGAGTATCCTTATCTTAGATGCACGATGCCCGCCACCGAACTTGGCGAGGGCTTGGTAAATGTCGGGTTGCGCTCTATACGCGATAATAACGGTTGCCCGATTCGCGGAGTTCGCGAGTGGAGTTTTATCATCGACCGCCAGCCGCCTGAGGTCGAAGTCATCGCCCCGGTGTTGGGCGACACAATATATGACGAAGACTTCGAGGTGGTTGTCCGTCTTGCCGATCCAAGCGGAATAAAGACTTCGACATTAGAATGGAACATCGGCGGCTTGATAATCCCAGCATATTTCGATGGCGAATTTGCACGCATCCGTCCGGTCGATGCGGGAATCACCCCGACAGGATTCGAGAGCTGGATGGTTTGCCTTCAGGGCATTTCGGACACCGTGGGCGGAACTTGCGGCGCGAATACGGCCTCTCCGGCTTGTATCGCCTTTTTCACGAATTTCACCGGCCCTCGTGCCGAGATTATCGAGCCGCTTCCGGGAAGTTATAATTCCTGTGCAAATCCCAAGGTCGAAGTCAAATTCACCACTTCCGGCGAAGATATCGACCCCTCGACGATACGGTTCGAATATAACGGAACTCTCTACGATATATCTTCGGGATATCTGACTTACGCCGACTCTTTGCTTTCCTTTATATCCCCGGTTACCGCGGTCGATGGCGAAGAAATCACGGTGAAGCTCTTTGCGAGCACCTTTGCGGGGTTCCCAATCTCGCCGCTAAACTGGACTTTCATCTCCGACAGAACCCCTCCCGAAGTCTCCGCTATATATCCGCCTGACGGCGTATTTATAACACCTGACGATAATATTGTCCTCTTTGTCCGCGACATCGGAAGCGGCCTCGATCTCGATTCGACTTTGTTCGATATCGAATATTCGACCGGCACAAGGGCGATTTCGCTTAGACACACAGCCCTTATAGGCGAGGGCGACACCCTGATCATCGACCTCGAAGCTTTGGACATCAGCCTCGAACGTTGCGGCTTCGTCGATATTCGCATCTCCGCACGCGACATCGCTTCGGGTTGCGGTCCAAATATGCTTTCGGATTTCCATTATCGCGTCGATGTCCCCTGTTCACCGCCGAATGTCGGGGAGCCGAACATTCCATCGAGAACCTATATTTCTTGCGATACTTTCCGTTTGGCGATTCCCCTCAGCGACGAAGAAGGCCTCGATCTTTTCTCGATGATTGCTCGTTTCAACGGCTACCTCGTGCCCTTCGGCGATTTAGTCGTCTTTGAACATGACACATTACATCTTACGGTTCCGCACGGAACATTCGGCGGAGATTCAATATTTATCTATGTTTCGCCGATATCCGATATATTCGGGAATTCAGCTTCGCCAGTCGAGTTGGTCTATCACTGGGACAACGAACCGCCGGTTTTCGGCATTTTAGAGCCTTATATGGCCGCAATTATCCCCGACATGCCGGATTTCGTCCGTGTCGAGGTGCGCGACTCGGGTGCTGGAATCGATATCGCAAACTGTGCTTTGGAAGCCCTCGGCGTTACTGTTACGGAGTTTGAAGGCCTCATCTACGACGGTTCCCACCTCGTAGTGCCGACCGAGGCATACGGATATTCCGGCCAGGACAGCGTGATTTTCAGAGCATTCGCCTCTGACGCTGTAACACTTTGCCCCGCGAATTTCTCCGAAATTAGCTGGGTCGTATATTTCGATCAGGGATCGCCCCTCGTCGAGATGATTTCGCCACCAAATGGCGCAATAATTGGATGCGAGTCGATGGAGTTCGTGTTCACAATCATCGACGAAAACGGCGTGGACGCCTCGACAATAGAGCTGACCGCCAATGGCACCGTCTTCAACATAGACTCGCCGGAGTTAATTTTCAATTCCGATACCATAAAATTCACTTCTCCGACTGGACTTTTCTCGCATGGCTTAGCGGCCTCTGTTGAAATCACAGCTGTTTCGGATTCTATCGGCAACGCCATTTACTCACCTCATGGTGGAACCTTCCATTTCGATTTCGAGGAGCCTTCCGTCGAGTTGATATCGCCGGACGAGAGCATTCTTCGCGGCCCAACACAGGCCATCGTGTGGCATATCTCCGATGAACTCGCCGGAATCGATTATGGGTCGGTGCAGATTGTTATCCAAGGCACAATTTACACCCTCGCAGATCCATCGCTAAGCCTCGCCGGCGATATTCTAAGGTTCGATCCGAAAATTGCAGGTATCGAAATTGATTCGGACATCACGATCTATCTTATTGCGGGCGATTTGGCCTATGAATGCCGCAATCAGAACCATCATGTAGAGAATATTAACTTTACTCCAGCAGAGATTGAGGCTGTCTCTACATCACCAAGCGACAACAAAATAGTCTCCTGCGATCCTTTGATTGTAAGCATCGAAATAGAATCCGATTATGGGATAAATATTGAAAATGCCGAAGTCAAACTCGATGAAATTATGATAAGCCCCGATAGAATAAGCCTTTCCGGTGCAATAATCTCGATTGTGTTCGACGAGGGAGAGATTCCCGAAGGGCAACACGAAATGGTGCTTACCTCTGTTAGAGATACTATCGGAAACCTTCTCGACACTGTCCAGTTAACTTTTTCAACCGATTACACTTCGCCGGTTGTGATCGATTATTCGCCGAGAACAGGCCCTGTATCACCACTCGAACTCATCCTGCGAGTTGTAGCAAGCGACGAGATTGCCGGAATTAGTGCCATTACCGCGAGATTTACAGTAGATGGCACTGTTTATGACCTCGTAACACCGGAGCTGGCAGTTCACAACGACACCTTCGTGCTCGATGCAACGAATATGGGTCTTGCCGGCGATGTGTCGATTATCTTCGAGATGGACGACAGGGCGGAGCTTTGCGGCGCGAACCATTTGGTTTTCGCATGGGATATAGAGGTTTCCTCGGATGGCCCCGAGTTTATCCTCATTGAGCCTTTCGACGGCGCGATTACGCATGACAGAAACCAACCAATAAAGATCATCGCCCACGATTCCGACGGCTTAAGCATCAACTCTGTCGAAATCCGCGCAGGTTCGCATATCTGGGACTTCGATGATATGGATTTCGCCGGAGACACAGTAATTGTCCGTCCCGAAGCAATCTGGAACAGCGGAGATACCTATCAAATAAGCATTTCCGCACGTGATCTCCTTGGGAATCTATCTTCAGATTTTCTCGGCGCATTCATTGCCGATTTCGATCCGCCACAGGTCAGTTCGACTGTTCCAGCTGATAGAACCGCTGTCCGAGATGTGCCACAATTCATCACAATACATTTCTCAGAGGATATTTCTGGAATAGATCCAGCCTCGGTTTCGATTTCGGTCGATGATGTTCTGCTCGAATGGGGCGATTATGGCCTTTCATTCGCGCAAAATTCTCTTGTCATCGATGTCGAAAGGGCCGGAATTGGCATAAACAAACCGGACTCGGTGGCGGTTATTCTGTATCGAATCGCAGATTACCCCGGTGATTATGGCCCGGCTAACCTAACCTCCGAGGAATACACCTTTTCCTTTATTATAATGGAAGAAGGGTGCACTGCCATTCCCAAGCCATTCAGCCCCAACGGCGATGGCTGGTATGACGATGTTACGATTTTTACCGGCGAACCGGAGCCGACTCAGGTGCGGATATTCACCGCCGAGGGTGTGCCGGTTATAGAGCGCAATGCCGAACACAAGCTCGTTTGGGACGGCAAAGATGCCCTCGGAAGGCCGATGAAACCCGGAATATATATTTACACAGTTACAAGGATATATGACAATAGAACACTCTGTGGAGGAAATATTATCCTTGCGAGATAAACCCAGAATAAATAGCTATTTGGCTTTTCCATACGGAAAGTTTCGAAAGGAGCGGTTATGCCGCTTTTAGGGAACAGATACTCATTTCTAATTGTAGCCTCGGCGGTATTGCTTATTGCAACGGCGTTCGGGCAGGACAACATGGTTCAACAGAGTGCGAGAGCGGCGGGCATGGCCGGCGCTTATTCCGGCATTGGCAACGATGTCAACTCGATATCCGTAAATTCAGCCGGGCTGATGCGGCTCGATAGAACCCAACTCGTCGGTAGCTACACTCGCTATTACACCGGCGCGGATATCCCCGGAATGAACGAAGGCTCGCTATTCTTTTCGCCATACACATGGGGCAAGATGTTCTATGGTGTAGGCGTCAGCTACTTCATGCATGAGATATTTTCTCAGCAGAAGGCTACTGTTACGCTGGGCTCTGAATTATGGCGGATGAAGAGGACATCCTCTGAATCGATGAATGCGAGGCTTTCCTTCGCTGTGAATGGAAATTTATATCGAGTGGGATATAGTCAGACGAATTTTTCCGATGACTTCGACCCGAACGACCCGCTTTTCCGCGATGGATACGATAAAATCGCATACAGTGCCGACGCTAACCTTCTCGCAGAGTTTGGCCCGCTTTCGGTTGGACTTGGCGGATACAACCTCCTCGAACCGGATATCTCCCTTCGCGGTGGCGCTGAGGGCGGAGTTTATCCAAGAACTGTCCGCGGAGGTCTTTCCTACGACATCCTCGGCTATGTAACTCCAGCTATCGAAATCGAAATACCGGTTACAGCGAATCAGACCGTCAGCGACGAGATGACCTATGCTATCGGCGCAGAGTCATGGTTTGTCGGCAAGATGCTCGGTGCGCGTGCCGGTGTTAGCTCCGATTTCGCAACTATGGGGCTTTCTTTCAGAACCCGCGGAAGTTGGGATATCGGAATCGACTATGCACTTCAATTTCCCTTCGACACTCCAATAGAAATTGGACAGACACACAAAGTCTCTTTCGAAGTCGGCATGGCCAAACCTTTCAAAGTCATCACCGATTTCATTGTAGAACAAGGTTCGGTCGAGCCAATGCCAAAATTTGTTTCGGTTGGTGAAGATGCCGTTGTTACTGCCACAATAGCCAATATCGGCAAAATGGACGCTAAAAACGTGCCGGTAACCGTCTATTACATAGTCGATGGTCAAACGAGAGTTATCGAACGAATGAATATAGACCAACTCCCTTCTGGAGGCAAAGAGAAGATAACTTTTAGCTTTATCCCTCCACAGAAGGGATATTATGACATCTTCGTCGCGGCAAATGACCTCGGCGGAAAAGTGCCTGCACTTCAGAAGAAAATCCTCGAAACTGACTATGACAACAACACCGGCTCGGCAAAACTCGCCTCCTTTATGCCCCCCGAAACCGGAACTATTAGAACTTCCCGCGATGAACTCAGGATTTCCACCGTTTCCAAAATTCGCGAAGAAATCCCGATGATACCAACGGTTCATTTCGATTTAAACTCAGCGAATGTCAGCAAAAGCCGTTTCGGGCCGATGCTCGAGATTGTTGCTAAGAGATTGAAAGAGAATCCTGATACCAAACTATCGCTATACGGATATTTCGACAAGAACACCGAATCCCAAGACGGCCTCGCGCTTTCGATAGACCGTGCAAATTCAGTCAAAAAAGAATTGGTCGCCTATGGCGCTGATCCGAATCAGATCGAGATTGTTACGGATGGATACGATAGTTCGACAGAAAGAGTCTCCGGTGTTTCAGCAAAAGACAGGGCGATGATAGAGGAAGAGAATCGCGTTGTAGAAATGCAGGTCAAAATTCAAGGCCCGACACTTCTCGGATCTTACAACTACGAAAGCGATGATTTTCGCCCATCGAGGGAAGCCAGAGAGGATCTCAAGACTAAGATAGAGAACACGCTTAAGACTCTCGAACGCAACTCCGACCTATATTTGGTTTTCCACGGCTTCACCGCCGGAACCGAAAAGGAAAACCGCCGCGACGCCTATATTCGCTCCGCAAATTTCCGCGAGATTGCCTTGGATTGGGTTCCAAATTGGCTTGTGAAACGCATGCTGGTGGTTTCTTCCGAGGGTTACGACGAATATCCACACGTCGATGCCTATGTTACCGGTGATGCCCTGATATTCAGACCCCATGGCACAAGTCTTTCGGGCGAAACTCTCGAATTTGGCGAGCTTGGATCGACTGACATCATCATCGACACAATTATGACCGAAACACAGATTGATTCTCATGCGGTCATTATCCGCGAACAGGGCACCGATGTGCCTTTCGCGGTTGTTAAAACCGGACGCGGCACCCCCCCGAATAGTGTCCCATGGAACTGGTTCGGAGACCGCGGGCAGGCTCCCGATCCCGAGAAAAAATATTTCGCCGAGGTCTATATAGTCGATGAATTCGGGCAGGCTGTCTCTGCAATTTCAAACCCGATCAATATCAAAGTCGATGAGCAGGAAGAACGCAAGGAACTTTTCCTGATTAACTTCAATTTCGGCAAATCGCAGGCGACATCGGAATATCTCGAAGCCAGAGTTGAAAACCTCGCGAAGAGCCTCGTCGATAGGGTAAAATACCTCGGCCCGAATGCCCGAATCGAAGCCAGGGTCATCGGTCATACTGACATAGTCGGCTCCGACGAACGCAACGAACAGCTTTCATGGGAAAGGGCGCGTAAGGAGTATGACAACCTCATCCACGGATTGATGACATTGCTCGACATCAAAACAGAGGCAGAAGTTCTGGCTTGGCTCGAAGAACATAGAGTGAAATTAACCTACGAAGGTCGTAATTACAAAGACCCCATGGCAATCAGCCGGTTTGAAGAAGGTTATTGGCGCCGCGAGGTTATCGGCGACAATCGTCTTCCCGAAGGACGTCTTGTTAACCGCCGTGTGGTTCTCGAGATAATAACAATCACCGAATAGGGGAGATAGCTGTTAAAAGGATTCTCCTATATATCGGAATTCTAACCTGCCTTTGTGCGGTTATGCTTGCGGGGCCTCGTTCTGAGGCCCTCGGAGGCATTTTTTCCGTTTCAGAATTATCCACAGACGGCCTTGGCGGAAATCCCGCCGTTATGGCCGAGAACGGTTCGGCACATATACTTTCTGCACATGCAACAAGGTTTTGGCTCGGCCTTCCGGGTGATGCGTTGTTCTCATCGCGCCTTGGATGGACTTCGCCGAGATATAAGCCCGGTGTTTTCGGCGTTGAGTTCAAGCAATTCGGGCTTGGTGTTCACAGCAGTTTTGGAATCGGAGCAGGTTATGCGCGATCCTTCGATTTTGGAAGCTCGAACGCTATTGCTGTAGGCCTTTACGGAAGATGGGTGCGAAATCAATACGATCTTTCCCAAGCCTATCGTTTCGAAGACGACCCCCTATTCAATGAATTCGGCAATTCTGCAGACGGTTTTGGACTCGATGCCGGTGTAAAATATCGCTACAGGAACTTTTCTGCTGGCATTTGCGGAAGAAATCTACTCGAACCGAATATCTCCCTATCCGGAGAATCGGGGGAGGGCTATGTCGAACCGATGCGTGTTGCCCTCGGATTGGCATATTCCCCAATCAAGTGGTTTACGCCATCAATCGAGGGTAGCTGGGACAAAATTGAGGGACTTCAGGGTGCTGTCGGAGCTGAATTTCGCTTGTTCGACGGTCTTTTAGGGCTTCGCACTGGTTATCGCGAAGGGAATCTTACCTTTGGCTTAGGCATAAACGGCTCGGTCTCGATACCTCTAACATTCGATTATGCAATGAGTTATCCAGACGGTGCCCTATCGAAGGCCGCCGTTACAACACATTCCCTCGGAGTTACCGCGATTATCCCAAAGAAAAAGGCCGAAGAGCCGAAAAGGCCGGAAACATGGATTGACCTCGCGACGACGAAATCCAGCCATCAGCCAGATACTCTCATTTTCCCGCTCGAAAAGGAATCTTCATTCTCCGCTGAATTAAGAAATCTCGGTAATCTGACCGCCGATTCATTTTATGTCTCAGCGTTCAGAATAGAGAAAGACACATTCAGAATAGGTGCTCCGGTCTTTGTAGAAAGCCTCGTTCCCGGGAAAAGAATCCCAATAGAATGGAAATTCACACCACTCGAAGGCGGAATGGGGGAGATACTCATCATAGCCGATAACGACAGCAACGGCCAAAGCAAAATACATGAGTCAAATAAAGACAATAATCGCCTAACTTTACAGTATTTTACCTCCGGTGATGTCGTAGCAAAGGTCGAAATCGAATACGCGAAACTTCGTATCAACGAATTGACATACATTCGCGAGGAAGAACCTCTTGTGCCGGTGATTTTCTTCGAGGCCGGTGCAACATCCATAAGCACTCGCTTCGAACCTGTGCTAAAAATCATCGCGCAGAGAATGATCGAAAATCCAGATATCGTTCTCGGCCTCTATGGCTTTGCCGATCCGGACAGCGACCCCGAAGATTGGCTTCGCACAGGCCTTCATATCGAGCGTGCAAAATCAATCTCGAACAAACTCGTTGCTTTGGGAGTTCCTGAAACGTCCATAAAGATAATTGACAGTGGATATAGTCCTTCCGGAGCACGTGCAGGTTCGGGCGCGGCCTACGAGTCCGCTCAGGATAGGCTTTGGGTTCAGCAAGAAAACCGCAGGGTCGAGATGAGGGCTTGGGTTCGTGATTACGAAGGGCCGATGACCACAATCAGATTCGACAAGAAGAGTCTCGAAATTGCCAAATCAACCTTGGATTCACTGTCGATGTTCGCCTGTGAGGCTAATATCTTCCTCGAAGAAAACCCTGATATAACCTTGGTTTTGGAAGGCTACACCTCCGACTCACACGATTTTGCAGAAGTATATTCTGTTATGGATGAACTCAGGGACTATATTCTCGGCGAAATTACCTGTCCTATCGATCAAGATCGCTTCCCGATTATCGTTGATAGAGGCGACAAAGACGAGACCGAACTCAAGCTATTCGTTACAGGCGAAGGCCTCATTTACAGACCTATCGAAAACGCACTCGCCGCTAAAGACTACGAAATCCCGCCCGAAATGGAAGAGAACTTGGTTCGTATCGACATATCTTCCGGATGGGTGAAGGAACATCGCGTTGTTGTCGTCGGTTCGGACGGTGGCCATATAACCACCCTTGCCGAGGATTACGGAGTGCCTCCCGAGGTTCTATTCTGGGATTGGAAGGATAAGAACGGCAATCTGGTCGATCCTCGAAAGAGCTACCATATCGAATTGACAACTATCGATGCAGGCGAGGGACTATCCCGTTTTGTCTCGGATGAGATGGAAATTGTCGTTACAGGTGTCGAAAGGCGCAAGGAAAGCTCCATCATAGTCCAATTCGCCTTCGACGAGATAACCTCGACATCCCGTTATCTCGAATCTCGAATCGAGTCCATGGCGCGCCGTGTGAAAGAAAGTGCCTTGGATCCAACAAAAGAGCTTGTCGTAAGAATAGTCGGACATACAGACCCAATCGGCACCGATAGAAGAAATTTGGTGCTTAGCCAGGAACGCGCGTCCAAAGAAGAGGGCAACTTCAGACGCTATCTGCGCTACATCGCAGGCGCAAGAAACGATGTCGAGCTTGAAAAATGGCTTCGGGAGAATAATGTTACTCTCATCAAACAAGGTGTCGCTGACGACAACCCCTATGAAATAGAAAGATACCGCGACGGAAAATTTGAGAAAGTCCTATTAGGAAACAACACCTTCCCCGAGGGTCGCTCGGTTAATCGCCGTGTGGTGGTTCAATTCGAAGAGAAAAGCACGAATAAATAACCCAAAACCTCCTTTCGTAAGAAAACAACTTGACATGATTCTATGCCCTAATATCTTACAATAGAAATATTTTTTTTACAAAGCCGGCAAGTTGGAGGGTTATTTCCATGAAGTCGGGCCACAGGAGGTTTTTATGGCTACTGGAGTTGTTAAGAGATTCGACGAAAAAAAGGGATTCGGGTTCATCGTTGCAAACGATGCCCCCGATAAGGACATTTTCGTTCATTATTCCGATGTCGTCGGCGAAGGTTTCAAAACTCTGGCTCAGGGGGACGAGGTAGAGTTCGATCTCATCGAAAGCCCCAAAGGCCTAAAAGCGGTAAACGTTCGCAAAATAAGCGAATAGCATATATTCGTCTAAAAGCCCTCCGAATGGGGGGCTTTTTTTTCAGCTATAACATAATAACTTCAATTCATGGGCGTTTTACGCCAATTCGACAAATCTAAAAATGTTCATATTTTTATCGAATATTATCCCCTTCAGCGTGAATAACAATTCGGCGCGAAAGAAACCCAGGGAGATTTCCGACGACGCCGATTTGATAACGAGAATTAAATGTGGAGAAATGAAGGCATTCGATGAACTTGTGGACAGACATAAAAAGCGGGCTTACTTCACCGCCATCGGACTGGTGGGTGATAGAGAGCTTGCGTGCGACCTCACACAGGATGCTTGGGTTTCCGCTTTCAAAGCAATGCCCAGATTCGAAGAGGGCAAACCCTTTTACCCTTGGTTTCATCGAATCCTCACGAATCTCTGCAAAAACGCCCTGCGGCACGACTCGGTCGTGGACCGGGTTATCGCGGGCAGTATCGATGACGAAGATATGCCGCAAATCGAGGAAAATATCTTCGCCCCCGAAAGCCTCGTCGAGAACCGCGAAACGAAAATGGCTGTTTGGGCCGCAATATGCAAACTCCAGGCCGAACATAGGGAACTTATCACGCTTATCCATTTCGAATCGCGAAGTTATCGGGAGGTTTCGGAACTGCTCGGCCTGCCAATTGGGACGGTAATGAGCCGGCTTTATTACGCCCGAAAAAAGCTGGCCGGAATGCTATCGGAGTTTAGCGATTATGTCGAATGAGGAGAGAAATATCAAAATTAGCGAGACAATGAATTCCGCGGAGGGTTGTTGTTCCGATGAGTGGGGAATCCTCGTAAGCGCGCATATCGACTGCGAAATACCTCCAGACAAGGCAGTTGCTGTTGAGGAACATCTGCTCGAATGCCCAAAATGCGCAGAATTCGCAACTTCGCTTCGCCAAATCAAGGGGGTAACTTCCGAGATGAAACTCGCAGATTTGCCGGATGCCAGCTGGAAGGTTTATAAGAAAGGGATTTATAACCGCCTCGAAAGGGGAGTTGGATGGATTTTTGCCTCGATTGGCGCGGTCATCCTAATAGCCTTCGGCTTTTATGTGTTGTTCGAAAAATTCTTTGCCGATCCCGAAATTTCGATTCTTATCAAGATAGGGGTTGCTTCATTAGGAATCGGCATTATAATTCTTCTAATCTCCGTATGCCGCGAAGCACTTTTCAGATACAAAGGCGACAGATATAAGGAGGTCGAAATATGATCCTCGTAACAAGTGATGAGATACCCGGCCGCAAAATAAAGCGGGTATTGGGTTTGGTGAAGGGCAATACAATCCGCGCCCGTAATGTTGGGCACGATATCATGGCCGCTCTTCGTAACCTCGCCGGCGGCGAGATTACCGACTATACCAAAATGGTCGCCGAAGCCCGAGAGCAAGCGCTCGACAGAATGACGACAGAAGCGAAAGCTCTTCGAGCAGATGCGATCGTCTGCATTCGTTTCACGACTAACAGCATGATGCAGGGCGCCGCAGAGCTTCTCGCATACGGAACCGCTGTCGAACTCGAACCGGAGAACTAATGGAAGCAGTTCCATATTGGATGCGTTTCGTTGTCTTCCTTTTTGCGGCATCTATCGCGCTGACGCCATTTCTGATTTCATCGCGAAAAATCGGATTCGGATGGCTTATATCTCTCTTTTGGGGCGCTGTTTCGCTGTTTTCGATTCACCTCCTCCAGGTTCCTCTGCAAAACTTCTTAACGTCAGCGATAGTCGGTTCGAACATCCCTATGTGGGCGCGAACAGCGATTGTTATCTTCCCCTCCGGCCTTATTCAGGAAATAGCAAAAGCTGTTCTTCCAGCAATTCTAATCGCGACTAAAGCAAGATTAGGAACTTCGTCCAAGCTTTACGGCCCCGCGGCTGGTGCAGGTTTTGGCATTGCGGAAGCTATATGGTTAGTAGGTCTTCACCCCGGAGCAATAGGCGCTGTAGCTATTTTAGAGAGATTCTTCGTAATCATCTTTCATACAGGCTTGACTGCCCTCGCGGTTGGCGGAGGAAAATCAAAAAGAATATACTGGGGCCTTCCAGCGGCTATCATTATCCATGCCGGGTTGAATTATACAGCAGTTTCATTGATTAGCACTATCGACATTTGGAGTCTCGAGATAATCATCGCGGCTGTGAGCTTGGCCGTTTGGATTGTCTCCATCGTAATATCCAAAACAAAGGATTAACCATGAAAGAGATCATCATCATATTATTGACGATTATCGTCATGATCTTCACGATGAACGCGGGGGAGAACACATTGAAGTTTGCCGAAGACCACGCTCTTCCCGAGCACGACACCCTATTCTACGGCCTCTATGACGCGTCGGACATCAAACTCATCGAAACAATTATTGTTTACGACCTCACCGAGGAGGGCGTCTGGATTACCGATTTCATCAACGAAAGCGAAATTCTTCTCGATGCCGTGACATTGAAGCCCATCTCCGGAAGCAAAATGTTCCACAATGCCGGACAGGCTATAATCATTGGAACATTAGTTACCGAAGATTCTATTTATGCGCATCTGCTGGCAAAAAACGAAAAAGACGCCGCGGATTCGACAGCCCCCTTCCAACATAACGAAACACGCTCATTGCCAATTCCGAAGAGCGCTTTCCTCCACAACGACCAATTGCTTTATTCCTTCCCAGCAATCGATTTTACCCAAAAAAGGCACGATTTCAAGCTCTTTGTGCCGGCTTCAGTCTCCTTCATCGATGTTGCCGCTATCATTGGCAAACCGGAAAAAATCACCACTCCGGCCGGAGAATTCGAAGCCTATCCCGTAACTTTCGATTTCGGAACAGTGAAGCAAAAAGCCTGGTATGAACTCGAAGAACCCAATCGTATGCTGATTTACGATAACGGCACGCTCCAATACCGTTTCGAAAAAGGCTGATTTTATCCGCAGTGCAATTTTGTAAGAATCGCGTTCTGCTTTGCCGAGAGGCATTCACGGCTGGTTAACGCGATTTTTACTTGCATATCCCTTTTTGTGTTATATATTGAATCGATTTTTTTAACCCTAATCCGGGAGGATTGGATGAAGGTCGAAATTATTGTTCTATTCCTGTTTGCTGTTGTAGCGACATCCTTTGCAACAGGACGGGCAGACAGCATCCCACCGTTTCAATATGATTCTGGTGTTCGTGCGCGAGAAGCTGGCGATCCGTTGAATGGTCAATGCGATGTCAATATCCCGGCATGGCCGGCACACCCGATTACCGATTCGAAGCTCTATTTCTCAACAGACGGCCAGCTTTCATGGATGAATGTTGTCGCCACAAATGTTACCGGAAATAGATATTCAGCTACAACCACGGGCATTGCAGGAGACGCGCATTGGAGATTTTTCTTTCAAACCGACAGCTGTTGGGCTGGACAGACCCCCTTTTACAGCGGATCGACATCTCCAAGACTTCCCGCAAACTGGTATGTTTATTGGACCGATTCACCCGGACTCGACAGCATGAATAGCATCCCCGGCGGAACCGGTGAATGGTTGGATATTCGCGGAGCGGGTTTCTGCATCTCCGGCGACAGATTCTACGGTAAAATGGTTATGGCATCCGCCGACTTCAGAAGGCACGATGGGACCTATTCCGCCGTTGTCGGCCTTTGGAGCCACAATTACGGCTATATGTTCTCGGTCAACAACCCAATAGAACCTTCCGGAGAAGTCGTCTATTCGATGGTATGGTGCGATGAACTCGATGTTCCACTTAGTAGCACAGTCGAATTCGCCCCGGGCGTCTTGAAAGTGTTCGATAGAGAGCCTCAGGAGATTATTGTTATCGACGACGACATCGACTTCGAGTTTGTTGGGGAAACGATGTTTGTCTCATGTCCGATGGCTTCGATTATCGGCGATGTTGACTATGGAACCTTCCCGAACGCCGCTAGATATTGGAATATTCAAGCCACCACTATGCATCTGTTCTGGACGGGCAATTGGTGGAATCCCAATGTAGTCTCATATTTCACCGATGAGACCATCGCCGGGCACGCCTACTACAACCACAACGGCACGAATCTTGAGGGATGGCTATCTTCGCCGTCTATCCCAAATACTCCGCCTATTCTGAGCACTCCGAGTGTTGTCTATGCTTCGGTGCCTGATCAAACAACGATCACAGTTACCTATTCCGACGCCGATGAAAACCCGCCAGAATATGTCCGAGTCGAGATTGCCGCTTCGCGAGCGGTTTACGACCTTTCGAAAGCACAGGTTGTCGGACCGCATGGTTGGACGACCGGTATCCAATACTCGGCGGTTATATCCGGTTATCATGGCTGGGGCGCAGATTTCACATTCACCGCCAGCGACGGTGTCGATATCTATACCCTTCCGGGTGGCCCTCTCACTGTCGAAAGCACACTTCCCGACGCCGCATCGGTCAAAATCTGGCCAAACCCCTTCAACAGCGCTTGTGCAATTTATCTGCCCGAGAACTCGAAGGCGGAAATCTTCGACATGAACGGCCGCTTGGTTCACGAAGTTACGAGTATCGCACCGATGACCTATCGTTGGGAGCCGGCTTCCGATCTCGCAACCGGTGTTTATCTTGTGCGTGTCGCCAATGGCGCGGAAATTGCCACAAAACGCGCTATCTATATGAAGTAATTTGCAAATATACCTAATTCAAGGGCGGCGATAACCGCCCTTTTTTTTATGATGTTGCCAAACAGCTTTTATTCGCCTTATTCTTCCGGTTTTTTCAATCTCAAAACCACTTCTTTATCATTGTTGAGAAAAACCTTGACTTGAGAAAGCAACAAGTATATACTAACCCAGTTATGTTTTCGACGCGCGTAGCCATATCGGAAATAAATGAGGGCGCGGATGGATTCGAGCTTACAATCCGACCGGAAGACCTCAAACTCGAATACAAGGACGCCATATTCGAGTCGCCTGTCATTACAATTGTGGAAAGCCACCGGACAGGTCTCGAAATTACGCTAATCGTATCTGTTGAAACAACGATAGGGCTTGTTTGCGCGCGATGCCTCGAAAAATTTGACTTCCCCTTCCGCTCCGCCTTCGAGCTTCATCTCAAGGGTCTTAAGGGCGGGCAAAGAGTGGTCGATTTCGTCGAGGAAGATTTTGCCTTTATCGAAAAGGATATGGGATTGATAGATTTGGAGGAGCGTATTCGCGACGAGATCATCCTCGAAATCCCAAAAATCCCGCTCTGCAAAGATAATTGCGCGGGGATCGAATACACCCCCTCGGACGAGGCGGTCGATCCCCGATGGCTCAAATTGAAAGAACTAAAACAAAAATAAGAGGTAAAAATGGCACTTCAGAAAAGCAGAAATAGCAAAACCCGCGGTCGTAAGCGCAGAACTCATTACAAAGCAGTTGCGCCCCAGGTCGTCGAGTGCCCGCAGTGCAAAGCACCCATGGTTCCCCATCGCGCCTGTAAGGAATGCGGCTACTATAATGGCCGCGAGGCCATTCGGGTCGAGTCCTAAACCTAAGACTCTTGGGTCGCTGGATATACTATACGAAGAAGCTTGCCCATCGGTGGGACGATAATGATAGCCTCGGAAGGCCTATCACTATAGCATTAGACGCTATGGGCGGAGACAGGGGGCCTGAGGCTAACCTCGAGGGCGCGCTTCTCGCGGTTGCCGATCAATCTAATCTTCGCATTAAGCTTGTCGGCAGGCAAAACGAGCTTGAAAAAGCCCTCGGTAAAAGTTTTCTGCCCGAGGAAATCGAAATTGTCCACGCCGAAGATGCTTTCGGAATGGACGAACAGGCCACGCTCGCTCTTCGCAGACCCAACTGTAGCATCATGCGAGCCGTCGATCTTTTGCTCGATAAATCCGCCGACGGCTTTGTCAGCATGGGCAATACTGGCGGAGTTGTTGCGACTTCTCTCGTCAGACTCGGCAAAATCGAGGGTGTCGAACGTCCCGCATTGATGACTCTTTTTCCCACTATGGAGGGCCTTCCAACGATGGTTCTCGATATCGGGGCCAACTCCGACTGTCGCCCCGAACATCTTCTCTCCTTCGCGGAGATGGGCTACCTCTACGCCACCGAGGTTCTCGACCGCAAACGCCCCACTATCGGCCTTTTGTCAATTGGGGAGGAGCCAAGCAAGGGAAGTTCTTTAGTCAAAGCATCCCATGAATTGCTTCGCAACTCAGAACTTAACTTCGTCGGCAATGTCGAGGGAAGCGATCTTTTTCATGGGGCGGTGGATATCGTTGTTACAGATGGATTTACGGGGAATATTATCCTTAAATTCGCCGAAGGAAGTATAGGACTTTTCAAACGTATCGCGAAAAAAGGACGCCGAAAGAATCTATTTTCCCTTGCAGGTGGAGTCCTTATGAGCGGCGGATTCAAAAAAGTCATGAAAGAATTCGATTATGCGGAATACGGCGGTGCGCCTTTGCTCGGTGTCGATGGGAATGTCATCATTGGGCACGGCAAATCAACTCCGCTCGCCATTTCCAATGCGATTAGCCTCGCCTACGTCATGGTTAGCGCGAAAATCGACTCGAAAATCGCCTCTTACATGAAATTAAAGGGGAGAGACATTGAAAACGAGAATATTAGGAACAGGATCGAACCTTCCGGAAAAGGTTCTGACCAACGCTGATCTCGAGCGTATAGTTGAGACTTCCGACGAGTGGATTCGCACTCGCACCGGAATTTCGGAACGCAGAATCTCCGACCCTGAAACACCGTCGTCAGAATTAGCCCTTCCTGCGGCAAAAGCGGCCATCGAGAATGCCGGCCTAACACCGCAGGATATCGACCTCATAATCTGCGCGACAGTTACCCCCGATATGATTTTTCCAAGCACGGCCTGTTTGCTTCAGGCGAAACTCGGATGCCGCCAAATCCCCGGATTCGACATCTCTGCCGGTTGCACCGGTTTTGTTTACGGTCTTATTCTGGCCGATTCTATCGTGAAAGCGAAAACCGCGCGGAATGTCCTTGTTATTGCGGTAGAAGAGCTTACAAAAATCACGAACTGGGAAGACCGAGGCACCTGCGTTCTTTTTGGAGATGGCGCCGGAGCCGCGGTAGTTGGCCCTTCTGAGGACGAACGCGGGATTATTGGAAAATTCTGGTCAGGCGACGGCAATGTCGCGGATTTCCTCACCCTTCCAGCCGGTGGAAGCGCAATGCCGGCATCGGCAGAGACTGTCGCTAAGAATCTACATACAATCTATATGGCCGGGAATGATACCTTCAAAACAGCAGTTCGCGCTATGGAGGAAGCCAGTTTGGGCGGCCTCGAAAGCGCGGGCATCAAAATGGATGACCTCGATTGGCTGATTCCTCATCAAGCAAATATCAGAATCATCCAATTCACCGCGAAACGCCTCAACATGCCGATGGAGAAGGTCGTCGTTACTATCGATAAATACGGCAACACCAGCGCGTCCAGCGTCGCGATTGCTTTCGACGAAGCTCTCAAGTCCGGTAGAATTAAGCCGGGCGACGATGTTCTGCTCGTTGCTTTCGGCGCAGGATTCACCTGGGGAAGCGTCATAATAAGGATCTAAAAAATGAGCATCGCCTACATATTCCCGGGACAGGGGAGCCAACAGCCCGGCATGGGCAAAGAAATATACGAAAATTTTCCAGAAGCCGCCGAGGTTTATAACCGCGCAAAGGCTATCACCGGAAAAGATTGGGCGGAGATAAGCTTCGAGGGCGACAAAGAGACCCTTTCGCAAACTCAGAATACCCAACCTTGCATTTTTCTTAATTCCATCGCGATTCTGCGAGCTTTGAGAAGTCATTCTCGGTTCGAGGCCGCCGCGGGACACTCTCTCGGAGAATATTCCGCGTTGGTAGCTGTTGGCGTTCTCGATTTTGATTCAGCTATCAGATGCGTTGTCGAGCGTGGAAGATTAATGTCTGAGGCGAGGTCTGGCGGTATGCTTGCACCTCTTGGTGCGGAGGATTCCACAGTGGTCGATGTTGTTGGAGAGCTTCGGGAAAAAGGCGACATCGTGGTCGCAAATTTCAACGCTCCCGGACAGCTTATCGTCTCCGGCGAAGAGGCTTTGCTCGAATCCGCCTCCGAAGCGCTTAAAACTGGTGCGGGCGCAAAAAAAGTTCTGCGTTTACCTGTCTCTGCGGCCTTTCATTCGCCGCTTATGCAAGACGCAAAAGCAGAAATGGCGAAAATTCTCGCCAAAGTCGAGTTTTACGAACCAAAGGCGGCGTTTTTCGCGAATGCCACAGGGGGACGTATCGAGAACCCCGAAGATATTCGGCGTCAGCTTATCGAGCAGATAACAAGCCCTGTTCGATGGATAGATCAAGTTAAAGCAATGGCCGCTTTCGGCACAGAGGAATTCGTTGAAATCGGCCCGGGCAAAGTGCTTCAGGGCTTGGTTTCACGAATTATCTCCACTGCTAATGTTCGCGGAATATTCGATGTCGAATCAATTGAAAGAGAGACACAGCGATGAAATCGAGTCTTTCCTTTTGGATTGGATTTATCATAATCATCACGGTTGCAACATCTTTCGCCTTCGACGAGCAAGTGAAGACGATCTATGGACTCGAAGCCAAGATAGGTTTCGGCGGAGAACGCGATATCACGCCCTATGGCGCCGCTGGAAGCTTTAGAATGAGCGCCTTGCTCAAAAAAGCGAAAATAGGAGCCGAATTCGGAGTGATGGTTACCTCGAACTGGGATGACACCCTCGATATTTCGACAAGTCCAACTCCGGGCGATTCAATCTATGATTTCTGGGCAAAGAACGGCACCGATGTTTCATTCATTTTCGGCCCGAGAATCAGTTATGAACTTCTCGGCAATGAAAATTCCGCGATTCGTCTCGATCTCGGAACCGGAGCACTTATGAATATCTCATCCTTCGACGAAACTAAGGAACACGCCTCCGGCTCCCCGAGCCTTTTCAGAAGCGATATTGAAACAGGTTTCGAATTTTATTTCCGCCCAAGGCTTGAAATGCAATATAATAAGGTGTATGTGGCCTATGAATATTTCCTGTCGGATAATATTCATCATGTCGTCTGCTTTGGATTAATGTTCTTTTAATTCCCCCAAAGGAGGAAGAAAATGAGAAAAGCTACTCTCATCTTGACCGCAATCATCGTTCTGGCGTCTATTTTCGCCGGATGCGGCGGCGAGAAAAAACTCGCAGGAAACTATGCGGAAACAGGAGTCAAACTCTCCTACGCTCCGGCTGTTGGCAAAACGTTCTATTACCGCTCCGATTCTGACGACCTAACCGAGTTCTCCGAAAAGGGCTACAGCCAAAGCACTCTTTCCAAATCGACAAGCTATCAAGCTTTCGTTGTCGATTATGTTCGTAGCGATACAACCTCTGTAACCTATAGCTTCCTCTACGAAGACGTCGGAGTCTTCCAGAACGAGGCTTTCCAAAAGAGCGAAGAACAGAGCGACCTCATCGGCCAGAAGCTGACGATAGTCATCGATCCTGAGGGAAAGCTTGTTTCATGGTCGGGACTTTCCGATATCGAGTCTGATGGCTCCGGAATAGACCGTGGCGAAATGATAGCCAGTAACTACGGCTCCATTTTCTTCGATTATTTCCCCCCAGAACCTCTCAAAGTCGGAAGCAAATGGACTCGCGATAACGCCATGAATGTTACTACCAAAGACGGTGATCTCACGCAGAAAACTACAAAAGACTACGAAGTCCTCGATTTCGTAGAATATAAAGGACGTCCCACAGCAAAATGCCGCGTGAACATTACCATCCTTAATGTCGGCGAAGGCACAGTCGAGGACAAAGACGGCAAACAATACGCCTATTTCAACGAGGGCAAGGGCCAGGGGAAAGGAACCGTGTATTTCGATTTCGAATCCGGTATCCCTGTTTATTCGACTTTCAACTGGATCGTCGATTTTACGATCACAAGTGTCGATCAGGAAACCCAAGAGAAGAACGAATTCCGCTATTACAACGAACAGAAGGTCTCGTATAATCTCGCAAACGAGTCCGACGTTCCGAAAAAATAAGAGATGTCCTGCTCGAATAGGCCTCGCTGGCCTATTCGAGTTTTAAGTATTCTATAATAGAATAATAAAATATGTAATATTCTATTATGTGTTAATGTCAGCGCCGAAAAGCCTTGACATATGTTGTTCTAAGTCGTATTATCTATTGATATTTTAGATATACATTTAACATCGGGAGAATATGAAGGCTAAGCATTGGATATATTTAATAATCATCGCAACCTCGATCTTTCTGATGGGGAGTAATTGCGATCACGGTCTTAAGCCCCGGTTCACCGCACTTCAAGGCGACCTCATTGTCATCGGCGATTGGCCGGAACGGACCGAAATGTGTTTCCTCGTTGCCACTCACGAAAAACCCGACCAGCTTATCCTCGATGTTCAGCTTGTTCAGGGCTTCTACCAGCTTCCAGACAATGTTTATAAAGATGGGTTGGATTCGGTCAGATTCCATATTGAGATGCCCCCCGGAGAATATGGCTGGATATTTTTTGCCATTCTCGATAGTTCAGCTCTCAGCACCGTAAATAGCAACATGGGCTGGCGGAATCTCGCCGCCGAGTATATCGATCCGGATGATGAATCCAAGCTCGGTTCTGTCGTTATCGGCGAAGATGAGATACCCTTCGTGAGGATAGTCTGCGATTTCAGAACACCCTATCGCGGTGTCGGAAACGACGGCTTGTTGGATTATTTTCATCTCGACGGCTAAAGGAGAAGAATACTATGACTAAATATACCATCTCATTGATTCTTATTGGCCTCATAATCGGCGGTTCTGTCGCCCAAAACGCATCGCAAACTCAGACTTTTACCGTTCGCGGCAAGATTACCGATGAAAATGGCGATCCGCTTCCCGGGGCGAATATAATGATTCCCGGAACAGCCAAAGGCGCATCGACTAACCTCGATGGCGACTATGCAATCCCCGGCCTTTCTCCGGGAACCTACGAATTCAAAGTCTCGATGATGGGCTATGAGTCAACAGCCCAAGACGTTACAGTCGTAAATGATCAAAAGGTCAGTTTCAAGCTCCTACCCAAAGCCTTTGTCTCACAACCGGTTATTGTTACCGCGAGCAGAACGGAGCAGAGGCTTCAGGACAGCCCTGTTTCGACTACCGTTATCGAATCCGAGCAGTTGGCAGAACGTAATTACATGACCGTGGACGAGGCAATCCGCTTTGTCGGCGGTGTAACAATGTCCGACGATCAGGTCTCGATTCGCAACTCGACAGGTTACGCGAAGGGCGTGGGAGCGAGAGTCCTTCTTATGGTAGATGGCATTCCGCTATTAGCCGGCGATACTGGCGAGATCAAATGGGATGCTATCCCCATCGGCCAAATCGAACAGATGGAAGTAGTAAAATCAGCTGGTGGAGCGCTTTATGGCTCGAACGCCATGGGCGGAATGATTAATTTCATCACAAAGAAACCGGACAAAGCCGCAGGCTACAAGATTTCCTCCGAGTTCGGCGTATGGGATAAACCGGCCTACGAAGCTTGGGAGTGGTCTGACAAAACGAGAATCTTCCAGCGCGTCGGAATCGAGCATACACGCAAAATCGGCGATGTCGGAATCGTTCTTAACCTCGAAGAGAAAACCGACGATAGCTATCGTCAGGCTGACAATTACACCAGGGGTCAATTCTTCAGCAAGGTCAATTGGGATCTCAAACAAGCCAGGCGCTTGAACTTCATGCTTAACATCGCCTATGAAGACCGCGGAACAGGCCTCGTTTGGCGCGGCCAATCAGCGGCTCTCGAAGTCGATTCTTCCGCTCTCGATGACAGAGTTTATTCCCAAAAAACCCAGTTCAATGTCATCTACGACGGCAGTTCTAACGGCGGCAAAAGATATTGGAATGTAAAGGGTTACACGAATTACTATTATTACGACTCTTTCATCTCCGACGGCTCGGCAAACCGCGACAGACTATTCAGCGGAAGCCTTCGTTCCGGCGTGGATGGACAATACACCATTGTTCCCTTCGATGGTCACCGTTTCACAACTGGTGTCGAAGTTAACAATTCTATTATCGACGCGAACATCTTTGGCAAACGTAGCGCTATGGGCGGAGCTATTTACGCACAGGATGAGATTTCGGCTTTTCAGCCCCTTATTGCAACACTCGGCATGCGCGGCGATATTCTTCATGTTTTCCCGAAAGACGACTATCTTGGCGAGACTTACGGCCAGCTAAATCCAAAACTCGGCCTCGTTTATCATGTTTCCGAAAATGTTGCGGTTAGAAGCAACGTTGGAACAGGTTTCAGAATGCCAACTATGGCGGAACTTTTCTCCGAGCTGAGAGCCGCAGGATTAGTCAGTGTTCAGCCAAACCCGTATCTTAAGGCCGAGCAAGCCTACAGCGCCGAAGCGGGAATTAATTGGTTTAAAAACAGGCAGAGCGTCGATTTCGCGATATTTAACAACTGGTATACGAATATGATAGAGCCGACTCCGACCGGCGTCGGAAATCAGGTTCAATTTATGAATATCGCGGATGCCCGTATTTTCGGTGTCGAAGCGGGTTTGACGTGGAACATGGGTAATGTTACGAAATGGGTTTTCAACGACAGGGTTGTCAATCTGCTTAGCAGAGCGAATTTCAATACCAGCTATATGTTCACTAATCCTGTTAACGTTACCGAATCCGATTTAAAAGGCGAAACGGTCAAGCTTCCATATCGTCCTGAGCATACTTTCATGGCCACCGCTTCGATCGACTACTGGAAACATGGAAACTTCATCATCGAAGGACGTTACTCCAGCGCGACCGAATTTTCGCTGTATCCCGGTGATGAATCGGTGGATCAACGCGTGATAAACCTTACCAACAAATTCTACTACAAAAGCCTGACAATGCAACTCAAGGTCAGTAATCTTCTTAATTGGAACTACGTGGAGATCGAGAGAAACATCGCCCCGATTAGAAGTTTCTCGACAGGGATAAGCTACGAGTTTTAAAATATTCGCATATCAAAAAAAGCCCGGAAGTTCGCTTTCGGGCTTTTTTTATGAGTATTATCGAAAAATCAGAAATGCCGCCAGCCGAGATAGTCGAATCGAACAGGCGCACCCGCCCGACAAATTTCCAGACCATCGCCATCCTTCACATCGCCTATCACTGTGATTTTCGTCCCGAAACCTTCTGCGATTTCTCTCGCAGTGCCCAAATCTTCAGGCGATATCGTGAAAACCAGCTCGAACTCCTCGCCGCTGATTGCCGCAACCTCGAATGGATCGATTTCTACGCATTCTGAAAGCCGCGCTAAATCGGGATGAAGAGGAAGCGAGTTAATCTCGACAGAAATTCCCAGCTTGCTCGATTCTGCGATATGCGCAACATCCGCGAGGGAGCCGTCGGAAATGTCAATCATCGCCGAAGCGCCGACTTTTGCCAATCTTTCCCCCAAACAGAGCGGGGGAGAAGGGCGCATAAATCTTGCGATCAGCCGTTCACATATATTCCTATCGAGGGAATCCGTCGCGATTTCTTCGAGAGCGAGAAGTCTTCCGGCCTCCGAGCCGCCCACCGTTCCGGTCAGAACTACTAAATCCCCAATTCTTGCAGAATCTCTGCCGACTCTTTTTTCCACCTCGCCAATCACCGAAACTGTGGCGGAGAATCTATCGCCGCGAGTAATATTCCCCCCGACAAGCGGCACTTTCGACCAATCGGAGAACTCACTGACCCCGCGAATAAAATCATCGAAATCCGAAAGCAGAAAATCTCTTGGTATCTGAAGCGCGAGAAGGGTCGCTGATGGCTTTCCGCCGGAAGCATTGATATCGGATACTGCGCCGGCCATTGTGCGCCAGCCTGCATCCCGAATAAATCTTGAATCCTCCGGAAAATGTGTCCCGCGAAGCCCTGCGTCGATTGTTAGAAGCAGACCCTTTGATTTTGGAACGCATATCAATGCGCAATCGTCGCTAAGGTCGATTTCGGGGAAAACTCCGCGAATTCTGTCGATAAGGCCGAATTCGCCGACATCCCAAGCTAATGTATTTTCGTAAACTTCAGTCATCGACATCTATCGCTCGGTTTTCCTGCGAACATCGAGAGGCCTATTCTCGAAATCCTCCGTGCCGCGGAATTTCGCCAAAATCAAACTCGCGATGATAATTCCAGCGACAACTGCCCATCCGAAAATCACCTCTTGGCTTCTAAGCCCAAAATCGCCATATGGGCCGGCGATCCTGTCGCGAATCTCGAAACCGAGCATTACGAGAATCGAAACAGGAAGAATGAATTTAACCGCGATGTCCCAGAATTTGCTTACCTTGGTGCGGGAATGTGCGTTTAGGAACTCACGCATGTTTTTTGCCTTGAAATACCACCCGACAATAATACACTCGCCGAGCACAACAATTGTAAGACCGTAGTTGTTCATGAAATGATCGACAATGTCGAGCCAGTGAATCCCCGCACCGAAAATATAGGGTATCCCCAGCGCGAAGCCGAGAAATCCTACAGTAAGATTCGCCTTACGGTGCCCCCAGCCGAATTTATCCTGAAGCGCGGCGGAAACCCCCTCGACGAGACTGAATGCCGAGTCCACCGCAAGCAAACCCAGCATCAGGAAGAATAATAACCCGAAAAGTTGTGGAAAGGGAAGGCCGTTTATAATCTCCGGATATGTGACGAAGGTCAATCCCGGGCCGGAGCGGACAACCTCGGCAACAGGGACACCATCCATAAGCGCTTTATGACCCAACGCCCCGAAAACCGCGAACCCGCCTACAATCGCGGTAAGCGCATCCGCGATTCCAATAATCCATGCATTGCCAGCGATACAGGTCTTGTCATCAAGGAAACTCCCGTAGGCGATCATCACACCAAACCCAACGGTAAGGCTGAAAAATACCTGCGAAATCGCCGCAAGCCAAACACCGGGAACAAGAAGCATCGACCAATTCGGTGTAAGATAATATTTAATGCCTTCAGCGGCCCCCTCGAGAGTTATACCGCGTGCAACGAAGACAAGCAGAAGTATCCACGGCCCCAAAACAGTTACCCACACAACCTTGCCGACAGTCTTCGTGCCTTTCCAAATCGAGGCGATTACCCAAATCCAAGCCACCGCGAGTCCAAGGAATAAATGAGGTTGGAATTTTCCAACATCCCAGGGCTTATCGGTCATTCCGAGGACATCGTTGAAGAAGAAATCCCCCGCATTATTCCCCCATGCCAGATTGAAGCTGTAGGCGAAATAGTTGATACAATAAGACATGATGCCGGAGTAATATGTCGTGATAATGAACCCGATCCCGACCGCGAACCAGCCGAACCACTCGAATCCCTTGCTTACGAAGAAAAATGAGCCCGGCGCCGCGTTTTTCATACGTTTGCCAATTCCAAATTCGAGCATCAAAAGCGGAATTCCGGCTACCAGAAGGCACACTGCATAAGCAATCAGAAATGCACCGCCGCCATTCTTGTAGCAGATATACGGAAATCGCCAAAGATTGCCTAATCCGATTGCAGAGCCTATCGAAGCGAGCACGAAAGCCGTCCGACTTCCCCAAACATCACGCTTAACCATATTTCCTCCCATCTCTTCGATCTTTACCAAGCCCATAATTATAATAGCTTATAATTAACAAAAAAAGGTTTTTTTCATTTTCATACCAAAAGCAAATCGACGACTTAATGTCGATTTTTTTCTTGACAATAGAAACTCAATAACTTAAATTAACAAGTAGTAGAAAAATAGGAGGAAATATGAAAGAGAATAAAAGCCTGGCAATATTATTGAACGTCCTGATAGTTTGTTCCGTTATTATGGCTGTTCCCAGAACATTCACCGGCGCCGGTGGGACAAATAGATGGAGTAATCCTTTGAACTGGGACCCGCCCGGAGTTCCCGACCATACCGATGATGTTACTATCAGTCCTCACACGTCGGTGTTTGGTGATGAAGAGATTTGTGTCAATAGTATCTACGTAGGAGAAGATGCCGAACTCAGAGCTTCTATTGTTCATGCCGTAGAGAATGTGACATTTGAGACAGGCAGTAAACTTGATGATGACTGGTCACCGGTTCCCGTACGTTTCATATTCTTTGGAGATAACCCGAGTCTTGTTAATCGCGGATTCATCGGTGGCGCGGGGGGCATCAGAATCGAAGGCAATGAGAATCTGCTCGTAATCAATGAAGGCAGATTCTGCACATACAGAGGCGATCTGTATATTAGAGGCAGAGTCATCAGAAATGAAGGTAGAGTCATATTCGCGAATAATTGCGAGGTCGTTGCCGCAGACACATTTCACAACGTAGGAACTATCCTCGCCAACAACGATTCCACAGAAGGTGTAACTCCAAAAACCCTCATCAACGTGATGAACTGCGATGGCAACGCCGTATTCATAAACGACGGTTTGATATTTGCCGGCGCCGGCGACGAGGATGGATACCCCGGGATAATTTTTGTTAGCGCAGATATATATGAACATAATGGCATGAACGCGTGGACTTTGAGCGGAGGATCAGCTTTTCTAAATTGCTTGAACGCCAATATCAAGGGAAGTTTCGTGGATGACTATGAAGAAGACAGTAGTTTTTCCGTGCATAATCATCGAAGCTCAACCACCTCACTTGTAAACATCAACATCATTGCTGATAGCATCGAAATAGATCTTCCTGATTCGGTAATTTCAGCCGATAGATTTGTTGTTACCGCGCGTAAGATAATTGTGAAAAATTTGTCAAACCCTTCATCAATATTTTGCGAAAGCCTTGTCGAGTTTAAAAACACTAACCAAACCGGCGTCGCCGCAGATTTCTCCGGCACTCACACGACAGCGAGCATAACCTCTTCGGGACAAATAAGAATCACCAGTAATAATGTTATAGAACCTCCCGAGGGGCTAAATGCCATCTGCGAGCCTGACCCGATTATTTCGGCAGGGGGGGCGGATTTCAACGGCTCGGCGATATTCGGCTATAATGCCGTGGACTCCTCCGGAGGAACCGACTCGATAAAAATTGTGGTAGTTAATAGAGGCTCGACACCAAAAGTCTATGAATACCGTGCGAGTTCCGCCCTCGGATGGGTTTCTGCCGTCATCGACTCGACCGACACTTTGTCCCCTTGGCAACATCAAGAATTCTATGTTCACTATTCAATCCCGCCCTCTCTAACGGAAATCGAAACCGACACATTGACACTCGAGCTTTTTGTGGGTGGTTTCTATGAACATCCTTCTGCTAATGATTTTGTGAAGATCACAGCCTATCCGCCAGAATATTTCTTGTCGATAGGAGATGAGAGAACTTCACACCCCAACAAAATAAGCATCTCCGCCTACCCGAATCCCTTTAATTCCTCGGTAACGATCACCGCACCCGCGGGCGCGAAGGTAGAGATTTACGACTTGGCAGGGAGGAAGATAGACCAAATGACAGTTGGGGAGAGTTCCAAACCCTCCCGCTCGTCTTTCTCCGTGAAAAAAGACGGGTATGAAACCACGTTTATCTGGCATCCCGACGAATCGATCCCCTCCGGAGTCTATCTCATCCGCGCGCAGTTCGATAATGGCGAGGCAGATGTCTCATCTACAAAACTTGTGTTAATGAAGTAACATTCTCCAATAAAAAAAAGGGCGCTACAAAGCGCCCTTTAGTCATCATCCATTCAACATCAATCATCGAGAGTTTCAATAAGAAGCCGAAGTCTGTTATTCTCCTCCCGAAGCTTGGTTATCTGCTCCTGAAGCTCGTGAATTCTCCCTGCCGTGTCATTTTCCGGTTTGGTGCCGGTGGTATCTGTCTGACGTTGCCGCTGAGCGATTCCAAGCTGGTTCTTCGCATCGTCGAGCTCGCTTTTTAGCCTCGCCCAATCATCGAGAAGATTAAGCCATGTCTGCGCATCGAATTTCCATTTGCTGTCGCTATAATCCTCGACTAAAAGCGAAAAATAATTCCTCGCAGATTTATAATCCTTTTGAATCGCGCAGATATAGCCCATTCGAAAAAGCGCGTTCCCGGCAATTTCTGTGTTCGGATACTCCACAAAAACCTTCTCGAACCGATATTTCGATTCTTCATAGCGCCCTTTTTTCAAATCTTCCTGCGCCGTATTGAAAAGCTCTTCGGCAGAGGAGGGCGTCGGTGGCGGCAAAGCACAACCGTAAAATAAAACGCCCGATATAACTGCTAAGATTATATTACCTAAGAATTTCCGGGAAGCCATAACGATTTCCTCCGAGAGTTTTCAATTTCTTCTTCACTCTGCCGGCCCATTCGGCGATTTCCTCGACCGAGGCAAAGCTCATAACAGGAATAAGCGCGATTGATACGGCGAAAAATGGGAACCGCTTTGGGTTGCCGTCGCGATCCATCCCGCGAATACAGCCTGCTGTCCGATGTTCGGCTGTGTAATATTCCGGTGCAACCTCCCCAACAGTTCGGACAATTCTATCCGCGATAGGCTCTGCGATTTCAGGCGGCGAAATGAATACATAATCATCCCCGCCGATATGCCCGAGAAATACTCCTGAGCGATGCTCCGCGGCCTCGCGCATAACTTGCGCAATCAGCAATATAACCTTATCGCCATTCTGAAATCCGTAAACATCATTATACGCCTTAAAATTGTCGATGTCGATATAGGCTATCACAAAAGGCTCTTCTCGCGACATCCGCTTTTCGATTTCGTCCTGAATGGCGCGGTTGCCGGGAAGGTGAGTCAATGGATTCACCGAAATCTGGTTCCGAGTCCGACGTAAAATCGATCGAATTCGCGCGGCGATTTCCCTATGGTCGATTTCATCTTTGACAAGATAATCATCTGCACCAGCGCCCTCGAGACCCTCTATTTTGTAATCCGTATCGTCCATACAGGTCAGCATAATAACCGGAATTTGCGAGGTCTCGAAGTTGCTCTTCAAACGTCTGCAAACCTCGAAACCGTCGATGCCGGGCATATTGACATCCAAAAGGATAAGGTCGGGATGTTTATCGAAAGCGAGCTGAAGCCCCAAAAAAGGATCGTTAGCCGTCATAACCTCGAAACTCTCATGTTCGAGGCGAACTTTAAGCATAACGAGGTTACCGGCTTCGTCATCTATAATTAGTATTTTCTCGTTTCCCGGCATATCAATTTGGCCTTTCGATGGGGATTCTGAACGCAAAAACCGTGCCCACTTTAGGTTTGCTGTCAACCCAAATCCTGCCGCCGTGGGCCTCGACTATTTGCTTGACGATTGTAAGCCCAAGACCGGTTCCCTTGACCCCCTTGACCTTCTGTCCAGCCTGATAGAACTCGTCGAAAACATGCTCGACATGTTCGGCGGGAATTCCAACACCTGTGTCGATAACCTTGAATAGCACCTCAGCGCCCTCGATGTTAGACTCTATGATAATTCTACCGCCACCAGATGTGTATTTAATCGCATTTACAACAAGATTATCGAATACCCGCTCTATCTGCTTTTTATCGAGATAAATTTTTGTCTTCCCCAAATCGAGCTTGACTCCCAGTTCGATTTCCTTGTCGAGAAGAACCTGTGCGTGCTGTTCGAGAATGCTCAGAATAAAAGGCTTCAGCTCGACTTCGGCAAGATCGAGCTTGAATGCGCCGGCTTTCATCTTCTGAAGGTCCAAAATATCGTGAATAAGCCTGCTAAGCTTGTCCACATCCTTCGACATCATATCTAAAAGCTCATTTTGGCCTTCGTTGACTGGCCCGAGAAGCCCGTCCTGAAGATTGGCGATATTGCCGCGAACCCTTCCAATCGGGCTTTTCAAATCGTGCGTGATACTCGCCAAAAAGCGCGATTTCATAACATCGAGTTCGCCAAGCTCCCTCAGCATCTTGTTGAAATCCTCTGTCAAATCTCCAATCTCATCGTTTGTCGAAGGTGTAATCAGCTTATCCCATTCCCCCTTCGACGCCGAATGCGTCGCGCGCCTCAGATCCGCGATTGGCGCCGCAATCTTCCGCGAGATGAAAATAGCGATCAGCATACCCAAACCAAAAAGCCCGACAGCACCCCAAACCCCTATCGTGCGAGTTACAGCAACCGCAAGCTGGGATTCGCGAAAAGTCTGCGATACTCCGGCGACTTCCGAGGAAAGAATCTCTTCCAATGGCGTAGTTATTCTGCTCGAAGCGGTTTCCCATGCCGCAGAATCCCTCACTCCCAAAGTCCGCTCCCGTTCAAAAATTACAGCCAATGAATCGACATATTGCGATAATACTTTCCCCGTCGTATCCCGCGTCCCGAGAAGAAGCGCTAATGAATCCGTCGCCATTTCAAGTGAATCGTTCCATGCATAAAACCGATAACGGTAATAAGCGCTTAAGATCGTTATTTCCAATGTCGATTTCACATTTCCGAAATCGTTTGGCATAATTCTAAGGTTGTATCGTTTGTTCGCCTTATCGATTTCTTCGTGAATATCCTTGCAGAGAGCCACAAATGTGTCAGAGCGGATTATATTATAAGCAATATCGATAGAATCCTGTTTGACATATTCGAGTGCGACTCCGCCTTTACGTGCGAAAACCCCGACCATATCATTAATTCGCTCGATAGGCGCGATGTCTCTTCCAAGTTTCCCGCTTAGACGTTTCATCTCGGATTCCAAATCGCCGGAGAAACCGGTCAAAGACCTCTCGGCATCCTTTATAGTTATCGAAGGAGTATTATGATAAACTCCGCGGTTACGGTTAACCTGCCTTAGGCTTTTCCGCATATCTTGAGCGAGAACGATGCGATACATGCCGTTGCTCGTCGATTTGATTATGCGATTCAAACGCGAAAGCTGGTGCAGAAAAACCATATTCCCAATCAAAACGAAAGCCAGAATCGCGAAGAACCCGAGAAAAATCTTCATCATAATAGGCAAACGTCTGCGCTCGCCCTTGTCCGCGCTTAACCACAGTTGCCTATTTCGTCCGATAATCGACATGGACAGAAATATACGCCGGAATAGCCTCAAGTCAACTCATAAGTAATAAAGTAACCGACCTGTCGAAGTGTTTTTCCGATAATATTTATCATTGACTTATCGAAGAGCACGACTATTTTTATCCCCATGTCGAAGGATTCGAAATATATCGATACCGATATTCTGGTTATAGGCTCTGGGGTCGCTGGCCTTCGTTTCGCGCTAAAAGCCGCGGATTACGGCGATGTGCTTATTATCACAAAATCCTCCGCGACCAAAGGCGCAACTCGACTCGCCCAAGGCGGAATAGCTTCGGTTGTTAGCGAAGACGATTCCATCGAAAGCCATATCATAGATACAGTGAACGTCGGTTACGGCCTCTCAAAACCGGATGTCGTCCGCAAGATAGTCGAATCCGGACCTTCCGCGATTAGAGAACTTCTCGAACTCGGTGTTCCCCTCGATACCCAACCCGGAAATGGCGAGATACTATCCCTCACACGCGAAGGCGGACACTCGCAACGACGCATTCTTCACGTCGCGGACGCCACCGGAAGAGCGATCGAAGAGGCCTATGTCGATGCTGTCCGTGCTAAAGCCAATATCCATCTTCTCCAAAACCACTGCGCTATCGATCTCATCACGAGGCACCATCTCCCCGACGAGCATCCCCGGAAAACTGATAATTTGACCTGCTGGGGAGCCTATGCTATCGACGAGGAAACAGGTCAAGTCAAAACAATCCGTGCGAAAATCACCCTTCTTGCAACCGGCGGCGGAGGATGTGTTTACAAACACACAACGAACCCTTCAGTTGCAACCGGAGACGGTGTTGCAATGGCCTATCGCGCAGGTGCTACAGTGGCGAATATGGAGTTTTTCCAATTCCATCCTACGATGTTCTACGATCCGGGCGGAGAGAACTTCCTTATTACCGAAGCCGCGAGGGGTGAGGGCGGTATCCTCCGCAATTCCAGCGGAAAACGTTTTATGGAAGGCCTCCATCCAAATATGGAGCTTGCCCCCAGAGATGTCGTCTCGCGCGCAATCGACGAACAGCTCAAAACCCGCGGAGACACCAATGTATTCCTCGATCTTACGCACAAAGGCGCGGATTTCATTATCGCAAGATTCCCGAATATCTACGAACATTGCCTCGCAAGAGGTGTGGATATCACCAAAGAGTGGATTCCGGTTGTGCCCGCGGCCCATTACATGTGCGGCGGTGTCAAGGTCGATGACCACGCGAGAACCGACATTATAGGCCTCCTCGCCGCCGGCGAAGTTGCATGCACAGGAATGCACGGTGCAAACAGGCTCGCCTCGAACAGCCTTCTCGAATCCATGGCCTACGCACAATTCGCCTATGAGACGGTTCGAGATAATATCAGAAATATCGCCCCAATTCCCGATCTTCCCGAGTGGGACGACGCCGGCGTCTTTGACCGCCGCGAATGGGTTATTGTCCGTCATATTCGCGAAGAACTAATATCCGTAATGTGGGATTATGTCGGCATCGTCCGCTCAGATGACCGTCTCGAAGCCGCATTACGCTTCGTCGATTTTCTCTATACCCAAATCGACGAGTTCTATCGGCAAAATCCAGTCAACCGCGATGTCATCGAGCTTAGGAACATGGCGATTCTCGGCTGGATAATCGTAAAATCGGCGCAAAGCCGACCCGAAAGCCGAGGTTTACACTTTAACATTGACCACCCAATTTCCGATTCAAAATTTGCCGGCGATACAATAATCAGAAGCAATAATTTCAAACCGGACGGTCATTTACGTTAATAACCTAATGTATATGTATATAGAAAATTATTAACTTGCTATTGGATAATGAAATGCACCATCAAAAAATAACAATTCTCGATTTCGGCTCACAATACACACAACTTATCGCACGAAAAGTCCGAGAATTGGGGGTTTTCAGCGAGATTATTCCTTTCGATGCTCCGACGAAGCGTTTCGACGACAGCTCGCTGATTGGAATAATACTCTCCGGCGGCCCTGCAAGTGTTCTTGAAGAGGGAAGCCCGCGAATCGACAAAGGCGTCTTCGAACTGGGCGTCCCGATTTTAGGGATTTGCTATGGTATGCAATTGATTGCACTTATCGGCGAGGGAAAAATCGGACGGACAAACACCCGCGAATATGGCAGGGCATCATTAATGATTGCCGAAGGGAATCCTTTATTCGAGGGCATCTGCGAAGGCTCTGTCGTATGGATGAGCCATGGCGACCATGTGGAGGAACTACCACGCGGTTTCACAATTGCCGCAAGGACTGAAAGCCTCCCCATTGCCGCTTTCCAGAACCTCGATCGCAATGTTTACGGACTGCAGTTTCATCCTGAAGTCCATCACACCGAGCAGGGCAAAGCTATTCTGCGAAATTTCCTCTATAATATCTGCAATGCCCGCGGCGATTGGTCGATGGCGTCCTTCGTAGAAACCCAAGTCGAAGCGCTTCGTGCGCGTGTCAGCGAACATGAGGGCGTGATACTCGGCCTTTCCGGCGGTGTCGATAGCGCTGTTACCGCGGCTTTGCTCTATAAGGCCTTGGGAGAGCGTGTCCATCCGGTATTCGTTAATAACGGCCTTCTCCGGCACAACGAAGCGGAACAGGTTCGTGAGGATTTCGAGAGCTATTTTGGCAGAAATCTTGTCTATGTCGATGCGGAACAAACATTTATGAGGAATCTTAGCGGTATCGAAGACCCCGAGAAAAAACGCAAAATCATAGGCGGAACTTTCATCGATGTTTTCACCGAAGCGGTTTCACATCTTCCGGGCATAAAATACCTCGCCCAAGGAACGCTTTACCCAGATGTCATAGAATCGGTTAGCACAAAAGGCCCAAGCGCGACAATAAAATCTCACCACAACGTTGGCGGTCTGCCGGAGAAACTCGGTTTCGAGCTTATCGAGCCGCTCCGCGAGCTTTTCAAAGACGAAGTCCGCGAATTGGGCGCTGAACTCGGTCTTCCGCGCGAAATGTTATGGCGACATCCTTTTCCAGGGCCGGGCTTAGCTGTGCGCATCATCGGCGAGGTTACCTCGGAACGCCTCGAAATCCTTCGCAAGGCTGACCACATCTTCATATCCGAGCTTCACAATTCGGGGGAATATGACAGGGTCTGGCAGGCTTTCGCAGTGCTGTTGCCGGTTAAATCGGTCGGGGTGATGGGGGATGAGCGCACCTATGAAAATGTTCTCGCACTTCGCTCCGTAAATAGCGTCGATGGAATGACCGCAGACTGGTCTCGTCTTCCGGACAGCCTTCTCGCGCGCTGTTCGACGAGGATAATCAACGAAGTCAGAGGAGTTAATCGCGTCTGCTACGACATCTCAAGCAAACCGCCAGCTACAATCGAGTGGGAGTAGGGGTTTCAGAGATGTTATAAAGTTGTAACAAATGTGTTACAACTTTGTAACACATAGAAAAAACTTGCTTGTTCAAAGTTCTGCCTGTATATTATACTATTATTTAGATCACCCCTATGGGAGGACTTATGAAATATAAAGCGAGCTTTTTCTTCACGATAATTTTAATCCTCGTTTCAGTTGCGGTATCCACCGCGAAACCTATCGACAACGACGATTCTGCGAAATCCTGTTGCAAAACTACTATCGCCGATTCCGACGCCCTCAGTGGCAACACACAGGGGGAAACCCGCCAGAGCCTTCTCACTCAGGCATATACCCTGACCCAAAAAGAAGCTCTCGACAAAGAACGCCAGCAGGAAACTTCTATAATTACCCCTGTCGCGCAACATTCGAACCCATCCGGACGAGAATGGCAAAGGGACGGGATGTTCGCTCAGTTTTCTCCCACCGACGAAGTCCTGAGCCTTCGCAATGAAAACTCGAAGACGTTCGATCGCGGAAATGGCGATTATACAGCGGTTCTGTCGATAGGCCCCATTCACTTTGTCGATAAGGACGGCATTTGGCGCGATATCTCGACGGAATTCAAATTCAACGGCGCAACTGTCGTATCCGAAGAAAATATTTTCCAGACAGAGTTTCCGCGGAACAGCAAAGATTTCTACAGAATTACCAGCAGGAATAAGGACATCGAATTCAGCTATTTTAAGAGCCTTCGCATTGTGGACGGCAGTTTCACGACATTGAAGCAGACCGAGTTGCCGGAAACCGAGGGAAGGCTAATCGACGGAAGCCTTTATTTCGAGGCCATTCCCGGCCTTGTCGATGAAAAAGTGAATCTGACCTACACCGGAATCGAACATGACATCGTAATGCACGCCCTTCCCGAGGGCTGGGAGGAATACCGCACTCGCGCGAAATATATCGCAATCGATCAGGAGTTATATCTGCCGGATCGTTGCACCGCGGTAATCGAAGACGAAACTTGTATCGGTGCGGGGAAAATCCTTCGCGTGCTGAGTCCTGCGGGCGAGACGATGTTCGAGATTCCTTTGCCCCTTATCCGTGAGGTTAACGAGAGGATTATCCATCATCCCGATGACCCGAAAGGCCCCCACGACGAGATTCGCGTCGAGGAAACTATCGGCGATTTCCGTTTGACACCTTATTTCGAAGGATATATCCTCACAACCCTCGTTCCTTTCGACTGGATTTCCAGCCCTGAGAGGGTGTTTCCCGTAACAATCGACCCTATTGTAACTTGCTACATCTATTCAAGCCCGGCAGACGGCACGTCTTCAGGCTATTCTCAGGGCACATCCTGTTATTGCGGCTACGACTATTGCGGCGATCAGGTGCGTGCACGCGGAAATAGTTATCATTTCGGATGGATGTTTTTCAGCACAGCCGCTATTCCAGACGGTTCCACGGTAAATTCTATCAACTGGACAGCTTATTGTTATGCGCTCAACTGGCCATATTGGGAGCTTCGCGATATGAGTCAGCGGACATGGGATTGCACTGCATACCGGACATCGTGCACATCAGGAACTCAATTTCAGTATCAGACTTGGGGTTCCGGCGAACCCACCGGCTGGAAGACTTACACCCTTTATACCGCGGCCAGAACACGAATGGAAGCGCTTTTAACCTCCGATTGGTTTGGCACGGGCATTCGCGACACTGACGGCACAGATACCTATTATTGTTATTGGTATGGTTTTTATTATTCGTCTTATAGGCCTTATTTGACAGTCGATTACACAGGTGTTGATTGCGGGACTACAAACCACGGCGGCGCGAACTGGACAATCACCTCGAATACAAACGTCGGGGGCAATCATATCAATATCGGCACTTTCCAGATAAATGCGGGAGTTACTGCAACGGTATCGCCGACATGTAAATTTTTCTCGGTAGAAGCCAATACTATTAACATCTACGGCACTATAAACGCCAACGGAGCAGGCGAGCAGGGTGGATATGGCGGCACGGGCGGTGCATGGGGTGACGGCGGGACAAGCTCCTGCAACGGCGCATACGGCGGAACTGGCGGAACTGCGGGTTCCGGATCCGGAGCCGGCGGAAGTGCGACAAGCGGAACTCAGGGCGGTTGCAGAACGATGGACTGTGGTTTTCTCTGCATCGGCGGCCGTGACGGCTACACCGGCGGCGGTGGTGGCGGCGGCGGCGGCGGCGGCGGCGGTTATGGCGGAACAGGGGGATACGGTGCGGTCGGTGCCGCTGGCGCAGGATTTAGTAGCGCTTCAGGAGGAACTTGGGGTTCCGGCGGTTCATCGGGTTCGACCTATGGGAATACATCCAACTGGGATGTTAACTGGGGTTCCGGCGGCGGAGGTGCTGGCGGCGGCGGCGGCGGATGGTCCTACGGCGGCAACGGCGGCAACGGAGGATGGGGCGGCGGAAAAGTTACACTGAAATCCTTCGGGAACCTGACTATGAGCGGCACAATTACCGCGAACGGCACAGTCGGCGGCAATGCCGGCACAGGAGCTGGTGAATCGACGGACAACTCATATGACTGCTCCACGAGCGGATACAACGGTTGCTGTTTCGATGCCTATGAGATGTTCAATGCTTCCGGTGGGGCCGCGGGCGGTGGCGGAGCGGGTTCAGGCGGCGGAATCTCGCTTCTCGCAGGGCAGGTTATGACCCTAACCGGTGTTTTATCGTCATCGGGAGGAACCGGTGGTGCCGGCGGCTATCCTAATCCTTCTGTCGGTTCATGCCATGACTGGGCGCTTGGAGGAGCCGGCGGCGGCGGCGGCAGAATCAAGGTTATTTACAATTCCTGCATTGCGGGAAGTCACAATATTATCCCATCGGTAAATGTAGCCGGAGGGTCGGGAGGCACCGGCTATTACACTGGAAACGCCGGCAATCAGGGAACATATAATACATATACTTTGCCGATTACAACCATTACAACTAACCCCGCGGGGCTTCAGATTGTAGTAGATGGTGTAACATACACTTCACCGGCGCAATTCTGCTGGATTCCGGGAACTTCACACTCTATCGGAACGAATTCTCCCCAATACTCAGGGAGTTATAGATATATTTGGTCGTCGTGGTCAGACGGTCTCGCTCAGAATCACAATATCACGGCGGGAACATCCTCGTCAACTATCACGGCCTATTTCAATTCTCAATATCTGCTGACCTTCCAGGCGGCCACAACTGTCGGTTCGCCGATGACAAGCTCGAATTATGCGACAGTTACAGTCAACGGCACGCCGCACAATATATGGGACGGAAGCCCTTACACAGTATGGGTTGCCGCCGGAAGCTCGCATCTTTACAGCTACAATACTTTGAGTAGCGGTTCCGGAGCTACCCATCGCTGGTATTGTGCAAGCCCGCCATCGGGAACGGCGACCGGGCCAATGACAATTACCGGAAATTATGTGGAGCAATGGTGGTTCGACATCAACGAAAACGGCCACTCAAGCCCATGTGCGGGCAGAGAGGGCTGGTATAATCACGGCACGGTTGTTACCGCATGTGTCAACGATTCGGTGATTACCGCCGGCTCGACTCGATATATTTTCAGCCATTGGGATTTAGACGGATCCGGCACAAGGTCGAGCCAATCGAACAATATCACGATGAACGCCGCGAGAACTGCTCGTGCAAATTGGAACAGTGAATACAGAGTGATTTTCCGTGCGAACACTGTTACTTCGGGCACCGACCTTTCCAGCTCGAATTATGCCGTTGTTACAGTTGACGGTTCGCCGCATAACATCTGGGATGGCAACGATTATACGGTTTGGTTCGCCACCGGAAGCTCGCATCCCTATTCATATTCGTGGAATTCGAGCGCGAGCGGAGCTGATCACCGCTGGCACAGTTTTGCGCCGCCGAGCGGAACAGCAACCGTTGCGACGACGATAACGGGGGACTATTACGAGCAGTGGTGGTTCGATATTGACGAAAACGGCCACTCAAGTCCCTGTGCGGGAAGAGAGGGCTGGCAGGATCACGGCACGACGGTTTATGGTTGTGTAAACGATTCGGTTTTGGTCGTCGGGGGAACTCGTTATGTTTTCTCGCATTGGACTGGAAGCACGAGTGGAACTCGGTCTTCGCAATCGAACGCTATCTCGATGACCGGTGTTCGTAACGCTGTGGCGAACTGGCGAACGGATTATTGGCTCAACCTCGAATATACAGGTTGCGGAAGCGGAGTTCCGGCGCAAACCGGCGAGGGATGGTATGTTTCCGGCACGACTGCGCCGATTACCACAGAGAATCCGGTCTGGGACGGGCTTTCTCGATACGATTTCGAGCGTTGGACCGGCGCACCGGTTGCCGCACCTTTGAATCCATCGACTTCGATACTGATGGACGCACCATACACCGCGACTGCGGAATACGTTCTCGCCGAGATTAATGTTACGATTCAAACCGACGGCTCCGCTGATTCGGTTATCGTTGACGGCACCCCGTATCTTTCGCCACGGAACGAGATTTGGATGCCATCGACCGGACACAATATAAGCACGTATCAGCTTCAGACCGGAATTCCGGGGGAGAGGTTCATTTTCGATAGATGGGCGGATGGTGTTTCCATACGCACGAGAACGGTTGCGCCGGTTACCGACACGACTTTCACAGCACTTTTCAATACCGAGTATTATCTCACCGTGAACAACGGCGGACATGGCACTGTTAGCGGTGCTGGCTGGTATGCCGAGGGCGCATTGGCCTCTTTCGATATAACTACTCCTGCAGATGAAGACGGCAGAGAGCGCTGGCTGTTCCGCGAATGGGTCGGTTCGGGAAGCGGATCTTATAATGGGACATTCAATCCTGCCGCATGCACGATGAATGGGCCTATCACCGAGACGGCGACATGGTGGCGTCAGTTCAAGATAATGGTTAACGGCGGCGGATACGGTTCATGCACGCCTGCGCCGGGAAGTTATTGGGCCTATCAGGAATCGACTTTCACCGCGAGAGTAACCTCGCCGGACCCAGTCGAGAGAAGATACTGCACTGGCTGGACAGGGACAGGCTCGGTGCCGGTCTCCGGTTCGGATACTGTTGTTACATGGTCGGTTACAGATTCCGGCACGGTAACATGGAATTGGGCGCCGCAGGTTATGCTAATCGTAACAAGCGAATATCCCGGTGTGATTCCCGACGATACGACTTACTACGATCCCGGAACTCATATTGTTGCCACGTGCCCCGGCGAAACGGTTTACATCGCCCCGGGACACCGTGCGATTAGGCTTGGTTGGACCGGCACCGGAAGTGTTCCTGCATCAGGGTCTTCCGGTTCGGTTGCCTTCGATATAACCGAAAACTCGACGATAACATGGAATTGGCGCACCGAATATCGCCTCATAATAACGAATCCCGGAGGATATGATTCTCCGGAACCTCCCACCGGCGAATATTGGTGTGTCCGCGATACGATGATTGTCGCATGGGTAACCTCTCCAGACGGCGATTGGTATTGCACCGGATACACAGGCACGGGAAGCGTTCCAACCTATAGCCCTTCGCCCTACGCATGGTTCACGATGACCCAACCCTCGACGCTTCAATGGAACTGGGCTAACTATACGGCGGTCGTTTCGCTTACGATAAACTCCGTAACCGACTCGATTTGGCCGGGAAGAGGGACATTCTATTATTATATTGGAAGCACGGTTGTCTGTTCGACCTACCACGATACTGTGTTCCATAACTGGCGAACAGACCTTCGCTACACTCTCGACGGGTGGACAGGCACCGCGAGTTGCCCTGCTTCGGGCGATTCGGGACATGTGTCCTTCGTGATCAACAACCACTCGACGCTGAACTGGCATTGGACACAACAGAATCGCGTTATTGTTAGCTCTACGGGAGATCGCGGCTCTCCTGTGCCAGCAATCGGCACACATTGGTTCAACGACGGCACGTCGGTCGATTTCTCCGTGACGAGTCCGGATGCTGGATTCTATTGTATCGGCTGGAACGGCACCGGAAGCATTCCAAATGGGATAGTCGATCACTTCACCGCGACAATCGACACACCAAGCACGGTGCAATGGCTCTGGAGCGATGCGATTTCGCCGCTGGTTGTCCATAGCGATTATGGAACACCATGGCCTCCGGCAGATACGACCTATTTCGTTACAGGATCTGCAGTTACATGCACAGTGAATTCCATCGTTCCGACAACGCCCGGGAACCGCAAGGTCTGTACCGGATGGACCGCAACCGGAACCGGAATACCTTCGTCGGGTTCGGCGAACACTGTTACATGGAACATCGACGGCCTTACGAATGTATGGTGGCATTTCAAACATCAATATAGCCTCGATGTTACGAGCGGTCACGGCGCGCCGGTTCCGCCCGAGGGACTCACATGGCATGATAGTTTGACATCGATCTCCGCAAGTGTTACAAGCCCCGACGGCGATTGGTATTGCCATGGGTGGAACGGCACCGGAAGTGTCCCATCTGGTTACGGCACGGCTGTCGAATTCGATATTAACGCCCCATCTTCCATAGAGTGGCTCTGGACTTATTGGACAGGCAGGGTTTGCACTCTGACTGTTTATTCGCCCTATGGAACTCCGATACCCTCCGGTGTGCTTATCGTCCCCGAGGGAACTTATCTGCGTTGCACAGTCGAGGATTCGGTTTATGAAGCCGGAATCTGGCAACGTTGCACCGGTTGGTTTGGCACCGGCTCTGTGCCGGCTTCCGGAGACTCGAATGCAGTTGAGTTCGTAATTAATACCAGCTCGAATCTGACATGGATGTGGAACGGTTCGATTCGCTGGGCTGTCGAGGTCTTTTCCGATGGGCTTGGTGCTCCGAGGCCTCCAGAGGGAATTCATTGGGTTCCCAACGATACGATGATGACTTTCCAAGTTACCAGCCCCGATGCCGGTTACATCTGCACAGGTTGGGAGGGTGTTGGAAGCATCCCCGCATTCGGTTTGGACACAATTCTCACAGTGAGGATAAACGAAAGTTCAAAGATATTTTGGCAGTGGGACGAGCTTTCCGATGTTGTAACTCTTACGGTTACCAGTCCCTATGGGGATCCATATCCTCCGAGGGGAGTAACATATCATCCCATCGGGCGGCATCTCGACTGCACTGTCGATGACACGATTTTCGTAATGGACGGGGTGAGAAGACTTTGCGCCGGTTGGCGTGGAAGCGGCTCAGCACCGACCGGCGGCGACAGCGCTCATGTTGCCTTCGATATTTCTGCAAACTCCACTCTCGATTGGCAGTTCGTTTCATCATATCTAATCGAGCTATCCTATTCAGGGCCGCCGGTTCCGCCGGTTCAAACCGGAGATGGATGGTATATCGCCGGAGAAACCGCGAACATCTTCACCGATTCGATCGTCCATGTCGGTTCGGATCATTATCTATTCGACCATTGGACAGGCTCTCCGGTTGCTATGACTGATACGTTTACGGCGAGTATGGCTGTCGATACATCCTACGACATGGTTGCGCATTATGTCCGCACGGTGGAGGTTACGATTTCCAAATCGCCGGTGCATGCCGCCGGATATATCGAGGCGGATGGTGTCCGGTATTATGGTGTTCCCAGCATGACCTTCTATTGGGAGCTTGGATCGGTGCATACTGTCAGCGTGGGCATGGTCGATTCGACAGATGTAATTAGATACCATTTCGATAGATGGTCGGACGGACTGCCGCGAACACATTCTATCGGTCCTCTCAGCGAGGATTTCAATCTGATTGCCTATTACAATCAGCAATTCCTTGTTCGGTTTGAGAAAGACCCATCGGATAATGTCTATGGCGGTTTCGACTTCGACCATGTTGAATATCCGGGCTGGTTTGTTGAAAGATGGCTTTGGGAGGGTGTAACGACAATCGTTTCGGTTAGCGATTCTGATTACACACCTTTGGGATGGGACAGATTCCTTTGGAATAGCTGGTCGGACGGTGTGGATTCGAGAATTAGGATATATGCACCCACACATCCCGAAACCCTCTATGCGAGATACAACGCCGAACATTTAGTAACTGTCCGCAAAATACCTCCGCAAGAATACGGTTGGATTCAGATAGGGGATAGTTTGGCCGATTTCGTATCCATCTTTGGAAGATGGGTTAATCGCGGATCGAATACATGGATCGAGGTTAGCAATGCCGATATCAACCCCACCGATTCGGTTTATTACTTCGATCATTTCTCGGACGGTGGCGCAAATGGCCATTTCATTGGCCCCATCGGCGAGTATAGGTTCCTGGAAGCCCATTATACACCCATTCAATACCATCTCGCTATCTGCATCGATTTGGACAGTATCAACTTCGATACGCTCGACCCCGGCGCGGCAGTAACATCGAACATCTCCCAAAGGGTTGGAATTGTAAACTGCGGTGATATTGGCGCGACTTGGGGTTTGAATCTCCGTTTCGAGGGTGTCGGGTGGACTTCGGGACATTCTCCCGCGGCGGATAGGTTCGTGCTGAGGGCAATTTTTAACAATGAAGCCACACCTCCGATTTCATTTAACCCTGTGTGGGACTATATAAAACCGGTCAACACATGGGCTTCGAATGTCTATTTCGGTCCCGGAGGATATGCTATCGATATCGACGAGGAGCAATCGCTTTGGTTCCAATTCATCGCGCCGACACCGAGTTCGGTTTTCACTACCCAGACTCTGGTTGTCAGAATCAACGCGAAAGTGTTCCTGCCTTAACAAAACCGGCAGAACTGAGCGAAAAGCCCGATATCTTATCGGGCTTTTTTTTATCGAATATGCTTGAAAGAACAACAATTATATATAAATTATCCGAAACGTTAGGTTTTTACGAGAGGTTAAAATGAGAAGTTCGATTATCCTTATGTCATTGTTGCTCGTTCTTACGGTCTTTGGGGCTATTGATGTTTTTCATGCCGACTGGAGCGGATTTAGCGGCAGACTCGTAGCTGATAGGCCAATTATCAAGGAATCCGCCGAGGGGGATTTTGTCGATATCACTTTTCCCGAGAGCGCCCTCGATGGCGACTTTGGCGGGCCATTGGTGCCGTCATACCGCTATCTTATCGAACTGCCGCAAGACGGCGACGCTGATGTTCAAATATCCAGCTTCTCATCTTATTTGATAGAAATTCCCGCACCACTCTCGCCGCTTCAGCCACCGCGACACAAAGACGCCGCCACCGCGCCGTTCATCCTCAAACAAGAGCTATATGATAGCTATGAACAACCTATAATTGCCGAGATTATTCCCCTCGGTGTGATGCGCGGACGCAAGCTGGGCGCGCTTGTGATTCGTCCCTTTGCATACGACCCATCGGCGAACACCCTCGAAATCCGCACAAATATCGAATTTCGAGTAACATATGACCGCCCTTTGACTCAACCGCCCGCGAGATTAACCTCCCGATGGGCCGACCATCTTCTGGGAACAACGCTTCTTTCGCCGATGTCCGTTCCTCGCGTATTTGATTTACCGCCTCAATACCTGATACTTACAAGCAATTATTTCGCAAGCCACTTAAATGAATTTGTGCAATATAAAGAACAGCAAGGATTTATCGTAACAGTAGCCACTGTGGATTCCATCGGTGCCGATACGGTTTCAATCAAGAACTTCGTCCGAAATGCATATACAACATGGGATATTCCACCCGATTTTGTGCTTATAATTGGGGATGTGGACAGGGTGCCCGCGTTACGTAGAGGTTCGGGCTGGTCGAATTATCCTACCGATCAATATTACGTCATGGTGGATGGCTCCGACTATTTTCCGGATATCGCTTGTGGAAGGATGAGCGTCGAATCGCTCGATGAATTGCAGGCCATCCTCGATAAGACAATGAAATACGGCCGTTTCGAGTTTTCGGAGACATCGTGGCTTAGGAAGGTAGTTCTTCCGGCGTGCGGCACGGACGGCGATTACGAACTTTGCATGGGGACGCACAGATACTGCGCCTCGACCCATCTGCCACCTTCGGATTTCGATGTAGATACTATTTTCGCCTATTTTGGCGGCACCGGTGCCGATGTCATCGCCTCGGTTAATTCCGGCGCGGCTGTGGTCGATTATTCCGGTCATGGCCTCGAAACCGAGTGGAGCAATCCAAATGTTGATATCGGAGACCTTCCATTGCTGACAAATCATGGCAAATTTGGGTTGGTTATCTCGAACGCATGCCTTACGAACCGGTTTAATTACACATCCTCGCCATGTTTTGGCGAAACATGGATTCGTCAGCCGAATAAGGCCGCGGTGGCCCACATCGCCGGCTCCGCAAGCACCTATTGGGATGAGGACGATTGGTGGCAACGCACAATTTTCGATGCCGTTTTCGACTACGGCTATTATGCCGCGGCCTCTTTTATGTATCGCGGTTGTCTTGAAGTTGAACTTCGCGGAAGCTCAGCCGCAGATTATTATTTCCACATCTACCATGTTCTCGGCGATCCATCGATGGGATTCTATTGGGGCGAGCCGGCGCCAATAGCAGTCGATCTTCCGCTTATAATTCCGGTGGGGCTTGCAACTCTGGATATCGCGGCTCCCGAATCGACAATTATAAGCGTTTGGTCGGACATGGGAACGCGCGGAAGCGCTTATTCAATTGGCGGGGTCGCGAATATTCCGCTCGATCCGCCACCTTCTGCAGGCGATTCTATTGTGGTATATTGTTATCGCCCAAATTTCTACGAGCCTATTTGGGCGAAGATTCCGGTTGCGCCTTTGGTCGCTTTCTCGATAAATCCTGACAGCCTTATTGTAGTGGTGCATGATACGATTTCGGTATATGTAGGTGATACACTGGGCATACCTATTGTTGGGGCGAAGATTACTATAGAAGGCATCGCCCTCGCGGAGACACTTTTCACAGATGCTTCTGGGAATGCGATATTGCCGCTAACTCCGATCTATTCAGAGGTCTTGAAAGTAACCGGATTCAGCCCGATTGGCGAGCTTACCTTTGTCGAATATATTCCTGTCGGCGGGGGTTTTCCGCTTATGCCGATCTCGCTGGAAGCCGGTTCGCCGGTTGTTCGTATCGCCGATTCACTCGCCATGGGTGTTCCCGGCGAGATAGGATTCGAATCGCCTTCCTATCCAACGCTTTGGTGTCTTCGTGGTTACGGTGTGGACACTTGCGCGACAGTAACCGATAGCGCAGTAATACATATTACACCGAATTTCATCGGGGATTTGCGTCTGATTACAGCCGCAGAAGGATATTCGCTGGGTTATTCGACAATTCGAGTGGCAAATTGTGCCGCTCCCTTTACGGGAAGCATCGGGTCTATTGGCGGAGAACCTGCTGGCGGGATGAGAATCGCCCTATATTCTGCCGGCTCGGACACCTCGACTACAGATGTTACCTCAGTTATTACTTCGAACGCCTCCGGTTCTTTTAGCTCCGCCGGCGCGATCAGGCTTGGTTATTACGATCTTTATATCTCCGGCTTCGGCTGGGAAGATACAGTTGTAACAAACCATATCCATCATGTCGATGGCGGTTATGATTTCGATGTCAGACGCTCTAATCTCAACAGGCTTAGCGTCGTAGCAACCGATGAATTTGGAACGCCTATACTCGCCGAAATCCATGTTGTGCGGGACAATAACGTTCTTCTCGGTTATACTCGAAATGGCGAGATAACAATCGATTCACTTCCGAGTTACGGCTATAAAGTGCATGTAGCCGCACGAGATATGGCGATTTATAGCGAGATTGTTTCGCTCGATGGCGATACTTATATCGAAGCGGAATTGTCTCCGGCGCGTGCTAATGTCCTTCTTATCTCCATCGAAGACGATCTTGCGGCGGATCATATCGAGGCCGACTTAATTGATTTCGGACTGACTGTGGTTCGCAAGAATTTCGTGCCGGCGCTGGATACAACCTTCCACTATGAGTTTGTGATATATTCCGCCGGTGGCGGTTCGGATGACGATGTTTGTAGCGAGGTTACGGGCAGAAAGCTTCTCGAATATCGTCAGGCGGGGATTAACCTTCTAATCGAAGGGGGAGAGATTGCATATGAGTATCATAACGCCGCTGTTGCAGAGGTGCTCGATTCTCTTCTGATGATATCGAACTGGTTTGGCGATAATCCCGGTGCGAACAATCTGCTTCTAAATCCGGAGCCTGAGAACGCGCTGGAATTAGCGAGAAATCCTCTTTCTCTACCGAGTATTATGGCTCCAAGGTCAATAGGTTACTGGGATTTCTTCTATTTCGACATTGTCGCGCCGACCGTTTCGACGATACTTTATACTGTAGGTTCATCGGCGAGGGCGGGAGTAACTTATTACCCCGATATTAATTGTCAAGGTCTTCATAGAATATCACATATGTTTTTCAAGTATGACAATGCTTTAACCACGCCCTATGCAAATCAAAAAGCGCTTCGCAATATAACCGAATGGCTTCGTCCGCCGGATTTCGAGCATGGAGTTCTGTTGGCTCGTGCATGGGTTCCCGCCGGAGAATCGGGAGATATTATGGTTGCCGGCGGTGGAGACACATCGATGACCGATATCGACGGAAAGTTTAGGCTTCAGATGGAACCGGGAACGCATTCGATTGCCTTTTCCGCGCCGCACGTTGCAGATACCGTTTTCTTCGGCATATCTCTCGACCCCGGACAGATTCGCACCGGCGATGTTTTCGTCCTTGCGGTTTACGGCATCGACGAGGTTGTGAAACCCGGCGATTACGCATTAACAGCGGTTTACCCGAATCCTTTCAACGGGAGGGTTGCTTTCGATGTGCAGTCGCCCGAGCAGTCTGAGATAGAGATTTCGATATTCGATATAAACGGCAGAATGGTTCACAATGAGAAGATTGGAATCCTCGGAAAGAGCACGATTGTATGGGACACATCGTCGGATATCGAGCTTGCGAGCGGTGTGTATTTCTATAAAATAGCTTTCCCGAACCGCGAAATTAAGGGCAAGGTTCTGCTCGTAAAATAGCGCTTATCCCTTTACGACGCCCATTGGAACGAGCCTTGCGACTTTTTTCGCAATTCCCGCGCCTACAACTACGTCGATGACTTTGTCGATATTCTTGTAGGCGTCGGGGGCTTCTTCGAGCATTGTTTCGCGGCCTTCCCATCTCGCGTAAACCCCTCTTTCGAGCAGTTCTCGATGGATTCGCCTGCCTTTGAACTCTTTGATTGCGGCATTTCTCGAGAGGACTCTTCCCGCACCGTGGCATGTGCTTCCGAAGGTCTCGTGCATGGCGTTTTCGGTGCCGGTCAACAGAAAACTGGCAGTGCCCATATCTCCGGGGATTATTACGGGCTGGCCGTGTTTGCGGTATGCTTGAGGAAGTTCCGGTCTTCCCGGCCCAAAAGCTCTTGTTGCGCCTTTGCGATGAACTAACAAGCGCTTTTCTTTGCCATCGACCGAGTGTTTTTCATATTTGGCTATGTTGTGTGCGACATCGTAAACAAGCCTAAGGCCGAGTTTTTCCGCACCTTTTCCAAAAATTTGTTCGAAAGAACAGCGAAGGAGGTGTGTAATCGCCTGCCTGTTTGCCCATGCGTAGTTAGCGGCGCAAGCCATTGCGGAGATGTATTGTTTGCCGTCCGGGGATTCAATAGGGGTGGAGGCAAGCTGTTTATCGGGCACTGAGATTTCATACCCCGCCATTTTCCCGACGAAGGCTTTCGCATAATCATCGCAAACCTGATGGCCGAAACCTCTGCTTCCACAGTGGATCATCGCACAAAGCTGTCCGGGGAATATTCCATAAACATCTGCCAATTCGGTATCTAAAACACTTTCGACGCGTTGAATTTCGAGGAAATGATTTCCCGAGCCGAGTGTTCCAATCTCGTCGTTTCCGCGTTTACGGGCTTTTGCGGATATAAATTGTGGATCAGCATCGGGCATCTCGCCGTTTTCTTCGCAATACTCGACATCCTCGTTCCAGCCGAAACCTTTATCCACAGCCCATTTTGCGCCCTTGATCAAAACCCTATCCAGATTTTTGCCTTCGACAAAGATTTTTCCGCGGGAACCGAGACCGCATGGCACATCAGCGAAAATCCTATCGATTAGCTCTTCTATATACGGCTTAACCTCATCGGCTTCCAAATCGCTTCGCAGAAGCCGCACGCCGCAGTTTATATCGTAGCCCACCCCGCCGGGCGAGACAACGCCGCTATGAACATCCATTGCCGCAACGCCGCCGATAGGGAATCCATAGCCCCAATGTATGTCGGGCATGGCAAGGCTTGCTTTCTGTATTCCCGGCAATGTCGCTACATTCGCGACCTGTCGGAATGCGTTGTCGTCCAGTGCCGACCTTATTAGATCGTCATCGGAATAGATAATCCCCGGAACACGCATTCCGGGCTGGAAATCTTTGTTAATACGCCATCTGAAATTGTCTATCTTCTCGATTTTTTCCATTTTCATTCTCCATGAAATGAGAATTGACAGGTCGAAGGGGCGACGCGCCCCACGCGCGATTGGAATATTTTGTGTCAAATAATAACTTTGTTCGCGCGTGGGGCTGGGCGTCCGAACGGGGTAGAGAATCTTATGTAATAGGATTTAAAATGTCTGCCCCGTTCGGATGCCCACCGCGTCAAATTCGCGGGGACAGGTTTGTGGTTTAAGTTTGAAATATGATATCCGCGAATTTGTCGCGGGCGTCGCCCCGAATGTTATGATAAACTTCGTAATAGCAAATATACATAAACAAAAATAATAAACAACTAAAGTAAATCTATTGATATACAATTAGTTATCAGATTTATATAATAATCCGATAGCCGCATTGTGCTGTGGATATTTTGGAATTATTACCGGAACACAGTATTTCATCGCCAATAGCTTCGAGATGGCCGAATTTCGTGCAACTCCACCAACTAAAACTATACGTGTGGGTGTGCGAGAGGAGAGAGGCCCGGCTATTCTTTGGATGATTTGGGCGTTCACACCGGCCGCGAGATGCTCTTTTGAGATGCCTTTTGCGATTTTAGCCACAAGCTCGCTCTCGCCGAAAACCGCGCATGTTGCCGATAATGGCTCCGGGTCTTCAAAATAGGTTGATATTTTTGAAAGGCTCATTCCGAGAATCTTTGCCATGTTTTCGATATATCTACCCGCTGATGCCGCACAACGGTCGTTCATGTAGAAATCGTGAACCTTGCTCTCTCGAACAGTGATTACTTTGCTGTCCTGGCCGCCAAGGTCGATGAGAGTGAAATCCTGGATACCTGTCTGATAAACAGCACCTGACGTATGCGCTTGAATTTCCGGAACGACCTCGGCATTGGCTATGCTTAGAGCATTTCGCCCGTATCCTGTTGCGAACACAAGAGAATCTTTGTCTGCGCCGAATTTATCGAGATCGAGGATAAAACCATTTTCCGAGGCATGTCCGAATTCGTCGTAAAATTGGGTGGAATCATAATCGAAAAGCTCCGGTTGACCGGATTTTCCGAGAATCGCGATCTTTATCGACCGGCTTCCGAGATCAATACCAATTTTTGTCCTCATTTTAATCCCCTTAGCATTTCAATGAAGGCCTCTAAACGGATGCGCGTCCGCTCGTCGATCTGAAAATCGCATTCGCCCTCGATTGTCAAAATCGGCACATCGAGGTGTTTCCGAAAGAGAAGATCCTCTATTTGTCTAAAACAGAAGCTTTGCGTATAATGGATAATCCCATCGATCTTTCTTGCCCGAATCTCATTGGAGATGTCTTCAATCCTCTTGAAGACGCTTTTGGGATAGGTGTATTTGGAATATGCAGTTAGAAAATCGTCTTTGGTGAAGGGAAGGGAAAATTGACGCTGAGTTTCATTGAAAACTACCCTCGCACCAATTTTCTCAGACTCCTCATAAATATTCGGAAAAATAGGCGGCACTCCAATATACCCAAGTCGAATATCCTCATTAAAAGCGGTTCTGGCAAGCGCGAGTTTGAGTAGTTCATTCGCATCCTGCATCCAAACGGAAACATCGCTGTTGAAATCACTAGTTGAAACGAGTTGGAGATGGTTTTCAAATCCGCTTACAGTATTGCTTTGCCAAGTCGCTTCGTCGATTTTCCGAGCCAACTCGCGAGGCCTTTTTAATTCGTCATAAACACGAAGAATTTCATCCCAGTGGACACCGAAATATCTTGCCAACCTTTCGATTTCAGCTCTTAGAAGCCCGGAATCGCCATCGTAGGGATAGCCGAAGGGGATTATTTTCACTCCAACGTCTTCCAAGGTCTCCGCGAGAGCATGGGTGTTCGAGCAGTCTCCCTGAGTTACGATGACCACAGCGTCGATACCCCGCTCCTCGACTACAGCGCCATAGATGCCGGCAATCCATGGGCAGACCGTGCGCGGATAGCCGTCGTGCCTCGCGCGGACAAGGAAACGCTCCCTACTTTTCGAGGAGACGAAAAGATTGTTTAAGTCCACCGGAATATGACCGGCGGCCCAAATAACCTCTTGCGGAATAGTTGTTGTTAAGCCAATCTTCGCCATATATTTAACTTAATCAATTTTGGGAGTTTTTACAAGTGGGAAGTTTCTGGTCGATACTTCAAAATATACCCTTGTTAGATTCTGAGTTATGCGTATATTTAAAAACTGAATTAGGAGAGTTATGAGACATTTAATATTACTACTTATCTTATTATCGTCCATCGTATTATCGCAATCCGAATGGAGTTTGGAGTTTACTGTCGAAGCTCCGGGGACTACGATTTTTATCCGATCATTCGGAGTCGCCGAGGGGGCTACAGACGGCTACGACATCCTGCACGATCTGCCACTGTTAGTCAGCTCCAGCGACACAACCGTGTTTTTCCCGTTGGAAACCGGCTGGGTTAGCGCACTAAGCCGCGACATCCGGAATAATCGCGCATCCGGACATCAGTGGTTGCTTCGGTTCAGGAATATGGCGCTATCAGCGGTTTCATGGATACCCGATTCGCTTCCCGATGAGGGGGAATTTCATGTGAGCGTTCATCACACTGATTCGATCCCGTTTCTTTGGTGGGATATGAGAATCACCCCGATGGTTATCGTGCCAGCGAGTAGAAATGTCTCCTTTAAATGGTCGGTTCCCTCCGGCGAAGATACGCTTTCGCCCTATGTTAGCGGCTGGATTCCTGCGAATGGTGAGCTTTTTGTGCCCCGTGAGACGAATATCTACTGCGAAATTCGGGATGTTGGCACTGGAGTTGACCAAAGCACTATCGAATTAAAGGTTGGCGGAGCGAATGTTACGTGGCTTGCGACGATCGATTCTATTGCCGACGGATTCTCTGTTCTATATGATCCGCTTCTTGATTTTGGCTGGAATTCATATGTAACCTGCATATTATCGGCTTACGATCTCGAAACGCCCAGCAATTATGTTAGTGATACTGTGAGATGGAGAACTCTGCCGGATTCCCTCGCCTTTGAAGTTTCGGGAACTGTTACGACGGGAGATCCGCCGTTTCCAATCGCAGGAGCTGTTGTAACTATCTCTGACAGAGCGGATACTACGGGTTTAGATGGCTATTATCATTTCGACAGTATCTCCGAAGGCGCATACACAATCCGGGCAACGGCCCCCGGATATGACCAGTCCTCAAGATGGGTATGGATTACTTCCGATACAGTTTTCAACTTCATTCTTTCCTCAGCGCCATCACCGGAGGTTCTCATCATCGATTTCGATTCAGGATCGCAACCTTTCGATGGCGACACTATCGGCGAGGAGCGGAAGATAGCATCAATTCTGAGCTACCTCGGTTACAGTTACGAGATCACGCCACAAAATCCGAATATCGCAACCCTCGATTTGAACGCATACAAGTTTGTCATTCTTGTAACCCCTGTTCGCGGAAGCGCTTCTCATCAGATTGTCCCGGATGCGCATTTGAGTGTGCTTGCAGATTATCTCGCAGACGACGGACGAATTCTATGGATTGCACCTGACGGCGGCCCCGATTATGCCGAAGGTTCGCTTATTAGTGCTGATTTCTTCGATATGTTTGGCGTAGTTTTCGAGAGTGAGGGAAGAGCTTACGATTCGAGTGGGAATGTCCGAAGGTTGTTGGGGGATGCCTCGGATTATTGGCTTGCTCTCGATGTCGAATATGATCACTTGACACCAGCAGATAATTACCTCGACGAGCTTAGTGCGAGCGGAGAAAACGCCTATGTCGCATTATGGAGCCAATCTATCGACCCGGCGCCGGAGTCGGCAACAGGGAGAATGGTGTTCTTTGACAGCGGAACCTATCGATGCGCCATTGCGACCTTCCTTTTCGGGGGGATCAATGACGCGATTTTCCCAAATTCGGCTTTCAACATTCTACGCGCGGCGATGTCTTATCTCGACAAACCATCGGAGATTAACGATTTTCCAACTGTCCTGCCAAAGGCTTTTTCGATAAGGGTTTTTCCAAATCCCTTCAACAGCATTTGCACGATTGAGACTCGGGAAGGTGTTCAGATATTCGACCTCTCGGGGAGGCTTGTTGCCGTCAAATTCCCTGTGAATGGGCGAATTCTATGGGAAGGGATCTCCGATGAAAACACCAAACTACCCACCGGCATATATTTGGTTCGGGGGGTAGAAAGCGGAAACACAGCACGTGCGGTGCTTCTGAAATAATCCTTGGGAATTAGTTCTAAGCTTTTCCGCGAAGGCCTTCGAGGACTGTTTTCGCGTCCGGGACAAATTCGAAAAACTCCTCGAGCTGACCACATGCGAACTCTTTGCATCCGGCGCAGTTATCGAGACCACGTTCGACCACACAAGCGCGAATTCCGCAGGTAGTAGCATGGGCGGTGCTCAAAAGACCGTCCTGCATGCAACCCTCGCAAATACAGTCTTCGGGTTGGCAATTAGCGCCGTATATTTCACTCCATTTTTTGGCGACTTCCTCACGGGCGACTTCGTCGTCGTTGATTGTCGCTTTGTATGCCTCACAATCGGCACAGTTCAATCCACAGGCGGAGATGATTTCGTCCATTTCGTTCCTTTCATGGGATGAAAAATTAGCTATTGTTCGACTTATGCTCCGTTCGTCGGGAATTATGTCTAGTAAACACGTCTTAACTTAAACCTAAATCATTCTTCGTAAATTGCAAGCGAAAATTATTATTTGATGTGAGGTGTGTTTGAAGAATGGTTAAAGGCTTATGGTTGGGCCATTTGCGATCTGATGAAACCTTGGTTGGGACATTGCACTTGACTTTGGTAAGAATTGGCGTTTATTTTGTTAGTGGAGGTTGTTATGAACGCGAATAGAAAAGTCGAAACGTTGATTGTAAATGCCGCCGAGCTTGTAACTTTGGATACCTACGGCGGATTAGTGCCGCTTCACGGTCGAAAGATGCGCGAGATAGGCATTATCGAGAACGGAGCTGTTGCGATTGCCTCCGGAGAGATTTTGTCCTATGGCAAAACTCACGAACTTTTGGACAAGCTCGAAATCGACGGCGACACGCGTATTATAGACGCTAAGGGGAAAACAGTTACTCCCGGCCTTATTGATTCTCACACACACCCGGTTTTCGCATGCACTCGCGAGAATGAGTTCGCGATGCGCATCGAGGGCAAAAGCTATATGGAGATCGCAAAAGCGGGGGGTGGGATACTAAATACGGCAAGGAAAACCGCCGAACTGACCTTGGAGGAGATGTCCACGCGCGCGACGCCCTATTTGTCGTGGATGCTATCACACGGCATCACGACGATAGAGGGAAAATCCGGCTATGGTCTTACCACCGAGAGCGAGCTGAATATGCTTCAAGCTTTGCGCTATCTCGACCAAATCGAGCGGATTGACATAATCCCGACCTTTATGGGGGCGCATGAGATACCTGCGGAATTTCGTGGTGGTCAGGAAGAAGAGTATGTCGAGTTGATCATCGAGGAGATGTTGCCTATAGTTTCAGAGAGAAAATTGGCGCAGTTTTGCGACATCTTCTGCGAGGTAGGTGTTTTCGATCTCGCTCAGACTCGTCGAATTCTCACTAAAGCGAAAGAACTTGGCCTTGGAATCAAGCTTCACGCGGACGAAATCGAACCGATGGGCGGAACTGAGCTTGGGGTCGAACTTGGCGCGATAAGTGTCGATCATATTATCGAGGTTTCGAAAGAGGGAATCAAAAGGCTCGCGAAATCGAGCACAGTCGCGACACTTCTACCTGGAACATCGCTATTTTTGGGCAAAGGAAAATTCGCTCCTGCCAGAGAGCTTATCGACTCTGACGCCGTTGTCGCCCTCGCCACGGATTTCAATCCCGGAAGTTCGCCTACGACGAATCTTCCATTGATTATGAGCCTCGGTTGCATCTCGATGAAGATGACCCCCGCTGAAGTAATTACTTCTGTTACTCTTAATGCCGCTTTTGCTGTAGGAGCAGGGGAGAAGGCAGGCTCATTGACTCATGGGAAAAATGCGGATATCGTGATATGGAACGTTGACAATCATATTCAAATACCTTATTTTTATGGTGAAAGCCTCGTAGAAACTGTTATCAAGAAAGGCCGAGTTGCTTGGGATAAGAAGTAAAATACTAACTATTGCACTTTTGTGTGCGATTATTCTTGCGAGTGGGTGCTGGTATTACAGTTTTACTGAAAAGCCGTATCCGCATATCCAAAATACGTATATCGAGTCTTTCGACAACGAAACCGACCGTTATGATCTCGCGCCCGCACTCACCGATGGGCTTATCGGCAAACTTCAAGGAAGCGGGCTTTTGAAATTAGCGATTAAAGATGACGCCCAATCGCTTATTTCCGGCATAATAAGAAGCTATTCGAGGGAAGCCTATACCTACACCTCGGGAGAGGAACCGCTCGATTTTATTGTTCGAGTTCGCGCTCAGGTTGAGTTCTACGATGTTCAGGCCGGTAAAAGCCTCTGGAAATCTACCTTGGAAGGATTCGCAACTTATCCGGCGGACGAATCTACTAAGAACGAGGAGGCCGCTCGTGATGAAGCTGTCGCTATGCTTATTGAGCGAATAATCGACCGTCTTCGCCAAGGGTGATATTTTTCTTGACTTTGCATAAGCGTCTATTTATAATGGCAAACGACATATGCCGAAGTGGCGGAATTGGCAGACGCGCTAGGTTCAGGGTCTAGTATCCTTAAGGATGTGGGGGTTCAAGTCCCCCCTTCGGCAAAACTTAATAAAACAGTGGCGTAAGTCACTGTTTTTCATTATATTAGGATTTAGAAGAATTTTAGTGTTCCATTTTTGTTCCAAGGAGGAAAAAGATAAGGTTTGTAGTGCCCCCCAAAAGTCAAGGTTAAATTAAGAGAGAGTTTTTGTTAACATTCGTTGATTTGTGTTTTCCTTGGGCAATCACAAGATATTGCCTTTAATATCGATACGGTGCTAAGTGTTTCAAGTTCAGTGCGGGCAGACATCTTCTTCGATCCCAATCCAGAACCTTTAACCTTGATTTTGGTCATATGATGCCCAGATTTCATATGGACGTTTAGTGCGCGGTTTAGAAGGCATAGGCGTCCTGCAGGCCTCGAGGATGCGGTTCTTCTTCACCAGCCCGAAGGGTCTGTAGGAAAGATCGTTCTCGCTCATAAGCCGATAGATACGCTTTTTCATTCTCTCTGCTCCTTAGGTTAAATGATCTCGTTCTTCTCTCAATATAACCATTTTTCTAAAATGGGAGCAGTATAGCGGTCTCTAATGCGATAAAACCGCTTAAAACACCTTGGAAATCATGAACACAATCTTCAAGTAAAGAAAGTGCTGAAGATGGGTTACATTTCTCGGCACGGTCACAGCTTTAGCGTTTGAGACCGACGTGCCATGTTGAAATTAGTTTTAAATTAAGTAAAGGATGGAATTGGCAGATTGTATGAGAAATGTTCACCACCCCATCCTATATTTTTAATTTGTATTTGCCATTTCTACGGCAGAACCGGTCTGCAAAGGATTCCAATACGGATTACCTCACTAACAGATCCATGTGAGGAGCGAGTTGGCGATTTGAAATAGAACCATAAGAAAGCCCAGTTCATTCCCGATGGAGGCACATTCGAGCCTTCCGTGCCGAAAACCTCGTCTGTTGCCCAGGTCATATTATAATTCACCCAATCGTTAACCGGATGGTATGAGAAATATTCCGGGGCTACAGCTGACATAGAGAACTGCGCTCGCAGGTTGTAAACATCGACGCCGTTAAGGAAACTCGCTGACCAACGAGGGCCGTCGTCTCGGATCCACAAACCCCAATCAAGGTGAACATCTCCAGTGTTTGCGAGGTAGAAGCTCTCGTAGGAATTCATCGCCCTCGTTTCATTGTAGTTAAGATTTCCTGCAAACCAGACTGTGTCCGAAATCGAATAAGATAGTATCCCATCCCATAAGCCAACATTGTAAACGGCAAAATGGTCTCTGGCCGAGTAGAGATTTACTAATCGATACGGATTGAAAGAGAGGTCATCCCAGTGGTGGAAGGTCCAGAGGCTGTCGGCATAAACATCGGTTTCTGAGACTGCGAGAGAATAAGGACCTCCGGGGTATTTCCAGAATGTATGCTCAGAAGTCCCCCAAACCGTGTCACCATCACATGCTATCCAGCCGTATGGGTTTTCTGGATATTTGAATATTCGCAGAGGATATTGCACAGTGAAATATGCGAGATAACTGTCGATTTCGGTGGAGTGGACTATCCAATGTTTGCGCTCGCCGCCATCGCTCCAGCTATCGAAAACATATCCCATAGTTGTCGTTTGTAATTGGGGTGAGATTGCCTCGATAGAATGATATGTTCCTTCAACCCAATGGGTTTGGAAGGGCGATGGGACTGTGTCCCCATCGACAATGACAAAGCCGGAATCTGAATGGCCGAAGGTATTTTTAATCAAGACAGGAACGAATCCATACCAAATTGTGTCATTTTTGGGGGCAATAATCTCTGTCCATTCGCGCTCATCGTAAGTTTGACGTGGGGGAATTCCTGATGTAAATTCGGAGAAACGCAGGGTTCCCATGCGATCGATCCAGTCAGAGAAAAATCCGTAAAGGGTTGTTCCCGAATAGATAATACCGAATTTGTGGTGTTGTTCCAACGTCGGGCAGTGGAACATATCGGTTCCGATAAGCGCCACATAGGCTTTCAGCTGATTATAATATGTCGGATTCAATACTACCTGGGCCGTGATATTCCAAAGTGTGTCTTCAATATTTATCCAGCGCTCGAACCCGTTCGATCCTGTTGAGAGACTTGGAACCGCTAAGTCTGAGCCAGGAATACACCACACAAATGCGCCTTCGGTGATCGAATCCACGGACATCATTGCCGGAGTAGTGTCGTAATATGCTATATGTATCGAGTTTGGAGATTCCAAATCCAAACCACCTGTGAAGATCCCAATATTCAGCCTTACCAGATAGTCGATTGTAGTAGTTGCGAAACTGTCCGGATTGTTTGTCCAAAATCCCTGATTATTAGCGAAATCGATAGCTCTGATTCGGAAATCGTAAACCGCGCCCATTACGCATGGGCCGAATACTCCGGTGGTGTCGTCGGTAGTAATCCAATCGATCCACACTCCGCCGTCGATACGATATTGGATATTAAACTGTGCAATGCCGGTTCCGAGTTCTCCGTCCGAACTATCATGGCCAGCCCAATGAAGATTCACCATCGTATCCGGGGTGAACTCATAATCAGTCCATATCCAACTTACAGGTGGGTTGTGATCTTGTTGTTCCGGTGGAAGAAAACCGACGATCACAATATTGTCGGCTCCCTTCGAACTATCCGGATAAAAGACGGGGGAGGGTTGGCCGATAGCATCGTGGACTTTGTGTTCTGCACCCGTTTTGGCAGACATCCCAGCAGATGAGAATATGTCGCGCACGATTACATGTGATGTTCCGGTCATCTGGGGGATTGCCATTGATAAAGCCGGTAACAGGAAAAATATCGATACGAAGAATCCGAAAGGCTGGTTTTGAACACTTCCTTTCATCACAATCACCTTCTTTATTTTGAGCGAACCATCAGGTAAGCGCTTGTAAATTCTGTAGCCCCCGAATCAACCCACCCGAAAAGGTGGATTTCCCATGGGTTAATCCCTGCAGAGAAATCTTTCCAATCGCTTTCAACAACCCATCCTGTTTGAACTGCGTTCCATGTCATATCGCTGAACAGAATCGGATAGACTTCAGTTGTTCCGTCATGGGCACGAATTTGGAAGCTGGGGCTTCCAGCTGTATTTGCAGATACCCTTACGACAAGCTTAATCTGAACTTCGCCGTCGATAGCGTAGATATTAGGAATAAGTCCTGATTCACAATTAAAAAGATCTTGACCTGCAATGTTGTTCATTACATAAGGCGCTCCGGCCTGCCATAATGGGAGAGTGCCCATCATAGTAGGATAACCGATCGAATACTCTGATATTACACTGTCCAAATGCCATTCTAGAAGTGAATCTACATTCACAAAGGTTGTGAATTCGGCAGAAAGGCTGTCAGAATAATACTGAAGAACCGAATCGATGTTGGAAAAGCCGAGGGTGTTTGTGAGTAATGAATCGTAGTTCAGATATAAAAGAGTATCAGACGATCCGCCTATTTTGTATGATATTCCAAATCCATCAGCATCGTTAATGAATACCATGGAGATCCATCTATTGTCGTTTAGGATAAAACTGAAAGTATCCCCATCAGTTTCAACCGTTGCCGTAACGAGAGTATCTTTATTCATTAAGAGAGCTCTGCCATTTGGAATCTCAATTCCCCACAAGTCGAACAATGTATCCGATTCCGTATGGACCAGAAAACGGTAATCCTCATATACCAACCATGCCAGAGTGTCTTCTCCGATAAGATACGCGATGCCGTTTTCACATTCGACAAACCCCAAAGAAGAGGTATCATCGTTGAAAACCATGTATAGTCTCATTGAATCAATGTTTACCCAAGCTTTTGCCAATGTATCATTATCGAAAAGGATAGCCACTCCGTAATCGACATATGAGAAGCTAATCATATCGATAAAATCGTTGGTAATGCTATCGGCGTAAGCTCTGATGAGGCTGTCAATGTTTATCTCTCGGATGCTGTCGGCCAATACCGCGAAGCTTTGGAAAGTATCTATGTCCCAACCCTTGGCTAAAATGTAACCGTGAAGCAAAGAAAGATATTCCCCCCACATATAGAGAGTATCTTCCGGAATTCCCGAGTTCCCCATGATATTGTAGAGGGAATCGGTTATACGGAAAACATCAGAGATGTCATTACCGTTGATAAGTTCGGCATTTGCGGCCATAAACGAGTAAGCATTTGTGGATAGTGGTTCTCTTGGAGTTAGAACATCGGTTCCAATAACAATTTCGAGCCAGTATTGGCTATCAAAAGTTATATTTAGCGGACTTCCCGCAGAACCGAGGCGAACTGCAAAGAACCCGTCAACGACATCGACACCATAATGGATTTCGCTCCAGAGGGGTGAACTCGGACCAATTTCGACGTCGTAAATCCGAAAAGTGATATCGTGGGCTCCACTCAAGGGTGCCCCGCCGATATCCGTCAACTTAGCCTGATAATTCAAGTGTGGCGGGACGGCAAATATAACCGTCGCGATAATCAGAACAAATAGAACGATTTTCGAGTAACTCATTTCCTCTCCTTGTATTAAGTAATTTCGTTCATTCCATATATGGGATTGCTGTAATGTTTAATTTTAGCAAATTAAAGCCGTAATTAGTTGAGGAAGCCGGAAGCGGAGATCTGAACTGTAGCCATAATTTGGACGATTCGGGTGGAGAAAAGCCTAATCCATATCCACCCGGGCCATATCTCCAGTTGGATGCAACTCTATGTGGTCCAAATAGAATAACGTCGGAAGACAAGTTGTAACCTATTGGCACAGTCTCCTGAAAACGCCCAAGAATGGCGAATTTATTCGCGTCGGGATAATGCCCGGATATCCAGTCTGAGGTGTCGATTATCGATAGTCCTAACGAAATCATAACATCGGACAGGTTTGTTATTTCGATTTCCTCGCTGTCGATCATGTCCCGAATATCACCGGCATATATTTCTCCAATGTCCCAAACTGGGTCGGAAACCAATATTTCGAGGAGTGGAGCCGATCCCGTATAGCCTGCCACAAAGGTTGTATCTCGAAGTATATTAGCAATGAAGTTCGGAGATACTCCTCCGAACGACCAGGAATCAAAGCTGTAAATCGAATCGCTACAGTAACTCGAAACCGATACGCTGACATTGTGCAAGCTTCCGTATTCCCACCACCTCTCTTGGAAAACAGACTCGATTCCAAAAACTGTATCCCCATCGAGAGCCATCCAACCGCAATTGTTTGTGGCGGGGTCTTTGGTGATGGTAACTTTCATTTCGCGTTTATAAAACGCTGTAAGGGTGCAGGGTGCTTCTATTGGGGCGGTTGTATGTGCTATCGAAGAACCATCTGACCAAGAGTCCCAAGAAAATCTTTCAAATGAATCAACAATGTCTGGATTTGAGGCGAAAATATCGTGAGTCGTTCCGTGATTCCACCATACTCGGGCTCGTGCACTTTCCAAACCGACAATAGTATCCATATCCAGAATCAGATAACCATAGGTATTAGTCGCTGGAGATTTTCGGATTTCACATTTATATTGTCTGTCATAATACACAACAAAATCTATTGGCCCTCTAATTGTATCGGTAATGTGCGAAGTGTCGAACCCATCCGAAAAATGGTTTAGCTCGAAGCGGTTAAAGGGATCGATTGTATCCGAATAACTCGCTAAAAGAGCGTGGAAGCTGTTGGAATCGCACCAAAACTGTTGAAACACGGATTCTATTCCCCAAAATGTGTCGAGATCGAAGGATAGAAAACCAAAGGTGTTTTCAGGAGGATATTTTGAGACAGTAACTGGGAATTGAGAGTGATAATCAGCAGTAAAATTTGTTGGATTGGTGATCGGGGAAGTTGTATGCTCTCTTGCGCCGCCGTCGCTCCAATTACAGAAACGCCATTTCCTGGTGGTGTCGATGGAATCAACCGCGCTAACCCCGATTTCATGAACAGAACCACTCGCCCACCAGAAGCTTTGTTCGAGAGAAGCTGTTCCAGTATAGATTTCCGAATCGACATACAATGTCCCTGCAATATTTGTTGCTGGCAGTTTGATTAAAGAGCATAGATACTCATATTGGACTGAAAAAAGGGCAGTGAAAACCGTGTCGCTCGTAATGGGAACCCATTGCGCGCTATCGCCCCCACAGTCCCATCCTTCAAAAGTAAAGATGTATTTTGTTCCCTCTATGAAATAGGGATTTTGGGGGTATGCCGAGGCTATGTGAATCGAATCTCCAGATGAAAGAAACACTTGGAAGGGAGCAGGTGTAAGGATTGAGTTCACGAAAATCGAATCTGGAATTTCGGAAGGCAAATTTGTGGCTATTACCACCGAGCCGATTTGTCTTTGGCTGACAGTTCCTGCCATGCCGTTACATCCTGTATTACCTGGATGACTGCTCGATACTCCATTCCCGTTGCCGCCAATTCCTCCATTACCGCCGAGTGCCGAAATGTTTCCCAATATTACGCTCATAGCTGAGTTATAGGAAAGTTTAATCCTTCCCCCGCCACCACCAGCGCCGCCTCCGCCGCCCATGCCGCCATATGCTTCGACGGGACAGAAGGAGCCTGTCATTCCAGCCCCAAGGTTGCCACCCCTGCCGCCATTTCCTCCTGTAGAAGCTATTGTCGCGGATTCAGCAGTAATCATTTTTGGGGCGAAAAGCAGTATTCCTCCACCAGAGCCTCCTCCAGCTCCGGCACCTCCTCCTCCGGGACCTTCGCCCTCGGAACAATCCCTCGAATCTCCGCCCTTTCCACCATCTCCTCCGCTTTCGCCATTTGCAATAATTGCCCCTGAGATATATAGTGAATCAGCGGTTATCTTTATAATCCCGCCACCGTTTCCGCCACGATGACCGTCCTCGCCTCTACCGGGTATATGATCGATTCCATTTCCATTGTTGCCTCCGCTTCCTGCGCCTCCACCTCCGGATCCCATATCGATATCACTCCCATGGGCTGTTCCATATAAGAATGTCGTTCCGTCTGGACAGGAACCCGCTCCCGAACCCCCAACTCCGCCGTCACCGCCATCAGCACCATCGGTATGAATCACAACACGCCAAACTCCCTGGCCTTCTCCACCAAGTCCTCCAACACACGAAACACCGCCGTAGCCTCCTCCGCGTCCACCACCGGCACCTCCACCGCCAGCATATCGACCACCCGGCCAAGATGTGTTGCGGCCTCCTTCGTTTCCGTTTAAACCGGCACATCCTCCTGCTGGGCCTTCTCCCGGTTCGCCGGCAATACCCCCTTTTGCATTGCCTCTTCCGAAAGACGGTCCACCTTCACCACCTCGATATCCAGCTCCCGAGGCATCTAAAGTCCCTTCGACAATTACCACATTTGCTTCAATCTCTAAAAAACCGAAATCGAAGCCGTCGAAGTGCTTAATTGGAGATAAGCCTGTAATTCTTAAAGTATCTATGCCTGTGTGAACTCCGGCGATTGAATCGCCGTCGGATGGAGTCCAGTTAGCATTGGAATGATTCCCACCAGAAATATTATCCCATCCTAAAGCAACCTCATTAAGCAAAAGAGAAATAATTGCACATAGAAACAAGATAATATTCTTCTCGGTAGTATTCATATCGAGTCGATAAGCAATAATTTTCAAAAGCTCTTTTAATGAAATATATTTTCAAGATAATGGATGTCAAGTGAAATTTTAAAAACAAGTTCAGTTATTCTGGGAAAGCTTCTCAGAATACCGCGGTAGTAAGATTTGCTGAGGGAAAACAGTAGGAAATTTCGTCCTTCTCGCAGATAATTCTTTTATTGCTTCGAAACCGAAACAAACTCGGAACCGTTGTGTGTCGTATCAGGCAAGTTTAGGAGCCGATCCCTTGCCTCAGCTTTAATGTTTATTTGAAATTTCGATTAATCTGCTGGAATAGTAATTGTGCCGTCGGAATTCATCAGCACCCAATAAGCTTTGCCAGGAACCAGCGAATCCGCTGTATGATAATCTACGCCGTTATAGCCCAGAATATCTCCAATCACCGATACCGCCGGAATGATTTCAATTTCGCTAAGCGGCACAGCACAGCTTCCCAAAGCGCCGATCAGATTCCATCCTCGGTAAAGGTGTGTATGGTATCTGTCAATCAAAGTCCCCGCAATCGGGTGGACGAGAGAATCTTCGAGCCATATCCAATAACCTTCGCCGTCGGCAATGTAGGTCGCGTAATTATAAATCGAGCGCGGAGTATCATATCGGAAAACCCCCATCGAAGTTGGGAACACAGCCTCCGGAGGCATTCCGTTTGGATGAACAGGACTACTGACCATATTCCAACGCGGAATAAAGGACATTTCACGAATCTCCAAAGGCGAAACTGTCCAATCGATGACAAGAGTGTCGTCTGCACCGAAAAAGGCTGAGGCATCCCTTTTCATGTCAATAATATCATTCATTCTGAAATTGCCCTCGGGGAGACGTCCGATGTTCCATCGAACGATGCCGTTAGGTTCGCCGCCGGTCGTGATTACCCATCTGCGCGGCGGTTCGGAAAGCCTAATATCGCGCATAAGCCTATCGATTATTGGAAAAACGGAATCGGCGATAGGAAACCATGCATCTACAAAGGAAGCTGGTGGAGGAACGAGCATGATATCGAGTCCGGGATCGTAATTTTCTGTGCCTGAAGGGTTCGCTCCGAAAGTGAGTGTGAAATCTTCGACTGACGGGCTATCTGTCCGGTTGAAACGAAGATCGCAGAAAAAGCTTTGGGGCTGTAATTCGACGGCGATAAACCCGTCCTTCCAATTCAGTTTCGGGAAACCGTTATTAAAATACATCGTATCGAATGAGATATCCGCAAAGCTTCCTCCAAAGGCATTGCATGGGATATAGGCTTTGACATAGATGAAAACACCGCCTGTGTCGCCATGCACTGTAGCACCGCCGCACTTCGCTTCGATAATTCCCAAATCAGGAAAAGTCTCAAGGCGAGTTATCGTCCACGATTCGGTGAAAGTGCCGGCTGTATATAAGTCAAAAGGCACGAGGACATTCGGATCGGCGTGAAAACGCATGAAAGCGCTGTCCAGCCACGTATGATGCAGGCTATCAATGTGAAGCGGAACGAGAACCGTGTCGCATCGATTGCCAGTCATCCATGGGAATTCAACATATCTCGAGTTTTGAGCGATAGATACTACCGCTGTATCGCTGTTCCAGTTGCAAAAGGAATCACGCACAGAAACAACCACAGTGCATTCAGAGCACGGGAATACAGAAATTGGCCAAAGGAGGGAAGTTCCATCGACAGAATAAGATTCATCGATATCGCAACCGAAAATATGAACTTCGCTAAGGTCGCCAACCCAGAATAGATCGTCAACTATCCATGAGAATAAGCAAGTATCACCCGGCATTAGAGGCTCGACCGGAACTGTCAACTCGACATCAGGCACCTTCGAATCCAAAGGCCCTGTCGATATCACATTGTCGGCCAGAGAATCGCATATGACTATCTTGTAAAGTTTCCCAAGGACATTGTTTTGATACCACATATTACTGCCATCCCAGCAAAGGCCCTCTGCGCCGGAACCGGAATTCGGAACAACATGGCTTTTAACTACTTCGAAAGTAACTGGATTTATTTGTAACAGCCTTCCGAAATTGTTCACACCCCAAAGATAACCCAAGGCATAAGCCATGCCTTCGACGTCAGTCGTATAATCCCTCGGAAGCTCAAGAAGAGTGTCTATCGATGAAACTGGCAGGGGTAATCTTAGATCGATATGCAGGAGTTGCCACATAGTCGCGGCATCGTAATGGGAAAAAAACAGCGAAGAGTCGATAATCTGAGCGCATTGGTAATTATCGGGATATGGAGATGCGTATATCAGCTCGAAGGTTTCCGAGTCCAAATCGAATCTCTTCAGTGTATCGTCGGCAACGCCGCGGTCTTTATTTGTGCTGAAGTAGATATAGCCGTCCTTATAATCGATGTCAGTGTTGCAATCATCGCAAAGAAAAACAGAATCTACAGCGGCCGAATCGGGATGGATATTCGTCTTTTTGTAAAGATGCCCATTCCACAGATGATAAAGCCAAAAATGATCATCGCCGTAAGCTAATCCCCAACCATAGGGTGAAATAACATCTATGGAGTCAATTATCGCGAAGGTGTCGAGAAGGGTTACAATTTCCACCCTGATCCACCAGTCGCCGCCTTCGACACCCGGCAAATCTTCGCTCATCAGCCATTGGAAACAGTGTGTCCCCGAAGCTATGCCGATTCCCATATCACCCATTGTATCCAAAAGCGAAGTGAACCATTCTTCGCCTGCCAATACCCATGTTAATCCGCTATCTGCGCTTACCGAGACGGAAACATCGGCCGTGTCGCCGCTGAGAATATAACAGATATGCACGATATTGCTGTCATTACAGTCTGTTTCTTCAAAAAACCAAAGCGAATCGATAGTCGAATGAACTTCCGGCTCGCGCGGGCATGTATCCGACGAGAACATCTCTTGGCCGTCGTTTGAATCTAAATCCTGCTGGCGAAGTTGAAGCCCGAAATTGGGGCCTACCACCCAATGTCTGTAGAGCGTATCTATATCCAGAACAAACCAGCCCTCCCAATCGCTGTGAACGGGCGTAAATCGATTGGACGCGATAGTCAAATCCACCGATGGTGCGGTTTCCCATGTTACAGTCATCTCATCCCAGAATGATGTTACAAGGTAGGCCTGAATCCAATTTGCATCTGTAGCAGTGCCGAACTTATACAGCCAGACCTCACAGGCTTCGAGAGAATCGTAATCCGTCACGAGAGTATCGAACATGATGAATGAACGCCGTGTCCAATGCCAATCTTCTTTGAGGGCGAGATATAATTCTGCGCCGTAGTTGATGCTGTCGCAGTAAATGCCGTCGGTTGGCCAGTTACCGTTATGGCAGATATACGCGTCGTAGCCGTCGCAGGGCTGATGAATGAGGCTGTCCAATTCCCCGCCGTTCCAATATAGAACTCGAAGCTTTGGGGCTACCATGTCGTCTGAAATGCCCGATGCGACGACGATTAGAATTACCGCCAATAACACTCTTGTCATTGCTCAACCTTTCATTTCAATAACAAATAGACCATATGACAAAATAAAAGTTATTTCAATAAAAGCAAGCAATAATCGTTATTGATTATCCTGCATTAAGTTACAAAAAGGATTCCTTTGGGGAAGAATAGAGGAACTTACCAAAAAAGCTGATGGGAGGAAAAATCGCCTACTTCATGAAGGAGCTGGAGATATGTGCCATCGACCCCGAAATGGGCATAACGACTCTCGAACACATGTTGCCGTCAACCTCCAAAGGAAATTGAGGACTCGTGTTTCTATGCCCACATTGCCGAGTTATTGTTTAAATATTCGTGCTTTTGGAAATAAATCTATATCAGTCCGTTCGGTCACAATCAGTCGAACGATAGATTCCCGCTGTTATCATATTTGTCCGTGTGCCGGCGCCGAAGGGGAATCCTGCAGTAATAACATAATAATCCCCATCTTCGAGAAGCCCGTCATTTTTCGCCATTTCTCTTGCCGAGCACATAAGCTCTTCATCAAAACCCTCTATTTCTCGCACTTTGCGGGGAATAACCCCCCATAGCAAACCGCAATTATAATAAACCGAATCGTCAGAAGTGAGTGCATAAATAAGCGCTTCCGGACGAAACCGCGAAAGCATCATAGCAGTGAATCCACTGCTAGTGGGGCAGAAAATAATAGGAGCGCTTAATGCGTTTGCGATATCGGCGGCGTTGAGAGCTATCTCTATGGGCAATTGCATGTCATAAGGATATTCACCACTGGGGAAAAGCTTGCCGTAAGGATAATCCAGCTCGGTCTCTTTCGCGATGCTCGACATCGTCTCAATCGATTCGACTGGATATTTCCCGATAGCGGTTTCCTCGGAGAGAAGCAAAGCATCAGCGCCATCGAGTATTGCATTCGCAATATCTGTTACCTCGGCGCGAGTAGGCCGTGGCGATCGAACCATCGATGCAAGCATTTGTGTGGCTATAATAACCGGTTTGCCGCGAAGATTTGCTTCGGCGATAATCCGTTTTTGAACTCCCGGCACCTTTTCGAGAGGTATCTCGACACCCAAATCGCCACGCGCGACAATCAAACCATCAACAGCATCGATTATCTCGCCGAGATTCTCGACCGCCTCATGTTTCTCAATTTTGCCTATTAATGGCACCTCACGTCCAATTTCTCGACATTTATTGCGAACAAGCTCGATATCCTCGGCCTTTCGAACAAAAGAGACTGCGACCATATCGATTCCATGTTCGAGGCCGTATTTTAAGTCGTTGATGTCCTTTTCTGTCACCGATGGAACTTTGAAACTACCTTCCAAATAATTAATGCCCTTTTTCGAGGTCAATATTCCGCCATCGACAACCATGCATTTAACTATTGGTGGCTCAACTGCGGTTATTCTAAGTTCTATCGCACCATCGGCGAGAAGCAGACTGTGGCCTGTTTGGACATCCTCTGCGATACCTTTGTGAGTAACCGAAAGCCGATTTCCCTGCCTGCCCTCGATAGATGGATCCAAAATAAGCTCATCCTCTGCTTTGAGTTCCATCGGTTCTCCGCCAATATCTCCAATACGGATTTTTGGCCCGCTGAGGTCTTGCATGATACCAACCGGCGCTGAAAGTTCCTCACGCGCTTCTTTAATCAGCTCGATTAGCTGAAGATGGGCTTCGTAAGATCCGTGGGAGAAATTCAGTCTGAAAGCATTCACTCCGCTTTTTATTAGCATTATGATTGTCTTCTTCGAGTCGGATGCCGGCCCCAAAGTCGCGATTATTTTTGTTCTTTTCATATTCTTCATCGTTTGTATTCCTTCAAGTTGGTTCCAAGATTAACATTCCAGTATAGAATTTCAACTGTAAAATAGAATTTAGGGGAGGGCTGGACGTATTCGGAGAGTAACAGTTATTCGATGTTGCCATTCGCTGTAGAACCCCGCAGTTTTTTTGGGAGGGTCGAACTTGAAGGCTAATCGAAGTCTGTCCTTCGGCCATATTATCGAATCGAGGCTGTCGGCGAGTCGTCCAAGCGTATCGCCATCGAACCAGCGGAATTCTCCAATTAGAAGATCCTCGAGGTCATCGTTAAAATCGCTTGCAGAAGGCGCTTCAAGCGTCGGAACAAATAGCGCAGAAAGAGCATACCTGTTTATTCCGGCGCTGTCGGTATGTTCAGCGAAAATCCATCCACCGGGTGAATACTCGAATGTGTCTGAACTATGTTCGTAAATGTCCGGCAGTGTTATTGCCAATCCGACCTCGAGAGGTGTGTCTCCACTATGTAGAAGCACAGGCATTTCTTGAGCTTTTGACACGACAGAAGGCGGCTCGTAGGGCGGCCCCCAAATTGTGTCCGGACTCCATGAACGCCCGAAAATAGTGAATCTGAGAGTCGGTTCTATAATAGGGCCGTTAACTGCTGGAATTCCATAGGCTGAAATCGTTTTGCCATCGGAGGCGCGTATCGAAAAAGGAGAGCCGGTTTCACTCGGTTTCAGGCCGTAAATCCATCTGCGGTAAATCGCCCCGCCGACAAAATCCATATGAGAAGGATTTTCCGGATAAAGTGGAAAAACCTCGTTTGGTTGCCATACTCCATCGTTGTTCTTATCGAAAAGAAGACAAATCGAATCTGGCGGTTCGTTATCAAGGTCGATATACTTCACACGCCACCAGAAAAAAGAATCCATGTTGCCGATGTTTGGCTGAAACATATTGTCGATATAGCCTTCGTCGCCTGCAAATTCGAGCCTTGGTGGATTGTTGCGAACGTTAGCACTTCGTGGAGTTCCTCGTTCAAGCGCGTCGGTTTTGTATCCCGAAGTTACCTCCGAAGAGAACCAACTTGAAGAAATTGAGCCGTCTCCGGGGGGAGTTTTGCGCGCCATCGTGTATTTCACAGAATCAGATGGCATGTTTTCTCCCGAAAGCGGCCCGGTAGAGGCATCTACTTTATCGATTAGATGTCCGCCGAAATCATGTAACTCGATAAAAAATCCCGAGGAAGTTATTGGCAAATCAATATCTCTAAAATCCGGTGAAACCTCGAAGGCGCATTCTGGCTCGGAAGGTTCCAAAGTCGAGATTAACCAATAACCCCCGCGCGGAATAATCCCGCTATCGAGAGTAAGTTCAGAAGATGTCGTGCCTGAAATAGTTATATAAAATGGTGTTCTCGCGAAATCAATAGAGCGATTTGAGTTGTTAAAAAGCTCGATCCATTTGTCGTTTGAAGACCTATTACTTCCCATCCATGCGATTTCATTGATAACTAAATCGCCCTTCTCAAAATGCACAGGAGCAGGATTTGAAAATGCCGCTGTCGAGGAATCTGTTCCATCGAAGACATATGCACGAACTCGCAAAATATTCCCCGGCGAGGTTCTCGAACTGTCGCAAATTGAAACATAAGGGGGATATGAGTCGATTTGTGCAAATATAAGGCTGTCATCAATTAGCCAATTAAATACAATGATTTTTTCGCCGGGTATAGAGTCGGGGTCGAAAATACCATGAGCCGAAGCCGTAACGATTGTATCATCTGCAACAAAATGAGGGTGGAAGATTATCGAATCCGGGGGGTTTGGCGGAATGTTCCGATAATTTTGGAATCCCGGTGTGCCGCGCTCGATTGCGCCTTCGACAAAACCTCGCTGAAGACATCCGACATGCCAGCTGGATGCCACATTGCCCTCGCCCGGCGGATCGTTACGCTCCATAGACCAAAAAACATTCTCTGCCCAAACAAACCTGCCTGAAAACGGGATTCCAACTCCGTCATCGGCTATATCCAATAACGGGGCGGAGTTGCTCGATCCAGCGTAGAGTGCGTATGATGTATTGCTATTAGTCAAAACCAAAAAGCTCGAAATCATATTTGCTCCCACAATCCTGCTCGAAAGGGAATCGCGTCTGCAAATTAGAAAATAGCCAAGGGGAGGTAGAATGCCCTCATTGATCATCATCATGAACTCACCCTGCCGATATACCGACCATGGATTCGCCGAAAAATTCACTGCTGTTCCGGTCATATTTCGGAGTTCTATGAATTCGTCGGTCTGATGCAACGATGTTCCCATCCACATAAGCTCGTTTATTACAGCGTCGCCGTAACCCCAGCCATAAGAAGTCGCCGAGATTAACATCACAATGCAAAAGAGGAATCTGCAAATTCCGGCGTCGGCCCATCGCGGGCGAATAGAACCTCTAATGCTACCATGACCTTTATCTCCGCCCGCGATGGCACGGGCGGCGCTTTCGTGTTTACGAGGTTCATCAGCGCTCTGAAAACTAAGGTTGGTTTCGGGAGAGAAGTCTGACATAACCCGCGCCGCCCGAAGTTGCGGCGAGAATTCGCCGCAATGCCGATGCCTGCGGGTCGAGAAATTTAATAGATTCGCTATGTCGTTAAGTTTTTTCAAATTTCTTTATTTATGATAAATTACCCCTATATTATATTGTTAGAACCTATTAAAGGCAAGGCTAAAGGTGGAATTCGAACTTGACGATCGTATCATTATGCACGTTGATATGGACGCCTACTATGCGTCCGTAGAGGAGCTGGATAACCCCTCTCTTCGCGGGAAGCCAGTAATTGTTGGTGCTAAACCGGAAGACGGAAGGGGAGTTGTCAGTGCGGCAAATTACATCGCGAGGAAGTTCGGCGTCCACTCTGCCCAGCCGGTTGGCGAGGCCTACAAACTCTGCCCGCATGGATTTTTTATCTATCCCAGATTCGCCCGATATAAAGAGATATCAGATAAAGTCTTCGAGATTCTCCGCTCTGTTAGCCCCTATGTCGAGCCGCTTTCAATCGACGAGGCTTTTGTCGATTTAACAGGCACACAAAGACTACTCGGAAACCCGATCGAAACCGCGCGTAATGTGAAAAAAAGAATACTTGAAACCACTGGCCTGGTCGCCTCGATAGGTCTCGCTCCGAATAAGTTTCTCGCGAAAATAGCATCCGACCACGATAAGCCGGATGGCTTCGTTGTAATCGAAAAGGACAAAGTGCGCGAATTCCTCGACAAGTTGCCAATCCGTGACTTATGGGGTGTGGGGCCATCGACACAGAAAACACTTGAAAACATAGGCATCTGTACTGTGAAAGAACTTTCGCAGATGCCGATAGAATTCCTCAAAAAAAGACTTGGCGATTACGGAGTCCAGCTTTGGCGGCTTTCTCAAGGAATCGACGACAGGTCAGTCAACACCGAAGGCGACCGAAGAGGGATATCAAAAGAAACAACATATAATAAAGATGTTACCGACATTGACCGCAAAAAGTCAACTCTGCGCTATCTATCAGATAGACTGTCCGCAAGAATGCGAGATAAGGGGCTTTCCGGAAGGACGATTACCGTCAAGATTCGATACACCGGTTTTGTTACAATTTCACGCTCAAATACCCTGTCAAGGCCGATATCCACTTCTGATGAGCTTTATCGCGAAGCATTGAAACTCGCCCTTCCAGAGCTTGAAGGCTCGATTCGGTTGCTTGGGATTAGAATAAGCCATTTAACCGGCGATGAAGGCGAACAGCTCGATCTATTCGGCAATAATGAGACCGAGAAGGCAAAAAAACTCGAAAAAGCCCTCGACTCTATTCACGACAAGTTTGGCAATAAATCTATCGACCGCGCGAAATCCATTCGTGACCGCAAAGAGCGCGAATAGACTATGCGAAACGATTGGGCGGCACAAAAAACCCTTCTTCCGTTATAATTGCCGTGATCAATTCCGCCGGAGTAACATCGAATGCCGGATTAACCGCATCGGAATAGGGGCATGCCCATTTATTCTCGCCCCATCCGTGGATTTCATCCATATGCCGTTGTTCCACAATTATTTCTGAACCACTTGCCATCGATTGATCAATTGTGCTCCTCGGTGCGGCAATATAAAAGGGGATTTTGAAATGTGAACATAGAACTGCAAGATTCAATGTCCCGATTTTGTTTGCTGTATCACCATTTGCGGCGATTCTGTCCGCTCCAGTGATTACTGCGTCCACTAAACCACTTTGCATAAGACTCGCGGCTGTGTTATCGCAGATAATGCTATGCGGAATACCCAGCCGATGAAGTTCCCATGCAGTAAGCCGCGCTCCCTGAAGCAGAGGCCTCGTCTCATCTACCCAGACTTTCTCGATATATTCTCTTTCGAAAGCTGTATGTATCGCTCCAAGCGCGGTGCCTATCCCGCCGGTGGCCAAAACACCGGTGTTGCAGTGCGTGAGCACCCTCTTCGCATTCTTCAAAAGCTCTGCGCCGAAATCCCCAATTCGCAGACATGACTCGCGCTCTTCCCGATGAATCGCGAAAGCTTCATCCTCGATTGCCCGCAAAAGCTCATCAGAACCACTACCTGCATGTTCTTGAACAACCCTGTCTATTCTCTCCAATGTTCCGAAAAGATTTCTGGCGGTTGGACGTGTCTCTGCTATCAAACGTCGAACACGAGCGAATTTGGCGAATTGTTCCTCGGCATTGTCATACGAAGACAATATTTCTCTCATACCAACCAATACACCATACCCGGCAACAATCCCAAGTAATGGCGCTCCACGAACCGCCAGCGTAACAATTGCATCAAGCACTGGAGACAGGGTTTTTATCTCCAGCCAAACCTCTTCACGCGGCAACTCGCGTTGATCGAGCAAGCGGAGGATTCCATTCGAGTATTCAACAGGTTCAATTGCAGGTAGCATATTATCCATCTCTATACTATCCATTATATAATAAAATTTATATAATAATAAACATTAAATAAATAGAATAACTAATTATGATATAACTACTTAATTAGCATTATTTTCGTGCTTCTCGATGTCTCGCCGAAATTCACCCTAACGAAATATAACCCCGAGGAAACCTCTCTGCCGCTTTCGTCGAGACCGCCCCAAAGGATACGCGATATTCCAGCAGTGCAATTCTGCGAAATCGAAACAACTCTGCGACCCATAATATCGAAAATCTGCGCCGAAACTTCACCTGCAGTCGGCAGAGCGACTACAATCTCTGTTCGCGCATTGAAAGGATTAGGCACGCACCCGATAACCTCGAATTTACACGGAAGTTCTTGCGTGATGGCCTTCAGAGAATATGCTCCAACCTCAAGCAAGAGAATTTCACCATCGTTCAATATTCGCTCATCAATGGCTATTGAAACTCCAAGCGGAATCGAAAGCTCTACCTGGGCATCTCTCTCAACGACCAAAGTCCACTCGCCAATTGAAGACATCGACTTGCTCAATGCAAACCCATCTTCGAGAAGATATGCCGAGTGCTGATTGCCACCAGGGCTTTGGGGTGGTATTGCAATATCCCCAACAGAAATACCCTCAGAACTATTCGGGCTATAGGCAAGCACCAATCTTGAACCGTCCTCGATTAAGTCGATGGCTACTTCCCAATCAGTTTTTGCCGGAACAACCTCTCGGCTTCGATATGCAGAAGGTGCGTGAACTACGCCAGTTCCGGTGGCAAGCGCCCAATAACCTTTTCCCGGAAGTATCGAATCGGTGGCGAAATAGGTTTCGCCATCCCAGCCCCAAATTGGCGGAACAAATAAACCTGAAGGCTCAGTCGCTAACTCCGAGACAGACATTGGCGAACCTATTGCACCAATAATGTTCCAACCTCTGAATAACTGCCTTCGATAGCCACTCAATGGGCTTCCAGCCGCCATAAAAGAAACGGCGCGATGCACGAAAACCCAGTAGCCATAGCCATCCCTTATTTCGTCGGCGAACTCGTATGCCGAAGCTGGCGTATTATAATTGAACACCCCATATTCGCTCGGGAAAACCTCCTCAGCAGACATTCCGGCCGGTAAAACAGGCATACTCACAAGATTCCAGCCGGATTCGAGATAGAGTGTATCCGGTTGCATCGATGGAAGCGTCCACTCGATTAGAAGCGTGTCATTCGAGCCAAAATAGGCCATAGATTCGCGTTTCATATCGACAAGGCTATCCAATCGGAACTCACCCTCAGGAAGAGCGATTGGATTCCACCTCGCCACTCCATTAGGCTCTTCGCGGGTTACAAGATGCCATCTTACCGTTGGAGACGGCGCACGAACATCCCGCCTTAGCCCGAAAATATGAGGATATCCAGCATCGTCCAGCTCGAACCAGCCGTCAACCATCCAATCCGGAGGGGGGACATAGAATTGGTCGAGGCCGGGATTGAAAGCATCCGTGCCGCCGAAAGTTGCGCCGAAAGTTACTGTGTTATCAGCAGAAGCGGGGGTCGAGGTTCTATTCAGATGAATATCGCAGAAGAAAACCTGCGGCGATAGTGTTACCACAAAGAAACCATCTGTCCAGCTGACCATCGGATAACCCGCGTTGAAAGCGAATTCGCGTATTTCGATATCGCAATATCGCCCTCCGATGGCATTACATGGAACAACAGCTTTTAAATAGAGCAGAATTCCACCGCCCGATAACCCGCTGATGCCACTTCCGCCAATCTCTGCGTATATCTCGCCACTCGAAAGGTCAATATAAATACTATCGACAGACCAACCTGCTGTGATACTGCCCAAAGTTACGATGCCCAGGGGCGTCAGAACTGAAGTGTTGATCCTAAAACGCATACTCGCGCTCTCGAGAAGAGTAAACTCCATCTCGTCGATTTCCAAAGGTATGAGCACGGTATCGCATGGCGCACCCGACATCACGGGGAACGAAACCAACCGCTCTAAAGTTGCCAGATAGAAAGACCAGCAGGAGTCCGGCATCACATTAGGGGGACAGTATTCGTAGTCCGGATTATCGAAAATTCCCCCCACACAAACAGTAACATCCCCATCCCAAAAGCTAAAAAGACTGTCGATTCGGAAATAGGTCGTATCGCCGTAACTCCATATTGGTGTTGATATTACTGCAGTGTCGCTATCGAGCAAAACCGAAATATGACCTATCGATGAAACATCGATGCCGGCGAAGTCGTCCCAAATTCTTCCGAAAATCTCGAATTCGTTTACAAGAATGGTATCGCCGTTCGCCGGAAAATGCTCGATTATCGCAGGTGGCCTTGAATCGACATAAAAAGTGCATGGCGGTGTGTAACCTACACAATTCCATATGTTTTTATAAGATGGATAGGCGAATAAGATCGTATCCCCGTGGCCGAAAGGTGTTATCGGACTGTAAATCAGACTATCCGAGGAGTAAGTTACTTCTGCGCGGTTAACAGTGTCTCCATTGACTGTGAAAACATAATTCATAAGGTTTAAAGCCCCATATATTGGGTTCTCGAAATAACCGATGATTTGCTGATTCACACAAGAGGTTATTCCACCGCAGAATTCGGGCTTAACTGGCACAATTTCAGGTTGACAAAAACTCAGATATGAAGTGTCATCCGAGCCAAGATATTCCGCCCCAAATGTAACATCGACAGATAGTTCTATCGAATCGATGCAATAGAAATTCGTCATATATCGGAATTCATAACAGCAGGGCACACCGGCAATTGCTTCCGCCAACTCGCCGACCATTGTGCTGTAGTCCGAACTCAGAAGATCGCTCCATATTCCACCGGTCGATTCGGCAAGCTCGCGATAACCCGTGTAATACTGCCTGTCTGGGCTATCCCCCGAAGCTGGATACCACTCGAAATTTGAATCCTCGGGACATACGGCGAAGAAAGTTACAGACTCCGCAAGGCAATAGTCCATAATTTTGTAGAGCGAGGAGTCCTCCTCGTCGAAAAAGGGGACACATGGCGCGGTTTCGACCTGAACCTCTTCATCGGTGAACATGACCGCGTTCTTTTTGCATCCCGAACGCCAGTCGAGAGTGTCTATCGCCCACCAAAGCGCTCCGAATTGGTCTTCCCAGCCGCTACCGCGAAGGCTCCACGGCAAATCGAAATACATTTGAACGGCTTCGAGAAGGTGATTCACCTCGGCTGTAGATGTCGCCCAAATATCCGTGCCCGTAGTTCCGGCCGGGGCGGAAAAATCTGTGTGGACAAGCTTTCTGACACCGCCTATATGCTCAGGACAACCGTTGAAAACAGCCATCGCAACACGGTAATCCAGACCCGCTAGTGGTGAGGCAAAATCCGAAAGTGCCGCCTCGAAAGAATCGACCTTGTCATCCATCGAGCCGGAGAGGTCGAACAGAAGCACAATATCGGAACAAGAGCCTTCACATTCGTTGAGTTTTGTTATCCGCGGCGGCAACACCGGATCGCCATTTTCTGCAAAATGGAAATTGGACATAAACAGGTCGGGAACATGCCACCCGAAAGAGTCCATAACACAAACTGTAACATTAAGATTCATACAATCTGTATCTTTTACCAGATCATCGAAATAGACATTCCCAGTTTGGGCAATCGCGACGGTTAGGCATAGAATTACTGCCAAAAAAAGGCGAATATTCATATTATCTCCAGTATAACTTATTTATTACTAAGTAGTTAACGTGCTAAAATTACAGTGCCATTGCAAATAATCTTATTATCTTGTTTTATGATATATAGATATAATCCTTCTGGCGCAGATTTGCCCGTGTTATCCCGACCATCCCAACTTCGTTGAATTAAATCCTCTATGGCCGATATAGGGTTAATTTCACGGCGATAAATCTCCCTGTTACGGACATCGTAAATTACAAGCTCGCCAGATGATGTATACATATGAGGGAAATTGAATACAGCGATAGGGTTAACCTCGTCGCCGTCCGGAGTGAAAGGATTCGGGAAAACCAGACAAGCCACCTCAGGCTCTACAATAAAGCTATCTATGGCGATGCCGCAGTTGGGAGCGCAATAATCGGGAGAATCGCAGGCGCGAACCTCGACAACTATCGTATCGCCCGGATTGTAGAGATTGCCAGCCGTTTCGGGGTTATAGATCAGCATCCAAATTCCATCGCCGATTTCACTTATTCCCGCGGGAGGGAAACCGATTGAATCGCCATCAACCCAAAACGAGACCGATTCGACATCGAGGCCGGAAGCAAGTTCCGTTATGCGCACATCGATTTCTGCGGCGAGATTCTGAATCCATCTGTTCAAGCCCATCTGTGGGTTAATAAACTCGATTGCAGGCGAATCGTAATCGAGCCAAAAACTGAATTCGAGTGGATAATTGGCATAGTTCTGCCCAAGAACATCTTCCGCTCGAACAAGCCGCACATTCGCCTGATTTGTGCCGTGCCACCATCCGGAATCCGGTGCCCACACGAGGTAACTGCTGTCTGCATCCCAATATAGCTCTTCTTCAGCTGTTGTATGGATAGTGCCGTTTATTTCGAGCTGGAAAGACATCGGATTTATCGGCGCTTCAGCGGTTACATAAAGGATAATACTCTGATCAGGGCAAGCGCTGTAAGTGTTCGGCGAGGGATGTATTAATATAGCTACAGGTTCTTCTGCTGAAACTACAAAGAACCAACAGGTGTGCGGTGTTCGGTTAGGCCCGCAGAACATGGTGTCTTCGACAGAGTCAGTCATCCCCCAGAGACATACTTCGATAGTATCTCCGGGAAGAATAGTCCCCTCCAATCCGGAAAAGAAAATAGTATCGGGATCAACACCGTCGAAACGAAGAACGACGTCATAACTCGTTATCGGATTGCCATTTATCGAGATCGATGTGTTTTCTGCGATCACACTCGACGGTTTGATATTCATAAAATCATCAGCCATCACCGCAAAGATGTTATTAAGATCAGAATAGGACACAAAGGCGCGGTGATTCGGAACGACTTCGATAGTATCCGGCGGACGGTCATCGATGATCATCGAGCATGGGGGAGTAGCGACTAAACAACCGAGGTCGTTCATAACATTTTCGAGCCAGAAAACAACCGTATCGCCATGGCCATAAAGCGGATTCGGCATATAGAAAAGCCCGCCGAAGAACTCATTCCCTTCATAAGTTAGACGAGCATCGTCCAGAGCAATATCCTCCGGTGCTTGAAAACGCGATTCAATGTGAAGCCTGAACGCTGTAGTGTCTATTTGATAGCTCGTGCTCGAGATGCTGTCACCGGAGACATTATATATGATGTCCTGTCCCGTAGCAGTCCAAACGATTCCGGTGGTGTCGCTTGGGCCGCAGGATATTACCCTTCCGCAGAAGGCCGGCCTGACAATATCCGCAACTGGGCGATTACTGCAAAAAGGTGTCCAGAGAGTTTTCTCGATACGATGGTTATTCACCACAAGCGAATTAACGCAAGTTAGATGTATCCAGAAATTAAGTTCGAGTGAATCGCAATCGGGATTGATTTCGAGCCTATAGGTGATTGTCGTGTCGGATTCGGGCAGAAGATCGCCAAGATAAGTGGTATCCTGGCCGCTAATATAGTTAAGGCAATCCGAATTCGTAATCCATTCGAGGATTCCCTTTGCCCCCCAAGCTACAGTTTCGCAAGTGGGGTTCCAATAAGTAACATCGAAGGTCAGCTCGCCGATAGTGTCGCATGCGGCACAGACAATCGGTTGTCCGCGAAGCTGAGGGCCGGGGATAATCTCGAGTCCGCATCGAATAACCCTCTGCGCGCGCCAAATATTGTCTATCTTCCAGTGCTGATTCGATACAGCTTCTGTATCGAGTCGAAGGTTATCGTCGATGTTAGTGTAATAGTATGACCCCGTATTCCAAACCCTTCTGACAGGATTCCAATTATAATCGTCACCGTAAATGTAAACACCCTTTGTTCCAGATGAACTTCCCTGATATGTGCTCACAGCGAATTCCGCGTGGCAGTCGTTATCCATATCAGCGATTGCAACAAAACGATTCGGGTCCGGATTCGGGCTGGCAGTGAAATCGTCGAACTCGGTCCAGAAAACCCCCGAAGAACCGTCGAAGACAATAAACTCGCCAGCCATATTGTAACTGCAAAGGTCGATAATCCCGTCGCAATTCAAATCCGCGCCGGACATAGAAATAATCTCGCCTTCATTGAAGAAAGGTGTCTGCCAGACAACAGAACCGTCCCTTCTAACAACTGTAACACGACAGTAGATAGTGGAAGTCGGGCTTGCCGGGTTTCGCACATGATTGACCGCGAAAGCAATTTCCGGCCCCGGCGATGAGAGATCGAAATCTCCGATTACGGGACATTCGTAATGAGTATAAAGTGTCGAGTTGGAAATCTCGATATAGAGTGTGTCCACCCGACTACCGTCGAAGGAATATACAAGCAAATGATAGGGATAAGTCGGAGAAGTGCCGACATATCCGCATACTATCTCGGCGTTGCCGTCGAGGGTGATATCGGCAACCCCCGGAATACCCCCGGGAGCGCGCCAAAGTTCCCTTCCAATGTTGTCCCATACACATATCTCGACATCGCCCACCGAGCCGTTGGTGAGAGCGCAGATAAGCTCATTCCTGCCGTTGTTGTATATATCCTCGCAAATCATCGAGCCGAATGCTCTCTTATTAAGCGGTATTCTGAACTGCTCCGCGTTGGTTAGAGCATCGAGCACAACAATATTGTAATTTGTCGAAGTATAATTCTGTTGTGTAATAACTTCGATTCTGCCGTCGCCGGTGTAATCAGCGAGAACAAGCTCATGTCCGCATGTTCCGGTGTAGAAAGTGCCCATTAGGTCGATTTGCCATTTCACATCGCCCGTGGGGCCATCGAGGCAGATGGTTCCCATTCCGCCCGGAGAATCGAAATAGACATTAAGATAAATTTCAGCTATACCGTTGCCGTCAACATCGGCCAAAAATGGTGTCCAACAGGCTCTGCCGTATCTTCTATCCCACAAAGTGGTTATTGTGCTGTCTGCATTGATCCTGATTGCTCGAACACGTCCATCGCTGGTCGAGGTTGTCCGCGAGGCAATGACTATTTCCGGCCAACCGTCGCCATCAATATCACCGACAACGGGCGAAAAGGGAATGGTCGTTGTCCCAAAATCAATGAAATGCTCCACAGCACCGGCACCAAATACAACTACCGGTAAAAGAAAAGTGATGATAGTGAACACTTTTTTAATTGACATAAAAACCCCATATAATTTCGAAAAACTCTAACGGACTAAAACTATTGTGCCATTGCAGAGAATTCTCCCCCCGCCTTCGATTAAGTAAATATAAAGTCCGGGTTTGGCGGGATTGCCGTGATTGTCGTGTCCGTCCCAAAGCCTGTCGAATTGCTCTATCTCTTTATCGTATATCAAGATATTATTGATGCTGAATATCTTCAGGTGAGCCTTTTGGATATACCGATGAGGATAATCAAAAAGGAGCACATCATTTATTTCATCGCCATTTGGTGAAAATGGATTCGGGAATGCCGCGCAACCAGTTTGAGGCTCCATATGGAAATCCCAAATATATGTCGTGCAATTCGGTTCGCATAAATCCGGGGAGTCGCAAATATATATCTCAATCTCGAAAGTATCCCCCCAAGTCGGAATCAAACCGAAATTTGCGGGGGAGAGGCTAATCGAAGCAAAGGAATCATTGCCTGTCCAGGAAAGTTCACTAAGGTCAAAATGCCTGCCCATGAAGAGCAAATCGATACTGGCGGCTTCCAAACCGGCTGGAAAATCAAACATAGCGGCTTCGATTCGGATATCGGTTCCGGTAATAAGCTGATCGGGTAGCGGCGAGATAGGAGTGAGTGCCGGCGGAAATAGATCGACAACAAAACTCGATCGAAGTGTATCGACATTCGCAGTTCCGTGGGTGTTGTAAAATACTTCCAATGCAAATGAGACAATGCCGCCGTGCTCCCAAGGTGAAGAAGGTGTGAAAACCAGCTCGCCGTTATCGATGAACAGCTCCGGATCGACGCCCGAAATGTAGCGTATAGCGTTAACAACAATTTCCACGCCGTTTGGGCTTACTTCATTTGAGTCGAACAAGGCTATCACAATTTCCTGATGACTACAAGCCGAAACCTCGCCAAATTGAGGCGTTATAAGTTCAGCCCATGGCACAGAAAAATCTATCGTTATTGGGAAGCAAGTTGTGTCGATGTTTGGTTCGCAATAATCGGGCATGTCGCCGGCTACAACGCAGAATTGCCCGCAATCGAGCCATGTCATCCCCGAACCGGTCAACTCGGGATCGAATATCAGATCGAAACCGTCCCACAAAACCGCCGGATGCGAAACATCATATGCAGAGCCACAGAACAACACCTTCACAGTTGCAGGATTGATATCGAGAAGGGCATCTGCAATCGAGACTGTAACAGCCGCAGAAATTTGATTGAAGAATACACCGTCCGAAGGATTAACCAGAATAACTTCCGGCGGGGTCTGATCGCTAAGGAAACTCCAATACAAAGGATATACGAGATTACATCCGAGAATATTAAAGCAAGTGTCCAAAGTTAGGCTATGCCAGCCCTCAGTCCATAATTGGGAAGGCAATGGCTGTGCAATAACAACGCCGTCATCGGTATCGACCGACATATTCCCCTCTTCGACAGCAAAACGAGTCGTGCCGTCGGCCCATATAACCACGCCGTCAGCATCGATAAGCGCTTCTCCGCCGGTGTTAATGACAAGAGGCTGGTCTGGACAGCTCGAACTTCTGCCGTTCAACGGCATCACCAACTCGGCGAAAGGTGTATGTAATCCCGGCACCTCGACGCAAAAAGTATGAAGAAAAGGTCCCACAGGATATTGATGTGTCGAAAGCCGGAAATCGTCAATAAAAAGGCCTTGGCCATGATTCGTTGCATCGGATGCGAAAACAAAACGGAATCGGACATTATCTCCCGACGAAAGGATGCCCATATCGATAAGGTCTTGCGAAACAACCTCAATCCATCGGCCATCTGTTGGCTTACAGTAAGCCATCTTGTTTGAGATTGCAGTCATGGACCATTCGTCGATATAAGCGTCGTAACGCGGCAATAGGATTCCAACACCGAATTGATCTAATTGAATCCATGAACCGCCATCGATCTGATATTCGACAAGAAAGCCATCCTCGCCGTCGTCAGACCAAAGCGGCTCGTAGTGAACGTCTAACCAATACCAAAAGGCGATATAAGCCTCTGTCCAACCGTCGATAGTGAAACTCTGGCTTGTAAGATATGCAAGTTCAGACGCGCCATAGTTCAGTTCCGTCCCGGAAGATGGAATCCCCGAAACCCCCAGGCCGGAAATAGCCGCACTTGGGCCGCCCGGCCTTCGAACATCGCAATAATCGAGTCCGCCGGAGCCTACAAAGAGCCTATCATCCCCCTCAAAATCGTCGATGAAACCGATAAGCGAGTCCGCGCTTGTGAGGAGAACTTCCCAGCATATTGAAGAGTCATACAGAGGCGGTTCAACGATGGATAATTGCCATTGTGAGATGATCGTCTCTTCGGGAAGAATTGTCCCGAGTGTTACGAGATCGAAACCTGTTACAATCGACATGCTCGATGGCAAATCAACCAGCAGAACGACATCCGAAGCCGCCTCGCCGCCGGAATTCGTAACAGTAAATTCAAAATAGAATGGATTCGGTTCAAGAGCGCAATCGACAACATCGAGATATTCCGGATGATCTCCAGACCTGAAAAGATGAGGTTCCTCGATTCCACCACTGATATAAAAATCGTCGATTAGCCATCCGCGAAAACCGTTATAAAGCATATCACGCGTGTCGAACTCGAAGCGGATCATGATATCGTGTCCCCACCACTCGGGATCGAGGAAATAGGTCCATTTAATCCAAATCCCCGGTTCAAGCCATCCTCCTGAGGAATAGCCCTCATATTCGTCCCAACCCGGAAGCCTCGAAAAAGGGGGATTTAGCCAGTTAATAGTGTTCCAGGACCCCCCGCCGTCCGAAGAGGCCTTGATATACATCATATCGAAGGAATTGATGTCGATACACTCGACTTCCCACCAAGTCCAGAAGCTGAAAGTAATCGAGGGCAGGGCGGCGGTCTCGAAAAGCGGGCTTGTAAGAGTTCCACTATGTGCTGAAATAGAAGTTCCCCCAGAATAGGGGTCTCCGGGGGCGAAGGGATGTCCGATGAATGTCCCGTTCTCGGGATTGCCATACCACCAGCAGTTTCTTCCCGATTTCGCCATAGGAAGATATGCCGGCGCAGGATCCCCAAGCACTACCATCGAGCCATAGATACTTGGATCGACTACGACCATCTCCGGATCGGTCATATACTGCCAGCTACAAAGAGATGTTGTCGCGGAGCGAGCCCAACCGTCTGTTCCGCTCTCAAAATCATTGAAATAGGGGACAGCGACCGACATCGGCCTTTCAAGTGGCAAGGGTAGGACGAGGACCTCGGAGGACAGGGGCTTGTGTCGCGTATTCTCCATCCGCTCATCGCGCGAAATAGGGGATGTTGAAGCGAGAATAGAGAAACTGACCAAACATATGAATAATATTAGCACAAAAGCCTTACTCACGATAACCTCGATGAAAAAAAGGGCGCGGCATTTTGAGATACCGCGCCCCTTTAGATTTATCGCGCAAGAACGACGGTTCCGTTACAAACGACCTCGCCGCCCTTGATGATAAGGTAAATATATAACCCATCCGGAAGAAGATTACCCTTGGAATCTTTGCCATTCCAGGAGCGTGGTCCGTATTCGACGATATCCCTATCGACCATGTCAATATCTGCTCGATAAACCTCGATATTGCGGACGGTGTAAATAACCAACTCCGCCTTCTCGCTGAACATGAATGGATAGTTAAATACTGCGATATCGTTGATGCCGGGACTTCCACCGGGAGTGAATGGATTCGGGAAAACGAGACATTCGACATCCGGTTCGATCAGGAAATGCATCGAATCGGCGTATTCATTCGGTGCGCAAGTGTCCGGCGTATCATGCAGATAGACATTAACATAGACCGAATCGCCGCTTGTGAACTCGATACCGTGAATATTCGGATAATATGTAACATTCACTGCACGAATCTCACCACGGGGCCCTGTATTAACAACATTCCAATCGACTTGAGTGTAATTGTAGATGTGTGTATTGCCATGTTCTCTAATCACAAGCTCGAAGCTCGATTGTTCGATGCCGCTTCCGTTGTCGCTCAACGAGAAACTTATCGGTTGTTGCCTGTTGCGGGTCATATAGGCCACGGGTTCCGTGAATGAGATAGCCGGTGACTGAAGATCCATTATAAAGGACCAGCTTAGCGGCGTTTCCAACTCGTTTCCGAGAATATCGTCAGCTTCGGTAAGTTCCACAAGGACAACCTGACCGTTGATGAAATTCGGGTCCGGATCGAAGAACAACAGCGAATCCGTCGGATAATAGGTCAACTGCGGATCGTCGGTTGTGTATTCGACTCCATCGACCCAAAGCCGAATTGTCGATTCGTTAACGCCGTCTTCGTCCCAAAGGAGAATTTCGATGCCCTGCGGATCGCAGGAGCAATACCACCATGGCTGAGGATTGATAAGTTCAGCCTCCGGACCTCCCGGTGCAACGAGGAAAGTCCATGTATAAGTTGTCTCGTTCGGATCGCATACGGTTGGCATATCCTCGCCCCATATCTCGACAGTAACCCAATCGCCGCCAGTCCATATCAATCCGCAATCCGAGGCCGCCATCGTAACATGACCGGTTAACGGATCGTAGTTTACACATGGCGCATCATTTAGTCCGAAGACGTTTATTCCGTCGATAGTAATTCTGAACGAAGATGTATCCAGTCCGGATATTGTGTCCCAAACAGAGAACTCGATAATCGGTCTTCTGGTGTGAACAGTCGAGCCGTCCAAGGGCAACATCCCCCATGCGGCATAAACCGACAGATCCATGAAGAAGTCCCAGCAATGCGGATTCGTTAGTTGGTTTCCAATGGGATCGGCGGCGCTATCGATACAAACTCTTATCGTTTCAGCATCAGCGAAGAGGACAAGAGGATCGATGCGCAATGTCGGCTCTATCCAAGTTACACCGGCATCTCCGATACGATAGATAGTAACCGGCGGCGGGCCGGAGGGACCACTGCGATAAACGCTAACCACTACCGTTGTGTCGTCGATACCGTCCGGATCGACAATTGTAAGCTCGATGAACTCGGGATGGCATGCTGAAATTGCACTGTCTGCGGGATTAATCGAAGTTGCCACAGGACCGCCTGGAGCGATGAAGAATCTCCAGCAGGAATCCATTTCATTCGGGCCGCAGGTGTCCGGGCTGTCGAAAGCATAGATACATACATCGACAGTATCTCCGCCCCACCATCTAAGGCCGATATCCGATGGGTCGAGAGTTATCTGTTCGGTTACAGGACTCCAATCGACACCTGCGGAAGCGATAGTATAATCGACGCCATCAACAGTTAAGATTACCGACGAAGGATTAAGTCCGCTCATGTCATCGTGAAGACCGACAATAATAAGCGGTTGGATTTCCGAAATCATACTACTCGGAACAGGGGAGATGCCTGTGATATAAGGCGGTGAGAAGTCCATATAGAATGTTACTTCGTCACCCTCTTCCAATCCGTTAAACAGAGTATCCATCGCGGCAACTATGGCGATATAGACCGTTTCACCATCCACAAAGGCTGGGATCGGATTGTAAACCATGCCGCCGGTTACAGGATCGTAGGTCAGTTCGGTCGAATCCAGCGTAAAGACTATGGTGTCATCCAGTCCCCAACTGCTTCTGGCGATAACCACACGGATTGAATCCTCGATAAGGGCGTCATCTTCGGTGTCCGTGAGGCGCATGTTGATTACGAAAGGATCGCAGGCTACATAATAACCTTCGTTCGGGTTCAGAATCACACCGACAGGACCTCCCGGAACCACCTGGAAAGCGAGACATGTATCGAAGTAGTTCGGCTCACAGCCATCAGGAACGAGATAATCGTCCGCGAGATCGAAAAGCCTGACGCACCATTCTATAGTATCGCCGCCATACCACCTCATCGGGGGAATCGCACTTGCCGGATTCAAAGTAATAGTGCCGAATAGGCCGGCTGGAGCCCAAGAGATACCCGGATCGCCCACGCGGAATTCCCTTCCGTCAACATCGACAACGATGGAATCCGGATTAACTCCGGCAAGAGTATCGTGCACCTGAATTGTAAATATGGGCACAGTGGCGTGAATATCACCCTCCGGAAGCGCAGAGAGAACCTCCGGCGGAACTCGATCGACATAGAAGGTCCAATCGAGATAGCCGGTAGTATCCAGCGGGTTGCCGAGACTATCCTCCGCCGCGAGAAGGCGAACATGGATAATATCAACCGGAGCGAAAGGCGGCACTGGGAAGTATTCGAGCACTTCGGTAGAGTGATTGTAGCTCATCCGGTCAGGATAATGGTAAACAACACCGTTAACTTCGAGCTGTATAGTCGAATCAACGATGCCGTTATCATCCCAAAGATGAATGAGAACGTATTCCGGATCGCATGAAGATATGCTGTCCGGCCATACGCGCATGATTTCAGCGAAAGGTCCGCCGGTTTCGATGCTGAAAGACCAACATTGATCCAACTCATTGAAAGTGCAGTAATTGGGCTTGTCGTAGGCGTAAACACAAACCTCGACATGCTCGCCGCCCTTGAAGTGAATGCCCGCAACATCCGGGTGCCAAACAACACTAACACCGTTAGCGATATAGGTTGTGTCAATAGAAGGATGGCCAAGGGGGAAGGAATGAGCACCCACAATAGAACCTGTTACAGACATGCCCACCGATACATGATCAAGACCGCTCTGAATATCCACCACATCGAATTCAACAACGGGATGCCTTGTTGCAACAATCGCGCCGTCGATGGGGGTTTCACCAGACAATGCCGGCGGTGTTTGGTCCATCATAAAGGTCCAACAGAGAGTATCCGGGCTCATAGGATTGAGAACAGGATCCCACGCCTGAACGATGCAGACTTCGACAGTTTCAGGATCGGCGAAAGATACAGCGGGATCGTAACGGAAGTATGGTTCTGCCCAAGTAACACCGGGAGAATCGTAATATAGTGTCGTCAATCCCGGAGCGGGACTGCTCGGCGAACGTGTTATTGTAACGATGATCGATGTATCGACAACGCCGTCGTCGTCGTAAATAGAACAATAAACATGCTCGGTATCGATACATGCCGACCAAGTGTTCGGGAGCGGGCGAATCCAATCCGGCGATGGGCCGCCGGGCATGATATAGAACTTACAGCAGTAAACAGCGTTGTTGTCCGCGCAAAGGTCGGTTGTATCTTCGACGAAGACACAGATTTTTACGCTATCGCCACCGGTATAGAAAGGCGCGGGAGCAAGTGAGGCTGTATTCACAGTGAAGATTCCACCCACGGCGGTAATTCCCGGATCGCCCCAATGATATGCCAATGTATCGTCGATGGTGATCTCCAAACGGGATGTATCGACTCCTGAAAGGTTATCCCAAAGGGCGAAACGGATTGTCGGGCGTGTCGTGAATATTGTATCTCCGCATTCTGAACCGGCACCGGCGGTGAAATTCTCCACGACAGGCGGAAGAAGATCGACCCAGAAACACCAATCAAGAGGAGTCTGAAGAGGATTACCGAGTGTGTCGTCTGCGGTAATCAACTGCACACATACTTCCTGACTGTCAGTCCAGAATATACCGGCCGGGATTGGACAGAATGTTAACGTCGTCTCTGTCGGCGTAGCTTCGAATGTTAGAATCGTTCCATCGACTGTATAGGTTACGCCATTGACAACAAGCTCTATTGTCGTCGGATCTACACCGACATCGTCATCCCATAGGTTCATAACGATACATTGATCGTAACAAGATGTTATTTCTCCGGGCTGAGGTGTAACGATAATCGCTTGTGGCCCAAGAAGATGAACATAGAATTCCCAACAGAATTCACTCGTATTCGGGCCGCAATAATCGGGGCTGTCGCAGGCTCTAATACAGACTCTAACAGTGTCCCAATCCTGCCAGAACAATCCCGAAGCCGCCGGGTTGAAATAGACCATCCCCAAAGATGTATCATAGGTGAATCCGGGGTATCCGGCAGAAATTACCAAAGTATCGTAAACGACCAACTCCACGCAGGATGGATCGATACCGGTCAAGCTATCCCACAGATACACTGAAATCGGAGCTGTGCTGTCGGCTAACAACTCGCCGTCATATGGACCTTCACCCCAGAAAACAGGGGGTGTCAAATCCATTTTCCACCACCAGCAATAGGGGCCGGAGAACGGGTTTCCAAGAGAATCTATTGCCTGAATAAGGCATATTACAACCGAATCGTTGTCATGCCAGAAATCAGCGGGATTGGCTGGATCGAAAATAAGCGTGTCGTTGACATAACTCACTTGGAAACTGTCCACCGCGAAAGTATCGCCGTTAACGGTTATGAGAATGCTTGTCGGATCGACTCCATCGGGGTCGATGATAGTCATCACAGCGAACTGCTCGAAGCTATCGCATGCTACCCATGCGCCGGGGAAGTATTGAACCCACTGCGGAACCGGCCCAGAGAGGCTTATAACAAAGCTCCAGCAGGTATCGCCCCAGTTCGGGCCACAATAATCCGGTGTGTCGAAGGCATAGACGCAAATCGTTACCGAATCGCTATCGGCGAAGGCTATGCCGGTCATCGACGGTATGATTTCAAACAAACCGGTAGCTTCATCCCAGCGGACACCACCGCTGATCCAATATGTGTCAGGCTCTGCGCTGTTTACCGAGATCGTCGCGAATATCTCCAAAGGCGAAACGCCGCTGAGCGAATCATACAGATAGACATGCATATCCGGCGAGGCATCGGCCATAAGTGTGTCCATAGGAGGCCAAATATCCCAGAATACCGGCGGACTGAAGTCGGTATAGTAAGTCCAACACATGGGAATCGCCGCCGACGGTGTTCCATAAACATCGCTTACGGAATCGAGACAAACGTAGATTGTGTCGCCATCGCGCCAGAAACTTTCGTCAGGATGGAACCAAAGTAGATTTTCGGATTCGAGCCACATCAGATCAGCATGAGAACAGCGGTAGATACTCGGCGGAAGTCCCGTCCGCTCGACACGAAGCACGATCGTAGTCGAATCTACCGGCCCCATGACCTCATTAATTCTAATAATTATACCGCTGTCGGTGCAGGCTGTCCACGTGTTCGGTTGTGGGAAAACAATGCTCGGCACCGGCCCTGTGCGATGCAGATAGAACTGCCAACAGGTGTCTAGAACATGAGCATCGCAATAATCGGGCATATCCTCGGCATAAACACATATCGATATCGTGCATAACTCGCCGTAGGATAAACACATTGAGTCATTCAGAGACACCGAGAAACAGTTGACCTCGTCTGAAACAATTGTCCCTCCGAAGAATCCATCCTGCACGATATAATGGAACGCAAAGGGATTAAGCCCCGAAAGACTGTCGTATATACAGAACCGCGCTGAATCCGGCAATGACAACAGGGTTGTATCCGCCGGCGGGAAGATATTGAATATAACCGGCGGAGTGTAGTCGAGGAAGAATGTCCGACATATCGGAAGCGATTCGCAAGCCGCACCGGCATAGTCCGCAAGAGCCACAAGACATGCGCGAATAGTATCGCCGTCGAAGAATGTCCCCGCCGGTGGCGAGAATAGAATGCTGTCGCTGGTTACCGTGAGCCATGGGTCGGCTTCGGAATAACCGTAGCCGTTTATAACTAATATCACAGTCGATGGATTGATAGCCGCGCCCAAATCGTCCCAAATATGAAGCGAAATAAGCGGCGGATCACAGGCCGTCCATGTCCCCTCATCGGGATAGACGAATTCTGCCATCGGTGGCTGGTTTAGATAGAAAACACAGCAATATTCGGCACAGTTCGGCCCGCACCATGTAGAGGTTACTCTATCGCAAGTGTGAAGACAAACCACCGCAGAATCGGCACTGCCTAATCCGAGCTGGTTAATGCTTCCAGAGATGGACACGCGTCCTGTGCTGGTTGTTCCAGTCCAATTAACAGCGGGGGGGCCTGCTCCGAGCGAAAAAGCGGTGCCGTTCACAGTAAAATAAAGGCTAAGGATGTTTATACCCGATTCGAAGTCTTCGATGCCAATGTCGATGAAAACCATCGTATCTTCGAGTATTGTGCCGCATAGAGGTGTCCAATCTATCTCAGCTGGGGGTTCTAAATCGACACAGAAGCTACAATATCCATTACCGGCAACACGACAACCGTTCCAGTCGTCGGCGCGGACAATCCACCAATCGACGCAAGTCCCGTGAACCCATGGGGTAGGTGGAGTAAAAGTTAACCTTCCCACTGTTGTCGATATCGGAGTCCAGGTCATGAAGGTCGGATATGAATACAACACCGAATCGACCATTAGTTGAATCGAGTAGGGATTAGTTCCAACATCGTCATCGGTTAATTCTATGACAATTTCTTGGTATTCGCAGGCAGTCCAGATTCCGCATGGTGAGGGTGTGATAGTAACCGGAACCGGCCCGGCACACTGGCAGTCCTCCATATAGATACATCCGAAAGCCGTGTCCGCATGACCTCCGCCGGAGACTGTAATTGTGAAGCACAGATCAGAACCTGAACATGTGCCGTCATAATCGACCTGCCATTGGAATCGGTGCGAAGCTCCCGCCGCTATCGGCGCACTTACAGGATTTGAAGATAAGATGCTAATACATGCACCAGGGTTAATAAACGCGGTTACAGGGTTTATCAATCCTCCGGTGGTATTCGTCACATCGATCATGATTGCTTCGTATGTGTTAATGAGAGCCGCGACGTCGGCGAAAATTGTCGCCCAGCTTGTAGTCGATAAGTTATACCATTTCCCGCCCGATAGATGGCAGAAATACTGATACCAGCCGTTATGTCCGGTGCCGCCATAGGGGCTCCATGGAACAGGGGAGGTGAAAGATTCACAAGAGCCGGAATATACTGAAGCCGGCGAGGCCCAGAACACGACCGTTCCCGTTGAAGCAATTAGCGCGGCGACGCCGACATCTGTCTGTGCGGCAGGCATAGCGAAAGGCCCTTGTCCGGGATTACAGTAACCGGTGCAACCATCCCCGACCTGACAATAAGAAGCATCTGTGAACCCGATGACTATATGAAGAGCGTCAGGCCGCCAAATATATCGGTTAATTGCATCCGCGATGGCATCAAGCGACTGTTCCGGGCCATCGGCACCTCCTGAAGCTCCGACACCGCCAAGCCATGTTCCACTTGTGAACAGCGTGGCATTCGAGGTCATCTGGTTGCCCGGTGTGCTAAGGTCGAAATCCCAAATATTACGACCATCAGCATATGTGATTCCGCCGAGCATATAATCGTAGCCCGCGCCGTCCAAAGCGGAGATTAATCCACCGATTGCCGCGCGGACATTTGTAATCGTTCCGCTCATTGAACCTGATGAGTCGATCACAAACACGATGTCCACCGCTCCAGTGTCGAGACGGCATGTCAGAAGCCATGATAAAGCGTCATCCAATGGGGAATGAGGCTCTGCAACCGATTTGAAGGGGTTTTCATCGTAGTTACGCAGGGCGACATCGCCCGGAACTCCCGGTTCGATAACAACGCCTCGACGCTGATAATCGAATCTGCTGATTTCCAATGGACCTGCCATGGAAACAGCAACGAGAAGGATTAAAACTAACAAGGAAAATCTTTGCAAGTTGTTCATCGAGCCTCCAAATATGTAACTGAGCCAATTAAACTCTTTCTAATAGGCTAATATATCTTTTCAAATATATAATGCAAGAACTTTGATTTTTAAATTTAACTTTTCTATTTCGATAATTGCTTGACAAAGCAAAGTAAAATTCGTTTCTTTAGGGCATGAAAAAATCGATTGTATTAATCATCTTTCTACCACTAATCCTATTTTCAGCCGAAAACGATTCGGTGAAGGTCTGGAAACCGAATCCAGCGCTTGCCGCGGGTCTATCTCTTGCTATCCCCGGCGCTGGCCAAATCTATAACAGAAGCTATTTCAAAGCTCCAATTGCGATCGGTCTTGAAGGCTATGCTATCTGGCGGTCAATATCAGCGAATTCTGAGATGAACGACGCAGAAAATCGCGGAAAGCACTATCCACCAAGCTCCGAGGAATTCGAAATCGCAAAATCCGATTGGAAAAGCGCTAGGGAAACACGCAATATTCACCTTTGGGTTCTTGTCGGCGCAGTTTTGCTATCGACAATCGATGCCTATGTCGATGCTCATCTTTATGGCTGGGAAAAGGAGATGGCGGATCCTATAGAGCCAAAGAGGACATCCTTGGAATTTTCTCCCTATCTTGATTCCACCGGAAATATAGGATTAGCACTAACTTTGAATTTTTAGCTTCGACTTTGAAATCTGCCCCGACAAACCTTGATACAAAGCCCGCAAACATATTGTCCGACTCCTTGTATCTTTGCAAATTCTCTTAACTGCTCATAACATTTTATTACATCACAACCTTGTGCTGTAATTGCCTTGGAGGGGCATGCTTCTATGCATTGTATGCAAGTGCCGCACCTCATATCGACAGGATGATCTTCGGCTATCTTCATGTCTGTCAATATGGTAACCCATCTCACTTGAGAGCCGTATCGCGGGGTTACAACAAGGCCGTTACGGCCAATCCAGCCTAATCCCGCCGCAACCGCCGTATGTCTGTGCGAGAGATGTCCGCGTTGGTATTCCCAATCCGTAACAAGGCTCGCAGGTATCGGAAGCGAAAGGTAACCAAGGTCTTGAATTTCAGTCGCAAGCTCTAGTGCCGCATTGTCGAGTCGCCAATTTACCTTTTGGTAATGATGTTTATAGAGCAGATTAGGTTTGTCGATGATTGTTTCGAGAACCGACGCGGAGAGAGGGTGTCCGAGGACAATAGCAGTCGAAAAATGCTCGACAATATCAGAAATTTCATCCCCGATTGTCTCGGCAAAGGATTTTATCGATGCAACACCCCAAATCGGCAAATTAAGGCGCTTTGCGACGAATTCATCGATAAAATATCGGTTATCGCTTTCAAGCGTCATCTCAAAAGGACGAGGCGTTTCGCTTGACGAATCCCATTATAATCGACCGATACGAGATATACACCGGAAGGATAATGAGATTGTGGTTCCCAGACTATCTCTCCGGTGTTTTTCTCGAAACTCTCGATCAAACGTCCTTGAACATCATATATCGTTACAAATGAATTAGGTGGCGCTGTTATATTACAGGTCGCATTAAATGGATTTGGATAACATTCTATAAAATAAGAAGATGGATTAGCTATCTCTAAAATGCCAGTTGTGTCGATTGTAACAACTTTCGAGCGTTGGCTTTCGTAATAGCGTGTGCAGGCTGTTACAAAATAGTAACACCTTGAAGAATCCGGCTCGATTACAGCAAAAGTATCAGTTGTATTCAGGAGATTAATCACGCTGATCGATCCATTTGCGTCTTCGGAAGAGTAAAGCTTGTAAGATAAAGTATCGTAAGCAGTTATCTTTGACCAGCTAATGTGGAGTAATCCGCCGGATGGTTCGACTAATACCGAATCGGGATTAAGCGGATAAAGCCAGCCGGTCCTTAGTGGGTCGTGACGCCCCATTCTCCATGGTCTCGCATAGGGTTTACAGTCCCCGACACCTCGGAACATATGGATTTTTCCGGCTCTATCGACCGCGCAAATTTCAAAATGTCCGTCGTTGTCGAAATCGCCGACTGTCGGAGCCGCAAATCCCCATGCTGTATCGCTGTAGAAGGGGAAGGAATCGACATAGGCGGCGGGACCGTTGAAACAGGCAACTGTTCCAAGTGTATCATTTCCGAGGAATAGGAAATCCGGGCCTATATCGTTGTCGAGATCATATACCGCAGGGCTCGATTCGACAGGCCCCATGCCGAGGCCGAGGCTCCAAGGATCGGGAGCGGAGGCGTCCTCGTTAAGAACATAGCCACGACCGTTTCGGCTGAGAATAACTATCTCCGGTTTGCCGTCGCCGTCGATATCGCCTGCGGCTGGAGAGCCGTAAATCCAGCTTCCATAACCGGCTGTGCTTATCGGCCAGCTCGAAACCATCTCAGCGCCGCTATTCCAGAGACCTATTTTCCCACGGCTCGTGCCGGAAATTTCGTGATAGCCGCAACAAATTTCCAATCTACCATTTCCGGTCATATCGACCAAAATTGGAGAACTATAACTGAAAGCCTCACTACTTGTGAGTTCGATAGGAAAGCCGAAGAGGATGTTGCCGTTTGATTCAAAGGCATATAGCTTTTGATAACCTACAGCGACGATTTCAACATTGCCGTCGCCGTTAATATCGCCGACAGCCGGGGATGCCGCAGGTCCGAATTCGGATTCGACTGCGCGTGGGAATGTGCCGATTTCTAAACCGGTGCGGTCGTAAACGTGGATATTATTGCCCGCATGAACGACGATCTCTTTGTAGCCGTCGCCGTCGAAATCCCATAAAACCGGCCCCGCAGGTCCGGGGGATGCGCCGATGGAAAGCGGATTAAAGGGCGAGACAGCTTCCGAAACTGAATTAATCACATACAAATCCCCCGAATTCGTAACGATAACCATCTCGTCGTCATCAGAGGTTACATTCCCGAATGCAATATGTGTGCTCACATCGCCGGACAGCGCGAAAGGAAAGCCCGGCAGGGGGGAACCATCCATCGAATATGCGCGGACATAATTATCGGGGCCGGCTATAAGAACCTCCAAATCCCCGCCGCCGTCGAAATCGACCACAAGCGGCGAAGCAAAAAACGCCCCCGATGACGGGACTGTCATCACAGGCCACCCCGCTTTTTCATTCAAAGCGGCCAAAAAAACCGACGTTAAGCATATAAGCAAGAAAGTCTTTTTCAACATGTTGCCTCCAGTTTGAGAACAAACATATGCTTGAATCAAGAAAATTGCAACATCAAAGCTTCATATTTCTCTATTTTATTGAATATTACTTGACAAATTAAAACTCGCCCATATATTGCGCGTTTATATAGATTTAGGGGAGTTGTCCCCTAAAGAATACAAAAAGGGATTATGCGCGCGATAACAATAGCTATAGACGGCCCAGCGGGTGCCGGCAAATCCTCGGTCTCGAAAGGTCTTGCGGAAAGATTAGGATATATCTATATCGACACCGGCGCAATGTATCGAGCTTTGACCTTGATCAGCATCGAGGAAAATATCGCCCCGTCGGACGGCACGGCGCTTGCAGAGAAGCTTAAAGACCTCGATATCAGGCTTACGCCGAGAAAGGTTTTCATCGGCGATCGAGATGTTACAACCGAAATAAGGCTTCCAGAGGTTACAGCGCTCGTATCCGAGGTTTGCGCTCATCCGGAGGTTCGACGCGAACTTGTCAGAAGACAACGCAAAATGGCTTCCTCCGGCGGAGTTGTTATGGAGGGAAGAGACATCGGAACAGTGGTGCTACCAGATGCCGATTTGAAAATATATCTGACCGCGAATTCCCGAATAAGGGCGATTCGTCGCGCAAGACAGCTAAAAGAGGTCGGAATCGAGTTCGATCTCGACCAGCTCGAAGTGGATATTATCGAACGCGACAGGAAGGACAGCACTCGTGAAGACAGCCCGTTGAGGCAGGCAGAGGATGCCGTTGTCCATGACGATTCCGAAGAGAGCCTCGAAGAGTCAATAGACAGCCTCGAAAGGCTTGCGAAATCTCACGGAGCTTAATTTTGATCTGTTTATTAAAAACCATTTTCAATCAAGGAGCAAAATGTATCAAGAACAACCAGAGGAACTGAAAAGAACAGATGATCTTCCAGTTCCCGAACCCCAACCGGCCGAAGAAGCACCGTCCATAGATGCGGTCGAGGACGAAGTTGTTTCGGTCGAACCGGAAAAGGCACCGGAAGAGGAGATAATGCCTGAATCATCAGCTTCGCCAGAGCCTGAAAAGGCAATGGTCGAAACCGCTACAGAAGAAGTCGAAGAAAAACCGAAGGCAAAAAAGACCAAAAAGTCCGACGCCGATAAGAAAACGACTCTTTACTACCAACCTGAAGCCGATGAGAACGAGATTATTCTCTTCTCTGAGGGCGATATTCCCGCCGACGACGAAGACTCCTCCGGAAGCGACTACACCGACGAAGAACGCCGCGCCATGCTCGAACGTATGGAAGAAACAATGTCCGAGCTTAAAGACGGCGAGCTTATCCGCGGCAGAGTCCTTCGGATTAATAAGGACGAGGTCGTCGTGGATATCGGTTTCAAATCAGAAGGCATCGTTTCCAAAGAAGAATTCACAGAAGAAATCATAGTCGGCGAAGAGATCGAGGTTTTCCTCGAACAGCTCGAAGACGAACACGGACAGGTTGTCGTTTCGAAGCGCAAGGCCGATTTCATGCGTGTTTGGAACAATATCAAAGATTCCTACGAGACAGGCGCTTTGGTCGAGGGTATCATCAAAAGAAGAATCAAGGGCGGCATGGTTGTCGATGTTATGGGTGTGGATGCATTCCTTCCCGGAAGCCAGATTGCTCTCCGTCAGGTGCCCGATTTCGACGCGCTTCTCGGCAAAAAGATGTCCTTCAGCGTCATCAAGCTCAATAAAATCCGCAGAAACATCGTCGTCAGCAGAAGAAGCGTGCTCGAAGAGGAAAGATCCGAACGCCGCCAGTCGCTTCTCGGCGAAATCGACGAAGGGCAGATTCGGAAGGGTGTCGTTAAGAACATCACCGATTTCGGCGTCTTCATCGATCTCGGCGGTCTCGACGGCTTGCTTCATATCACTGATATGTCATGGACGCGTATCAAGCATCCATCCGAAATCGTCAATATCGGCGATGAGATAGACGTTAAGATTCTTAAATACGACCAGAAAAAAGAGCGCATCAGCCTCGGTCTCAAGCAACTCACCGAATCCCCATGGGAAAAGGTCGATGAAAGATTCCCCGAAGGCTCGCGTATTCGCGGAAAGGTCGTTAATATTACAAAATACGGCGCTTTCGTCGAGTTGGAAGAGGGCATCGAAGGTCTTGTCCACGTTTCCGAAATGTCCTGGACGAAACACATCAATCACCCCTCCGAGATAGTAAACCTCGGAGAGGAAATCGATGTTATCGTCCTCAGTGTCGATAAGGAAAACCAGAAAATCTCGCTTGGTGTCAAACAGCTCGAACCGGATCCATGGACACTACTTTCGACGAAATTCCCTCCCGGAAGCAAACTCAAGGGCAAAATTCGCAATCTCACCAGTTTCGGCGCCTTTGTCGAGATAGAGGAGGGCATCGACGGCCTTATTCATATTTCCGACATGTCATGGACGAAGCGCATTATGCACCCCTCCGAATTGCTTCGCAAAGGGCAGGAGGTCGAGGTTGTCGTTATTAATATCGACTCCGAAAATCGCCGTGTAAGTCTCGGACTCAAGCAGTTGGAAAGAGACCCGTGGCCGGAGCTTGAAGGCCGCTACGCCCCCGGACGTGAAACCGAAGGCCGCATCATCAGAATGTCTGATCGCGGTGTTACAGTTAAGCTTCCGGACGAGGTGGAGGGATTCGTGCCTGTTACACAGCTTGGCAAAGAGGTTAACCGTCCGCACGAGGCATTCTCCGACGGCGATCTTCTCCCGCTCAAGGTTATCGAGTTCGATAGATATGAACACCGCATAGTTCTCAGTGTGAACGCTTTCTTCGACAGCAAAGAACAGGGCGATCTCGATTCGTTCCTTTCTAATCATCCCACGAAGACAGTAAGTCTTCGCGAGGCTTTGGGAGATAAGGGCATCGGGTTCGATGAGCCGATGAGAGAAACCCCAGAGGTCGAAGAACCGGAAATCGAGGAAGTTTCCGAGGTTATGGAAATACCCTCCGAACCGGAGACACAGGAAGAACTCGAAACTGAGGCTGTTGTTACGCCCGATGAGGTTACCGAGGTTGCGGAAGAAATTTCCGTAGAGCCAGAACTTGAGCCGGTGGCCGAACCTGAACCTGAGCCAGAACCGGAGCCGGAGCCTGAGGCCGAACCTGAACCTGAACCGGTTATCGAAGAAGAGCCGGAACCGGTTTCTGAGGTGATAGCACAGGAAGAAGAACCCGCGGCAGTCGAAACCCCGGAAGCGGAAGCCGCAGAGGACGAGGACAAGAATAACTTTACATTGGAATAATGCCTCGCATTCCGCAAAAAAATAGGGCAAATGGCTATCGGACTGTGTTTAGTCCGATAGCCTTTGCTATTTTGTTAATTTTAGGGACACTGAATGCCGCTCCGATTTTCCGTCCCGGAGTCGAGATTAACCTCGCCAATCAGAATTTTGTGGATGTTACGAATTTGGAGTTCAACGGTGCGATTTTTACAGAAGTATCGCGTGATTATCGTTGTCCGTATCGCATATCGGGTGGAATTCGAGTGGCCTCATTCACCTATGGTGATTTAGGATATTTAATTGTTGCACCGGAAGTTAATGCTAATTACATCATGTCGATTACTAACAAAATAGGCTTAATGGGCGGAATTGGAGCAGGTTATTTTATTTCGAACGCAAATGAAGTTGAAAGCGGCGCTTATGCACGTTTATCAGCAGGCATTGTTGTTAGCCCTTTGCCGGTTCTCGATTTAAGAATTAGCGCATCCACGATCCCTTTCAAGACGCCATCGGGTGAAAAGTTCATGAATTATGGAGTCGGAGCGGGGATTTCATATATGTTCGGATTCCCAGATACCGACGGCGACTGGGTGGCCAATGATATCGATACTTGCCCCGGAACACCACCCGGAGCCAAAGTCGATAGATGGGGTTGTGCCCTAGATTCCGACGGCGACGGTGTTTACGACGGACTCGATAAATGTCCGAACACCCCTTTTGGCGCGCTTGTCGATTCTTGCGGTTGTCCGCTCGATTCCGACGGCGATGGCGTGTATGACGGAATTGACCAATGTCCGGGAACGCCTTCGCATATTGCAGTCGATTCGACAGGTTGTCCTCGCGACAGTGATCGTGACGGTGTTCCGGACTATCTCGATAAATGTCCGGATACTCCTATTGGTGCTATTGTTGATGCAAACGGCTGTCCAAAAGATTCCGACGAGGACGGCGTTTACGACGGTATTGACAAATGCCCGAATACGCCCAGCGGATTTATAGTTGATGAATTCGGATGCCCCTTTGTAAAACCTGTCGAGCGCGAGGTTATTTCCGACGCATATGACAACGGATTAAACCTCAAAGCGCCGGCTGTTCAAAAACTCGAAGATATCGCCGAACGCTTAAGGGCGCATCCCTATCGCAAAGTCGAGGTCGGCGTCCATACCGACAGCGAAGGTAGCGATCAATACAATATAAATAGAAGCCTCAGAGTCGGCGAAAAGGTGAAAGAGCTTCTCGTAGCGAGGGGAGTTCCAAGCGAGATTATGATTCTGAAGGGATATGGCGAAGCCCATCCATTGGTTTCGAATGCTTCCGCAGAGGGCGTAATGAGAAATCGCAGAATAGTTTTCCAATATATGCCAAGTAATTAGCGATCCCAACTGTTAAGACCATTTAGGGAGAACAAAAATTGAAAATAATAAAGAACAACTATAACGGAGGAAAAATGAAGCTTGCTTCGCGGATCATGGTTTTAATTGCGTTAACTGCCCTACTGGTCGCACCGGTCAACGCAGAGGAAGTCCAATACAAGATTTCCCTTGGCCCCGGCGGCGGGGTTTTCAAAACCGGCGGAGTTTACGATTACATCGCGATGGGAACTACCTATGGCGGGTTAGCAAAATTCGGAATCACAAAGGACTTGGAAATCGGTATTCAGGGCGCTTATATGTATACTTACCCCGGTTCCAATATCGATTTTTTCCCCTTTCTGCTTAGAAACCCTTCAACCGGTAATGTTTATCCATACACTTCTTTCCATCCTCCGGGAAATGCTTTCAAAACACGCAAGGTCCAACCTCAACCTTGGTCACATTGGAGAGTTATCGACGGCGATACCGTATCTTACCAAAGCTATTCCGAACGCGCTCGATTCACGATGGAAAAAAACGAAAATATGCCCTTTAGATTTGAATTCATCCCGATCGAGCTTTTCTTCCAGTGGAGAAGTTTTACACAGACAATCTTCAATCCATATATCCAATTTGGTGGCGGCCTGATGATGTGGAGCGTGAAAGACGAAAACACCAAAGAAGTCCTTCAGGTAGCCGACGAAAGGAATACATACAACTGGTTCCAAACGGATAGCGTGGATTTTTCGACACTTAACTGGGTGGATTATAAGGGCCGTCATTTCCAAGCGATGCTCGGTTTTGGTTTCGAGGTTTTCCCTGTAGAACAGGTTGGTATTGATGTGGGGTTCCGCGGATATTACCCCTTCCAGGATGATTTCGCTGAGTATCTCCTCGATACATTAGCCGGCATATTCGAGCTTTCGGGCAGGCTGAATTTCTATTATGGCGGTGTCCGCGATTCTGACAAAGACGGTGTTCCGAATAAGGACGATCAATGCCCCGACACGCCTTTCGGAGCTATTGTCGATGAATTCGGATGTCCTATCGATTCCGATGGCGACGGTGTTTACGACGGTCTCGATCAATGCCCCAACACACCGGTGGGCGCTATTGTCGATGCGGTTGGATGTCCTTCGGATTCCGACGGTGACGGCGTTTATGACGGAATCGACAAATGTCCCGATACTCCTCAGGGTGTTCGTGTCGACGATACCGGTTGTCCTGTGGATTCCGATGGCGACGGTGTTCCTGATTATATGGACAGATGTCCGAATACACCGAGAGGATGTCTTGTCGATGAGTTCGGATGCCCCTTCGATTCCGACGGCGACGGCGTTTGCGACGGTCTCGACAAATGCCCGAACACACCTGAAGGTGTTCAGGTAAATGAATTTGGATGCCCGAAGACGAGAGCGGATTCTGACGGGGACGGCGTTCCAGACGACATGGATCGTTGCCCGGATACCCCACGTGGAGTTCGTGTAGATGAATTCGGTTGTCCCTTGGATAGCGACGGAGATGGCGTTCCCGATTATAACGATAAATGTCCTAATACTCCGAAGGGATGTATTGTCGATAAAGACGGTTGCCCATTGGATTCCGACGGCGACGGTGTTTGCGACGGCCTCGACAAATGCCCGAATACACCTAAAGGCGTTCAGGTCAACGAAGAAGGTTGTCCGTTGGTCAAAAAGCTTAAAAAGGGTGAGTCTATCCGAGTTAAGGTCTATTTCGATACCGCAAAATGGAATATTACTCGTCAGGCGGAGCAGGACCTTCAGGAAGCCCTCAGAATCCTCAAGACATATCCCGAGATGCGGGTTATGATCGAGGGACATACCGATTCACGCGGTGACGACGACTATAACCGCGAATTGTCTATTAAAAGAGCGATAAGTGTCCGTAGTTGGCTTATCACACAGGGCATCGCAGGAGATAGAATGGAGACTATCGGTTACGGTGAGACCCGTCCTGTAGATACCAACGATACTAACGACGGCCGCGCGAATAATAGGCGCATCGAGTTCCGCTGTATCGATAACTGCGCCGAAGATGTAGAGGAATAGACGATATTGCGCTATCCTCTTGCACTCTTGTTAATCGCTTTGACTATGATGGGGGGGGCTTTGCCCCCCTCTTCCGATAGTCTCGATCAGGACTATTCCGAGTCAGCACAATTGCCAGATTATCTTGCACCTTCAGAAGAAGTAAGGCAGATAAACTATCTCCGCCTTTCGCTTTTCGGGGCTACCGCTGTAACCGGATTAGGGGTTTCAATAAGTCGGATGAACGAATGGTGGGGTCATGGCTACGTCCCATTTCACATTAAGAAGGACGATTGGTCGGACGATAATCTGGCTCAGACCGACGAGATAAGCCATTTTATGATTAGCTACAAAATCGCGCAGGCCGGAACAGGGCTATCGCGGTGGTCGGGGCTTTCGGATGGCACAAGCAGGTGGATTGGCGGAGGAATCGCCCTCGGAATTATGTTGTGGGTGGAATATCCTATCGACGCCCACAATCCGCTTCAGGGTTTCGGCGTTAGCGATATGATTGCGAATTGCCTTGGAGTAGCCTTAGCACTTAGTCGCGATAAATGGTTCGACGAACTTTCTTTCCTCGATGTTAAAGTATCCGTGAAAGATTTCAGCCAAATAAACAACGAAGTCATAGCACAAACATTTGCTCAGAACGACGCCTATATATACTGGCTTACAGCCCGGCCCTCCAGAGAATTTCCAGTTCATGTTTCCCTCGGTTACTCGGCGAACCACGAAAATGAAGACCGCATAGCCGAGCGCGAAATTTATCTCGGTTTTGGGACGAGTCTCAACGAGATCGCCGGTTTAATCGATCCGAGACTATTTCGAAGACTCGATACCTTTAGCTTTTACGAAATCTCCTTTTATTTCCGAATCAATAATTAGCACTTCACGAGACTGTCGAAGATGATTAGGAAGCGCTTGCTTTTTAACCATCTATGATTATCTTATTTAGTTATGGCAATTGAAAAGTCATATAAGGTTTTCGTAACGACCCTCGGTTGCCCAAAGAACGAGGTCGATTCCGAGATTATCCTTCGTGGCCTTCGTGACAAAGGATGGGAGATTACTACACGTCTCTCCGAGGCCTCTACTGTGCTAATTAACACCTGCGCTTTTATTGAACCTGCACGCGCGGAGAGCATCGAGGAAATCTATAGCTTTGTCCACAGAAAAGAATCTGGCAGATTGGGTTCGATTATCGTTACAGGTTGTCTTGCAGAGCGTTACGGTGCGCTTCTCGCCGATGAAATCCCAGAAATCGACGTCATAATCGGCAACCGTGATGTCGATGCTATTCCGAACCTTATAATTGAGGGACTTCAAACCGCAGGGACTTTCTATTCCGCACCGAAAGAGTTTTCGAACGATTGGTATAATACACCCACTGACCATAGTGAAATGGGGTGGGGGTATGTGAAAATCTCAGAGGGATGCGATAACAGATGCAGTTATTGCTCTATCCCCGGAATAAAAGGCGGTTTGCGAAGCGCTCCTATCGAGTCGGTTGTTAATCAGGCAAGACATCTTGTCGAGAAAGGCGCGCGGGAGATAGTCCTGATTGGGCAGGACACTACAGCCTATGGACATGATCGCAACGAGAATCTCCTGCCGAACCTCCTTCAACGGATTTCCAACATCGACGGCGATTTTTGGATTAGGGTTCTTTATGCCCATCCAGCTCATCTCACCGACGAAAATATCGGGGCAATCACACAAACTCCAAAAGTTGTGCCCTATCTCGAAGTCCCGATTCAGCATATCGCCGAACCGATTCTCAACAGAATGGGGCGTAAAATAGACTCGAAGGGGATACGCGAAAGAATCGCCAAACTTCGCCGCGAACGTCCCGAAATAGCCCTGAGAACGAGCCTTATCGTTGGCTTCCCCGGCGAGACCGACGAGGATTTCGAAGAACTCGCCGAGTATATGGACGAAGGGAATTTCATTCATGGAGGAGTTTTCTCCTACTCCCGCGAGGATGGCACTCCTGCGGCGAATTTCCCCGAAGAGGTTGACGAACGGACAATCGAAACACGCAAACAAATGATTGAGATGATATTCGACGGCGTTCGCCTGAATGCCGCTAAAGCTATGCAGGATAAAGTAGTGGATGTCATCGTCGAACGCGACGGAACCCGGCAGAATATGCTATGGGGGCGAACAATTTTCGACGCGCCCAAAATCGACCGAACGGTTCGCTTCCGCGGCAGTGCAAAAGTCGGCGATATAGTTCGTGTCAGAATTATGAAGGGAACCGAGTTTCATTTTCTGGGGGTGCAGGAATGAAGAAGTCCTTTTTGCTTGTGTTACTAATTTTTTCAGCTGTTCTTCACGCACAAAATTACATGGCTCAATACAACGAAGCCGTAAAATTAGTCGAGGCCGGCAAAACCTCCGAGGCTCGTGCAATCCTCGATAAAGTCGCGACATTTCCGGTGGAAACAGGTCTTCGCGACAACGCCGCCTATTGGATTGCGGTCTCATATTTCGACGAAGCCAACTACAGCAAAGCCATCGAGTATTACCGCAAAGCGCAAATTCTTCCGGATTACAACAAAGCCGCCGCGGCGCAATATGAGCTTGCCTATGCGAAATCACTAATGGGCGACAAATCCGGTGCGTTGATGGAGTTCTGCAAGATAGCGTCGATGTATCCCAATTCGGGATTAGTATCAAAAGCGGACAGCGCGATTGCAGAAATCAGCGGAGGGAATCTGGCCGCGAATATTCCCGGCTATGGCCCCGCGACGCCATCTCTTCCTCCCGTCAAGGCCGCGGTTCTCGCTAAGGAAGCCGCACCGATAGCCCCCGAACCTCGCCCCGATGCGCCTTTGATGCAATCCGAAGAGCCGCGTCCGGATGCACCGCTTACGCAAACCTCGCGTCCTGCTCCGGTTATTGCCACAGAAGGCCCGTTGGCGGGTGCTGAGATTCCCGTCGCACAAAAGCGCGCCCCGATGCCACTCGATGAAACTCCTCCACCGCCGCCGCAAGAAACTCAACCAGCAATAACAGAACCCGAAAGCTCGCCTGAACCGCCGCAAACCGAGTCTGCATTACCAGAACCCGGCACTCAACCGGAGACCACTGCTAAGAAATCAGAAACTGGGGTTATCTACGACGATTCCGCGCCGTTGGATGTCGATCCAAGCCGTTTGATCCGCCCCGAAGACAAATCAGGATGGGAATAAAGTGAAACAAAGCCTCATTATAATTGCCGTTGTTTTTTCGATACTCATTGCGGGGTGTTCCAAAGACCGCGCGGTGGGGCGTCCGAGTTCCGGTGTTGCTGAGGAGCTGTTCAATATGGGACGTGAATACTACGATGCCGGCAAATGGAGCAAGGCGATCAAGGTTTTCACGGAATTTACTATGTCTTATCCTTTCCACGACAAGGTTGCGGAGGGGTCTTTTTTGCTCGCGCAAAGCTATTTCAACAACGAGGACTACCAGCTTGCCGCTGGAGAGTATCGAAGGCTTATTCGCCGCTTTTCGCAGAGCGAATACGCGGAGAAAGCTGAATTGATGCTTGCCGAATCATATCTCGCCTCAGCGCCAAATCTCGCACTCGAACAGAAGGATGTCGAGAGAGCGTTGGAGCTGTTCCGTGATTTCATAACCTACCGCCCGAAATCGGAGTTTATCGAACAGGCACGCGATGGAGTCCGTCGATGTAGAGAAAGACTTGCCGAGAAAGAATACCGCACAGTCGAGTTGTATTACAAGCTTCGCAAACCCGAATCAGCGGTGCTTTACGCCGACCTTCTCGCGGAGGAATTCGACGGCACAAGCTGGGTGTCAGAAGCGCTTCTTATCAAAGGAAAATGTCTTTTCGACCAGCTCGACCAACCCGACGAGGCCAAGAAAGTTTTCGAGCTGGTTGTCGAGAAATACCCCAAGACAAAGGCCGCCGAAGAAGCTATCAGTTATCTAAAGAAAATCGGGTGATGGGTGATGGCGCGGCGAGGAATCTTTGGAGGAAGTTTCGACCCGCCGCATTTGGGCCATCTTGTTATCGCGCAGACGATGGCTAACAGCCTCGAATTGGATGTTATCACATGGGTGCCTGCGAGAACCCCGCCCCATAAGGATTCCGCTAATCTGTCTTCCGCCGAACACCGATACAGAATGACCGAGCTTGCCATATCGGGCAATCCCGCTTTCGAGATTTCCGATGTCGAGATGAACTCCGACCAGCCGCCATGGACGAAATTCTTGCTGGAACGATTCAGGCAGGATTTTCCCGACGACGAGCTATATCTCATAATCGGCGGCGATTCCCTCGCAGAATTCCACACATGGCTGGATTATAGAGAACTATGGGAACTCGCAAAAATAGCTGTTGCGAGAAGGCCGGGAGAGGATTTGTCTGGAGTAGATAGGGAGATTCTCGAAAATGTCCAAATCGTGGATGCACCTCTCATCGAAATCAGTGCTACAGAAATCCGCCGAATGGTGCGCGAAAAGTTTTCGATTCGCTATCTCGTTACGGATGAGGTTCGCCGCTACATAGAAGAGAACGAGCTCTATTGTGATGCAAATAGTGTAAAATAGTGTAAAAATGCATGCATTTGAATAAAAGTGAATACAAAAGTGTAAAATTAATTCATAGGGAGGGACAATGAAAGTCGAAGAACTCAAAGGAATCATCGAGGTCGCACGCGGATTGAGACCGGCGGATATCGTTCTGAAAGGCGCCAAGGTAGTCAATGTCTTTTCGGGGGAAATTGAAAAGGGGGATGTTGCAATCCTCGGCGATCGAATAGTCGGAATCGGCGATTACGAAGGCGAAAAGGAAATCGACCTCGACGGCGGATATCTTGTGCCCGGCCTCATCGATGGCCACGTCCATATCGAATCGAGCATGGTTAGCCCTGTGCAATATGCGAGGGGAGTTCTACCCCGCGGAACAACCACAGTTTTCGCCGATCCCCACGAAATCACCAATGTGATGGGCATCGAAGGTTTCGAGTTGATGCTCAAGATGTCCGAGGGAATCCCTCTCAAGGTCTTCCTGAATGTTCCCTCATGCGTCCCGGCGACCCATATGGAAACGTCCGGTGCGGATCTCGAAGCCGATGCCATTGCAAAACTCCTTCGAGCAGAGCGTGTCTCCGGCCTCGCCGAGATGATGAACTACCCCGGCGTCCTTTTCGCGGTGCCGAATGTCCTCGCAAAACTCGAAGCCGCTGAAGGTCGAATCATCGACGGCCACGCTCCCGGCCTCACAGGAAAAGACCTCGACGCCTATGTCTCAGCCGGCGTGATGTCCGACCACGAATGCACGACTCCCGAAGAAGCGCTGGAAAAAATCTCCACAGGAATGTATATAATGATACGCGAGGGCACCGGCGCGCGCAACCTCGACGCCCTTCTGCCCATGGTTACAACCGCCAACGAGCGCAGAATCATGTTCGCCTCCGACGACCTCCATCCGCCGGAGCTTCTAAACCGCGGCCATATCAACTATATGGTGTGCAGGGCGATGAAATACGGCAGAGAGCCGGTTTCCGCGATACGAATGGGTTCTCTTAACGCCGCACAGTATTTTCGCAAATGGAACCTCGGCGCAATCGCCCCTGGATATATCGCCGACATCGTTTGGATGCCTGATCTTAAAAAGTTCGAGCCGCAGATGGTCTGGGCGAACGGCCGAATGGTCGTCGATAATTCTGAAATCATCGAGGGCGATTGGATGGAGGCATCAACCACCTGCAGGAACACAATGAACCCGGCGCCCTTTACCGCGAAGGATTTTCAGGTCAAGTCTGCCGAGGGCGCGCGCGCTCATGTAATAGGACTGATAAAAGACCAGATTGTTACCGAGCATCTAATCGAGCCGCTGAAGGTCGAAAAGGGACTCGCGGTTTCCGATGTCGAACGGGATATCCTCAAGATATGCGTCATTGAGCGGCACAAAGCGACCGGTAATATCGGAATAGGCTTCGTAAAAGGGTTCGGACTGCAAAAGGGCGCGCTGGCGAGTTCTGTCGGCCACGATGCGCATAACCTTATCGTAGTGGGCACCAACGACGCCGATATGGAACTCGCGGCAAAACACGTCGTATCGTCTCGCGGAGGTTTCTCGGCTGTAGCGGAGGGCAAAATCCTCGGCTCGCTGGAACTCCCCATCGCCGGGCTGATGTCCTACGACACAATCGAGGACGTCGATATTCAAATCACCGGCCTCAAGCATATCTCGAAGAAAATGGGATGCAGAATCGAAGACCCCTTCATGCTCCTCGGCTTCCTCGCCCTCGAGGTTATTCCGCATTTGAAACTGACCGACATGGGTGTAGTCGATGTCGATAAATTCGAGATAATCAAACTTATGGCTTAGGAGACGAAAATGAAATATGGATTCGCGCTGTCAATAATCGGCTTAATTGCGATAGCATCCGCCGTCGCATTCGGCGCGGAGGACAGCGCGATTATCGAGGCAGGGGAGAGCGAATACCACTACACCTTCCAAATCGACTCGTCCTACACGCCGTGGAGCTGGACATTACCAGCAACAATAGGAAATATATCTGTTGCGGATGCCTCAGATGACGGAAGAGTTGTAGCGTTAGCTTCCTCTGATAGCCCGGGGTCGCAATATAAAGATTACTATATTTTCGTCGAAGGCGAATTGACTCACACATTCGAGAATGTCCATAAGGTCTTTATAAGCCATAATGGTGATAGAATACTCGTAAAGCCTTTAATGGCATGGGATGAAGACGAGGAGAGTTTTGGCAATCGCATCTATTGTTATTCTCCGAATGGCGATTTGTTATGGGGGCCACACTATTCATACTTCGATCCAGTCTGGTCTCCGGACGATAGTTTGATAGGCTTTTTTACAGGGGAGGGAAACCTGAGTGAAATGCCCGGGGAAATTGATGATTTTACGAATGAAATTGAATTCGATTTTATCCGAGTATTGAGGATTGCCAATGTTGAGAATGGAGAGTTAGTTGACCATGTAAATATCCATAAGCACGGAACCATGTTCTTAGGGAACTACAGAAGCGATATGAGGGGATTTATTTTATATAAAACTATCTGCAATGATTTAATTTGGGCGCCAGTTGATGATAACGATTCCCTTGAAATTTACAACACGAGTAACGGATATTTTTCTCTAGTAAATAAGATAGCCACTCCTTTAGAGTCACCTGTAATTGATTCACTTCAAGCACGAACTTGTCTCACGGGAATTTATGCTATGTTCGACCATAGGATTTATTTAAGTTGGGGATGGAAACCGAAAATACCGGATACGAATGGTTATTACACTCAATATGTTTGTCTCGATAGCGTCGGGAATTTAATCTGGCATAAGTACGACACCACTAGAGCTCACGCACGATATTACTCCGAATCAGGGAGATATCTCCTCGAATTCGACATCGCATCACCCGGTTATGTGGCCCTCAGAGAAACCGCGACAAACGATCTGCTCTTTAAAAAAACTTTTCCTGAAGAAGGAAATCTGTTCCTGGCAGGTCTGCTTGAACATCCAGAAACCGATGATTGCCTTGTTTTCGCCGTTGGTTCCGATGGCAAAGGAGCGCTTTTTTATCCTGATGGCAGTCTTGCAGATTTTAATATGCAGAATATGACTTTATCAGATATTCCTTCATTTTCTTATAAACTCGAAGGCAACACGCTAACCTTCTACAAGGTCAGGTGGTAAGAATGAACCCTCGCGAAAATTCTGTCGATGTCGATAAATTCGAGATAATCAAACTTATGGCTTAGGAGACGAAGATGAAAAAAATAATTGCAGTATTAACCGTAGTTTCGCTGGTTTTCCTGATGGGATGCGACGAGTTGGCGAAAGACCTCACCTCGACAATCTCCGGCACGGTTTATAACGACGGCGAGATTGTCCCCAACGTCCTCGTCTTCCTCCTTTCGCCGGGAGATACAATAACCGCGGGGCTTTCCCTTTCTAACGCCACAGTCGGCAAAGCGGACGGCACCTACATTCTGGTCGATGTCATAACCGGCAACCACATTGTCTGCGCGGTGAAAGATGTCAACGGCAACCTCACCGTGGACGCCGGAGTGGATTTGGTCGGCTACCACGGCGAGGTTGACACAATTCTCGGAATCTCGATCCCTCAGACTGTAACACTCGAAAAGGACGGCGACGACCTCGAAAACATCGACATCGACGAGATGTTTATCCTGCCGGGGGGAGGGGTATGACGGCCTAGTTGAGATATTCCCTGCGGTTTGAGCGGGTTGCTCGAATCGCGCAGAGCCGGATTGAGAGATGAGAGTTTTTTGCGTGACGCGAGTTCGGTTTGTTCCGGCTATCTTCCGAAAAGCCAGGTTATGGCGTCGTCGCGGTCGTAGAATAGCATCATGCGGTTTTGTTGTTGTAGTTCTCTCTCAAGCTCCGGGAAGCGGGTCGAGAGTTTTGTGGCTTCGGTAATTAAGACCGCCGCAATGATTTGATAGTTCGTGAATTTCTGCAAAATGTCGCCTGCCACCATCGTGCTAAGGTCGAAAAAGCTTTTTGGGAGGCTTTCCGCGGGCAATAAAAGGAGTCGGGTGTCGTATTCGTAAGTCGCTGATAGGATGTCGTTTATGGGAACGTTATGCTCGATAATCTCGCCGTCGAGAGGCCCCTCGATAATAAACTTACCATTTCTTTCGATAACATTTACTCGCATCATATCGCTTTCCCTGGGTTTAAAATATTATTCGGATCGAAGGCGGTTTTGATTCTGCGCATTAGTTGCAGTTCCGCGTCGCCGTGGTTGATGGGGAGGTATTTCCGTTTGAGCCTGCCTATGCCGTGTTCAGCGGTGATTGTTCCGCCCAGAGCGACTGTCAGCTCGAAAAGTTCCGGCACCCATTTTTCGATGGCGGCGTTCCATCGGTCGTCGGGCATGTCGTATTTGAGGGCGTCGATGTGCAGGTTGCCGTCCCCCGCGTGCCCAAAGGACAGGACTTTGATGCCGTATTTCTCGCCGAGTTCGCGTGCGCCGCGCCACAGTTCGGGCACCTTTGCCCGCGGCACAGCGACATCCTCTGCAACGATAGTCGGGCTGACCGCGCGCAAAGCCTCGCGCATGGAGCGTCGCGTCTCCCATAGCCTGTCCTGAAAAGGCCGGGTGTCTGCCACGAGGACATCTATCGCGCCAAGCTCCATGGCTATCTCGCCGAGGGCAAAGTAGCGCTGTTCGAGGCGTTCGGCGTCCTCGTCGTCCATGGAGATGATTAGTTGCGCACCGGCGTCGCGCATGGGGACGTCTTTTTCGAGGACATCGCCCACGATTCGCAGGATTTCGCCCTCCATAAACTCGATGGCGGTGGGCACTATTTTCCGCCGGATTATCTCGCTGACAGCTTTCGCCGCGTCATCGACTGTGTCGAACCCGACGAGCAAATCCACCCGATGTTGCGGAAGGGGGAGGAGGCGCAGGGTGATTTCGGTGATTATCGCGAGGGTGCCTTCGCTTCCCAAAATCGTATGGAGTAGGTCGTAGCCGGCGACGTTTTTGACCAGCTTGCCCCCGTAGCGGATGATTTCCCCGGTGGGCAAAACCGCGCGGATGCCGGTAACATAGCTTCGCGTGATTCCGTATTTGACTGCCGTCATGCCGCCCGCGTTGGTGGCGACGTTCCCGCCGATGCTACAGCTGTCCTTGCTCGCGGGGTCGGGGGGATAGAAGAGGCCGTGGGATTCGAGTTCCGCCTGCAGAACGCCTGTGATGACCGCCGGCTGAGTTACAACCATGAGGTTTTCGTCGTCTATCTCGATAATTTTGTCGAGGCGTTCGAGGGAGAGGAGGACGGCGTCGTCGAAGGGGATTGCGCCGCCCGCCACGCCGGTTCCGAGGCCGCGGGGCACAACGGCGATTCGCTCGGAATTGCAGTATGTCATGATCTGCGCGATTTGCGCCTCGTCAACGGGTTTGAGAATGATAGACGGGACGGCGGAGATGTTTGGGGACTCGTCGTGGCAGTAGTCCTCGGCGCAGGGAGGGGAGAGGGCGTTCTCCTCGCCCACGATGGCCGTCAGGGCCTGCAAATCTTCATATGTCGGTCTCTTCAAATCGTCCATAGCGGGATAAAAATACGCACCGGCGCGAGAAAGTCAAGGCGAAATTGTCGCTGAAAAGGCAAAAAATCGGCCTCCTAAATGAAAGATTTGTCCTCCTATCTCGAATACTCGGCCTCCTAACTGGAAAATTTGCCCTCCGAAGTCGAATATTTGATCTTGAAAGTCAAATATTTGTCCTCCGAACTCGAAGAATTGGCCTACCTGATGCTAAACTGGCCTGAAAAGGGGAAGAATTGACCTCCGAACTCGAGTATTTGGCCTTCGATCACGAAGATTTGGCCTTCAAAAGGGAAGATTCGCCCAAAAAATGGCGGAATCGTTCTGCAAAGGGGGAGAATTGCCCTCCAAAGTCCTGGAACCGACCGGTAAAATGAAGGATTTGTCCTGCGCGAGGATGGATTTGACCTCAAAAGGAGAATAATTTCGCCGAAAAGGGGATATGTGCAGAGAATGATTGAGTTTCTGAACTAAAGCTCCGGCTCCTCAGTCGAGGCGGTTCACTATTGTGCCGGCGTGGGTGAAGATGACTTTCGTGCTACCGTTTATGTCCGGGACGATGTAATAGGTGTTTGCCTCGTCCTCGTAGCCGAGGAACTGGGATTTGCACCAGTGGTAGCGTTTCCAGCCGTCGTCGAAATCGCCGAAACGTTTGGTGCCGTCGTAGTTGAACGTGCTCTCGCGGCTGTCGGTGTCGTAGCTTAGCCCCAAAAAAGGTGGAAGTATTTCTCGATTACTATTCATTGTATTGTTGATTTATAAATTTCCAGTTATTATAAAAAGCGACTATTCCTATTAAAATACAACATGCAATAAGATAAACGGATGTAGCAAACAACAAACAAGCAAGAAGATATATTATGAATGGAATTATGGAGATTAAATTCATCGTAATCCAAAAATAAACTAAAGATAATATAACACTAAAGAAGGCAGAAAATACTAAAAGGGGATTTCTATTCTTCGAAGAGTAACCTGAACAAACTTTGGTAGCGATGTTATTTTCTAAGATTTCTAAGTTGAAAAATATGAAATTCTTTATTGGAATTCCCGAATAATACCCAAAGCCTATACCAGCTAAAAAGGGGATTATACTGAATAATGCATTTCTTTTTAGAGAAACCTCTGATACATTTGTGGCTAATAAAATACTACTTAATAAGATACCAAGTGCAATCGCCATGTACAGCGGTAATTGATTTGATAAACTGACTATAAGCTTGAATTTACTTCTCATGTATACCCTCCTCCTCCCCCTCCACAACGCAAAGATTCCCACTTTCCTCTAACACCATCATATGTCCTTTGCCAATCATTTTCCCATTGTCTTTGGTTACCAGCTAGACCCCAATCTTTATCAATATGATGTGTATTCCATTCGTCCCATAGAACAGCCATTCGAGTAGCTAAATTATGACAATGAATCGCCCACACTGCACCGCCAACCCCTAAAAGAACTACTATTGCTCCCGCAGCAAGTTCCCCTGCTCCTAGAGATAAAATTTCAAATAGACAAAGAGGCGTGTGATTTCGTGGTTTGTATGGAATTCCGATAGTAAGATTTTGTAATCCAAGCCAGGGTAATGAGGAAGTCATTCTTAATGAAACTGGCCCAAAATTGGCTCCAATAGTAGCATCGTATAGAATGCCCCAACCTTCATAGTAGCCTAATTCAGATAGATTGAATGCTTCTTTCCACAGCAACTCCACCTGCGGGCTTGCATCCTGATTTCGGATCTTTCCCAGGGTGTCGTAATCAAGGCGGTTCACTATTGTGCCGGCGTGGGTGAAGATGACCTTCGTGCTACCGTCGATGTCCGGGACGATGTAGAATGTGTTCGCCTCGTCCTCGTAGCCGAGGAATTGGGATTTGCACCAGTGGTAGCGTTTCCAGCCGTCGTCGAAATCGCCGAAACGCTTTGTGCCGTCGTAGTTGAACGTGCTCTCGCGGGTGTCGGTGTCGTAGCGGTTATTTGAATATAGCTGGTTCATATTCCTTAGAACCAAATAAGAGTTTAGCTTTTCTTATATCAATATATTCAGGGATTTCACGGTCTATTGGATCGTAAGCCGTTTCTCCTATTCTAACTGTGTCCGTAAAATCTATGTAGACTTTACCGTCAACGTGGGTAAAGGTCCTAAAAAAGACCTTTAATTTCGAGGTATCTTTTAGTTCACCCTCAATAGCTTCTGTTGGAACATCCACGGATAATATTAGCATGGAATCTCCAATTACATATGGTTTAAAAGGCCCTTTTATAAGTTCTGATAAGCATCCCGGTATATTATCTCGCTCTTCTTCTTTTACCCTGAAGAAAGAAGCAAATATCGCTTTGTCCAAAGAAACGGAATCTGGCTCTTCGATTGTCGATTTAAATCTATTCCCCGATATACTATAAACAACTCCTTCACCTTCTTTGATTATATATGCTTCCCAGGAGAATTCCATAGAATTTAACTCCGTTATTTCCTGGTTAATACTTAATAATGGAGGAATCCTATTCAATATGAAAATAGCTGCCATGAACGAATTATCGGGCGAACTTTTTGATTCCATTTCTTCGTTTTTGGGAGAAGTTGCGCAACCTAAAATTAGGATTAGGAATATGATAAACATTTGTCTTATGATTCTCATTCTAACTCCTTTAATTATAACCGAAAGAATTGTTTATGAGCCCTTCGTTCGTTCCCAGAACAACCGGGACGAGGAAAGTCATGTTAAGCCAAATCATGATAACGCACAAGATGAGAATGATAATCGCTAACGATTTCCCATGCTTTCCGCTACGAAACGAGTTTGTAATAGAAAACGCTGAGAAAAAAAGCGCGATGATAGATAGAATATTTATGTCCCAGGCGATACCGTTTGTATAAAAAAGGGTCCAACCGCCTGGAATATGCGCGCTTCTCGTTATTCCGGTTATTGCGCCTAATCCAATTATTAATAGGATAAAACTTAGTAGCCAGAAAACAAGACTCGTCTTGGCGAGAGGGTGGCTGGGCAAATATTGTCCCGCTTCAATCACAGGTTTTCGTTTTCTATAATAGTAATACTCGACGATAATAACCGATATTGTAAGAAAACTTAATACACAAAGGAGTATATTTAGGCTCCACTCATTTAAAGCAGTTATCGCGAGAAATAATATTCCTAATATAAATCCCAATGCAAGCCCTAAACCGGGCGGCCAAATCATAGTTTTAGATCGGCTGCTATTCATCATACCCCCTGCTGGTCGAAGAACCAGTCCCTTATATCATTTATCACTCCACCGAAAATGCCACATTTTTTATTTTCTGTAACGCATACTTTATTTCTACACTCTCCTTTCTTATTATCTTTACAACATGACGTGCCTGTTCCGCTAGTTTTACAATGACGGCCGCTTGGTTTGATACCACCTGTTCCTGAAGAATCTGATACGTCAAAGAGAGGTAGCTTATCGTCAGAAGGTGATATACTACCTGGATAAATAACTGGTTCTTTTCCTGCAACGTTTTCCAGGTTATTAAAATCGTTAAGCTTTGTAGTGAACCAGGCACCTGTTTGAGGATCGTATAGTTCGACCGGATTATAATAAATATCGTTTCCGGCGATATGAAACATCCCCCTCCACAGCAACTCCACCTGCGGAGCGGCGTCCTGATTTCGGATTTTGCCTAGCGTGTCGTAGTCGAGGCGGTTCACTATTGTGCCGGCGTGGGTGAAGATGACTTTCGTGCTACCATTTATGTCCGGGACGATGTAGTAGGTGTTCGCCTCGTCCTCGTAGCCGAGGAATTGGGATTTGCACCAGTGGTAGCGTTTCCAGCCGTCGTCGAAATCGCCGAAACGTTTCGTGCCGTCGTAGTTGAACGTGCTCTCGCGGCTGTCGGTGTCGTAACCGCGCAGGCGCCCCAGCATATCGAAATCGAAGCCGAGTTCGTCGCCGTTGGCTTTGGTTATCATGTCCAGCACGCTATAGACGTCGTAGCCGAACTTTGTGATGTCGCCGTCCACCTCGCGCCCGGCGAGCAGGCCCGCGCAGTTGTAAGAGAAAATCCCCTTCATAATCTCCTCATTCTCCAATAGGGTTTGTAAATGAATTGGGCGATTCCTTTGATTTGAGTTAAACTAATTGGACCAAAATCCCTACTATCATAACTATTTAAGCGGTTATCTCCAAGAACATAATATTCCATGTATCCTAAAATTAAAGGAGGAGTTGAGATAGTATAAAATTGATAATCTAACATAAGAACAATTAGACTATCCCTAAGTGTTATAGTGCTATCACCTGATTTTCGAAGAGAATAATGTTCAGAATATATGTATTTAGAAGTATCGTTAAAGTAAAATGATATTGCCGTATCAATATATGCATATTCCTCACTGAGATGATTATTGTTGACCGTAACCTTGCAATTGCTTATAAACAATGTATCTCCTGGTATACCAACCACTCTTTTTTGATATATACTCATAGAATTCTGAAATTCCGAATTAGATTTTGCCTTGAATGTAACTATATCCCCACGTTTTACATCGCCGTTATTAAAACACCCATATTTAACTACGATACGATCACTTTCCTTAAAAGTAGGCCACATCGAAGTTCCAATTCCGGTGTCAATTTGGTAGTTATTTAATTTGAACCGTTTAGGAAAATCAAAGTAAAGTGCTATTGAGATAGCTAGAATTAGTATTATCGGCATCAAGAGTAGAGAATATAGTCGATTATGACTTATGATATTAGTATTCTTACTTAGCAAGGAGTCGATTATTGCATAAATCCATATACCGTATCGTGCTAAATCCATCAACAATAAAGTAATTAGATTTGAATATGTGAATTGACGGAAAAAGAAGAAGGAAAAGACAAAGAAGAATAAGATATATATTGAGATTCCTTTTATAAGTTTTCCGGCATAAGCATGCCCCAATCCAGGTATTACTATAGATAAACCCGTTGCTATGGACTTATTTCGCATCACGTTATTATTCATGAAGATATAAATTAAGCGTTTAATAAAGACCATCTATACAATCACCCCAAACTGCACAATTTCCCGTTGGCCTTCCATCCTTTATTTCGTAAGCTAGACAACATTCATACTGGCCATACCACACTCTCGGGTTGATAAAATAATACGGTATATCGTCAGGATTTTTCGGGTCACGAACCCAACCACCTTGACAACCCCCACCATCGATTAATTCTTCTAACCAACTTATAAATAGAGGATTGTTTCCATTTCCACCTCCTGGATTAATGATATCCGAACCCCGCGGAATTCCATTGAAACCGTAAGCATTTTTTGCTAAGATCGGTAATCTGAACAAACTTAATGGATTTAATAAACTAGGTAAATAAACTATAAAACCAGATATTGCTTTTATGATTCCAAAACTAAGCCCAATAGGAAAGTAGATAGTTGACTTATTATTGGAAATATATAGATTTACGTCCTCGTCCCAAAACATCCCCCTCCACAGTAGCTCCACCTGCGGCGTGGTGTCCTGGTTGCGGATCTTCCCCAGCGTGTCGTAGTCGAGGCGGTTTGCTATTGTGCCGGCGTGGGTGAAGATGACCTTCGTGCTACCGTTCACGTCCGGGACGATGTAGTAGGTGTTCGCCTCGTCCTCGTAGCCGAGGAATTGGGATTTGCACCAATGGTAGCGTTTCCAGCCGTCGTCGAAATCGCCGAAACGCTTCGTGCCGTCGTAGTTGAAGGTGCTCTCGCGGGTGTCGGTGTCGTATCCGCGCAGGCGTCCCAGCATATCGAAATCGAAGCCGATAATATTTAGCGAACCATTCAATTTATTATATCCAATTTCACAAAGGTAATATCTAAAGAAGGGATGTATGGGCAATTAGTTGTGTCTAAAACATTTACTTCGTTGGGTAAGACCCTGATACAATGGAGGTCTTTTGTGGAATCTGGGATCGTGGTCTGAAAACCGTTCTTATTTGTTATATCGAATATCTTCATTTCTCCAAGCGATGCGCTCGAATAGCCGTGGACGATTATAGAATCTATCGCGGCATTCGAGAGACCGTAGATTGGCGTTTCCAGTATTATACTCGAATCGGTTATTGTGTATTCCGGCGAATCGACTCTCGAAGCGCCCCTTACAATTGATAGAATTGTATCGATTTTCTCGAGGTTGTCCGAAGCTACAATTGTTTTTTGATAAGAATCCGGTTCGTTATCGGCTATTCCGAAATAAGGTAGACAGTATTGCATAAAATGGCCGGTTGGCTTTTCAGGCATATCAGGTTGCTCGAAATACATTATTCCCAAATGGTAGGCAAGAGAATCATTATAGTCTAAGAATATTGTAAATAGTATCAGCCAGCTATATGTGCAGGCTCCCGAATCCGAATACGAGAATTCAAGCTCACCCGGAATAGAAGCCAATCCTATCTCGCCCCTCACGACTATATCGTGCGATTTACGGCAGTAGCTTGTGTTCGAGCTTAGCAATACAAATATTATAATTAATAGTGCAATAATATAAATGTGTTGTGATAGCCTTTTCATGTCGAATACCCCACGTCGTCCCAAAGAGTGCACTTGAAATCATAATAAGTAATTCCATTTACAGTAACTCGAACAAATACCCAACGAAGACATGTCCTCACATAATACTTCACACTTGTTGCGTCAGCGTCGGAAGAAACATCATCTAATTCTCCCAGTCCTCCGGAATCCGGGGCTTTTGGAATCGGAAGAGGGCGAAGTCCAAGATCGATCTCTGAACGAGCAAGCAAACCGAAATAATGAATTACCTCGCTATATTCATTTCTCAGGGACATGCCGAGTTTCGGGTCATAAATCCGTGAAATCAGCCAATCTCTCCCGTTTCTGAAGTAGAGTTGCGAGTCTGAACTGCAGAACATCCCCCTCCACAACAACTCCACCTGCGGCGTGGTGTCCTGGTTGCGGATTTTGCCGAGGGTGTCGTAGTCGAGGCGGTTCACTATTGTGCCGGCGTGGGTGAAGATGACTTTCGTGCTACCGTTCACGTCCGGGACGATGTAGAATGTGTTCGCCTCGTCCTCGTAGCCGAGGAACTGGGATTTGCACCAGTGGTATCGTTTCCAGCCGTCGTCGAAATCGCCGAAACGTTTCGTGCCGTCGTAGTTGAACGTGCTCTCGCGGGTGTCGGTGTCGTAGCGGCGCAGGCGGCCAAGAATATCGAAATCGAAGCCGAGTTCGTCGCCGTTGACTTTGGTGGAAAAGAACTTATATCCAGAATATTTCCTTAATAGAATCATGTTTCTTTCTAATCACTCTCCTTCCATCTAATGTATTAATTTGTATGCCTACGATATTTATTTCGGAAGAAAATATTAAGCTTGCGATAAAACGATTATCGGGGGTAATTGAAACAGGGACTATATCAGGTTCAATCCAAAATTCTTGTATGAGTTTTCCATTTTCATTAATTAGACTTAACCGATTACGGTTTATTAAATTTCCCAAAATCGCATAAAATGGGCTTAACTTTGTCCCACCTGAACTTGAAACAATTGCCATTCTATCTATATTTATAATTCTCTGCTGATACCATTCTCCAAACCCTAAGTTAATATCAGAAAAACCAGAAGTATCTTTGATGACAAAAGCACCTTCGTTGCAACGAATTATAAAAGAACTAATTCCCCACTTATGATAAGATTTATTTTTGTAGGTAATTTTAGTTTGGTTTTCAAACATTTTTATAGATGAACATTTAATGTCTACAATTGCGAAATAAAGGCTATCTTTTCCAGCAATTGTCATAAAAAAATCGTTATTCGCACTATATTCAGGAAGAAAACCAAAAGGTATAGATATTATTGTATCACTTTTCCCATTTTCAATATCAAGAATGCAATAATGAATTGCTGAATCTGGTCCTGTTGAAAAATAAACTCTTCTATTATCGAGAGACCAAATTGGCCATCTGCCACTAAATGAATTTATGCTATCTCCCGTTATTGACACAATAACATACTTGGTGTCCAACGATTGTGATGAGACTTCTTTTTGAATTTGTTTTAGAATAATCATTTGTGAATTTGGAGATACTTTTTCAATAGTCATATCTTTATTTGAAACGAAAACTGTGTCAATAATTGTGTCATTTACTGTAAATTGTAATAAATTATTATCTCCAACTATTATCAGAGAAGGTTGAGGATTAATTAAAGCACTCTCTTCAAACCTCCCCGTGCAGTTAAACAACAGACAACAAATTAGAAATACAAAGAATATTGTTAAATGATAATTCAACATGGTTAGTCCTCTATAATTTAATATTCTACCCAAAAACCTTTAAGGGTTGCAGAAACCCACTCACCCCACCTGTAACACCAGAATATCATACCCATATATGCGTGTCTTCTTTGCTGAAGCCATCTTTCATGAGCAATTTCACCAGCTTCTGTCGTCAAATCCCAGCTGGGATCATATTGAGAACAAACATATTCATAATATTCGATTGCACTGCTACAACCGAAAATACCTGCTCGAAAAAGTTCTCCACTTCTACTTATTCGTATTACAAAGTAGTCGTTATAAATAAGAGCTTTATCACTTTCTAGTTTGTAATTTAATCCAATACCAAAAGTTGGGTATGACAATGAGTTAAGAAAAACATATGCTTCCATTGCTGGAAGGTAAAACATCCCCCTCCACAGCAACTCCACCTGCGGTGTGGTATCCTGATTTCGGATTTTACCTAATTGATCATAGTCGAGGCGGTTCACTATTGTGCCAGCGTGGGTGAAGATTACTTTCGTACTACCGTCGATGTCCGGGACGATGTAGAACGTGTTCGCATCGTCCTCGTAGCCGAGGAACTGGGATTTGCACCAGTGGTATCGTTTCCAGCCGTCGTCGAAATCGCCGAATCGTTTGGTGCCGTCGTAGTTGAACGTGCTCTCGCGGCTGTCGGTGCCGTATCCGCGCAGGCGGCCAAGAATATCGAAATCGAAGCCGAGTTCGTCGCCGTTGGCTTTGGTTATCATGTCCAGCACGCTATAGACGTCGTAGCCGAATTTCGTAATGTCGCCGTCCACCTCGCGCCCAGCGAGCAGGCCCGCGCAGTTGTAGGAGAAAATCCCCTTCTCGCCGGCGGTGTCCTCGTAGTAGCGGACCAGCCGGTTCAGCGCGTCGAATTCCATGTTGTAGTCCTCGCCGCCGCCGTCGGTGTTGTGGATTCGGGTGAGGTTGCCGTTGGCGTATTTCGGGTTGAATTCAGCTTCGAAACAAAACCGGAAATCATCGCCAAGGCATTTTTCGCGGCCTGCGTCTCGTTTCAAAACTATTTCACAACTTCCGTTCATTAAGCTCCTAAAAGTAAGGATTCTTAATAACTATATTCTACTTCAATAATAAAATTATTCATTTTCAAAGTCAAGGACTTTTTTAAAAAATTTCTTACCCGCTACTTACAATAGTTTGCCGGTGATACTCGAATATTCTCAGACGAAATAAAATTCCTTTTCCCCTTTACAAATTTCCTTTTAAAACTTAAATTCACAAAGTTGGTTGTTCGATCTTTAACTTTTAGAAAGTGCGATTATGAGCAAGGCGATTATAATTATTCTGGATGGCGTTGGCTTGGACGAGGCCCCTGACGCCGCAATCTACGGCGACGAGGGAAGCGCGACGCTTGTCAACACGGCGCGCGCGATGGGCGGGTTCGACCTCCCGAACCTGCAGGCTCTCGGTCTCGGTAACCTCGCAAATATCGAGGGTATTCCGCCTGCGAAACCTCCAATAGGCGCGGTTACGAGGCTTTTCCCCATGGGCGCCGGCAAAGACTCTACTTCCGGACACTGGGAGCTGGCGGGTCTCGTCGTCCGCGACCCCTTCCCGACCTACCCCGACGGCTTCCCGCAGGAGATACTCGACCCGTTCACGCGGAAAATCGGGCGGGGCGTGCTCGGCAATTGCGTCGCCAGCGGGACTGAGATAATCGCGCGGCTGGGTGAGGAGCATGTCCGCACGGGCAAACCCATCGTATATACCAGCGCGGATTCCGTGTTCCAGATAGCCGCCCATGAGGACATCGTTCCGGTAGGCCTGCTCTACGATTGGTGCCGGTTCGCGCGGAATATCCTCGTCGGCGAACACGCTGTCAGCAGGGTCATCGCACGGCCATTCATCGGCAAAGTGGGGAATTTCTCGCGGACGCCCAAACGCAAGGATTTTTCGGTCGAACCCTTCGCCCCGACATTGCTCACCAAAGTCGAGCGGGCGTGGTTGCCAGTGGTGGGAATCGGCAAGATCATGGATTTGTTCGCAGGAGAGGGAATCACCGAGCCGGTTTATACCCATTCGAACAGCGAGGGAATTGTCGAGACGATTCGTGTTGTCAAGGAATTCGACCGCGGATTAGTCTTTACGAACCTTGTCGATTTCGATATGCTATGGGGACACCGCAACGACTGCAGAGGTATGACCGAAGGCCTCAAAGAGTTCGACTCCGCCCTTCCGCGAATAATGGAGGCGATGGGGGAGGGCGATATCCTCTTCATCACCGCCGACCACGGCAACGACCCCACGACACCGAGCACCGACCACTCGCGGGAGATAGTTCCCCTCGTGATGTGGGGCAAAAATATTAAGCCCGGACGCATCCCCGACCGCAAATCCTTCGCTGATCTCGGCCAAACCATAGCCGAATTCCTCGACACGGAACCCACGGAGGACGGGGAGAGTTTTTTGGGGGAGATAGTAGGATAAAAGGCCATAGCTTTTAAATGCTACCTATACTCAATTAGACAGGGCTGGTTAAATGCGAGGAATTTCTAAAATATTCCTTGACACACATATCTTCGTTACTTATAATCAAATTAGTAATTTGAAACTGGAGCTTATGAGCGACGAAAGAAGACATAAGTTATCCGCGCGACCCAGCCACAAGCGCAAAAGAACTCCTGAAAGACATGGGGGGGCATCAACTATCTATTTCTCTGACGGACAGACAGAAATTCATTCTCCTTCCCCTGCGCGGTTCTTCCGAGACGCGCAGGGAAACTTATCGATACAAAATGAACTTAAACCAACTTTAAGGAGTTTGAAATGAAAAGAATGATATTGGTGTTAGCCCTTATAGTTCTTACAAGCACATTCGCGACAGTAACGATAGAGGGATATGTTGAAGTGTGTTCCAGATGTGAGTCTGCCGATTGCGGGCAAGTATCGATATATACCGTAGCCACTGGAGGACGTCCCATTGATAATACTTGTATCTCGCCTTCCGGATATTGTTCATTCGAGGTCGATAAAAATGATACTTACTACATCGAAGTAAGTTATGCTCGGAATGGGAACTATGATTCATTTTCCCATTCAGCAAATCCATGTGAGATACGTCAATGGTGGCAGGAACTTGATAGGGTGGCTGTTGTAGTCTATACAAGCGATGTAACGCAAGATATATGTTGCAACGATTACGGATCAGAACCATATCCAACGCCATGCATATGCGAGGCTAAAAATGAATAATCGAATATTAATCCTGGCAATTCTCCTAATCGTTACCACCATCTTACCGTGGTCCCGTGTGTTTTTCGAGGACGATTACATTATTGCAAAGGACGTCCTCGAATTACCCGATTCCCGATTAGTATGGTTGGCACATATTGAAAGGGATCCCGCGCGTAAAAGCGGGATACTATACACAACAGGAGGGGGTGATTCATTGCGAACAATTACATGGCCACACCTGTATTGCGAGGATATGGAATTAGTTGATGATTCATCGAATATTGCGATAGGAGGCTACTATTGCCCCACTCATCCCGATACGGCGCATTTGTTTATTTATAAGCTAACCACGGATGGCGATTCAGTGGCATTCTGGGATTACTACATACCACAAATCTTCTGGCTTGATCATATGTTTATTACACCGGACAATGGTTATATATTATCACATCATGCGTTCTATAGCGATACAATAATATTAGTAAAAATAAAAGAAGCCGGTGGAATCTCGTGGATAAAATGTTATGACTTTGGATTTCCATGCGGGCTTTCGGGACCAGCCTTCGCTTCGGATTCTTCCATGTATTTTCCGATGGAAAGGTGGGGTTTTGGTTCAGGAATATATCAACCGATGCTACTACGTCTCGATTATGGAGGCAATATAATAGCGTGGAGAAGTTGGGATTACGGAATAAGCACAGCTTTAGCCTCTATTATAATGACAAACGATTCGACATTATGTTGTTTTGGCTTGCATCGCCCTGACGGAGGTTGGGTCGATAAAGTATGGGTGGCGGAATTCGATACAAACCTGACTATGAGGCGAGATCAGGACTACGATTTCATGCACGACTCGTGGGCTTATTATCCTATTCAATTAGACAACGGCAGTATTATCTCAGAATGCAGATTCTTCGAGGATATTGGTTTGATGCTATTCGATCCTCAGACCTTCGATACAGTCTGGACAGTCCGATGGACAACGCCCGGAACGACGGACTACGGAGGGAAACTGCGCCGAATGGCTAACGGCGACTATTGCATCCCATCCACTATCAAGATATTACCGAGCACGAATTTCGATATGAAAGCCATCCGCGTAGATTCCCTCGGCAATCATGTCCCAGCGGTAATCAGCGAAACCACCTTATTACCGTCAACATTCTCTCTTTCCGCCTATCCGAACCCCTTCAATTCGTCTGTAACAATTGCCCTCGACGGCGTAGGAGCCCGAATCGAGATTTACGACGTGACTGGGCGGCGCGTCGATGAAATGACCGTAGGGGCGTATTGCATACACCCGTTCGACGGGTCAACGCGGTTGACCCCTACAACCCAAGAATATATCTGGACGCCGGATAAATCCATACCCTCCGGCGTTTATCTCGTCCGCGCGACATTTGGCGATTGCGAAATGGCGCGGAGGGTGGTATATTTGAAATAGCCGAAAGGAGATATTATGAGAACAACAGCTATTTGTTTCTTATTGATTGCGGCACTTGCCGGCGGCGCGCTGGGCTACACCGACAGCCTGCGGTGCCGGCTTGTTGACTGGATGGACGCCCGAAGCAACCACAAATTCTTGCACGAACGTAGCGGCGTCTGGCCGGAAGCCTACGATTATACCGGGTGCCGATGGTGGGACCTTGACATGGGGGATTCCGTGCTGGTGTGGCTGCCGGGTTCGCAGAAACTCTTTTTCGTGGATCCCTACAACACCACCGCAATAGACACGATATATTCGCGAACATCATTTGGATCAGGTTGGACAGCAAGCGAAATTTCAGATAGCACTCTGTTTATGATTTCGGCGGCCTATTACGGGGCAGTATATATTCAAGACGATTCCACGAATTACATCAGTAGCAACGTCCTCCCTTGGGCATCTTTCAGCTACCTCGCGCATGAGGACAGCTTTCTCTACACGTTCAATCGGGAGCATGTTACGCACGACACGGTCGGGATAATCTGCATCAATGTCGCTGACCCGGAGAATATGTTCATCTATAGGTGGATAGATGACTTTGCGGCAACGGCAGGCCTGGAAGTCTTAAATGGTTATTGTTACGCCGCGAAATCCTATTCATTATATAGCGAAGACTCAAGCGGATATGACGCGTGGACAAGGTTTGGAATATCTAGACTCGATATGGTGAATTCAGATTACCCGATGTGGGTTTCAGGAGGCTATTCCGAAAGGGGAGAGTTTTTTGGCGATATAGCTTGCGATGGAAAAAGCCGTGTTTATGCAGTAAATACCCAATTATCACCATGGCCAGCTTGGGATATTGGAGAAAGTCATCTCTACGTTATAGGCACAGATACGAGCTACACTTTCAACCAGCGCTGGGAAGGCATGGCTGTTTTCGGAGTTGACGTTATCAGCGATAGCCTTGTGGTAGCCGGTTTCGAGCACGGCTTTTCAGTGCTCAACGTTGCCGATCTCGACGACATTCACGAAGTCGCATATTACATGAATGAAGACACCACTATGGACTTCACGAATTTCGCCCTAAAAGGCAACCGTCTATACGCCATGGGCCATTGGGAAGACGATTCGACATGGGCAAGATTATGGATGTTCGAACTGGACGACAGCGTGGTTACGGGATTGGTGGACGCCGAACCGGAAATGCCGGAAAGGCTCAGATTGCGGAGCTACCCTAACCCGTTCAATTCGGCGGTAACCATCGCCCTCGATTGTAGGGGTTTGATTAATCAAACCCCTACGGTGGAGATTTTCGACCTGAACGGCCGCAAGATAGACGTCATTGCGAGGAGGGCGGAGCCCAACGAAGCAATCTCGCCGAATAATAGGTCGAGCGTCCCGCTCGACACACGGCGAGACGCCGTGTCTATTAATAATTGCGAATTCGTCTGGCAACCCGACCCCTCCCTCGGCAGTGGCGTCTATCTCGTGAGGGCGCGGGTCGGCGGGCGAGGAGACCTCGCCCCTACGGCCGGCGATGGCGCGGCGACGAAGCGGATCGTCTATCTGAAATAGCGGAACCGTCGTTTGAAACCGACAGCTATGACGCGAGCTTTCATCTCGTCGCATAAATCCAATTATACGGCGAAATTGCCCCCTAAAGAGGACTTTTGCCGCCCCGAGAGGATGTTTCATCTTCCTCCTGTCGAGGAATAAAATCCCGAAAACACGTGGTAGAATCTTAGTTCTCGTTGACGGAAGGTAATTCCTTATCGACGGAAAGTAACTACTCATCGATTTAACTTAACTTCTCTGCGCCGGAAAGTTATATCTTATCGACAGAAAGTTATCACTCGTCGATAGAAAGTAACAATACGTCGATAGAAAGTTATCTCTCTGCGCCGGAAAATCATATTTCTTCGGTAGAATGCAACGCCCCTTCGGTAGAATGTAACATTTTCAGGGTAATTTCAGACCGCTTCGAGATAATCTTCGGCCACCAGGCGATGGATTATGATTGCGGGTCGTCTGGTTGCGTTACTCCATTGATTTGAGCCAGTCGGTGATTTTGGCGCGTATCTCGTCGCGGACGCGTCGGAAGAATTCGAGTTTTTCTTCGTCGGTGCCCTCGGCGTGGGCGGGGTCGTCGAAGGGCCAGAAGATGCGGTTTTGGTCTGCAAGAGTGGGGGAAAAGAGGGGGCAGGTCTTGTTCGCTTTATCACAAACGATAATTACGTAGGCGATTTCTTCGTCGCCGAGGAATTGGCTGATGTCCTTCGGTTTCTGGCCGGAGATGTCGATTCCGACTTCGTCCATCACTCGAACTGCGAGGGGGTGAACCTCGCCTGAGGGGTCCATTCCCGCGCTCATGACCTCGAATTTGTCGCCGGCCATATCGCGCAGGAAGCCTTCGCCCATCTGGCTTCGGCAGGAATTGCCCGTGCATAGAAATAAAACTTTTGGTTTGCCCATGATGCCTCTTTTTTGCTTTATGATAGGTTTTTACATGAAGAAATGTTTAACGGTTAGATAAATTCCCAATAAGATTAGGATGACGCCGGTGATGCGCCTCACCCATATTTCGACGGCTGTAATCTTTTTGAACGCCGATGCCACCTTGTTCGCCGCGAAGGCGATGATGAAGGAGAAGACGATTACCGGCGCGCCTGTGCCGAGGCCGTAGAGGGAGGGCAGGAGAAAGGCGTCCTTCTGCTGAATTGCAATTGGGATTAGCGAGCCGAAATATAGCGCCGCGGACACCGGGCAGAAGGCGAGGCCGAGGATTATCCCCAGGGGGATTGCGCCCCAGATGCCCATTTTATCGATACGGGCGCGCATCTTTTCGCTCATTCCGCCGCCGCCGATATTCAGGGAGAACACCCCCAGAAGAAGCAGGCCGACCGCGATAAATAGCGGCCCGAGCACAGGTTCCATAAGCCGCTGAAGCTTGAAGGACAGCCCCGGGATCGAGGTCGCGCCATAGACGATGACGATGCCGAGCGCCAGATAGACGAGAATCCGCCCGAAGGTGTATAGGAGGCCGCTCAGCAGGACTTTCGAGGGCTTGTCGATGCGCCCGCTGATGTAGGAAATCGCGGCGATATTCGCGGTCAGCGGGCAGGGGCTTATGGATGTTAAAATCCCCAGCCAAATCGCCGAGCCGATAGCGAGGAGATAGCCCGTCATTTGGCCTCCATGAAGGCCTTTATTTCGTCGCGGATATAGGCCATGAAAGTTTCCTGATTATTGAGAAGGCTCCAGACCTTTTCGAGGTTTTTCCAAGCGGTCTCTTTCCCGCCGACGACCTTCGAGACTACCACCGATTTTGTGAAGAGGTTGTAATCCTTGATGAAATGGCTGAACTCCGGCTCGTCGATATCGACCATCTTGAAGACCATCGTGCCGGCTTTCAGCTCCTTTGCGAAGTTCTTTTCGACGGATTCTTTAGTATAATTTTCAATTTTATAACAAGAGGCGCATCTTGCCTTGCCTGTGAAGTAATAGACTGTGAACTTCGCAGTATCGGGCTTTTTAGCCGTTTCAGCGGAAGACCCGGTGTTGGCTTCGGCTTGCGAGGTTTGATTTTCCGCGTTTGCAGAATCCAAGGCCGCCGCGGCGTCATTTTCCGCAGTTGAAGTCTGTTCATCGGTCGAGGTTTGCTCGACAGTTTCTTGAAGCTTCGGCGACTCGCCCTCCGGTGCCGGCTTGGAACAACCGAAGACGAAAAGCAACATCGCGATAGTCGTGATGGCTATCAGTTTCATTTTGAACTCCTATGAATAATTGACGAATCGTGCACGAGAAACCCTATTATGATCTAATCATGACGAGCATCATCTTGAATCGCTCGATAGCTTTGAGGGCATGCGGTTCATTTGCCGGCATGATTATCATCTCCCCCGCGCCAAGAACGAACGGGACGCCGCTTATCAGGATTTCCGCTTCGCCGTCGAGGATATTGACCAAAGCGTCGAACGGCGCTGTGTGTTCGCTCAATCCTTCGCCCTTATCGAACGCAAACAGTGTAACGGTGCCGGTTTTCTTGTCGATAAGTGTTCGGCTGACAACTGATGATTCTTTGTAATCGACCATCGCGGCGAGAACTTCTTTTTTTGTTTCAAATGACATTTTTCTCCAAGATTAGCAATTTGGAATTATCAGCTTTTTCAGCTCGTCCTCGGTCGGGAGCTTGCCGCTGAGAACGACTTTGCCGTCGATAGTCAGAGCCGGGGTCATCATCACGCCGGCGGCCATAATTTTGTTTATATCGGTCACTTTTTCGATCTCGCAGTCGCAATTATTCTCCTGCGCGACCTTTCGGACCAGCTCTTCGAGCTTTTTGCATTTTGGGCAACCTGTGCCGAGAACTTCGATTTTCATGGATTCTCCTTATTTGGTTTATAACCTATTGTTTTCAATCAAATCTTTCTTTATTCTCGAATATACTTTATTTTTAGTTAGATTCTTTTTTACCGATTGAATATCGGGAAATGAAATAGCATCCACGGGGCAGAGATTCATACAGGTCGTGCATCCGACAACGCAGGAAGAATATTTCTCGACTACGGGTTTTCCGTCGATCCACGAATAGACTTTTTTCCCGCAGTTCATGCACATTGCACAAGCGATGCATTTGTCTTTGTCGATGGTCGGACCCCAGTTCACTTCCGATCTGTCCAGCGAACCTATCCATGGGGTGAAATTAGACATTGCCCGTCTCCTTTAATTTTGGTTCCGAATAATCGAAACAATGTTTTGTTTTTAAACAGATCTTCACGAGCATGAGCATAACCGGCACCTCGATCAACACGCCGACTACAGTAGCAAGCGCCGCGCCGGAGGACAGCCCGAAGAGCATGGCCGCCGTTGCGATTGCCACCTCGAAATGGTTGCTCGCGCCAATCATCGCCGAGGGGGCGGCTTCTTCGTAATCGAGTTTGATTAGACGCGCGAGGCCGTAGGTCATCCAGAAGATGACATTAGTCTGGATGAAGAGCGGAATCGCAATCCAGAGGATAGTCAGCGGTCGGCTGAGAATAATATCGCCCTTGAAAGAGAACAGCAAAACCAGCGTGAACAGCAGGGCGATTATCGACACCGGCGATAAATAATGCATGAACTCAACAACAAACCACTTTTCGCCCTTTGTGGCGATTATCCATTTTCGGACGAGAAAACCAGCCAGAAGGGGCAAGGCAACATAAATCGCTATCGATAGAAGAAGCGCTTGCCACGGAATCGGCAACTTGCCGACGCCGAGAAGAAGCCCGCCCAAGGGGCCGTAAAGCACCAGCATCGATAGCGAGTTTATCGCGACCATAACGAGCGTAAGGCCGTCGTTGCCACGGGCGAGGTAGCTCCATACGAGCACCATCGCAGTGCATGGCGCAATCCCGAGAAGTATCGCACCGGCGAAATAGCTTCGCCAGAGGGGAATCTCGATCATTCGAATACCGTTTTCGAGGACAACCCTTCCCGCGCCGTGAATCGAGCCGATCGCCCAATCCGCGCCGGGAGGGAGTTTCACCAAATCGACAGCATCCGCGCCGATGAAGTTTTTGAACAGTATCCCCAGAAAAACATAGGCGATTATAAACATCGAGAATGGCTTAACCGCCCAGTTTGCGAAGAGGGTCAGGCTCACTGGTTTTGGGGATTTACCGGCTTTTATCACGCTCGTGAAATCGATTTTCACCATGATGGGGAACATCATGAAGAAAAGGCAAATCGCGATGGGAATCGAGATCACCGGCGCGCCGTTGACATAGATGGACAGGCCGTCGAGGAAAGTCGCGGTAGAAGGCGCGAGTTTGCCTATCGCAATCCCCGCGACGATGCAGAGAAAGACCCATAGGGTAAGGTATTTCTCGAATTTGCTGAGTTCTTTGGCCATAATTTTTCAAGACCTACTTTTTCTTGCCCTTGGTCTTTGCCTGCGCGAGTTCACCGAATTTCAGCTTGAGGTTTTCGAGCGTGACCTCGTTCACGCGAAGGCGCGAGGTCTCCGCGCCGTCTTTATCAAAGAAAATAACTACCGGAATCGCATAGACTTCGTAGCTTCTGCCAAGAGTGCTTTCGGTTGAGAGGTCTATTTGCAAATATATATAATCTCCGGGGATCTCTTCAATTGTCTGTTTGAAAATATCAATAGCTTTGACGCATTTGGTTAATTGGCATCTGCAGACCTTCGAGTTGTGAAACAGCACCGCGACGGGCTTTTTTGCGGAGAGCGCTTCTTCGAGTGAGACGGCCTCCGTCGGGGTTGCAGGCTTCTTCATGGCGAACGCCGTCGCCACAAGCGATAGAGCGATAAGCGCGATTATAATTATTCTACTCTTCATGACTTCCTTTCGAAGCGGATTGTTAAATTCGTGTTCGGTATTATCGAACAATTATCATGCCATAGAATACAACTTTATAAGAGTATTCACGCCATCGGAACTATAAGAATCGGCACTTTGCTGTTTCGGGCCACATTATGGCTGATGCTCCCGATGAAAAGATCGCTCACAAAGCCCTTTCCGTGGCTTCCCATAATAATTAAACTCGCACCTTCTTGCGATTTTTCGAGGATCGTTTTCGACGGCGAGCCATAGACTATTTCAATTTCAACATGAGCCTTGCCCAGATTGGTCAAATGATTCTTATGGTCGTTAAGCCTCTCGGTATCGATCCTGTTGAACTCTTCGAGGCGATGCTCGAGGTGTTTGTCGATCTTGGACTTATCTTGAATATGAAGCAGTGTTACTCGCTTCGCACCTTCCTCGACAGCCCTCTTCACCGACTCGAATGCAAATCTTGCGTGATTCGAAAAATCGGTCGGGAATACGACATGATCCAAGAAATTACATTTGCCCGAAGAACATACCAGTTGGCCAGTCTCTTCGTCGTTTTTGATCGGAATGACCAATACTGGCTTAGTCAGATTGTGCAGAATTTCTGTGGCTGTTCCGCCCATAAAAAGTTCCGCGGCGAAATTGCGCCCCTGAGAACCGATAACAATCAAATCGCAATCGTTCTCTTTGGCCAATCTGGGTATAGTCTTACCCGGAAGCCCCGGTTCGACCACCACTGTCGTGTTAATGCCGTTCTTTTCGAGAATAGATTTTTGCGAATCTAACTCCTCTCTGAGAAATTTAGCAATTTGCTCGGGAAAGGCCACATGTTCTCTAATCGAGAAGCATTGCGCCAAGATGCACTCTTGAACTCCTATCCCCTTCAAACCATTTGCGCAGTTTACAGCCGCCAACGAAGCGGCGGAAGCGTCTGTCGCGATTAAAACCTTTTTAAACATAGTTGACCTCCAAGTTTTTACAACACGATTTTTCGAAAATAATTTCTTCGTCGAAAGCCAGAAGGCTTTGTGACTGCGCATTTTCAGCGAGGGCAAAATTGAAAAGCGCTGAAAAAGCAATCGCTAAGAGGGTGATAACTATTGTTTTTCTCATTTTGTCTCCCACGATAATTTTTTATTCTTTCCTATCGCATATGCCGACGGCAGGAAAAATAGGGTCAGGAAAAGCGAATAGAGCAGGCCGCCTATAACTGCGACTGCCATGGGTTTGAGTAAATCTCCGCCCTCTCCCAAATTCAGCGCGAGGGGGATGAGGCCGCAAATCGTGGTAAGCTGGGTCATCAGGATGGGGCGAACTCTGATGGGCGCCGCTATTTTGATGGCTTCGATGCGCGATTTCCCCATCTTTCGCATATCCTCGGCGAGGGTCATCAACACGACCCCCTGCGATGTGATTCCGCCCATCATCACCACGAGACCTATCTGCGCCGTAACGCCGAAGGCGTCGCCGCTGAGAAAGAGCGCGAGGAACGCGCCGGTCAGCGCGAGGGGGATGTTCAGGATGATGAGGAATGGCAGGGAGAAGGACTCGAACTTAATCGCGAGGATAACAAACGCGAAGAGAATTGCGAACCCGAGAATGAGCATCATGTTCCGCTGATTTTCTTTCATCATCTCGGCCTGGCCGCCCATCTCGAAGCCGACATCGACGGGGCGTTCGAGGCTTTCCACGGCGGAACGCGCACGGTTGACCGCCTCGCCGACACTTATACCTTGTGCATCCGCGGCGACGATGACCTGCTTAATCTGGTCTTCTCGGACGATTTCGATGGGGCCGACAGACCTTCGCACCTCGGCTACATCGCGCAGATATATCGGCCTACCGTTTTCGTTACGCAGAACGAGCCATTCGAGGTCCTCTTTGCTGGAGAACTCCTGTTCGGGGATCATCACGCGGATATCGTAGTATTCGTTGCCGTCGCGGAACTGGGTCGATACGACGCCGGTAACCAGCGCGCGGAGTGTGCGCGCGATATGCCCGGTCGAAAGCCCTAGTGCCGATGCGCGCGCTCTGTCGATATGGACGCGATATTCGGGCTTGTTCATATCCATGGAAATTTGTATATTGGTGAGACCTTCGGTGGAGTTGAGCGCGCCTCTGACCTTTTGAGCGAAGGCGTAAATCTCTTCGATGTCAGCGCCGGAAACTTTTACTTCGACCTGCTGAGTGCCGACCTGCCGTATTCCTTTGATCTTCATCTGCATAACCGGCATAATAGCACCCGGGGCCTGTATTTTCCCGACAATGGGGTTGATTTTATCAATAAATTCCCGTGTAGATATATCCCTTTCGGATTTTGGGACAAGCTGGATATCGACCTCCCCCTCGTTCGCGATTTCGTATGTCGCAAGTCCCCAAACACGACCACCTGCGAGGGTAAATGTGCTTTTTATTTCAGGGATGTCTTCGAGGGACTTCTCGATTTTCATAAGGAGAGAATCGACGACACTCACCGCGGTTCCGGCGGGCATCTTGACCTTGACCATAACCCTGCCGTCATCGGGCTCGGGAAGGAATTCGCTTCCGGTTTTCCCAGCAAGGAATATTCCTACTGCAAATAGGGCAAGAAAGATTATTACTATCGCAACTCGAAAACGGAGCACCGGGCTGAGAATTCGCTGATAGAAGCGGGTAAATGCGCCGACTATTGATTCGAATCCCGCCGCGAGGCCCTTTAATTTGCCCTCTTTTTCGCGCTTCAGAAGGCCGGAAGTCAGCGCAGGGGTCAATGTAAGGGCGACGAGAAGGCTGATAACCACTATCGATGCGATAACGAGCACGAGTTCTTTGAATAATAGCGACGAAAGCCCTTGAATAAGTAGGAATGGCATAAAAATGGCGAGGAAGGTCAGGGTTGCGGCGAAAATCGCGCCGGATACCTCGTTGGTGCCTTCGAGGGCGTAATCGCTGTGCCCCTCGGATTTGAGGCGCGTGATATTCTCCATCACCACTATGGAGTTGTCGAGGATTACCCCGAGCGCGACCACCAAACCTCCGAGAGAGAAGAGGTTGAGCGAGAACCCCGCACTTTTCATGATGAAGAAATTCGCAAATAGGGTAACCGGCAGGGCGACCAGCATAACGACTACCTGACGCCATCTTCCGAGGAAAAGATAAACCACCAAAATAACCAGTAGAGCCGCGAAAATAGCGGATGTCTGAACGCTGTTGATCGCGCCCATGACATAATCACCCTGATTTTCGACATAATCGAAGACTATGTCCTCGGGAATTTGCGCCCTGAGTTCGGCGAGTTTTTCTTGAACAGCCTCTGCGACTCTAACGGTATTTGCATCGGATTGTTTGAGCACGTTGAGTTTTACGCACGGTTCGCTATTGAAGCGGGTATTGACGCGCAACTCCTCGTGAGAATCTTCGACCGAAGCAACATCGACGAGACGGACATCCCTGCCGTTTACCGTAGCTACTACGATGTTTTGAATCTCGTCGAGGCTCTCAAATTCGCCCATCGTCCGTGCGATAATCTCATGCCTGCCGGTGGTTATTCTTCCGGCGAACATCTCGACATTCTCCTCGAAAAGCTTGTTAGAAACCATGGCCGGGGTGAGGCCGTATGCCTCGAGCCTTCGCGGGTCGAGATGAACACGAATCTCGCGTTCAAGCCCACCAACGACCTCGACTCCAGCGGTGCCGTCCACCGCGTTGAGCCTGTCCGTCAGCCAGTTCTCCGACCAGTCTCGAAGCCAGACGAGGTCGCGAACCGGCGATGTTACTGTAACCTGCATGACCGGCAACTGGGAAGGGTCCGCCTTGATTATGACCGGCGGATCCATATCCGGCGGGAAACTTCGGGCGGCTCTGCCCATCGCGGCGGTTACATCCTGATAAGCCTCTTCGACATTGACGCCATATTTGAAATTGACAAGAAGGGTATACATCCCCTCGATGCTGGATGAGCTTAAATAGTCGAGATTATCGACCGTCGCCATAACTCGTTCAATCGGCTCGGCGACATTGGTCTCGATCTCCTCAGGGGTTGCGCCGCGCCACCAGATATGGATTTTTATCATCGGATATGTAACCGACGGCAGATAATCGACCTCAAGATTCTGAAAGCTATAAAAACCGATGGCAATAACGGCGAGAGTGAGCACCGTAACCGCAACAGGACGGAGTAATGCGTGTTTGGTGAGGTTCATTACTTCTCTCCCGTATTCTTCTCGCCTTCACCGGAAGCGCCCATTACGCGGACCTGCGCACCGTCTTTCAGATTTTCGTTTCCTGCGCGGACGACAGTGTCGCCCGAGGAAATACCCTCGATAATCTGTGTCGTCCCGCCGGTTTCGATTCCGATTTTCACCTTATGCGATGCAACCTTGCCTTCATTGACAACGAACACGACCGTTTCACCTTTTTCGGAGAGAACTACTGCATCGGTTGGGACTAAAACTGCATTGCTGGATTTTTCGAGGATGAAGGAAACCCGCGCGAACATTCCGGTCTTAAGCGATTCCGATGCGGAATTCGGAAGGCTGACCTCGACGGTTCCGGTGCGAGTCCTCTCGTCGAGGGTAGGATAAACTCGGTTTACCTTGCCCTCGAAAACCTTTCCGGGAAGGGCGTCCGGGCGTATTTCGGCCTCCATGCCTTTTTTAATACGGGGCATCTCGCGTTCCGGCACCGGCACTTCGACATGAAGATTGGCAGAGTTTTGAATCTCGACCAGCTTCTGACGCTGGATTACTATGTCGCCGGTCTCTGCATTTCGCATGGAAACAACGCCACCGATTGGTGCCACAACGGCTATTTCCTGATACTGTCTCGCCGCGAAATCGAGGTTCTCGGCATCGCTTCCTTTGAGACGCGCCGCGTTGAGAATATCCTCGCGTATTGTAGGGCTTATCTTCGCGATAATTGCGTTCTTTTGGACAAAATCGCCCTCGCGGTAATTGAAGGAGGTTATCCTTCCCTCTGCCGGAGCGAGAACATTCGCCGTAACATCCGGACGGACAGCGCCGGGGAGCTCCGCTTTTCTGGCGATCGTTCCGGTTTTGGCTTCCGCGACCGAAACAAGAGGCGGTTTTTTCTGGGGCGCTTGAGCGCCGTCGGCATCTTTTGAGCACGAGATATTTACAAGCCCGATGGCGATTGTAAACCCCGCAAAAAACAGATAGCGAAATGTGAACTTATGCTTATTCATCAATATCCTTCCTATAAATTCCCCGCGAGAGACGCCAGCCGAGCTTTCGAAATGTAATATTCGACGAGCATCGAATTAGCTGATAATTGGGTTTGAAGCAGGCTGTTTTGCATATCTATGATGTCCATATTGGAGCGCCGCCCCGCCTCGTATTCGATGAGTCCGAGCCGAAGGTTTTCCTCCGCCTGAGTTGCGGCATTTTCTTCGATATTACATCGATGTCGAAGGACTTCCATCTGATGAATAGCATTGCGCAATGCTGCATCTGTTTCGCGGACAGTTCTTTCAAGGTCGACCTGTGCTATATTTTGAACCACCCGCGAGGCTTCTATCTTTTTACGAGCGCTAAGGCCGTGGAAAATCGGAACGCTGGCGAAGACACCTCCGAACCATCTTTCGTTTTCTGAAAACGAAAATCCGGCGTCGGCGAATTCCCAGCCATACCATGCACGGGCATTTATCGAGGGCATAAGCGCGGTTTTTGCCTTGCGAAGTTCAGCTCCGGCTGATGTTATCGCCGCATTCTGTCTGGCTACAACCGGCGATAATTTAATATCAATATCGAAATTTTCGGCTTCTGAGGTTAGTTCGAGGGTTTCTGTCGGGACGAAGAAAACTGGGTTATCGAGACCGATCAGAGCGCTTATATTCCGGCAGGTGGATTCATATGCGAACTCAGTCTGTAGGCGTTTGCCCTCCAGCTGTGATTTTACGACCTCGAACCTCCCGCGGTCAGTTTCGGAGGAGCGACCGGCGCTGATAAGAAGCCCGACGAAGCGTATCCGCTCATCGAGCATATTCAAATTTTCTGCGATTACATCCAGTTCCCTCTGCAAACCGATTAGCCGATAATAAGACTCGGCGATGCGCAACCGAACCGACTGCCGAAGAATCTCCAGATTCGCGCGCGAAACATCGATTCCAGCATTTAGAAAGTTCATCTCGGCGCGAGTTCGCCCGCCATCCCAGATTTTTTGTGAAACGCCTCCGGTCAAAAGAATATCGAGCGGTCCGTCGCCGATATAAGAGAACTTTGTGTTCGGAACCATATCGAGCAATATCGCGTCGGTATTGGCGTCAATCTGCGGGAAAAAACCGCCCCGCGTGGATTGGATGCGAAGCGAATCCGCTTTCAGCCTCATTTCCAAAGCTCGAATGGATTCGTTATCCTCAGAAGCCCGATCGAAAAGGCTTTCGAGGCTTACCTTTTGAGTATCATGTATGGCGATTTGGCCAAATGTCCAACTCGCACATATTGATAAAATGGTTAAGATCAGTGCCATATGCTTAATTTTAATATTAGCTAAAATAGTAAACTCCTCAAGTTTAAAACATCGACCCGAAGACCATGCCGCTGATTGTCGCCATGACGATTACCAGCGAAACGAAAACGACAGTCTTTTTCGTGCCCATTATCGAGCGGATAACGAGCATGTTCGGCAGGCTCAGCGCCGGGCCGGCCAAGAGAAGCGCCAACGCCGGGCCTTTGCCCATGCCGGCGCCGATAAGGCCTTGCAGGATCGGCACCTCGGTGAGGGTAGCGAAATACATGAATGCTCCGGCGAAGGACGCGAAGAAGTTCGCTCGAAGAGAGTTGCCGCCGAGGGCTTTATAAACCCATTCCGAGGGGATGATGCCCTCGTGATCCGGCCTTCCGAGGAAAAAGCCGGCGAACACCACTCCGAGAAGCAACAGCGGCAATATCTGTTTAGCAAAACCCCACGACGACGCGAACCACTCGCCGGTCTCGTCCTTGGATTTGCTGGTGAAATAGGACAGCCCGATAATCGCTATACCGAAGGCTACCAATGGCTGATGGGGGAGAAGCAGGCCCGCGACAGCAGTCGGGATTGCGATTACAAGAAATTGCCAAAGCTTGAAACCGAACCACGCGATTAAGCTCGCGCCCAATCCCACCGCGAAGATCGAGGTGATTATCCACTTATTGCTATGAATAAAGAACCATGCCCCGCTCGTCGAGGAGGGCGCGCCCCAGTTCGCGAAGACCAGCACACCGACCATCGACGCGAAGTAGAGAATCGTCTGCCAGAGCGGCTTGACGCCCTCCGGCTCCGGCATCTGAAGCTGGGCTTCGACGCGCGCCTTTTCCTCTTTGCGGAAGATGAAATGCATCGCGAGGCCGATTATCACGCTGAACAGGATAGCCCCTACCGCGCGCGCGATTCCGATCTCGAGTCCCAAAACCCGTGCGGTCATAATTATCGCGAGGACATTGATGGCCGGGCCGGAATACAGGAACGCCACCGCCGGGCCGAGGCCAGCGCCCATGCGGTAAATCCCCGCGAAAAGCGGAAGCACTGTGCAGGAGCAAACCGCGAGAATCGTCCCCGAGACCGACGCGACGCCGTAGGCCACGACCTTTTTCGCCTTCGCACCGAGATACTTCATCACCGAGTTCTGGCTGACAAAAACACCTATCGCGCCGGCGATGAAGAAGGCCGGTATCAGGCAAAGCATGACATGCTCGCGGGCATACCATTTAGTGAGGTGAAGCGCTTCCATCACCGCGCCGTCGAAGCGCGACCCGCCCACCGGCAGGTAGAAGGCGACAAGAAACGCGCCGATAATCAGCGCAAGCTTTTTCCATTCGACTTTCCAGTTCATTTCGATTCCGAGTTAGTTTTATTTACAAATTTCATGTTAGCATCCGGAACCAGTGCAACCGGGACCGCATCCCGAGTTGGTTTTAGATTCAGGGACAGGGGGACAGCATGGAGCCGGAACATCGGGCGAAATCATCTGAGCGCCAGCAAGAAGGCCCGCTTTAACGATCAACTCTTCAGGAATTGCCTCGTAGATTTTTCCATCTACAATAACAGTTCTGCAATCGGAATCTCCGCAAGCCGAACAGCATCGGCTTTGGCCGGATGTCGCAGAAAGCCATTCCTCGATAGGTTTTCCGGCAACCCAAATCCGGTTCGAGTCGAGGGGATTCTTTTCGAAGGTCTCCGGCGAGAGAGTCTTTTTTTCCAAGACAACCGCGATACCAACTTCGCTTAGCGAGCGCTGAAGTTTTTTTGAGGCCTTTTCTACCGATGACTCGGTCGAACCACATCTGTCGCAGGTTTGACCTTGATCATCCACTAAACGATGCCATTCGATGGTTAAAACCTTCATTTTTTCATCACCAGCCTTTGAAGAAGAGATTTCCAAACACCCCAAGGTCATTAGAATTGGAATGAAACAAAGAAGTCCAATCAAGTTTGCTCGGTATTTTCGCATTTCGATTCCTTTTTAATAATTACATTCTCGACACAATCGATAAAGCGCAGAATGCACGGCACTTTGAGGCGATAGAACATCTTTTGGCCGTCGCGTGAGAAATCGACAACTCCGACATCTTTCAAAATCGCCAAATGTTTCGAGACTGTCGAGAAGTCTGCGCCGACAAGCTCTACAAGCTCGCATACACAACATTCGCCCTCTGCGAGCTTCTCGACCATCGCCAATCGCGAGGGATGCCCCAGCGCTTTGAAAATATTTGCCTTTGCTTCGATTATGTCCATATCCATAGTAAACTCCACTTTGAAAAAAAAGAACTTTCATTTGGCAATAATACCAAATAAGCTTAAGGAATCAAGATATTTTTTCATTTTTTGCAAAACACTTATTTGAGTGCGATTGCACGGCTAATTATCCAACATTAGTTAGAGATTAATCCTTGACCGAAACAGAAAAAACCTTATGTTTCATAAAACATGTTTTAGGAGGTATTATGAAAAGAGTTGTCTTTGTTATTATAGCAGTTATGACCCTTACAGCCTCGTTGATGGCTGTCCCGCGCTCGATGAATTACCAAGGGAAGCTCACAGATACCGACGGTATCGCTGTTAATGCCGATCTCGACATGATTTTTCGAATATACTCAGTCGAAACGGGCGGAACAGCCATCTGGACGGAATCTCACACCGGCGTAAATCAGGTATCTGTGGTCAAAGGGCTTTTCGATGTCGAACTTGGTTCGATAACCCCGATAAACCTCGATTTCTCAACCGATTATTGGTTGGAATTGGTCGTGAGCGGCGAGCTTCTAGTTCCAAGAGAGAAACTTAACTCTGTCGGGTATGCTTTTCGCGCCTCAATTGCAGACAGTGTAGTTGGGGGAGGCTCCGGTTCCAGCAATTGGACTCTATCGGGATCCAATCTATATCCAAATAGCACAACATATAACGTGGGAATTGGCACAACAACGCCATCTGCCAAACTCAATGTCGAATCCAGCGGCTTGACAGCATTTCGTGCTGATAACCCTTCCGGAATGGCGGGTTTATTCCTCGGTGGCGGAACAGCGGTTCAAGCCGAGGCCGATTACACTATTTCAAATTCAGTCGCAATCTATGCCGCCGGTGGGCGAGGGGCTTCTATTTGGGCTGATGCCGGTTGGAATGGTTCGAAGGCTGTCTATGGCTTCTCAGGATACGGAAATAGTTGGGGGATTTACGGCGAGGCGGAGTTTGGTGTTTTCGGCAAAAGCTACTGGGGAACAGGAAGCCAATATGGCGTCGCCGGTGAAGGTCGGTGGGGTGTCAAAGGCATCGCGACAAGCTTCGAATCTCCTCGATACGCTATCTACGGCGACGGAACAACAACTGATGCCGGAATTACCTGGGCAGGTTATTTCGATGGCGATGTCTATGTGTCGGACAACGTCGGCATTGGCGCGATAAGCCCTGCATATAAGCTACACGTCGCCGGAGATGCTTATGCCACACAATTCAGGTTACCATCCAGCGGGATCATCAGGTCGAACGGTTCTTGGGATATGGAATATTACCTCCCATCAGGCGACCATTGGTTCAGCTGGCATTTTGGTGCGAGTGAACGCTTTCGCCTTCATACAACAGGTTTCCGCCCGAATGCTACCGGAACGATGGACCTCGGCCATTCGGCTTATCCGTGGACGAGCTTATATCTTACCGGCCAGCTTAACGCTGATGGTTCAGTCGGTTCTTCGGGGCAAGTGCTGACCTCGGGCGGCGCGGGAAATGTCTATTGGTCGGATGTTTCCGGAGGGGGTGGAAATTGGACTCTTTCTGGCTCGAATCTCTACCCCAACAGCACTGGATATAATGTGGGAATTGGAACGATGACACCGAGCAATAAACTCCATATTCAAAACACCGGTGCCGCAAGCTCCGCTAAAATCGGATATTCCTCGACCTATTACGATAACCGGCTCTTCTTCGGCGACGGATCCTACGTTTACGTCGGTGAAATGAACGCTGATGACCGTCTTTACATGCGCGGTTCGACAATGTCCATCGATATCGGCGGTAGTTTAGGTTCATCAGGACAGGTTCTTAAGAGCAACGGTTCGACCCTGTATTGGGCTAATGACGAAACCGGCGGCGGTGGCGGTTCACCCGGCGGAACCAACGGCGCTGTCCAGTTCAACAACTCCGGTTCTTTCGGAGGCAACGCATCTCAGTTTTATTGGGATAATACAAATAGCAAACTCGGGATCGGAACTTCCAGCCCTTCTGGCAAAATAACAGTCTCTTACGCTAGCACCGATATTTACGGCATCTATGTAACGATGCCCGGATGGGCGATATACGGCGACGCTTCGGGCGGTGTTGGACGCGGTGTGATGGGGCGCGGCGGCGAATATGGTATTCTCGGAAATCATCTTACAACCGATAGAATGGGATACATCGGAAGCGCTAACTACGGCGTTTACGGCCAATACGATGCTTACAACTATGCTTTCCTCGGCGGGCAGGTTTCCGGTAACAACGCAGGCATGAAAGCAAACGGCCAATGGGTATCCGGCTTCTTCGGCGATTTTACCAAATCCGCATGCGGACAGCGAGGAATATATTCGATAGGAACAATTTATGGTGTTTTTGCGAGGGATACTTGCGGAACAGTCGCAACTTCATACAACTATGCCTATCTTGGTTATCGCGATCCAAATTCCCCGAACACACAATACGGCATCCTCGCCCGTGGAAACGATTATGCCGGCTACTTCATCGGGACTACCTATTTCGATGTCGGTGCTCATGATTGGCAAACGGATTATTCCGCAGGTGAACCTACATTGCGCCCGGACGCACCGGATTGGGGCTATATCGGCACGAGTAGCTACAACTGGTGGCGGATGTATTCGCACGAATACTACGGCGAGGTTGGCTCGATTATTCTATTCGACACCTACGACGACCTCGAGCTTCTCCATGGTATCGAGGGCGATATAGTGTGGGATCCCATTTTAGGCCATCACAAAATGCTCATTCGCCCCGAAACAATGCCGCGATGTATAACAAACTACGACGAAAACAGCGACAAACTTTTCATAAGTGCTCAGCGCACCGACGGACTTCTTATCGGTGCTGTTCGCCAGCTCGATAACGAGGCCAAAACCCGCGATCGCCGAATCGTCGAACGCACAGATATTCTTGCGAAAGCTGTAGGAACTCATTTCGAGGGAGAATACGCGAATATCAAAATATTCGATTTCGGAACGAGCAACATGATAGGCGGGTCGAGATGGGTTGCATTCTCCAATGATTTTGCCTCAAAAATCGGTGCCGAAACTCCAGTTATAACATTAACAGCGCTTTCCCCGGACGCCGATCTCTGGATTGCAGAAAAATCCCCATACGGTTTTCTCGTTCGTTCAAAAAACATCGACGCGGTTGTGGATTTCGACTGGAGTGCCTTCGCGCGTGTTGAAGTGAGAACCTCCGGCGACATTGGCAATGTATTTCACAAAGATAAATCGAAAATCGGCGGCGGATATCCAATCCATATCCACGGAGGCAAAACAACTCCAAAATAGAATTGCCGAAAACTGCCCCGTAAACCAAGTTGAGGAGACCACAAACCATGTTGAGGACTTGACAAACCAAATTGAGGATTTCATAAACCAGCTTTAGCAGACCGCGAACCAGATTTAGCAGATGAAAAACCATGTTTAGCAGGGCAAAACCATGCTTAGCAGAGCATGTTTCATGTTTAGCAGAGCGCAAACCATGTTTAGCGGACGGCGAACCATGTTTAGCAAAGGCCAAACCAGCTTTAGCAGGCGCGGTTCATGTTTAGCGGAGAGCAAACCATGTTTAGCAGGCCGCACTTCATGTTTAGCAGATGCCGCAGGATGTTTAGCAACCCTTGAACCACAAGGGTTTGCGCCTTTTTCACCCGAAAAAACACCCCGAAAAAGGGGCGAAGAGACCGGAACCTGAAAGACTGCCTGATGTGAAAAGATAATCCTCTTGACTCATTAATCCGAAAGATTAAATTGAAAGCATGAATTCTTAAACTGGAGCCAAACAATGCCGCAACAACAAACCCTTTCCAACGACCTCGAAAAGAAGCTCTGGAAGTCTGCCGATAAATTGCGCAAGAACATCGACGCCGCAGAATACAAGCACGTCGTTCTCGGCCTTATCTTCCTTAAATATATCTCCGACGCCTTCGAGGAATTACACGACGTTCTCGTTAAGGGCGAAGGCAAATACGAAGGTGCCGACCCCGAAGACCGCGACGAATACAAGGCAGAAAATGTCTTCTTCGTCCCGAAAACCGCAAGATGGTCTTACATGAAGGATTTCGCGAGACAGCCCGAAATCGGAAAATACATCGACGAGGCGATGGTCGCCATCGAAAAGGAAAACCCATCGCTAAAGGGCGTTCTGCCGAAAGTCTATGCGAGGCCGAATATCGACAAAACAGCATTGGGCGGGCTTATCGACCTAATCGGAACCGCGATGCTCGGCACAAAAGAAGCCAGAAGCCACGATGTTCTCGGGCGTGTTTACGAATACTTCCTCGGCGAGTTTGCCCTTGCCGAAGGACGAAAGGGCGGACAGTTCTATACTCCGAAAAGTGTCGTTCGCGTCCTAGTCGAAATGCTCCAGCCCTATGAAGGCCGAGTATTCGACCCCTGTTGCGGGTCGGGCGGGATGTTCGTCCAGAGCGAAAAATTCATCGAATCGCACGCCGGAACCAACCAGAAAAAAGGAAACGGCCTGAAACTCCACCTGCGCGATAGAATCTCAATCTACGGACAGGAGAGCAACCAGACCACCTGGCGGCTTTGTAAAATGAACCTCGCCATCCGGCAAATAGACTCCTCCAATGTGATTTGGAATAACGAAGGCTCATTTCTCAACGATGCCCACCCATACCTGAAATCCGATTTTGTCATCGCCAATCCACCCTTTAACGACAGCGACTGGGCGGGTGAACTTCTCCGCGACGATGCCCGTTGGAAATACGGCGTCCCGCCGGAGGGCAACGCCAACTTCGCATGGGTTCAGCATTTCATCTATCACCTCGCGCCCGCCGGAGCCGCCGGTTTCGTGCTGTCCAACGGCTCCCTTTCATCCATGACCGGAGGCGAGGGCGAAATTCGCCGCCGAATTATCGAGGACGACCTCGTGGATTGCATCGTGATGTTGCCCGATAAACTCTTCCTCAATACCGGAATCTCCGCCTGCCTCTGGTTTCTGTCGCGTTACAAGAACGGCAACAAGAACCGTGAACGCAAAGGCGAGGTGCTCTTCATCGATGCCTCGGAGATTGGATACATGGAAACGCGCAGGCTCCGAAACTTCGGCGACGAGGACATAGCGAGAATAGCCGACACCTACCACGAATGGAAAAAGGAGGGCGGCAACTACGAGGACATAAAAGGCTTCTGCAAAACGGCGACCATAGAGGAGATAAAGAAACACAACTTCGTGCTCACTCCGGGGCGCTATGTGGGCATACCGGACGAGGAGGACGACGGCATACCCTTTGAGGACAAAATGGCCGCGCTGACCGCCGAACTGAAAGAGCAGATGGCCGAAGCGGAGAAACTGGACGCCGAGATAAAAAAACAACTCGCGAAGATAGGATTCGAGATATGAGCGAGTGGAAGGAATATCAACTTAGAGATTGGCTTGTTTTCAATTATGGAAAAGGTCTTAGAGAAAGCGATAGGAAAGACGGGAATATCCCGGTCTATAGCTCTGCAGGTTTAACTGGGTGGCATGATAAACCTTTAGAAAATGGCAAAGGTATAATCGTTGGGCGAAAAGGATCCGTTGGAACTGTTTATTATTCGGATGTTCCGTTCTTCTGTATTGATACCGCTTATTATATAACCGAAGAGGAAGATTATGACTTAAAGTTTTTCTATTACTTCCTAAAATACATGCGATTAGATAGATTAAATGAAGATAGCGCTGTCCCCGGACTTAATCGAGATAACGCTTATAGCCAATTCATAAGGATACCGCAGAAGGATGAACAGATTGTAATTAGGAAATATCTCTCCTCCCTCGACGACAAGATAGAGCTACTTCGGCGGCAGAACGAGACGCTGGAGGCGATGGCCTCCGCGCTGTTTGCGCGCTGGTTCGTGGATTTCGAGTTCCCCAACGAGAACGGCAAGCCATACAAATCCTCCGGCGGCGCGATGACAGACTCCGACCTCGGCGAAATACCGGAGGGATGGAAGGTTAAAAGCATGAGTGATGTCGCAGACTTCCTAAACGGATTGGCGATGCAGAAATTCAGAGCTAAACAAGATGAACCGAGTTTTCCAGTAATAAAAATTAAGGAGATGAAAAACGGCATAACTTCAGAAACAGACCGAGCTAATTTAAAAGTTCCTGATGAATACATAATAGATTTTGGTGATGTAGTTTTTTCATGGTCAGGCTCCCTCGAAGTAATGCTTTGGAATCACGGGAAAGGGGCTTTAAATCAACACCTTTTCAAAGTCACATCCGGTGATTATCCGAAATGGTTCTACCTGTTCTGGATTAAACGACACTTGCCATTTTTTAAGATGATAGCTGAATCAAAAGCTACGACGATGGGGCATATAAAAAAAAGTCATTTAAAAGAAAGAAAATGTCTGATCCCTACTAATTCTCAGTTACAGGCAATGAATTCAGTATTCTCTCCGCTACTTAAAAAGACTACAGTTAATGAAATCGAAATCGACACACTCACACGCCTTCGGAACCTTCTTCTTCCGAAACTCATGAGCGGCGAGATACGGGTGGAGGGAGATTAAATGGCATTCGATAAAAACAAACCATACGCACAGCCGGAGTGCATATCTCTTTGTTTATGCACAAATAATGATATAATCTGTGCACCTTACCTTGAATATGCACAGAGTTTCAGCATTTTGAATATAAAGTGTCGCGATCCATGGGTGATAAAGACATGAAAACGGCAATCGCGACAAAAATCGCGACAAAATGTCGCGATAGGGCAAATAGAATTAAATGGAAAGCGGAATCGCGACAATGAACGAAGCGGATATCGAAATATTATGTCTTGATTTGCTAAAGGCGCAGGGCTACGAGCACCTTTACGGCCCGGACATCGCCCCCGACGGAAAGTCCCCCGAACGCGCCCACTTTGAGGATGTCGTTCTTATTGAAAAGTTACGTCAGGCCGTCCATCGGCTTAATCCCGGAGTTCCGCCGGATACGCGGGAATCCGCCATTCGGCAGGTTCTAAATATCGCATCCCCGGAGCTTATCACGGCCAACGAGGAGTTTCACGGCTACTTCACCGAGGGCGTCGATGTCGAATACCAAAAAGACGGCATCACACGCGGCGACAAGGTGAAGCTCGTCGATTTCGATAATCCCGGCAACAACGAGTTCCTGGTAGTCAATCAATACACAATAATCGAGGATAACCACAACCGCAGGCCGGATGTTGTGCTCTTCGTAAACGGTCTGCCCCTCGTCGTAATCGAGCTAAAAAACGCCGCCGACGAGAACGCAACTGTTCTAAGCGCTTTTGAGCAGATACGAACATACAAGAACGAAATACCTTCGCTGTTCTACTACAACGCACTAATCGTCGTTTCCGATGCTTTCGAAGCAATGGCCGGCTCTCTTTCTTCCGGCTTCTCGCGGCTTAATCCATGGAAGCTAAAGGACAGCGAAGAAAAACCGGAGCATATAACCGATTTAGAAATTCTTATTGATGGCATGCTGAACCCGGCGACGCTTCTTGAACTGGTTAGATATTTCACCGTTTTCGAGGAAACCAAAACGGAGGATGTGAAAACGGGGCAGGTATTCGTCGTGCCGATTAAGAAGGTTGCTTATTATCATCAGTATTATGCGGTGAAAAAGGCTTTTGAGACCACCAAGATTGCGACTTCGGAATCCGGCGATAGAAGAGCGGGGGTTATCTGGCATACGCAGGGAAGC